>Ga0316208_1000027_pt1 | contig 231993 bp, 210 predicted proteins | sample 3monopyrite_MG_FD_204944 | JGI IMG/M metagenome (GOLD analysis project Ga0316208, IMG submission 204944) | Microbial mat bacterial communities from mineral coupon in-situ incubated in ocean water Damariscotta River, Maine, United States -... | ecosystem: Environmental > Aquatic > Marine >...
GTGGAACCAAACTCTCGAGAGTAACCATCTCAAGTTCGGTCTGTTGCGCAGTGGGTTTTTTCAACATCACCTATTGAATCAAAAGTCCCCGCCAATGGCGAGGACTTTGTCAACAGTCTGAGGCCCCCAACCGGGGGCGTTTTTCATTCAACGCGTCCACAAAGGGTTTTTCAGTGTCGCGATAAATTCCCCATGTGCGGCTTGTTCTTGTGCACTGGGTGCAAAGGTTCTTGGGGCGCGCACTTGTTTTTTCACCTCTGATTGCGGGTGCACTTGCGCTTGTGGACCATCGGCCAGGCTCAATCCGGTTTGTCGCCCGCCCATCAGTTCCAAATAAACATCCGCCAACAACCGCGCATCCAGCAACGCCCCGTGCAAGGTCCGGTCTGAATGATCAATACCAAAGCGCCGGCATAAAGCATCCAGGCTGGCCTGTGCCCCTGGAAACTTATTGCGCGCCATGCGCACGGTGTCGATGGAACGGGCCATCTCCAGTTCAGCCTTGCCGATGTTTTGCAGTTCCCAGTTCAAAAACCCCATATCAAAGGCCGCATTGTGGATAACCAGCGGGGCGTCATCAATAAAGGCCAAAAAATCATCCGCGATGGTCGCAAACAGCGGTTTGTCTTGCAAAAATTCTTCCGATAAGCCGTGAACATTAAAGGCCCCTTCGGGCATATCGCGCTCGGGATTGACGTAAACGTGAAACACCTCGCCGGTTGCAATGTGGTTGATCATTTCAACACAGCCAATTTCCACCACCCGGTCACCTTTTTTAGGGTTGAGGCCGGTGGTTTCCGTATCGAGAGAAATTTCACGCATCCGCCAATCCTTGTTTTACGTCTGTCCAGACAGGCCCCAATGGGGCGTCCACGCCCGACCATCGCACGCACGGCAAATCCGCACAACAGAGCCGATTTGCCGAAAGCTTTGTCCCCGCGTCGATCCGGTGTGAACGATAAAATCCGCCGATTTTCGCTTGTCCACATCGGCAATTTGCCGTTGTTCTATCGCGCGCAACCTGGCGGCGCTCATTGCCGGGCGGCGCATCACCCGTCGATATTGCACAAAACGCGGTGCCGACACCACCATCACGGCATCCAGTCGACGGTTTTTCAGATCACCTGTTTCATACAAAAGCGGGATATCCAAAACCGCCAGGCCCGCCTGGCGTCTCTGACAGTTTTGTAAAAACCGGCGCTGCGCCTGGCGCACCAAGGGATGGAGAATGGCCTCCAGCGCCATGAGGGCCGCATCATCGCTCAATACCACCCGTGCCAATTTTTGTCGATCAACGGATCCAGATTGGTCCAACACATCGCCAAACACCTCAACGATGGTCGGCGTTGCCAAGCCTGAGGCAGCCATCAAACGGTGCACGCAGGTATCCGCGTCATGCACCGCCACACCCATTAAACGCATACACTTGCTGGCCCATGTTTTGCCCATTCCAATCGATCCGGTCAGGCCGAGGATAAACATTTTATAAACCCGCCAGGACGTGCGTGCGCAAAGCCTCATTCACCACCGGCAAGGGTCCGAACCACGCGGCAAAACCGGGGCGGGCCTGGTGCAACAGCATGCCCAGGCCGTCCACCGTCCTGTTGCCGCGAGCCCGGGCCCGGGCCAAGAGATCGGTCTCCAGCGGAACATAGACAATATCGTTCACCACCGCATTTGCTGGCAAGGCGGTGAGGTCCAAATCCAGGGGCAGCTGCCCCGTCATGCCCAGGATGGTGGTGTTCACCAGCAGCGCCGCGCCGTCTAAATAATCGCCCCGCCGGGACCACTCGCCAACCTTAAGAATCCGTTCCCAAAGACCTCGTTCCCCGTGGTTTTGATCGGTTAAATCCGCAACCAGTTGATCAGCCCGGGCCCGGGTCCTGTTCACCAACCAGATTTCCGGTGCGCCGGCATCCAGCAAGGCGACCAACACGGCACGCGCCGCCCCCCCGGCACCCAAAACCACCGCCGGGCCCAGATGCGCATCAAATGCGCCAGAAGCCGACTTCAGGTTTTCCAAAAAACCAAAACCATCGGTATTGAAACCAAACAATGAACCGTCAGAACGAACCTGAACCGTATTCACGGCACCGATACGGCGCGCCAGCGGATCAAGCTCATCAACCACCGTCAACGCCGTTTCTTTGTACGGAACCGTTATATTGACACCGACAAAGCCGTCCTGGGCTAAATTTCTCAAGCGTTGGGCAAAATCATCCGATGCCACCGCAAGTCGTTCATAGGTGCCGTTGATGGCATAATGGCGCAACCAGAATCCATGGACTTTGGGCGATAAAGAATGATCGACAGGCCAGCCCATGACGCCGGCCTTAAGTTGCGGAGAACCTGGTTTTTTATGTGCCATATGTTTAAGACACCGTATTCAGGCGGTCATGATACAAACGCAAAATGGTCGCGGCGGTTTCTTCTACGGATTTTCGACTGACATCGATCACCGGCCAACTGTGTTGATCATAAAGCTGGTTGGCCTCACGAATTTCGCGGGCGACCAAGACCGGGTCTACATAATCGGTTTCTTCGGTGTGTCCCTGCATTTTTAAACGTTGTCGGCGAATTTGCACCAGCCGCCGGGGGTCCTTGGTCAAACCAACGATCAGGGGTTTTTGAGTCTTTAAGATTTCATCGGGCAACTCAATGCCCGGCACAATCGGTACATTGGCGGCCTTGATGCTGCGGTTGGCCAGATAAATACAGGTCGGCGTTTTGGTGGTTCGCGAAACCCCCATCAGAACCACATCCGCTTCGTCAATATCGTGCATGGATTGCCCGTCATCGTGAGCCAAAACAAAATGCAATGCGGCAATTTTAGAAAAATAATCCGCATCCATAACATGTTGGCTGCCGGGTCGATGCTCTCGGGCAACACCTAAATAATTGCCCAGCTGACTCAACACGGGATTCAGCAAATCAATACAGGGGACCTCAAGTTTTTTACAGCCAAATACCAGTTTTTGCGTCAAATCATCATCGACCAAAGTAAAAATTACAAATCCCGGATTGCGCGCGATTTCGATCAGGATTTCATCTATTTGACTGAGATTGCGCAACATCCCCCAGCTTTTTTCAATCACCTCGACATCGGGAAATTGCACCAGACAGGCCCGGGAAACCACATCCAGGGTTTCACCGGTACTGTCGGAAATTTTATGTAAGATTAATGATCTCATAGGGAGCCTTATCTCAATTTACGCCAGGCCTTAAAGGCGACCTGAGTGACCAATACTGGTTTTACAAAATTTTTTAAGACCGTCTTTTTTGACTCTGGAAAACGTGTGCATAAAATAACCCGATATTCGATACACACGGTTATACCGGGATAAGTCGATGGTTCTTCATCTGTTTGTCCCCAGTGTACAACATTCTCCAGAGCTTCAGGATATCTCAATCTCAAACACCTTAAAGATCCGTCGATCCCCACAATTCACAGCCTTAAAAGTGACCTTTCCAAGCTTTAAAACAGGGACCTTTTAAACTTTATGCAGATCCTCGATGATCCTTTTATGGCAGTCATAATAAACCCTGTGTATGAATGTCTGAATAAGTCCTGAAGAGATTAAAATCCCCGTTATCCACGCTACAACAACAACAACAACCTTTTTATTTATCTAAATATATTGTTTGTTAGGAACGTCAAAATGCGGGATAACTTGTCAAAATCCAAGGTGAAATAAACGTGACCAAACGCTTTCTTCAAGCTCTTCAGGGACAAACCTTTGATCGACCTCCGATATGGTTGATGCGTCAGGCTGGGCGATATTTGCCGGAGTATCGAAAGATCCGTAGTGGGGCGAAAAATTTTTTAGATTTTTGTTATTCCCCCGACCTGGCCGTTGAAGTGACCTTGCAACCCTTGCGCCGCTATCACTTCGATGCAGCCATTTTATTTTGCGATATTTTGGTGATTCCCGATGCTTTGGGACAAAAAGTCGAATTTGTCACCGGGGAAGGTCCAAAATTGGAACCGATCACCAACCAAAAACAGTTGGAGTTGTTGAACAATAACAATATTGATGATCACTTGAGTGCGGTTTATGAAACGGTACGGCGTCTATCCCACGACATTCCAGACACCACCGCATTAATTGGTTTCGCCGGTGCGCCGTGGACGGTGGCGACCTATATGGTCGAAGGCAAAGGCAGTAAAAATTATGAAACGGTGCGATCCATTGCCTATTCGGATCCGGAATTTTTTCAGCGTTTGATCGATCTTTTGATTGACAGTACGGCTCAATATTTAATTTCTCAAGTTGATCACGGCGCTGAATGTCTACAGGTTTTTGACAGTTGGGCCGGGGTGTTATCCGAACGGCAATTTTATCAATGGTCAATTGAACCCATGGCCCGTATCGTTGAGCGGGTTAAAGCGGTTCACCCCAATGTTCCCATAATTGGTTTTCCGCGGGGTGCCGGGCCGTTGTATGAAAATTATATCCGTGAAACCAGGGTTGACGCGATTGGTCTGGATCACACGGTGCCGTTGGAGTGGGCGCGCGATGTGTTGCAACCTTTAGCCACGTTGCAAGGTACATTGGATAATTTATTGCTGGTTAGCGGCGGTGAGCAGATGGATCTTGAAGTGAAACGGATTTTGGAAATTTTAGGTTCTGGACCGTTTATTTTTAATTTGGGTCATGGCATCGTGCCACAAACCCCGCCCGAACATGTTGAACGTTTGTGTGCTTTGGTCCGGGGTGAACTCTGAGGTTTGTCATGAAGCGTTTGGCGGTGGTGCTTTACAATTTGGGCGGCCCGGACAGTTTGCAGGCTGTTGAGCCATTTTTATTTAATTTGTTTATGGATCCGGCGATTATCGGCGTCCCACAACCCTTTCGCTGGTTGTTGGCAAAATTGATTTCCAGGCGTCGCCGCGTTTTTGCGCAAAATATTTACCGATTGATTGGCGGGCGTTCGCCGTTGTTGGACCTAACCAACCAACAAGCCGAAGCCTTGCAATTGGTTTTGCAAAACAGCTTGCCCGGAATCGAAGTGAAGGTTTTTGTATGTATGCGTTATTGGCATCCGATGAGTGATGAGGTCGCTCAACAGGTGAAACACTTTGGCCCCGATCAGGTGGTTATGTTGCCATTGTATCCGCAGTTTTCCACGACCACGACGGAGAGTTCTTTTGCTGACTGGGAGCGTGCCGCCGGGTCGGCAGGAATTGTTGCACAAAGTGCAAAAATTTCCTGCTATCCAACCGAACCTGGTTTTATTTCGGCCCAATCCTGGTTGCTCAAAAAAGCTTTGCTCCAAGCCGCAGAACACGCCGATAATCAAACCGGTTCACAATCCATCAGGGTGTTGTTTTCAGCCCACGGATTGCCCAAAAAGATCGTTGAACAAAAATCGGATCCTTATCCTGAACACATTGAACAAAGCGTGGTGGGGATTGTTAACAGACTTAAAGCCGAAAATATTATTCTTGATGATTGGTTGATTTGTTATCAAAGCCGGGTGGGGCCACTGGAATGGATCGGTCCGGCCACCGATGATGAAATTCGTCGTGCCGGCAAAGACCATAAAGCCGTTGTGATCGTCCCGATTGCATTTGTTTCAGAACATTCCGAAACCCTGGTGGAATTGGATATTGAATACAAAGAGGTTGCCGATCAAGCCGGGGTTACAACTTACGTTCGGGTTCCTGCCGTTGGCTGTCATGAAGATTTTATTTCTGGACTGGCAAATCTGGTTGAGAAAGAGCTATCTCAAAAGACGGGTTCTGACCTTGAAAACAGCTAACATCGGACGGCTTCATCAGTTTTTACAGGTTTTTTAAAGGGCCAGTTTATGTTTGAGACTCTCATCGTTGAAGGCGACGCATACAATTGGGTTAAGGCCCTACACGTGATTTCGGTGATCGCATGGATGGCCGGATTGCTATACCTGCCGCGTTTATATGCGTATCACAGCCAGGCCCAGATTGGCTCCAACCAATCGGAAACCTTCAAGATCATGGAACGGCGTCTGTTGCGGGCGATTATGAACCCGGCCATGGTGTTGACGTGGGTTTTTGGCTTATGGATGTACTATAGCCTTGGTGCCTGGACCGAAGGTTGGGCCCACGCCAAACTGAGCCTGGTGATTTTAATGACAATTTTTCATATGGTTTTGGGTAAATGGCGGCGGGTTTTTGCTGCAGACCGAAACCAGCGTTCGGAAAATTTTTATCGGATTGCCAATGAAGTCCCGACCGTTTTGATGATTGCAATTGTTATTTTTGTGATCGTGAAACCTTTCTGAGGGTGTTATTTTAATATTTAACCAGAAATGATCTTTGACAACACCCCGGCCTTCGGGTATGTGTTTGAGAATTATGCACAGGCAGCGCACCTCGTTGTTTTTTGTGCCCATTTTTTCGTCTGAGCTTCTTTCCCTCCTTTTATTTCATCAGACGTTATCAAACTTTTTCTTTTGGCCGTGTGGCGTTCCGCCAATTGTATCCGGCTTCTCCTCCTTCTCCATGATTGAAAAACAGGTTCAGCTATGAATCTCAAAGAATTAAAGCAAAAATCTCCGGCGGATTTATTGGCCCTTGCCGAAGAACTGCAAGTTGAAAACGCCAGCTCACTGCGCAAACAAGACATCATGTTTGCCATTCTCAAACGGCTGGCCGAAAAAGGCACGGCCATTTTTGGCGAAGGCGTGTTGGAAGTTCTGCAAGACGGTTTTGGTTTTTTGCGCTCCCCGGAAGCCAACTATCTGCCCGGCCCCGACGATATTTATGTCTCGCCCAGCCAGGTCCGTCGTTTTGGTTTGCGCACCGGCGACACGGCTGAGGGGGAAATTCGCAGCCCCAAAGACGGGGAGCGTTATTTTGCCCTGTCGAAGGTCAACACCATTAATTTTGAAGATCCCGGTGCGGTTCGTCATCGCATTAATTTTGATAACCTGACGCCGCTTTATCCCGACGAGCGTCTGGTGATGGAAATTGAAAACCCGGAAAACAAAGACTTTACCGGTCGGATCATGGACCTGATCACGCCGATCGGTAGAGGTCAGCGGGCTTTGGTTGTGGCGCCGCCCAGAACCGGCAAAACGGTGATGTTGCAAAATATTGCCCATGCCTTGGCCGCGAACCATCCGGAAAGTTATTTGATTGTTTTGCTGATTGATGAGCGACCCGAAGAAGTGACCGACATGGCGCGCTCGGTAAAAGGTGAAGTGATCAGTTCGACTTTTGATGAACCTGCGGCGCGCCACGTACAAGTGGCGGAAATGGTCATTCAAAAGGCCAAGCGGCTGGTGGAACACAAGCGCGATGTCATTATTTTGCTGGATTCCATCACCCGTTTGGCGCGGGCTTACAACACCGTGGTGCCCAGTTCCGGTAAGGTTCTGACCGGTGGTGTTGACGCCAATGCCCTGCAACGCCCCAAACGGTTTTTCGGGGCGGCCCGGAACGTCGAAGAGGGCGGTTCCATGACCATCATCGCCACCGCCCTGATCGATACCGGATCGCGTATGGATGAGGTGATTTTCGAAGAATTCAAGGGCACCGGCAACTCGGAAATTATCCTGGACCGCAAGGTTAGCGACAAACGTATTTTCCCCGCCATCGACATCACAAAATCCGGCACCCGCAAGGAAGAATTGTTGGTGGATAAGGCGACCCTATCCAAAATGTGGGTCCTGCGGCGCATTTTGATGCCGATGGGGGTCACCGACGCGATGGAATTTTTGATGGGCAAGATGCGCGAAACGAAAAACAACAGCGATTTCTTTGACACCATGAACACTTAAAGGTTTTTTGTTTAATCCCCCCCGGCTGCACAAAACAGCCGAGGGGGGTTTTTTATTGGGGAAGTAAAACGGTTGATCCGGTGGTTTTACGCGCCTCCAGATCGGCGTGTGCCTGGGCTGCGGCGCTGAGGGGATATTCCTGGTTGACTTCGATTTGAAGGGTTCCGTCGGCGACCAGGGCAAACAGCTCACCCGCCATGGCGGTCATCTCGGCTGGATCGGCAATGTAATCAAACAGGGACGGCCGGGTTAAAAACAACGATCCTTTTTTGCCCAAAAGTGCGGGCTGAAAGGGTTCGACAGGACCCGAGGCATTGCCAAAGGTGACCATGGTGCCACGTTTTTTGAGGCAATCCAGGCTGTCTTCAAAGGTGTCTTTTCCGATGGAATCGTAAACCACATTGACCCCCTGGCCGCCGGTGAGCTCCAGGACGCGGTCTTTAAAGTTTTCATCGCGGTATAAAATGGTTTGATCGCAGCCGTGGGCTTTAGCCAGGGCGGCTTTTTCGGTCGTTCCTACGGTGCCAATAACGTGGGCGCCTAAATGTTTGGCCCACTGGCAAACGATCAGGCCCACGCCACCGGCGGCGGCGTGCATTAAGACCGTATCGCCGGCCTTGACGCGGTAGGTTTGGCGGACCAGATATTGTGAGGTCAGGCCTTGCAACATCATCGCAGCGGCGGTTTTATCGGAGATTGTGGGGGGGATTTTAACCACCCGGCTGGCATCGAGGGTCCGCATTTGGCTGTAGGACCCGGGCGGCTGAGAGGCATAGGCGACACGGTCACCAACCTGAAACCCGGATACATTTTCGCCGATTGCCTCAACCGTTCCGGCACCCTCCAGGCCGATACAGGCGGGCAGACCGGGCAGGGGATAGAGCCCGGTGCGCATATAAACATCAATAAAATTCAGGCCGATGGCGGTGTGTTGAATGCGAATTTCGCCAGCCTGGGGCGCGGCAACACGAATGTCTTCATATTTCAGGGCGTCCGCATCGCCATAGGCATGAATGCGAATGGCTTTGCAGGTGATGGATGTGGTCACGGGGAGATCTCCTATAAATAACCTTCAAGGTGCAGTAAGTGTGTTTTGGTCTCGGCACCATGCCCCCCTGAGTACCCGCCCAGGGCCTTTTGGGCAACCACCCGGTGGCACGGAATAATGATCGGGATCGGGTTGGCACCACACGCGGTGCCCACGGCGCGTGGCGAAGAGCCTAAATGTTTGGCGATTTGACCGTATGTCCTGGCCTTGCCAATTTCAATAGCTTGCATTTGTTTCCAGACCCGGCGCTGAAAAGGGGTGCCGCCGGGGTCCAGGGGAAGGCTGGAAAAGTCTTCTGCCGCGCCCTGAAAATAACGCCTTAAGGCCTTGGCGGTTTGGTTCAAGAGGGGATTTTGTGTGGTGCGTGGACTGTCATAACCCTGCCCCCAGTCGAGGGCAACAAGGTGTTGGTTGTGGGCGAACACGGTGACATCCCCGAGCGGGGTGTTAAGGCAGAGGGTTTCCATGCAGGGCAGTCTACAATTCTTTAAGTTGCTCTTTCAAGGCGCTCACGCCCACCACCGGGGCGGAGCACGTGCCGGCGCGACAAATATACGCCGCGGCCTTGCCGTCAATCGGGGTCTTGCCATAAGCGGGGTGGGTGGGATCAAGGATATTTTGCCCGTCGCTACGGATTAACACATGCCGGGTGCCGGGCGCGGACAGCACCGCGCCGATCAGCGCGGTATCTTGATCATCAAGTGGAGTTTCCTCGGTGTTTTTGGTGCAGACCACCACCTGGATCCCCTGGTTGAGGACCTCAAACGCATTCAACAAGGTCGGCATGTTGGCGACGGCGGTGGCATTTTCGGCGGGGAAGGCGTTGATGACCTCTTCGGCACGCTGGCGATAACCCGCCTGTCCGGTGATCAGGTACAACCGTGCCAGCACATCGGCCATGGTGCCGTTGCCGCTGGGCAGCGCATTGTCGGCACATTGGCGGGTGCGGGTGATGACATCGGTGACATCGCGCGCGCTGAGGCAGTAGCCGCCATCATCCGCGCACCAAAAGAAATCCCCGGCCTGGTGGACCCAGGCCTCACACTGGGCCAAATAGGTTTCTTCGCCGGTGGCTTGATAGAGATAGAGCGCGGCACCGCTCATGTGAGCCAAATCATCCAGAACGGCGGTGTGGCGGGCCTGGCCTTTTGTCCAGGTGCGCGCGAGGCGGCCATTGTGAACCATATTTTGTGAAATGAAATCAAATGCTTGTCGGGCATCTTTAAGCCATTGTGGGCGGTTTAGGGTCACGCCCGCCCTGGCCAGCGCCAAGATCATCAGGCCGTTGAGGTCGGCCAGGACCTTATCATCGCGGGCGGGCGGGGTGCGGTTGGTACGACGGTTGAACAGCAAGTTGCGGGCGGTGGCCAGCATGTCTTCTATGGCCGGGTCGCTGGGATAGGGTTGGGTGCGGGCAAGGACATTGACCCCCGGGCCGCCCTCTGGCCAGTTGCCGCGCTCCAGAACGCCGTAGGTTTTTTTGAATAAAGGGGCGATGGCACCCAAAAGCTGATCAATTTCAGCCTCGGTCCAGACGTAAAACAAACCTTCCTTGCCGTGACCTTGTGCGTTGGCCGTGTCGGCGTCGAGCGCTGAGGCAAACGCAAATTGGCCGGTGTCGTCTGTGACCTTCATATCGCGGAGTATCCAGGCGATGGTTTCGTGAATGCGGGCCTGATACAGGGGTGATCCGGTTTGGGTCCCGACATCGACCATCAGGCTGATCAATTGAGCGTTGTCGGAGAGCATTTTTTCGAAATGCGGCACCTGCCAGCGCTGATCGGTGGAATAGCGCGCAAAGCCACCGCCGATATGGTCAAAGATCCCGCCCTGACAGATGTGATCCAGGGTGTTGGTTACGGCGTCAAAATATAATCCCAGCCCGGTGCGTTGCCAGGCCTGCCACAGCAGCCGCAACAACGGCACCTGGGGGAATTTCGGTGCGCCGCGAAAGCCACCGTGGGTGGGATCAATGGTGCGTAAGGTGGTGCTGGCGACCTCATCGACCACCTTGAGGGTGAGGGATTTCCCCGGTTGGGAGGTCGAGAGAGCGTCGAGGGCCTCGCGGATAACCGCGACATTGCTGCGCACTTCATCGGACTTGTTGTTCCAGGCGGCGGAAATACCGTCAATGACCTGTTTAAAGCTGGGTCGACCAGAGCGCTCTTCGGGGGGAAAATAAGTGCCCCCCCAAAAAGGGTCGCCATCGGGGGTCAAAAACATCGTCAGGGGCCAGCCGCCCGGTTGGCGCATCAGGGCCAGGGCCGACTGGTAGATGACGTCGAGGTCGGGGCGTTCTTCGCGATCCACCTTGATGTTGATGAATTTATCATTCATGCGCTGGGCGATGTCTTCGGTTTCGAAGCTTTCATGGGCCATGACGTGGCACCAATGGCACGATGAATAGCCGATGGATAACAAAATCGGCTTGCCGCTGTCTTGTGCCGCCGTCAGGGCCTCTTCTCCCCACGGGTACCATTTTACGGGATTGTCCTGGTGTTGCAGCAGGTAGGGGGAAGTTTCGGTGGACAGTTTGTTTTTGGCCATTGAAAAGCGCCTTATTTTTCATGATTTTATATTTGCCAAGGGGGTGCTCCGGGCAACCGTTGCACAATTGGCTATACCAGATTACTTTGTGATCCGGCGGGGCGGTTGCAATGTTAAAAGAGCGTTTGTGGCGCTCAAGGCAGCGCCTTTTCTGCGATACCCTCAACTGCGAGAGCCAGCCCATGAACCGTTCCGATCCTGCGCCCCGGCCTTTTTATCGGCTGCACGTTTTTTGCTGCACCAATGAGCGTCCCGAAGGCCACCCTCGGGGCTCTTGTGCGCGCCGTGAATCGGTAAAATTGCGCAATTACATGAAAGCCAGGGTCAAGGAACTGGGGATCGAAGGGGTGCGCATCAACAGTGCGGGGTGCCTGGATCGCTGTGAGCTGGGCCCGGCGGTGGTGGTGTATCCGGACGGTATCTGGTACCGCATGGAAAGTCTTGCGGACGTGGACGCCATTTTGAGCGAACATATTGTCGGCGGTCGGCAGGTGGTGCGCCTGGTGTTGGCCGAGACATCTTGATGGTGGCCGGGGGGAAAAGCCATGCACCTTGAAACCATTTATGCGTTGGCCAGCGGAACCGGGCGCGCGGGGGTGGCGGTGATCCGGGTTTCGGGGCCGGAGGCCGGGGCGGCGTTGCGGGCGTTGACCGGCCGGGCCCTGCCCAGGCCGCGGTTTGCCGAGGTGGCGCGGTTGCGCCATCCGGTCACGGGCGAGGTTTTGGACGATGGGTTGGTGGTGTGGTTTGCGGCCCCGGCCAGTTTCACCGGCGAAGATGTGGCTGAACTGCACGTCCACGGTGGTCCGGCGGTGGTCGATGGGGTGTTGGCAGCACTGGGGCTTTGTGGGGGGGGGGGCGAGAAAGGCGGTGGCGTGGGCTTGCGCTTGGCTGAGGCCGGCGAGTTTACCCGCCGCGCCTTTGAAAATGGCAAGCTCGACCTGACCCAGGTGGAGGGTCTGGCGGATTTGATTGAAGCCGAGACCGAGGCCCAAAAACGCCAGGCCCTGCGCCAATCGGAAGGCGAACTGGGGGCATTGTATGACGGTTGGCGCACGGAGTTGGTGCGCGCCTTGGCGCATTTTGAGGCTGAACTTGATTTTAGCGAGGAAGATTTACCAGACCATTTGCACCAGGCGGTGGTTGAGCGGGTGCGGCGTTTGCAGGCCGATTTGCAATCTCATATGGCGGACGGGCGGCGCGGTGAGCGGTTGCGCGATGGGGTCCGCCTGGCGATCATCGGCCCGCCCAATGCGGGAAAATCATCGCTCATGAATGCCCTGGCCCAGCGTGAGGCGGCGATTGTATCCGATGTGGCGGGCACCACCCGGGATGTGGTTGAGGTGCATTTGAATGTTGCGGGTTATCCGGTGCTGGTTGGGGACACGGCGGGCTTGCGGGAAAGCGGGGATGCGATTGAACAAGAAGGCGTGCGCCGGGCGCGGCGTTGGGCCGGGGGGGCGGACCTCCAACTGGCGTTATTTGATGGGGAATGTTTGCCGGATCTCGATTCCGGCACCCGGGCGTTGCTGAATGGCAATACCCTGGTGGTGATCAATAAGTCCGACCGTGTTCCGGCGGGTGGGGCGATGGGGAAAATTCCCGATCAAATCGATGGATATCCGGTGATTGCGTTGTCGGTGCGGACCGGGGCGGGGCTGGATCTGGTGTTGGCTCAGCTGGGTGATTGGGTTGCGGCGCGGTGCCGGGGCACCGGGGAGGGCCCCGCGCCGACCCGGGCACGCCACCGCGCCGCGCTGCAACGGACCACGGACGCCTTGCAGCGTTTTTTGCAGCGGGACGCGGGTTTGGGTTCGGAATTGGAAGCGGAAGATTTGCGTTTGGCGGCGCGCGAATTGGGCCGCATTACCGGGCGGGTCAATGTTGAAGATCTGCTGGATGTGATCTTCAGGGATTTTTGTATCGGTAAATAAACCGGGCGCATGCGGTGGGCGGGGTCCGCACGTCTTTTTCGTATGTTTGTGGCGCTGTTGACGGGCCGAAATGTTTCACGTGAAACATTTCGGCCTTTGCGGGAAACGCGTCATTTGACTTGCGCACCAGCGCCACCTAAGTTCCGCCCATGAGCAAGTCGATCAAAAAGAGTTCCGGACAGATGGATTTTGACGTGGCCGTGATTGGTGGCGGGCACGCGGGTGCGGAAGCCGCTGCGGCGGCCGCGCGGATGGGTGCGCGCACGGTGCTGATCACCCACCGCCTGGATACCATTGGCGAAATGTCGTGCAATCCGGCCATCGGCGGATTGGCGAAAGGACAGTTGGTCAGAGAAGTTGATGCCCTCGATGGGGTGATGGGCCGTGCGGCAGACCGGGGCGGGTTGCAATTTCGCATGCTCAATCGTTCCAAGGGTCCGGCGGTGCAGGGGCCGCGGGCCCAGGCTGATCGCCACATATACCGCCGGGCGGTGCAAGACCTGCTGGCCGACCATGCCAATTTGACCCTGATGCCAGCCGCCGTCGATGATTTGGTTTTGGCGGCGGACGGTACGTTGGTCGGGGTCAAGCTGTGTGATGGACGGATCGTCCGGGTGGCGGCGGCGGTGTTGACCACGGGAACATTCTTACGCGGCCTGATCCATTTGGGGCGGGAAACTTTTCCAGCCGGACGCGCCGGGGATCCGCGTGCGGTTGGTCTTGCGTTTACCTTGCGCCGTTTGGGCTTTGCCCTGGGTCGCCTGAAAACCGGGACGCCGCCGCGACTGGATGGCCGAACGATTGATTGGGCCGGTCTGCAGGCGCAACCCGGCGACGCCCAACCCAGTCCTTTTTCGTTTTTGACCACAGCCATCACCCAGCGGCAAATTGACTGTCATCTCACCGCGACGACGCCTGAAACCCACGCCCTTATTCAGGACAATTTAAACCTAAGCCCGATGTATTCGGGGCAGATTGAAAGCACCGGACCGCGCTATTGTCCCTCCATCGAAGACAAGGTGGTGCGGTTTGCCGATCGGGACCATCACCAAATTTTCCTGGAGCCGGAAGGTTATGATGATCCCACCGTATACCCGAACGGAATTTCCACGTCGTTGCCGCGTGATGTGCAGTTGGCCATTTTGAAAACGATTCCGGGTTTGCACACCACCCGCATGATCCAGCCGGGTTATGCGATTGAATATGATTTCGTTGATCCGCGTGAACTACAGCCAACCTTGCAGACGCGCCGGGTGCCGGGGTTGTATTTGGCCGGCCAAATCAATGGCACCACCGGATACGAAGAGGCGGCGGCCCAGGGGTTGATGGCCGGGGTCAACGCGGCGTTGCGGGCCGGCGCGGCGGGGGGCCGGGTGGCGGCGTCCGCGCAAGGTTTTGTTTTGGATCGTTCGCAAGCCTACATCGGGGTGATGATTGATGATCTGGTAACCTTGGGTACCCAAGAACCCTACCGGATGTTCACCTCGCGTGCGGAATATCGTTTGCGCTTGCGCGCCGACAATGCGGACCGTCGCCTGACCCGTCGGGGGATGGAAATCGGCTTTGTCGGGGCGTATCGGGCCGGGGTCTTTGCCGCCAGGGAAGCCACCGTGGTGGCGGCCCTGGATTTGATTGAGCGTCTGGATGCGACACCTTTTGAATTGGCGCGCCATGGCCTGAAGGTCAACCAGGACGGCCAGCGGCGCACCGCCAGGCAGATGCTGGCCTACCCGGATGTTAAGTGGGACACGCTGGCCGAAGTGTGGCCGGATTTGGCGGCGATTGCGGGCCCGGCGCGCGACCAGGCTGAGATTGAGGCGCGTTACCACGTTTATCTGGATCGCCAGGATAAGGACGTGGTGGCCTTTCGCAAGGACGAAGCCTTATGTTTGCCGGTGGATCTGGATTATGACCGGATCCACGGACTGTCCAATGAAGTGCGTGATAAATTGAATACGGTGCGGCCCGCGACCCTGGGTCAGGCGGCGCGGATTTCCGGCGTTACGCCGTCGGCCCTGACGCTGTTGTTGGCGCATGTGCGACGCTCAGGTGGGGGGCCCGGCGGGGGTGATAACGCCGCGCGTCCATCTAAGGTCAGGACGGGCGGTTGATTGGGCGGTTGATAAAATGGCCGTGGATCAAAGGGCCGGGACCGGGGGAATGTTTCACGTGAAACATTGTGTTTGCGAAAAGGTTTAAAGATGCCAAAAACAAAACATATGGGGGCTGTAGACGTTACCTCGGCAGCCACATTTCAGGCCGCTACGGGTGTTTCTGATCCAGCCATGGAACGTCTCACCACCTATGGCGCGTTGTTGGTGAAATGGCAGGCCAAAATCAATTTGGTGGGGCCGGACACGGTTGGCGATCTTTGGCACCGGCACATGCTGGACAGTGCTCAAATCGCGCCTTATGTGGGGGCGGGAAAAAAAGTTGTGGATCTTGGCAGTGGCGCCGGTTTTCCCGGTCTGGTGCTGGCCTGTTTGGACCCCGATCTTGAGGTGCACCTGATCGAAAGCGATCAACGCAAGTGCGCGTTCTTGCGTGAGGTCAATCGCGCCGTGGGCTGCGCGGTGACGGTCCATACGGCGCGCATCGAAGCCCTGGCCCCATTGGCCGCCGATGTGGTTGTCTCGCGGGCGCTGGCACCGCTGGACAAGCTGCTCACATTTGCCAAAATGCACAGTTTATCCACAGGGATATACCTGTTTTTGAAGGGAAAACGCTGGGCCGAGGAATTGACCCAGGCGGAAAAAAACTGGATGATGCAGCTCCACCGTCACCCCAGTCGGACCGACCCGGCGGGCATGATCCTTGAATTGAGAGCGTGCAGTGACCGCCATGAGCATCTGGGATAAAATGCGCAACACCACCATTGGGGACATCATCGATATGCCGGAACCGGAACAGGGGCCGCGGATTATCGCGGTGGCCAACCAAAAGGGCGGGGTGGGCAAAACCACCACGGCGATCAATCTGGCGACCGCCCTGGCGGCGGTTAAGCAACGGGTGATGATTATCGATCTGGATCCCCAGGGCAACGCCTCCACCGGCCTGGGCGTGGGGCGCAACAGCCGTCGTCTGGATACCTATCGCATGATTATCGGCGGGGTGCGCCTGTCTGAGGCGGTGCAACATTCGAGTGTTCCGGGATTGGACATTGTGCCCGCCGGCATGGACCTGTCCGGTGCCGAACTGGAATTGGTCAACCAGGAAGAACGTGAATATAAGCTGCAAAAGGCGATTGGCGATGGGGCACAAGGGTATGATTATATCCTCATTGATTGCCCGCCGGCCCTGGGCTTGCTGACGTTGAACGCGATGGTCGCGGCCCACGCGATTTTGGTGCCGCTGCAATGTGAATTTTTTGCCCTGGAAGGGTTGAGCCACCTGCTGAAAACGGTTGAGCGGGTCAAGGAGACGTTTAATCCGGATCTGGAAATTCAAGGCATCGTTTTGACCATGTATGACAAGCGCAACAAGCTGTCTGATCAGGTGGCGGCGGATGTGCGCGAGTATTTTGGCGACAAGGTGTACAAAACCGTGATCCCCCGCAACGTGCGGGTTTCCGAGGCCCCGTCCCATGGTCGTCCGGTGCTGATGTATGACATGAAATGTGCGGGCTCGCAGGCTTATTTGCATTTGGCGGGCGAGGTTTTGCGCCGTGAAGGGCATGTACATGTCTAACACCCAACACCTTCACAATGGCTGGGTTTGAGGAACAGATGATGGCTGAAAAAAAACTGGGCATGGGCCTCTCGGCCTTATTGGGTCAGGATAAAACGCACTTTAGGGAGCTGGATGGCGGCGAAGGGGCAAAAGAGGTTCCGGTCGCGCACTTGCATCCCGGTAAATATCAGCCGCGGCACAATTTCGGCGACGAAAAATTACACGATTTATCGGAATCCATCCGCGAAAAGGGCGTCTTGCAGCCGCTTTTGGTGCGTCCGCATCCCGACCATGGGGGTGAATTTGAAATCATCGCCGGGGAGCGGCGCTGGCGGGCGGCGCAGATGGCGCAAGTCCACGATGTTCCGGTGATCATCCGTGATTTTGACGACCAGGAAACCCTTGAAGTCGCCCTGGTGGAAAACCTCCAACGCCAGGATCTGTCGCCCCTCGAAGAAGCCGATGGTTTTCATCGGCTGATGCATGAATTTTCCCATACCCAAGAACAATTGGCGCGGGTGCTGGGCAAAAGCCGCTCTCATGTGGCCAATACCTTGCGGCTGTTGACCTTGCCCGGGGCGGTTAAGGATCTGTTGGACGGCGGCGACCTGACCGCCGGACACGCGCGCTGTCTGGTCGGGGTTTCGGGGGCTGCGGATTTGGCCAGGGACGTGGTGCGCAAAGGCTTGAATGTACGCCAGACCGAGCAATTGGTTAAGGCGTCCGGAGTATCTGGGGGGGCGTCCGGGGGGACGGCATCTGCGGCGAAAGCGGTGAAAGATAGCGACACTCTTGCTCTGGAGGCCGATTTGGCCAACATGCTGGGCTTGAAAGTGGACATTCAAGATCGCGGCGGTCGTGGAAAAATTATTATTAATTACAAAAGCTTAGAGCAACTGGACGGGGTCTTGGCACGCCTGACCCATGGCGACGGATCGTCCAGGCGCGGTGAGACAGGCGACGCAAAACCGTCAAATTAAGCGTCGAAATGAGCGGCCTTGTTAATTTGTTGCTTGTTCGTATCAAATAAATCTGCGGCACGACGGTTGATAGGCGTCTCTTTACGGGCGTCTGTGGGCAGACCTTGCGGCGTGTGCCAGGCTCATAAAGGCCCGGCTGCACAGGGTTGCGGCCGGCAGACCGGTTGTTTTGCACTCCATTTCGGCCTCGGTGAGGATTTCAAAAGCCCGCGCCAGTTTGGCCTCGGGCCACAAAGACAGTTGTCTTTTGAACGCATCGGCCAGCTTAAACATCAGTGGTGGGCGCAGTGCGCGGGTGGCCTGGTCGGGGTTTTGGCCCTGGGCCATGTGGCCGCGCACCAGGTGCAGCCGTTGAAAATGGCGTTGGGCGGCGCGTACCAACTGCACCGCCTGGGTGCCCTCGGCGAGGACGCGGGTTAAGGCCGTTTCGAGGCGCTCACGCTCACCGCTGGCGGCGCTGTAAATCACATCGTCAACGCCGCTGGCGGCACTGTCGCCGATGGCGGCGGAGACGTCTTCGGCGCTGACCTGCTTGCCTTCGCCCATATACAGGGCCAATTTTCCCAATTCACTGCGGGTGACGGAGCGGTCCCTGCCCAGATTTTGCACCAGGGCGTTCATCGCTGCGGGGTCGGCGGTGAGCCCTGAGCGTTGGAGGCTTTCGCGGATGACGGCGGGCAGGGACCGCTGGTCATCGGCGTAACACGGCACGCAAACGGCATTTTTGGCGGTTTCAAACAGTTTGCGCAATTTGGAACGTGGATTGAGGTCGCCGCCGTCGATCACCACCAACGCCCCCATGGGGGTGTCGAGCTGTAAAAGCGCCTGACAGGCGGGCGTGCAGGTATCGTTGGCCTGGCGCACCCAAACCACCCTGGGTCCGCCGCCCATGGACAGCGCGGCGGCCTCATCATTGAGGCGGGCGGGGTCGTTTTTTAAATCCGTGGGGCTCAGTTGCACCACGCGAAAGGGGTCGCGGAGGTCTTCGACAGCGGTTTTGGCCAGGCGCAGGGCGCGTTCGCGGACCAGGCCTTCGTCGGGACCAAAGACCAGGATGGCCCGGGTTGCGGGGTCGGGTGCGCGCAAAAAACCTTCAATTTGGCCCCCCTTCAGTTTCATAAGCGCGGACCGACGGGCCGGGGCGTTTTGGTTTGGCGGCGCGGCGGCTGATTGAGGCCGGGGCCCTGGAAATAAATCGCCAAACGGGTGCGGATGGTGGCGGCTAAATCTTGAATGGCGCGTTTTCGGGCGTCGTCCCGGGCCGTTTTGGTGGCGAATTCAGAGCTTAAAATATTGTAGCTGGAAACCGAACCGACCGAAGCACTGCTCAAGGTCACCTGGTCCGCCCGGCGGGTCAGGGTGTAACTGGCGTTAAGGCTTAAATTGGCCCGGGTGGCAAAGGCATCGCGCTCAACCGCAAGGGTGCTCACGGCCTCGGTTAAGGTCACGGCCAGGTCATAAGCCGGGCCGGTCCCGGGGGTGTGGGCGGTGGGGTTGAGGGTGCGGCTCAAAGTGGATCGCAAAATTTGCCCGACCCGGTCGGGGATCGGCTGAACGGCAATCTGCGCCAAATGGGGTTGGACTTGCGATGTGTTGGGGCCTTGACCATACAAAGGTTGAAAGCCACACGCGCTGACCGCGCCGGTGCCGATGAGCACGGCCAGCACGGTCGTAAGGCGCTTAAAAATATGGTTAAACAACAATGTTCACAATCCTGTTGGGCACGACAATCACCTTGCGCGGTGACTTGCCATCCATGGCGGCAATTGCGGTTTCCAGGGCGAGGGCCGCAGCTTCGGCTTGATCTTGCGGGCAATCTTTGGACATTTCAATGGTGCCGCGCATTTTTCCGTTCACCTGCACGGCCATGGTGATCTGATTGTTGACCAGCAACGCGGGATCAACCGTGGGCCACGGCGCATCGGCGAGCAGGCCGTCGTGGCCCATGTGGTGCCAAAGTTCTTCGGCCAGATGGGGCATGAACGGGTTGATCAATTTGGTGACGAACGTGCAGGCTTCGCGCAGCACCCACGCGTTGGCGTCGGTGTTGGCGTCATCATCGATGGCGTTAAAGGACTCCAGCGCGTTGGTCAGTTCGCGAATACGCGCCACGGCTTTGTTGAAATGAAAATGGGTCAGGTCATGGCTGATCGCGGCGGTGGTTTTGTGCACCAGGGCGCGCATGGCCACGGCGTCGGGATCCAGGCTGGGGGGCATTTGGGCCGCCAGCGGGGCCATCTGTTCGGTGGCTTGGGTGACCAGGCGCCACACCCGGCCAACATATCGCCACGCCCCCTCAACGCCGCTGTCGGTCCATTCCAAATCCCGGTCGGGGGGGCTGTCGGACATCATAAACAGGCGCGCGGTGTCGGCCCCGTAGGCGTTGATGATCAATTGCGGATCGACAACGTTTTTCTTCGACTTGGACATTTTCTCAGAACGGCCAACGCGAACCTGGTCATTGCCCCGGTCATTACCTGGGGCGGCGGCCTCTTCGGGGGTCAGCCACGCGCCATTTTTGTCTTGGTAGGTTTCGTGGCACACCATGCCCTGGGTCATCAACCCGGCAAAGGGTTCCTTCAGGTCCAGATAGCCGCAGTCCTTGAGGGCGCGGGTGAAAAAGCGGGCATACAATAAATGCAACACCGCGTGTTCGACGCCGCCGATGTATTGATCGACCGGCAGCCAATATTCGGCGGCACTTTTGGAAAACGCTTCATCGGCACCGGTGTCGGAAGGTTTGTGGGTGAAGCGGGCGAAGTACCAGGACGATTCAAAAAACGTATCAAACGTGTCGGTTTCACGGCGCGCCGGTTGGCCACAGCCGGGGCAATCGACATGTTTCCATGTGGGATGGGACACCAACGGGTTGCCGACCTCGCCCAGGGTGACGTCGCTGGGCAATGTGACCGGCAAGTCTGCAACCGGCACCGGCACCACGCCACAATCGTCGCAATGGACGATGGGAATGGGACAGCCCCAATAGCGTTGCCGCGAAACCCCCCAATCGCGCAAACGAAACTGAACGGTGCCTTCCCCACAGTGGAGTTGCTGCAATTTTTCAATTGCCGCCGCTTTGGCTTGTTTGACGCTCAACCCATTGAGGAAACCGGAATTGACCGCCACCCCGTCATCGGTGGTGGCTTCATCGGCCCGGGCGCTGAAGTCGGCCAGCCAGCCCGCTTCGTCGGCTGATCCGGCAATCTCTTTGGGGGCCACCACGGGGATCACCGCCAAGCCGTATTTACGGGCAAAATCCATATCGCGCTGGTCGTGCGCCGGGCAGCCAAAGATGGCCCCGGTGCCGTATTCCATCAGCACGAAATTGGCGACGAAAACGGGTAGGGTTTGGTCGTCTAAAAACGGGTGCTTGACCCGCAATGGGGTCTGGTAGCCCTGTTTTTCAGCACTTTCAATGCTGGCTTCGGATGTGCCCAAGGCGTTGCAGTCGTCTATAAATGTTGCCAGCCCGGGGTCGTCTTGGGCCAATTTTAAGGCCACCGGATGGTTGGCGGCGATGGCCATAAAGGACGCGCCAAACAGGGTGTCGGGGCGGGTGGTGTAAATTTCCACGGGCTCGCCACCATCGGTGCGCTGAAAAAAGACCCGGGCACCTTCGGATCGTCCGATCCAGTTTTCCTGCATGATGCGGACTTTTTCGGGCCAGCGCTCCAGGGTTTTGAGTTCGTTGAGCAAATCGTCGCCATATTGGGTGATTTTCAAAAACCACTGGGACAGCTTTTTTTTCACCACCGGGGCACCGGACCGCCAGCCCTTGCCATCGATCACCTGTTCGTTGGCGAGCACGGTGTTTTCCACCGGATCCCAGTTGACCCAGGATTTTTTCTGGTACGCCAGTCCGGCCTTGAGAAAATCGAGAAACATTTTTTGTTCGTGGCGGTAGTAGTCCGGCGTGCAAGTGGTCAGCTCACGGCTCCAGTCATAGGACAGGCCCATGGACTTGAGTTGCGTTTTCATGGTTGCGATGTTGTGCTCGGTCCAGGTGGCCGGATGGGTGTTGTTTTGAATGGCGGCGTTTTCCGCCGGCAGACCGAAGGCATCCCAGCCCATGGGATGCAAAACATTGAACCCCTGCGCGCGTTTGAACCGTGCGACCACGTCGCCCAGGGTATAGTTGCGGACATGGCCCATGTGAATGCGCCCGGATGGGTAGGGGAACATTTCCAGGACGTAATATTTTTCCCGTTCGGACTGTTGCGAAACGGCGAAGGTGGCGTTGTCGTCCCAAGCCTGCTGCCATTTGGCCTCGGCTTGTCTGACGTTGTAGCGTGACATGGGCGGCGCGGTCCTTGTTGGTGGGGGTCTTTGGCTGTAAGGGCCTGGGGCTGTAAGGGCCTGGTTATTTTTGCAGCCGGGTTTCATTGCGCAGTTGCCGGGCGCGGGTCAAAATGGCGTCTTCCAATTTGCGTCCGGTGTCGGGTTCAACGACGGCGTCGCGCCAATTGCCGGGGGACGCCTCGGCCTGGCGAAACACCGAAACGCGAATGCCATCGGCGCGCAGCGCCCGGCCCAACACATAAACATTCAGCTTAAAGCGTTCGTTGGGGGTCTCGCCGGGTGAATACCAGTCGGTGATGATCACGCCGCCAAACGGGTCGGCGCTGGTAACCGGCAAAAAGGCGATGGTGTCGAGGCTGGCGCGCCACAAATAAGAATTCACGCCGATGCCGCCGCCCTGATCGACGCTCGGGCCTTTTTTGTCCTCCCCGCCAAACTGGATGCCATCTTGGCCAAAGAGCGTATCGCGAGGATTGATCTCCTCGTACTGTTTGCCAATTTCGCCCGCCTGTCGTTTGCGCGGGGTGAGGACCTGGCCGCCCGAACAGGCGGCCAGGGTGAAGCTCAACAGAACGGTCGTGAAGACGACGCGGTGAAGTGAGGTCAGTTTCATAACGTGAAATATCTCCGCAAGCATAATCAACAGGTACGAAATAACAAGCCGCAGGGTGGCGGGGCCTGAAATCATGAAAGACGATAAATTTTGTCAATCATACGGGGTTAAACGATGGGGGCAACGGGCGAAGTGGCTTACAGCCAGGTTTTTTTGTGGCCCAATCCACGTAAGGGCACACCTTAAGACTAAAACGCAGCGGATGGGTTGACCGGGATGGGCACGATGGCGGACTTGGGAACCTGTGTATACAACCCCTGTGTAGCCGTTGCGCCACAGATGATAATCCCTGCAATTCAGAGAATTGGGCTCGTAAAGGTGGGGTACCGTGGGGCAAAATCGTGAAATTGTGATAAATATATCACGCTTCAAAACATTTCCGGCCCCAGGGTTTGCGAGAGTGTTGATTTTCACAGGGCGGCGGTTCAGCATGCAGCATCCATTTAGGGTGAACCGTCTATCGCGACGTGGTGTTTCATGGTTTGTGAATGACCAACGCACAAATTCGAAGCGATGGGGGAAAAAAACGAATAGGAGAAACCATGAAAAAGATTTTGCTCGGTACCACGGCTGTTATCGCCCTGGGCACCATGACTACCCAGGCTTTCGCTGCTGAAAAAATCAAATTGGGCCTCGGCGGCTTCATGCGTCAGTACGTCAGCGTTGTGAACAACGACGAAGTCGCGTCCACCAGCTCCGGTGCTGCACGTGATAAATCCTTCGGCCAGGGCACCAACACGGAAGTCTATTTCTCCGGCAGCACGGTGCTCGACAACGGCATCAAAGTGGCCGCCAAGATCGAAATGGAAGCAGATGGCGACGTGAATAAAAACGTCGATCGTTCCTACCTGACGATCAGTTCCGACGCCATGGGCAGCCTGACCGTTGGTAACGCACCGCATTTCGGTGACGGCAACCTGGTTCGTGTGCCGAACGCCGGTAACTTCGACTGGGGCGACACCGATTCCTACGCCAGTACCGCCGTTAGCGCGACCGCGTCTTCGACTGGTTTTGCGACCGTTGCACCCGACATCAGCGCCGCCGGTGGTGATTCCGTGAAACTCAGCTATGCTTCGCCGAGCTTCTCCGGCGTGACGGTTGGCTTCTCTTACGCGGCTGAAGAAGATGGTGATCTGTCCAACGCGAAAACCGTTGCCGGTAGCGCCGAAGACGGTGCCACGGTTGGGATCGCTTATTCCGGCGAACTTGGCGGTGCGGCTGTTTCCGCCGACTTGACGCGCATGCGTTTCGGTGGTGACAACGCAGACATCACCCACGTTGGCTTGAACGTCGGCATGGCCGGCTTCACCGTTGGCGGTGGTTATTCCGACTTCAACGACACTGCGGCGGGTTCTTCCGCACGTGACGGCGAAGCCTGGGAACTGGGCGTGGCTTACGAAACCGGCCCGTACACCGTTTCCGCGGCTTACATGGTTGCGAAAGAAAAAGCAACGACGGCAACCGCTGGTGATGACAAAGACACCAAGTGGAACATCGCCGCGACCTACAGCTTGGGCGGTGGTGTTGCGTTGTCCGCAAACTACTTCAACTCCAAGGCTGATCCCGAAGGCAATGGCACGACCATCGCTACGGGTAAATCCACCCAGGTCAGCGGCTTGATCGCCGGTATCGAAGTGGGCTTCTAAGTTGAAGTGAACTTTGGTCGAAAGACAATCGAAAGGGCGGCTTCGGCCGCCCTTTCTTTTTGTCTGAATGTCTAAAATATCATCACATTTTCAGATGTGCCACGCCCCGATGGCGGCCAGGCCGAAGGCCGGACCTAACTGTAATCGTCCGGCGTTGTGCGCGGTTACGCCGCCCAGCGCAATGACCGGTATGGGGCTGTGGCGGGCCAAAACGGCAAACCGGATCACGCCCAGGACGGTCTTGGCATGGGGGTGGCTGTTGGTGGGAAAAACCGGTGACAATAACGCGGCATCTGCCCCGGCCTGGCGGGCCCGCCACAGCGCCCTGCGATCGTGGGCAGCGGCCGTACACACAAAACCGGGCTTTTGGCCCTGGATCCGCAACCGTCCCCGCCCCGCCATGCGTTCGGACAGATGCACCCCGTCCGCACCACAACGGAGCGCCAGCCGGAGATCCCCGGCAATGATTATTTTCAAGCCCAAACGCCGTGCCGGACCGATCAGGCGCCGGGCCAAAGCGGCCCGTTCCCGGGGATTTTTATGGCGGACGACGATGGCGCAGTTGCGCGGCAGATGGGCCAACAGCAAAAAAGGATCGGGCAGGCGGATTTGGTCTGTCAGCAGATAGAGACGGGGGATCGATATTTTCAACCGACCGGGTCGCGGGCGATTGTATCGCCGACCGGGCTTTGCTAGTTTCGCCATGGGGATACCTATATCATGTGGTGCGTTACCCGCCCAGCCGGAGCCTTAAAATTATGTCCAATTCAGATACCGCGAGCCAATTGCGCAACGTGTGCGCCGCGATTGACGCGGCCCAGCGGGCATCCGGGCGGGCCGTTGGTGGGGTTTCTTTGGTCGCGGTGTCGAAAAATCACGATGAGTCCCGTATCCGCCCGGTTTTGGCTGCGGGTCATCGGCTGTTTGGCGAAAACCGGGTCCAGGAAGCCGAACAAAAATGGCCCGTGTTGCGTGCGGATTACTCAGATGTATGTTTGCATCTGATCGGACCGTTGCAAACCAACAAGGTCAAGGTGGCGGTCGCGCTTTTTGATGTGATTGAAACCATCGACCGGGAAAAGCTGGCCCGTGCGGTGGCCAGGGAATGTAATCGGACGGGCAAATCGCTGCCGGTTTTTTTGCAGATCAATACCGGTGAAGAACCTCAAAAGGCGGGTGTTTTGCCCGTCCAGGCAGATCCTTTTATCCGCTTGTGCCAGGATGAACTGGGTATGGACGTGCGGGGTTTGATGTGCATCCCGCCACAAGACGAAGAACCGGCGCTGCATTTTGCCCTGTTGGCAAAAATCGCCGCGCGCAATGGCCTTGAAGGCCTCAGCATGGGCATGAGCGGTGATTTTGAAACCGCCATCGCGTTTGGTGCCAGCCATGTTCGGGTGGGCACGGCTATTTTTGGCGAGCGCGCACAACCGACCGCCTAAATTTTTGATATTGTATCCGAAACAACCACGCAACTCGATGTGTTGCAATATCGCAATAAACTTAATAAATCGTGGATCTGGAGTGCGATACAGCCTTCTGTCGGCGTGTAATTGGGCCGTGCAACATGCATAAAAATCGCGCTGCCGCGGCCTTTTTCAATGGGATCCATGTTGTATTTAAGCTCAACAACAAGGTCGTACAGGCCATCGTCACGCCATAAAACTTCGTGATGCGCCCGGTTGGGCAAGGTGATGAGCTGATTGTAGGCCTTATCGGCGGGGTCGTCGCACCAGCCCATATTGGGGCGGACGGACAGGCTCACCAAACCGGTGGCGGGCGGGTTTAAAAATCGCTCGGCCCGATAAAAAAGCCGTCCCATGCGAAATTCACCGCTGGGCGTGGCACCATCACCCTCGACCTTGGCGGCGCGAATGCCGCCACGCCCCAAGGCACAGCGAACGTGCAGCCGGGCGCAGGTTACAAAACCGCGTGGGTCAACGAGAACCCGGCCCATGGCTAAACATCGCTTCGATCAGGATTATTGCGAGAATCGGCGGCGTCGCCCAACAGGCCGCCGGCGCCTTGCAGGGCGCTGTCGGTCCATAAGTTGGTGGCCCAGCCGACGGCGCTGTCCGCCGCACCTGTGCCTATATTTTGGGCGGACTTGGCGGCGGCAAAGGCTTGATATTGTTGGAGACTCATCGGTGCGGGGCTGGCCAGGCCACCCAGGGCCTCAAATCCTTCGGGGGCTGCGCTGGTCAGCTGGGTGGACTGAACCCCATTTGGCGGTTGATCGCCGTCAAACAGGCCCATTGCCAGACCCAGTAAGTCCTTGCCGGTGACCATTTGCAAAAAAGAACTGGCCGCACCGGCGGCCAGCCCAACCGGGCCACCAAATATAAAGCCGCCCGCCATGTTGGCGAGGGGGCTGGTTTGGTCGCCCGTTATGGCCCGGTAGGCGGTTGAAACAACGGGTATATTTTGCAGTGGGTTGACGGCATCCAACAGCGTGGCAAACAGCTCCGGCGGATCTTGTTCCCCGGCCTGGTTCTGGCTTTGACCGGGCGGGTCGACAGGCGTGACCGGGACCACGGGAATGTTGGCGGTATTTTTCGCGGCTTCGCGCACGGCGGCGATGGGGTCGGCCTGGTATTGGGATATTTCCATATCTCAAATCCGTTCAAAGGGTGTCGGCGGGCACATCGCCCGGCGGGTCCTTGAAGCCATGCAAGGCAAATGCCAGATAAAAAAATGTGATAAATCAGATAATTGAATATAAATTCGCTATCGAAACAACAAAAAATACGGCAATATTTGCCGCATCCGTAAAATCGCCAGGGACAATTTACCGGGCGCGCCTGGCCTAAAACAGATGCCCGCCTTTGCGTTTTTTGGTGTCGAGGTACAATTCGTTGTGCTTGTTGGACGGAAAGGTATGGGCGACCCGTTCGCCGACATCAATGCCAAAGTGAACCAATGCGCGAACCTTGTCGGGGTTGTTGGTCAACAGGTTGATGTGTGTCAGGCCGAGGTCTTTGAGCATTTGGGCAGCCGGAAGATAAACCCGCTCATCGGCGTCATAACCCAACATTTCATTGGCATCCAGGGTGTCCAGACCTTGATCTTGAAGCGTATAGGCGCGCAGCTTATTGACCAGACCGATGCCCCGGCCTTCCTGGGCCAAATACAGCAACACCCCCGATCCGGCCCGGCCCATAACGGCAATCGCGCCACGCAATTGATCGCCGCAGTCACAGCGCAGGGACCCCAACAGGTCGCCGGTAAAGCATTCGCTGTGGATGCGCACCAGCGGGGCGGTGTCGGCTTGTGGGTCACCAATGACGATGGCCAGGTGTTCCAGGCCGCCGTCCCTGGGGCGATAGGCGATGACGCGGCTGTGTTCGGCATTTTCAAGCGGGACGCGAGCCTCCGACACACGCTTGAGCAAGCGTGCGGCGGTGTGTTCGTATTGGAAAACATCGCCGCTGTCGACCAGCACCATGTCATGGCGCGCGGCCCACCCGGCCAGATCGGCACTGTCTGGGTCTTGCAGGTCGGCAACCAGGGCGGCGGGCAACAGCCGGGCGATTTTTGTCAGGCCGACCGCCGCGCTGTGTGGACTGTGGCGAGCGACCGCAGAAGACTTTAAACGCTGCGGGTCGATTTCGCTTGCGGGGCTCAACGGGTCGGCGATGTGTAAAATTTCCGCAGCCCCCAGCCCCCCCGGCCCGCTCAACGCCAGGACGCATCCGGGCGCTTGATCGGCGGCAAGCTGGACGCCCAGGACGTTGGCGCGGCGCTGGGTGATGGCCAACACCGGCGGACAACCGGCCCGCCGGGTCAGATCGTTCAGGCTTTGCTCATGGGCCCCCTCGGCGGCCATCACCAGGGCCCGCGACCCATCCGCGCCGGCAATCGCCACCGCACGGCCCGAACGCAATTCAAACACCGCGCGCTCAACACTTAAAAGTGACACCGGGGCGCGCGTGGTGGGCATGTTGGGCAACGGATGGCGATGGGGCATCGGACGGAGAGACCTTTGGCGGCGAGACGGGGCTGCAGGGCACAGTACTCTATGCCCATGCGTGAAGAAAAGAGCGAATACACACAATGGCCTATTGTCACAGCGCGAACGGTTTCCGATATATTAGGTCCGCTGCAAAAAATGATCTCCGATCCGCCGGGTTTGAAGGAAATCTACAAGGAGTACTTTTCCTATAACCGGGTATTGTGGATTTAAGGCTTAACATGGAGGGGCGCTTGCGCCGATTGGGATGCCGATATGAATGATGGCAAACGGATACTGATTGTTGATGACGATGCGATCTTGACGGATATGTTGGGCGAACAGTTGTTGGCGCTGGAAGGTTACCGGTGCGCGTGTGTCGGATCGGGGGAAGAAGCTCTCAAGCGGGCCAAAAAAGACTATTTTGATTTGGTCATACTGGATGTGGAAATGGCCGGTATGGGCGGTCGGGAAACGTGTCGGTTGTTGCGCGCCGCAGGATTGATCGCCCCGATCATTATGCTAACGGCTGCCAGCAGCGACGCTGACGCCATTCGCGGGCTGAATGCGGGGGCCACCGATTATATTGCCAAACCGTTTAAGCTGGGGGTTTTGTTGGCCCGGGTCCGGGCTCATATTCGCCAATTCGAACATAGCGACGACGCGGTCTTGGGCATCGGACGGTTTGATTTTTGGCCCGGAACCAAGATGTTGCTGGAACAGACGGACGACGATGATGGCGTTGCGCCCAAGCCGATCCGATTAACGGATAAAGAGGCGCAAATTTTAAAGTTTCTCTACCAGCACGGCGGGCGGGTGGTCAGCCGCGGTGAATTGCTGGATGAAGTGTGGGGCTATCATGACGGTGTCACCACCCACACCCTGGAAACGCATGTTTACCGGTTGCGCCAGAAAATGGAGATCGATCCGTCCCGTGCGGAAATTCTGGTGACCGAGCCGGGCGGTTATCGTTTGGTGTCATAAAACGGGGTCACGTTTTCCCCAATTTGACATAAAACCCCAGCATGAAACCCAAGCGACAAAAAGCCCGACCAGGGGGAGCGGCCGGGCTTTCGTCCCTTGGGGGGCCGTTGCTGGTAATGGGGGGAAAACCATACAACGGGCACAGACAACAGATTGTGCGTTGCCTGTATAGTGGATATAGGCAGGGAAAAGGGGCCGTGCCAGCGATAAAAATCGTTAATCGCGAGTATTGGGTAAAATTCGGCTTTCAACCTGAAACAAGGCATCATCCAAAACCGCGTCTATGGTGGAATTTTGCAGGGTGAGGGTGGTGGTAATGCCTTGGGAATCCCGCACCACCCATTGTTTCAACATCATCGGTTGGGTGGTGAACACCAGCGTTAAACTGCCTTCCATCGGATCACTGGCCCGTTTTAAGGTCAGTCGCAGCACCCCTTTGGATTGGCTCACGTCGCTGAGCAAGACATCATCGGCCCAAAAATCAACCTGTGCGCCGATGAACAGGGCGGCGGGCAGGCTGCTTAACGGGACATAGCTTAATTGGTCCAGCTCCCGATCCTTGTACATCACCATGGTTCCATCGGAAACAATCAGCACCGGTACCGGAGGATCATAGGTAATGCGCATCCGCCCGGGCCGCGCCATGATGAATTCACCGGTGGACATATTGCCTTGACTGGTGATTTGGATAAAACGCGCGCGCAGGGTGGCCATGGCGTTTAAGTAGCGCTGCGCGTTTTGCACGGCGGTGCGTTGGTCGGTGGTTAAGTTGAGGTGTTCTTGTGGGGTAGCGGCACCGGCGGGGCGGGGCAACACCAGGGCCGCAGCACCAACGGCAACAGCCACCGTCAACAACAGCCCGACAATGCGTTTTAAGGGAAACGGGCGATTGGGCAGGGCGGGCGGCAGGGGTCGGGGCTCAAGTGATGACACGGGTGGCGATTGGGGGGAACGGTTATGCGGCGCTGACATCACGAATGAGGACCTCTCGTCGGCCGACCCGGTTGGCTTTGCTGACCACACCTTCGGCTTCCATGCGTTCAATAAGGCGTGCCGCCCGGTTGTAGCCGATTTGCAACTGGCGCTGGACAAAGCTGGTGGATGCCTTGCCTTCCTGGGCGATCAGGGCGACCGCCTGATCATACAGCACGTCTTCGGGGCTACCGCCAGCGGCTGTGCCTTCAGGTCCACCGGTCAAATCCTCGGTCACGGAGGTGATATATTCAGGGTTACCTTGGGATTTGAGATGCAGAACCACGTCTTCGACCTCTTCATCGGACACAAACGGCGCATGTACGCGGGTGATGCGACCGCCCCCGGCCATATACAGCATATCGCCCTGGCCGAGAAGCTGTTCCGCGCCTTGTTCGCCCAAAATGGTTCGGGAGTCAATCTTGGAGGTCACCTGAAAACTGATCCGGGTGGGGAAATTCGCCTTGATGGTGCCGGTGATAACGTCCACCGATGGACGCTGGGTGGCCATGATCAGGTGAATACCGGCCGCCCTGGCCATCTGTGCCAAACGCTGAATTGCGCCTTCGACGTCCTTGCCCGCGACCAGCATTAAATCGGCCATTTCATCGACGATCACCACAATGTAGGGCAACGGCTCCATGGACAGGGCCTGGTCTTCGTTGATCGGTTTGCCGTCGCTGTCGAAACCGGTTTGCACGGTGCGGGTCAGGGTCTCGCCGCGGTTGCGCGCATCGCCCAAACGCTGGTTGTAGCCGGTGATGTTGCGCACCCCCATCTGGCTCATCAGGCGGTAGCGGTCTTCCATCTCGCGCACCGCCCATTTCAATGCCATCACGGCTTTGCCGGGATCGGTGACCACCGGGGTTAGCAAATGGGGAATACCATCGTAAACGCTCAATTCCAGCATTTTCGGGTCGATCATGATAAAGCGACATTGATCGGGACCGTATTGATACAGCAAAGAGCAAACCATGGCGTTGACACCGACCGACTTCCCCGACCCGGTGGTGCCCGACACCAAAAGATGTGGCATGCGCGCCAGGTCAACCGTCACCGGGTTGCCGCCAATGTCCTTGCCCAGTGCCAAATTCAGCGCACCCTTGGCTTTTTCAAAATCCCGGGAGGCGATCAATTCACGCAAATGGACCATTTCGCGGGTCTGGTTGGGCATTTCGATGCCGATGACGTTGCGACCGGGAACGGTCGCGACGCGCACGGAAACGGCGCTCATGGACCGGGCGATATCGTCGGACAGGCCGATCACGCGCGATGTTTTGGTGCCCGGCGCGGGCTCCAGTTCGTACAGCGTCACCACCGGCCCGGGTCGCACCTTGACGATGTCCCCCTTAACGCCAAAATCTTCCAGGACGCTGGACAACATCCGCGCGTTTTGTTCCAGCGCCTGTCTGGAATGTTGATGGCTTTGTGGGATCGGTGCGGGGGCATCTAAAATACCCAACGGCGGCAATACGTATGTGGCATTGGGGCCCAAATCCAGACTGCGTTGGCGCTCGGCCTCGGCTTTCGGGCCCGGCTTGAGATGTTTGGTGGCGCTTTCCACCAGGTCTGGGTGGCTCGGGGTCTTGACGACAGCCTTGCGCGGGCCCGGGGTTTTGCTTTTGGTGCGCCGCCGGGTCCGGGCTGGGCGGCTTTCCAGATCGGAGTTTGGCGCGGCGTCATGGGAATCTGGCGGGGGGCGCAGCCATGATAAACGGCGCGAAAGTCCTGGAATTTTGAGCAACACCGCGCCCAGCGTCTGGTTGACCCGGGCCAGGGTGTGCGCCAGTGCGGCCCAGTCCGATGCGGGCAAAGACAAGGTCCAGATCAGCGTGAACAGCGCCGGCAGGGCCAACAGGGCGGCAATTAAAGTGGTGGCGGCGGTGAGTTCAGATACCCCCAATGCCTGTATCAAATGGGCCAGGCGTTGCAGTAAAATTTGACCGCTGACCCCGCCCAATCCGGTGACCAACGGCCAGCCGGCAAAAGGCGGTATGGCGGCGATGGTGATGGCGATCAGAATGGCTGCGGCGAGGATACAGGTGAGGCGCAGCCATATCTGGCGGATCGGTTGTTTGCGGATCAGCAGCAAGCCCCACGCCAGTCCGACCAGGGCCGGGACGATGGCCGCCAAGCCAAATCCCTGAACCATCACGTCGGCGATCACGGCCCCTGCGGAGCCCAGCCAATTTTGCACCGGCGCATCGGTGACGGCGTTCAGGGATGGATCGGCGGGGGCATACGAACTGAGTGCGGCCAGGTAGCCGCCACTCAGCACACTGAGGCCCGCACCGGTAAGTTCACGGACCCGGCGGGCGAAAAAGGCCGAACTGCCATCGGGCAGCAGCGGCCCGGAACCCAATTTGTCGGTTAACCAAGCCATGGCTTTTTGTACACGGTGGGGCTTTATAAGATCTTAACGGGCGTGGATGAATGGATAAAAAAAGGGCCGAAGACAGATGTCTTCGGCCCTTTTTGAAAAAGAGAATTCAGATTAAATGCTGTGCGCACCGCGACCAAATTCCGGATAGGCTTCCAGGCCCAGTTCGGCCTTGTCGAGACCGACGATTTCGGTTTCTTCATCGACGCGGATACCGACGGTCATCTTTAGGATGAACCAGCCGATGGACGAGGTGATAACAACGAACACGCCGACGGCGATGATGCCGATCAACTGGGTGGTAAAGCTGGCGGAACTGTTGGTCAGCGGAACCGCCAAGGTGCCCCAGATGCCACACAACAAGTGTGCCGGGATGGCACCGACCACGTCATCGATTTTCAGCTTGTCGAGCAAAGGCACGGCAAAAACCACGATGGTACCGCCGACGGCCCCGATCAAAATCGCGGCACCAATGGTGGGGGTGTCGGGACCTGCGGTGATCGACACCAAACCGCCAATCGCACCGTTCAGCGCCATCGACAAATCGACCTTTTTGTACAGCAGTTGGGTCAAGATCACCGCCGCAACCACACCACCGGCTGCCGCCATATTGGTGTTGGCGAAGACCTTGGACATGACAATCACGTCGCTGGCGGACCCCAGGGCAAGCACCGAACCGCCGTTGAAGCCAAACCAGCCCAACCACAAAATAAAGGTGCCGAGGGTGGCCAGCGGCAGGTTCGCGCCGGGAATCGGCTGAACGGTGCCGTCGGCGGCGTATTTACCTTTGCGCGCGCCCAGGATGATGGCCCCGGTCAACGCGGCCCAGCCGCCCACGGAATGGACAATGGTGGACCCGGCGAAATCGGCAAAGCCCATTTCGGTCAGCCACCCGCCACCCCAGGTCCAAGACCCCTGGATTGGATAGATGATGGAGGTCAAGAAGATCATGAACAGCATGAACGGCCACAATTTGATGCGTTCGGCAACCGCACCCGACACGATCGAAGCGGCGGTGGCGACGAACACCATTTGGAAGAACCAGTCGGATGTGGACGAATAGCCCGCATCAAAATTTGCCCCGGTTTCGGCCAGGGCGGCGGTATCATCGGCGGACCACGGCATGAATGTGCCGATGTAGCCGCTGACGTCCATGTACATCAAGTTGTAGCCAACGGCATAAAACATGATCCCGGCGATGGCGTACAAGACGATGTTTTTCAAGCAGATGGTGGCGGTATTTTTGGACCGCACCATGCCTGCTTCCAACATGGCGAACCCGGCGGCCATGAACATCACCAGCGCGCCGGTGAATAAAAAGGAAAAACTGTTGAGGATATAACTGGTTTCCGGGGTCACGGCGGCATAGGCCGGAACGGCGATGCCCGCGATGGTGCCCGCCGCACCCAGTGCAATAAGACGATGTTTCATGTGTAAAATTCCTTATAGAGCCTGATCGTCGGTTTCACCGGTGCGGATGCGCACGGCTTTTTCCAGATCGATGACAAAGATTTTGCCGTCGCCGATTTTGCCGGTTCCCGCCGCGCCGCTGATCGCCTCGACGGTGCGCTCGGTCTGTTCATTGGTCACCGCGACCTCAACCTTGACCTTGGGCAGAAAATGAATTTCGTATTCCGCCCCCCGGTAGATTTCCGTCTGCCCTTTTTGACGGCCGTAGCCCTTCACTTCGGTGACGGTCATTCCTTCAACGCCGAGTCCGGTGAGGGCCTCGCGCACGTCATCAAGCTTGAACGGCTTGATGATGGCCATGATCAGTTTCATCGCTCTGTACTCCATTGTAGTGACGCACATGCGTCGGGTGTAGTGACGCACATGCGCCGGGGATGAATTGGCACCAGAACCAATGGTTCGGCTGGTAAACCTTCTTCAAGGGTCATGCCAGATTCGGTTGTAAGGTGTTTTTACCTCTATATATCAAAATGTTGGTACATAAATCAGATTTAGGCCGGGGGGCTGGGAACACATTTTTTCGCCTACAAATTATGCAAAAAATCCTTGATGCATATAAATTAGGCAAAATTATGCCGTTTTTCCGGGGTCATAAAGATCCGATTTCAGGCGGCGGATCTGGAAGATATGGCTTATAGTTTTGCCATTCCGTTCCGTTTGGTCAGGACCCGCCCTATGAACACATCATCACAACCCCATCAAACCGCCGACCGCCCCCTAACGGTTGATGTGTTGGTGGTTGGCGGGGGTCTGGCGGGGGGAACCTTGTCGTTGGCGTTGGCGCAAAATGGATTTTCCGTGGCGACCGTCGACACCCAGGATATGGCCGGATGGACAGATCCAGGTTTTGACGGTCGGGCATCGGCGATTGCGTTGTCGTCGCAACGGGTGTTGCAGGCGGTGGGCATTTGGGACCGGATCAAAGACGACGTCGCGCCGATCCTCGACATTCGCGTGGCGGATGGTCGTTCGCCATTGTTTTTGCACTATGATCACCAGCAATTGGGTGATGAGCCGTTTGGCTACATGGTGGAAAACCGTCTGATCCGCAAGGGCTTGAAAGCCGAAGTGCCGAAAGCCGAAGGTTTGCGTTATTTCGCCCCCAATGAGGTGGTGGACCTGCAGCGTGGCAAGGAGGGTGTGCGAGCTATTTTGCGCGATGGAACGCACATTCACGCCGCCCTGGTGGTGGGCTGCGAAGGCCGCCGTTCGCCGACCCGTGATGGTGCCAGGATCAAGCTGACCCGGTGGGATTACAAACAGGCGGGGATCGTGTGCACGGTCGAACACGAACAGCCGCACAATTTTTGCGCCCAGGAACATTTTTTGCCATCGGGTCCGTTCGCCATTTTGCCGCTGGCGGGAAGCGCCGAAAAGCCCGCCTGCCGGTCATCCATCGTGTGGACCGAACGCGCCGATTTGTGGCCGATTATGATGGAGCTGGACGACGCTGATTTTTTAGAAGAGCTGGCGGAGCGTTTTGGTGATTTTCTCGGTCCGATTGATGTGATTGGACCGCGTTTCGCGTATCCTTTGTCGTTGCAATACGCAGAGACCCTCCGCGCCGAACGCCTGGTGTTGGTGGCCGACAGCGCCCACGCCATGCACCCGATTGCCGGTCAGGGCCTGAATATGGGGTTGCGCGATGTGGCGGCGCTGGCCGAGGTGCTGGTCGATGCCCGCCGGGCCGGTCAGGACATCGGTGCGGACACCGTGCTGGAAACGTATGAGCGTTGGCGGCGGTTTGACAACACCCTGATGCTGGGGGTTACGGATGCGTTGGTGAGGATATTTTCCAATGACTTTGAGCCACTGCAATTGGTCCGTGACCTGGGCTTGGCGACGGTTGATCAATTTCCCGATGTGAAACAATTTTTTATGCGTCACGCCATGGGCACAGTCGGTGATTTGCCGCGCTTGATGCGCGGTGACGCCAAACTTTGATTTCCAGACTCTGATTTTATGAAGAGGCGGGATCGCGGCTGAGGCCTGCGGCTTTCAGGGCGGCCAGATATTGGTTCCACATGGCGTCCTGATTTTTGCCCATGTTATACAGAAAATCCCAGGTGTAAATGCCGCTGTCGTGGAGATCGTCAAACTTCAACGCCACGGCGTAATTGCCAACCTGGGTGATTTCCATGATGTTGACATGGCGGCGTTGGCCAACGACCTTTTTTTGGTCGGGGCTGTGGCCCTGAACTTCTGCTGATGGGCTTTCGACGCGCAACAGCTCGGCGGTGATCTTAAAGCTTTGGCCATCGTCAAAATCAATTTCCAACAGCTTTTCATCGCGATTGAGGCGCAATTCGGTGGGGGTATGGCTTTGGCCAAATTCACGGGTGGCAGCAATCATTGAGACAATCCTTTGCGCGGTGTCGGCCCGGTCGTAAACGACCGAAGGTCCGGGGCTGAGTATATTGGCATTTGCCTAGATTTAGAGTTCCCGGGCTTCGCTTTCAAGCATGATGGGGATTCCATCGCGCACCGGGTAGGCCAAATGGGCTTGTTTGCTGATCAATTCCTGGGCCTTGGCGTCATAGACCAACGGGCCTTTGGTCAGTGGACAAACCAATATTTCCAGGAGTTTGCGGTCAACGTCATGGGCCGTTTTGCTCATCGGGTTATTCCTTCGGGTTATTCCTTAATGTTTTAGGTCACCGTGATCGGGCACCAAACTGTCACGCATTTCGAACAAGGAAATCAGCATTTCAGCGCGGCTTTCCGTGCTGTCGCATTGCAACAAAGCCTGTTTTTCCGGTGCCCGGAAGGGGCAGCTCATGACCAATGAGGCCAATAAAGCGCCAAATGGCGCTTCGTCGACCGCCTCCCAGTCGGCGGCAATATCTTGTTCGTTAAAATAGCTGCGCATGAGATCCATGATCCGTTCCCGGCTGTGGGGGTCGGTGCTGGCGCGGTCGGTCATGTCGCCGACAAAGGGTCCATAATCGGTCGTAACCATGCGGTAGCCGCGCCCGCTTTCCGGCGCCGATACGGCGCGCACCCGGAACCGGGACAGGCCTTTCAGGGTGATCAAATAGCGACCGTCGCCGGGGTCGTTAAATTGCACGATCCGGCCCACCGATCCGATATCGTAAAGTTTTGCATCATCGGCCACCAAAGCGTTTTCGGTGTGGCGCGGCTGGATCATGGCAATGAGCCGGTTCGCGCCCAGGACATCGTCAACCATGTGCAGGTAACGTGGCTCGAAGACGTTCAACGGCAATTGTCCAAACGGCATCAGCACCACGCCGCTGAGGGGAAACACAGGCAGGCGGTCGGGAAGGGGACAGGGCGGGCGGGTGCCAGGCATGGGCAAAACCTTTGTGTATATTTTCAGGAAAACAAAATCGCCGACAACCGCTTGCGGGCATCAAGGGTCAAGGGGTCGGTGGGGCCCAGGGTATCAAAAATTTTAATCAGTTGTTTGCGTGCCGCGTCTTCGTTCCAGGTGCGGTCCATGCGCACCAGTTCCAGCAAATTATCGATGGCACCGCTTGGCTCGCCATCGGCGAACAACGCCTGCGCCAGGGCAAACCGGGCTTCAAAATCCTTGGGCTTGCGGTCGACGATCGTTTGCAATTGGGCGGTTTTATCGGGATCATTGTCGGCCCCCTGTTCGGCCAGATCCAGCGCCGATATGGCTTGCTGAATGTCTGGGCTGGCAAGGGTTTTAGCGTCAAAGCTGGCGAGATAATCACGCGCGCGGGCAAAGTCACCTTGCTGTGCGATGGCCCGCACCAAGCCGCCCAAAGCGACGGTTATGGTGGCGTCTTGCGTCAGTACGGCACTGAAAATTTCTTCCGCGACGGCCCCTTCGCCGGCCTTGAGTGCGGCCTGTGCCTGATCCAGGCTGGCCTCAATGGGCGGCTTGGCATCGCCGATCAGTTTTCCGATAAAGCTTTGAATTTGGCTTTCGGGCACCGCACCGGCAAACGCGTCGACCGGACGACCGTCTTTGAAGGCGAACACGGTGGGCACCGATTGAACGCGCAATTGGCTGGCCAGGTTCTGGTTTTCATCAACATTGATCTTGACCATCTTGACCAGCCCGCCGGACCGTTTGACCCATTTTTCCAGCAGCGGGCCGAGGGTTTTGCACGGTCCACACCAGGGGGCCCAAAAATCGACGATCACCGGGGTTTGCCCGGATACCTCAATGACATCTTGAACAAAGTGTGCGGCATCGGAGTCCTTGATCCAATCGTCCGGGGCCGGGCCCGGGGTCGCACCGGGACCCAGGTCCAGGGCCGGTCTGGCCGCGGGCGCGGTTTGCGCGGTGCCCGGGGTCGCGGGGGGGTGGTTGGGGTCCAAAATGATGTCGCTCATCGCCGGGGTGCCTCTCTTTGGATGTGGTCCGTTAATTTGGTGGTGAAGCATAAATGGCGGGAAAACACCCGCGCCGCAAGGGCGCAATGGCCAAGGATACGATTTGACCGGGGTTTTTTGCCGGGGTCTGAGGACCAGGTGGGCACGGATGGCAAAAAGGCCCGCCGTGAGGCCGCAAAAAAGTACAAAAGAGGACTTGCATTGCCCGGGCGGGTGGGTATTATCCGCCTCGTCTTATTGGAAGGCGGTTTGCGGGCGTAGCTCAGGGGTAGAGCGCAACCTTGCCAAGGTTGAAGTCGTGAGTTCGAATCTCATCGCCCGCTCCATCTTCCAAATGACTTGGCCCCTCATAAAATGCATATAAAATAATGGTCGGCAATCTGCGTGACTGCGGTCGGCTTGTTTAAATGCACGCTGCATAAAAATTGTAGTAAAATAAGACTATCATTTGGTTGATTTAAAACCAAATAATACGCGCTTTGCGTTAATAACTTGCCCTATTAAGGATCTTTCGACAGACTTCCCGGTGCTGGTGTTCTGTCGGAAACGGTCGGGGTGAGTTGTGGGCATTCGGAAACGTCGTGTCGATTCGCTATGGAATTGGCGATTGTGGGCTCCGCCGGTCGTTGGCACGCTGTTTTTAATCGGTGTCTCCCAGTATAGCTTTCTGGCCTTCCATACCCTGGCGGAACTTTTTACCGTCATCGTTTCCTATATTTTATTTTCTCTTGCGTGGTCGACGCGAGGCTATGCCAAAAACAATTTCTTGTTGTTTTTGGCCTATGGCTATTTTTGGATTGGCTCACTCGATCTCCTTCATACCTTTGTTTACAAGGGCATGGATGTGTTGGTGGAGGGCAGCGGAAATTTAGCGGTCCAGTTTTGGATCGGAACACGATATTTTGAAGCCCTTGTGTTGCTGGTGGCCCCGTTTATGGCCACCAGAAAACACCATGGGCTTTTTTTGACCGGAATTTTTGGCGGTTTTGCGGTTGCCCTGACGGCGGCGATTTTCCTTGGGTTTTTCCCGGTTGGTTTTGTCGCGGGACAGGGCCTCACAGATTTTAAAGTTTACAGTGAATACGTGATCATTGGGATGTTGGCCCTGGCGTTGCTTGTCCTGGTGCGCCACGGCGATGGCATTGCGTTAACGGAGAAAAAATTCATCGCGGTGTCGATCGTACTGACCGTGGCCGCGGAATTATTTTTTACGCTTTATCTGAGTGTCTACGGACTTTCAAATCTGGTCGGGCATATTTTCAAACTGTTTTCGTTTTGGTTTCTGTTTCAGGCTGTTTTCATCGTGAATGTGAAAAAACCTTATGCGGCCATACAGGCGAGCGAGGAAAAATTACGCACCACGCTGCAGTCCATCGGTGACGCGGTGATTGTCACGGACCAGGCGGGTCATATTACGATGATGAACCCCGTGGCCGAACAGTTATGCGGTTACGATGTGGCTCAGGTGGTTGGCCAGCCCATATCTGATAAATTTCATATTATCAATGCATTGACCCGTAAACCGGTCGCCAATCCGGTGACCAGGGTTCTGGCCAGCGGGGTCATTGTCGGGCTGGCCAATCACACGATACTCATCTCAGCCGACGGCACGGAATATCAAATTGCCGATTCGGCCGCGCCGATTTTTGATGATGACGGCACCAGCACCGGGGTGGTGTTGGTGTTTCGCGACGTTTCCCAGGATTACGCCATGCGCGAAGCCCTGGTCCAAAGTGAACAAAATTACAGGGGGCTTTTTGAAAATTCTGAAATATCGGTTTGGCACAAGGACTTATCGCAAGTTTTTGTGGCCTTTGAGCACTTGCGGAGGGGGGGCGTTACGCACTTGAGGCCGTATCTGGACGATCATCCGGATGTATTTGAAGATTTAAGCAAAAAAATTAAAACCCATCATGTGAACGAAGCCACGTTGATGCTGTTTGGCGCACTCACGCAGGAGGTTTTTTTACGTCATCTGGATGAGGTTTTTGGCCCTGACGGTGAGGCGCTCTTTATGGATGAGTTGTGTGCCATTTGGGACCAGAAAGCGGCGTTTCGTAGCGAGACCATTTTGCATACTTTGGCCGGGGATGATTTGAACGTGATTGTTTCCTTCCATATTCCCAAGACCAGGGCGGCCTATCGCACTGTTCCCGTGAGCATGATTAACATTACCGATTATAAGAGGGTTGAGCGATCCATGCGCAACGCCAAGAAAGACGCGGAAAAAGCAAACCGCGCGAAGTCGGAGTTCCTGGCCTCCATGAGCCACGAATTGAGAACCCCCCTGAACGCGGTTTTGGGTTTTGCACAGATGTTGAAATACACCCCTCAAGAGCCCTTGTCAGAGACGCAAAACGAGTACGTGGAAAATATTCTGGATGGCGGCAATCATCTTTTGGAGCTGGTGAACGAAACGCTGGATCTGGCACAGGTGGAAGCCGATCAACTGAACTTGTCTTTAAGCGATGTGAATGCGAATACGGTGATCTCCGATTGTGTCAGCATGATCAGTCCGCTGGGGCTAAAAGGAGATGTCCGTATTGTTAATTTATGCAGTTCGTTTTCAGACGCGTTCATTTTCACCGATTCGACGCGTTTTAAGCAAATTTTGATCAATTTGTTGTCCAATGGCGTTAAATTTAACAAAGAGGGCGGGACGGTGACCATCCGTCAGCAGGAAACCGACTATGGTTATTTGCGCATCTCTGTTACCGACACCGGTATTGGCATTGCCGAAAATGATCAAAATAACGTCTTTCGGCTGTTTCATAGATTGGATGCGGACCCGATGGTTGCCCGGGAAGGGACCGGGATCGGCTTAACGGTGACGAAGTTGCTGGTGGACCGATTGGCGGGGCGGATCGGCATTCAGAGCGAAGAAGGCGTCGGCAGTACGTTTTGGGTGGATTTCCCTCTTTCGTCCAATGAGGATGTGCTGATTTGGACAGAATCCATGCGCACCGGAATCGACCCGATGGATAAGGATCACCAGGTGTTAATCGGGATGTTGAACCGCATCCTGCGCCGTTCCGTCGATGAGGCGGATGTGGATGACACCATCGATGAGATGTGGGCCTACGCCCGTTATCATTTCAAGCGGGAAAAAATCATTATGGACGTGTGCAAATATCCCGATCAGCACAATCATTTGGTTTACCACCAGGATATTGTCGATGATATCGGGGGTTATATCCAGGCGTGGAAAAATGATAAAAGCCAGGAAAACCTGGACCGGTTACGGAATCTTTTAAAAAATTGGCTGTCCAGCCACATCCTCGACGAAGACACTAAAATTACGCCTTACGCCCAGGGAAAAGAAGAGGACATTAAAAAACATTTATATGCCGATGAGTTGTGATCGCAAGGATGGCCGTGTCGGCGACAGTCGGCGTCCATCCCGGTCCCATCAACGGGTCTTGGCGGCGGAATATTCCCGGTTGCGCCGGCAATTTACCCATCAAGCAGGCCGACCACGTGGTCAGCGATGGCCAGCGATGCGGTCAGGCCGGGGGATTCCAGGCCGAATAAATTGATCAGCCCGCGAACCCCGTGAACGTCTGGTCCGTCGATGCGAAAGTCTGCGGCCTCGGCCCCCGGGGCCTGTAGCTTGGGCCGAATTCCGGCGTAGGCCGGGGTGAGTGCGCCGTCCGGCAATCCAGGCCAATAGCGGCGAATGTCGGCGTAAAAATACTGTGCGCGATTGGCGTCAACCGCTAAGTCAATGGCCGTGATCCATTCGGCATCGGGGCCGAAACGGCCTTGACCGGCCAAGTCCCGGGTGAAGTGGCAGCCCAGGGATGCGGCCCCCGGAACCGGGTAAATCAGCCGTGAAAAGGGTGTTTTGCCGCTTAATGTGAAATAACTGCCCTTGCACAAATATTGGCGGGGAATGTGTTGGGCGGGCATGCCGGTCAGGTTGGCGGCGACCGTTTGGGCGTTCAGCCCGGCGCTGTTGATCACGGTTGCGCAGTCCAGTTCCATCGCTTCAAGGCCGCCGATGCGCAGCACAATAGCGTCGTTGCGGATGTCTCCGCCCAAAACCGGGCTGGACAACGCCAGCCATCCGCCGTGGGTTTCGATTTCGCCTTGTAAACTGAGCATATAGCCGTGGCTGTCTAAAATTCCGGTGCTGGGCGACAACAAGGCGCTGTGGCACGACAGTTCCGGTTCCAGCCCCTGGGCGGCGTCCTGGTCCAGCCATTGCAGATCGTTACAGCCATTGGCGGCGGCTTTTTCAAGCACCGTTTTCAAGGCCTGGTGTTCGGTATTGGTGGTGGCCACCACCAGCTTGCCGCAGCGCGCATGGTCGATGCCGTGATGGTCCAGATAGCTATACAGCAAATTTTTACCGCGCACGCACAGCCGCCCCTTGAGGCTGGCGCCAGGATCATAAATCCCGGCGTGGATCACTTCGGAATTGCGCGCGCTGGTGACGGTGCCGATGGCCGTTTCGGCTTCGACCACGATCACCTCGCGCCCGGATTTTGCCACGGCGCGCGCGACCGCCAAACCGACCACCCCGGCACCGATCACCACGCAATCAATGTGTTCTGTCATAAAAGGCTCTTTGTGAATGAAATGAGGCCGCAGTCTGACCATCCGCGCAGGCGCGGTCAAGGTCTGGTCAAGGGGGGGGAACAAAGTATACTGCCGACAGCGGGATGGATTCTTTCCCGCCCTTTATGTTTTGCTTTGGGGGCCAAACCACCGTGCTGCTGCGTGCCATCGCCACCGTTGGATCCATGACGTTGATTTCGCGCCTGTTGGGCTTTGTGCGCGATGTCGCGGTGGCGTGGGTGTTGGGGGCCGGGTGGATGGCGGATGTTTTTTTCGTCGCCCTGAAATTACCCAACCTGTTCCGCCGTCTGTTTGCCGAGGGCGCGTTTAATCTGGCGTTCGTGCCGATTTTTGCCGGCAAGCTGGAAACCGAACGCGACCCCAACGCGCCCGGTGGTGCGCGTACCTTTGCTGCCCAGGCGCAAAGCGGTCTGGTGGTGGTGTTGTTGGTGTTCACCGTCGGGGTGGAACTGGCGATGCCGTGGGTGGTCAGTGCCATTGCGCCGGGATTTGTCGGTCAGCCGGAAAAATTCAATCTGGCGGTGGATTTGGTGCGGATCACTTTTCCGTATTTGATGTTCATTTCTTTGGTGTCCTTGTTGGCGGGCATCTTAAATGCCCTGGGCAAGTTTTGGGCGGCGGCGGCGACGCCGATTTTGCTCAACATCACCTTGATTGCGGCGCTGTTTGGGTTGACGCCGTGGGTGGCGTCTGCGGCGCATGCGCTCAGTTGGGGGGTCGCGGCGGCGGGGGTCTTGCAGTTGGCGTGGATGGTTTGGCACGCCACACGCGCCGGCTGGATGCCCCCATGGGTTCGCCCGCGGCTGACCGCGGATGTTAAACGGTTGCTGCGACGCATTGCCCCGGTGGCGGCGGGGGCGGGGATTTATCAAATCAGTTTGCTGATCGACACGGTGATCGCGTCGTTGCTGGCATCGGGGTCGATTTCCTATTTGTTTTACGCCGATCGTTTGGTGCAATTGCCGCTGGGTGTGGTTGGGGTCGCGGTGGGCACGGCGTTGTTGCCGCTGTTGGCCCGCCAGATCAAGGCGGGCGAGCAAACGGCCGCGCTGGACAGTCAAAGCCGTGCGGTTGAATTTGCCTTGCTGTTAACCTTGCCGGCGGCGGCGGCGCTGTTTGTGATTCCCGACACGATCATTTCAACGCTGTTTGGCCGGGGTGCGTTCAGTGCGGACGCGGTGGACAAGACCGCACTGGCGCTGCGGGTGTTTGCGGTGGGGCTGCCGGCGTTTGTGTTGGTCAAGGCGCTCGCACCGGGGTACTTCGCCCGCGAAGACATGGCCACGCCGATCAAAATTGGGGCCCTGTGCGTGGCGCTGAACATCGCCGTTGCACTGGCCTTGATGGGGCCGTTGGCGCATGTCGGTCTGGCGGCGGCGACGGTGGTCAGCCAGTGGCTGAATGCCGGATTGCTGGCTTATTTTCTGATCCGCCGGGGGCATTTTCAATTTGATGCGCGCTTGCGCCGCCGGGCGTTGCGGATGGCGCTCGCCAGCGTGGTGATGGCGATGGTGGTGTGGGGCCTGGATGGGTGGCTGGCGGAATGGGTCATGGGCTCTTTACAACGGGCGCTGGCGCTGGTTGGGATCGTGGCTGGCGGTATGGCGGCGTATGGGCTGGCGGCATATGGTTTGGGCGCGGCGTCGTTGGGTGATGTTAAAGGTTGGATGCGCCGCACTTGACCCGCCCATGAGCACGGTCCATAACCGCGCGATTGTGGATCCACCGGCGCAGGGATTTGCGCCGAATACGTAGGGATTTTTGATTGATGTCACGAATTTTTTCGGGCGTTCAGCCCACCGGCAACCTTCATCTTGGCAATTACCTGGGGGCGGTGCGCAATTGGGTCAAACTGCAAGATCAGTACGAATGCCTGTTTTGCGTGGTCGATATGCACGCCATCACCCAGTGGCAGGACCCCGCCGCGTTGCGCGCATCCACCCGCGAAGTCGCCGCAGCGATGTTGGCGTCGGGCATTGATGCGCAAAAGCATATTATTTTCAATCAGTCACAAGTCCCCGCCCATGCGGAACTGGCGTGGATTTTCAATTGCGTGGCGCGGATGGGGTGGCTGAACCGGATGACCCAGTTCAAGGACAAGGCGGGTAAAAATCGTGAGAACGCGTCGGTTGGCTTGTATGCCTACCCCAACCTGATGGCGGCGGATATTTTGTTGTACAAGGCCACCCACGTGCCGGTGGGTGAGGACCAAAAACAACATTTGGAATTGGCCCGCGACATTGCGGCGAAATTCAACCATGACTTTGGCGTGGATGATTTTTTCCCCGCCCCCGAACCGTTAATCCTCGGCACCGCCACCCGGGTGATGAGCCTGAAAGATGGCACCAAAAAAATGTCCAAGTCCGATCCGTCGGAACTGTCGCGCATTTCCATGACGGACGATGCGCAAACCATCGCGAAAAAAATCCGCAAGGCCAAAACCGACCCCGAACCGTTGCCCGAAGACGCCAAAGGGCTGGAGGGCCGCGCCGAAGCGGCCAATTTGCTGGGCATTTACGCGGCCTTGAGCGGGATCGCCCTGGATGATGCCGTTGCCACCTTTGCCGGACAGGGTTTTGGCGCGTTTAAGCAACAGTTGGCCGATTTGGCGGTGGAAAAATTATCACCGATCCAAACCGAAATGCGCCGTTTGGTGGATGACCCCGGCCATGTTGACGCGGTGTTGAAAGACGGTGCCGCGCGCGCCCGGACAATCGCCCAACCGATCATCGACGAAATTAAGGAAACGGTCGGTTTTTTGCACGCTTAAGCGGGCCAAACCAATACCCACGTTCATCGACGGGTTGATTGGGGGACATTTTGCCCCCATATTCTCGCCAACCCAGACGTAACGTCGCCCCGATTTAATGTTGACTGAGAGAACGCCCATGTTCATTCAAACCGAAGCCACGCCCAACCCCGCAACCCTCAAGTTTTTGCCCGGAACCCAGGTTATGGGCTCTGGCACCGCCAACTTCACCGATGTGGACGGAGCCGAAAAATCGCCCCTGGCGGTGCGCCTGTTCGCCATTGACGGTGTCGAAGGGGTGTTCTTGGGCGCGGATTTTATCACCGTGACCAAGGCCGATGGCGGGGTCTGGGATGTGTTGAAACCGCGTATTCTGGCCGCCGTGATGGATCATTTCACCCAAGGTGATGCGGTCATCACCGAAACCGACGTCGGTGCGGACAGCGGGGTTGAAGATACCGAGACGGTCAAACAAATTAAAGAACTGATCGAAACCCGGGTGCGCCCTGCGGTGGCCCAAGACGGTGGCGACATCGTCTTCCGGTCGTTCGAAGACGGGGTTGTTTACTTGCATATGCAAGGTGCCTGTGCGGGTTGCCCCAGTTCCACCGCGACACTGAAAAACGGCATTGAAAACATGCTGCGCCATTATGTGCCGGAAGTTACCGAAGTGCGTGCGGTGAACTGATTTCCGTTTAAGAATCGCGTCACAGCACTTTTTTGTGTGTTCGCCCCTGGTTGAAAAACCGGGGGCGAAATATTTTTTTAGCCTCGTTTTCAGGGCGTTGTGGGGTGTGGAAAAAAGCCTCTGGAAAATACTCAGAAATTCACGTAGAAAAACGCCCAGATTTCGCGATTGAGGACAGGCGCACGCGTCAAGTCCACTCCCGAAATACGGATCGGTCGATCAAGCGTCTCAAGATAAGAGGCAGATCGGAGAGGGGGGGGCCCTCATCGTTTGGCCATCTGGCCGGGCGCAGATTAAACATATTGGCGTTATTGTGACGCCCTTTGTTACGACAGATCAAGAACGTAAAAACAGCTATGACAACATTTCATTGGAGCTCTTTGGGCGCCGCGATCTTTATGGTTGCGATTGTGATTGCCGCCGTTGTGCTCGGCCCGGCACCGGGAACCGTGACCGTGGCCAAGGCCCGCTTCAGCGCGCCCGCCAAGGCCCCGGCTGCGGCCACCCGAGGCGGGGATACGCATGGTTTGGCCGAGGCCCGTCTGCCCGCGGGCCAGCGAAACAATGCGCCGCTGGCGACACCCGGGCGCACGGTCGCCGGCGTGTTGATTGATGATCTCGATTACGATTTGGCGGCGGTTGGCGAAGGCCGTCAAGGGGTGCCCCGGGTGCGCCTGGTGCGCTTGCCGGAAAACATCAGAGAAATTCGCAAGACCGCCGAACGCAAGGCGGTGTTTTTCAAATCCGTGTTGCCGTTGGTGCTGCAAGCCAATGAGCAAATTCTTGCGGATCGGAGCCGTCTTTTGGTGCTTCAGGCGCAGCAGGGTGCCGGGGCCAGGTTGCCTGCGGTGGACCGGTTGTGGTTGGTGGCGCTCGCGGACCGTTACGCCACCCGGCCAGGTGATATCCAGGCCTTGTTGGTCCGCCATGACGTGGTGCCGCCGTCTTTGGCCCTGGCCCAGGCGGCCACCGAAAGCGCGTGGGGCACATCGCGGTTCGCCCGGGAAGGCAATGCGATGTTTGGCGAATGGACCTTTAACGCAGCCGACAAAGGGATCGTACCAAGGGGCCGTCTGGACGGACAAACCTACCGGGTGCGGGCATTTGAAACGCTGTATGATTCGGTGCAATCGTACATAACCAATTTGAACCGCCACCGGGCGTATGGCGAATTTCGCGCCTTGCGGGCGAAACTCCGGGCCACCGGGCAAACCATCAGCGGGTCGCGCCTGGCCGGGACGCTGGAACGATATTCGGAACGGGGCGCGGTTTACACCCTGGAACTTCAGGCGCTGATTTCCGGCAATGGCCTGGACCGGCTGGACGGGGCGCGCTTAAATCGCGCCTTAAGCTTTGACGACACCTGAAATTACTTGACGTAGAACAACATGCCAAACCACCGCCAGCGACCATCATCGGCGGGCAAGGTGCAGTTGAGGCGGGTACGCCCCTGGGGGAGCTTTTGCGTCATGCGGACTTCGACCCGGGGGCCGAGGCGTTCCAGTTTAAGCTTGCCCTGGTGATTGGAAAAACACGCCATTTGGTCGGTGCGCGGCAAGTCTGCGGCGATGGTGAAGCCAATGTACGGTGGATTGCCGTTGGGGTCGACAATGGTGTCTTGGGGGATCACGTCTTGCAGGGGAATGGGCAGGGCGGCGGCGGCGGTGATCAGGCGTTCGATGGTGCCGTAATTTTCGTTCATGGCAAAGCGTGGCAATCGGTACAGATCGTCGTTTTGTAGATAACCGGCACCAAAAGCACCGGAATGCTGACCGAAGGCGGCGACAAACCCGGCTTTTTTGACGGTGTTGATGACGCGTTGAGAAAACTCCCCAAACGGATACGAAATTAACTTTGGAACGTAGCCCAATTCGGCGCGAAAGCGGGCGTTGGAGGCTACCAAATCGGCCATGTTTTGTTCATCGGTGCTGTCGGCCATGTGCAAATGGCTGGCGGTTTGGCTGGCGACGGTGACCAGGGGGTCGGCGGCCATCTCGCGGATTTGGTCCCAGGTCAGGTAGCGTTTTAAGCCGAGGTCAACCGGGTTGGTGGCGACGAACAAGGTGAACGGAATTCCGGCTTTTTTGAACCGCGGCCACGCTTCGGTGTAAACGGACGTGTAGGCATCGTCGATGGTGATGGCTATGGAGCGGCTGGGAAAACGCTGGTTTGATTTGAGACGGGTGATGATTTCGCCCACGGAAAGAATGCTATAATCACCGTTCTTCAATTCAGCGATGTGCGCTTCCAATTGATCCAAACGGGTGTTGGTGGAGGGATAATCGGCTTCGCCAAAGCGATGATACATGATGACCGATGCGCCATCATCGGGTTCATAATTTTGTGTCGATACATTTTGTGCCGATACGGGGGCTATAAATAACCCCAGGGCGGATAAAAAAATGCCTAAAAATGTGATGAATCGATATGAAGTGAGCATCGTGTGCGTCCTATACACTTGACCTTTGCCGGTATTGTTTCCATTTAGCATCAAAGCTCAAGTGATTTCCATCACCAGGGACGAGAAAAATTGAGGAGTCATGGGATGATTTTTGAAAATAAAGCGGTGGTTGTAACCGGTGGAACGGGTGTTTTGGGCCTGGCAGTGGTGACGCGCTTGCTGGACCTTGGCGCGCGGGTGCACATTCCGGTATTTAGTGCGGACGAGGGCCAGGCGTTCGTTCACCGCGATCACGACCGGGTGGTGTTGAGCGCGGATGTGGATTTGACCGACGAGCAACAGGTGCAATCTTTTTACGCCGATCAGGGCCGGGTGTGGGCGTCGATCCACATTGCCGGGGGTTTTGATATGGCCCCGGTGGTCGATACGGCGGCGGCGGCGTTTGACAAACAAATGGCGATGAACGCCAAAAGCTGTTTTTTGTGTTGTCGCGAAGCCGTCAAAGCCATGGCTGAAAACCCCTTAGGGGGCCGGATTGTCAATGTGTCGGCGCGCCCCGGCGTGGAGCCGCGCCAGGGGGCGGGCATGGTCGCCTATGCCGCGTCCAAGGCGGCGGTGGCGGCCATCACCCAGGCGTTGGCCGAAGAAGTTGCCCGGGACGGAATTTGGGTGAACGCGGTGGCACCGTCGATTTTGGATACCCCGGCCAATCGTGCGGCGATGGCGGATGCGGATTTTTCAGCCTGGCCCAAGGCCGACGAAGTGGCTGCGACCATTGTCCATTTGGCGTCACCGGACAATGGCGCGGCACGCGGTGCGGTGGTGCCGGTTTACGGGCGGATGTAAAAACAGGCTTTACGCGGTCATCGGCTGGTCCAGGTCTGCGTCGCCATACAGCGGATAATCGCGGCTGTTGAACAGTTGGTAATGCCACCACTCATTGCGGTAAAAATCCCACCCCGCGGTGGTCATCAGGCCGATCAACAGCAAACGGTTTTTTTGGGCCGTGGCGCTGATGGTGGTGGTGCCGTGATGGCTGTGGTTGGTAAAGGCGTCAAACGCGGTGCCCATGTCCAGGTCGTGCCCGGTCTGGGTGTCGATTAAGGTCAAATCCAGGGCGACCCCGCGCGAATGGGGCGATCCGCGCCGGGGATCGGCCAGAAATTCGGGATCGGGGGTGTGGCGCCACAGCTTCCATTGGCTTTCAGAAGGCCGGAACGCGTCGAAAATACGCAGCCGATAGCCTTGGATTTGGGCCAGATTTTGTGCCACCCGCAACAGGGCCTCGGCTTCGGGGTGCAGATAACAGGCGGTCCGGCGGTACACCGGTTGGCCGGTAAAGTTGTCCGAGGTCGCATATTTTATATCCAATTGGACCGCGTGAGTTGCGGCGGTGATCTCGATCAATGGCATGGTCGGGGTCCTGATCTGGTATCATGAAGCGGTGCGGAGTATAACGACGTGAACCGCGATTGTGGCAAAAAGGAAAACCGTGACCCAAAATCTCCCGACCTTGTTGGTTCTTGATACCGCCACCACCGGCTGTTCGGTCACGGTGTGGCGGGGTGGCGTTGTTTTGGCCCATGACGGGCGCGAAATGGCGCGCGGTCAGGCACAAGTTTTGGTGCCCATGGCGCTGGCGGCCTTAAGCGCGGCGGGCCTTGCGCCGGGGCAATTGGACGCGATTGCGGTGACCCGGGGGCCGGGGGGCTTTACCGGGTTGCGGATTGGCCTGGCGACGGCGCGGGGGTTGGCAATGGCACTGGCCATTGGGTGCATTGGCGTGACCACCCTGGAAGCTGTGGCGGGCGGCGTTCCGCCAGCGGAACGCATTGGCGACAACGGCACCCGGCGGGTGGTCCTGGCGGCGGTGGACAGCAAACGCGCGGATATTTATGTGCAGGTGTTTGATGGCGATTTAGCGCCATTGAGCAAACCGTTAGCGGTTGACGATGCGGGCCTGGCGGCGCTGCTGGGCGGGGTTGATTTTTGCCGGCGGGAAATGGTGGTGGTGGGCGATGCGGCGGTGCGGGCGTGTGACATGCTGGCGGGGCACGGAATCGTGGCGCACCTCAGCACCGCGTCCGCGTTGCCCGATACCCGTGTCGTGGCGGAGATCGCCTCTGGGCGGTTGGCCGGGGCCCTGGTGGATGGTCCGCCGGAACCGCTATACTTGCGCCCCCCCGATGCCAGGCTGCCCAAACACGCGGGCCGGGCCAGGGCGTGAGCGATGGCGTGTCCGGGTGCCTTTGAAATTCTTGATCTGAACTTGGCCGATGTTGCGGCGTTGGCACCGGTGTTGGCCGAAATGCACCGCGCGTGCTTCGATCCGGGGTGGGATGCCGGATCCTTTGTCGGCACCCTGTCGATGCCCGGGGTGTTTGGCGCGGTGGCGGTTCAAGATCCGGGCGGGGCGTTGATGGGGTTTGCGGTGTTGCGTGCCGGTGGCGGTGAGGCCGAGGTGCTGACCATCGCCACCCATCCCGGCACCCGGGGCAAGGGCGCGGCGCGGGGTCTCATGGATCGCGCCCTGAAGGTCAGCCAAACGCTCGATGTGCAAACCGTGTTTTTAGAAGTGGCCGCCGACAACACCCCGGCGCTGGCGCTGTATCGATCCTTGGGGTTTTGCCAAACCGGGCGGCGCCGGGGCTACTATGCCCGGCCAGGTGGGGCCCGCGAAGATGCACTGGTGATGGCGTTGACGCCGTCGCCTTTGGGGCTTGCGCAGGCCCCGTTGCCCGGGTAACGGGGGTACGGTTTCAAACACGATAAACCAATCCATGAAGCGCCCCGCGCCCCGCACGGGGCAGACGTGCAAAATAAATGTGGCTGTCTTTGATATGCGTCAATTTCGCAGGTGCAAAATATATATAACATTTTCCGCAGTACGGATTTTCAAACATCTAACCTTATTCGTAAATTAACGGTAAGTTGTTGATTTACAGGTTGAATTTGAAGAGGGTCTTGGCTTGCGCACGTTATTTTCAAGATTGGCTTTCGGCGCGGCGGCTGTGGCGTTCCTGGCCGGTTTTTCCGTCGACGCTTCGGCGGCCCCCCAGCTCGACAATTTTAAGGACAAGTTTACCCTTGAGGACGTCATGCCCGGGGCCGACCGGTTGGGCGTGGAGGACGGCAGTCCACCCGCCGCCGCCGCCTATCGGGGCGATGCGCTGGTTGGCTATGTTTTTCTGAATTCCGCAATTGTCAACGCCACCGGATATTCCGGTAAGCCCATTCATGTGGTTATCGGCATCAACACCAAGGGTGTCATCACCGGTGCGCAACTGGTTAAGCATTCCGAGCCCATTGTCCTGGTGGGCATTCCGGTTCGCAAGATCGAGGCGGTTATTGATCGTTATAAAGGTTTGGACGTCGTCGCCCTGCACAAGGGAGAAGTGGCGGAACGTGAAGTTGATGTGGTCAGCGGTGCCACCGTGACGGTGATGATTATCGACGACACCCTTAAACGTGCGGCCATCAAGATCGCCAAAAGCCGGTCTCTGGGGGGTTTAAAGGCGGACCGTCAGGCGCGATCGCGCGAAACGGTGTCGATTAAGGACGCGACTTTTCCCATCCAGGATTGGCAGTTTTTGTTGGGCGAAGGCTCCGTTCGGCGTCTGGCTTTGTCGGTGGGCGATGTAAGCCGTGCGTTCGATCAAAATGGCAAAGCTCAAGCGGCCGCCAGGGCGGAATCCACCAACCCCGATGAAGTGTTTATTGATTTATATGTTTCCACGGCGGCGGTCCCCAGTGTCGCGGAAAGCCTGATGGGGGCGCAGGAATACAAGAACTATTTGAAAAAACGACAACCCGGTGACACGGCGATTATTGTGGCGGGGAACGGTCTCTATTCTTTTAAGGGTTCGGGTTATGTGCGGGGCGGTATTTTCGACCGCTTTCAGCTCATTCAAGGCGATAATAGCGTGCGTTTTCGAGATCGGATGCACAAACGCCTGGGCGCAATTCGTGCAAAGGGTGCCCCGGACTTTAAAGACGTTGACCTGTTTATCATTCCCGCCGACAGAAATTTTAACGCCGCGAAGCCTTGGCGCATCAAACTTTTGGTGCAGCGCGTCGTCGGCCCGATTAAAAAAGAATTTTTGACCTTTGATCTTGGCTTTTCGGTGCCGGAAAAATACCTGGAACGCAAAACCATCGGTGCCGCGTCACCGACCCACGAAAAGACCTTTGCCCCATCGCGCACCGATCCGTTGTGGATGAAAATTTGGTGGAGCAAGATCCCCGCGATCACCACCCTGGCGGTGGCGCTCGGGCTTTTAACGGTCATTTTTTTCTTTCAGGACTGGCTGGTGAAGCGTCCTTTGCTGACAGACCGGGTGCGTTTGGGGTTCTTGGTCTTTACGACCGTGGGGCTTGGCTTCTATCAACAGGCGCAGCTTTCCGTGGTCAATGTTTTGACCTTTTCGGGGTCTCTGATCAATGGCTTTAGCTGGGACTTCTTTTTGATGGAGCCGCTGATCTTTATCCTTTGGGCTGCGGTTGTGGCGTCCTTGCTGTTTTGGGGGCGCGGAGTCTATTGCGGATGGTTGTGCCCGTTTGGCGCGTTGCAGGAACTTTTGAACCGGGTCGCAAAATTTTTCAAGGTTCCACAGATCAAATTGCCGTGGGGTTTGCATGAACGCCTATGGCCGGTGAAATACATTGTTTTTCTGGGCCTGTTCGGCATGTCGCTGTATTCGTTCGAGTTGGCCGAAAGGCTGGCCGAGCTTGAGCCCTTTAAAACAACAATTGTGCTGACGTTCCTGCGCACGTGGCCGTACGTATTTTATGCGATCTCTGTGTTGTTCGTGGGCCTGTTTATCGAGCGATTTTTTTGCCGCTACCTCTGTCCTTTGGGCGCGGCACTGGGGATTCCCGGACGGTTGCGCATGAACGAATGGCTGCACCGTCATAAGGAATGCGGATCACCCTGCCATCGTTGCGCCAAAGAATGCATGGTCGAAGCGATCCACCCGAACGGACAGATCAACCCCAATGAATGTTTGCAGTGCCTGCATTGCCAAACGCTTTATTACGACACCCATAAGTGTCCTCCGATGATACAATTGCGCTTGAAAAGAGAGCGCCGGCAAATTTTATCCGGGGGGAGCGGAGACATCCTCACGGAAAAGGAGAGTTGAACCGAACGCAGTGGATCCGGGATCCACTTAGACAAGTATGGCTTTCTGCATGGGAAGCCTGCAGCCGGAAACAAAAGAATAATGCAAGTTAACCTCCAAGATAACAGGAGCTCAAAATGTCAAAAAGAAAATCTTCTCAAGACGGCATTTCCCGTCGGGAATTGTTTAGTACAAGCACCAAAGTTGCGGCCCTTTCCGGTCTTGGCGCAATTGCGGGTGTGGGGGCGTTGATGAGCCCGTCCGATGTTCGTGCGGCGATTAAGAAAGCCAGGTCGGATGTTGGCCCCGGTGAACTCGATGAATACTACGGTATCTGGAGTGGCGGCCAATCGGGCGAACTGCGGGTTATGGGTATGCCGTCGATGCGCGAGTTGATGCGCATTCCGGTGTTTAACCGGTGCAGCGCCACGGGTTGGGGGATGACCAACGAAAGCCGCAAAATCCTGACGGAAAACCAGCTTCCCCATGAACGGGAATTCCTCAAAGACAAAGGCGGCATTCACCTCAATGGGGATACCCACCACCCCCATATGACCTTTACCGATGGCACCTATGATGGACGGTATCTGTTCGTCAACGATAAGGCCAATACGCGGGTCGCGCGTATTCGCTGTGACATTATGAAGGTCGATAAGGTGATTTCGATCCCCAATGCCGCGGATATCCACGGCTTGCGTCCGCAAAAATATCCCCGCACGGGCTATGTTTTCGCCAACGGTGAACACCGTGTGCCGATGCCCAATGATGGGCGGGATTTGGACGATCCCAGCAAATACAATGCGGTGTTTTCGGGCATTGACGGCGACACCATGAAGGTTGAATGGCAGGTCATCGTTGACGGCAACCTTGATAACGTCGATGCGGATTATCAGGGTAAATATGCCATCGCCAGTTGTTATAATTCCGAAGAAGGCGTGACTTTGGCGGAAATGACGGCCTCTGAAACCGATTGGTGCGTGATTTTCGATCTGGCGGCCATCGAAGCGGGCGTCAAAGCCGGTGACTTCAAAACCTTTGACGGCGATACCCCGGTGCTGGATGGGCGTAAGGGGTCGAAATATACCCGTTATATTCCAATTCCCAACAGCCCCCACGGCGTCAATGCCTCGCCTGACGGCAAATACATGATGATCAACGGCAAGCTGTCGCCGACGGTTTCGGTGATTGATTTAAGCCGCCTTCCCGATTTGTTTGCCGACAAGATCAAGCCCCGCGATGCCATCGCGGCTGAACCGGAACTGGGCCTTGGGCCGCTGCACACCGCGTTTGACGGTCGTGGCAATGCCTACACGACGCTGTTTTTGGACAGCCAGATCTGCAAATGGAACATCGACAAGGCGGTGCGGGCTTATAACGGCGAAAAAGTTGACCCGATCGTACAGAAGCTTGATGTTCACTATCAACCGGGACACAACCACACTTCCATGGGTGAAACCAAGGACGCCGATGGGCAGTGGCTGGTTTCCTTGAATAAGTTTTCAAAGGACCGGTTCATCAATGTTGGACCCCTCAAACCGGAAAACGATCAATTGATCGACATTTCCGGCGACACGATGAAGCTGGCTCACGATGGCCCGACGTTTGCGGAACCGCACGATTGCATGATCGTGCACCGGTCGCTGTTGAATCCCGACAGCATCTACAAACGCAACGACCCGACATGGGCGGATGCCACCGCGATGGCCAAGAAAGACGGGGTCATTTTGGAAGAGGCCGAAGACGTCATTCGCGACGGCAACAAGGTCCGCGTTTACATGCATTCCCTTGCGCCCAACTTCAGCCTTGAAAGTTTCAAGGTCAAACAGGGCGATGAGGTGACGGTCTATGTCACCAATATGGACGACCTCGATGACCTGACACATGGCTTTACCATTGCAAACTATGGGATTGCCATGGAAATTGGGCCGCTGGCAACGGCATCGGTCACATTTAAGGCGGATTTGCCCGGCGTGCACTGGTTTTATTGCCAATGGTTCTGTCACGCGCTGCATATGGAAATGCGCGGCCGGATGTTGGTTGAAAAAGCCTAGACGGCAGACGATAAGGAACTGAATTCGTGGTTAAATTTTTGCATTCCACACACATCCAAAGTGTTGCCTGGGGGGCGTTTGCCGTCGTTCTGGGCATGGTTGTGGGGGATGCGAAAGCGGCCACGGTTTCTGTATCGCCGGGTGCTGAAAATCTGAACACAGCCATTGTTCAGGCGGCACCCGGTGATGTTCTGCGGTTATCTGCGGGGGTACACAACGGCCCCGTGGTGATTGATAAGCCCTTGCAGTTGATCGGCGAGGCGGGGGCCATTGTTGAGGGATCGGGGGTGGGATCGACGATCACCGTTGGTGCGGTGGATGTTGTGATCCGTGGTTTAACGATCCGCGGTTCCGGGAAAGCCCTTGAAACCATGGATTCCGGTGTTTTTGTCAATAAATCAGGCAGCCGGGCCGAGATTGAGGGCAACACCTTTGAGGACAATTTGTTTGGCGTTTATTTTTGGGGTCCCAAAGATGCGGTGATGCGGGGCAACACGGTGATCGGCATGAGGTCTGCGCGGATAAACCAGCGCGGCAACGGCATCAGTCTTTGGAACACGCCGGGTTCGATTGTTGAAAACAATGATTTTCGTTTTGGCCGGGACGGTATTTTCACCACCACCAGCCGCGACAATGTTTTTAAAAACAATCGGTTTCGAAATCTGCGCATTGCGGTGCACTACATGTACACCAACAACAGTGAAATCAGCGGCAACCTGTCAATCGGCAATCAGGTTGGTTACGCATTGATGTTTTCCGATCAACTCATCGTTCAACGCAACCGTTCGATCGATGATCGCAACCACGGCATTATGCTGAATTTCGCGAATTCTTCCGTGATCACCGACAACAGCGTGCTGGCGGGCAAAACCAAATGCGTTTTTATCTACAACTCCAATAAAAATATTTTCACCGGCAATCGTTTTAAAGGGTGCGCCATCGGTGTGCAGTTTAGCGCAGGGTCGGAACGCAATGTGATCAGCGAAAACGCATTTATCGCCAATCGGACCCAGGTGAAGTATGTCGGTTCGCGCAATCTGGACTGGTCGTCAAAGGGCCGGGGAAATTATTGGAGCGACAACCCCGCCTTTGATCTCAACGGCGATGGCCTGTCCGATGTTGCTTATCGCCCCAACGATATGATTGACCGGGTGGTGTGGGCGCAGCCCTTGGCGAAATTGTTGTTGAACAGTCCGGCGGTGCAGGTGTTGCGCTGGGCGCAGTCGCGGTTTCCGGCGCTGTTGCCAGGCGGCATCGTGGATACGGCACCGTTGATGGTCCCGCCGGGATTGAATTTTTCAGATGATTGGCCAGATGATCGGAAAACAAAATCATGACCACGCACACCCTGCAATTTTCTGCAGTGGGCAAGGTTTATAACGCCAAACCGGCCCTGAAAAATGTTTCGTTGAACGTGCAAGAAGGCTCGATCACGTTGCTGGTCGGGCACAACGGCGCGGGCAAGACAACGATGATGAAATTGCTGTTGGGCTTGATCCGGCCGACCTCCGGCGAGGTTCGGGTGCTGGGTCATGATCCGGCCGGGGCCGATGGGATCAACGCCCGGATACACCTGGGTTTTTTGCCGGAAACGGTGTCGTTTCAACCCGCCATGACGGGTCTGGATGCGCTGCGTTTTTATGCGCGCCTGAAGCGGGCTGATGTTCGGGCCAATTGGGAATTGCTGGAAAAAGTGGGCCTTCAGGACGCGGCGCATCTGCGCATCAAAACGTATTCGAAAGGCATGCGCCAGCGTTTGGGTTTGGCTCAGGCGATGTTGGGATCGCCTCAGGTTTTGCTTTTGGATGAGCCGACGACCGGGCTGGACCCGGCCTTGCGGCGGCGTTTTTACGACATGTTATCGGCCTTGAAAAACGCTGGAACAACGATTTTGTTGTCCTCACACGCCTTATCCGAACTGGAAACGCGGATCGACAAGGTGGTCATTATGGACCAGGGCCAACGGGTCGCCAGCGGCACTTTGGCGGATTTGCGCCAGCGCGCCAATATCCCCATTCGCCTGCGTTTGCATACCCAATCGGGGGCTGCAAATGGTGTGGTCGAACGACTGGCGGGGATAGATCTCAACATGGTGAACGGGCGGACCGTGGAATTTTCGTGTGCCGCCAAAGATAAAATGGCCCTGTTGCGACGCATTTCCGAAGTGGGCGGGGCCGTTGAGGACGTGGACATTGAACGCCCGTCCCTTGATCAATTGTATGCGTATTACCGCAATGAAGGAGAGGACCAATGAGGGCCATCCTGATTATCGCAGGACAGGAAATTCGCGACGGCTTTCGCAACCGCTGGATCGTCGCGTTGACGGGGGTTCTGTCGGTGTTTGCCCTGAGCCTGACGCTGCTTGGCAGTGCGCCAACGGGTAACGTGGGCGTCAGCGCGCTGCTGGTGAGTGTCGTGAGCTTGTCCAGTTTGTCGATTTTTCTGCTGCCGCTGATCGGTTTGATGTTGTCCTATGACAGCATCGTCGGCGATATCGAACGCGGATCAATGTTGCTTTTACTGTCTTATCCGCTCACCCGGTTTCAGGTTTTGGCGGGAAAATTTTTAGGCCACATATCAATTTTGTCCTTTGCCACGGTGATCGGTTACGGGTTGGCCGGGGTGGTGGCGATGGTGCAGGGCGCGGGCGCGGATGAACAGGCGGTGGGCGCTTTTATGACCATGGTGGGGTCGTCGATTGTGTTGGGCGGGGCGTTTTTAGCGCTTGGTTATCTGATCAGCGCGGCGGTGCGTGAACGGGCCACGGCGGGGGGTCTTGCGATTGGGCTGTGGCTGTTGTTTGTGTTGATTTATGACATGGCCTTGTTGGCACTTTTGGTGGCCGAGGGCGAAGCCATTGGGCAGGGCTTGTTTCAGGTGTTGCTGTTGGCCAATCCGGCGGATGCATATCGGTTGTTTAATCTCAGTGACCTTGACGGCGTGGCGGCCCTTTCGGGAACCGTTGGGATGATGGCTGAGGCCGAGTTCTCGCTCGGGTCCCTGGTGGTGGCGCAATTGGCCTGGGTGGTGGTGCCGTTGGCTTTGGCCACCGTGTTGTTTAAAAGGAAGGACATATAAAATGGTCTCGCGGCGGCGCTTTATCACCATTTGTGCCAGCACCCTGGCGACAACCTTTGTCGCGGTTCGCGCACCCCGCGCCAGCCCGACCACGGTCCGCTGGCACGGCACGGCCATGGGGGCTAAGGCCGAATTGATTCTCAGCCATCCAGATCCCCGCCGGGCCGAGGCGGCGGCGGTGTTGGTGGAAAATGAAATCCGCCGACTTGAAAATATTTTCAGCCTGTTCGATGCGACCTCTTCGCTGTCGCGCCTGAACCGCCGGGGGGTGCTTGACGCGCCGCCGCTGGACCTGGTCCGTTGTCTGGATGACGCGGCACGGATCAGCACCGTTACGGATGGGGCCTTTGACGCCACGGTGCAGCCGCTGTGGGAGTTGTACAGCCGACATTTTGCAAAAAACCCGACCGACACCGCCGGTCCCGCACGTGACGATATTCAGGCGGTCCTCAAGCGGGTCGATTACAGCGCCGTTCGGTTGGGCACAAAACGGATTGCCTTGACCAGGCCGGGTATGAAGCTGACCCTGAACGGCATTGCCCAGGGTTATGTGACCGACCGGGTCGCGGAATTGTTGAAATCCGAAGGTTTTGACAATGTTCTCATTGACCTTGGCGAGGTCCGGGGACTGGGCCGACGCGATGATGGAAGCGATTGGTCGGTGGGTATCCAAACCCCCGGTCAGGCCGGGGCGGTGCTGCGTAAGCTGGCCTTGCGCAACGCATCCATGGCCACATCGGGGGGATATGGAACACGTTTTACGCCACAGGGCGCATTTCATCATTTGTTCAACCCGCACACGGGCGGCAATCCACAAATGTGGACATCCATCACCGTGATCGCCGATGACGCCACCCGGGCGGATGCGTTGTCGACGGCTTTTTACAGTTTATCGGAAAAGCGCATGCGCGATCTGGCGATGAAACTCAAGGTTTCGGTCATAGCCAGCGTTTCGGTCATAGCCAGCGACCCGGTGAAAACGCGCCTGTTGGGGCGGACACCAAGGGATTTTTCTTGATCACCGGGGTGATTTTTTCACCATCAAAAGATGTACCCCGTGGTCACCCCCGCCGGGGTTTTCCGGGGTGAGAGACAGCACCTGATGGCCGATTTCGCGCACGCTGCGGGGGACGTTTTCCAGCGGTTCGGCGTTTTGCAGCCGCACCAGGGCGGTCTGTCCCGGTTGCATGCGCTCGATCAGCAATTTGGTGCGCACGAAGGTCATGGGGCAGACATCGTTGGTAATGTCTAAAAAGTAATCGTATTGAATTTTATGTGCTGGTTTCTTCATTGATATTTTATGACTTTTTCTTGCACGTTAACAGGTCTATCATTTATACAAATAATATCATTTATAAAATATACATGCCATACCCTTCCCCAAAGGGGCATTTTAATATTGATTGAGAGAAATCAAATGAGCGAAAAAATTGAAACTGCTGAGGTTCTCGAACTAACAACAGAAATCGTTGCGTCGTATGTGAGCAATAACGTCGTCTCTGTTGGCGATTTACCGGTTGTTATTCAAGAAGTCTACAAGACCCTCTCGGGTCTGGGCACGCAGGTCAGCCAACCCGAACGTCCCAAGCCCGCCGTGCCCATTAAAAAATCGGTCACGCCCGATTACATCATTTGCCTGGAAGACGGCAAGCAACTCAAGATGCTCAAGCGGCACCTGAAAACGGCCTATAACATGAGCCCGGAAGACTACCGCGAGAGGTGGAATTTACCGGCGAATTATCCCATGGTTGCGCCCAGTTATGCGAAACACCGCAGCGCGCTGGCGAAGAAAATCGGCCTCGGCACCAAGCCGCGCAAGATTGACGGACGCAGCCGGAAAAATTAATTTACCCGAGTGGCGAGCTAAGGCTTTACCTCAGCCAACCGGGGTGAAATGATAACCGACGGCATCCGTTCTTGGGTGCCGTCGGTTGTTGTGGGCGGGGCAACGGGTTCTCGTCGGGCCGGGCAACACGTGACAAGGTCAATAAACGTCAAAGGAGGCGCGCATGGGTGCCGAGATGCCGTCACAGCCGTCACGGATTGAGCGGCTCTGTCAAGAACAGGGTATGAAAATGACCGGACAACGGCGCGTGATCGCGCGGGTTTTGTCGGCGGCCCGTGATCACCCCGACGTGGAAGAACTGCATGTGCGCGCGGTTGCCGACGACCCCAACATTTCCATTGCGACGGTGTACCGCACGGTGCGTTTGTTTGAAGAAACGGGTATACTGGAGCGCCTGGATTTTGGCGATGGCCGGGCACGCTACGAAGAAGCCGGCGGGGATCATCACGATCACCTGATTGACGTGCATTGCGGCCGGGTGATCGAATTTCACAATTCGGCCATTGAGGCCTTGCAAGAAAAGATCGCCGCCGAACATGGTTATCGTTTGGTTGGCCACAAGCTGGAACTGTACGGCGTGCCGTTGGAAGACGCGTCGGAGGATGGGCTTGATGAGGACCCGTCCCCCTGATGGGCGGGTTCTTGACTTGCGCTGGCGGGGTGCTAATTTCACAAAAAAAACAGGGGCCGCCGTGGCCCGCCCATCAAGTATAGGAAATCCACGTGGCGAAGAAGCTGCACATCAAAACCTATGGCTGCCAGATGAACGTCTATGATTCGGAGCGTATAGCAGAAGTGCTCGCCCCGTTAGGCTATCAACTGGTCGACGGTCAACATGGTCCCGTCGGTGCCGACATGGTGATCTTGAACACCTGTCACATTCGCGAAAAAGCCGCCGAAAAGGTTTATTCCGAACTGGGGCGATTGCGCATTCACAAAGACGCCCAGACGGCTCAAGGCAAGCGCATGGTGCTGGCGGTGACCGGCTGTGTCGCCCAGGCCGAAGGCGAAGAGGTTTTGCGCCGGGCACCCTACGTGGATATGGTGTTCGGTCCGCAAACCTATCATCGCTTGCCGCAAATGGTTGCCGAGGCCACGCGCGCGTCGGGCCAGGTGCTGGATACGGACTTTCCCGCCGAAAGTAAATTTGATGCCCTGCCGACTGCCCGCACGGTGGACGGTGCATCGGCTTTTTTATCCATCCAGGAAGGTTGCGATAAATTTTGCACGTATTGTGTGGTGCCGTACACGCGCGGCGCGGAATTTTCCCGGCCCACTCAAGACGTGCTTGAAGAGGCCCGAAATTTGGTCGATTGCGGTGCCCTGGAAATCACTTTTTTGGGGCAAAACGTCAACAATTATCATGGCGATAGCGGCGATGGAACGGAATGGAATCTGGCTCGTTTGATCCACGCCGCAGCCGAAATTGATGGACTGGAGCGCATTCGCTTCACCACCAGCTATCCGGCTGAAGTCGATGATGCGCTGATTGCCGCGCACCGCGATGTGGCAAAGTTGATGCCGTATTTGCATCTGCCGGTGCAGTCGGGATCGGACCGGGTGCTCAAAGCCATGAACCGTCAGCACGGCACCTTGGCGTATCGTCGGGTGGTTGATAAATTGCGCCATGCGCGGCCCGATTTGGCGCTGTCGTCGGACTTTATCGTCGGTTTTCCCGGCGAAACCGATGCGGACTTTCAGGCGACTTTGGATTTGGTCGAAGAGGTCAACTTTATTCAGGCCTATTCGTTCAAATATTCACCCCGTCCGGGGACTCCGGCGGCGCTGATGGACGATCAGGTGCATGAAGCGGTGAAAGCGGAGCGTCTGGCCCGGTTGCAGGCCGTGCTGAACCGACAGACGTTGGCGTTCAATACGCAAATGGTTGGTCAAACGAGCGCCGTTCTGTTGGACCGCAGCGGCAAGAAACCCGGCCAGCTGGTTGGCCGCAGCCCTTATATGCAGGCCGTGGTGGTTGATGTTGCGGGGGCTTTGGCGGAGCGGTTGCTGAACACCATTGTGGATGTGACGATTGTATCGGCTGGCCCCAATAGTTTGATGGGGCGTTTAATTGGGGTGGCAAGCGACGCCCCTGACGTGAAAGTTTGCGCGTGACCAAACAACCGGGATCTTCCGCCAAGAACAAATCCAGGCCGAAAGCCAAAGGGGCTGCTTCTAAAAAATCTGCGGTGGCGGTGCCGTCGGATGGCGGCCCGGGCCGCCCGGACCGCCCGGACCGCCCGGACCGCAGTGCCAATTTGCATTTTTCCGACAATTTATTGGCCCAGGCTTTGTTTGGTGCGCATGGCGCCCATTTGGTTCAGATCGAAACGGAACTGGGGGTCGGCATCGTCACCCGGGGGGGCGATTTGACCATCACCGGCAGCGCTGACGCGGTGGCGATGGCGCAGCGGGTGTTGGCGGAGCTGTATGATCGTCTCAACCGGGGGGCGGAGGTTGGCCCTGGCGAAGTCTCCGCGGTGTTGCGGATGGTGCGCCAGCCAGGCGTTAAGCTGTCCGATGCCAACCTTAAGGTGCACACCCAACGCCGGGTGATTTCGCCGCGTTCGGCCACCCAGGCGGCCTATTTGAAGGCCATTGATGAGCATGAAATGGTCTTTGCCATCGGCCCGGCGGGCACCGGGAAAACCTATTTGGCGGTGGCCAAAGGGGTTGAAATGCTGATGCGGGGCGAAGTTGACCGGATCATTTTGTCCCGTCCGGCGGTCGAAGCGGGGGAAAGACTGGGCTTTTTGCCGGGGGATTTACAAGACAAGGTCGATCCCTACCTGCGCCCTTTGTATGATGCCCTGTACGATATGTTGCCGGGCGACCAGGTGACCAAACGGCTGGAAAATGGCGATATTGAAGTGGCACCCCTGGCGTTCATGCGGGGGCGGACCTTGTCCAACGCCTTTGTTATTCTGGATGAAGCGCAAAACACCACCGCCGTGCAAATGAAGATGTTTTTAACCCGGCTGGGGGGAAATGCCCGGATGGTGGTGACCGGCGATGTGACGCAGGTTGATTTGCCGCGCGGTGTCCGTTCGGGCTTGCGCGATGCGTGTGACGTCCTGGACGGGGTGAAGGGCATCGCGGTTGTGGAATTCGAAGCCTCTGACGTGGTCCGCCATGCAATTGTCACGCGCATTGTCACCGCCTATGACGCTGCGGAAAAACGCCGCCATACCGCCCGGCGTTACGAACATGATGATCGAGAGAACTCTTAGATCATGCGCCTTGAGCTCATTGTTGATGTCACCGTTGAGGCTGCAAACTGGGATCGGGCCGTGGCCGACCTTGAAGTCCTCTGCCAACGGGTGGTGCGCGGCGCGGCTTGCCATGTGGTGGATTTGAGTGGGATGGATTTGGACGGGGTGGCTGAGATCAGCGTTTTGTTCGCCGATGATGCCCGGGTGCAGATTTTAAATCGCGAGTGGCGGGGTCAGGATAAACCCACCAATGTGTTGTCGTTTCCGGGCGAAGATTTCAGGGACGGCCTTGCGCAACACGAACCCAGGGTGCCGCGCTTGCTGGGCGACGTTGTGGTGGCGTTGGAAACCACGCAAGGGGAAGCTGGGGCGCAACATAAAACCCTCGTCGATCATTTGAGCCATTTGCTGGTACATGGTGTATTGCATGTGTTGGGCTTCGATCATACAACCGAAGAACATGCTGGCGAGATGGAAGCCCTGGAGGTTGAAATTTTAGCCGACCTCGGGGTTCCGTGCCCATATTTGGACCGCATTTGATGGTTAACCTGTTTTTGGCATGACAAGATTAGGACCTGAATTTTTGATGAGCGAAGCGTCATCGTCTTCTGAACCCACCCCGGAGCCAAACTCGGTGAATGCTCCCGTTGATGGGCCGCGCGAGAAATCTTTGTGGCGGGCCTTGATTGACGGGCTGTGGGGTCGTGGCGGTGAAACCACACGTGATGCGCTGGAAGACTTAATTGAAGAACCCGAACAGGGCGAATCCTCGTTAGGGGCAGATGAACGCCAGCTTTTACTGAATATTCTGGATTTGAAAAACCAAACCGTGGCCGACGTGATGGTGCCGCGTGCCGACATTGTGGCGGTCAAGGCGACGGCAACGCTGCAAGACTTGATCGCACTGATTACCGAAGAAGCCCATTCGCGCATGCCGCTGTTTCGCGACACCCTCGATGATGCGTTTGGCATCGTGCACGTCAAAGACGTGTTGGCTTGGCGCGGGCGGGATGAACAGTTCGATGCCGTTGCCATTGTTCGCCCGGTGCTGTTTGTGGCGCCCTCGATGCAGGTGTTGGAATTGCTGTTGGAAATGCGTGCCAAGCGCGTCCACATGGCCTTGGTGGTGGATGAATTTGGCGGCATTGACGGGTTGGTGACCATTGAAGACCTGGTCGAAGAAATCGTTGGTGAAATTGAAGATGAATTTGACGAAGACGAACAACCGCTGTTGGAAAAATCCGCAGATGGCAGTTGGGATGCCCGCGCCCGCACTCCTTTGGAAGATTTGGAACGCGCCGTGGGCACCCGCTTGTTCAGTGTTGAAGAACACGACGAAATCGACACCTTGGGCGGGCTGGTGTTTTCCATCGCCGGTCGGGTGCCGTCGCGTGGCGAGTTGTTGACCCATGCCAATGGGATGGAATTTGAAGTGGTTGATGTTGACCCGCGGCGCATCAAGCGGGTGCGGGTGCGACTGCCGCGGACCGTGACCGGACCGGACTCGGGTGGCGACGATCGAGCCTCTCCCCCGGGTGGTGCGAATTTGTCCGATACCTCTCACGAAAACGGAGTCTAAGCTGTGTTGACTTTGCTCGATACGATCGCCGCCCAGGTGGCCCGGTTGCGCGTCAGCGTGGGGGCGCTGGGCGTTTGGCAAGCACGTCTGTTGGCGTTTGTGCTGGGCGCTGGGGCCGTTTTCGCGATGCCGCCAACCTATCAGATTTATCTGCTGATCCCCGCGTTCGGTGGTTTTTTGTGGCTCAGTGCGGATGCCACCAGCCGCTGGCGCGCGTTTGCCGTGGGGTGGTGGTTTGGGGCCGGTTTTTTTGCCGCCGGGCTGTATTGGGTGACGTTTGCGCTGTTGGTTGAAGGCGATAAATTCGCGTGGTTGATCCCGTTTGCGATTTTGGGCTTTGCTTTTGGTTTGGGATTGTTTTGCGCGGTCACGGCCCTGATCGTGCGCGCGGTGCCGGGGGGGCTGGTGGCACGGGCTTTGCTGTTGGCCGGGGTGTGGGGGGTGTTGGAATGGGTGCGCTCGTGGTTGTTCACCGGCTTGCCATGGAATCCGCTCGGCAGTGTGTGGGCGTTTTCCGACGCCGCGCTGCAGGGGGCGGCGTGGATCGGAGTTTTCGGACAAAGTTTGCTGACGGTGCTGGCGGCGGCCTCGGTGGCGGCGTTGGCGGACGGTAAATCCAGGACCGCCTGGAGATTGGTGACACTTGCGTTCGCCGGGGTGGCGCTGATGTGGGGGGCGGGTGCGGTTCGGCTTGATGGGGCATCGACGGCAACCGTGGACGGGGTGAGGTTGCGCCTGGTGCAGCCCAACATTGCCCAAGCGGATAAATGGAAGCCTGAGTTGCTGGAACGCAACATGATGAGCCAATTGCAGTTGAGCAGTGCGCCACCCAAAGCGGGCGACCCCGCACCCACGCACATCTTGTGGGCGGAAACCGCAGCGCCATTTTTCATAGAAAATTATACCTCGTGGCGGCGTCTGGTGGGACGCACGACACCGCCTGGCGGATTGACCATTTTGGGCGCGCCGCGGGCGCTGAAAGCTTCGGAATTGGGCCCGGACGGCACGCAAAGCAAGAGCTTTCGGGTCGCCAACTCAATGCTGGCCATTGATGAGCAGGGCGTGGTCACGGCGACATTTGATAAATTCCATTTGGTACCGTTTGGCGAATATGTGCCGTTTGCCGATTGGCTGCCATTGGAAAAAATCACCCAGGGGCTGGGCTCTTTCACCCCGGGGCCCGGGCCTCGAACCTTAAATCTCAAAGGCTTGCCTCCGGTCAGTCCGTTGATTTGTTATGAGGTGATTTTCCCCCACCAGGTCACCGACCCCGACAATCGGCCGCAGTGGCTGCTGAACCTCACCAACGATGGATGGTACGGAAAAACCGCCGGTCCTTACCAACATTTCGTTTCCGCGCGGCTGCGTGCGGTCGAAGAAGGCCTGCCTACGGTGCGGGTCGCCTTTACCGGCATATCGGGGATTATCGACGGATATGGGCGGGTGATGAAAAAACTTCCATTGGGCGAAAAAGGCTTTATTGATGGCGACTTGCCGCAGGCCATCGCGACCCCGGGATGGTATGGGCGCTGGGGCAATGTGCTGCCGGTGGGGCTCTCCGTTGTGGTTTTTCTGGCGGGGCTTGTGGTGGCGCGGCGTGAGCGCAATCCTCGCGCGGATCAGGCCGGGACTTGACCCCTAAAAATTGCATACCATATAATGATTGGATTGGGCGACGAGGACACTTGACCAACACACGTAACAGGGGTATTAGATGCCACAAAAGTGAAATAAACTTTGCCAAGTCAGACTTAAGTAGCCATCCTCCCCCCCCTTAGAGACTCCCGATTTGAGAAGGACCCCCCCCTGAATGACCACCTACCCAGCGGCTTTGAAAGCCGAAGATCGCCCCCCCTTAGGCACCCCGCGTCCGGTTGACGTTCACGTTGGCGCGCGGTTGCGCCAGCGCCGCACGTTGCTGGGTATGAGCCAGGAAAAGCTTGGCGAAGCGGTTGGCTTGACGTTTCAGCAAATTCAGAAATATGAACGCGGCGCAAATCGCATTGGTGCCAGCCGTTTGTATCAATTGAGCAATGTGCTGGACGTTTCGGTTAGCTATTTCTTTGAAGAAATGCCCGGAGAAGTGCAAAAAACCCGGGGCGATTACGCCGCCATGAGCCACGCCGCCGACATCGAAACGGTGCAGGTCAGTGACCCTATGGCACGCCGTGAAACCCTGGAATTGGTGCGGGCGTATTACCGCATTGAAGACCCCAAGGTGCGCAAGCGTGTGTTCGAATTGACCAAATCCATCGCCAATGCGGCGGATCTGGAAGATTGATTGCGTCGCGGCTTTAAAACTGCGACAAGTGCGAACGACAAGTGTGGGCACGGTGCGGATCCGTTCCGTGCTCTCACTTGAGGCTTGCATTTGAAAATTGGGGCTGACCCGCCCCGTTTTGGCTATAATTTGGCTATAATTTGGCTATAATTTTAAGCTAAAACCTGGGTCGTGGATGGATTTGGACCGCTTGCCACCACGTTAAAAAAGGCTAAGTGGGTGCGGTATGGTGCCGGGTCCGGGCTTTTTTTTTGGCCTTGAATTCCCTTCGCTTCGCCCGCCCCGGGTCCTGTGGACTTAAACTTTTACGGGGAACAATACCGTGTCAAAAGATAACTTTCTATTCACGTCCGAATCCGTTTCCGAAGGCCATCCCGACAAAATTTGCGACCGCATTTCCGATGCCGTGGTGGATGCGTTTTTAACCGCTGATCCGCAAGCCCGGGTGGCGTGCGAGACTCTCGCCACCACCAACCGCGTTGTGTTGGCCGGGGAAGTTCGTGGTCCGGCACCGTTGGTCAATGCCGACGGCACCGTGGACCAGGATCGGATCGGCGCGATTGTGCGCGATTGCGTGAAAGACATCGGTTACGAACAGGACGGTTTTCATTGGCGGACCGCCGATATTGCGGTGTATCTGCACGCGCAATCGGTCGATATTGCCCAGGGTGTTGATGCCGGTTCGGGGCTTGACACCGAAGAGGGCGCCGGTGACCAGGGGATTATGTTCGGTTATGCCTGCCTGGAAACCGAAGTTTTGATGCCGGCACCGATTTTTTACAGTCATGAAATTTTGCGCTCCATGGCCGAGGCCCGCCATTGCGGTTCGGATGTGGGTTTGGGGCCGGATTCCAAAAGCCAGGTGACGCTGCAATACGAAAACGGCAAACCGGTACGGGCGACTTCGGTGGTGGTTTCGACCCAGCACAGGGAAGACCTCAGCCACGAAGACGTGGCGGCGATTGTGCTGGCGCACATTGCGCAAGTGTTGCCCGAAGGCTGGATGCCGCCGGAAAATGAAATTTACATCAATCCCACCGGTAAATTTGTCATCGGCGGGCCGGATGGGGATTGCGGTCTGACCGGGCGTAAAATCATCGTCGATACATACGGCGGTTCAGCCCCCCACGGGGGCGGCGCATTTTCGGGCAAAGACCCCACCAAGGTTGACCGTTCGGCGGCTTATGTGGCGCGCTATTTGGCGAAAAACGTGGTCGCGTCCGGGGTTGCGGATAAATGCACGATCCAGTTGTCTTATGCGATCGGCGTGTCCCATCCGTTATCGGTGTACGTCGACACCCACGCCACCAGTCGGGTGGATGAAAACAAACTGTCGCAAGTCCTGCAGAGCCTGGTGGACTTGTCGCCGCGCGGTATTCGCATGCACTTAGGCCTCAACCGGCCGATCTATGCGCGCACCGCGGCCTACGGGCACTTTGGCCGTCAACCCGATAGCGACGGCGGCTTTTCGTGGGAAAAAATCGACTTGGCCGATGCCATCAAAGCAGCCTTCTAGCCGGTGTTGTGATGACAAGCGACGATGTGTCCGAGGCACCTGGATATTTGCGGTCTTACGGTCGGCGGCGCGGCAAAAAGCTGCGCCCCGGTCGCGAGCGTTTGATGCAAGATCTGTTGCCACAAATTTCGCTCCAGCCGGGAACCCCGATCGCCACCCAGGTTGGTCGGGATAAACGGCCGATTTGGCTGGAAATCGGTTTTGGCGGGGGGGAACACCTGGCCGCCCAGGCGCGCGCCCACCCCGACGTCAACTTGATTGGTTGCGAGCCGTTTCTCAACGGGGTGGCCAAACTGTTGAGCCAAATTGATGCAGACGGCAGTCAAAACGTGCGCATTTATGCCGATGATGCGCGGGACATTTTCCCCGATTTTGCAGAGCGCACGGTGGACCGGGTGTTCGTTTTGTTTCCCGACCCGTGGCCGAAAACCAAACATCACAAACGGCGCTTGATCCAAACCGATCTTCTGGATCATTTTGCACGCATCCTGGCCGACGGCGGACAACTGTGCATCGCTTCCGATCATATGGGCTATATCCGCTGGTCATTGGAAAAGGTGCTGGCCCATGGTGCGTTTGAATGGGTCGCCGAAGGCCCCGCCGATTGGCGCCACCCGCCCGCCGATTGGATTCAAACCCGTTATGAACAAAAGGCCCTGGCCAAGGGCGATAAGTGCGTGTATCTGCGTTTTCGCCGCAAGCGCCATGGGCCCCGGGGCAACAGCGGGGCAACAACGGGGCAACAAAGCCTTGCACGGACGGAGGCGGGGGTGTAAACATGGCCTCGTTATCAAGTCTCGTTGTTCGACAGGATCGAACATTGAGGTGGGTTCCCCCGGCGGGTGCCCACCTTTTTTGTTACTTTTTTGTTTTGTTATTTTTTGCACTGCCAACGGAACCCATGTCCATGGATCTGGCCAAACGCATTGAAGCCACCATCGCCCCGTCTATCGAAGACCTGGGGTATGAGGTCGTGCGCGTGCAGGTCACCGGGTCGCACCATCCGCGTCTGCAAATCATGGCGGAACGGGCCGACGGTTCGGGCATTGACGTGGAAGATTGCGCGGTGATCAGCCGCTCCATTTCCGCCACCCTGGATGTGGAAGACCCGTTTGAGGGCGAATTTACCCTGGAGGTCAGCTCCCCGGGTATTGATCGACCGCTGACGCGGCACAAAGATTTTAGCACCTGGTCCGGGTTCGACGCCAAGGTGGAAATGAAAGTCGGCACCACGGGCCGCAAACGTTACATGGGCCGCTTGTTGGGCCTAAATGAAGATGAAAACATTCAGATCGAAACCGAAGACGGTGAAATTTTCACCTTGGTTTTTGACGATGTTCAACGGGCTAAACTGTTGCTGACTGACGAATTGATCGCGGCCGCATCCACGGAGCAAACCAAATGAACAACACCATGCACACCACCGGCGTTCATGTGCGCCCGGAACTTTTGACCGTTGCCGATACGGTGGCCCGCGATAAAGGCATCCACCGCGACGAAGTTCTAGAGGCCATGGAACAGGCTATTCAACGTGCCGGTCATTCGAAATACGGTCACGAACACGACATTCGCGCGCACATTGACCGCACCACCGGGGAAATCACCCTGGCGCGTTATATCGAAGTGGTCGCCGAGGATGCGGAAATTGAAAACGAACACGTGCAGCAAGCCGTGTCGAAGGCGCGGCGCAAAAAAGCCGATGCAGAGGTCGGTGAGTTCATCGTCGACCCTTTGCCACCCATTGATTTTGGCCGTATCGCGGCGCAAACCGCCAAACAGGTGATCGTGCAAAAAGTCCGTGAAGCGGAACGCAAACGCCAGTACGAAGAGTACAAAGGGCGCATTGGCGAGGTCATCAACGGGGTCGTCAAGCGGATCGAATTTGGCAATGTGGTGGTCGATTTGGGTCGTGGCGAGGCGTTGATGCGCCGCGATGAAACGATTCCGCGCGAACACTTCAACAATGGTGATCGGGTTCGGGCCTATATCATGGACGTGCGCGAAGAACAGCGCGGCCCGCAAATTTTCCTGTCGCGCACCCATCCGGACTTTATGGTCAAGTTGTTTGCCCAGGAAGTCCCGGAAATTTATGACGGCGTGATCGAAATCATGGCCGCCGCCCGTGATCCCGGTTCGCGCGCCAAGATCGCGGTGCGCAGCAACGACAGCTCCATCGATCCGGTTGGCCCGTGTATCGGCATGCGCGGTTCGCGCGTTCAGGCGGTGGTTGGCGAACTGCAGGGTGAAAAAATCGACATCATCCAGCACTCGGTTGATCCGGCGACTTTTATCGTTAACGCGCTGGCCCCGGCTGAAGTGGTTAAGGTGATTTTGGACGAAGAAAAAAACGTCATCGAAGTGGTGGTGCCCGATGAACAATTGTCGCTGGCGATCGGTCGGCGCGGCCAGAACGTGCGCCTGGCATCGCAATTGTCGGGTTGGAATATCGATATTTTGACCGAGGCGGAAGAATCTGAGCACCGTCAGAAAGAATTCCACGCCCGCACCCAATTGATGGTTGATGCGCTTGACGTTGACGATGTGATTGCGCATTTGCTGATCACCGAAGGTTTTTCGACGATCGAAGAAGTGGCGTTTGTGCCGATGGAAGAATTGGCCTCGATCGAGGGCTTCGATGAAGAGGTCGCCGAAGAGTTGCGCAGTCGCGCACGCGGGTACCTGGAAAGCCGCGATGAAGAACTGGATGAAAAGCGTCAAAAATTGGGGGTCGCCGACGATCTTTTTGCAATTGATGGCGTAACCCCGGAAATAGCGGTTGTTTTGGGGGAGCAAGGGGTTAAAACTCTCGATGATTTGGCGGATTTGGCGGGTGATGAGCTGATTGAAATGATGCCACCGCTGCTGAAAATGGACGCCGATCAAGCCAACGCCATTATCATGGCGGCGCGCGCCCATTGGTTCGCCGATGAAGACGATGGGGTCCCAGGCGAGGCTGAATAAGGCCGGAGGGCAGAGCCATGCGTCAAGAGTGCGCACGCCGGTGCATCGTGTCGGGGGTGACAAAAGACAGCCAGGAGATGCTGCGTTTTGTGATTGGCCCCGGTGATGAAGTGGTGTTTGATGCTGCGGGTAAATTGCCCGGACGGGGTTTATGGTTGTCCGCGCGGCAAGATATGTTAAAAACGGCCGCAGCCAAGGGTGCATTTGCCCGGGCGGCCAAGGCCAGGGCCAAAGTGGCCGAAACTCTGGTTGACGATGTGACGCGATTGTTAAAGGCGCGCTGTTTGGACCGGTTGGGTCTGGCGCGACGCTCGGGTGATTTGGTGCAGGGCTATGATAAGGTCCGCGCCAGTGTGAAGGCCAGCCCGCCCGGGGTGCTGATCGAAGCCGCCGACGGGGCCACGGATGGGCGGGACAAGATCACCCGCCTGGCCCTGGATGCGCCGGTGGTGGCCTTGTTTACGGCCGCTGAAATGGGCCGGGCTATTGGCCGGGACAATGCGGTTCACGCGTTGATCCGGCCGGGCCAGATGGCGCAAGCTTTTTTGCGAGACACCAGCCGTTTGGCCGGTGTTTTGGACCAGCCGCTGGCAGGGCATGTGACCTTGGCGGTGGATAGAGTTGAGAACGACCAATTCGGGCAAAGCTCGAAAACGGAGTGACATGAGCGATACAAACGACAGCGATACAAGCGCGCCTGAGAAAAAGCCGCTGACCTTGAAACGGCCCGGTAAGCTCGAGCTGAAAAAAACTGTGGGTGCCGGTACGGTGAAGCAGAACTTCTCGCACGGCCGTTCCAAAATGGTCGCGGTCGAGGTGAAGAAAAAACGCACCTATGCGCAAGATGTGACCGGGCGGATGGCTCAGGTCAATGACGCGGATCTCCCGGCGGATCAGGCCGATGCCGCGCCACAGCCGGTTGAGACCCCGGTTGAGACGCCCGCCGCAGACCCCTCCCCCGCTGCCACTCCGGATCTTGACCCGGTTCTGAGCGCGGCGGCTCCGGCTCCGGCTGAGGCCCCGCCCGTTAAATCGGCCCCCACCAGCCCACGGGTGAAGAACCCGCGCCGCGACGACAAGTTGACCGTCGGTGAGCGTGAAGCCCGGGCGCGCGCCCTGGAAGGGTCCAAAATTCGCGCTGCTGTCGCACAGCAACGCGCCGCCGCCGCCGCCGAACAACACAAAGTTGACGAGGCTGCCGCTACGCAGCGCGCTGTCGAAGAAGCGGCTGAAACCGCCGCCCGCGCCGCCGCGCAAGAAGCAGCCACCAGGTCGGCCGCCGAGGCCGCCCCGTCCAGGTCTGTGGCCACCCCATCCAGGCCCGCGCCTTCCCGCCCTGCCCCGGCTCAGCCGGCGGCCGTGCGCGATGATGCGAAAAAAGGCAAGAAGCCTAAAAAAACCAAGGGCGGCGATGCCAAGGCCCCGGCACCAACCCGGGGGCGGGCCGGTGATCCGCGCCGCCGTTCCGGTAAGCTGACCATTTCGTCGGCCCTTTCGGGGGGCGGCAACGAAGAACGCCAACGGTCTTTGGCGTCGGTGAAACGCAAACGCGAAAAAGAAAAGCTGCAACAGCAAGAGGCTCGGGCGCAAAACAAGAAAATCGTCCGCGAAGTGGTGGTGCCGGAAACCATTTCGGTTCAGGAACTGGCCAATCGCATGGCCGAACGTGGCGTCGATGTGGTCCGTGAATTGATGAAAATGGGCGTGATGTCGACCGTCAATCAGATCATTGACGCCGACACCGCAGAACTGATTGTCGCCGAGTTTGGCCACAAACTGCAACGGGTGTCGGATTCCGACGTGGAAACCGGTTTGGCCGGTGTTCAAGACGACGAAGCGGATATGCTGCGCCGACCGCCGGTGGTGACCGTTATGGGTCACGTCGATCACGGTAAAACGTCGCTTTTGGATGCCTTGCGCGCCACCGATGTGGCGGCGGGCGAAGCCGGTGGCATCACCCAGCACATTGGCGCGTATCAGGTGGTTTTGGACAGCGGTGCGAAAATCACCTTTGTCGATACGCCCGGTCACGCGGCGTTTACCGACATGCGCGCGCGCGGTGCCAAGGTCACCGACATCGTGATCCTGGTGGTGGCGGCGGATGACAGCGTTATGCCGCAAACCATCGAAGCCATTCACCATGCCAAGGCCGCAGAGGTGCCGATCATCGTTGCGATTAACAAATGCGACAAACCCGGCGCGGACCCCAATAAGGTGCGCACGGAACTGCTGCAATACGAAATCGTGGTTGAGGAAATGGGCGGCGACGTGTTGGCGGTGGATGTATCGGCCAAGGCCCGCACCGGTCTGGATAAGCTGGAAGAAGCGATCTTGCTGCAAGCCGAACTTCTGGACCTGAAGGCGAACCCCGACCGTGCCGCCGAAGGCGTGATCGTTGAGGCGAAAATGGAACAGGGCCGGGGCTCGGTGGCGACGGCGTTGATTCAGCGCGGCACCTTGCGTTTGGGCGATATTTTTGTCGCCGGGTCCGAGTGGGGCCGGGTGCGGGCGTTGATCGATGATCGCGGTCAACAAACCGAACAAGCGGTTCCCGGAATGCCGGTGGAAATTCTTGGCCTCAGCGGTACCCCCGATGCGGGCGATGAGGTGGTGGTGGTCGAAGAAGAAGGCCGTGCCCGTGAAGTGACCGAATATCGTCGGCGCAAAAAACGCGATCTGCGCTCCGCATCCGCCAGTCGCGGTACGCTGGAACAAATGTTCGAAAAGATCAAGGAAGGCGAAGCTCAAACCCTGCCGGTGGTGGTGAAAAGCGACGTTCATGGCTCCCTGGAGGCCATTACGGCGGCATTGGACAAAATGGCCACCGAGGAAGTCAAAGCCCAGATGTTGCACGGCGCGGTCGGGGGGATCAACGAATCGGATGTGATCCTGGCCCGTGCGTCGGGCGGGTTCATCATCGGGTTTAATGTTCGTGCCAACGCTCAGGCCCGTGAAATGGCCAAGCGCGATGGCGTTGATATTCGCTATTATTCGATCATCTACGACGTGATCGACGATATGCGCAATGCGTTGTCGGGGATGTTGGCCCCGACCTTGAAGGAAGAATTCCTCGGTTACGCACAAGTGCGCGAAGTGTTCTCGGTCTCCAAGGTTGGTAAAGTGGCCGGCTGCATGGTCACCGACGGGCTGGTCAAACGGGGTTCCAAGGTGCGCTTGTTGCGCGATGACGTGGTTGTTCATGAGGGCGAATTGAGCCAACTCAAACGCTTTAAGGATGACGCCAGGGAAGTCAAGGAAGGCACCGAGTGCGGGATGTCGTTTGCCAATTACGATGACCTCAAGGAAGGCGATATGATCGAATGCTTTGAAGTCATTGAAGTGGCGCGCCAGCTTGAAGAATAGTTGTTCGGCAATCGGTATTGTGCGCGGTTCGAATTTTCGATGGACGGGGCAAATAAAATGACACGCCACGGTCAACGCAACAGTGTCAAAGGTCCCAGCCAGCGCCAACTGCGGGTCGGGGAAGAGCTCCGCCACGCCGTGGCGTGGATCTTGGAACGCGGTGAATTGCGCGATCCGGCGCTGGCCAGTACCCCGGTGACGGTGACCGAAGTTCGGGTCAGCCCGGACCTGAAAAACGCCACCTGTTTCGTCACCCCGTTGGGTGGTGGCGACGCCGACGCGGTGAAGGCGGTGATCGAAGCGTTGGGTCGGGCGCGCAAATTTTTGCGCCATGCGGTGGTCAGCCGGGTGAAACTTAAATATGCCCCGCAACTGCATTTTGAACATGACACCTCGTTTGATTTTGCCGGTCATATCGAGACCTTGTTGCACCGCCCGGATGTGGTGCGTGACTTGCACCCCACCGACGACGTGGGTGACACAGGTTTTGATGACCCAGATTTAGCCGTCGACGGATCCGGGACCGACTGATGGCGCGCAAACGCAAAGGCCAGCCGGTTCACGGTTGGCTGGTTCTCGATAAACCCAAAGGTTTGAGTTCCGCCCAGGCGGTTGGCCGGGTGCGCTATCTGTTGGAGGCGCAAAAGGCTGGTCACGGCGGTACGCTGGACCCGTTGGCCAGCGGTGTTTTGCCGATTGCGCTGGGCGAAGCGACCAAGACCATGTCGTTTGTCATGGATGGTGCGAAAGCGTATCGCTGTTGGCTGCGCTTTGGCGAAGCACGGACCACCGATGATGGGGAAGGCGCGGTCACGGCGACCTCGCGGGTGCGTCCCACGGCGGCGGAAATCGAAGCGGTTTTGGGTGAATTTGAAGGTGACGTTGAACAAATTCCGCCGGTGTATTCGGCCATCAAAATCGACGGACAGCGCGCTTACAAACTGGCGCGCGCCAATCAGGTGGTGGACATGAAACCGCGCACCGTCAGGATTGATCGGGTGCGTCTGGTTGAAATGCCTGAGCCGGACTTGGCGGTGATTGATGTTGAATGCCAAAAAGGGACATATATCAGGGCATTAGGACGTGACTTGGCGATCCGCCTGGGCTCCGTCGCGTATCTCGCCGATTTGCGCCGCATTCAGGTTGGCCCATTTCACGAAAGCGATGCGATTTCTCTGGATTCACTAGAGTCTCTGGGGCATAGTGCGCGCCTTGAAGAAGCTGTGCTTGCGGTCATGACCGTGCTGGACGACATCCCGGCGCTGGCCTTATCGCAAGTTGAGGCCGGAAACATGCGTCATGGTATGTCCGTCCCGGTGGACTGCGTTTTGGCCCGAACCCCCGATGTAACGGTGGATGAGGGCGATACGGTGGTTGCCACGGATGGTGCCTTGCCGGTGGCTCTGGCCAGGATCGAGGGTGGGTTTATCCGCCCGGTCCGTGTTCTTAATCTTTAACCACAGGAGACCCCGATGTCGATTACCGCAGAGCGCAAACAAGAGCTTATTAAAGAATATGCCATTAAACCCGAAGACACGGGTTCGCCGGAGGTTCAGGTCGCGATTCTCACCGAACGGATCATCAATCTGACCGAACACCTCAAGACCCACAAAAAAGATCATCACTCACGCCGTGGGCTGTTGATCATGGTTGGCCTGCGCCGCCGCCTTTTGTCTTATACCCAGCAAAAAGACGAAACGCGCTATCAGGCCCTGATCAAACGCCTCGGCCTGCGCCGCTAAGGTGCGAACGGCCAGCCCCATGCGGGGTTGGCCGTTGGTCTTTGGGGCCGTGGCCAAGCGCCGCAGATGAAGCCCCGGAGCACGCAAAGCCCGTGCCGGATGGCCGCTCGGGTTCAGGCAGGAACTGTTGGTGGGCAAAGCATAGGGCCTGCCGCTTTATTTGAAGGAAAGCAAAAGAATGTTCAAGGAATACAGGAAAGAACTCGACTGGGCCGGGCGCACGTTGGTGCTCGAAACCGGTAAAATCGCGCGCCAGGCTTCCGGCGCGGTGATGGTGACGTATGGCGAAACCAAGGTGCTGTGCACCGTGGTGGCGATGGATTCAGAACGCCCCGGCATCGACTTTTTCCCCCTTTCGGTTCATTACCAAGAAAAAACATATGCCGCCGGGCGCATCCCGGGCGGCTTCTTTAAACGCGAAGGTCGCCCATCGGAAAAAGAAACGCTGACCTCGCGCCTGATTGATCGCCCGATCCGTCCGCTGTTTGCCAAGGGCTTTAAAAATGAAGTTCAGGTGATCTGCACGGTGGTTCAACACGACATGGAAAACGATCCCGATGTGGTCGCCATGATCGGGACTTCGGCGGCGATGTGCATTTCCGGCGCGCCCTTCATGGGTCCCGTCGGTGGGGCGCGTGTGGGCCGCATCAATGGCGAATATGTGCTCAACCCGTTGATCGCCACCATGGTCGATTCGGACCTCGATCTGGTGGTCGCGGGCACCAAAGAAGGCGTTCTGATGGTCGAATCGGAAGCTTCGGAATTGAGCGAAGAGGTGATGCTCGGCGCGGTGAATTTCGGCCACGAAGGTTTTCAGCCGGTGATCGACGCGATCATCGAACTGGCCGAACATTGCGCCAAGGAACCGATGGAACTGGCCGCCGCCCCCGAAGGTAGCGACGCGGTCAAAGCCAAGGTCAGGGAATTGGCCGAAGACGGTTTGCGCGCGGCGTACAAAATTTCCGATAAATTGGAACGCCAGGCGGCGGTTGCAGCCGCCAAAGACGCGGCCATGAGCGAAATCAAAGACGCCTTCGACGCGGCTTTGCTGGATAAAGTTCTGGGCGACGCGTTCAAATCCGTGGAAAAAAGTATCGTCCGTCTGTCGATTTTGGAAACCGGCGTGCGCATTGATGGTCGGGACACCAAAACCGTTCGTCCGATCAACACCGAAGTCGGTCTGTTACCGCGCGCACACGGTTCGGCGTTGTTTACCCGTGGCGAAACCCAATCTCTGGGCGTGGCCACCTTGGGCACCGGATCGGATGAACAGATCATCGACGCGCTGGAAGGCTCGTATCGTTCGCACTTCATGCTGCACTACAACTTCCCCCCCTACTCGGTCGGTGAAGCAGGTCGTTTTGGCGCCACCGGACGGCGTGAAGTCGGCCATGGAAAATTGGCGTGGCGCGCGATCCATCCGGTGATGCCGTCGAAAGAAGACTTCCCGTACACCATGCGCGTGGTGTCGGAAATTACCGAATCGAACGGCTCTTCGTCGATGGCGACCGTGTGTTCGACCTCTTTGGCGCTGATGGACGCAGGGGTGCCGTTGTTGCGCCCGGTGGCCGGCATCGCCATGGGCTTGATCAAGGAAGAAACCGGCGTGGCCATTCTGTCCGACATTCTGGGTGATGAAGATCACCTCGGCGACATGGACTTTAAGGTCGCCGGGACGGACAAGGGCATCACCTCGTTACAGATGGACATCAAGATCACCTCGATCACCAGGGACATCATGGAAACGGCGTTGGAACAGGCCAAGGCCGGTCGCTTGCACATCCTTGGTGAAATGGGTCACACCATCGACCATGGTCGTGAAAGTGTCGCGGCGACCGCACCGAGGATCGAAACCTTTAAGATCAACAAGGATAAAATTCGCGACGTGATCGGTGCCGGCGGCAAGGTGATCCGGGAAATTTGCGAAACCACCGGGGCGAAGGTCGATCTCGACGATGACGGCACCGTCAAGGTGGCTGCGGTTGACGAAGGCGCGATGCAAGAAGCCATCGCGTGGATCAAGGGCTTGACCGCAGAACCGGAAGTCGGCGTGATTTATCCGGGTAAAGTGGTGAAAATCATGGACTTTGGTGCGTTCGTGAACTTCATGGGCCCGCGCGACGGTTTGGTGCACATTTCCGAATTGGCCAGTTACCGGGTTGATAAGGTCGGCGATATTGTCAAGGAAGGTCAATCCGTAAAGGTCAAACTGATCGGCATTGATGATCGCGGTAAAGTCAAGTTGTCGATGAAAGTGGTCGATCAGGAAACCGGACAGGAAATTGTCCCGGAAAATAAGTCTGATTAGATCAGATGAAGGTGCGGGGTAGCTCTCAGGAATGGGACTTACCCCGTTTTTCATCATTGATGGCGCAAATTTGACCGCAAATTTGCGCCATGGTTATGTATGCTAATGGACGGGTTTTGTGCTCGACAGCGGTCTTTGATCTGGAGGTTTTATGAAAGCGCTCAATTCCTTTAACATTTCCGGCAAGGATGTTTTGCCCCTGGTCGAAGGCGGTAAAGGCGTTGCGGTGTCCAATGGAAGCACCGCCGGCGCATGGGCCAAAGCGGGCGGGATTGGTACGTTTTCATGCGTAAATCCAGATAGTTATGCCGAAGACGGCACCTATATTCCACAGCTTTATCACGGCGCGACCCGTTCCGAACGGTTTGAAGAATTGAAGGCTTACGCCATCCGTGGCGGTATCGAACAGGCCAAAATTGCCCGCGATGTGTCGGGTGGCGAAGGCCGCATCCACATGAACGTGTTGTGGGAAGCGGGCGGGACCATTCCGATTTTGCACGGCGTGCTCAGCGAAGTATCCCAATTGGTGCACGGCATCACGTGCGGTGCCGGGATGCCGTACAAGGTTGCCGAAATTGCCGCTCAATACGGCATTCATTATTATCCAATTGTGTCCTCGGCGCGCGCTTTTAATGCGTTGTGGCGGAGGTCTTATAAAAATTACGCCGATTTTTTGGGTGGCGTGGTGTACGAAGACCCGTGGCTGGCGGGGGGCCACAATGGGTTGTCCAACAGTGAAGATCCCGACCAGCCGCAAGAGCCCTTTCAGCGGTGCCTGGATTTGCGCAAGGTGATGAACGGTTATGGTCTCAACCACGTGCCGATCATCATGGCTGGCGGGGTGTGGTATTTGCGCGATTGGCAACAGTGGATCGATAACGATGAATTGGGCCCGGTGGCGTTTCAGTTCGGGACCCGACCGTTGTTGACCCAGGAAAGTCCGATCATGGACGCGTGGAAAGAACGCCTGCTGAACCTGAAGGACGGTGATGTTTACCTGAACCGTTTCAGCCCGACGGGTTTTTATTCTTCTGCGGTGCGCAATCCGTTCCTGGAAGATTTAAAAGAGCGTTCCGAACGCCAAATTGAATACCGCGCCAAGCCGGGCGAAGACCCGTTTGTGGCAGAACTTCCGCTGGGGCCGCGGGGTCGTCCGGTGTATGTGAAAGCCGAAGACTTGGGCTCTGCTCAACAGTGGATTGCCGCCGGTCAGTCGGTGGGCTTGAAGACGCCGGACCGTACATTGGTGTTTGTGACGGAAGAAAAATCCAAAAAAATCAGCAAAAGCCAAGCCGAATGCATGTGCTGCCTGTCGCAGTGCCGTTTTTCCAATTGGGCCGACAACGAGACGGGCACCACCGGAAAACGCGCTGATCCGCGTTCGTTTTGCATTCAAAAGGCCTTGCAGCTGGCGGCCCACGGCGGGGATCTGGATCAGAGTTTGATGTTTGCCGGGCACAACGCCTATAAATTTTCCGAGGACCCATTTTATGATGACGGCTTTATTCCCACGGTCCAACAATTGGTCGAACGCATCGTCAGTGGGGACTGATCGCCGGGCAGCATCCATGATTGTGCGCGGTGTTTCAGGTTTTGCGCAGGAAACAACTTGTGTTTAACTGAATTATATTAAGAATAAAATCAATCAGTCTGCTAAGAGACTGGATAACAGGTTAATTGTGGGGTGAAATATCTCCGTACTTGACCAGCGTCAAGGACTGAGGGTGCGCGGTCCGCCAAAATGCCGCCAGTTTAAACGGGAGTCATTTATGAGACCTTATGCACAAGTTTTAGAACAGCTTCGTACCGTGGGTTTGCGCCCCACCCGTCAACGTCTGGCCTTGGCCCGGTTGTTGTTTGAGAACGGCGCCCGCCACGTGACGGCTGAAATGTTGCACGCCGAAGCCCAGGATGCGGGCATTCGTGTGTCACTGGCAACCGTCTACAACACCCTGCACCAATTTACCGATGCGGGTCTGTTGCGCGAAATCGTGGTCGACCCCACCCGGTCCTACTTTGACACCACCACCCACCAACACGGGCACTTTTTCCATGAAGGCTCCGGCCACCTGGAAGATATTCCAGGTTCCTTGCAATTGGCCGATATGCCGACGGCCCCTTCTGGGACCAGGATCACCGCTGTTGACGTGGTCGTTCGCCTCTCGCCTGCATAATTGACCGTTTATTATCAGTGCAATATGATGCTTTTTAGAATAAATCTATCTTTAGGTTGACCCTCCGAAAGAAAGGGCTATAGTCTCCCCACTGGCCGCGGGATCACGTGCCGCGCGTTGATTTATTTCTCAATTTCATCCGTACAGAGGAGGCCTCCATGGGCTTGAAAGACAGTAAAACCGAAGACAATCTGAAAGCCGCGTTTGCCGGTGAATCCCAGGCCAATCGCCGCTACCTGTACTTCGCGCAAAAAGCCGACATCGAAGGCTACAACGATGTCGCCACGGTGTTCCGTTCCACCGCCGAAGGGGAAACCGGTCACGCCCACGGTCACCTGGAATTTTTGGAAGAAACCGGCGATCCCGCAACGGGTCTGCCCATCGGCGGCACCAGTGACAACCTGAAAGCTTCGGTTGCCGGCGAAACCCATGAATACACCGACATGTATCCGGGTATGGCGAAAACCGCCCGTGAAGAAGGTTTCGACGAAATTGCCGATTGGTTTGAAACCCTGGCGAAAGCGGAAAAATCGCACGCCGGTCGTTTCCAAAAAGCAATCGACAACCTGGACTGATTTTCTCCCGGTTGAACACAAAACGACGCGGGGGGCTTTGACGAGCCTTCCGCGTTTTTTTTGAACTCTGCATCAGGCGAGGTGGACACATGAGGGAAGGCAGTTTGGGCGCGCCGAAGCGTCATCCGTTGAACTGGCGTGACGAAGACTTTGGCAACGAAGGCAAACTGTTTGCGGAGTTGGAACGGGTCTTTGACTTGTGTCACGGCTGCCGGCGGTGTTTTAATTTATGCGACAGTTTCCCCCGCTTGTTCGATATGATCGACGAGTCCAAAACCGGTGAGGTGGACGGCGTGGACAAGGCCGATTACTGGAAAGTGGTTGATGCTTGTACCTTGTGTGACCTGTGCTTCATGGTCAAATGCCCGTATGTTCCGCCCCACGATTGGGATATTGATTTTCCGCACCTGATGTTGCGCGCGCGGGCGTTACAGTTCAAGCAGGGCAAAACCAACAAAAAACAAGATAAGCTGACCAAAATGGATAAAAACGGTCCGTTGGCGGTGAAAATGTCGGGTTTGGCAAATTGGGCCACGCGACGCGGCAACACTTTGACCCGGCCCGTTATGGAGCTGACCCACGGTGTCGCCCGGGATGCCCAATTGCCGGGTTTCGCGGCAAAAACCTGCCGCACCCGGGCTGCGGCACAAGCGGCGACGGTGAACCCGGATGCCCCGGCCTATGGTCAGCGCAAGGCGATTATTTATGCATCGTGCTTTGGTGAATACAACGATCCGGATATCGTCCTGGACGCCCGTGCGGTGATGGCCAAAAACGGCATTTCAGCGGACATTGTTTATCCCGAATGCTGTGGCATGCCGCAGTTGGAGCAGGGCGATGTGGGGGCGGTTGCGCAGAAGGCAAAATCTATTTCTCAGGCCTTAAAAACCTATGTTGATCAAGGTTTTGACGTGGTGGTTCCGGTGGCCAGCTGTGCCTTGATGTTGAAATTTGAATGGCCGTTGATCGAACCGGGTGACGCGGATATCAAGGCCTTGGCCAGCGCCACCTATGATGTGACCGAATACATCGTCGATATTGCGCAAAAAGAAGGCTTGGCGGACGGTTTGAAACCCTTGGCCGGTGGCGTGACGGTGCATATTGCGTGTCACGCGCGGGCGCAAAACATGGGCCGCAAGGCGCAAGAATTGTTGAAATTGATCCCCGAGACCGACACCACCGTGATCGAGAGGTGCTCCGGTCATGGCGGCACCTGGGGGGTGACCAAAGAATTTTTTGAAGTGGGTATGAAGGTCGGTGCGGCGGTGTTCCGTGATGCGGCAAAGGTTGATCATGCCTACGTCGTGTCGGAATGCCCGCTGGCCCGGGACCAAATTATTCAGGGTCTGGAACGCAAGGGAAAAACCCTGGAAGGGCCGGGCAAGGCGTTGCGCCACCCGGTTCAGGTCCTGGCCCGCGCTTACGGTTTATAAGTTTATGGAGAATTCGAATGTCTCGTGAAACCCACGAAATCACCCGTGACGAATTGATGTCGATGGCGGACTACGGCCAGGTTCGGTTGGCGCGGCGCACAGCCATCTCGGCAACGAAGAAAAATCGTCGGGTTCACGTCGGTCCCGACGCGACCGCTTATTTCGAAAGTTTTGATACCATGTGGCATCAAATTCACGAAATGCTGTACATCGAAAAGGGCGGCGAAGGTCAAATTGCAGACGAACTCAGCGCCTACAATCCGTTGATCCCGAAGGGGCGCGAACTGGTTTGCACCTTAATGTTCGAAGTGGATGATGAAAACCGCCGGGCCCGATTGTTGGCCAAACTGGGCGGGGTTGAGAACACCGTGAGTTTGTCTTTTGCCGGGGAAAAGATCCACGCCGTGGCCGAAGACGATGTGGACAGAACCACCGCTGAGGGCAAGGCGTCCTCGATCCAGTTCTTACATTTCCCTTTTTCCGCTGCTCAAGTGGAAAAATTCAGCCAGCCGGGATGTGCGGTGGTGTTCGCCATTGGTCATGAGGCTTACGGCCATATGGCCCAACTTCCGGAGGATGTTCGGGCCGCTTTAACGAGCGATTTCGATTGATCTTATCTTATTTTTCGCCCGTATATGCCGCTGCCGCCAGGCTTGATCGTTATTGAGGAAAAATGTGACCCATAATAAATTTTTATTTAAAGACCTCGCCGCGGGACACGCCCCAGAAATCCGCGCGGTTTAACCAGCCGTCAAAGCCTTCAACCTCGACCCGGCAAAACGGTGACTTGGTCGGGCAGGCGATGAGCTTGCCGGAGACGCCAATTTGCGCTTGGGCAATCACCCGTCCGCCAGGCTTGGACTGGGCCAGGATGTCGCGGGTGCCGCCGCTGACGATAAAGCCACGGCTTGATGACAGCATGGTTTGATGGACCCAGCCCTGGCTGCCCTGCCAGTCGCGGACTTTGCGCCATGCTTTATATTCGGCGATAATTTCAAGCGGCAGTCCTGATTTACGATACACCCATTCGATGGGGTATTGGACCCCGGGGCCGGTGCGCAAATTGACCTCTGCGGCGCGCAACGAGACAAATCTTGGCAACGCCAGGCCGGAGGTTGAAGTTTGGGCGAAGGCCTGGTCAACGGCCAGCGGGCCGACAATGCTCAGGCTTATCAAGGCGATCAGGGAAAGACATAAAGAACGAAACATGGGCGGGTCCCTTTTGGGGCGGGGAACGCGTCGGAGTGCGAATCGTCCTTATTAGAAAACGCCCCGCGCGGGCGGTCAATGCCAAGTTGGCAAAGACCGCCCCAGGGCGTTTCAAGTTTACGCGAAGCGATCCACCGTGACCACGTCGTCATAGGGCAAACGCCCCATGCGCGGCATGTCGGGATCTGCGATGCCCCGGCCAATCGCCACAAACATGGCCGCGACGTGGTCGTCGGGTAAATTGAGCAGCGTTTCCACCTGGTCAATGTCAAACAGGTCCATGGGACAGGATGCAAGGCCGCTTTCGGTGGCCGCCAGCATCAAGGTTTGCGCCACAAGGCCACACGATCGCATTGCTTCGTCACGGGCCAGCCACGCACGGTCCGCATAAAAATCCAAAACTTTCTGGGCCAGGACTTCCGCCACATCGGCCGGGGCGGCGTCAAAGTAACGGGCGGGATTGCGCCGCCAGGCCTCCAGATCGACCACCACGGCAACCACCATTGCGGCCTCGGTCAATTGCGACTGATTGGCGCTGGCGGCTTGTAAGGCGGCGCGCTGTGCGGGGTCTTCGATCAGCACAAGGCGCCAATGCTGGATATTCCACGCGCTGGGGGCCTTCATGGCAAGCTTTAACAGATTTTGCTTGGAGTCCATGCTCATCTGGAAGTCTGGGTCGAAGGTGCGCACGGCGGTGCGTTGGTCAATTGCGTGACGGACGGTTAATTGTGTCATAAGATTATCCCAATTTATTGACCTACCAATAGGTAGATACACGGGTTAAAAAAAATGAGCCAAAGCTCACAGGAAAAACAAGCGGATCAAGCGCCCAAAGACGCTTTGATATCGGCAATAACAGGATCGATGAAATCAGTAGAGGAATGGGCCTTGGATATCAAAATCAATCCTTCCAGGGTGGCGATGATGGTGTTGGCCTTGACCGCCGGGTCGACATCAAAGGTCAGATGGCCGTCGGCCCGCCCGGCTTCCAGGGTTTGCGTCAACCAGGCGTGAATACGGGTGAAAAAAGCCCCCATATGGGTTTGCATGGACACGGGCAAGGTCGAACTTTCCGCCGCCAAAACGCCACCGACGCACATCAGGTTACAACTTTTGGCAAGCATCAAAAACGGCTCAAAAAATAGATCAAGGCGTTGCCAAATTGAAATATCAAGGCCGTCAATGTGTTGGAGTGCGGCACCGACACGGGCACCGTGACGCACCGCAATGGCGGCTCCCAGCGCAGCCTTGGTGGCAAAATGATAATGCAAGCTGGCCTTGCGAATACCCAGTTCGTCGGCGATGTCTTGATAGCTGAAGGCATTGTAACCGCGCTGTTGAAGCAACCGTTCGGCAATGTCCAAGATCTGTGTGCGGGTGTCGGTGCCCATGGCGGACCCTGTTCGATGGGGAAGAATTCATCGAACCTACCTTAAGGTAGGCCGAATGTAAAGGGGGCGGGCATTGGGGCCGTCAAACCGCCATGGCGGGCCGCCGTGCCGTCATGGCGGGCCGCCGTGCCGTCATGGCGGGCCGCCATGCCGTCATGGTTCTGGACAGCGTATGGCTTTGCTGGTACGCAAATGACACGCGCGTTGATCTGAAACGCCAATCCTCAAGAACAATGACACAGCCCAAGTGAGGGGGGCCTTATGAATACAACCCAAAAGCCCAAAGTCGTCGTCACCCGTAAATTGCCCGATCCGGTCGAAACGCGGATGATGGAGCTGTTCGACGTTCAATTGAATTTGGACGATGTCCCCATGACCCAGGGTGAATTGGCCGACGCGGTCCGAACCTGCGAAATTTTGGTGCCGACGGTGACCGATACCATTGACGCCGGGGTGTTGGCGCAGGCGGGCGAACAGTTTCGTCTGGTCGCCAACTATGGAACCGGGGTGGATCACATTGATCTGGCCACCGCCCGTCAACGCGCCATTGTGGTCACCAACACCCCCGATGTGTTGACCGAAGACACCGCCGATATGACCATGTCGTTGTTGTTGGCGGTACCCCGGCGGCTGGTCGAAGGCGAACGGGCGCTGCGCGATGGGGCGTGGACCGGGTGGTCGCCGACGTGGATGCTCGGCCACCGAATTCATGGCAAAAGATTAGGCATTGTCGGCATGGGGCGGATTGGTCAGGCGGTGGCCAAGCGCGCAAAGGGCTTTGGTTTATCGGTGCATTATCACAATCGCACCCGCGTTCACAAAGATGTGGAAAGTGCGTTGGAGGCCACATACTGGGAAAGCCTCGACCAGATGCTGGCGCGGATGGATATTATTTCGGTTAACTGCCCGCATACCCCGGCGACCTATCATTTGCTGTCGGCGCGGCGGTTGAATTTAATGCAGACCCATGCCTTCATCGTCAACACCGCACGGGGTGAAATCATCGATGAGAACGCCCTGATCCGGATGCTCAAGGCTAAAAAAATCGCAGGAGCGGGCCTCGACGTTTATGAAAATGAGCCGGCCATCAATCCAAAATTTCTGGACTTGAACAACGTGACGTTATTGCCGCACATGGGCTCGGCCACCTGCGAGGGGCGGATCGACATGGGGGAAAAAGTCATCATTAACATCAAAACTTTTTTTGATGGGCACACACCGCCAGACCGGGTTCTCGTTGATATATAAGCATAAAAATATACGTTAAGTTTTTAAAAACCTGAAAACACGAAATAATATACGATTAAACAAAGACTACCGCACCGTCGCGGTGGGCGTCGTTGAGGAACGTAACCATCCCGCCGATGGCAAAGTCGATATCTGTACGGAGGTTTTCGCGGGCCATGTCGAGGGCTTTCAGGCCCATCTCACAAACCATAAAGCGCACCCCCAGGTCACGACAGGCCATCAACAAGGTTTCAAAATCGGCCACGCCGCGCTGGTGAAAAAGCTGATCCAATGCGCCGCCAAAGGAAGGTGGAGCAGAGCCAACGGGGCCGGAGGATCCGGTACCGGGACGGAACTGTTGCCCGGTGCCGCCAGTTACAGGCAGGTCCGCCCACGCCGGCCCGTCGGCACCCGGTTGCAGCAACGCCCGCGCCCCTTCCATGGTGAAGAACAAGGTTACGGGCGTGTCGATCGCGGCGGCTGCGGAGGCCATCACCAGGGCGTAATGAATTTTATCGAAAGCGCCGGAAAAAACGATGATGGATAATTTTTGCGGTCGTTGGGGGTTAAGCTCATCCGCCATGGCGCAAAGGTCCTGTTTATTGTCCCGTGTGGACGTCGTGGTCCGACAGATCGGTGATGGTTGGCGCATCGCCACACAGCGGACATCCCGGGTCACGTTTGACCGCAATGGTGCGAAATTGTGTCGCCAAGGCCTCATAAATCAACAATGATCCGGATAGGCTTTCGCCAACACCCAATAACTCTTTAATAATTTCAGTCGCCTGAAGAGATCCAACCGTGCCGCACAACGCTCCCAGAACGCCCGCTTGCGAACAGCTGGGAATTTGTCCGGGGGGCGGCGGCGCACGGAAAATACAGCGATAACACGGCCCGTCCTGGTGCCCGCCGGGAAAATTCTTAAATGTCGCCAGCTGGCCATCAAAACGCAAAATGGCCCCACTGACCAGCGGGATCTTGGCGAAATAAGCGGCGTCATTGACCAAAAACCGGGTCGCAAAATTATCGGAACCATCGGTCACCAGGTCGTATTGAGCCATCAAATCAAGCGCGTTTGCGGCGGTTATGCGTTCGTTGTGTTGGATCACCTTAACATCGGGGTTGATGGATTTGAGCGCTTCGGCGGCACTTTGCACCTTAGGCACGCCGACCCGTCCGGTGGTGTGCACGATCTGGCGCTGGAGGTTGGATAGGTCCACCAGATCATCGTCGACAACCCCCAATGTGCCCACGCCCGCGGCCCCAAGATACATCAAAACCGGCGACCCAAGGCCCCCCGCACCGATGACCAGAACTTTTGAATTTAGTAGTTTTTTTTGACCTTCTCCACCAACTTGAGGCAACAAAATATGTCGCGCATAGCGTTGAATTTGCGATTCGGTAAAGTCCAGGGTCATCACAAGATCCATTCAGGGCTTTAACAGGAACGAGAATTTAAAATCATTATATAAGTTCTTAATGAAAACGCATAGACACATAAGAAGGAATATGAATTATCTAACTGTATTCAAAAGAAAAATTAATGAATTAAATTAATCCTAAAGTTTACTCACCGCTTAAAATTAACCAGAGAAAGACAAACCAAGTGCTGATTAAGTCACGTCCAGGCCATCGAATAAAGCCGTTGACAGGTACCGTTCGGCAAAAGAAGGCAGGATCACGACAATAGTCTTATCAGCCATTTCGGGGCGCTGACCGACTTCGATGGCGGTGGCCAGGGCGGCACCGGAGGAAATCCCCACGGGCAGGCCTTCAATGCGGGCGGCCTTGCGCGACATGGCAAAGGCGGTTTCATTGCCGATTTGAATGACCTCGTCGATCAGGTTTGAATCCAGAATGCCCGGAATAAACCCGGCCCCGATGCCTTGAATTTTGTGCGGCCCGGGAACGCCCCCCGACAGCACCGCGCTGTCTTCGGGTTCCACCGCAATCATCAACAGGTCGGGGTTGCGTTGTTTGAGAACCGCGCCGATGCCCGTCAGGGTTCCACCGGTGCCCACGCCGCTGATCACAACATCGACGTGACCGTCGGTGTCGTTCCAGATTTCTTCGGCGGTGGTGGTCCGGTGTATGGCGGGGTTGGCGGGGTTGGTGAATTGTTGCAGCATCACATAGCCTTTGCTGTGGGCCAGGTGTTCGGCTTCGGCAATGGCCCCCTTCATGCCCTTTGGCGCCGGGGTGAGGACGATTTCAGCGCCCAGAAAGGCGAGCATTTTGCGCCGTTCCACCGACATGCTTTCGGGCATGGTCAGGACCAGCCTGTAGCCTTTGGCGGCACACACAAAGGCCAGGGCGATCCCGGTGTTGCCCGATGTCGGTTCGACCAGGGTGTCACCGGCCTTGATCCGGCCGCTGGCTTCGGCGTCCTCGATCATGGCCCGGCCGATGCGGTCCTTGACCGAGGCCAGGGGGTTGAAAAACTCACATTTGCCGAGGATGGTCGCCGGGCAGTTTTCAGCCGCCGCCAGACGGGATAATTTGACCAGAGGGGTGGCCCCGATGGTGTCCAAAATGCTGTCATAAACGCGACCGCGGAAATGCGCATTGGTGTTTTTACTGGTCATGGTAGCAGGTCTCCCGGACATAAGGTTTGGCGCTGAAAGACGGTCGCGCACAAGGCATGATCATGGATACAAAATTTCCGCGAAACTAGCGACAGATTAAGCCCATGGTGTGGCCGCTAGATGGTGAAGTCGAGACTTTTTCGGCCTTCGCTTTCAATCCCCGATGTGTGGGCGCGCCGACACATTTCGTCAATGCTGACGTGATCGAGTTGTTTCATCACCTCGGTTTGCAGGTCCTGCCATAGGGGGCGGACAACTTTGACGCCCAATTCAGACCCGGCGGTGCCTTTGAGCGGATCGTCGATCGTTTCCATCTGGTGGACCGCGCGCACAATGTCACCGATCGAAATCCGGCGGCGTTCGCGGGCCAGGCGATAGCCGCCCCGGGGACCGCGCACGCCGATCAAAATATGTTCACGGACCAATTGCTGCAGGGCTTGTTCAAGGTAGCGGCGGGGAATCTCCTGGCGTCGGGTGATTTCGCGGCTTTGTACCGGTTCACTGCCGCAATGATAGGCAATGTCGAGGACGGCTTCGATGGCGAACAGCATTTTTTTAGTCAGGCGCAGCATCTTCAATGGGCTCCTTGGGTTTCGGAGATGGTTTAGCCTTGGGCATTCGGGGTTTGGGTGATCACGGCGGGGGTGTCTGATGTTCCGGTGGAGCCAAATCCCCCGGTATTTCGAACGGTTGAACCTAAATCAGCCGTTTCGCGCCACACCACGTGGCACACCGGGGCGATGATCATTTGCGCAATGCGCATGCCGCGTTCGATGGTAAACGCCTGGGAACCGTGATTGATCAACAAGACGCCAATTTCCCCCCGGTAGTCGGCATCAATGGTGCCCGGCGCGTTGAGCACCGTCACCGCGTGCTTGTGCGCCAGCCCGGAACGGGGCCGCACCTGGGCCTCAAAACCGGGCGGCAGGGCGATGGCCAGCCCGGTCGGGATCAGGGTGTGGTCAGCGGGGGATAAAACCACGTCTGCGGAAATGGCGGCCATCAGGTCGACCCCGGCGCTGAGCGTGGTGGCGTATGCGGGCAGCTCCAGATCGCTGCCGTGGGCCAGGCGTTGAATGGAAACGTGGAGCGGTCTCAGGTTGGTCTTGATATCGACAGAGGGCATCAACCGGCTTCTCCGGACGTTTGGCTGGAGGCGATGGTTTTGATGTGCGCGCCAATGCGCGCAGCCAATTGGCGCGCCGCCGCGAGTTTGGATTGACCGGGCCAGTTTTCCACTGCGGCGCGGGTGATCAGGTGGATGGTGTTGCGATCCCCATCGAAGGTTCCGCTGGCGGGGCCGACGTCGTTGGCGCAAATCCAGTCGCAGCCCTTTTTGGCTAATTTTGCGCGGGCGTGCTCGATGAGGTTTTCGGTTTCCGCGGCAAAGCCCACCACCAGCAACGGGCGATCGGGGCCGGGCCGGGACAGGGCTGCCAAAATGTCGGGGTTCTCGACCATGTTCAGGGTGGGGGCTGCGCGGTCTTGGGATGGGGATTTTTTAAGTTTTTGGTCGGTGGGGTGGGCCACCCGCCAATCGGCCACGGCGGCGGCACACACGGCAATGTCGGCGGGCAACAGTTGGTCCACGGCGCGCTGCATATCGCGCGCACTTTCAACGTGAACGGTGACCACGCCGGGCGGATCGGGAAGGGCCACGGGACCGCAAACCAAGCTTACCCGGGCCCCCAATTCACGGAGCGCCTGGGCAATGGCATGGCCTTGTTTGCCGCTGGAGCGGTTGGCGATGTAGCGCACCGGGTCGATGGCTTCATAGGTGGGGCCACTGGTGACGATGGCGCTGTAACCGTGCAACGGCGTGGAGGCTGTGAAAAAATGGTCTAACGCGGCGACGATGTCGGCGGGCTCGCTCATGCGGCCTTCCCCCACTTCACCGCACGCCATATCGCCGACTTCGGGGCCGATCACATCGACCGCACGCTCTCGCAAAATCGCGATGTTGGACCGGGTCGCGGCGTGTTCCCACATGCGCACGTTCATCGCCGGCGCGACCAGTACCGGTTTGTCGGTGGCCAGCAACACGGTGGTGGCCAGATTATCGGCCTGCCCGTGAGCCATTTTGGCCAAGGTGTTGGCGCTGGCCGGGGCCACCAGCAGCACGTCGGCATCGCGCGACAGTTGAATGTGACCCATGTCATGTTCGTCGGTGAGTGAAAAAAGATCCGTATAAACGGTGTCGCCCGATAGGCTGGCGAGGGTCAGCGGGGTGACAAATTCAGCCCCCCCCCGGGTCAGAATACAGCGCACACGAGCCCCCGCCTTGACCAACTGGCGAACCAGTTCGGGGGTTTTGTAGGCGGCGATGCCGCCGCTGACGATCAATAAGACGCGTTTACCCGGGAGCACGGAAACCCCATAAACCTGAATGAAATACGTAAAAAATATGTGGATAAAATAAAATTTAACACCCCGACACGCAAGCGTTATTCAAGTTAACCCACAAATAATTTTGGGCAATCCCCACCGCGTGGTTAAAACCCGTGATCCAGGACGGCCAGGGTTAAGGTCGCGATGATCACCACCACAGCCAGGGTTACCATCGGCCCACTCGTTTTGCCCCCGCGGCCATTGCCGCGCAATTGGGCCACGGTGTCGGGGTGTAATTTCAGGCCGTTTTCGTCAATCAGGCTCAGGGCATTTTCCAGGCCCTTGATGATTGTCGGCAGGCGTTTGAGGGACTGATAGCCCTGCTGCGCGGCCTCTTGCAGGCGCGCTTCGGGGCCAAGGTTGGCGCGCATCCACGCCTCGATCAAGGGCCTGGCGATCAGCCACATGTTGGCGTCAGGTGCCAGGCGCCGCCCGGTCCCTTCGGCCACCAGCATGGTTTTTTGCAGCAACAGCAATTGCGGCTGGACTTCCATATTAAAAGCTTCGGTAATCTGAAACAATTGCCCCAGCAAGCGGGCAATGGAAATTTCATTTTGCGGGCGGTCCAAAATCGGTTCGGCAATGGATCGGCAGGCATGGGTGAATTCGGCCATGGGCTGGTTTTTCGGAATCCATCCGGCTTCAAAATGAATTTCTGCGGCGCGGCGGTAATCGCGGGTTAAAAACGACATCAAAAGTTCCGCCAAGTGCCGTCGTGTTGTCCGGTCCAGACGCCCCATGATGCCAAAATCGACGATGCCAAGGGACCCGTTGGGCAGCACGAACAAGTTGCCCGGATGCATGTCACCGTGGAAAAAACCATCGCGAAAGGCTTGGTAAAAAAAAGTTTCTGAGGTTTTGCGTAAAATTTCCTGGGGGTCGTGACCGGCGGCTTTAATGGCGTCAATGTCGCCAAAGGGAATGCCGTAAACCCGCTCGGTACACATAATTCGCTGACCGGTGCGCAGCCAGTCGATGCTGGGGATGAAGACACTGTCGTCGCCCTCGAAATTTTGCCGCAGTTCATCGGCTGCGGCGGCTTCAAAGCGCAGATCCATTTCCATTTCTACGGATCGCGCCAAGGTGGCCACCGTTTCCACCGGCTTGAGGCGGCGCAGTTCGGGCCGGGCGCGCTGCAACAGGCGCGCGCCCCAAAAAAACAGCGCCAGATCCGCGTGAAAGGCGGTTTCAATGCCGGGACGCAATATTTTTATTGCGACTTTTTCCCCGCCGGTTGTGACGGCGAAATGAACCTGGGCGATGGACGCGGCGGCAATGGCGGTGTCGTCAAACTCTTGAAACAGGGCGTCCACCGGTTGGCCGAACTCGGCCTCAATCGCGGCGCGCGCCTGAGCACCGGGAAAGGGTGGTAATTTATCTTGCAGTTTGGCCAAATCGGCAGCCATCTCTTCGCCCAGCAGGTCGGAGCGCGTGGACAACATTTGCCCGACCTTGATAAAGCTTGGCCCCATATCCTGGAATGCACGCGCCAGACGCTGCCCGGGACGACCGTGTTTTTCACGGCCAAACACGTGACGGCTGGACAACAGCTTGGCAAACAGCACCACACCGGGGGCCAATCTCAGTTGTTCCAGGATAAACAATGCGTCATGGCGCGCCAAGGTGCGGGCGATGCTCAAAAGTCGAAAAATATGGCGCAAGGTTTCCAACGGTTCGTTCACTCTATATAATGTCTAAGTGCGCCAGGCACTGTGGATACAGGCGATTCCGCCGGTGAGATTTTCATGGCTGACGACGTCCAGGCCGGCGTCTTCGATCATCGCCTGAAAGGTGCCCTGATCTGGAAAACGGCGGATTGATTCGGCCAAATATTGATAAGATTCCCGATCATTGGCGACCAGTTGACCAATCCTTGGCAACAGTGAAAAGGAATAAGTGTCGTAAATCGCACCCAGCCCCGGCGCGACCACCTTGGAAAACTCCAGGCACAAAAATCGCCCGCCCGGTTTCAACACCCGGCGCGCTTCGCGCAAGGCGCGGTCGATGTGGGTGACATTGCGGATACAAAACGCAATGGTGTAGGCATCAAAGCTGGCATCTTCAAAGGGCAGGTGTTCGGCGTTGCCCTGGGTCCAGGTGATGGCGTTCAAAACCCCGCGATCAATCGCCCGGTCGCGTCCGACGTCGAGCATTTCGGCGTTGATGTCGAACACCGTCACGTCGTCGCCCCCGCCATTGAGATACCTGAACGCAACGTCACCGGTGCCGCCGCCGACATCCAATAGCCTTTGGCCCGGGTGGGGGCGGAGCTTTTCGATCAGACGATTTTTCCACAAACGGTGCACGCCCATGCTCATCAGATCGTTCATCAGGTCGTATTTGGACGCGACGTTGGAAAAGACCCCCCGGACCAGGTCGGCTTTGTCATCCTCGGCTACGGTTTTATAGCCAAAATGAGTGGTCGCCGGATCGGATGGATCGGGCGGCAGGGCTTTGGTTGGGTCGGGTATTTTTGTGCTCATGTGCGGAACCATAAACCGAACTGGCCGCGTACAAAAGCCTTCGCGGCTTTATAATTGGTCTTTTTACCGCCCCCGGTTGTTGTCGTGGCCGTTTGCCTGGGAGTGTGATAGCAAGGGGGTATGCCGGAACTTCCCGAAGTTGAAACCGTTCGTCGTGGTCTGGCCCCGGTCATGGAGGGGGCGGTTTTCGTGCGCGTCGATCTGCGTCGCGCCGATTTGCGGCGTCCGTTCGGCGATGATTTTGTGACCCGTTTACAAGGTGCGCGGATTGGGCGGGTGACCCGGCGGGCCAAATATCTTTTGATCGAAACCGCACGCGACACCTTAATCTGGCACCTGGGGATGTCCGGCCAGGTGCGCATTTATGCACCGGGCGATGCGGTGGCTCCGGTGGGTCGGCACGACCATGTGCAATTTGATGTGGATAACGGGTCGGTGATTGTGTTTACCGACCCGCGCCGGTTCGGCCTGATGGTGCTGTGCGCCACCGATGAGGTGGCGGACCATCCCTTGATCCGCGCCATCGGCCCGGAACCGTTGGGCAATGATTTTTCCGGCCCGGTTTTGGCGCGGGCGCTGCACGGGCGGCGGGTGGCGATCAAGCAAGCCATCATGGATCCCCGGGTGGTCGCGGGGGTGGGCAATATTTATGCATCGGAAAGCTTGTTTCGGGCCGGAATTTCGCCCAAACGCCGCGCTGGCAGCGTGCAGGGGGGGCGGGCTGAAAAACTGGTTCGGGCGATCAGGGATATTTTGGCCGAGGCCATCCTCGCGGGCGGATCGACCCTTAAAGACCACCGCACCACCGATGGGGAATTGGGCTATTTTCAACACCGTTTCGCGGTTTATAATCGGGCCGGGGCGGCCTGTCCGGGCTGTGATTGCGAGGTTTCGCAAACCGGTGGAATTCAACGCTTGGAACAAGGCGGACGGTCCACCTATTATTGTCCCCGGCGCCAGCGCTGACAAGGGCCCCGCGCGTGAATATGGAATCGGGAAAGAGGCAGGTTTATGGGTGCGTATATTTTTGCCGGTTTGATGGCCGTGATGGTGTGGTCGGGCACGGCGCAAAACGCGACCGCGCAAAGCCACATGTCCAGGGGGAACTTTTCCAGCGTGATTGATGATTTGCCATTGATGCCGGGAATCCGCGAAGTGGGTGAAGGGGTGACGTTTTCTTCCCCCGACGGGCGGATCGCGGGCCTCACCGCCGAAGGTTTGGTGACGCGGACCGATGTGCTGGCATTTTATGCGGCGACACTCCCACAGCTTGGCTGGGTGCGCCGTGGGGAGACCCGCTTTGAACGTGAAGACGAAAGCTTAACGCTATCGTTTGCTGGCACGGACGAAAACCTTCGGGTGCGGTTTGATCTTGCGCCGCTGACAAAATAGCGGGCGCGGTGTTGCGATAACAGACAATTCAAAGGACACTTACGGTTATGGCCTTCACTTCCTTGCTCACGGACGTTCAAGACAACATCGCGGTGATCACCTTCAACCGTCCCGAGGCGCTCAACGCCCTTAACAGTCAAATGGTCGAAGAACTGGCCCAGGCGCTGGATCAATTCGAAGCCGACGACGGGGTGCGGGTGATTGTGCTGACCGGTTCGCAAAAAGCCTTTGCCGCCGGGGCCGATATCAAGGAAATGGCCGATAAAACATATACCGACGTGTATCTGGGCGAGTTTATCTCCGGTCCGTGGGAACGCCTGGCCCGTTGTCACAAGCCGGTGATCGCGGCGGTGTCGGGGTTTGCGTTGGGCGGCGGATGTGAAATGGCGATGATGTGCGACGTGATTGTGGCGTCACAAACCGCTCAATTTGGTCAGCCGGAAATCACTTTGGGCATTATCCCCGGCATCGGCGGCACCCAACGCTTAACCCGTGCGGTGGGCAAGGCAAAAGCCATGGACATGGTGCTGAGTGGGCGGATGATCACCGCAGTTGAAGCGGAGGCCGCCGGCCTGGTGGCCCGGGTGGTCGCCGGGGACCGGTTGATGGATGAAGCTGTGGCGTTGGCCGCGACCATGGCGCGGCATTCAGCGATCACCTTGAAGATGGCTAAAGAGGCCGTCAATCGGGCGTTTGAAACCCCTTTGAGCGAAGGCATACGCGCGGAACGGCGGTTGTTTCACGCCTGTTTCGCCACCTCCGATCAAAAAGAGGGCATGGCGGCGTTTATCGAAAAACGAAAGCCTGAATTTAAAAATCGTTAAACCTGAAAAAGCTGCATGAACGGGCCGTGATAAGGCTTGACGATCTCGGCCACGCCCTCTATAAACCGCGCTTCCGTTCGAACATGCGTTCAACGCAAAGGTTTTAAAAAAATGGCTAATCATAAATCCGCTAAAAAGCGTATCCGTCAAACCGCCCGTCGCACCGATGTGAACGGCGCGCGTCGCTCCAGCGTCCGTTCCGCCGTCAAACAGGTGGAAAACGCAATTGCCGCAGGGGATAAATCCGCTGCGCAAAGCGCCCTGAAAATTGCTGAACCGCTCATGATGCGCGGCGCTCAGTTGGGTGTGTTTCACAAAAACACCGTTTCGCGCAAAGTTTCCCGTCTCAGCGTCGGCATCAAGGCGATCGCTTAAGGCCCCGATGTTTTGAAGACCCGGCGTCTTGACCGGGATGTCCCCTCATTGAAGTGAGGGGGCGGACACAGTTACAAAAAGCCGCACATCCATCGCAGGTGCGGCTTTTTGTGCGCGTGCCTGGTTGTGCGCGTGACGTGCGTGCGGGTGTCGGGTTCAAAGCCGGGAACAGCCGTTTTTGGCAGAGCTCAGGTTTTGGTCTTGAGCATAAGTCGTGCCAAGTAATCACGGGCTCGTGTTATAGTCCCTGCAAGCGCCGGGTCTAAAAAGCGCAGAATGGATCTAAGCGCCAGTATATGGCGTGTTTTTCTCTGTTACCAACCAGATATAGTGGTGTATCGGCGGTGTGGGAAGATGTGGGGTTTTGCCGCGGATTTCCTGAGTTTTCCACCCCCTGTGGATAGCGGGTATGGATTCTTGAGCGGCGCATGAGTCAAGTTAATTTTTTTGCCTGTTCCCCTTTCGGTCTTGTTGAAACACTCTCCAGAGCCTTCTAAGATCACCTCACATCAGCATGGCAGGGAGACTTGGTTAGGGTATGTGTTGGTGTATTTGCCAAGCACTTCTTAGAAACGGAAAACAGGATAACTTTGGTTGTGTAATCCTGATTGTTTTTGGAGCCCAATAAAAAATCTGGATTACTTATTGCACCAAAGTAAAACCTCAAATTAAAAATAAAACATCTGCTCAAGATCCTGGATAAGGGTCGGGCCAGCCTTTTAAAGTTTTGGGTCTCTTAAGTTTTGAGCCTCAAACCCGGTGTTTACCGGGGTGACGACCGGGGTGACTACCGGGGGCCGGTGGGAAAATAACGTACAATTTAAGGCGTCTAGTGAAAATGATGAAGCGTGAAGAGGTGACCGCAAGCGTGTCGGCCGGTGGTGTCGTCATACGACCTGCGGGGGTGTCGTCATACGACCTGCGGGAAGTGTCGTTATGCGGTGTGGTCGTTATGAGGTCTGTGGGTTTGGGGGGTGATGTTGATGGCCGGGTGTGATGTAGAAGGCCAAGTGAGCGCGCCTCAAGTGACGGCGCAGTGGCATGAGCAGTGGGATGATGTGTTGAGCAGCCTGCGCACCGAAATTGGCGAGGCTGCGTTCCAAAGCTGGCTAAAACCGATGACGGTTCGGGAAGTCCATGACGGCCGGGTGCGCATTTCGGTGCCGACGCGGTTTATGAAGGATTGGGTGGTCGCCCATTACGTGGATCGTCTGGGCGAATTGTGGAACGCCATCAACACCGATGTGTGTGATGTCGATGTGTTTGTGCAGGCGGATTACGGTCAGGGCGATAATCGGGCCAAGGCGGCTGCGGCCAACACGGGCAGTTCTGTACCGGTTGCGAGCGCAGCGCCGGTGCGCGGTTCGCAAACCTATCGTCAAAACCCCAGCGTCAGTGCCGGGATGCCGATGGCTCCGTCTCATGAATTGGGCCATGAGGCGGGTGCGGGCAAGGCGTTGCGGTCCACCGCGCCCTTGACGACCGCGAACTTGGCCAATGTGCGGCCGGCCAACGATGCCGCGCTGGAAATCAGTGCGCCGCTGGACCTGCGATATACGTTTGATAATTTTGTGGTCGGCAAGCCCAATGAGTTTGCTTATGCGGCCGCCAAGCGGGTGGCGGAAAGCCCCACGGCACAGTTTAATCCACTGTTTTTGTATGGCGGTGTGGGTCTGGGCAAAACCCATTTGATGCACGCCGTCGCGTGGAACATTCGTGAAATTGACCCCAACCGCACGGTCATTTACATGTCGGCGGAAAAATTCATGTACCGGTTTATTCGTGCGTTGCGCGAACAAAACACGGTCGATTTCAAAGACCAATTTCGCAATGTTGATGTGTTGATGATTGACGATGTGCAATTTATTTCCGGCAAGGATTCCACCCAGGAAGAATTTTTCCACACCTTCAACGCGCTGGTTGACCAGGGTCGCCAGATCGTGATTTCGGCGGACAAGTCGCCGTCCGATTTGGAAGGCATGGAAGAACGTCTGAAATCACGCCTCAATTGCGGCTTGGTGGCGGACATTCACGCCACCACTTATGAATTGCGTTTGGGCATTTTGCAAACCAAAGCCGAACGTATGGGCGTCGATGTGCCGCTCAAGGTGATGGAGTTTTTGGCCCATAAAATCACCTCCAACGTGCGCGAGCTGGAAGGGGCCTTGAACCGTGTTTCGGCCCACGCTTCATTGGTTGGCCGGGATATTTCGGTGGAAAGCGCCCAGGACGTGTTGCACGATTTGATCCGCGCCCACGACCGGCGTGTGACCATCGAAGAAATTCAGAAAAAAGTCGCGGCGCATTTTAACATTCGCACCTCCGACATGCACTCCGCACGGCGTGCCCGCTCGGTCGCGCGCCCGCGCCAGGTGGCGATGTATCTGGCCAAACAACTGACCAGTCGCTCGTTGCCGGAAATTGGCCGCAAATTCGGTGGTCGCGATCACACCACCGTTATGCACGCGGTGAAAAAGGTCGAAGAACTGAGGGAACGCGACGCAACCTTCGCCGAAGACGTCGAATTGCTGCGCCGTATGCTGGAAGGCTGATCGTGCTGGAACTTCCCCGCACGTCAATGGAGTGTTAAAAGACACCCCAATTTTTATGGCCTTAAAAACGCTCAACCTCCGGGTCACTGGCCGGGAGATTGGGCGTTTTTGCGTTGTGGTGCGGGACGCTTTGCAGAACAATTTATGCGGGCGTTCGGGCCGGGCTTGATTTCAGGCCTGGATATGGTGTCTAATATATTGTTATTAAAAGTATTTTTAGATCATCTCCGGGGCAAGAAAAGGCTTCTGGTTTGAGCTTGTTTTGGTATAATGACGTCCCTTTTTCAGGGGGCTGTGGGGGTGTCATGTTTAGGGTTGGCACGTTTGAGCGCACATTGACCGGCACGCCGGTTGGTGTTTGTCCGGTTCGTGTCGCCGGTTCGTGCGGCTGGACCATCTTTTTCCCGTGGGCCGATCCGTGTAAACGCAAACGAATATTGATGTTGGATAAGATATGAAGCTGATCATCGAAAGAGCGGCCCTGTTGAAATCTTTGGGTCATGTGCAGAACGTCGTCGAACGACGCAACACCATTCCGATCTTGTCCAATGTTAAAATGAACGCGGCTGACGGACAATTACACCTCAATGCCACCGACATGGATTTGGAAATCGTTGACGCCACTCCGGCACAGGTGGCGGTCCCCGGCGAAACCACCGCACCGGCCCATACGCTTTATGAAATTGTGCGCAAACTGCCCGATGGCGCCGATGTTGAACTGGACGCCACTTCGGGCGATGGGCAAATGGTGCTGCGCTCCGGTCGCTCGCGGTTTTCGTTGACGTGCTTGCCCGCCGGGGAATTTCCGGTGATGGCGGGCGGTGATTTTCCGGTCAGTTTTGATTTGGCCACAGCCGCGCTTAAAGATCTGATCGACAAAACCCGGTTTGCCATCTCTACCGAAGAAACCCGCTACTACCTCAACGGCATCTACCTGCACGCTGCGGAACAAAATGACCAAGACGGCCAGCCTGGTGAGCCGGTGTTGCGCGCCGTGGCCACCGACGGTCACCGTTTGGCCAGTGCCGAGACCGCCCTGCCGATTGGCGCGGAAACCATGCCCGGGGTGATCGTGCCGCGCAAGACGGTGCAAGAACTGCACAAACTGATTGAAGAAACCGAAGCCGAAGTCCGGGTTTCGCTGTCGGATGCGAAAATTCAGTTTTCGTTCGATGGGGTGGTGCTGACCTCCAAGCTGATCGACGGCACCTTCCCCGATTATGAACGGGTTATCCCCGAAGGCAACGACAAGGAAATGAAGGTCGCGCGCAAAGCGTTTGGCGATGCGGTGGACCGGGTGTCGGCGATCTCGTCCGAAAAGTCCCGGGCGGTGAAACTGACCTTGGACAAGGGCTCTTTGGTGTTGTCGGCGTCCAGCCCCGAAAGCGGCAGTGCCACAGATGAGCTGGAAACCGATTACGCTGGGGAACGTCTGGAAATTGGCTTTAATTCAGCCTATTTGCTGGAAATCATGCGCCAGGTTGACGGTGAAACCATCACCATGTTGCTGTCTGACGGGGCGTCGCCGACGATCATTCGCGAAGACGGTGACGACAGTGCGCTGTATGTGTTGATGCCGATGCGGGTGTGACGGCCTTTGAACGCACCTGCGGGGGTGTCTGAACGCGATGCCGGTGGTGTCTGAACGGAATGCCGGTGGTGTCTGAACGGAATGCCGGTGGTGTCTGAACGGAATGAAAGACGAACGTGACGCAAAACCTGGCTTCAGTGGCATGCGCCGACCCGGATATGGCGCAAGATCGTCTGTCATCGGGAAAACCGTCGCGCATTGACGTGAGCGAGGACGTGAGCCAGGACGCGGGCCAAAATGAAATGCGCCAAAATAGCCCAGAACGACTGGCGTGTACGCGCCTGACGTTGAGCCATTATCGTTGTTATGAGCACCTGCGCCTGCAACCGGGAACCGATCCGGTGGTGTTGACCGGGGCCAATGGCGCGGGCAAAACCAATGTCCTGGAAGCCCTCTCGTATTTGGTGCCGGGGTCGGGCTTGCGGCGCGCGAAATTATCCGATCTCGGGCGGCGGACGCCGGGGGGCTCCCCGGATCAGGGGCCTTGGGGATCAGAGTCTCGGGGGGAAAAACCGGGGACTTCTGGATTTGACGCGGCGGTGGCGGCGTGGGCGGTGGCGGCGGAGATTGGCGGCGGCCGGGGGTCGGTGTCTTTGGGCACGGGGATGGAGCCTGGCCACGGCACCAAGCGCGTGGTGCATGTGGATGGCGCGGTCCAGCGCGCGGTGTCGGTGTTGGCGGATCATTTCGCGGTGCATTGGTTGACACCGCAAATGGACCGGTTGTTTTTGGATGGCAGTCAGGAACGGCGGCGGTTTTTAGATCGCCTGGTGTTTGCCTTTGACCCCGCGCACGCGGGACGGATTACGGCTTATAATCATGCCTTGCGCGAACGGGCGCGATTGTTGATGGATGCCAGGCAGGGCCAGGGGCGTTTGGATGAGACGTGGTTGAGCGCCCTGGAAGACACCATGGCGACCCGGGGTATGGCGGTCGCGGCGGCGCGTTTGGCGATTGCGGAACGTCTGGCCGGCGCGGCGCAGCAGGCTGTGGGGCCGTTTCCCGCGGGGCGTTTGGCGATTGATGGTCTGGCCGAAGGGTGGTTGATGAGCTTGCCGGCTCTGGAGGTCGAAGACCGTTTGCGAACGGCGCTGAAAGGCACCCGTGGCGGTGACGGCGGGGCGCTGGCCGGGGGCCGGTTGCCCCATCAAAGCGATCTGGTGGTCACCCACGTGGAGAAAGCCATGCCCGCCGGGCAGTGTTCGACGGGGGAACAGAAAATGTTGTTGGTGGGCTTGGTGTTGGCGGCGGCCCGGTTGAGCGCCACCGATGAAGACCGGGTCCCGGTGCTGTTGTTGGACGAAGTCGCGGCCCACCTCGACGCGCCCCACCGCGAGGCGTTGTTTGGCGAAGTTCTGGAACTGGGCTGTCAGGCGTGGTTCACCGGAACCGATCCGGAGCTTTTTGACCCGTTGTCAAATCAGGCCAGGTTTTACAGCCTTGCCGATGGCCAAATCGTTGATGAATGTTGAGACCCGTTAAGTGTTTTTGCAACAAAACTTTAAAAATCCCAAAGGCCAGAAACCAAAATGAGCGATCAAACAGACGACCAAACGCAAAATTCTGATGCCGCAGCGGCTGAATACGACGCGGGTTCGATTAAAGTCCTGCGCGGCCTGGAAGCGGTGCGCAAGCGCCCTGGCATGTACATTGGGGATACCGATGACGGCACCGGTTTGCACCATATGGTCTATGAGGTGGTGGACAACGCCATTGATGAGGCGCTGGCCGGTTATTGTGATTTGGTCACCGTGACGTTGAACGCCGACGGGTCGGTCACCGTGACCGACAATGGGCGCGGCATTCCGGTCGATGTGCATGCCGAAGAAGGCGTTTCGGCGGCCGAGGTGATCATGACCCAACTGCATGCCGGGGGTAAGTTTGATCAAAATTCCTATAAGGTGTCCGGCGGTCTGCACGGGGTCGGGGTATCGGTGGTCAATGCCCTGTCCGATTGGCTGGAACTGACCATTCACCGCGATGGCAAAGAACACAGTTGCCGCTTTGGACACGGCGAGACGGCGAGGTCGTTGTCGGTGGTCGGGGCCTCGCCGTTGACCGCAGACGGCAGCCCTTACAGCGGCACCCATGTGACGTTCCATCCGTCGTCGGCGACCTTCACCATGACCGATTTCGATCTGGCGACCCTGGAATACCGCCTGCGTGAATTGGCGTTTTTGAATTCCGGCGTGCATATGGTGCTGAGCGATGAACGCCATGTGGACCGGGTCGAGGTGGATCTGCGATACGATGGTGGTTTAAGCGCCTTTGTGGCCTATTTGGACCGCGCAAAAACCCCCTATCTTGATGAAACCATCGTGGTCGAGGGGGAAAAAGACGGCATCGTGATTGAGTTGGCGATGCAGTGGAACGACAGCTATCATGAACAAACCTTGTGTTTCACCAACAATATTCCGCAACGCGATGGCGGCACCCATTTGGCGGGCTTGCGCGGGGCCTTGACGCGCACCATCAACGCCTATTTCACCAAGTCGGGGATGTCGAAAAAAGAAAAAGTCGGCATCACCGGTGATGATGCCCGTGAAGGCTTGACGTGTGTGTTGTCGGTGAAGGTCCCGGATCCAAAATTTTCATCCCAGACCAAAGATAAACTGGTCAGTTCCGAAGTCCGCCCGGTGGTCGAAAACATTGTCGGCCAAGGCCTGGACCAGTGGTTTGAAGAACACCCCGCCGAAGCCCGCAAAGTCATTGGTAAAATCGTCGAGGCTGCCGCCGCCCGTGAAGCGGCGCGCAAAGCCCGCGATTTAACCCGTCGCAAGGGGGCGCTGGATATCACCTCCTTGCCCGGTAAACTGGCCGACTGCCAGGAACGCGATCCGGCCAACTCCGAAGTGTTCCTGGTCGAAGGGGATTCCGCCGGGGGTTCGGCCAAGCAAGGTCGTGATCGTTCCAATCAGGCGATCTTGCCGTTGCGCGGTAAAATCCTCAATGTGGAGCGGGCGCGGTTCGATAAAATGTTGTCATCGGCTGAAATCGGCACCTTGATTACGGCGTTGGGCACGGGGATCGGACGGGATGATTTCGACATTGAAAAATGTCGGTATCACAAAATCATCATCATGACCGATGCCGATGTGGATGGCAGTCACATCCGCACCTTGCTGTTGACGTTCTTTTATCGGCAAATGCCCGAACTGATTGAGCGGGGCTATCTGTACATTGCCCAGCCGCCGCTGTACCGCGCCAAACGCGGCCAGTCGGAGGTTTATTTGAAAGACGACCGGGGGCTGGAAGATTATCTGTTCAGCGCTGCGGTTGATGAGGGCACCGTGTTCACCGGTTATGACGGCACTCAAGTGATGGGCACGGATCTGCGCGCGCTGGTCGAAGACGCGCGGGTTGCCCGCAGTTTGTTAATCGACATCGCCAGACACGTGCCGTTGCGGATGGTCGAACAGGCGGCCATTTTGGGCGCGCTGACGGACAAGGTGCTCAGTGATCCCGATCATGCCCGTGGGGTGGTGGAATATTTGGCCAGGCGCATGGACGCGCAGGAAATTGAATTGGAACGGGGTTGGCTCGGCTCGGTGATGGAGGATGGCGGATTGCAGTTGAGCCGCACCCTGCGCGGGGTCACCAACACCCATGTGATCGACGCGGCGCTGATCAAAAGCGCCGAAGCCCGGCGGCTGGATCAAATGGCCGGGCAGTTGCAGAAAAATTTCATGCGTCACAGCACCTTGAACGCCAAAGACAAAAACACCGTGATCACCGGCCCGGTGGACCTGATTGACCGGATCACGGAAATGGGCCGCAAGGGTCTTGCGGTGCAGCGTTATAAAGGTTTGGGCGAAATGAACCCGAACCAATTGTGGGAAACCACCCTCGATCCCAACGCGCGGATTTTGTTGCAGGTGAAGGTTGAGCACTCCGAACGTGCCGGCGAAGTGTTTTCAACGCTGATGGGCGATAATGTTGAACCCCGGCGTGATTTTATCCAACGCAATGCGCTTAAAGTTGCCAATTTGGATGTTTAGCAGACCATGGGGCGGGGGCACGGTCGCACCATGAAAAAAGCGTCCGAGCCAGAACCGCTTGATGAACCCGGGCACCGCACGAAGGGCTGGGTGCGGGTGTTGCATTGGGCGGCTGTGCTCGGAGTTTGGACGGTGATCGTGTTGGCGGCGGGGGCGGCTTATATCGCCTGGGACCTGCCCAATATCGATGAAGCCATTGCCGCGACGCGCTCACCAACGGTGCGGGTGATCAGTCAGGATGGTGTCGAACTGGCCCGGCGGGGCGACCGTTATGGCCCTGCGGTGCGTCTGGACGACTTGCCGCCGGCCCTCAGCCAGGCGGTGTTGGCCACCGAAGATCGGCGTTTTTATGACCATTGGGGGGTGGACCCGATCGGCATCGCCCGGGCCATGTGGGTGAACCTGCGTGCGGGCCGTATTCGCCAGGGCGGTTCGACCTTGACCCAGCAAGCGGCGAAAAATCTGTTTTTAAGTTCCCGGCGGACCTTGAAGCGCAAACTGCAAGAGGTCGTGTTGGCGTTGTGGTTGGAAGCCAGGTTCACCAAGGATCAAATTCTCACCATCTATTTAAACCGGGTTTATTTCGGCCTTGGCGTGTATGGGGTGGAGGCCGCGGCCCGGTATTATTTCGCGGTTTCGGCCCGTGACTTGACGGTCTATCAGTCGGCACTGTTGGCCGGAATGCTCAAAGGCCCAAATAAATTCAACCCCAAAACGAACCCGGAGCGCGCCCGCCAGCGCACCTTGGTGGTGCTCGACAACATGGTCGCGGCGGGCTATCTCAACCAAGCGGACCGCGCCACCATCCGGGCACCGGAAAAATGGTGGCGCTATGGCGAGGTGCGCAGGCAGCCGACGGCCAGGTATTACGTTGACTGGGTGTTGGACCAGGTGGGCGCGTATGTAACCCTGGACCGCGACGTTACGGTCACGGTCAGTCTGAATGCGCGGATCCAGCAGGGCGCGGAAAATCTGGTGCAAAAATTGATGAAAAAGGGCGGTGCGGCGGCCAGGCGGGGGGTCAGCCAGGTGGCGCTGGTGGCGCTGGCCCCAGATGGCGCGGTGGTGGCGATGGTCGGCGGGGCCAATTATGCCAAAAGCCAGTTCAACCGGGCGGTGCAAGCGCGCCGCCAGCCCGGATCCGCATTCAAGCCGGTGGTTTTTTTGGCCGGGTTTGAGGCCGGACTCAGTCCCGGCTCGGTGGTGCGCGATGAGCCGCTGACGATTGAAAACTGGTCGCCACGCAATTTTAAAAACCAATATTTGGGCGACATCACCCTGGCAGAGGCGATGTTTCGTTCGATCAACACCGTCGCGGTTAAAGTCTCAGAACGGGCCGGTCGCGGACGGGTTCGGGATATGGCCCGGAAACTGGGCATCACAGCCCCCCTGACCGATGCGCCGTCTTTGGCCCTGGGGGTTGGTGAGGTCAGTTTGCTGGAAATGACCGCCGCCTACGCCCCGTTTGCCACCGGCGGGATTGGGGTGTGGGCTTATGGGATCGTCCGCATTGACGACATGTCCGGACAACCCCTGTATGTGCGTTCCGGTGGCGGCCCGGGGCGGGTTATTTCCGCTACGTATGCGCGGGCAATGAACGCCATGCTATTGGAAGTTGTTTCCAACCCCAAAGGCACCGGCAAAGGGTCGCGTATACAGCGCCCGTCGGCGGGCAAAACGGGAACCTCGCAAGGGTATCGGGACGCATGGTTTATCGGTTATACAGCGGATTTGATTGCCGGGGTGTGGATGGGCAATGACAATGCAGAGCCCATGAAAGGGGTGACCGGCGGATCGTTCCCGGCGCGCCTGTGGCGCGATTTTGCCACCATGGCATTGCGAGACATCCCGCCTGGGGATTTGCCCGGCAGCGATTTGGGGGATGTGGCGGGGGAACAGCCTGCGGGGCAAAGTAAAAAATCGGACAAAAGTCCGATTAAGGGCTTTTTTGAGGGGTTGTTCAACGGGCTGTTTGGCGATTGACGGGAAAATCCAGTGGTTGTCGTTCAAGATTGTAGCCGTTTGATGGTGTTGGTGGTGCTGTGCCCATCGACCAGATCAGCCAGCAGGATGCGCCCGCCATAGCCCTGCACAAAATCCGCACCGACGACACTTTTAACCGTGTAATCGGCCCCCTTGATCAACACATCGGGGCGCAGCACCTGGATCAATTCCAGCGGGGTCGGTTCGCCAAACAGAACCACCAGGTCGACCGCCGCCAAGGCCCCCAAAACGGCGGCGCGCGCGGCTTCCGATTGCACCGGGCGGCTGTCGCCTTTGAGCGCGCGCACCGAAGCGTCGCAATTGAGGCCCACCACCAGCCGGTCACAGGCCTTGCGGGCCTGGCTCAAAAGGGCGATGTGACCGGGGTGCAACAGATCAAAACAGCCGTTGGTAAAGCCGATTTTCCGTCCCGTGTCGCGCCACCTGGAAACCGTCTCCCGGGCCTGGTCCCAGGTGCGCAGTTTGGCTTCGGCCTGGCCCAGGTCCTGGTGGTGCAGGGCATGGGAAAGCTCGGCCCCAGTGAGCGTCGCGGTGCCGGATTTGCCAACCACGATGCCCGCCGCGATGTTGGCGAGGGCGGCGGCATTGGCTATGTCGGTGCCGCTCGCCAGGGCCAGGGCGAGGGTTGCGACCACCGTGTCACCGGCACCTGAAACATCAAAGACCTCGCGCGCCTTGGCTTTTAAATGCAGCGGTTGCTGGCCCTTGATGACCAGCGTCATGCCATCGGCACTGCGGGTTGCCAGCACGCCGCCGATCCCACATGTGTCGATCAAGTGGATGCATGCGGCGACCACGTCCGGGTCGGTGGCGACGGGCATGGCACTGGCGTCGGCGAGTTCTTTGGCGTTGGGGGTGATGATATCGGCCCCCCGGTAACGTCGATAATCGGTGCCTTTGGGGTCGATGATGACGGGAACGCGCGCGTTTTGGGCGTGGTTGATGATGCTTTCAAGGACACGGTCGCTCAATACCCCCTTGCCGTAATCGGACAGCACCACGGCACCTAAGGGCTGGCCGAGACGGTCCGCGTGGGCGGATATTTTTTGCAACAACTGGGTCTCGATGGCGGCGGGCAAAGCCGCGCTGGATTCCATATCGGCACGCATCAGTTGCTGGTTGGCCCCGACAAAACGGGTCTTGAGGGTCGAAGGGCGTTCGCCGTCGCGGACCAAATCAGACTGAACGGTGGCCAGGTTTTCGAGTAAATGGGTTATTTCGCGGGCGGCGGGGTCGTCGCCCACCACGGCCAGAAAATCACCGCCACCGCCCAAAGCCGCAACATTGTTGGCGACGTTTCCGGCCCCGCCCAGCATGGCGGTTTCGTGGGTAACCCGCAGCACCGCAATCGGCGCTTCGGGGGATATGCGGTCCACCGCTCCCATCACGTATCGGTCCAACATGACATCGCCGACGCATAAAACACGTGCCCCGCTGAGGCCTTCGACCAGATCCGCCAAATGGGACAGTGTGCTCATGGGGTCTCCAGGTTTATGGGGTGCAAAGATGCCCACCATAGACAGCAAAAAACGCAAAACCCCTTGTAGCGCGTTCGCCGGGTTCGTTCAACGTCGAACGCCGCGTTGGCCTGCGGGAAAATCCTTCTGGGCGCGGGGCAGCGGTTCTGAAAATCGTAAGGTATTGCCATATCGGGGTGTGGTCACTACATGTGAGGCGCTGTTCGAGCGAGATCATGTTTTAGGATTTAATATTATGTCACTGCGGACTATTGTGCGGAATCATCGCGTGTCTTTAATCGTCATAATTGGCGGTATGATTTATGTATTGACCGATCCATTTATGAACTACGAGGTGCTTGATCAGTTGCTTGAGGCCCTTTCGAGTTTTGAGCGGCTGAAGTCTCACGAGATTATATTTTTGGGCATGTTTTTACTTTTGAGCATCGTCCTCGATCAAGCCCGCAGGGCGGCGCGTTACCGCAATCAACGAAAATCGACCCGCGATCGTTTGGCCGTCGTGCAACTGACCATGGCAACGGTGCAAGACATTGTGAACAATGCCCTCAACAACCTGGTTTTTATTCACATCGAAGCCGAAAAAAGCGGTGCCCTATCCCCGGAAAGCCTGGAAATTTTTGAAAACCTGATCACGGATACGGCAGAAAAATTAAAAGATATTAAAGCATTAGAGGTGATTTCAGAACGATCACTGGGCAAAAACATAGGCAGTCTGGATATGCGTTAAGGGGATCGTCCTGGAGGCCGTCCGTGACGTTATTGATGCTTTTCCACGGGCAGCCCGGCGGCCTTCCATTCGGGATAGCCGTCTTCCAGGCGGCGGGCTTTAAAGCCCCTGTTGCGCAAATCAGAAACCGCCTCAAACGACAAAACGCAATATGCCCCACGGCAATAGGCGATGATTTCCAGGTCTTTTGGCAAATTGTTTAAGTGTTCACCCAAATCGGACACCTGGATGTTGATCGCCCCGGGCAGGTGGCCGGCGGCAAATTCATCGGCGGGTCGAACATCGAGAACCGATACCAGTCCATCTTTGGCCCGGCGCAACAGCTCTTCGCGTGAAATGGGCTCCATTTGATCGCGGTCGCGGAAATATCCGTTGAGAATGGCTTTGACCTCGGCCTTATGGCGCCTGGATGTTTCGCCCAGGGCCCCCAACAGGTCGGTTACATCATCGCCGGACAGGCGGTAATGGACATGGACACCTTGTTTGCGGGTTTCGACCAGCCCGGCGCGGCGTAAAATTTGTAAATGATGCGATGTGTTGGCGAGGCTCTGAGCGCACAGCGTCGCCAGCGCATCGACGCTTTGTTCGCGCTGGGCAAGGAATTCCAGCAACCCCAGGCGCACCGGGTGGCTGAGGGCTTTTGCGACACCGGCGATGTGCTCGAAAAGAGCCTGTTTGCCGGGTTGCGTCGTCATGGACAACATTCCTTTGGTTGATCTTGAAATCATGCGGTTAATATTCAAATTATAATTTGATTTATGCCGATAGGGTAAGTGTCCATAACATGCTTTGCAAGGCCTGGTTTGCGGTATGATACCGATTTATTGGGGGATTTCAGATAGCATGATGGGGCTTGACAGGGACAAAAAAACCGTCAATTATCAAAAAATCATTTGAATATATGATTAAAGACCGCTGGTGCCTCAATCTGTACGCACATCATCACGGTATGGCGAATGGTACCCCTGGAATAGGAAAAAATAATGTCCATTGCGTTGATATTGGCCGGTGTTTCCACGGGGCTTTTGTTGGGTATTCTTGGCAGTGGCGGGTCGATCATCACCATGCCGGCTCTGATGTATGTGTTGGATGTCGCGCCCAAGCCCGCGATTGCCATGAGCCTGGGGATTGTTGGCATCACGGCCTCCTTCGCCGCCCTTCAGCACGGGCGTCAGGGCAATGTGAATGTGGGGGTGGCATTCGTTTTCAGCGTGTTTGGTGCGGCGGGCACATTTGCCGGCGCAAAAATTGGCGTGGTGATGCCTCAGACGCTGCAACTGGGTCTGTTTGCGGCGATCATGTATGCGGCTGCATACCGGATGTTGGTGCCCAGGCCGAGGGTTTGCGGACCTGTGGGACTGGCTGTGGCGGGCGGTGACGAAGGTGATCATAAGCAAAATATGGTTTCTGCACATCTGGGCCATATCGCCGTGCATGGCATCGTGATCGGGGTGGTGACGGGGATGGTTGGGGTTGGCGGCGGATTTTTGATTGTGCCGTCATTGGTATTGCTGTCGGGCATGGCGATGAAGCAAGCCGTGGGCACGTCCCTTGCGGTGGTGGCGGCAAAATCATTTGCCGGGCTGGCGGGTTATGCGGGTGCGGTGCAAATTGATTACACCCTGATGGCGACGTTTAGCGTTGTGGCAGTCGGCAGTGGTCTCGCAGGTGGATATGTCTCAAGTCGACTGTCGGCACCGTTGTTGAAAAAAAGCTTTGCGGTGTTCCTTGTTTTGGTCGCAACCTATATTGTATTTAAGGAATTCGCGGGCTGGTAGGCGTGTTTTTAGAGGCATGGAATAAAACGATAGAATAAAGGGTTACAAAAATGATGCGTGAATTGAGCGACATGGGCGTGATGGGCTACAGCAACATTTTTATGGTCCTGTGGTGGACGTTTGTCGTTGTGATGGTTGTCTTGCTGGTGCGTGGATTGATGCGCAATCCAGGGAGCGAAAAACGCGAAAAAACGCCGCTCGACACCCTGAAGAGACGTTATGCACAAGGTGAAATTGATCGGGAACAATATGAAACCCAACGCCGTGTCCTGGAAAAATAAGGAATTTTAGGGCGGTGTGAGGATATCCTATATTAGGCTTAAACATTTTATTCTAATTTTTAAGATCAATGAGTTGAATTATATTTATCAGGTCGATAAAAACCGCTGTCCGGTGTCTTCCAAGGCCAGCGCCGTCAGGGTTCCGGATGCCCACGCACGGGTATCGATGGCAATCCGGTTTTTGAGCACATCGGGCGTGTCAACGGGGGTGTGTCCGTGGACGACCACGGCACCGAAGGAGTCGCGGGCGTTCAAGAAACGATCGCGGATCCACAAAATATCCTGGGCGCGTTGCTGATCTAACGCGACTCCGGGGCGGACCCCGGCGTGGGCAAACAGGTAATGGCCTTCCTGGTGCGTCAACACCAGATCGTCGAGAAACTTACGGTGGTGTTTGGGGATACGTGCGGCGGCGTCGCGTGGGGTCCATTTGGCACCATAGCTTTTCAGGGTTTCGACGCCCCCGCAGCCCAGCCACATCCGCCCGTCATCGCGACCGTCCAAAAATCGTTGCATTAGGTGTTCGTGGTTGCCCTTAAGAAAGCGCAATTCAAAATTCTTAAACGGCGCTTGCTGGTGCAAGGTGGACAAGCGCTCAATCACGCCCGCACTGTCGGGGCCTCGGTCGATATAATCGCCCAGCGTGATCAGCAGTTTGCGCCGTGGGGCGGTTTTGTTTCGGGCGTCTTTGGCGATGGTGGTGAGCAAGCGATCAAGCAAATCCACCCGTCCATGAATGTCCCCAATGGCATAAACCCGTGTGCCTTTGGGCACCCGGGGGCTGGTCAGCTTAAAATCAATTTTGTCAATTTTGTTCATCGGACACGACATGTGGGCATAATGGCGTAAAATTCAAGGGTTATCGCATTGTTGGCGGTTTTAGGTCATTGCCTGTTAACCACTTATCCGTACCATGGCAGGATTGTTTTTTTAGGAGGCCCAAGGTCGAGTATGGCGGATATTTCCGAGGCATACCCCCCCGGACAGGAACAGGCTGCCCCCAGCCAGGAAAAACGCCTGTTGGATGTGTTGGAGCGTATGCGCAACAACATGACCGGGGCGTTTGCGGTTCACCTGCACTTGTCCGAATTGCGCGCCAGCCACCGCCAACCGCATTTCATGCGGATGGTGGGGCGTTCACTGGACAGTTTGGCGGCGAAACATGATGTGCAGGTGTTTCAGTTTATGAACAGCGATGTGGCCCTGTTGTGCCGCAATTCACCGATTGACGATGTGGATGACGCGGTGTTTCGGGTTCGCGCTCTGTTCAATGAAGACCCGTTGACGATGAGCGAGGACGGCTCCGCCGAAGATCGTTTTTCAACGTGGTATGACCTCAGCCAGCCCAAGGATGGGAAAGATTTTTCCGCTGCCGTGGCCGAGGCCTTGACGTACCGCGAAAAAACCAAAAACCATCCGATCGAAGGCATTTCCACGGGGCGCTCAGCCAAGGCAATGAACGGCAATCCGCTGGCCCCCAATATGCTCCAGCCCATCGTGCACAAACTGCTGGAAGCGCGGGTCGGGGACCTCGTACATCGCCAGCCTGCGGTGGTGGTGACAGCGGGAAAATCGCAGCAACTGGCCTTTCGCGAACATTTCATTGCCATGGACGAGTTGCGTCGTCGGATCGCGCCGCAAATCAATATTTTTTCCAGCCACTGGTTGTTTCAATATTTGTCCGAAACCATCGACGCGCGCATGTTGGAGGTTTTGGCGCGGCTGGATTTTGTCAACATGGATGCACCGTTGAGCGTTAACCTCAATGTGTCGACGATTATGACGCGTCCGTTCCAGAATTTTCACGCGGTGATCGTGGAAAACACCCAAAAAGTTATTGTCGAAATTCAGATTATTGATGTGTTCGCCGACATGGAAGCCTATGCGGAGGTGCGCGATTGGCTTCAGGAGCATGGCTACCGGGTGCTGATTGATGGCCTGAATCCCCTCACGTTGAATTTTTTTGATCCCGCCAGTCTGGCGGCGGATTATATTAAAATCATGTGGGGGCCAGAGGTTCGCGGCGGCATTGGTAAAGAACCAACCGAACATATTCGTTCCGTGGTGAACAATTTGCCCGATGGCAGCGTGGTGTTGTCGCGGGTAGATGTGGAAGAAGGGGTGAGTTGGGGGCTGGGGTTGGGCATTCGCTGTTTCCAAGGCCACTTTATTGATAAAGTGGTCAATGCGATGGCGCAAAAAGGTCTGATTTCATGAACGTGCTTCGGTATCTGCCAGACGTTGATCGGCACAGGAGCTAACATGGCCGTCTTGCCCGCATCCGCACCCACCCACATGCATCGCCGCACCCAGGAACAATTGTTGCAGGAATACCTGCGCCGTCTGGAAAACCGCCGTGAAGGCCGCAAGGCGGTGCGCATCAACATTTCCAGCCTGATGCCCGCCAATCGGCGCGAACACCACATTCGCGCGGCGACCAACAGTTTTGAAAGTCTGGTCAGTGATCTGTTGGGGCAATTGTTTGAACTGAAAACGTTAGATTTATTTTTTGTTTATAAATCCGAAGCACACACGCGCGTTGAAGACACGGTGCAAAAAATTAAGTTTTTATTTTCAGATGATCCCTTGTTCGATGAACGATCACGCTCCGATGCTGAATTTGTCAGTTGGTACGATGTGGAAACCGGCTATGACGAATTGGTTAAAATGGTCCGCGACATGGGGGACGATGCACCGTCGGAAAATCGTTCATCGACCCGTTCCAATGTCCGCGCGGCCCTGAAGGCGCGCCAGGATCACGGCGATCCGCTGACACCGGAAATTCTTGGCCGGGCGGTGAAGGCGTTGGTGCGCACCGATTTAACGTCTTTGGTGCGTCGTCAGTTCGTCTGTAGGGTCAGCAAGAAATTGGTTCCCGAACCGTTGTTTTCAGAATTGTATATATCCATCATGGACCTGCGCGAAACCATGATGCCGGGAATCAATTTAACCTCCAACCGGTGGCTGTTTCAGTATCTTACCGAAAGTCTGGACAAGCGGGTGCTGTCTTTGTTGTCGAAGACGGATCGTTTTTCGATCACCGGCGACATCAGCTTTAACGTCAATGTATCGACCTTAATGAGCTCGGAATTTATGGCTTTCGATGACAATATTTCCGCTGCCCGGCGCGGGTCGATGGTGTTGGAACTGCAAAAAATAGATATTTTTGCCGATTTGGGCGCGTTTTTGTTCGTGCGCGAGTTTTGTCAGGAAAAAGGCTACCGGATCTGTCTGGATGGTCTGACTTACCAGAACCTGTCGATGATCAACCGCGAGCATTTAGGCGTGGATTACGTTAAGGTGATGTGGAATTCGGCGCTGATTGACGGTGGCCAGCACATGCGCAAAGTCCTCCGCGACCTGGTCAAAGAGGCGGGCGGGGAACACGTTATTTTGGCCCATTGCGATACCCGGGAAGCGGTCGATTTTGGCCGCTCGGTGGGCATCACCATGTTTCAGGGCCACTACGTGGAACACCTGATTGCCGAAGACGAACGGCGTCGCCAACTGTTGAAAATCAAACACCGTATCGAACGCGATACGGATTAAGGCTTGTTATTTAATCCTATATTTTGGGCGTTACAGGTCTTTGTTGCTGACCCCGGCCTCGCCAAAGGTCGCCATGCCATTGTGGCAGGCCACGGCGGCTTTCAGGAAACTCACCGCCAACGCGGCCCCGGTGCCTTCGCCCAAACGCATATTGTGGTCTTGCAAGGCCACTTTACCGATTTTTTCCAACAGCAATTTGTGTCCCGGCTCTTGGCTCATATGGCCCACCTTGCAATGGTCCAACGCACGCTTGTTGATGCTGGTTAACACGGCCGCCGCCGCGCAGGAGACATAACCGTCCAGCATCACCGGGACCTTTTTCAGCCGTGCGCCGATCACCGCCCCGGCGATCGCGGCCAACTCGCGCCCGCCCAGGCAACGCATCACATCGAGGCCGTCTTTCATGACAGCCTTGTGGCGGTTGACGCTGTTGCCGACGATTTCCGCCTTACGGCCAATGGCGGGTTTGTCGATCCCGGTGCCAGGGCCAACCCACGTTAAGCCATTGCCGCCAAACAGCGCCAGGCAGATCGCCGCAGCAGAGGTGGTGTTGCCGATGCCCATTTCACCCAGACACACCACGTCGGAGGCCCCATCAACAACCTTCATGCCAAAGGCGATTGCTTCGGCGCACTCCGCGTCGTCCATGGCGGGGTGTTGTGAAAAGTCCCGGGTGGGGTTGTCCAGGTCCATTTGTTCAACACACAGGCCAATGCCAACGGATTTACAAATCTGGTTGATGGCCGCGCCCCCGCGTTCGAAATTTTCCACCATTTGCCGGGTCACGTCGGCGGGAAAGGCCGACACCCCTTGCGCCACCACGCCGTGATTTCCGGCAAACACGTGGACATTGGGGGTGCTCATGCGCGGTGGGTAGCGGCCTTGCCAGGTGGCGGTCCAGGCGGCCAGTTGTTCCAATCGGCCTAACGCCCCGGCGGGTTTGGTCAAGTGTGGCTCACGGGCCTGGGCCTGGCGGGCGGCGGTTACATCGGGGCCGGGCAGTTCGGTCAAAATTTGGCGGACATCGTCAAGGCTGTGGATGGTCGGCATGTTGGTCATGAAATGGACTCGCGGCTGGAGCGGAAAAAATATAAAATTTAAAGTGCGCGTGCCAATATACACTCAGTCATTATCAGCACATAAAATAAAAGCCAGCACAGCAAACATAAAGCCAGCACAGCAGACATAAAGCCAGCACAGCAGACATAAAGAGAGAGAGCCATGGCGAAAAAACCTTCCACCAAGACACATTCGGGTATCGACGAAATCCCCGATGATGTGTTGCAACCCGATGCCGTGCATGACGGTCCCGATGGCCAGAATTCACCTGGGTTTCCGTCGTGGGCATTTTTTCGCCAGCGTATGGACCGTTTCACCACAGCGTGGTTGTTTTTGACCCGGGTGCCGTTGCCAGGCTGGTGGAACGCGCCGATGGCCGGTGAAATGTCCCCTTTAGGCGACGACAAGGGGGCCGATATGGTGCCCCTGGCGGCCACCGTGCGGGCGTGGCCGGTGGTTGGATTTCTGCTTGGCGCCGGGGTGGGTCTGGTGCTGTGGGTTGGTGCGCAATTGGGTTTGCCCCCTTTGGGCGCGGCCATTTTAGCGCTGATCGCCGGGGTCGGCTTGACGGGGGCCTTGCACGAAGACGGGTTGGCCGATACCGCAGATGGCTTTGGCGGGGGCACCACCAAAGCGAAAAAACTGGCGATTATGAAAGACAGTCAAATCGGCACCTATGGGGTTTTGGCGCTGATTTTGGCGGTGGCGTTTAAGGCCGCGATCCTGGCCGGGTTTGGCGACCCGGCGGTTGCGGCGGCGGCGTTGATCGGCGCGCATGTGTTGTCGCGCGCGGTGATGCCCCTGATGATGGTGCTGATGAAACCCGCCCGGCGCGGCGGTCTGGGCCGGGGCGCGGGGGTTCCCGAACGTGACGATGCGGTGATTGGCGCCATTTTGGGGGTGTTGCTGACCTTTTTGGTGGTGGGTTTGGGGCCAGGTTTGTTGGCCGCAGTATTGGCCGTCGCGGCTGCGGCTGCGGTGGGATGGCTGGCCCTGCGCCACATCGGTGGGTTTACAGGCGACGTATTGGGGGCGGCGCAACAGGTGGCCGAAGCGGTGGTGTTGGCGGGCCTGGCGGTGGCATTGAGCAACGTCGTTTCCCGATGAACGACCATAGCCTGGTGACAAGGTGGTGGTTGGTCCGTCACGCCCCGGTGGCAGGTCTGCCCGCAGGCGCGCTGGTGGGGCAAAAAGATGTCTCCGCGGATGTGTCCGATCCGGCCCGTTTTGCCGCCTTGGCCCAGCGCTTGCCGAATTCGCCACGGTGGGTTGTGACGGGGCTCAAACGCACCCGGCAAACCCTTGACGCGTTGATCGCGGCCAAACCCGAACGGGATGCAGAGCGGATCGAAGTGGATCTTGAAAATGCGTTCCTGGAGCAGAATTTTGGCGCCTGGACCGGCCTGACCTGGGATGAAATTGGTGCCCTACCTGGCACCCGGGTGGAGGATTTTTGGGCCGCGCCGGCGACCACCCGTCCACCGCCCGGCGGGGACTTTCACGGCGAAAGTTTTCGCGATGTGTGCCTGCGGGTGGGGTCGCGGATGGATCAGCTTAACATCGCCTGGGCGGGACGCGACATTGTTTGCGTGGCGCACGCGGGCTCGATCCGTGCGGCGCTGGCCCATGGGTTGGGCTTGACCCCGGATCAGGCCTTGGCGGTGGTGGTGGACAACACCGCCCTGGCGCGCCTGGATTATCTTTCGCATCCATCCACAGCGCCCGGGTCCGGCAGTTGGCGGGTGGTCGGGTTGAATATGATTTGGTAGATTGATCGCTTCATAAAGCATTAAGCACCATCTGGGAGATCGGTCCAATGGCGGAACAGGTATACACTCTGGCCCCCTTAACGCTGGTTTTGGGGGGCCAGCGTTCGGGCAAAAGTGTTCACGCGGAAAGTCTGATCAGTCCCTACGATGGCGGTGTTTATGTGGCCACGGGGCAGGCTTCGGATGACGAAATGGCCACGCGTATTAAAGCCCATCAAGCGCGCCGTAGCGAGGGTTGGGTGAGCGTGGAAGAACGCCTGGATTTATCTCAATCGCTGTTGTGGGCGGGGAAAAACCATCCCGATAAGCCGGTACTGATCGACAGTCTGGGGATGTGGGTGTCAAACATGCTCCACGATGGCCGTGACCCGGGCCCAGAGATTGAAAAGACGGTTCTCGTCATGCTCAATCACCCAGCCCCGGTGGTGGTGGTCAGCGAAGAAGTTGGTCTGGGTGTGATCCCGATGAATAAAATTGCGCGATCTTTTGTTGACGCGTTGGGAATAGTAAACCAAATAACAGCAACACTGGCGCAGCACGTGGTCCTGGTGGTTGCCGGGTTGCCGCAAACGCTTAAATCTGACTGAGGACCTTAATTTTTATGAGCCAACTTTCCAAAATCCCCGCCACCGTCATCACCGGCTTTCTCGGCGCGGGCAAGACCACCTTAATCCGTCATATGTTGGAAAATGCTGGCGGCAAACGCATCGCGTTGATCATCAACGAGTTTGGCGATCTGGGCATTGACCGGCAAATTGTCAACGGCTGTGGAATTGAGGGCTGCGATGAAAACGACGTGGTCGAATTGGCCAACGGCTGCATATGCTGCACGGTCGCCGATGATTTTTTGCCGGTGATTGAAGATCTGGTCAACCGCGACACCCCGCCCGATCACATCGTAATTGAAACCTCCGGCCTGGCGTTGCCAAAACCGCTGATCCGGGCGTTCAATTGGCCAGAAATCAAAACCCGTGTGACGGTCGATGGGGTGGTTGCGGTGGTCGACGGCCCGGCGCTGGCGGCGGGCCAATTTGCCGCCAATGAAGTCGCCATTCAGGCGCAACGCGAAGCCGACGAAAATCTGGATCACGAAAACCCTTTGGAAGAGGTCTTCACCGATCAATTGCTGGCCGCCGATATGGTGGTGTTGAACAAAGCCGATGTGATCGGCGAGGATGTCTGTGCCCGTCTAACGGCGGACCTCACCGGCCAATTGCGCGAGGGCGTTCAGGTGTTGTCCACCAGCCACGGCAAAGTCGGGGTTGATGTGTTGCTCGGCCTGGCCGCGGGGGCCGAAGACGACCTGGATGCGCGCCCTTCGCACCACGAACAGCACGGTGACGACGATCATGATCACGATGATTTTGAAAGCTTCATCGTTGACGTTGCGGCCCAATCGGACCCGGCGGCGTTGCAGGCGCGTTTGATCGAAATCGTGAAAAGCCACGCGGTGTTGCGCATTAAGGGCTTTGTTGAGGTTTCCGGCAAACCGATGCGCCACGTGGTGCAAGGCGTGGGCACACGTTTCACCCGATATTTTGACCGCGCCTGGGGTGCCGGGGAAGATCGCCAGGGGCGCTTGGTGGTGATCGGCCAAGCGGGCCTGGATCAGCGCGCGATTGCGGCGGCTTTGGCATCCGATCTTTGCGAAAGTGCCGCCTGATGCACCTGTTGGCGGCCCAGCCGGGCGCGGTTCAAGACGGATCGCAAGCCGTCGATTTGGGCCAGACACCCGGGGATATCGTGGTGATTTCCGCTGCCGATACGGAGCTGTCCGCGTTGGCCATGGCGCGCCGGGCATTGGCGGCGGGCCAGGCGCTGGCAGAAGGTGGTTCGGATTGGCCGAGTTTGCGGCTCGCCAACATGCTGCATTTGGGCCACAACATGTCGGTGGATTTGTACATCGACACCGTGGTGCGGCATGCCAAACTGGTGGTGGTGCGGATTTTGGGCGGGCGCGGGTATTGGCCGTATGGGGTGGATGAGATTGTCGCCGCGTGCCGGGCGGCGGGTATTTTGGTGGCTTTTTTGCCGGGCGACGATCAGCCGGACGCCGAATTGGCCGCATTGTCCACCTTGGCGGGCGAAGACAGCCACCGTTTGTGGCAATACCTGGTTTTAGGGGGGCCGGAAAATGCCCGTGGTTTTATCGAATGCACGGCGCATTTGGTGGGTCATGGGGTGGAATACGGCGAACCCACCCCGGTTTTGCCGGCGGGGTTGTATTGGCCGGGGCGGGGCGCGGTGGGCTTGGCGGATATTAAATATCCATTGTGGCGGGAAGGCTTGGCCGTCACCCCGGTGATTTTTTACCGTGCCTTGTATCTCAGCGGCAATCTGGAGGTGATCGACGATTTGGTCGATGGGCTGCAAAGCGCCGGCGTTAATCCGTTGCCGATTTATGTTGCCAGTTTGAAAGATCCGGTGAGCCAGGCGTTGATTGCGGATGTTTTGGAAAGCGCTTTTGACGCGGATGTTTTTCCGTTTGGTTGTGTGTTGAACACCACCGGTTTTGCGGTCTCCAGCCCCGGTAGGGAGCGCGGCGAAACGCCTTTTGATGCGTATGATTTGCCGATTTTGCAGGTGGTGCTGTCGGGGGGCAACTTTGACGATTGGCAAGCCAACACCTGGGGTTTGGGCGCGCGCGATATTGCCATGAACGTGGCCCTGCCCGAGGTTGACGGGCGGATTTTGAGCCGCGCGATTTCGTTCAAGGATCTGTCCAGACGCGATCCCGACAGCCAATGCGATTTGGTGACCTACAAACCGGTTGCGGATCGAATTGAATTCGTTGCCGATTTGGCACAACGCTGGTCATGGCTGCGCACTCAGGAAAACTGGTACAAACGGGTCGCGATTGTGATGGCCAATTATCCCAATCGCGACGCCCGTCTGGGCAACGGTGTGGGCCTGGATACCCCGGCGGGTATCGTCAATACATTGCATGCGATGCAGAAAGCTGGATTTGAGGTCGAAAATATTCCCGAAGACGCCAACGCCCTGATCGCACGGATCAAGGCCGGGCCGACCAACAGCCACAAACCCGATACCATCGCCGCCGCCGAAGTCACGTTGGGTTTGGATGATTACCGGGCATTTTTCGCCACCTTGCCGGAAAATGTGCGCCGCCGGGTGAACAAAAAATGGGGCAACCCCGAAGCCGATCCGTTCATGCGCGGTGATCTGCATTTTGCCATTTCTGTGATCATGTGTGGCGAGGTGGCGATCGGCTTGCAGCCCGCGCGCGGCTACAATATTGACCCGGAAAAAACCTATCACGATCCCGACCTGGTGCCGCCGCACGGCTATTTGGCATTTTATGCGTGGTTGCGGGTGAAATTTGACGCCGATGCGATCATTCATTTTGGCAAACACGGCAATCTGGAATGGTTGCCGGGCCGCGCACTGGCGTTGGGGGCCGATGATTTTCCCGAAGTCGCGCTGGGGGCGTTGCCGCATTTGTATCCGTTTATCGTCAACGATCCGGGCGAAGGCACCCAGGCCAAGCGTCGCGCCCAGGCGGTGATCGTCGATCATTTGACCCCGCCGTTGACCCGCGCCGAAAGCTACGGCCCGTTGCGTAATTTGGAACAATTGGTCGATGAGTATTTCGAGGCCTCGGGCACAGACCCCAGACGCACCAAAATCCTCAAGCGGGATATTTTGGATTTGTGCCAGGTCACCGGGTTGGGCCAGGACGCGGGCATGGGCGATGGGGACGGTGACGACAGCCGCCTGGCCAAACTGGACGCGTATTTGTGTGAACTGAAAGAAATGCAAATCCGCGACGGCCTGCATGTGTTCGGCACCGCGCCGGAGGGCGATTTGCTGGATGCGTTGCTGGTCGCCCTGGTGCGGGTGGGGCGCGGCACGGACGGCAAAGACGCTTCGTTTGTGCGGGCCCTGGCCGATGATATGGAGTTGGGTTTTGATCCTCTGGATTGCCAAATGGCTAAACCCTGGGATGGCCCCAGACCAAATACATTGCAAGAAATGGATATGCAGTCTGCCTGGCGCAGCACGGGCGACACGGTGGAACGGTTGGAACTTTTGGCTTTGGCGCTGGTCAGCGGAGATGAAGACGTTGATCTTGGTTGGGGGCGCACGGCCGAGGTGATGGCGGAGATCAACACCCGCATCCGCCCGGCGGTTCAAGCGTGTGGAAAAGCGGAAATCGACGCGATTATATGCGGTTTGGAAGGCCGCTTTGTGGAACCGGGGCCGTCCGGCGCGCCGACCCGGGGACGGGTGGATGTGTTGCCCACCGGGCGCAATTTTTACAGCGTCGATACCCGCGCGGTGCCGACCCCCGCAGCGTGGACGCTGGGCTGGAAATCGGCGGAGGTATTGTTGGACGCCCATCGTCAAGCTCACGGGGAATGGCCGAAATCCATGGCGTTGACGGCATGGGGCACGTCCAACATGCGCACCGGTGGTGATGATATTGCCCAGGCCCTGGCCTTGATGGGGGTGCGCCCCACGTGGGACGCGGCGTCGCGCCGCGTGACCGGGTTTGAAGTTTTGCCGGCGGACCTTTTGGACCGTCCCCGGGTGGATGTGACGTTGCGCATTTCGGGATTTTTCCGCGATGCGTTCCCCAATTTAATCGATTTGTTCGACAGTGCGGTGCGCGCGGTGGTGGGGTTGGATGAAGATCCTGAACAAAACCCCCTGGCGGCGCGGGTGCGGGCCGAAAGCGCGGACCTCATCGCCGGCGGTGTGGATGCCGCCGACGCCACCCGCCGGGCGGGTTTTCGGGTGTTTGGGTCCATGCCGGGTGCCTATGGGGCGGGTTTGCAGGCGTTGATGGATGAAAAGGGCTGGCAAACCGAAGACGATCTGGCGCGCGCTTATGTGGCGTGGGGCGGCTATGCGTATGGCGCGGGGGCTGAAGGCGAGGCCCGTCACGGCTTGTTTGAAACGCGCCTGAAATCGGTCCAGGCGGTGGTGCAAAACCAGGATAACCGCGAACACGATGTGTTGGACTCGGACGATTATTACCAGTTCGAAGGCGGCATCACCGCGGCCGTCCGGGTGTTGTCGGGCACCCAACCGGCCACTTGGCACGTCGATCATTCGCGCCCTGAGGCGCCGAAAGCCCGCACCCTGGAAGATGAAATTGGCCGGGTGGTGCGCGCCCGGGTGGTCAACCCGAAATGGATCGCGGGGGTGATGCGCCACGGCTACAAAGGCGCATTTGAAATGGCCGCCACGGTGGATTATCTGGTGTCGTTCGCGGCCACCGCGCGGTGCGTGCAAGATCACCATTTCGACGCGGTGTTCCAAGCCTATCTGGACGATGCCAAGGTGCGCGATTTCCTGGCCCAAAACAATCCCGACGCCCTCAAAGAGATCGCCGCCCGCCTGACCGAAGCCCAAGACCGCAACCTGTGGACCCCGCGTCTTAACTCCACCCGCGCTAAATTGAAGGAGTTGATGGGGTCCGGTGAGATCTAAAAAGCGCGGGACAGGTGTTTTTTTTGGTGCATAAGATCTCCGATATGCGTAAAGGTCGGACAGCACCTGTTTTTCTGAGGACCCTGCCATGACCGATGACCTTCAAGACATTGCCCCCGACAAATTGGTGGTCGGTTGGGAAGAATGGTTGGCGTTGCCCCAATTGGGTTTACCGGCGATGTGCGCCAAGGTGGATACCGGGGCCCGGACTTCGGCCCTGCATGCCTTTGTGGTGGAAGCGTATGGGCCTGAAAACAAGCGCCGGGTGCGCTTTGGCATTCACCCGATTCCCGGCAACGACGATATCGAAGTGTTTTGTTCCGCCGAATTGGTTGAACAACGTCAAGTCACCAGTTCCAATGGCGAAAGCGAACAGCGCTATGTGATCCGCACCCCGGTCAGCATCGGTGGGCAGACATGGCCGATCGAGATTTCCCTGACCAATCGCGAAAACATGCAATACCGGATGTTGTTTGGCCGCAGCGCCTTAAACGATGACATGATTGTTGATCCCAACGCGTCGTTTGTCCAGGGCGTGATGGATGACAGCGCGTACCGGGATTTCCCCAAATCACCGGCGCGGCGCCAAAACCTGAAAATCGGAATTTTGTCGCGTGAACCGGGCAATTATTCGACCCAGCGGCTGGCGGCGGCGGCGGCGGAACGCAATCATATGGTGGAGATCATTAACGCCACCCAGTGCTATATCAACATCACCTCGAACAAGCCCGAAGTGCATATTAATGGCCATTCACTGGAAGGGTTCGACGCGATCATTCCGCGCATCGGTGCATCGGTGACCTTTTACGGCATGGCGGTGGTGCGCCAGTTTGAAGCCATGGGGGTGTATTGTTTGAATTCATCGGCCGCGATTGGCGCGTCGCGCGACAAGTTGTTTGCCCACCAATTGCTGGCGCGCAGTGGCGTGGGCATGCCCGACACCGGGTTTGCCAGGTCGCCCAAGGTGATGAACGAACTGATTAAATTCGTCGGCGGGGCACCGTTGGTGGTGAAGTTGTTGGAAGGCACGCAGGGCCGCGGCGTGGTGCTGGCGGAAACAAAAAAAGCCGCCGAATCGGTGATTGGCGCGTTTCAGGGCCTGGGAGCCAATATTTTGGTCCAGGAATTTATCAAGGAAGCTGGCGGTGAAGACGTGCGCTGCCTGGTGGTGGGGTCCAAAGTGGTCGGCGCGATGAAGCGCACTGCGGAAGAAGGCGAATACCGATCCAATTTGCACCGTGGCGGCAAGGCCACCCGGGTGCGTCTCACCAGGGAGGAGCGTGCCACCGCGGTGCGCGCGGCCAAGGTCATGGGGTTGCAACTGGCGGGGGTGGATTTGTTGCGCTCCGACAGCGGCCCCAAAGTGTTGGAGGTCAATTCATCGCCGGGCCTGGAGGGGATCGAAACGGTCTCGGGAAAGGATATCGCCGCGCTGATTATTGAACATATCGAGAGGCACGCCCGGGTGATCCCCCGGTCGGCACGCCGACGATTAAAGTAGTTCGGCACGCCGACGATTAAAGTAGTTCGGCACGCCGACGATTAAAGTAGTTCGGCACGCCGACGATTAAAGTAGTTCGGCACGCCGACGATTAAAGTAGCCCGGCACGCCGACGATTAAGTCGCCTGGCACGCGGATGTTCAAACGAAAATGCGACCCTATGTGTCGGGGGTTTCGGGGGCATTTCGGGGCAAGGTGAAGCTAAAGGTCGATCCTGCCCCCGGTTCGCTTTCGACGGAAATTTTGCCTCCGTTGCGTTCCACCAGATCTTTGCACAACAACAAGCCCAGTCCGGTGCCGTGTTCGCCATTGGTGCCCGACGTGGTGACATTGGATGACATATCGAAGAGTTTCTGGAGTTTTTGCGGGTCCATGCCGACCCCGGTGTCGGTGACGCTGACCCGGGTAAAATGGTCATTTTGGATATCGTAATGGATGGTGATGGTGCCGCCGCCAGGCGTGAATTTTATGGCGTTGTTGACCAGGTTGCGGATCACGGCATCGATCATATAGGGGTCGGCGAAGGCGTGGTTTGGTTCGCCGGAGGTTTCAAGCGAGAGGCTTTTTTCCTGTGCGACGGGTTCCAGAACTTCAAGTGTTTTCGCCGCGACATCGGCCAGGAAAAAATCCCGAGGTTCCATATCAACCCGGTCCATTTGCAAGCGGGACCATTCCAACAGGTTTTCCAGAAGCTTAAACACGCGTTTGGCGCTGCCATTGATGGTTTTGGCGTAACTTTGGACTTTATCGGGGGTCAGTGTTGCGGAGCGTTTTTCCAACAGGGCGGTGAAGCCCAGCAACGAGGTAAACGGGCTGCGCAAATCGTGGGCAATGATGGAAAAAAACTTATTTTTCTGCTGGTTGAGATTTTCCAGTTCTTCCGTGGCCATGGCATAATTTTCAACCAGTTCAACGTATTGGGCGCCTAAGCTTTCGGCCCGGTCGCGTTCGTCCTGGATGGTGATCATTTCCTGGACCACCCGGTCATTTGTTTTGCGGAGGTTTTCTTCCGATTGACGCAAGGTGACGGCCAAACGGACAAAATTGCGCAACATCGCGTGTTGACTGCCGTCCCAGGGAATCGCCGCCAGCGCCCCGGCATCGATAAAAATTTTTTCATATTCAGGGCTGGCGATGTCCATCAGAACCGTGATGGGCACGCGCATGCCGGCTTCTTTTGCGCCTTGGCAAACAGACATCACAAAATCGGGTTGGTCGGGTGTGCCGCGAACCACACATATCTGAAATTTTTGGCAGGCTAATGCGACCAAAGTACTTTCGTCATCCGTGGTATGTTCGATCTCGACATTAATACCACCTGTGGCAAAAGCATTCTGAAGCGCGGTTAAGGTTTCCGGACCACCGCCAGCCAGGAGAATTTTTGGTGAATCCATAACTGTTTCAACCATTTTTTTGAGCCATCAATATAAACGCGTGACTTGATTGATATAGGGTTGCATCAGTCTATTGTCTAAAGGTATCTCAAATTACGTAAATCGAAGAAAATTGGAGCGAATTCAATGCACAGTGACAATGACGCCGAGCGGCATAAGTTTAAGATGGAAAAAAAGAAGGCTGCCCGCGATAAAATCATGGCCGCCAAAACCGAAACGCGGGGCTTGGTGATTGTGCACACGGGCAAAGGCAAAGGTAAATCCACGGCCGCGTGGGGCATGGCCTTGCGCATGTTGGGTTACGGGAAACGGGTTGGAATTGTTCAATTTGTTAAGGGAAAGTGGGACACTGGCGAACGCGCGGTGTTTGAAAAGTTCGGCGATCAATGTGTCATCGAAGCGCACGGGGAAGGCTTCAGTTGGGAAAGCCAGGATCTGGAACGCGACAAAACCGCCGCCATGCGGGCATGGGCGGCAGCGACCAAAATGATGGCCGACGCAACGATTTCCCTGGTGATTATGGATGAAATCAACATTGCCCTGCGCTACGGCCAAATGGACAGCACGCTGGTGATCGACGCGTTGAAAAACAAGCGCGACGACCTGCACGTGGTGTTGACCGGGCGCAATGCCCTGGACACGGTGATTGAGGTGGCGGATCTGGTGACCGAAATGGCGTTGATCAAGCATCCGTTTCGCGCTGGCATTAAAGCCCAGCAAGGGATCGAATTTTAATCTTTCTTACGGATCATCCATGCTACCAATAGAATGGACCAAAAGACAACCCTAAGGGGATTTAAGTGATGAAGTCACGTATATTGACGATGTTGGTCTTAATCTCTGTCCTGGGGTTGTCGGCGTGTGCAACCAAACCGATGTCGGATGGGGCTCGGGCCAATCAAATTGTTCAGGCGGCGCAGATGACGATGCGCAAATTCAAGACATCGAATGAACAACCGATGGATCTGTTTCGCCGAATGTTGCCCAAGGCCCAAGGCATTGTCATTTTGCCCGGCGTGGTGAAGGGCGGATTTATTCTGGCGGCTGAGGGTGGAAGCGGGGTCATGCTGGCCAAGGATGCCGCCGGGCGGTGGGGAAATCCAGGATTTTATTTGATGGCTGCGGGCAGCGTGGGTTTGCAAGCCGGCGCGCAGATGGGGGACGCGGTGTTGCTGCTGTTCAGCCAGGGTGCGGTCCTGGCGATTTTACAAAACCAGGGAAAACTGGGGGCCGACCTGGGCTTGATTCTCGGCACCGTCGGGGCCGGGGTGGAAGCTTCGACCACCACCAATGTTGGCGCGGACGTGTTGGCCTTTACCCAGGGCATCGGCGCGTTTGCCGGGGGGTCTTTGGAGGCCACGGCCCTGATCAAACGCAACGATTTGAACGCGGCTTTTTATGGACAAGTGTTGTCCCCGACAGAGATCGTTTTGCAGGGGGCCGGGAAAAATGCTGCGGCTGATGGCCTGCGTGCGGTTCTTGATGCCGAGTAGGCTTTGATGACGCAAGGACGGATCAAGACCGAGGCAAAGCCTCCGGCCCGGGCGGTGATGGTTCAGGGCACCGGATCGGATTCGGGCAAATCCTTGATTGTCGCCGGGTTGTGCCGGGCGTTTCGCCGTCGTGGCTTGGCGGTGCGACCGTTCAAACCGCAAAATATGTCCAACAATGCCGCCGTGAGCGAAGATGGTGGTGAAATTGGCCGTGCACAGGCGGTTCAGGCGCAAGCCTGTGGGGTGGCGCCGCACACGGATATGAATCCGGTGCTGCTCAAACCCGAAGGCGAAACCGGGTCTCAGTTGGTGGTTTCAGGACAGATGCGTGGACGGGTGACGGCGGGAGATTTTCGTCATTTTAAACAAAACCTGTTGGCGGACGTGATGGCCGCTTTTGAACGCCTGAAGTGCGTCTGTGACGTGGTGGTGGTCGAGGGGGCCGGCAGCCCTTCGGAAATCAACTTGCGCAGCGGCGACATCGCCAATATGGGTTTTGCACTGGCCGCCCAGGTGCCGGTGGTGTTGGTCGGTGATGTGGAAAAAGGCGGTGTGATTGCGCAAATTGTCGGCACCCACGCGGTGTTGAGCGAGGCCGAACGCGACCAGGTTAAAGGCTTTTTGATCAACAAATTTCGCGGTGACGTGAGCCTGTTTAACCCCGCCATGGACGACATGCAAAGCCGCACCGGGTGGCCCGGATGGGGCGTGGTGGGGTGGTTTGAAGATGCCGGAAAATTGCCCAAGGAAGACAGTGCGTCGCTGGTTCGGGGCTTGAAAAACGGCTCTCAAATGGGCCCCAAAACGCGATCTGTATCGATTGCCGTCCTGCGTGTGCCGCGAATTGCGAATTTTGATGACCTGGATCCGCTGATGTTCGAACCCAACGTGGTGGTGAGCATGATCGAACCCGGCCATGCGGTGCCGGGCAATGTGGATGTGATCGTGGTGCCGGGCTCCAAGGCGGTGATCGCCGATTTGCAGGCCGTAAAAGCCGAAGGCTGGGATATCGACATTGCCGCCCATGTGCGCCGTGGCGGCCAGGTGGTGGGGTTGTGCGGGGGCTATCAAATGTTGGGCCATAAAATTTCCGATCCGGACGGCATCGAAGGCCCCCCGGGGGTCGAGTTGGGGCTGGGGCTGTTAGATGTGGAAACGGTGTTGGGAGAGACCAAGGCATTGCGGCGGGTGGGTGCGACGGAAACGTTAAGCGGAATAAAAACAGCTGGCTATGAAATGCACATCGGCACCACCACGGGGGCAGATTGTGCGCATCCCTGGTTCACCCTGGACGATGGCCGGCATGAGGGCGCGGTGAACCGGACCGGGCACGTGCGGGGCACCTATTTGCATGGCCTGTTTGCCACGGATGGTTTTCGCCATGATTTTTTAGGTCGCTTGAACACGGCCTACAGTCACAGCGGGCTCTATGAGGTGAGCGTCGAGCGGGCGCTGGATGATTTGGCGGATCATTTGGAGGCGTGCCTGGACCTCGACGCGTTGTTGGAAATGGCTAGAGCATTTCCGGGTTCATATGAACCACACTGACCGTGTTATTTTGGTTCGTGAACAGGAGCGCGTTGCAAGCCGATGGCCATCGCATCGGATCAGGCGCGCGACGACGTCACGGGGCAAAATAACATGGCCTTCGGTGGGGTATATCGGCCCGTCGGGGGCGTTGTGGCCCTTGCCCGATGCGGATGGCATCGCGCGGCGGGCCACGCCTACCCGAGCGAGCCGATGTACCCCATCAGTGTGATCAATATGAACCCGCAATTGCTCCAGGTAGCGTTATACGAGGCTGTTGAAATCGTCCAGCAACATGGCGATGCGCCCGGAATCGGTTTGCCCCATAATGATCATGGCGCGGCTTTGCGCCGCCGCCAGGTCAATTTCGCGGATCCGCTGTTTAACCGCGGCAAGGGCATGGGCGCTCATGGAAAGTTCGCGGATGCCCAATCCCATCAGCAGGGCGCTAAAGCGTGGATCACCGGCCATTTCGCCACAGACCGAGATTGGAATGCGCGCGCGCAGCGCGGCTTCGACGGTGAATTGGATCAACCGCAAGACCGACGGGTGCAACGGATTGTATAATTTGGCAACCTGTTCGTCGGTGCGGTCCACGGCCATGGTGTACATGGTCAAGTCGTTTGACCCCACCGCAAAGAAATCCGACACCGCGGCTAAAGCGTCGGCGGTCAGGGCCGCACTGGGCACTTCGATCATCACACCGAGCGGGGGCAGGGGGTCGGCGATCTTAACTTTTTTACGTTTGAGCCTGGCCGCCAGCGCGATCAAAATGGCGCGGGTTTTACGGACTTCTTGCTGGGTTGAAACCATCGGCAATAAAATCCGCACCGGGCCATGCGCCCCGGCGCGTAAAATGGCGGTGAGTTGATTTTCCAACAGTTCGGGCTTTTTCAACGACAGGCGAATCCCGCGCAGACCCAAGGCGCTTTGGGCGCTGTCGCCGATATCCTGGGTTAGTGATTGCGCCAGTTTTTCTCCGCCGATGTCGAGCGTGCGCACCGTCACCGGGCGGCCATCCATGGTTTTGACGATGTCGCAGAGGACCTCGTATTGTTCCTCGACGGTGGGAATGTCATCGCGGTTCATAAACATGAATTCGGAACGTAGTAAGCCGATGCTGGTGGCACCAGACGTCAAAACGCCGGGCATTTCGATGGGCAGTTCGACATTACAGCCGAGCGCGATCTCGGTTCCGTCGCGGGTCACGGGCGGCTGGCGGCGCAATCGGGAGAGACGCCCTAAACGGCGAATTTGTTCGGATTTTTTGGCTTCAAAGGCGGCCAGCGTGGCTGGTTTCGGGTTGATGATGATGCGCCCACGGTCGCCGTCAATCACCACCTGGTCGCCGGACTTTATGGCCCCCAACAAGCCCGGCGCGCCGAGCACCGCAGGCAGCCCCAAGGCCCGGGCCATGATCGCGGTGTGGCCTTGGGCTCCGCCCAGGACGGTGGCAAAGCCGGAAACTTTCTTCGGGTTCAACTGGGCGGTATCGGCGGGGGTCATTTCTTCGGAAATGATGACTGAGCCCTTGGGCACGGTGTTAAGCGGCTTGACATGGGACTTGGTCAAGGCCCGGATCAGGCGATTGGCAACCTCGCGGATGTCGTCCATGCGCGCCGCGATGTAGCGATCATCCAGCGCCGCAAAGCTGGCCGTAATGTCGGTGATTTCCGCTTGTACGGCGGCTTCGGCATTGATTTTGTCTTTGCGGATGCGCCGATATGCGCCGCGCACCAGCCGGGAATCGGTGAGCATCTGCGAATAGGCTTCAAGCAAAAAGCCAATTTCTTCGGCGGCCGCTGCGGGCACGGAGGCGGCTTTGGCTTTGAGCCGGGAAATTTGGCGCTGGGCGGTGCTCAAAGCTTCATCAAGCCGTTCGCATTCCGCAGCGATCTTGGCCCCACGCACGGTGTATTCGGGCACCGCGATGGCCCCCGATTCACGCACATGAACGGTGCCGATGGCAATCCCGGCGGAAACGCCCAAGCCTTTGAGGGTGATTTCTTTGGCTGCGGGGCTCATCAGCAGGTCTCGCCGAATTTGTCGTCGATCAGGGCCATGATGGCATCCATCGCGGCGGCGCTGTCGGTTCCGCTGACGACCACAAAGATGTCCGACCCCAGCCCTGCGGCCAGCATCATCAAGCCCATGATCGAAACACCCGACACCGATTGGCCATCTTTGGTCACGGTGATTTCGGCTTTGAAGGTCCCGGCAAGTTTGACGAATTTGGCCGCCGCGCGGGCGTGCAAGCCGCGCTGGTTGCGGATCGTGATGGTGCGTTCAAGGTATAATTGTGCGGTTGAATGGGTGTTCACGGGGTGATCCTTGCGGGCGGTCGCTTGGCTCGGGGGTGTTGGGGCTAGGGGGTGTCGGGGCCAAGCAGGTCGGACGCGATGTTGATGTATTTGCGTCCCGCTTCGGTGGCTTGGGAGGCGGCCTCATTGAGGCTGTTGTCGGTGCGGACACTGGCCAACTTGATCAACATGGGCAGGTTGACCCCGGCGATGACCTCGACATTGGCTTTTTCAATGACGCTGATGGCCAGATTGGACGGCGTGCCGCCAAACATATCGGTGAGCAAAATTACCCCCGCCCCCTCGTCAACTTTGGAGATGCTGTCAAGAATCTGACTGCGGCGTTGCTCCATATCGTCGTCAGGTCCGATGCAAATTGTCGCGACCGCCTCTTGCGGCCCGACCACGTGTTCCATGGCGGCGACGAATTCATCGGCCAGACGGCCATGGGTGACAAGCACGATGCCAATCATGAGGAAGATTCCTTTTGTTGCCTCGGCAAATCGCGATGTGCGATGCGGATGCGATTGTGCGAATTTTCCAGCCACGCCGCAAGTTTTTGTGCAACGCAGACCGATCGATGTTGGCCGCCCGTACAGCCCACCGCGATGGTTAGATAGGACTTACCCTCGACCGCGAAACGGCTGACCATGGGCCCCAGCAAGCGGCACAGATGAGCAAAAAACGCGTCGAAATCGGGATCGGCCTCGATATACGCTTGTACCTGTGCGTTTTGCCCGGTGAGAGCCTTAAGGTCAGGATCATAATGGGGATTGCGCAAAAAGCGAACATCGAACACCAAATCGGCATCGCGCGGCAGTCCCTTACGGTACGAAAACGAGGTGACAAACACCGCCATGGTGGCGTGGTTTTGGCCTTCGCCAAGGGCCCCAAAAGTGTGCGCAAGGAAACTTTTAACGTCATACGGGGTGTCGCCGGTGGTGTCCAGGTGGATATCGGCTACGGTGAGCAGGACGGAAATCAGGCGTCGTTCCAGATGCACGCCGTCCAGCACCGGCAAATCATGGGCCAATGGGTGTCGGTGGCGGGTTTCGGTGTAGCGGCGGACCAGTTCTTCATCGCCGCAATCGACAAACAAAACCGTGACCGTAACCCCGTCGAGGGCGCGCAGCACCTGCAACTGGCGTATAAAGGCGTCGGCGGCAAAATCCCGGGTGCGAATATCCACCCCGACCGCGATCGGTCGCGGTGAGGCGGGCACGGCCAGCAGATTATTTTGGGGCGGGGCGACGATGTTGGGCAACAGCGATAACGGCACGTTGTCCAGGGCTTCAAACGATAAATCTTCAAATGCTTTTAGCACGGTGGTTTTGCCGGCCCCGGACATGCCGGTGACCAGGACAACGTGACGCTGTCCCCCCGGTTCCAGGGGCGCACCGCCCAAAGAGGCAGGATCGGAGGCAGGATCTGCAAAAGGTGAAGTCATGCGTTACAATATCTGGGAATTGTCACGAAGGGAATTCATTGTCTGTCGGTGACCACCGGTTTGGGGCTGTGAAACCGTCGCTCGGCCTGGGCCTTGATCACCATCCGCACTTTGGCCGGGGCGGAGGCCTCGAATGCGACCAAAGCATAACGGCACACCGCCACGCCCAAAATATGATCCGTTTGCGCCTCGGGGAGGCGTTCGACCTCTGCGCCTTGAACCAAATCAAACAGGGCCGTCACCGCCACCTGTTCGACCCGGGGCAATTTGACAATGCCCACCCCGCGCACTTCCAACAACCCCTGGATGGTCGGCGGGGCGGTGGCCATCAGGTGAGCGTCGGTGACGTGGATATCGGTGTAGTCGTCGGAGACCAGTTGCCCTCCCTGGTCGATCAAGCGCAAGGCCAGATCGGATTTTCCCGCCCCCGACGGGCCGCGCAGCAAAATTCCGTGACCATCAATGACGACACAACTGGCGTGTAAGCGTTCCATAGACAAAGGGTGAAAGGCGGGGGACGTCCTGTCAATGGTTTTTGCGTGTTCCAGGATAAGGCCTGACAAGCGGGGGCACTTATGTGACCGGCAGGCGCAGGGTGAAACGTGCGCCCAAAACCGCGCCGTGGTCGTCGCGACGGGTTTCTGCGGTGATGGTGCCGCCATGGGCTTCGATGATTTGTTTGGAAATTGCCAGCCCCAGTCCGGAATGACGGCCGAAGGACTCGTTTTCGGGGCGTTCGGTATAAAAGCGATTGAAAATATCGTGCTCTTTACCGGCGGGGATTCCGGGGCCCTGGTCGTCAACGGTCACAGTGACGAAATTTCCATCACGCCAGGCGGTCAAATCGATGGTCGCGCCACTTGGCGGGTTGAACGACACCGCATTGCTGATCAAGTTGCGCATCACCTGAACGAGGCGGTCCTCCATGGCGATGACCTGTAAGTTTGCTGGCACCGTGACCCGTAAATGGGGCACATCATCGCCGCTGGTATGTCTGTGAATGTCAGCCAGGGTCGACAACAGTTTTTCCAAATTTACCGGTGTGGTGATGGCGCGGGACAATTCTGCGTCCAGCCGCGACGCATCGGAGATATCGGTGATGAGGCGGTCGAGGCGCTCGACATCATCTTGAATGATGACCATCAATTTGCGTTGCTGGGCGGGGTCCTTCAGGCGCGCTGCGGTTTCCACGGCGCTTTTCAGGCTGGTCAGGGGGTTCTTGATTTCGTGGCTGACGTCGGCGGCAAAGGCCTCGATGGCATCCATCCGCAGCCACAGGGCCTCGGTCATATCGTTCAAGGCCCCGGCCAAATCGCCAATTTCATCACGGCGTCCGCGCATTGCGGGGATGGTGTGTTGGCGGTGCTGGCCCCTTTGCACCCGGTCGGCGGCGCGGGCCAGAATACGCACCGGTCGGGCGATGGTGCCGGCCAGATACAACGATACCAACACCGTGATCACCAGGGTGAAGGCAAATACCCGCAAAATATCGATCCGCACCTCAAACAGCGCGGTGTCAATGTCTTCGGAGGTTTTGGACAACATCAAGACGCCCAGGGTTTGTTTGTAACGGGTCACCGGCATGGCCACCGAAAGGATCAAGGAGCCATCGGGCATGGAGCGTCGCGCCACCCAGGTTTCCCCATCCAGGGCGCCGACGGCCTCGCGGTAATCTTGTGCGTGCTGTTCGACATGTTCAAGGTAGGGGGGGTATTCTTCGATACCGGGGAGCCATAAATAGATTTTGTCGAGGGCTCGAAACAAACTAGACAGCAAGCTATCTGAACCATCACCGCCGATTGGCGGCAGGGCGGTGGCCTGAATTTCCCCGCCCGGTTCCAACAGCATGCGGGAATCGGCAACCAGGTTTCCATTGGCCGCGAACAGCCGGGCGCGGGTTTCGGCGGTGAATGCCAGGCGGCGCACGATTTGACTGGCCAGTTCGGGCAACAATTCCTGTCCGGCCTGAGAGACCGCACTTTCGCCCAGCGCCACCGCGAAAATTTCCGCGTGGGTGCGCAAGGCAGAAAGCTCGGTGGCGATCAAAGTGCGCCGATATTCACCCAAATAAAACAGGCTGGCGACCAGCAACGCCGGGGCCAGCAAATTGACCGCCAAAATGCGCAAGGTCAGCGGCGAAAAGCGCCGCGACATGGCTGCGAGCCGGTCAGGCTTGGCGGGGTCTTTCCCCGAGGTGTTTTTAGCCGAGGTGTGAGCAGTGTGCGGATCGTTCATCGGGGCATATCAGATCACTCGCCCGCATAGCGATAGCCAACACCGTACAAGGTTTCGATGGACGAAAACTTATCGTCCACTTCGCGAAACTTGCGCCGCAGGCGCTTGATGTGACTGTCGATGGTGCGATCATCGACATAAATATGTTCTCCATATGCGGCGTCGATCAACTGGTCGCGGCTCTTGACGTGTCCGGGGTTGCGCGCCAGCGCCTGCAACAGCAAAAATTCGGTAACGGTCAGATTGACCTGTTGGTTTTTCCACACACACAGGTGACGCGAACTGTCCAGGGTCAACTCACCGCGCTGGATCAGTTCGGCGGGGGTGTTTTGCGGTTCGCGTCGGCGCAGCACCGCGCGGATGCGTTCGATCAACAGGCGTTGGGAGAACGGTTTTTTGATGTAGTCGTCAGCCCCCATGCGCAGACCCATGGCCTCGTCCAGTTCGTCGTCTTTGGAGGTCAGGAAAATCACCGGAAGGTCGGTGCGTTTTTTCAGCTCACCGAGCAACTCCATGCCATCCATACGCGGCATCTTGATGTCGAGCACCGCCAGGTCGGGGGGATTGCGCGACATTTCACGCAGCGCCTCCTGGCCATCCTTGTAGGTCAGGACCTCAAAGCCTTCGGCTTCCAGGGTCATCGATACGGAGGTAAGAATGTTACGGTCATCATCGACCAGGGCGATGGTTTGGGTCATTGCGGGTTCCGGGTTGCTCCTCACGGGGGCCAAAAAATAAATTTCAGGAAATTTTAACTCTAAAAGAGCCGGATCCTAAGGAAAAAATAATGGTTTGGAGGCTCAATAAACTTTTTCTTTGTGGCAAAATTATAGTGTTTGCAAGACACCTTGGGGATATCATGTCATTGTTCAGACCAGACTACAGTAACGGGAGAGCGAACATGCGCAGTTCTTACCACCGTCAAAACCGCCCCGTCACCGCACGGTCAAGGTTCCAACGTGGAATTCGCCAAATGTCCATTGCCCGGGTCAAACAGGCCCCGGAAACGGTCGTTTTCGCGCGGTTGACTGGATTTGGCGCGATCGGCCTCATCGCCGCCATGTCGGCTGCGCTGAAATTGTTGTGAACGGACCGTGTACGGCGATGCATGACGCGATGGCCCTGGTGTGCGGGGGGGGGGAGCTTGGGCCCAATTGTCTGACACTTTAAAGACCATCCATGCACTGGGGCGTCTGCTGGCGGGGGCCGCAGGTGATTTGTTGCCGATTGTGCTGGTGGTTGCTTTTTTTCAAGTGGTGGTGATCCGTGAGCCCTTTCCCAATTTGACCGAGGCCCTGATCGGTGCCGCACTGGTGGTGGTGGGGTTGGCGTTTTTTATCCGTGGGTTGGATATTGGTTTGTTTCCGTTGGGCGAAACCATGGCCCAGGCGTTTGCCAAAAAAGGCAGTTTGGTTTGGCTGGTGGGGTTTGCGTTTGCCTTGGGATTTGGCACCACGGTGGCTGAACCGGCGCTGATTGCGGTGGCCGCAGAAGCCGCCCGCACGGTCGCCGAGGGCGGGCTGATCGCCACCGATCCAGAGGCCTTAAACGCCTATGCATATGGCTTGCGCATGACCGTGGCGGTATCGGTGGGGGTGGCTATCGTGGTCGGCGTGGTGCGCATTATCAAGGGCTGGCCGGTGCAACGGCTGATCATCGCGGGTTATTTGGGCATTGTCGCATTGACGTTTTTTGCGCCGCCGGAAATTGTCGGGATCGCTTATGACAGCGGCGGGGTGACCACCTCGACCATCACGGTGCCGCTGGTGACCGCGTTGGGGGTGGGGCTGGCAAGCTCGATCAAAGGGCGCAACCCGATGACCGATGGATTTGGTCTGATCGCCTTTGCCAGCTTGACGCCGATCATGTTCGTGATGGTCTACGGAATGGTGTATTGAGCCTATGGAACTTGTCAATCACATCCTCGGCACCGCTTGGGCAACCTTATTTGACGTGATCCCGATCGCCATCATTTTGGTTTGTTTTCAGGCCGTGGCGATCCGCCGTGTGCCGCCCAACCCCAAACGCATCGCGGTGGGGTTTTTATACGTTTTCATCGGTTTGACCTTATTTCTGGTGGGGCTGGAAATGGCTCTGTTCCCGGTTGGACAAACCATGGCACGGCAATTGACCGATCCGCAATTTGTCGGTGGGGCGGCGGTGCTGGGGCAAGTGAAATGGACGGATTATATCTGGGTCTATGTGTTTGCCGCAGCAATCGGGTTTGCCACCACCGCGGCGGAGCCGTCTCTGATTGCCGTGGCGCTGAAGGCGGAACAAGTTTCAGGGGGTGCGATCAACGCCACCGGGCTGCGGATTGCGGTGGCGATCGGTGTCGCGGTGGGGGTCTCGCTGGGGGCTTTTCGAATTGTCAGCGGAACGCCTTTGCATTGGTATATCATCGCCGGATATGGAGTGGTGATGTTGCAAACCCTGGCGGCGTCAAAGTTTATCATCGCGCTGGCTTATGACAGTGGCGGGGTGACCACATCGACGGTCACGGTGCCGGTGGTCACGGCGCTGGGTTTGGGGTTGGCGGCGACGATACCGGGGCGCAGCGCGGTGTTGGATGGCTTCGGTTTGATCGCGTTCGCCAGCTTATTCCCCATCATGGCGGTTTTGGCCTATGCCAATTTGGTGCAGTGGTTGGAAAAACGACAGATCCAACGCAACTTTCGGGATCAAAACCAACAACGGGAGACCCATCCATGAAGTTCAAAATGATCATGGCGCTTGTGAAGGCAGAAATTACCGACAGCATTATTGATGCCGCGCGGGACGCCGGGGCCACCGGGGCCACGGTGATCACCAGCGCCCAGGGGGAAGGCCTGAAAAAACAAAAAACTTTTTTAGGCCTGGATCTGGCCGCCCAGCGCGACATCGTGTTGTTCATGGTGGTCGAACCCAAAGCCCGGGAAATTTTAGAAACCATTGCGACGGCAGGTAAATTTGACGAAGAACCGGGCGCGGGAATCGCGTTCCAGATCGGCATTGAAGACGCGGTGGGGCTGTCTTCCCAGTTGCCCACTCTGCTTGATGAAATCGAGGAAGAGATATGAACGAAACAACCTACGTTAAAGTCGAAGACATTATGTCGACCGAGATCTGCACCATCGAGGCAACCGCCACGGTCCACGATGCGGTGATCAAAATGCGCGATGCCGGGGTCAGCTCCATGGTGGTGGAACGCCGTGATGCCAGCGATGAATACGGTCTGGTGGTGGTCTCGGACATCGCCAAGCGGGTGATCGCTAAAAATCGTTCCCTGGAACGGGTCAGCGTTTACGAAATTATGAGCAAGCCGGTGCTGACCGTGCCGAAAGACATGAACACCCGTTATGCGGTGCGTTTGCTGGTGAAATTTGGCCTCAGCCGGGGGTTGGTGGTTGATGAACAGCGCACTCCTGTGGGCATCGTGACAGTGCGCGATTTGGTGTTGCGTCACATCGGTGACGGTTCACAATGAGCGGCTCTGACAGATGAAAAAAAACACCCCCGATGAGGCCCTGCGTCTGGCCCGTCTGATCGTTCGCGGAGCCCAAAACGGTGCGTTGGCAACCAACCGGTGCGCGGCGCACAGCCAGCGCGGGGCGCACAGCCAGCGCGGGGCGGGCAACCAGAACGGGGCGGGCTCCGACGCTCCGGCTCATCCTTATGTGTCCAAGGTCGGGTTGGCGGCGGACCGTGCGGGGGTGCCGGTGTTTTTGTTTTCAACCCTGGCCGCACATACCCGGGATTTGTTGGCGGACCCCCGTGCGGCGCTGTTGGTGGAAGGCCCAAGCCCGACCGAAAATCCCCTGGAAGGTCCCCGGTGCAGTCTCATTGGGCGGGTGGAAAAACTGCAATCCGATCAGCGCGAGGCGGCGCGCGCTGTGTATTTGGACCGCCATCCGGGCGCGGCACGCTATGTAGACTTTGGTGATTTTGCGCTGTGGCGCATGGCCATTGACAAGGTCCATTACGTGGGCGGTTTCGGGCGCGCCAAATGGGCCAGAGGGGCGGGTTATGGGGGCGACACCCCGGGCTTGGCGGACGCCCAGGCGGGGATCCTGGAAACCCTCAATGGACCTGAGCTTGACGACCTTCGTGCGTTGGCGGGAATGGTCATGGGGCACCCGGTGGCGCGGGTGCGGGCGCGGGCCATTGATGCGGACGGGTTGGTGATGGCGGGGGGTAGAGGTCGCCCGCTGCGGGTGGATTTTGCCAGCCCGGCACCTGATGTGCGCGGGTGGCGGGCGCGGTTGCGCACGGCGCTTCGCCGGGCGGCGGGTCAACCCGCATCGGGGTAGCGCCCGGTGATGTCAGTTCGGACTCGCAAAGCGGTTTGCGGACCCTATTTACTTTTATATCGGGCAAAAGTATTTTGGCATTTACAATTGGGTGCTTATAACCGGCCTGATAAGCTATGTTTCGGCCTTACACACTTCGAAAGACGGTTGATCAGTCCCATGGGCATTGCCACCATCCTTGCTGTGTTAGCGTTTCTCATCTCCTTGTTGGCGTTGTGGCTGACCAGCGACATTGTCAAAAAGGTCGAAGGTCAGAACGAGAAATTCGTCCGTGGGCACATTTCAACCTTGCGGGAAGAAATGCGTGAAATGGACAAGAGCCTGAACAAGACCGCGAAATTGGTCAAAGGCCAATCCGATGTGCAGGCAGGCCTCGACAGTCGGATAGGTGAACGGGAAAAAACCCTGGAGGGCCTGCACGCGCAGCTGACCGAGGTGCGTGCGCAGCTGGGGCAGTTGGATCGATCGATCCCGGCCCGCTTTCGCGTTAAGGGAGAGGCGGAACCGGACGTGAAGGCCAAACCGAAAAAAGTATCTTGAGACCCCATGTCCGGTTGGGACGTTGGTGAATTGGGACGTTGGCGGCCCGTCTGGCATTATGCGACGGTCTCCGTGGCCCCTTCTTGCTCTGGCACCTATGGCGCGATCCGAAACCTTGAAACCGGGCGCTTAAACTTTCTGCGCAACCGGAAACGGGTCGCCCCGCGAGGTGCCAATCGCCTGCAACAGGGCTGCTTTCAGGCCTTTGATCTTGGCCGGGGCATCGATTTTCAAGCCAAACACGTCGCGCACGTAAAACACATCCACCACCCGTTCGCCGTAAGTCGAAATGTGCGCCGAGGTAATTTGCACGCCAAACTCCGTCAATGCGCGGGTCACATCATGCAAGAACCCCTGGCGGTTGCGGCCGTTGACCTCGATCACGGTGGCGGTTTGCGACGCCTCGTTATTCACCAACACCCGGGGCGGCACCTCGAACACCCGGGTGCGCGACGGCATCTGCCGGGAACGCGCCGCCGCCAAGGCCCGTTTCGGAACCAATTTCCCGGTTAACGCATCTTCGATCCGCGCCTTTAAACGCTTGAGTTTTTCCGTTCCGGTGAAGGCATGGCCTTCGATGTTTTGCACCCAAAACGTATCCAGAGCCATGCCATTGCCAAAGGTCGTCACCTTGGCATCGACAATGTTCGCCCCCGACAGCGCCATCGCCCCGGCGATGGCGGCAAACAGGCCCGGATGATCCAGGGTGTGGATCAACACCTCGGTCACGTCGATGCGTTCCACCGCGCGGGTTTCCATATACACCTTGGTGCCTTGGGCATGTGCATCGCGGACGATTTCGGCATGGTGCGCCAAGTCATCCGTGCCATAGGACAGAAAATAGTTGGCGTGGCCCTGGGCCAAATGCCAATCCACATCTGCGCTCGGCCAGTGGTCCAATTGATCGATCAGCTTTTTGCGCACCCAATCGGCGCGGGCTTCGCGGCGCTGGGCCGGCAAACCACCGGTCATCAATTCTTGGGCGCTGTAGTACAATTCACGCAACAAAGAGGCTTTCCAGCCGTTCCATACCGTCGGCCCCACCGCCCGGGTGTCGGCCACCGTCAGGATCAACAACAATCGCAGGCGTTCGGGCGATTGCACCAGTTCGACAAAATATTTGATTGTTTTGGGGTCGTCCAGATCGCGTTTGTAGGCATTGCGGTTCATGTCCAAATGGCGCAACACCAACCACGACACGGTGTCGGTTTCCCATTCATTAAGGCCAAAACGCGGGCACAGGGTTTTCGCCACCTCGGCCCCCACCACCGAATGATCGCCGCCCCGGCCCTTGGCGATGTCGTGCAACAACACCGCCACATACAACACCCGGCGCGACTGCACGTCCTTGATCACTTCGGTGCTCAACGGATGGTCTTCAGCCAGCAGGCCACGTTCGATGCGGCTCAAGATGTCGATTGCGCGGATGGTGTGTTCGTCGACCGTGTAGACGTGGTACATGTCGTACTGCATCTGCGCCACCACACGGCCAAAATCGGGCACAAAACGGCCCAAAACCCCAGACTCGTTCAACCGCATCAGCACCCGTTTGGGCCCTTTTGGCAAGGTCAACATATCCAAAAACAACTGGTTCGCCAGCGGGTCGTTCCGGACCTTTTTGCCGATCCGTTTCAAGTTACGCTGGACCAGGCGCAAGGCTTCGGGATGGATGTCGAGATCGTATTTTTCCGCTTCGCCAAACAGGCGCAATAAATTCACCGGGTCATCCTTGAACACGAGGTCGTGCTCCACCGTCAAACGACCGCCATCAACCTTGAAGCTTGTAATTTTACGCTTGCGAAAATTGAACGATGGCAAGGTGATGCGGGATTTTTTGGCATGTTGGTGTTCCAGAACCGCGCAAATAACCCGGGTCAAATCGCCCACGTCTTTGGCGATCAGAAAATAGTGCTTCATAAACCTCTCAACCGCGCTGACCCCGGCGCGGTCGGTGTAATCCATGCGCTGGGCCAAATCATTTTGCACGTTGAAACTGATGGTTTCGTCGGGCCGCCCGGAAATGTAGTGCAGGTGACAGCGCACCGTCCATAAGAACCGTTGCGCCTTGTTGAAACGCCGGGCGTCGGCTTTGTGCAGCACGCCCTTGTCCACCAGTGCCGCAACATCATCAACCCGGTAGAGAAATTTGGCAATCCATAGCAAGGTTTGCAAATCGCGCAGGCCGCCTTTTCCGTCCTTGATGTTGGGCTCTAAAACATAGCGGGAATCGCCCATCCGTTCGTGGCGTTGATCGCGTTCATCCAGTTTGGCTTTGACAAAATTTGCGCCTTGGCCATGGATCACATCGCGTTCATATCGGGTTTCAAAGGCCCCCAACAAACCGTGCTCGCCACAGATCCAACGGGCTTCCAACAGGCTGGTGGAAATGGTGATGTCGCTTTTCGCCATCTGGATGGCTTCGTCCACGCTGCGGGTGGCGTGGCCGACCTTCAGGCCCATGTCCCACAGCATATACAGCATCCATTCGACCGCGTCATGGGCCGACGAATGGGCTTTTTTCGGCAGCAGAAACATCAGGTCCAAATCCGAATGCGGCGATATTTCCGCCCGCCCATAACCGCCGGTGGCGATCAGGCTCATGGCGTCATCGGGCAACGCGACCACATGAGTGATGGTCAATTCGTGCAAGGTACGGATCAATTGATCCAGCAAGAACGCCCCAGCCCGCAGGGTCCGGGCTCCGGTCGCTTCACCGCTTTCAAAGCGCCGCTGAATTTCCCCGCGACCACCGTCCAGTGCGGCCTTAAAAAGCGCCAGAACCTTGCCTCGCACCTTGGGTTTTTTAAGGTCGCCGCCCTGGACCAGGATCGACAAATCGGCGGTCAAGGTTTTGCGGCAAATGATGCCGCGTGGCGACTTGATTATGAAGCGCATGTTCCGTCCTTCGACCCCTGGGTAATTTCGAGTTTAATCCCACCTGTCACGATATACCATGGATGGCGGAAGATGAACCAGAACCCGCCACCAACCACAGGTTCGATCACCGCTTGTGCCGGGGGCTTGTTTTGGCTCTAATGGAAATCCTGTTCATTTGGTTCGATTGCCCATGTCCCCTGATCCTTGCAAGTCTGAATGCGACCACTTGATCGCACTGGCGCGTGAGATGGGCGGTACCGGGGTCGGCGCTCCGTTCCTCACGGCGTGGCTCACACACGCCCAGGCGGTGCAAAACAGCCCGATGCTGGAAACCCTGGACGGCGAACGCATGGTCGATGATCTGGCCCTCGATTTACGGCGGCGCTGGCTGCAGCACTGTCACAAGACGTCTTCCACCTACATGATGTCGCCGCCCCACACCCAAGCCAAATACTTAAGCAACGGCACCCGGGTTCACTACCCCTACGAACGCTGGCTTAAACCCGAGGCCCTGGAAGCCCGGCTGTTGACCCAGCAGCCCCCGCCCACCGGCTGGAACGCCCGCGCGGTGGTGTTCGCCAACGCCATGTCGGCCATCACCACGATGTTCCAAACCTACCGCAATCGCGCCGCCAAACTGTGGCCCCGTCCGGGCACGGCACCACTTTCGTTGCACTGGTTTGGCGGCTATTTTGAAATATCCAGGGCCTTGGAATTGCTCTGTGGGGGTGATTTTTTTGCGCGCAAGCATGCCCGGCAACAAACCTTGTGCGATGCCGTCGCAAGGGGCGAGGCCGATCTGGTTTTGATTGAGCCGGTGGCCGCCAACCTGAAACTTGAGGTGTTCGATCTGGATGCGTTTGTTCAGGCTTGGCAACGCCGTCCCGCCACCGCCAGGCCGTGCACCCTGATCATCGACACATCGTTGTGTGCGGACACCTTTCGCGGGGAAGATTTATGCCAAAAATTGGCCACCAACCCGCCCGCGCTGGTGGTGATGGTGCGCTCCGCCCTGAAATTGGACCAACATGGCCTGGAGTTGGCCAACGCCGGGCTGGTGAGCCTTTTGGCCCGTGATGGCGAAGCGTCAAGTCAAGCCCTGGAACGCTTTACCGCCACCTTAAGGCTGGCCCGCACCACCTTGGGCGCGGGGCTGTCGCAAAATGAACAAAGCGCGTTAAGTGTGCCGTTTTTTCTGACCCCGGGTGCGCTCGCCGTTCACACCAGGGCCGTGTTTGCGCACAACCGCGAACTTGCCCAGCGCCTCAACGCCGCCATCGCCACCCACAACGGTGTCATCGATGCCGTATATCACCCCAGCCTCAGCCCCCTGAACGCGCACCCCTGGGCCCAGGCCCCTTACGTGAACATCCACTTTCAACCCGATGACGACAGTGCCCGCGGTTTTTTGCGCGCGGTTTTGGAACACGAAATCAAGGCCCAAAAATTGCGCTTTTGTTCCGGCAGCAGTTTTGGTTTTCGCAGTCACCGTTTTGAGATGGGCTTTGCGAAGGGCTATAAATACACCACCTTACGGGTGGCCATGGGGGCCCGTGCGGGGCTATCGTGCGAGGGTGTGATCGGTTTATTTGAACGGCTCTGCGCTCACCGGGATTTTGCCGCACTGCGCGCCGCCTATCCACATATCCCGGCCAACGCAAAATCATAAATCGACCCCAAGGAGCACCCCGACCGTGATCTTTCGCCAGTTGTTTGAACCCCAGTCTTGTACTTATACCTATTTGATCGGCTGCCGCGATACCGGCCACGCGGTGCTGATCGACCCGGTGTTGGAAACATTTGTCCGCGATCTCGAGATCATCCGTGAACTGGGCCTGACCCTGGCCTACACCCTGGACAGTCACATTCATGCCGATCATTTGACGTCTGCGTTAAAGCTCAAATCCGAAACCGGCTCGAAAATCGCCCTGCCCGCTGCCGCGAACGTGGCCTGTGGCGATGTGGCGGTTCACGAAGGTGAACCGTTCACCGTCGGCCACCTGCGCCTTGACGCCTTGTTTACCCCCGGCCACACCGACCATCATCACTGTTACACCATCGAAAGCGGTGCCTGGGGTGCCCTGTTCAGTGGCGATTGTCTGTTGATTGATGGCTGTGGGCGGACCGATTTTCAGGGCGGATCGGCGACCCAACAATTTGCTTCGGTCCGCGACAAACTGTTTTCCCTGCCCGCCGAGACCCTGGTCTTTCCCGGCCACGATTACCACGGCCGCGCGGTGTCCACCATCGGCCAGGAACGCACCCGCAACCCACGCCTGAAAGATGCCATCAATGTGGATCAGTTTGTCGAGATCATGGCCGGCCTGAATTTGCCTTATCCGAAAAAAATGGACATGGCCGTGCCCGCCAACGTGCTGTGTGGAAAATGCCCCGACGATATCCCCGCGACCATGAAACGCCTTTGTGAGATCACCCCTCAGGGCTAATCGCTACACTCCATAGCTTTCAATGCATATAAAAAATCAAGCGCTTCCCGGGGGCTCATTTCATCGGGCAATACGGCCTTGATGGCCCGTTCGGCCTCTGACGGCGGACGTGGCCCAAAGGCAGCCTTGACGGTCGCCGGGGCATGGGAAAACAATGGCAAATCATCGGCCAGTTTGGTCAGGGCCGACGACTGTTGGCCGGTTTCCAGAGTTTGTAAAATCTGTTCGGCGCGCGTCACCACGGCGGCCGGCAAACCGGCCAACTGACCGACATGAATACCATACGACCGGTCTGCGGCCCCCGGCCCGACTTCGTGTAAAAACACCACATCGCCCTGCCATTCCTTGACCTTCATGGCATGACAACTCAGCCCCGACAGTTTTGCCTGAAGGGCGTTTAATTCATGGTAATGGGTGGCGAACAATGCCCGGCACCGGTTCACACCGTGGAGGTGTTCGGTCACCGCCCACGCGATCGACAGGCCGTCAAAGGTTGACGTGCCGCGGCCGATTTCATCCAAAATCACCAGCGCCCGGTCGCCGGCCTGGTTCAAAATTGCGGCGGTTTCAACCATTTCGACCATGAAGGTCGAACGCCCCCGGGCCAAATCATCCGCCGCGCCCACACGCGAAAACAAGCGGTCCACGACCCCGATGCGGGCGCGGGCACACGGTACGAAAGAGCCCATTTGCGCCATCACCGCGATCAGCGCATTTTGCCGCAAAAAGGTCGATTTACCCGCCATGTTGGGCCCGGTCAGCAACCACAAACGACCCTGGTCGTCGTCTTGAAGGCAATCGTTGGCAATAAATTTTTCACCGTCGCCCCGCTCCAACGCGGCTTCGACCACCAAATGGCGACCTTGTTCGATCACGAAATCGCGGCTGTTATCAACTGTGGCACGGGTCAAACGGCGCACCACCGCCAGATCCGCCAAGGCAAAAGCGACGTCCAGTTCGGCCAGGGCACGCGCGGTGTTGGCCACCGCATCGGCGGCGGCCAACACCTGGCTGACCAGGGCGTCGAACACCTCGACCTCCAGGGCCACCGCGGCGTCTGCGGCGCGGGCAATTTTGCCTTCCAGTTCGGACAGCTCAACGGTGGCAAAACGCACCGCGTTGGCGAGGGTTTGGCGGTGGATATAAGGTCCGTCCGCGCCCATCAAAGTGTCCCCGTGCCGGGCCGGAACCTCGATAAAATAACCCAGCACGTTGTTGTGTCTGATCTTCAACGCACCGATCCTGGTGTCGGCCTGATAGTCCGTCTGCAGGGCCGCGATCAAGCGGCGGCTTTCGTCGCGCATCATGCGCAACTCATCCAGGTCGGCACGGTAACCCCGGCGCACAAAGCCGCCATCGCGGGCCAACAGCGGCAGGTCATCATCCAGCGCCGCCGCCAGTTCGGCGACCAGTTCACCATGATTGCCAAGGCCATTGAGGCTTGCTTGTAGGCCTTGCGAAGCGGTTTTGCCGTCAAACAGCGCCCGCGCCACGGCGCTCAACGCCAAGCCCGCCTCGACCGCCGCCACATCGCGCGGCCCGCCCCGACCCAGGGTGATGCGGCTGAGGGCGCGTTCCAGTTCGGGACAGCGTTTCAACAGCGCGCGCACATCGTCGCGCAGATGGCTTTCGTCGACACAAAACTGCACATCGCAAAAGCGCGCTTCAATCTCGGCCACCTCGGTCAGGGGTGCGGCGAGGCGACTGGCCAACAAACGCGCCCCGGTGCCGGTCACGGTGTGGTCGATGGTCGCCAATAAGGATCCCTTACGGGTCCCACTTAAGGTTTCGGACAATTCCAAATTGCGCCGGGTGGCGGCGTCAATGTCCATCACCCCGCCGGGTGCGATGCGGGTCAGGGGCGACAGGCGCGGCAATTTTCCTTTTTGCGTCAGTTCGACATAATCCAGCAAGCCCCCCGCAGCGGCCATTTCCGCGCGGCCAAAGCCCCCAAACGCATCCATGGTTTTGACGCCAAAAAGCGTTTCCAGACGCCTGGCCCCATTGGTGCTGTCAAACCGTGCCGCGGGTTGGGGCGTAAGCACATCGCGCCAATCGTTCCACACATCGGCCAGGTCATCGCGGTCTGCCAAGATGTCCGGGCACAATATTTCCCCCGGTTTCAGGCGCGCCAACTGTGCCGCGAGGTGAGCGGGGGCGGAGGCTTGCGCAAAAAATGCTCCGGTCGAAACATCCACCCACGCCAGACCCAACGCCCCTTGGGCTTCGGCGATGGCGGCCAAATAATTGTTGGCGCGCGCGTCCAAAAGGGCGTCTTCGGTGATCGTTCCGGGCGTCACCACCCGCACCACGGCACGGCGCACCACCGATTTGGCACCGCGTTTTTTGGCCTCGGCGGGATTTTCGGTTTGTTCACACACCGCAACGCGAAAACCCTTGCGGATCAAGCGCGATAAATATTGATCGTGGCTGTGTACCGGCACCCCGCACATGGGAATATCTTCGCCGTTGTGCTTGCCCCGCTTGGTCAAGGTGATGTCCAGGGCGGCGGCGGCCTGACGGGCATCGTTAAAAAACAGCTCGTAAAAATCACCCATGCGATAAAACAGCAGCGCATCGGGGTGGTCGGCCTTAATGGCCAGGAACTGCGCCATCATCGGGGTCACTGGGGGGCCGGACGCGGCGGCGATAGGGGTCATTTGAGTTGTGAGGATCCGACATTGAAAGACCGCCACACCTTACCCACTTGGGCGACCTGGAATCAACACATGAAATCGGTGCCAAAGTGTCTTGGCCTGTCAAGTGAAGCGGCCTAACATGTGTCATGGAATTGAAACTTTGGAGGTGCGCCATGACCACAACCGTCACCGTCAACCGTGAAGTCGTCGGCTTGTTCGAAGACCGCCCCAGCTTTGAGGCCGTCGTGCACCACTTGTTGCAGGTGGGATTTACGCGCACCGACCTGTCGGTGCTCGACAGCCATGTGAGCCTGGCTGCGGCGGGGGCACCGGCGGTGCTGTGGAAAGACACCCTCACCGCGCTGGTCGGCGAAATCAAATACGAAGGCCCGCTGGTCGCTGTCGGGGTGATTTTACTCGCCGGTGGCCCAACCGCCGCACTGATCGCGGGCTTGATCGGTGCCGCAACCGCCGGGGTCGCCGCCAAGGAGGTTCTCGATGAAGTGACCTCAGCACCCGACAGCGCCGATTTTACCAATGCGCTGGCCGCCGGCGGGCTGATCCTGTGGATCAATTGTGCGACGCCGGCCCAAGAACAACAGGCCCTGAAATTGCTCCAACAGTTTGGTGCCGGCAACGTCCACGTTCACGAACGCAGCTCCTGAATCCTCCCCATTCAAGCGAAAGAGCACCATGCCCGACGATCAGGAATTCTCCGCCATTGACCAGGAATCCCTTGTCATGCATGCCCGTGGGCGACCGGGAAAAATCGAAATTCACGCCACCAAACCCCTCACCACCCAGCATGACTTATCGCTCGCCTATAGCCCCGGAGTTGCCGCCCCGTGCAGGGAAATCGAACGCGACCCACAACTGGCATACGACTACACCGCCAAGGGCAATTTGGTGGCGGTGATCACCAATGGCACGGCGGTTTTGGGGTTGGGCGATTTGGGGGCCCAGGCGGCCAAACCGGTGATGGAAGGCAAGGCGGTGCTGTTCAAACGCTTTGCCGATATTGACGGTATTGACCTGGAAATTGACACCCGCGACAGCGAAGCCTTCATCAACAGCGTCAGATATCTGGGGCCCAGTTTTGGCGGCATCAATTTGGAAGACATCGCCGCGCCCGATTGTTTCATCATCGAACAGCAACTGCGCGAACTGATGGATATCCCGGTGTTTCACGATGACCAACATGGCACCGCGATCATCACGGCCGCGGGCCTGATCAACGCCTGCCAGCTCACCGGTCGAACCATGGATAAAATCAAAATCGTCGTCAACGGAGCCGGGGCCGCAGCGATTGCCTGTATTGAGTTGGTGCAATGCCTCGGCGTGCCCGCCGCCAACACCATCATGTGCGACAGCAAAGGGGTGATCTATCAAGGCCGGGAAGCGGGCATGAACCAATGGAAAGCCGCCCACGCCGCCGCCACCGCAACCCGCACCCTGGCCGAGGCGCTGGTCGACGCGGATGTCTTTTTGGGGCTGTCGGTCAAGGGCGCGCTCACCCCTGAAATGGTCACCAAAATGGCCGCCAAGCCGATTATTTTCGCCATGGCCAACCCCGATCCTGAAATTTCCCCCGAACTCGCCAAGGCGGTCCGTCCCGACGCCATTATTGCCACCGGGCGGTCCGATTATCCCAACCAGATCAATAATGTTTTAGGCTTTCCCTATATTTTTCGCGGTGCCTTGGACGTGCGTGCGACGACCATCAATGAAGACATGAAAGTCGCCGCCGCCCACGCCATCGCATCGCTGGCCCGCGAAGACGTTCCCGACGAGGTGGACATGGCCTATTCCGGCCAGCACTTAAAATATGGCCCCGATTACATCATCCCCGCACCATTCGATCCGCGCCTGATCACCACCGTACCCCTCGCCGTGGCCGAAGCTGCGATGGCGTCCGGGGTCGCTCAACGTCCGATCATTGATCTTGATGCCTATCGTCACGAACTCAGCGCCCGCCTGGACCCGACCGCGGCAATCTTGCAGGCCATTTTCGAAGAGGTGCGGCTCAACCCGCGCCGGGTGGTCTTTGCCGAAGGCGAAGAGGAAAAATCCATTCGCGCCGCCGTCGCCTTTTACAATGCGGGCTATGGATTGCCAATTTTGGTGGGGCGCGAAGAGCAAGTTCTGGACCACATGAAAGCGCTTGGCTTGCCCAAACCCGACGGGGTGGAAATCACCAACGCCAAGCTGTCCGACGCCACCGAGCGTTACGTCGAAATGCTCTATGTGCGCCTCCAGCGCGAAGGCAAACTGTTTCGAGACTGCCAGCGCATGGTCCATCAAAATCGCAATATCTTTGCCGCTTGCATGGTGGCGGAGGGTGACGCCGACGCGATGATCACCGGCCTCACCCGCAATCACCACGTTGCCCTGCAAGACATCACCCGGGTGATGGACCCCAGCCCCGATCAATCGGTTTTGGGTCTGACCTTGATGATCGCCCAGGGGCGCACGGTGTTTTTGACCGACACCGCCGTGAACATCATGCCCGATGCCCAACAGTTGGCCGACAGCGCCATCCAGGCCGCCGCCAAGGTGCGCCATTTGGGCCAGGAACCCCGCGTGGCGCTGCTGTCGTTTGCCAATTTCGGCAATCCCATGCCCGATCGCACCCAAGTCATGCGCGAGGCGGTGAAAATTCTCGACCAGACCCAGGTTGGCTTTGAGTACGAAGGGGAAATGAGCGCCGAAGTGGCCCTGGATTATTCCCTGCAAAAACGGGTCTTTCCATTCACTCGGCTGTCCGGACCGGCCAATGTGTTGGTTTTGCCGGGGCTCAATTCGGCCAGCATTTCTTCCGGTCTGGTCCAACAGCTGGGCGGCGGCACGGTGATCGGTCCGTTGTTGCTGGGCATCGGCAAACCGGCGCAAATTGCCGCCATGGGGGCCACCGTATCCGATTTGGTCAATTTGGCCGCGCTGGCCGCCCATGATGCGATTTGAAAAGACGCCAAGCGTGATATATCATAAATCTGTCACTTGGAACTGTCGCAAACAGTCCCCCAGCCGCCCCCTTCGCCCCAGGCTCCGGCGTGTGACCCCAACAGGACACCGCCCTCATGGCTGACGCGCCCGCGCCCCAAAACAAGACCTCCCTGGACAGAGACCTTAAGACCATCACCCGGGTGGAAACGGCCGCCCGTATCCACGGGCAAGCCGTCTCGCGGATGGGTTTGGCGCTGCTGTTTTTGGCTGGGGTGTGGATTTTCGCCTCCAATCTGGGCATGGCGTTTAACCCGTTCGTCGTTGCCGCCGCGGTCATCGGTGGCTATATGGCGATCAACATCGGGGCCAACGACGTTGCCAACAACGTCGGCCCGGCGGTCGGGTCCAAGGCCCTGACGTTGACCGGGGCCATCTTGATTGCCGCCGTGTTCGAAGCCGGCGGCGCGCTGCTGGCCGGTGGCGACGTGGTTTCAACCATCAAAAAAGGCATCATCGACCCCAGCCTGATGCCCGACGCCGCGACCTTTATGACCGTGATGATGGCGGCAATTCTGGCCGCCGCGCTGTGGCTCAACCTCGCCACCTATCTGGGTGCGCCGGTTTCAACCACCCACGCCATCGTCGGCGGCGTGTTGGGGGCCGGGGTCGCCGCCACCGGGGTTGGCGCGGTGAACTGGCCGACCATGACTAAAATCGCCGCAAGCTGGGTCATTTCCCCGATTCTGGGGGGCCTGATCGCGGCGGGGTTTTTGTATTTTATCAGCAGCAATGTGCTCAACCGGGTTGATAAACTCAAAGCCGCCCAGCGCTGGGTGCCGGTTTTGGTGGCGCTCATGGCCGGGGTCTTCGCCATGTACCTGATGAACAAAGGCCTGAAAAAAATTTACACCACCGGTTGGGCGGAAATGTTTGTCGTCGGGGGCGCGACTTATGCGCTGGTGTGGTTTGCCACCCGGGCCCGCATCCGGGCCAGGTCCAAAACAATGGAAAACCGCTCCAAGTCTGTCAACGCGTTGTTTATTTTGCCGCTGATTATTTCTGCCGCCCTGTTGTCATTTGCCCACGGAGCCAACGATGTGGCCAACGCGGTGGGACCGCTGGCGGCGATTGTTTCGGCCTCAAGCAGCGGTGAAATCGTCATCAAGGCGGGCATTCCATTGTGGGTGATGCTGGTCGGTGCGGTGGGCATTTCCATCGGCCTGATGTTGTTTGGACCACGTTTGATTCGCACCGTGGGTCAGGAAATCACCAAACTGAACCCGGTACGGGCGTTCTGCGTGGCCTTGTCGGCGGCCATTACCGTGCTGGTCGCGTCAGCCTTCGGGTTGCCGGTGAGCTCCACCCACATCGCCGTGGGCGGGGTGTTCGGGGTTGGTTTTTTGCGCGAATATCTGGATCGTCGCGACAACCGCAGGCGCCGGCTTTCACCTTTGTCGGCGGCCCAGGCGGGGCTCCAAAACGCCCTGCACACGGTCCAGGGCGCAACCCCTGAGTTGCATCACATCCCCACCCTGGCGCATCATCAAAAATCCGCCCGCAAGGCCACCAAACGCAAGCTGGTGCGCCGCCGACACGCCTGGACCATCGCCGCGGCATGGATCATCACCGTGCCGTCGGCCGCGGCCCTCGCGGCGGGACTGTATTTTGCCATGGGCGCGCTGGACATCCGGCCTTAATTTTTAACGCCTTCAAGGACAATCGAGCCCACAATCACATCGGCCCCGGTATTGATCAGCGCGAGACCGTCAAAGGCGGCGCGAAAGCTGGTGTCCTGGGCGCGCAAAATGGTTTTGCCATCAAGGTTAACGGTCATGCGACCGTCCTTGCCACGGACCCACTGCAAGCTGTGTTGTTTTTGGTCTTCCAGGCCGTTAAGGGATGCGGTGTCGATGGTGCTGTCGCCGCGCGCCGTGGTGCGCAGCAGTTTCGCAGTGGCCCCGCGGGCCCCTTGGCGGGGTGTATAGATCACCCGGTAGCCGTTCAAGTCCCGCCCCTGGGTCACCGCAAAGGCAAAACTGCCGGTCGCAGTCCACGATGAAAAAGTGCTGGTGAGGGTGAACGCATTGGCCATCCGCACCCGGGTGCGCAACACCGCATCCGGGGTCGCCGGGGCCGGAGGTTTTGGCTCTGCGGTGGGGGTGGTTTTGGAAGAATTGGAGCCTTGCAAAATGGCCCCGAGAATGGAAATCGCCAGTTCTTCCTTGCTGACCTTAGCGGTTGTCGTTTGCGTCGCAACCGGGTCCGCCGTCCTGGAACGCAGGCCGTAACCCTGTTCGACCCAATATTCCCCCGAGACCACGGTCCAGCCCGGATTGCGGGTCAAATCGCCGTCGGAAAAATCATCAAACAACAGCCTCTGGCTGACCGGGCCCTGGTTCGAGGCCTGGTTTGGGCCTTGATAACGCGCCATCAGATCGCGTAAATCTTGCAAGAACACCCGGTCTGCGGCGCGGGCGGTTTCGGCCTCGTCAACCAGCGCCTTTAAGTCTTTGAGCAACGCTGGAACGCCAGGCTCACGGATTTGCGCGGCTTGCGGCGGCGACCAGCTTTGATAGCGATTGGTTTGCGCGCTGGCCGATCCGGCCATCATCAAAACCCCCGTGACAACCGCCACATGGCTAAAGCCCACCGGAAAACGGTCGCGTAATCGGCACCACGGCATGTCACGGCCTTTCAAAATTGATCCTCCGGACAGCTTACCAAGTCGTCCGTGGCAGAACAATGGCAAGCCGAAAAAGGACCGTTTGATGGCCGCTTTAATTATTTTTTGGCGCGCACGATGCCTTCAAGGACCAATTCCTTGGCCCGCTCCGGGCCTTCCCAACCGGTGACCTTGACCCATTTACCTTCTTCAAGGTCTTTGTAATGGGTGAAGAAGTGGGCAATTTGTTCAATCAATATGGGCCGCACATCGGTGTAAGATTCGACGTTTTCATAGTACGGATGCAACCGATGCACCGGCACGCAGAGGATTTTTTCGTCGATCCCGCTTTCGTCTTCCATCAACAACACACCGATCGGTCGCGACACCACCACCACGCCCGGGGCAACCGTGTGCTGACCCAGCACCGCCGCATCCACCGGGTCGCCATCGTCGGACAGGGTGTGGGGAATAAAGCCGTAGTTGCACGGATAATGCATCGCGGTGTGCAAAAACCGGTCCACGAACATCGCCCCGGACTCTTTATCCAATTCGTATTTCACCGGATTGCCGCCCATCGGAACTTCGATCACGACGTTGAATTCCTCGGGCGCGTTGTTGCCGATGGGAAGTTTGGAAATGTCCATGGTGTAGCTGCTCTCGATCAAAAATCAAAAAAGGGCGGGGGGCGGCATATTGCGCCGCACAATGGGCTATATGGCGGCTATATGGCACGGATAACCCCAATCGTCCACATTTTTCAGAACCGTTTAAAAGCTTATTGTTCCGGACTCGGCGTGGAAAAATGCCGCATCATCCACGCCAACAAAACCAACCCCGGGATGGCCGCCGCTGTGGTGAGCAGAAAAAAGCTCACCCAGTCCATCTGATCCGCCAGCCACCCACTGCCCGCCGACATCACGGTGCGCGACGCGGCCATAAACGAGGTCAGCAACGCATACTGGGTGGCGGTATACGCGACGTTGCACAGGCTCGATAAATAGGCCACGAACGCCGTCGTGCCCATGCCGGTGGTGATGTTTTCCACCGCGATGGTCACCGCCAACATGCGCACATCCGCGCCCGCCCAGGCTTGCACCACAAACACCAGGTTGGAGACCGCCATCAGCACCCCGCAAATCAGCAAGCCGCGCATGATGCCAAACCGGGCCAGCACCACCCCGCCCAAGATACCCCCGGCGATGATCGCGTTGAAGCCAAACACCTTGGCGACCGCGGCGATTTCGGTCTTGCTGAACCCCAATTCCAGAAAAAACGGCGTTTTCATCACCCCTAAAATCGCGTCTCCGTACTTGTATAACAAAATAAACAACAAAATATGCACCCAGCCGCGCCGCGTCATGAAATCGGCAAAAGGTGCCACCACCGCGCCGTACAGCCACGCCGAGGCTTCCGCCAAGGGACGGCTGAGATGTTGTTTTTGTTCTAAAAACTCTTCCACCGCCCGTTCGCGCCGTTGGGCATCGGGCGTGATGGTTACGTCCGGTTCCGGGTTGAGCAAAATCGCCACGATGCCCACGCCGACCAGCACCGCCATGGCGAAGAACACCGTTTGCCACGCGAACAGATCGGCAAAAACCAAACCCGCCGCCGCCGTGCCCACCTGGCCCAGGCGCCAGCCAAAGACCGCCGTGGCGGCCCCGGCGGCAAGTTGATCGTTGGATAAAATTTCGATCCGGTAGGCATCCACCACAATGTCTTGGGATGCGGACGAAAACGCCACCGCCAGGGCAAACAGCGCCGTCGTCCACGGGTCGATCCCCGGCTGGGTGAAGCCCATGGCAAAAATCGCCGCCAGCAACGTCAACTGGGTGAACAGCACCCAGCCCCGGCGGCGACCAAACACAGGCGTAAACAGCGGCAACGCCAGCTTATCCATCACCGGCGCCCACAAAAATTTCAAGGCATACGGCAAGCTGACCAGGGCAAACAGGCCGATGGTGGTCTTCGACACCCCTTCATCCACCAGCCACGCACTGAGCGGATCGGCCAACACACCAAATGGCAGGCCGCTGGAAAAGCCCAAAAACAACAACGACAGAACCCGTCGATCCCGATAGACCGCCGCCGACTTGAACCAGGACCGCATCCCTATCCCCTTTTGCCGATCACCCGTTTCCCCGCAGGGTCATGAGACCCGGTTAATGCAGGTTATTTTTTCAACTGATAGCCGGTTTTGAAAATCCACCACACCGCCGCCATGCAGAGGCTTAAAAAGCCCACCGTCATGGCCATGCTGAGGCCCACCCCCACATCGGCGATTTCATAAAAACTCCAGCGAAATCCGCTGACCAGGTACAACACCGGATTGAGCAACGCGACCTTTTGCCAAAACGGCGCCAACATATTGACCGAATAAAAACTGCCGCCCAAAAACACCAACGGCGTGACCACCAGCAACGGGATGATTTGCAGTTTTTCAAAATTGTTGGCCCACACCCCGATGATGAAGCCAAAGAGGCTGAAACTCACCGCTGTCAGGACCAAAAAGGCCATCATCCAGACCGGGTGCGCCACGGTGAGGGGCACAAACAACCCCGCCGTCGCCAAAATGATCAAACCCAAAAGCAGCGATTTGGTCGCCGCCGCCCCGACATAGCCCAAGACAATTTCAAACGATGAAATGGGTGCCGAAAGCAATTCGTAAATGGTCCCCATGAATTTCGGGAAATAGATGCCAAACGAAGCATTGGCGACACTTTGGGTCAGCAACGACAACATGATCAAGCCGGGCACGATGAACGAGCCATAGGCAACCCCGTCGATTTGTTCGATCCGTGAACCGATCGCCGAGCCAAACACAACAAAATACAGCGACGTGGAAATCACCGGCGACACGATGCTTTGAAACAAGGTCCGCCGGGTGCGCGCCATTTCAAACATGTAGATCGCTTTGACCGCATAAAAGTTCATGACGCATCCTCGACCAAGGTGACGAAAATATCTTCCAGCGAACTTTGCGTGGTGCTGAGATCAGAAAATTTTACCCCCGCATCGTGCAGTGCGCCCATCAACGCGGCGATCCCGGTTCTGCTGGCCTGGCTGTCATAGGTGTAGATCAATTGCATGCCATCGCCGCTGAGGGCCAAATCAAAGTCCGCCAACGTCCCGGGAATTTCGACAAGCGCGGCTTGCAAATCCAGCACCAGTTGCTTTTTGCCCAATTTTTGCATCAATTCGGTTTTTTCTTCGACCACGATGATCTCACCGTTGTTGATCACCCCGATGCGGTCGGCAATTTCTTCGGCTTCCAGGATATAGTGGGTGGTCAAAATGATCGTCGTGCCGCCCGCCCGCAGACGTTCGATCAAGCGCCACATATCTTGGCGCAAGGTCACATCCACCCCGGCGGTCGGTTCGTCCAAAAACAAAATTTCCGGTTCGTGCGACAGCGCCTTGGCGATCAGCACCCGGCGCTTCATGCCGCCCGAAAGTTCGGTGATGGTGCTGTCTTTTTTGTCCCATAACGACAGATCTTTCAGCACCTGTTCAAGGTGTTCCGGATTGGCCCGTTTGCCAAACAAGCCGCGGCTGAAGGCCACCGTGCCCCACACCGTTTCAAAGGCGTCCGTGGTCAGTTCCTGGGGCACCAAACCGATTAACGCGCGGGTTTTGCGGTAATCGGCAACATTGTCATATCCCGCCACCCGGACCGTTCCGGCGGTGGCGTTGACGATCCCGCAGATGATGCTGATCAGGGTGGTTTTGCCCGCCCCATTGGGTCCCAGAAGGGCCAGAATTTCACCCCGGCGAATGTCCAGATCAATGCCCTTTAAGGCTTCAAAGCCGCTGGCATAGGTCTTGGACAGGTTATGGATGGCGATCAGGGTATCCATTTGGCGCACGGTCTGAACTTTCACACTGAAAAGAGTGTCGATATCGTACACGAGCCCCGCCCGGGGTCAGCCGCTGGTATCGGCTTTACGTGATTCCCGTTTGCGGATATTGGAATCCAGATGACGTTTGCGCAAGCGCATACTTTGGGGCGTCACCTCAACCAGTTCGTCGTCTTGAATGTAGGCGATGGCCTGTTCCAGGCTGATGCGGCGCGGCGGGGTCAGGCGCACCGCGTCATCGGTGCCCGAGGCACGCACGTTGGTCAGTTGCTTGGCCTTCAGCGGATTGACTTCCAGATCACCGGGACGTGAATGTTCACCAATGATCATCCCGGCGTAGGTTTTTACCCCATTGCCGACAAACAGCGGGCCACGGCCTTCGAGGTTTTGCAGCGCATAGGCCACGGTGGATCCGCTGGCGTTGGAAATCAGCACGCCATTGCGTCGACCGGGCAATTTGCCCTGGTAAGAGACATAACTGTGAAATATCCGCGACATGATGCCGGTGCCGCGCGTTTCGGTCAAAAATTCACCGTAATAACCGATCATGCCACGGGCCGGAACATGGAACACCAAACGGGTTTTTCCGGCACCGGACGGTTTCATTTCTTTCATCTGGCCTTTGCGCAGGCTCAAGGCTTCGACCACGATGCCGGAATATTCTTCATCCACGTCAACGGTGACTTCTTCCAGCGGTTCGGTGCGGTTGCCATCGTCGTCTTCGCGGATCAACACCCGGGGGCGTGAAATGGTCAGCTCAAAGCCTTCGCGGCGCATTTGTTCGATCAACACACCCAATTGCAACTCACCGCGTCCGGCGACCTCAAAGGCATCCTTGTTGTCCGCTTCGGTGATGCGCAGGGCGACGTTGCCTTCGGCTTCGGACATCAGGCGGTCGCGGATCATCCGCGAGGTGACCTTGGAGCCTTCGGTCCCGGCCAGCGGGGAATCGTTGACCGAGAAGGTCATCGCCAAGGTCGGCGGGTCCACCGGTTGAGAGGCAATCGGGCCTTCGACTTGCGGATCGCACAAGGTGTCGGCCACGGTGGCCTTGGTCAGGCCCGCAATGGCGACCAGTTCGCCCGAGCGCACCTCGTCCGCAGGCACCCGGTCCAGACCGCGAAATGCCAACAGCTTGGAAATTCGCCCGGTTTCCACCACGTCGCCCTCACGGTTCAACACTTTGACGGCCATGTTGGGGCGCACGATCCCGGTTTCAACCCGACCAGTCAGCACCCGGCCCAGGAAGTTATCGGCTTCCAGGGTGGTGGCAAGCATCGAAAACGGCGCGTCATCGTTGGTCTTGGGGGCCGGAACGTGTTCCAGGATGGCGTCAAAAATAACGTCCATGTTTTGCTGCGCGCCATCCGGTTCCAGCGCCGCCCAGCCGTGCTTGGCGGACGCGAAAATGGTCGGGAAATCGAGCTGGTTTTCGGTGGCGTCCATGGCCGAAAACAGATCGAAAATTTCGTCCTGGACTTCGAACGCGCGCTGTTCGGGTTTGTCGACCTTGTTGACCACGACGATTGGCTTCAAGCCCAGTTTCAAGGCCTTTCCGGTCACGAATTTGGTTTGCGGCATCGCCCCTTCGGCGGCATCGACCAACAACAACACCCCGTCGACCATCGACAAAATCCGCTCCACCTCGCCACCGAAATCGGCGTGACCGGGGGTGTCGACGATGTTGATGCGGGTTCCCTTCCATTCGACCGAGGTCGGCTTGGCGGTGATGGTGATGCCGCGTTCGCGTTCCAGCTCACCACTGTCCATGGCCCGTTCGGCAACCTGTTGGTTGTCACGAAACGCGCCGGATTGTTTCAACAGCACATCGACCAGGGTGGTTTTACCGTGATCAACGTGGGCGATGATGGCAATGTTGCGCAAGTTCATCGAGAAGGCCTCTTGTTATTGTGCGTCAACCGAGTTTAGCGGCCACGACGTCGTTAAGGGGAGTTTCGGGGCGGGCACCAAAGTGGCTGATGATTTCTGCGGCGCACACACCGCCCATGCGCGCACAGTGCGCCAGATCATCGGCAAATCCGTTGGTGTAACCAAATAAAAACCCGGCGGCATAGGCATCGCCCGCGCCGGTGGTATCGACAACATGATCGACCGGATCACAATCGACAATATGAATTTCATCACCACTGATGACCACGGAGCCTTTCGCCCCCCGGGTCAGGGCGGCCACTTTACAGTGGCCGCGCACCTGTTGCAGGGCGGTGTCAAAATTGCCAACCTGGTAAAGCGCGCAAATTTCGTCTTCATTGGCGAACAAAATGTCCACGTGGCTGGCGACCAGACCGAGGAAGCTTTCGCGGTGACGATCAACGCAGAACGGGTCGGACAGGCTCAACGCCACATCCCGGCCCGCCGCATGGGCCACTTCGGCGGCCTTCACAAAGGCCGCCTTGGCGTCTTCCTTGTCCCACAGATAACCTTCCAGATAGGTGACCTGCGCCGCCCGCACCACGTCTTCGTCCACATCCAAAGGACCCAGTTCCACGCACGCGCCCAAATAGGTGTTCATGGTTCGCTCGGCATCGGCGGTGACGTGGATCAGGCACCGCGCGGTGGAGGCCCCCCGGGATGCTGGCGTGGTCTGAAAATGCACCCCGACGGCTTTGATATCGTGGTGAAAAACGCCGCCCAGCACATCGTCGCGCACTTTGCCGATAAACGCGCCCCGCCCGCCCAGGCTGGCCAGCCCGGCAATGGTGTTGGCCGCCGACCCGCCGGAACATTCAAGACCCGCACCCATATCCGCATACAGTCTATCGGCGGTGTCTGCGTCAATTAACGCCATGGTGCCTTTGTTCATGCCGTGGCGGATCAAAAAATCGTCATTTTCGTGGCTCAAGACATCGACGATCGCGTTGCCGATCCCGACCACGTCATAGCGCGCGGCTTCAGCGGATCGGGGGTGGGCATCTGACATGTGCATGGCTCCTCACAACCAAAAGAAGCCCCCGCTGACGGGAGCCCTGAATTTTCGCGCAGTATAGCGACCAGGCGCCGGGGGGCAAGGGTTGATAAATTGAGCGCACTTAACGGGCGGAGCCCCTGCCCACGGATCGTTTGTTGCGATATCGATCGGCTTTCTGTTTTTCCATGTCTAACCGCGATAGCGGCTCCTCGTGTTGCTATAAAAGATTGTTTTACAGGCTTTTTTTTCGATGTCACAAAACCTTTGACGCAATCTTGGCACCCGCTAATCTAGGCCCCCCCGGGGAGGGATTTTTTTTGTTCGGAGGACAGCAGATATGCTCGACAGTGCGGATACGCCGACGGCACACGCCAAATTGAACGCCTGGGTCGCGCAGATTACGGCCCTGACCAAACCCAAGGCGGTTCATTGGTGTGACGGCAGCCAGGAAGAATACGACCGGATGTGCGCCGAAATGGTTGCGGCGGGCACCTTGATCAAACTCAATGAAGCCAAACGCCCCGACAGTTATCTGGCCCGCTCCAGCCGGTCCGATGTGGCGCGGGTGGAAAATCGCACGTTTATCTGTTCCGCCCGCGAAGAAGACGCCGGCCCGACCAACAACTGGATGGACCCAGGCGAAATGCGCGCCACCTTGAACGGCCTGTTTGACGGTTGTATGCAAGGGAGAACATTGTACGTGGTGCCGTTTTCCATGGGGCCATTGGGATCGCCCATTGCGCACATTGGGGTGCAGGTGACCGATTCCGCCTACGCCGCCGTGAACATGCGCATCATGACCCGCATGGGGGCCCGGGTTTTGGAGGTGCTGGGCGACGACGGCGCGTTTGTGCCCTGTGTGCATTCGGTCGGCGCGCCGCTGATGGATGGCGACGCGGACAGCGTGTGGCCGTGCAACGACGAAAAATATATCGTTCATTACCCCGAAAGTCGTGAAATCTGGTCGTTTGGATCGGGCTATGGCGGAAATGCCTTGTTGGGCAAAAAGTGTTTTGCGTTGCGCATTGCCTCATCCATGGCCCGCGAAGAAGGGTGGTTGGCGGAACATATGTTGATTGTCGGCCTGGAGAGTCCCGAGGGCGAAAAAACCTATATCGCGGCGGCGTTCCCGTCGGCGTGTGGCAAGACCAACTTGGCGATGTTGATCCCGCCGGATGGTTTTGAAGGCTGGAAAGTATGGACCGTCGGCGATGATATCGCCTGGATCAAACCCGGTGCGGATGGGCGGTTGTATGCGATCAATCCCGAATACGGCTATTTTGGCGTCGCGCCGGGAACCTCCGATCAATCCAACCCCTCGGCGATGCGGACCCTGGATCGGGGTTGTATTTTCACCAATGTGGCCGAAACCGATGACGGCGATGTGTGGTGGGAAGGCATGTCGCCACCCCCCGCCCATGTTACCGATTGGAAGGGCAACGATTGGACCCCGGAACAAGGTCAACCCGCTGCCCACCCCAACGCGCGGTTTAGCGCGCCCGCGTCCCAATGTCCAAGTATAGATCCCAGCTGGGAAGACCCCAGGGGGGTGCCGATTTCGGCCTTTGTTTTCGGTGGGCGGCTGTCGAAAACCTTCCCCTTGGCGTACCAGGCGTTTGATTGGAACCACGGTGTTTATATGGCGGCGACGATGGGTTCGGAAGCAACCGCAGCGGCGGTCGGTCAAGCCGCGATCCGCCGTGATCCGTTCGCGATGTTGCCGTTTTGCGGTTACAACATGGCCGATCATTGGCAACACTGGCTGGATTTTGGGGCCAAGGTGGACAATCCCCCGGCGATTTTCCGGGTCAACTGGTTCCGCAAGGATGATCAGGGTCAATTCATGTGGCCGGGGTTTGGTCAGAACATGCGGGTTCTCAAATGGATCGTGGAACGGGTGCGGGGCAAGGCCAGCGCGGTGCCCAGCCCGATTGGTCAAATGCCCACCCACGACGACATCACCTGGGATGGCCTGGACTATGCCCGGGATATTTTTGAACAGTTAATGCAGGTTGACCGCGCCGGGGCGCTGGCCGACGTCGAAGATCAGGCCGAACTGTTTGGCCGTTTTGGCGATAAACTGCCGACAGAAATGGAAGCGCAACGCCAAGCGCAAATCCAGCGCTTGAACGACGGCCCCAAGGTGTGGCGCTTGCCCGCGTAAGCTGTTTTCAGGTCATGCCAAACCGCCGCCCGTATCCGCTTGGGCGGCGGTTTTGGAACTGGCTTTTTGTAAATTTTCGACCACGTGTTCCAACAGGGCCATCAGGTGTTTACGGTCTTTTTTCTTCAAACCGTCAAAAGCGATTTTGTTGACCTCTTTGGCCCCTTTGAGGAGTTTACCTTCAAGCTTTTTCGCCATCCCGGTCAGGTGAACGCGCATCGCCCGGCGGTCCATCAAATCGGGTTCGCGGTAAATCAGACAATCGCGTTCCATTCGTTTGAGGGTGTTGGACATGGTGGCTTGTTCGATTTTGACCCGTTTATAGAGCTCCCGCTGGGTCAGTCCGTCTTGTTCCCACAGGCACAGCAACACCGGGAACTGGCCCGGCGCAACGCCGTGGGCCTTCAACTGGTCGTTCATGGCCTGGCTGTGCAGGCGCGATAAATGATTGATCACGTTGCCCGGTGACGTGTCGCGGTCGAGGGACATGACAAAACCGTCCTTTTCAAGAAATGTGGATCAACGCGGGTGCAATAAAGTGCAAGCCGTGCATGAAGCATAAGTGTAACCAATATAGTCAGCTATTGGCCAGCCAAAGCTGCGCCAATTGCCGCTTTTACGTTTATAGCGAAAGAATGTGCCAAAAAGGTGAACGTGATACCTGTATCTTACGGTTTGGCGATGCGCAGGCTGCGCGCCCCTTGAACGGCGACAATCAGCCAAGCGACAAGCAACAACCCCCCGCCGAGCGGCGCGGCCCCTTCAAGCGGCACCACGGACAACAAAGCAAAGCTGTAAAGCGTGCCGGAAAACAAGACCAGGCCGACCTGGAACAGCCCGCCCGCAATGGAAAAGGCCCGGCAGGGCCGGTGGTGCTGCATCAGGCCGACCCCCAGCAGGGCGAAGCCATGCCACATTTGATATTGAGAACCCATCATGAAAATATCGCGGATGTCCGGGGTGTCGCTTAACATGTGCCAGCCATAGGCCCCCGCGGCCACAGCCACGGCACCATTCAGGCCTGCCAGAAAAATCCAGATGTTCATCTGCGTGTCCTTGAAGTGGTTTTTTTTAACCGTATCTTGAGCGTTTCGGTTTACCACCAATTTATGACTTTGCGAAACACCGCGTTCATTCTGTTTTTTCCGGCCTTGATGCTGGCGGCCGGGCTTGTGGTGATATTCAGCCACCCCAAGGTGCCGTGGTCGGTGGGCATTGTGATGGCCGCCGCCCCTTATGTCATTGCGGCGCTGGCGGCGTTGGTCGGGGGCTGGTTTAAATCCCCCCGGGTGGTGCTGTTGGCGGCTTTGATCGCAGCCGCACATTGGGTTGTGCAGACGTTCGTGGTCGGCGTGAACATTGATAGCCGGGGTCCGGAAATCACCGTGGTTTATGGTGCCGTGGCGGTGATGTTTCCGGTCAACGCGGTGCTGATTGCGATGAAACCCGATCGCGGGCTGTTGTCTTTGGGGGTGTTCAGCCGGGTGTTGTTTATCACCTTGCAAGTGGCCGTCGTGATCGTCATGTGGGATGGCGGCCAAGACACGCGTGCGGCGGCTGATGCGCTGTTGCACGCGCGGGTATTTTCCCCGGAATTCGATCACTGGTCTTTGTTGCCGCAAGCGGCCTTGCTGTTGTTCGGTGCCGTCGGCGTGGTTTTGCTGGTGCGCGCGGTGTGGACCGGGGCGGTGCTGGATGGGGGCTTGTTCGGCGCGGTGGCGATGGTCGGTTTGGCGTTGCATGCGGCGGGCAACGGGGCTCTGTCGTCAATTTTATTTACCATGGCCGGGGCGGTTTTGTTGGTGGCGGTGGCGCATGAAGGTTACCGTTTGGCGTTTATTGATGAACTGACCGGATTGCCCGGACGCCGGGCGTTGATGCACGATTTGATGGCGCTCAGGGGGACATACACGGTGGCCATGCTGGACGTGGACCATTTTAAGAAATTCAACGATACCTATGGTCACGATGTTGGCGACCAGGTGTTGAAAATGGTCGCCGCGCAGATGATGCGGGTCACCGGCGGGGGGCGCGCGTATCGTTATGGTGGGGAAGAGTTCACGGTTCTGTTTGCCCGAAAATCGTTGCGCGACGCGGTGATGCATCTCAATAAATTGCGCCAGGCGATCGCAAAAGCTTCCTTTAAATTGCGCGCCGAGGACCGCCCCAGGGACAAACCGGATGGCCCCAAGGGTGTGGCCCGGCCGCAAGGCGCAGGGGAAACGGTCAGCGTGACCATTTCCATCGGGGTGGCCTTGCGAGAAGACGGGCAAGCGCCCAGGGACGCGCTGAAAAGTGCCGATGGTGCGTTGTACCGGGCCAAGGACGGCGGCCGCAACCGGGTCGCACAGTAACCGTTTTAAGTGCGCCAATATCCCGGTGTAAACAGCACCAGAACGGTGAAAAATTCCAATCGTCCCAATAACATGGCGAAGGCCAAAACCCATTTTGCGGGATCGGGCAGGGGTTGGAAATTCCCCGTTGGGCCAATCACCCCACCCAACCCGGGGCCGACGTTGGCAATGGCGGTGGCGGCACCGCTCATGGCGGTATCAAAATCCAGGCCCAGGGCGGTCAACACCAATCCGACTAAACCGGTCAAAACCAAAAACGACAGGGTGAACACCAGCACCCCGATGGCGACATCGGTGGGTACGGTGCTGTCGCCAAAGGTATTGGTTTTGACGCCATGGGGGTAAATCAGCCGCCACACGTAACCGACAAACACCAGGCGCAAAATTTGGAACCGCAAAATCTTGATCCCGCCGCTGGTCGACCCGGTGCAGCCCCCGATGAAGGTCATCAAAAAGAACGCCCCCAAGGGCAGCGCCCCCCACAAGGTATAATCGGTGGAGGCAAACCCGGTGGTCGAAATCACCGATACGATATTGAACGCTGACAAGCGCACCGCATCGACCAGGGGAAAGCCATCCTTGAACACCAGCCACAAGGTCAACATCGTGGTCATGATAGATAAAATGAGCAGCAAGCCGCGAATTTGCGGGTCGCGTAAAATGGCCTTGCGGTCACCGTGAACAAATTTGAGATAGGCAATAAACGGCATTGAGCCGGCGATCATGAACAGCACCAGGATCGTTTCGATCAGGGCGCTGTCAAAATATGCAATCGAGGCATCGTGACTGGAAAACCCCCCGGTGGACAGGGTGGTCATGGCATGCATCGCCGCATCCAACGGGGTCATCCCGGCCCCCCACAGGGCGAGGGCACAGAGCACCGTCAACGTGCCATAGGTCAACACCAGGCCCCCGGTCATCCGCTTGATACGCGGCACGACGCGTTCGGACATGGCGGACATATCGGAGGATTCGGTGCGGAACAATTGCATCCCGCCGGAGCGTAAAAACGGCAAAATCGCAATCGCCATGACAATAATGCCGATGCCGCCAATCCATTGCAGGATGCTGCGCCACAACAAAATTCCCGGTGGCATGGCGTCAAGCCCCGACAACACCGTTGACCCGGTGGTGGTGAGCCCCGACATGGCTTCGAAAAAGGCATCGGTGGTGTCGATGCCGAGGTTGGAAAAGCGCAATGGCAAGGCGGCGAACGCGGCCAGCAAAATCCATCCGGAGGTGGTCAACATGAAGGCTTGCTTGACGTTCAGTTCCAGTTCCCGACCGCCTTGCGACGACACCAAAAACAAGCCCGCGGCCAAGGTCACCAGCGTACTGACGGCAAACACCTGCCAATCGGAATTGTTGGCGATCAGGTCTGCGACCAGGGATGGTGACATGCTCACCGCCAAGACCATCAACAGCAATCCGTTGATGAACAGGACGGGGCGAAAGGTTTCGAACAACTTCATGTGTTCGGATTCCTCAATTAGATCCGATCAGGTTGCGCGGTTTTCGACCAAACGGGGCACCGTTTAGCCTTTGAATGCACAGCCGCCATTGCCGCATCCGGCGGCCGCGGGGCAATTGGGGAGGGCGGGGGCGGGGTGCTGGCTGGCGACGTTGGGCGCGCTGAGGCCCTTGGTCAGATCCTTTGATCCGCACGCCGGGCAGATCATGGTTTTCGCCTTGAGATCCGTTTGCAATGCGTCATAGCTGTCGAAATGTTCGGCGAACTCATGGTCGTTGGCGCAAATCAGAGTATACGAAATCATCATTTTGGCCCAAGTGGTCACGATTTAAGGTGTTATAGGCCGGTTGTTCGATGATGAACAGGGACTTTTAGGCGGTCTCTTCGTAATCTATATAAAGGCCCCCGGCGGCGCTGTAACATTGCACATAGGTGCGCAGGATGTCTTCGCGGCTGGATCCTTTCAAGGGCTTGGATTCGGCCACAAAAATACGGTCCAAAAGTTTATAGGCGACCTGTTCGCGGGTGTTTTCGCCAATCAGAACTTTGCTGTGTTCGGGCATGGAACGATCCTCTCCGTGACGCGGCGCAAACTTGACCGCCCGCCAGATTGACGGCCTCAGGGCCGTTTTGTGAAAAACGGCCCTGAAATCTTAGCGTCAATATTGCATTTTAGCGCGGCAGGTCGCTGTCGCCCATCAGGAATTGATCCACCGCACGGGCCGCCTGGCGGCCTTCACGGATCGCCCAAACGACCAAAGATTGTCCCCGACGCATGTCCCCGGCGGCAAATACCTTGTCGATTGAAGTTTGGTAATCGGTGGTGTTGGCTGCGACATTGCCGCGCGGGTCTTTGTTAACGCCCAACGCGTCGATCATGCCTTCGTGCAAGGGGTGAACAAAGCCCATCGCCAGGAAAGCGCGTTCGCATGGAATTTCAAATTCGGAGCCGGAGATTTCCGCCATTTGCCATTGCCCGTCGTCGCCCCGGGTCCATTCCACGCGCACGCACCGGGCGGCTTTCAGGTTGCCGTCGGCGTCACCGACAAAGCCCTTGGTCAGCACGTTCCAGTCCCGCTCGCAGCCTTCTTCATGGCTGGTCGAGGTGCGCAGTTTTTGCGGCCACTCGGGCCACGTGGTGAGCTTGTCTTCTTTTTCCGGAGGTTTGGGCATGATTTCGATTTGGCTGATCGAAGCGGCCCCCTGGCGGGCCGAGGTGCCGACGCAATCGGACCCGGTGTCGCCGCCGCCGATCACCAAAACCCGCTTGTCGGTGGCAAGGATGTCGTTTGCGCCGACCGCTTCGCCGGCAACCCGGCGGTTTTGCCGGGTGAGGAAATCCATCGCAAAATGGACCCCGGAAATGTCACGCCCCGGGACGCTCAAGTCGCGCGGTTTTTCAGATCCACCGCTCAACACCACGGCATCGTAATCGGCCAGCAAGGTTTCGCTGGTCAGGTCCTTGCCGATGGTGGTGTTGGGGCGAAAGTCGACGCCTTCGGTCTTCATCTGGCTGAGGCGTCGGTCGATGATCGACTTGTCGAGTTTGAAGTCGGGAATGCCATAGCGCAGCAAGCCGCCCGCGTGGGCGTTTTTTTCATACAGTGAAACCTTGTGACCGGCCCGCGCCAATTGTTGTGCGCACGCCATGCCCGCCGGACCGGCACCGACCACGGCGACCTTTTTGTCGGTATGGTGTTTGGCGATCAGCGGGCGGACCCAGCCCTTGGCCCAGCCCTTATCAACAATCGCGCATTCGATGGTCTTGATGGTGACGGGGGTGTCGTCAAGGTTCAGGGTGCACGAGGCTTCGCACGGGGCAGGGCACACCCGACCGGTGAATTCGGGAAAATTGTTGGTCGAATGCAACACATCCAAAGCCGCTTTCAGATCACCCCGGTAGGTCAAATCGTTCCATTCGGGAATAATATTCATCACCGGGCAGCCCTGATGGCAATACGGAATCCCACAATCCATGCAGCGTGCGCCCTGGGCCTTCAATTCGTCTTCTTTTAACGCAATGGCAAATTCTTTGTAGTGCCCGGTGCGTTCCGACACCGGTGCGTAGGTGCGGTCATGGCGGTCAATTTCGAGAAATCCGGTTGGCTTACCCATGGTCTTAATCCCCCACCGAGGTGTTGACGCCGTCGTGTTCCGCGGCGCGGTCTTTGGCTTGCATTTCCTGTAGGGCGCGGCGGTATTCAACCGGCATCACCTTGACGAATTTGGGCAGATAGGCATCCCAGTTGTTCAAGATGTCCTTGGCGCGCGGGCTGGCGGTGTAGTGATGATGCTGTTCGATCAGGGCTTTTAAACGCAGCGCGTCATAGCGGGTCATGTCGTGTTCGATATCGACCCGGCCATGGGTTTCCAGGTCGCCGCCCTGGGCTTCTTGTTCCATCAGGCGGTCTTCGGACTCGATCGGTTCCAGGTCCACTTGGGCCAGATTGCAGCGGGTTTCAAAATCGCCCGCTTCATCCAGCACGTAAGCGATCCCGCCCGACATCCCGGCGGCAAAATTGCGCCCGGTTTGGCCCAGCACCACGACGATGCCGCCGGTCATATATTCGCAACCGTGATCACCGGCCCCTTCGACCACCGCGCTGGCACCGGAATTGCGCACCGCGAAGCGTTCGCCCGCAACCCCTTGGAAATACGCTTCACCGGATGTCGCGCCGTACAAACAGGTGTTGCCGACGATGATGTTTTGGTGGGCAATGATCGGGCTGTCGTCGGTGGGGCGAATGACTATCCGGCCACCGGCCAGACCCTTGCCGACATAATCGTTGGCGTCGCCCTTCAAATCAATGGTCACGCCCTTGGCCAGCCACGCGCCCAACGATTGCCCGGCGGTGCCGTGAGCATCGATGAAAATGCTGTCGTCAGGCAGCCCGGCCTTGCCGTGTTTCATCGCCACTTCACCCGACAACATGGTGCCGATGGTGCGGTTGACGTTGATGAATTCGGCCTCGATACGGACCGGTTTGCCGCCGTCGATGGTGGCCCGGGCCTGATCGATAAAGGCATTGTCCAGGGCTTTTTCCAGGCCGTGGTTTTGCGTTTCGCAATGGTGCGTGGCCACGCCTTCGTCGGCTTGGGGCTTGTGCAGCAGTTTGGAAAAATCCAGGCCTTGGCTTTTCCAGTGCTCAATCGCCTGGTTCATTTCCAACAGGTCGGAGCGCCCGATCATTTCGGTGATGGTGCGAAAGCCAAGTTCGGCCATCAGCACGCGGATTTCTTCGGCCATGAAGGTGAAGTAATTGACCACGTGGGCCGGTTGGCCGGGGAACAGTTTGCGCAAGGTTTCGTTTTGCGTCGCAATGCCCACCGGACAGGTGTTGAGGTGACACTTGCGCATCATCACACATCCCGCCGCGATCAGCGCCCCGGTGGCAAAGCCGAATTCATCGGCCCCCAACAAAGCGCCGACCACCACGTCGCGGGCGGTTCGCAGCCCGCCGTCGACCTGCACCGCGATGCGTCCGCGCAATTTGTTCATCACCAACGTCTGGTGGGTTTCGGCCAGTCCGGTTTCCCATGGGCCGCCGGCGTGCTGGGTCGAGGTCAACGGCGAGGCCCCGGTGCCGCCGTCAAAACCGGAAATGGTGACATGGTCGGCATAGGCTTTGGAAACCCCGGCCGCGACCGTGCCGACGCCAATTTCGGACACCAGTTTGACCGAAATTCGCGCCTTGGGATTGACGTTTTTCAGATCGTGGATCAGTTGCGCCAAATCCTCGATGGAATAAATGTCGTGGTGCGGTGGGGGCGAAATCAAGCCCACGCCGGGGGTTGAGTGGCGCACCCGGGCAATCCATTCGTTGACCTTGTGGCCCGGCAATTGGCCGCCTTCGCCAGGTTTTGCGCCTTGCGCCATTTTGATCTGAATGTCGTCGGCATTGACCAGATATTCGGCGGTCACGCCAAACCGCCCCGACGCCACTTGTTTGATCGCCGAACGCATGCTGTCGCCGTTTTCCAGCGGTGTGAAGCGGACCGCTTCCTCGCCACCTTCCCCGGTGTTCGATTTGGCCCCCAAACGGTTCATGGCGATGGCCAGGGTGGTGTGGGCTTCCCATGAAATGGACCCAAACGACATTGCCCCGGTGGCGAAGCGTTTGCAGATTTCGTCAATGGGCTCAACCTCGTCCAACGGCACGGGCGTGGCGGAGGGGTTGATTTTGAACAATCCCCGTAAATTTTTGAACTCCACGTCATGGGCGTTCATGACGCGTTCGAATTCGCGGTAGGTTTCGCGGTCGCTTTTGCGCACCGCGTGTTGCAACAGTTGCACCGTTTCAGGGGTCCAGCAATGGGCTTCGCCCCTGTGGCGCCACGCCAATTCTCCGCCGACGTCCAAATGCCTGGCATAGAGGGGATTGTCGCCGAACGCTTCCAGGTGACGGCGCACGGTTTCGGTGGCCACTTCATCCAGACCGATGCCACCGACCCTGGACGCGGTCTTGGTGAAGAACTGGTCGATAAAGCTGTCGTTTAAGCCGACGGCATCGAAAATTTGCGCGCCACAGTACGATTGAAAGGTGGAAATGCCCATTTTGGAAAAGACCTTGAGCATGCCCTTGTCGACCGCCTTGGTGTAGCGAATGTGGGCTTCGTCGACGCTCAATTCGTCGGGCAGTTCGTCAGCGATGTCGGTGATGGTGTCGAACGCCAAATACGGGTTGATGGCTTCCGCGCCATAGCCCGCCAGCAGACAGAAATCGTGCACCCGGCGCGCTTCGCCGGTTTCCACCACCAACCCCGAAGAGGTGCGAAGTCCGGTGCGGATCAAATGATGATGAACGCCCGCGGTGGCCAACAGGGCGGGAATCGCAATGTGATCGATGTCCACGCCGCGGTCGGACAATATAATAATATTGTAGCCGCTGCGCACGACTTTTTCGGCTTTGGCAAACAGCTTTTCGAGGGCCGCTTCCATGCCCGCGGCACCTTCGGTCGCGGGGTAGATGATGTCCAGTGTATAGGCATTGAACGCCCGGTCCACATGGTTTTCGATGTGGCGAATTTTTTCCAGATCCAGGTTGGACAAGATCGGCTGACGCACTTCCAAACGCTTGCGGGTGCCGGCATCGGCGCTGTCCAGCAAATTGGGTCGCGGTCCGATCAGGCTGACCAAACTCATCACCAATTCTTCGCGGATCGGGTCGATCGGCGGGTTGGTGACCTGGGCGAAGTTTTGCGCAAAATAATCGTACAGGACCTTGGGTCGGTTCGACAGCACCGCAATCGGGGTGTCGCGGCCCATCGAGCCAATCGGGTCCTGGCCGGTCAGCGCCATCGGTTTGATGAAATGCTTTAGGTCTTCCTGGGTATACCCGAACGCCTGTTGAGCGTTCAACATGGTGTCGTGATCGGGCACCATGGCGGGGTGTTCCCGGGGCAGGTCTTCAACGCGGATTTGCGTTTGGTCCAGCCAGTCCTGATAGGGTTTGTCGGTGGCCAGTTGGGACTTGATTTCGGCGTCGTCGATGATCCGGCCTTGTTCCAGGTCGATCAGGAACATCTTGCCCGGCTGCAGCCGCCATTTTTTGACAATTTTACTTTCGGGCACCGGCAGCACGCCGACTTCCGATCCCATGATCACGAAATCGTCATCGGTGACGACATAACGCGCGGGCCGCAAGCCGTTCCGGTCGAGTGTCGCGCCGATTTGGCGGCCATCGGTGAAACAGACCGCGGCGGGGCCGTCCCAGGGTTCCATCAGGGCGGCGTGATATTCGTAGAACGCGCGTCGCTCTTGATCCATCAGGGGGTTGGCGTCCCAGGCTTCGGGGATCATCATCATCATCGCATGAGCCAGCGAATAGCCGCCCGCGACCAACAATTCCAGGGCGTTGTCAAAGGTCGCGGAATCGGATGCGCCATCGCCGATCAACGGCCACAGTTTGTCCAAATCGTCGCCCAGAATGTCAGAGCTCATGGTCGCTTTGCGCGCCGCCATCCAGTTGATGTTGCCGCGCACGGTGTTGATTTCACCGTTGTGGCACAGATACCGGAACGGCTGGGCCAATTCCCAACTGGGAAACGTGTTGGTGGAAAACCGTTGATGGACCAGCGCCAGCGCAGACGTCGTGCGCGGGTCTTGCAGGTCCAGATAATAGTTGGCGAGATTGCTCGACAGCACCATGCCTTTGTAAACCGTGGTGTGGGTCGACAATGACGGGGTGTAAAATCCCGCGCGGCTGCCCTCTGCGTCCCAAATTTTGTGGTGTGCGCGTTTGCGAATGACAAACAATTTGCGTTCAAACGCGGCCTGGTCGGCGGTGTTTGAGCCTTTTTTCAAGAACACCTGGAGGATCACCGGTTCTTGCGCTTTGACGCTTTCGCCCAGACAACTGTTGTCCACCGGAACGTCGCGCCACCCCAACAGAACCTGACCTTCGTCGGCGATGGTGGCTTCAAAGGCGTCGATGCAGGCTTGGCGGAGAGTGTCGTCTTGGGGCAAAAACACCTGACCCATGGCGTATTCGCCAACTGCGGGCAATTCAAAACCCAGCTTGGCACAGTCTTCGCGCACCAGGTCGTGGGGAATTTGCATGATGATGCCCGCGCCATCGCCCGCCAGCGGGTCGGCACCGACCGCGCCACGGTGGTCCATGTTGACCAAAATTTGCAAACCCTGACGGACGATTTCGTGGCTTTTCTGATTTTTGATGCTGCAAATGAAACCAACGCCACAGTTGTCATGCTCATAGCTGGGGTCGTAAAGGCCTTGGCTGTCGGGCAATCCGGTTGCTTTCATGGGTCACTTCCAATCTTGATGCGCCGTATTTGGGCGGCAAATAATATGTTGTATTTCAAGACGCTAAAGCTTCATTCGCCGCCAGTTTTCTCCGGCACGGTGAGCACCTTGTGATATCGTATGTGATAATTTGAGGGTCAGACCCTACCCGAAGTGACCGCAAAAGGGAAGCCCCAGCGGTTGTTTTTGAAACATTTTGAAACACTAAACCGGATTATTTAGGACCGTTGCAGGACTGTCTCGAAATGAGACTTTTCCACCCTGTGGAAGGCCCAGAAAAGCAAAGTACATTCAGACCTTTGCCGGGTTGAAGGGGTGGGGTAATGTCGCGTTACCCGGCGCGTGTCGGAGTTGGAAACCATCATGTGAAATGAAAGTTTAACCGCCGTGCCTCTTTTCCACATCGTGATTTTGGCGCTCGTTCAGGGCGTGACCGAATTTCTTCCGATCAGTTCCAGCGGTCATTTGGTGTTGGTGCCGTGGTTGACCGGTTGGCCGGACCAGGGTCTGAGTTTGGATGTGGCGGTGCATGTCGGCACATTGGGCGCGGTGATGGCATACTTATGGCGCGACATCGCGGATATTTTGAGCGGGTTGTGGCGCACTGCCAAGGGCCAGGGGATCAATGACGGGGCGCGGCTGGCCTTTTTTCTGGTGATCGCCACGGTGCCGGTGATCGCGGCGGGCCTGGCGATGAAAAAATTTCTCCCCGATGGCATTCGTTCGGTCGCGGTGATCGGCTGGACCACGTTTGGTTTTGGCGTGGTGCTGTGGCTTGCGGACCGTTTCAGCGTGACGGTGCGACGCATGGAACACTTGAAAGTTTCCGATGTTTTGATCATCGGCGTGGCGCAATGTCTGGCATTGGTTCCGGGCACCTCGCGCAGCGGCATCACCATGACCGCCGGGCGGGTTTTGGGGATGGAGCGCAGCGATTGCGCGCGGTTTTCCATGTTGCTGTCGATCCCGACCATCATCGCTGCGGGGACTTTGCAAGGTTTGGAATTGTATCAATCGGGCGACCCGCTGGAAATCAGCGCCGCACTGACCGGGGCGGGGTTGGCCTTTGTGTCGGCGTTTGTGGCGATTGTGCTGATGATGGCGTGGCTGAGGCGCGCCAGCTTCACCCCGTTTGTGCTGTATCGGTTGGTCTTGGGCGGGGTTTTGCTGGCGTATTCGTATGGGGTCTAGTAGCCCGCGTTCAGATCCACGATATGGTCCGGTATCGCGCCGTTCTCCCATGCGTGCAGCGCCGTGGCGACCGCCGCGCTGGCCGAGAGGGGACTGGTCAGGCTGGCGATGTGCGGGGTGATGAAGACATTTTGCAGATCCCAATAGGCACTGTTTGGGCTTAACGGTTCTTCGTTAACCACGTCCAGCGCGGCCCCCTGGATGTGGCCGGATGCCAGTGCCGCTTGAAGATCGGCATCGACCACCAGTGCGCCGCGCCCGGCGTTGATGAAGAAGGCACCGGCGGGCAGGTGTTTTAAGGTTTGGGCGTTGATCAGGCCCTGGGTGGTGTCCGTCAGCGGCAACAGGCACAGCAATATTTCGCTGTGATTTAAAAAATCTTCCAGGCTGTCGTCCCCGCAAAAACTTTGCACGCCGGCTATATTTTTGGCCCTGCGGCTCCACCCCGCGATGGAGGCAAACCCCAATGACGTCAACGCGTTTGCCACCCCCTGGCCCAGCGCGCCCATGCCCAAAATGCCAATTTTTCGCTGTGCGGTGTCGGCGTTGGGGTGCGGGTTCCAGAGATGGTCGCGTTGGTGGCGGGCATAGGTGTGAAAGTCGCGGTGAAAATGCAACACCCAATGCACCGCGTACTCGACCATCCCCCGGGTCAGCAACGGATCGACCAGGCGGACCAGCGCCACGGTGCCGGGAAATGTGGTGTCGCGCAGCAATGCATCGACCCCGGCACCCAAATTGACAATGCCTTTTAAATGGCGAAAGCGGGCCAATACCCCGGGCGGGGGATTCCACACCAAGGCGTAATCCACGTCGGCGGGATCAAAGTCGTCTTCATCCCAAATCCAAAAAGAGGCCTCGGGAAGGTGTTGGGAAATGGCGTCCCGCCACGGGCAGGATGCCCGCCCCGGACTGGGTGTCCGCCCCGGACTGGGTGCCCGCCCCGGGCTGGGAGCCCGCCCCGGGCTGGGTGGGTCGGTGTTGATGTAAACGATTTTCATGCTTCGACCACTCCCGTCTCGTCGGCTTCGATATGAAAGGCTGCGTTCATCAGGGCCTGGGTGTAGGGGTGTTGGGGGCGGTCAAAAATATGATCGGCCGGACCTTGTTCGACCACCCGGCCTTTTTGCATCACCAAAACGTCATGGGCCAAGGCGCGCACGACTTTGAGGTCGTGGCTGATAAACAGGTAGGCCAGATTGTGATTTTTCTGCAGATCGCGCAGCAATTCGACGATTTGCGCCTGGACCGAGACGTCCAACGCGCTGGTTGGCTCATCCAGGACGATCAATTCGGGTTTTAACACCACCGCCCGGGCGATGGAGATGCGCTGGCGCTGGCCGCCGGAAAATTCGTGGGGGTAACGGTCTATCATGGCGGGGTCGAGGCCGACCTCTTGCAAGACCTCGCCAACAAGGATGCGGCGTTGGGCGGTGGTGCTGGCGAGGCCGTGCACCGCCAGGCCTTCACCAATGATCTGGGCCACCGACAGGCGCGGGCTGAGGCTGGAAAACGGATCCTGGAAGACGATTTGCATCTGTCGGCGCAACGCTCGGAGGGCTTTGGCGTCAAGCTGGTCGAGGGGGTGGTCCTTGAAGCGGATCGTGCCCTGGGAGCGTTCCAGGCGCAACAAGGCCCGCGCCAGGGTGGATTTTCCGGACCCGCTTTCGCCGACAACTCCTAAGGTCTGGCCGCGCTTGACCGCCAGTTGAATGCCATCAACCGCTTTGACGTGACCTGTGGTGCGGCGGATAAAGCCTTTTTTGACCGGGAACCAAACCTTCAAATTGTGGGCGGTCATGATGTTTGGCGCGTTGGCGGGGGCCGGGTGAGGGCGGCCCTTGGGTTCGGATGCCAACAGGTCGCGGGTGTAGGGGTGTTGGGGGTTTGCAAACATGTCATCGGTGGCACCGTGTTCCACCAACAGGCCATTTTGCATCACATAAGCGCGGTCTGCGATGCGCCGCACGATGCCCAAATCATGGGTGATAAACAAAATTCCCAAACCCATTTTGGCCTGCAGATCGGCCAGCAATTTCAACAATTGAGCCTGAATGGTGACGTCCACGGCGGTGGTGGGTTCGTCGGCGATTAATAAATCGGGTTCGTTGGCCAGCGCCATGGCGATCATCATGCGCTGTTGCTGGCCGCCGGAAAATTCGTGGGGCAGGTTGCCCAACCGTTCGATCTGTGCGCCCAGTCCGACCAGGTCCATCAATTCTTCGACCCGGGCGCGAACCCAGGGCTTGGTCCGGCGGTGATGGATGGTGATGATCTCGCCGATTTGCTGACCGACCGGGTGCAGGGGGTTGAGGCTTGATAAGGGTTCTTGAAAGACCATCGAAATATCGCTACCGCGCAGGCTGCGCATCACCGCGCCGGGCGCGCCCATCAATTCTTCGCCGCGAAATTTGATGGATCCACTGGGATGGGTGGCCAGCGGATAGGGCAGCAATTGCATGATCGACAGCGCGCTGACCGATTTTCCCGAGCCACTTTCCCCGACCAAAGCCACGGTTTCACCCTTATCGACGTGGAACGACACCCCTTTGACGGCCTTAACCGCGTGGTCGCCGTCGCCAAAATCCACCGATAAATCGTTGACCGATAACAGGTGTGGAGTGGTGGTGTTATGGTTCATGAACGAAACACCTTGCGTGGATCAAACGCATCGCGCACCGCTTCGCCGATGAACACCAACAAGGTCAACATCAACGACACCACGAAGAACGATGTCAGGCCCAGCCACGGGGCTTGTAAATTGGCCTTGCCCTGGCCCAAAAGCTCGCCCAACGAGGCCGATCCCGGCGGCAGGCCAAAGCCCATGAAGTCCAGTGCGGTGAGAACGGTCACCGATGACGAGGTGATAAACGGTAAAAAGGTGATGGTGGCGACCATCGCGTTGGGCAGGATATGACGCCACATGATGGTCGTGTTGGATACGCCCAGGGCGCGGGCGGCGCGGACGTAATCAAAGTTGCGGGTTTTGAGGAATTCCGCGCGCACCACGCCGACCAGCCCCATCCAGCTGAACAGCAACATCAAGCCCAGGAGCCACCAGAAATTGGGTTCGATAATCGACGCCATGATGATCAGCAAATACAGCATCGGCAGGCCCGACCAAATTTCGATGAAGCGCTGAAACAGCAAATCGGTCAGCCCCCCGAAATAGCCCTGCACCGCGCCCGCCGCAATGCCGATCACCGAACTGATCAAGGTCAGCGCCAAGCCGAACAGAATTGAGATGCGAAAGCCGTAAATCAGCCGCGCGGCGACGTCGCGGCCTTGATCGTCGGTGCCCAGATAATTAATCCCGTCGGGCGCGCTGGGGGCCGGTTGGGCCAGCGCATAGTTGACGGTGTCGTAGGAAAACCGGATCACCGGCCAAATGATCCAGCCTTGTTCTTCGATCATCTCCTGGACTTCGGGATCGGCGTATTCGGCGGGTGTTTCCAAAAAACCGCCAAAGGTGGTTTCGGGGTAATCGAAAAAAATCGGTGCGTACAGTTGATCGGCATAGCTAAGCAAAATTGGTCGATCATTGGCGATCAGCTCGGCGAACAGGCTGGCGATAAACAACACCGCGAAAATCCACAGCGACCAGTAGCCCCGGCGGTTGGCCTTGAAGTTGTTGAACCGCCGCCGGTTGATCGGAGAGAGGCTCCAGCGACCGCTCTGTTGTGGAGGGAGGGCGTTCATCGTTCGACCTTTTCGAAATCAATCCGGGGGTCGATCACGTGGTACATGACGTCGCCGATCAGGCTCATCACCAGGCCCAACAGGGTAAAGAAATACACGGACGCAAACATCACCGGGTAATCGCGTTTGATGGCTGCTTCAAAGCCCAGCAAACCCAGTCCGTCGAGCGAGAAAATCACCTCGATCAGCAACGACCCGGTGAACAAAATACCTATGAATGCGCTGGGAAATCCGGCAATCACGATCAGCATGGCGTTGCGAAACACGTGGCGATACATGATCCGGCCTTCGGTCAGGCCCTTGGCGCGGGCGGTCATGACGTATTGTTTGTTGATTTCTTCGAGAAAGGAATTTTTCGTCAGCATCGAGAGACTGGCGAACCCGCCGATCACCAGGGCACCGACGGGCAGCACCATGTGCCACAGGTAATCGGTAATTTTACCAAAGGTGTCGAGTTGATCCCAGTTGTCCGAGGTCAGTCCGCGCAACGGGAACCAGTCGAGATAACGCCCCCCTGCGAACACGATGATCAGCAAGATGGCGAACAAAAAACTGGGAATGGCGTTGCCGACGATGATCACCGACGACGATGCAATGTCAAAGCGTGAGCCGTCCTTAACCGCCTTGAAAATGCCCAGCGGGATGGAAATCAAATACACCAAAACGGTGGTCCAAAGCCCTAAAGAAATCGACACCGGCATTTTGTCCAAAACCAGATCAACCACTTTGCGGTCACGAAAATAACTGTCGCCGAAATCGAACGTGACGTAGTTTTTCATCATCATCCAAAAGCGTTCCGGGGCGGGTTTGTTAAAGCCGTACATTTTTTCGATTTGGGCGATGAATTCCGGGTCCAGGCCTTGGGCCCCGCGGTATTTGCTTTGTTCGGGGCTGTTTTGGACCATGCTTTTGGCCCCTTGACCGCCGCCCACTTCACCCTGTCCGGTGCCGGAAATACGTGCGGTGGCCCCGACATCGACGCCTTGCAGTTGGGCGATCATCTGTTCCACCGGCCCGCCCGGGGCGGCCTGGATGACCACGAAATTAACCACCATGATGCCGAACAAGGTGGGGATGATCAGGGCCAAACGGCGAAGGATATATGCGAACATGATGGGGGGTTACTTTTTACCCTGGGCGGTGGCCAGCGCGCTGGCTTTGGCATCGTCATACCACCACGTGTCGATTTGCGTGCCTTGCATGGGCACCGTCTTGGGGCGGGAAAATTTATTCCAATAGATCAGCCGATCATAGCTGATGTGAAAGTTGGGAACCAGATAGTTGCCCCACACCAACACCCGGTCGAGGGCGCGCACCCGGGTGACGAGGTCTTCGCGGGTGGGGGCAACGATCAGTTTTTCGACCAGCGCGTCGACCACCGGGCTTTTGATGCCGATCAAATTGCTGCTGCCTTCGGTATCGGCGGCATCACTGCTCCAATAGCCGCGTTGTTCGTTGCCCGGCGACATGGATTGGCCGACCGAAATGGTCATCATGTCGAAATCAAAGCGTCGGCGGCGCTCGATGTATTGCGCCGGGTCCACGGTGCGCACCCGCATGGCGACGCCCAGGCGCTGTAAATTTTTGGAGAACGGCAATACAATCCGTTCCAGGGCCGGTTGGACCAACAATATTTCAAATTCCAAAGCTTCGCCGGTGGCGGTATTCACGCGTTGTTTGCCCTTGATCACCCATCCGGCTTCTTTTAGCAACCGGTCGGCTTCCTTGAGGTTATTGCGAATTCGGCCATCGCCCTTGGTGGCGGGGGGATTGTATTCGGCCGTGAACACCTGTTCGGGCAGTTGGTCGCGGTAAGGTTCGAGAATTTTCAGTTCATCCGCGCTGGGCAAGCCGGTGGCGGCCAATTCGGAATTGTCGAAATAGCTGCGGGTGCGGGTGTATTGACCGTAAAACAGATTTTTGTTGGACCATTCAAAATCAAACGCGTAGCCCAGGGCTTGACGGACCCGGGGGTCTTTGAACATCGGCTTGCGAATGTTGAAGGCAAACCCCTGCATGCCTTGGGGGCGTTGATGACCGACGGTTTCTTTGACCAACAGGCCGTTTTTGACCGCTTCAATGTCGTAGGCGGTGGCCCAGATTTTGGAATTGTTTTCGGCCCTGAAATCAATCGCGCCGCCTTTTAAGGCTTCGACCGTGATGGAGCCGTCGCGAAAATATTCATAACGCAGGGTGGCGAAATTGTTGCGCCCGACATTGACCGGTAAATTGCGCCCCCAATAATCGGCCACCTGGGTGTAGGAAATGGATCGTCCGGTGGTGAATTTGCCAATTTTGTAGGGTCCCGATCCCAATGGCGGTTCCAAAGTGGTTTTCGAAAAATCACGGTTTTCCCAATAGTGTTTGGGCAGGATCGACATCTGCCCGATGATCAAGGGCAGTTCGCGGTTTTCGTTGGTTTTGAAACTGAATTTCACGCTCAATGGGTCGAGAATTTCGACTTTTTCGACATCGGCGTAATAAAAGCGAAAGGCGGGTGCGCCCTTGCTGGTCAGGGTTTCGAAGGTCCATTTTACATCTTCGGCGGTGACCGGCTGACCGTCCTGCCAGCGGGCCTCGGGACGCAGGTGGAAAATGACCCAGGACCGGTCATCGGGCATTTCGATGCTTTGGGCCAGCAGACCATAGGCGCTGAAGGCTTCATCGGCGGATGAGGTTAGCAAGGAGTCGTAAATATTGCTCAACCCATCGGCGGTTTCACCCTTGGAAATAAAGCCGTTGAAGCTGTCAAAGCTGCCCATTGATCCGTAGCGAACGGTGCCGCCTTTGGGGGCGTTGGGGTTGACATAATCAAAGTTTTTGAAATCGGGGCCGTATTTGGGGCTGCCGTGCATGGCGATGGCATGCACCGGGTTGGTGCCTGCGGCGTGGCTGTGGGGGCTGAAAAACGCCGTCCCCAAGATCGCTGCAATTGGCCAAAAAACGCTCAACAAACGTGACATGGAAACTCCCCACAAAATCCTTGATCGAGACAACTTCGAATGTGCCCGTTGATTGTGGCCGGATCAAGGAGTTGTTGGTTCTTTATGCTTTAAGTGCCTTGATCGGCAAGGTCTTTGTAGAATTGAAAGCCATTGCGCCCCGCGTTCTTGACCGCGTACATGGCTTGGTCGGCGGCGTGTGCCAGGGCGTCCATGGTGGTGCCGTCGTCGGGAAAGGTGCTGATGCCGATCGATGCGCCCACCGTGGCGGTCTGCCCGCCCGGCACCGCAATGGGCGCGGACAATTTGGCGAGGACCTTTTGCGCCACCTTGGCGGCATTTTCAGGACCATCGAGGTTTTCCAAAATGGCGACAAACTCATCGCCGCCAAAGCGCGCCACGGTGTCGGACTGGCGAACACACGCCAGCATCCGTTCGGCCACGGTTTTCAACACCGCGTCGCCGGCTTCGTGGCCCAAGGTGTCATTGATGGGTTTGAACTTATCCAGATCGACAAACATCAAGGCCAGCGGCTTTTGCGTTCGTTTGGCACGGTAAATAGCGCGCTCAACCCGTTCAATGTACAGCGTGCGATTGGGCAAATTGGTCAGCGCGTCATGGTGGGCCAGGTGGTGGATCTTGCTCAGGACCTTGTTGCGTTCGGTGATGTCACGGATCACCCCGGTGAACAAACGCTGCGTGCCTTCACGGATTTCGGTGACGGTCAGTTCGATGGGAAACACCGCGCCGTTGGCGTGTTGGGCTTCAAGTTCCTGGGTGGTGTTGATTAGCGGGGACTCGCGGGTTTTGGCGTAGTTGGCCAGATATTTATCGTGGTGATCGGCGTGGGAGCTGGGGAATAACATTCTAATGTTTTGACCGATCACGTGATGTTTGGGATAGCCAAAGATGCGCTCACCGGCGGCATTGATGGATTGGACGATGCCTTTTGTATTGATGGTTAGAATAGCATCGCGGACCGCGCCCAGCACGTTGGCCAGACGCTGTTCACGTTTGCGGGCATCTTCGGATGCGCGAATGTAGTTGTCGATGTCGCGACATTCGACCATGAAAGCGGGTTCTTTGTGGGGCGAGGGACGGGTTAATTTTTGCACACGCATCAGCACGTCAATGGGACGGGCGTTCTGCGGATGCAATTTCAACGGCACCCCGGCGTCTTCTTCGGCGAACGCATCCAGGCCCAGGGCGATCAAATCGGCATAATCGGCGTGAATGAATTCGGCCAGGTCGTGACCCAAAACCTCATCCTCGCCGCGGGCCCCCAACATGTGCACCCCGGCCGGGTTAATATAGGTCAGGCGTCCGTCTTCCAGCACGCTCACCAGGTTGGAGATGGCCGATAACAGTTCATGGGTTGTCGTATTGGCTGGGTTGGGTGATTTTTTATGGGTCATGTTCGGGTCCCCCCCGGGAGGGGTTTTTAAGAAGCCAGGTTGAGGTGTTGCAGGGCCGCAGCGTGCACGGCGGGGTCCCCCGCGGCGAGAACCCGGCCATCCGATTGTAAGGTTAACGGGTTGCCCTGCCAATCGGTGATGCGCCCGCCGGCGGCTTCGACCACGCCCACCAACGCGGCGTAATCATAGGTGCCGAGGCTGGCTTCGCAGACCAGATCGACATGGCCCGACGCCAGCAATCCATAGGCATAACAATCGCCGCCATAGACGGTGCGCCGCGCGCTGCGCGACAGCGCGTCAAAGGCCGTTTTGTCGGCCCCGTCGAACATCTCCGGGGTGGTGGCATACAGCCACGCCTGATCCAGGGCGGAGCACGCGCGCACCATGGCGGGGGTGGCGTTGAAGGTGGTCGGGTGGCCCGTGGCCCCGATCCAGCGTTCGTCCAATCCCGGTGCGTCGATCACGCCCACCACCGGCACGCCGTGGTGACACAACGCGATCAGGGTGCCGAACAACGGCTTTCCGGTTACAAACGAGTTGGTGCCGTCGATGGGATCGAGCACCCAGACATATTCGGCTGCGGTGTTTTCGCTACCAAACTCCTCGCCCAAAATACCGTGATCGGGATGGGTGGCGGTGATGATGTCGCGCATCGCCCGTTCGGCGGCCCGGTCGGCTTCGGTTACCGGTGAGGCATCGGACTTGGCATCAACGGCGATGTTGGTGCGAAATCGGCTCATAATTTCCGGGCGTGCGGCGTCGGCCAGTTGAATGGCAATTTTGATAAAGGGAGCCAGGTTTGCCATCGACTTAATTTGTCTCCGCCAGGGTTTTTAAAAATGCCACCGCATCGATGCGGTCTTGGGCTTTTTTCAAACCGGAAAAGGCCATTTTGGTGTCGGGCACAAAGCTGCGTGGGCTGGCGAGAAAGGTTGTTAAGTCGGCTTCGGTCCAGGTTCCGCCGACGATTTTCATGGCGGTGGAATAGCGGAAATCGGTCAGTGTCGCCTTGTTGCGTCCGACGATCCCCCACAGGTTGGGTCCGGTGCGGTTTTTGCCACCCTTGGCGACGGTGTGACACCCCATGCACGTGCGGCGCACCACTTTTTTGCCCTTGTCCGGATCACCCGACAGGGCCGCCCCCGCCACCACTTGTGGTGTGGTGGGGGCGGGTGCAATTTGTTCGGTCTGGGCCGTCACGGGTTCGGGTTTCGCCACCGGGGCGGCCTGTTGGGCGGTGGTGCTCTGGGCGGTGGTGTTCTGGGGGGACATGCCGGGGGGGGTGAGGACATCACCCACCACATTGATAAAGACAAACACGCCAACGGTGAACAAAATGGAACCAAGGACAGTTTTGATCATGAAAAACCTATGGCCAGGGGTTTGTGGTGTCGGGCCTTGTCACGCGCCAGGACGCCCCGATAGTCAAGCCCGCAAGAAATTGAGTGATTTTAAACACAAGATCGGACCAACTGCAATGGTGCCAAGCCCTTGAAGGGAGGCGTTTGATATGGTCTTGTGGGCGCACATTGACAAGAAGATAAGGTTAGCCGGATGAACACCAGTCCAACGCAGGGCCCAACGCCCCTCAATCCGATTGTGATAATTCCTGCGCGGATGGCCTCGGCCCGTCTGCCTGGAAAGCCGCTGGCCGATATTGCCGGTCAGCCGATGATCGTGCAGGTGTTGCGCCGCGCCGAGGAGGCCGCCATCGGCCCGGTCGTTGTGGCCTGTGCGGAACCGGAAATCAAAGTCGCGGTCGAGGCCGCGGGCGGTCAGGCGGTGTTGACCGACCCGGACCACCCGTCCGGATCGGACCGGATTTTTGAAGCCCTGCATATCGTGGATCCCGACGGGCGCTATGACACGGTGGTTAATTTACAAGGTGATTTGCCGATTTTGTCGCCCGCCGTGGTGCGCGCGGTGCTGGCCCCGCTGGCAGATCCGTCGGTCGATATCGCCACCTTGGTGGCCAAAATTAAAGATGAGGACGAAAAAACCAATCCCAACGTGGTGAAGGCGGTGGTTGGGTTTTGCGGGACGGCGGCGGTCGGTCGGGCCCTGTATTTTTCCCGGGCGACGGTTCCTTACGGTGCGGGGCCGCTGTGGCATCACATTGGGATTTATGCGTACCGGCGCAGCGCCCTGGAACGGTTTGTTGCGTTGCCTCCGGGGGTGTTGGAGCAGCGCGAAAAACTAGAACAATTGCGCGCCCTGGAAAATGGCATGCGGATTGATGCGGCCCACGTTGACACGGTTCCGTTCGGGGTTGATACTGCCGCCGACCTGGCCCGCGCCCGGACTATTTTAGGGGCCTGAACACAGTGTTATCAGGTTATTTTTGAAGATTAGGGCCCGTTATGAGCGCACACAATACCATCAGTTTTCAGGGCGAACCGGGGGCCAATTCCGACATGGCGTGCCGCGCCGTGTACCCCGGCATGACCACCTTGTCGTGTTACACCTTTGACGATGCCTTTGGCGCGGTGCGGGACGGCCAGGCGCGCTTGGCGATGATCCCGATCGACAATTCGGTTGCCGGTCGGGTGGCCGATATTCATCATCTGTTGCCCGATTCCGGTTTGCACATTGTGGGCGAGCATTTTCAGCGTATCGACCATCACTTGCTGGCGGTGAAGGGCGCGACGGTCGGTGACTTGACCCATGTGCACAGCCATGTCCATGCGCTCAATCAATGCCGGGGCACGGTCCGTGCGCTGGGGCTGGAGCCGGTGGTTCACGCCGACACCGCCGGTGCGGCGCACATGATCGGTGATTTGGGCGACAAATCCCAGGGGGCCATCGCGTCACAATTGGCCGGGGAAATTTACGGCCTGGAGGATCTGCGCGCCAACATCGAAGACGCACAGCACAACACCACGCGCTTTTTGATTATGGCCCGGGACCCGGTCATGCCAGCGTGTGGCGCGGTGCGGGTGATGACCAGTTTTGTGTTTCGGGTGCAAAGTATTCCGGCGGCGTTGTATAAGGCGCTGGGTGGTTTTGCCACCAATGGCGTCAACATGACCAAATTGGAAAGCTATCTCATTGACGGCAGTTTTCAGGCGGCGCAATTTTATGCTGAGGTCGAAGGCCACCCCGACGACCTGGCCATGCAGTTGGCGTTTAAGGAATTGCGCTTTTTCACCCATGAGGTCAAAATTATGGGCACCTACCCCGCATCTTCGGTGCGGGCGGAAATCGGTTAGTCGGGCCTTTGCCCTTGAAATGTGCCGGGGCCTGGCCTTATCTGCATGATATTGGCTTTGTATGGTCGTGGCTGTGTTGAAATAATTTTTAAGGTCATAAGACAATAAGGATACCCTCCAATTATGCTCCGGCGTGAAACGGATAAAATGGCGTTCCAAGGCATGAACCCGTGCAAGGATCCGCTGAAAATTCTGCGTATGACGGGATTTTCGGCCATGGACGACGCGACCTTGTTGGGGGCGCTTTTGGATATGAAGGCACATGTACGCAAAGATGGCGTGATGGAAGACCTGCACAACAAAGGGCGTGAAGCCCTGCGGGTTTTGGCGGCGCGCAAAAAATAGTCGGCGTGGGGTGGATATTGCAACAATTTACATCATTCAGAGCATTTTCTGACTTGGACGAACGACGCGGCCCTGATAGGGTGCGCGTGGTGCCTTTTATGGTGGGGATTGTGCGTGCCTAAGCTTTCATTTTACATGGCGTCCTTTGGTCACATGACGTCATATGGATCCAAGTCTATATTAAACCGCTTGGGCCAGGTTTTGCGGTTGGCTTTGCGGTCGGGACGTTTTGCACGGGGGCCGGCGGCCACGGCGGTGGTGATTTTTGTCTCGGGCTGCACGCTTTTGACCGACACCTCACGCAGCTTCCAGGGAGGTTGCTCCCCCGACACCCTGGATCAAGTGAAACAGGTGGACTGGTCCACCGCGACCAATGTCAAAATGCGCATTGTTGACGGCGATTTTCGCCCCATGGTGATGTATTTGGAACAGGGCCGTCCCTACAGCCTGACGGTGGAAAATGCCGGTCGGGAGGTACAAAATTTTTGGGCCCCGGATTTTTTGAAAGCCGGAGTGGCCCTGCAAAGCGTGCAAATTGGCAGCAAATCTCCGGCCAGGGGCTGTGTGAACGCGGTGCGCATTGCGTCACGCAATTCGGTGACGTTGCGGTTTGTTCCCATTTGGGAAGGGCGCTATGAAATTCGCAACAGTGCTTTGGGCTTGATTCCCGGCCAGCAAGCCGCCGGGATCATCAATATCATCCAGCCGCGTGTTGGTGCGGCGGCGCAGTAATTATTTTTAATCTTTCATATCAATACATTGGCATGCGTTTAACCCTCTGCAAATAAACTTTGCGATGGGCTTTGCGGGGGCGCTGGGCCTTGATATACTCCGCCCGGGAGATCGGCGCGGACGAAGTTCTCGCGAACCCGGTCAGGTCCGGAAGGAAGCAGCCGCAACGAGTTTTGCTTTGGGTCGTTAGCTGGTCTCCCACCTTTAGGTGTATACTCGGTGTATGCCGATTTGTGTCGAGCGAAGGCGGGCCCGCGAATTATGTCAGACGACGCTATTCCAGACGGCACCATTTCAAACGGTACCATTTCAAAAAATGTACCACCAAATCCCGCGAATTTGGCCGAAGATTACCGGGTTCTGGCGCGTAAATATCGGCCCACCGATTTCACCACCCTGATCGGTCAGGACGCTTTGGTGCGAACCTTGACCAACGCCATCCGGTCGGGGCGTCTGGCCCATGCGTTTATGCTCACCGGGGTGCGTGGGGTGGGCAAAACCACCACCGCGCGGATCATCGCACGGGCGCTCAACTGCATCGGCGCGGATGGCCAAGGTGGGGAAACGGCCCAGCCGTGCGGGGTTTGCGAAAACTGTACCGCCATTGCCGAAGACCGCCACGTTGACGTGATTGAAATGGATGCCGCCTCGCGCACCGGCGTGGACGACATCCGCGAAATCATTGAAGGGGTGCGCTACAAACCGGTTTCGGCGCGGTATAAAGTTTACATCATTGATGAAGTTCACATGCTGTCCAAAAACGCTTTCAACGCGTTGCTGAAAACTCTGGAAGAACCGCCGGAACATGTGAAATTCATCTTTGCCACCACGGAAATTCGCAAGGTTCCGGTGACGGTGTTGTCGCGCTGTCAGCGGTTTGATTTGCGCCGGGTGGATATGGAGACGTTGTCCAGACACTTTGCCCGGATTGTCGAAACAGAAGGTGCCCAGGTGTCGGGTGGCGCACTGGCGCTGATTGCCCGGGCCGCGGATGGTTCCGTGCGCGATGGTTTGTCGCTGTTGGATCAGGCCATTGCGCACACGGTCGGCGACGTCGGCGAAGACGCGGTGCGCGACATGTTGGGTCTGGCCGACCGGGCGCGGACATTTGATATGCTCGATGCGGTGATGCGCGGCGATGTCGTCGATGCATTGGGGCAAATGACGTCGCAATACGACAGCGGGGCGGATCCGGCGCAGGTGCTCGAAGACATGCTGGACCTGGTGCATTGGCTGACCCGTATCAAGGTTACGCCTGCGGCGGGCGATGCGCCGGGGGTGGCGGAAATGGAACGCGTTCGCGGTGCGGAAATGGCCGCCGGGCTGTCGATGGCGGCGCTGACCCGGGCGTGGCAGATGTTGCTCAAAGGGTTAAGCGAAGTGCGCTCCGCTCCCAGCGCGGTGCAGGCGGCGGAAATGATTTTGGTGCGGTTGATGTATGGCCTGGACCTGCCCAGTCCCGCCGATGTGGCGCAGCAGCGCCCTGATATGGGGCCTTCTTCCCCCACGCCTTCTTCCCCCGGGTCCCCAACTTCCGGATCCCCAACGCCCTCTCCGTCGGGGGGGGGTGCAACCCAAACCCAAACCCATCCCGTCGGCATGGCCGAGGCGTCGGCCCCGAACCCGCAAACCTTTGCCCAGGTGGTCGACCTGGCCGATCAGGTGGGCGAACGGATTTTGCGCGCCAACTTGATCGCCAACGTGCATTTGGTCAGCTTTCAACCCGGTCGGATTGAGTTTCAGCCCACTGAACACGCGCTGGCCGATTTGGCTGGGCGCCTGACCAAAATGCTGAACGATCACACCGAACGGCGCTGGGTTGTGACGGTGTCGAACCAGCCCGGTCAGCCAACCTTGCACCAGCAAGAGGACGAAAAAAACGCCGCCAGGAAAGCCAGGGCCGCCAAGGAACCTTTGGTGCGGGCCGTGTTGGATGCTTTTCCCGGCGCGCAGATCAGCCAGGTCAAAGGTCTTGTCGACACCCCGCCCAAGGCTTTGGACGACGACGCGTAAGACATTTTTTCAAAGGCCACCCAAGCGCAGGTATTTGATTTCGGTGAATTCTTCGATGCCTTGATGGCCGCCTTCCCGGCCGATACCCGATTCCTTGATCCCGCCAAAAGGCGCGACCTCGGTCGAAAACGTCCCTTCGTTGATGCCGATCGCACCGTATTCCAGCGCCCCGGCAACCCGCCATACCCGGCCAATGTCGCGGCTGTAAAAATAAGCCGCCAGGCCGTAAGGGGTGGCATTGGCGATGGCGATGGCGTCGGCTTCATCGTCAAATTGGCAGATGGCGGCCACCGGGCCAAAAATTTCGCTGTGGGCAATGCGCATGTCGGTGGTCACGTTGGTGAGCACGGTCGGGGCAAAATGGTTGCCGCCCAGCGCATGACGGGTGCCGCCGCACAGGGCATGGGCACCGTGGGCCAGCGCGTCATTGACCAGATCTTCAACTTTATCCACCGCTTGGGCGTTGATCAACGGGCCCTGGCGGACACCGTGGTCGAGGCCGTTTCCCACCGTGAAATCCACGATGGCGGCACGGATTTTTTCACAGAACGCGGCATAGACATCGCGGTGCACCAAAAAACGATTGGCCGACACGCAGGTTTGTCCCCCGTTGCGAAATTTGGATGCCACCGCGCCCTGAACCGCCGCGTCCAGATCGGCATCGTCAAAAACGATGAACGGCGCATTGCCGCCCAATTCCAAGGTCACCTTGGTGACGTTTTCGGCGCATTGCCGCATAAGGGTTTTGCCCACCGCGGTGGATCCGGTGAACGACAATTTGCGCACCGCCGGGTTTTGGCAAAACGCCAACCCGACCGTATCACCACGGCTGGCGGTGATGACGTTGAAGACCCCCGCCGGGATCCCGGCTTCGAACGCCAGCGCGGCCAACGCCAGGGCGGTCAGGGGCGTGTCTTCGGCGGGTTTGACCACCACCGGGCAGCCGGCGGCCAGTGCCGGGGCGCATTTTCGGGTGATCATGGCGAGGGGGAAATTCCATGGCGTGATCGCCGCCACCACCCCGACCGGTTCACGCAAGGTCAAGATCCGGCTGGTTGGGCTGGGCGTGGGAATAACCTCGCCATAGACGCGCTTGGCCTGTTCGGCGAACCATTCGATAAATGTCGCGCCATAGGCGACCTCGTTGTGGGCTTCGGCCAATGGTTTGCCGGATTCCACAGTGATCAGGCGCGCCAATTGATCTTGATGGGCGAGGATCAACTCAAACCAGGTGCGTAACGTAGCGGCGCGGTCCCTGGCTGTGCGGGTGGCCCAGGCGGGCCGTGCGCGGGACGCGGCCTGGATTGCACGGGCGGTTTGGGCCGCGCCCAAATCGGCCACGGCGGTGATGGTTTCGCCGTGGGCCGGATTGGTGACGCCAAAACGCTGGCCGTCGTCGGCGGGAGTCCAGCGACCATCTATGAAGGCATCGCTGAAGATCAAATCGGGAGGGAGGTCCATGTTTGGGGGCTCGGTCGTTGGGGAGGTCAAGATCAGGGGCGTTAGAGCAAATCTCGTAATTTAAAATACGCCATGGCCAAAACCAGGGCGGGTTTGCGCATCAACGCCCCACCGGGAAAAGACATATGCGGGATTCGCGCAAAAACGTCAAAGCGTTCCGCCGTGCCGAGGACCGCTTCGGCCATCAATTTCCCGGCCAACCCGGTCAACAAAATCCCGTGACCGGAAAAACCGTGGGCAAAATAGACATGGTCCCCAACCCGGCCAAAGTGCGGCAGACGGTTGACCGTAATCGCCACGTTGCCGCCCCAGGCATAATCGATTTTGGCATTTTTGAGCTGAGGGTAAATGGCCCGCATGGTGCGGCCCATGGTTTGACCCAGATCAAAAGGAACCAGGCCCGAATAACTGACCCGACCGCCAAACAGCAACCGTTTGTCGGCCGAAAGTCGCCAGTAATTGAGTACAAAATTGACATCGACCACGCAGTCGTCGTCACGGATCAGGCTTTTGGCGGTGGCGTCGTCCAACGGTTCGGTGGCGATGATGAAGGTCCCAACGGGCATGATTTTGGCACCGATGCGCGGTTCTAACTTTTCCAGGTAAGCGTTGGCACACAAGATCACGTGGTCGCAGTGCACCGTGCCCGAGGGGGTGGTGATGGTCGCTGTCGGACCGTCCTGGATATGGGTGGCGGGGGTCTTTTCAAAAATGTGCGCTCCGGCACGTTCGGCGGCGTCGGCCAGGCCATAAGTGTAATTCAACGGGTGCAGATGACCGCTGCCCGGATCAAAAAGCGCACCGATGTATTTTTCGCTGCCAACCCGGTCGCGGGCCTGGCTGTGGTCCAACAAACGCAGGCCGGGATAATGGTGGTGGTGTTCCATTTCGTCTTTGAGGGCGTGCAATTCGCGCATCTGGCGGGTCTTGATGGCCATCATCAGGTGGCCCCACTTTAAGTCGCAGCGGATGTCATGGGCGGCCACGGTGTCAGACAAAAGGCGCTTGGCTTCCAGGCCCAGCTCCCACAGCTTTGTGGCGTCATCCTGGCCGACCAGCGCGCCCAGCGCGCGGGGGCTTTTGTTATAGCCGATGATCGCCTGGCCACCGCTGCGCCCCGATGCCCCCCAACCGACCTGGTGGCCTTCGAGCACCACCACGCGCACCCCGTGTTGGGCCAAATGCAGGGCCGCGGACAATCCGGTGATGCCCGCGCCAATAATGCACACGTCGCACCGGGTATCGCCGTCCAGGGCGGGGCGGGGCGGGGCCGGGTTGGCCGATGCACCGTAATAGGAATGGGCATGGCGGTTGTTGTGAATTGTGCTCATTGCTCACCACGGATCCAGGTTCGGTGGGGCTGACTATGGCACTTCGAGCCCCCCGCGTGTCAAGTTATATGTCTATTATATTAAGATATTGGCTTGAATTTAAAGCCTGTTATTTCCAGGCATGAATTGATTATATATTTGTAATCCTTTGAACATAAGTAATTATATGGCGCTTGATCGAAGCCTCTTGTTGCGCTGTAGCCGCCGTGATAGTGTTGCATATATCGAACGCATGGCCCCGTTGGGGCTTGAGCGGAAGGTCTTCCCATGTGCGCCAAGCCCGTTGTTGTCGTATCGGCCTGCATCAAAGACGTGGACGGCTATGAAAATTATGCCGTTGCGACCAAGTATGTGGATGCCCTGGTTGAAGCCGCCGATGTGACGCCGTTGATTTTTCCGGCGCTGGGGTCGCGCACCGGGGTCGATGATATTTTAAATTTGTGCGACGGATTGTACCTGACGGGCAGCGTCTCGAACGTGGAACCGCACCACTATGACGGGGTGCCCAGTGCGGCAGGCACGCTGCATGACCCGGAACGCGACGCCACCACCTTGCCGCTGATCCGCCGTGCGGTCGGTGCCGATGTGCCGGTGTTCGCCATTTGCCGGGGCTATCAGGAAATGAACGTCGCTTATGGCGGCACCTTGCATCAACGGCTGCATGAGGTGCCCGGCTTGATGGACCATCGCGAAGATCGCAGTCAACCGCCGGATGTCTATTTTGGCCCGGCCCATGACGTTGACCTGGCGTCCGGTGGGGTGTTGGCGGACGTGGCTGGAACGACGCGGGTGACGGTCAATTCCCTGCATGCCCAAGGGATCGACCGGTTGGCCGCAGGGTTGCAGGTGGAAGCCGTGTCCGGGGATGGTCTGGTCGAAGCGTTCCGCGTCACAGACGCCCGTGTGTTTGCCTTGGGCGTACAATGGCATCCGGAATGGAAGGTCATGGACACTATTTTTTCACGCGCCTTATTTAAACGGTTTGGCGATGCGTGTCGTGAACATCAGACACAACGGGTCCCCACATGAGCAAGACCGACGAAGATTTTGATATTGAAACGTGGTGCACGGAACGGCGCATCACCGAGGTCGAATGCCTGGTGCCGGACATTTCGGGGATCGCCCGGGGGAAAATTCTCCCCACCGAGAAATTTCTCAAAGGGGTGGTGAAAAACACCCACCGCTTGCCCGAAAGCATGTTCACGCAAACCGTGACCGGGGATTGTCCCGAGACCGATGGTTTGGTATCGATGACGGATCGTGATGTTTTAATGTGCCCGGACCTGGCCACCATTCGCCCGGTGCCGTGGTACACGGAACCCACCGCGCAGGTGATTTGTGATTGCCGCTACACCGATGCCAGCCCGGTGCATATTTCATCGCGCCAGGTGCTGCGGGAGGTTTTGGCCCTGTATCAAAAAGAGGGCTGGAACCCGGTGATTGCGCCGGAAGTTGAAATGTATCTGGTGAAAAAAAATATTGATCCCGATTATCCCTTGGAACCGCCCATCGGTCGGTCCGGACGCCCGGAAACCGGACGCCAGGCGTTTGGCATTGACGCGGCCAATGAATTCGACGCCATTTTTGAGGACGTCTACGATTATTGTGAAGCCGAACGCATTGATGTCGATACCTTGAACCACGAAGGCGGCGCGGCGCAGATGGAGGTCAATTTTCTGCACGGTGATCCCCTGGATCTGGCCGATCAGGTGTTTTTGTTCAAACGCACGGTGCGTCAAACGGCCATCAACCATGACGTATACGCCACGTTTATGGCCAAGCCGATGCAGCATGAACCGGGCAGCGCGCTGCACATTCATCAAAGCCTGTACGATCTTGAAACCGGCACAAACGTGTTCAGTGACGGCCACGACCATGACAGCGCGCTGTTTGGCTCTTACGTCGCCGGCTTGCAAACCTACGCGCCGATGGTGATGGCGCTGTTTGCCCCCAACGTGAATTCGTACCGCCGCTTTACCTACGAAGAAGCGCCCATCAACACCCATTGGGGGCGCGACAATCGCAGTTGCGGATTGCGGGTGCCGCTGTCTAGCCCGCACAATCGCCGCGTGGAAAACCGCTTGCCGGGTGCCGATGTCAATCCGTATCTGGCGATTGCGGGCAGCTTGGCATGCGGCTATCTGGGCATGATCGAAGGCTTAAGCCCCACCAGGGAAGAAACGGGCAACGCTTATGTATTGCCGCGCAACTTGCCCGGACACCTGTCCGATGCCTTGAAACGGTTTGAAAACAATGACGCCGTGCGGGGCGTTTTGGGGGACCGTTTTGTGGATTTGTTTTGCATTGTGAAACGCGAAGAACAAGCGACCTACAACCAGGTGATCAGTTCGTGGGAACGGGAACACTTGCTGTTGAATGTGTAAGGCCTCGCCTCCCGCCCCCTCCCCCCCCGGGGCCCTTGGCGGGGGTGCGCTCAGAAGGATAAAAAAATGAACCCGGTTCGCAACAGCACCGAACAATGGCAACGCGAAGACCGCGACCATCACCTTCACCCGTTCACCGACATCGCCCAGTTGAGCGCCAGGGGCGTGCGTGTGATCACCCACGGCAAGGGCGTGTATCTGTGGGATTCGGAAGGGCAAAAAATACTCGACGCGATGGCCGGTTTGTGGTGCGTGAATGTCGGGTATGGGCGTTCTGAACTGGGTGCGGTCGCGGCCAGGCAAATGGATGAACTGGCCTACTACAACACTTTTTTTCAAACCACCACCATGCCCGCAACCGCGCTGGCGTCGCTGTTGGCGGAGGTGACGCCGGGCGGCTTTAACAATGTTTTTTATGGCAATTCGGGATCGGACGCCAACGACACCGTGGTGCGTTTGGTGTGGCGCTATTGGGCGGCGCGGGGCAAGCCCGACAAAACCGTCATCATTGCGCGCGAAAATGCCTATCACGGCAGCACCATCGCCAGCGCCAGCCTCGGCGGGATGGGCTACATGCACGAACAAGGCCCGATGCCGCTGGCCGGGTTCGAACACATCGAACAGCCGCATTGGTATTTCAACGGCGGCGATCTCAGCGCGGATGAATATGGCCTGAAAGCGGCCCGCGCGCTGGAAGACAAAATTCTTGAACTGGGGCCTGACAAGGTCGGCGCGTTCATTGGTGAACCCATTCAAGGGGCGGGCGGGGTGATCGTGCCGCCCGCAAGCTACTGGCCGGAAATTGAGCGGATCTGTCGGGCTTATGACGTGTTGTTGGTCTCCGACGAGGTGATTTGCGGGTTTGGCCGCATCGGCGAGTGGTTCGGCTGTCAGGCGTTTGGTTTCGAACCTGATTTGATCACCATGGCCAAGGGCATGTCGTCGGGTTACATCCCGATTTCCGGGGTGATGGTGCACGACCGCATGGTCAGGGTGTTGAAAGACAGCGGTGACTTCAATCACGGCTATACGTATTCGGGCCATCCGGTCTCGACCGCGGTGGCCCACGCCAACATTTCCATCCTGCGCGACGAAGCGATTGTCGAGCGGGTGAAAAACGATGTTGGGCCGTATTTGCAAAAGCGCCTTAGCGCATTTTCCGATCACCCCCTGGTCGGCCAGGTGCGCGGGCGCGGTTTGATCTGGGCGTTGGAACTGGTTCAGGATAAAAAGACCCATCAACGCTTCGATCATGTCGGCGAAGTGGGTATGATGTGCCGCAATCATTGTTTTGAAAACAATCTCATTATGCGTGCGACCGGCGACGCGATGTTGATGTCACCGCCGTTGGTGATCAGCCGTGCGGAAATTGACGAAATGTTGGAAAAGGCTTGGCTGTGCCTGGACCTCACGGCCAGGGATTTGGCTAAAAATTAAGCGGATTTATCCTTGAGGGGATTAACTTTAAAGACTGTTGGAGGGATGGAAATGAGCAAATTGGGTATGGCCCTTTTGACCGTGGCCGGTCTGGCGTTGAGCGGGTGTGGCGAACAGGGGGAAGAAAAAATCGTCAATGTGTACAACTGGTCGGATTATATTGACGAAGAAATCCTGACCGATTTCGAAGCCGAAACCGGCATCAAGGTTGTCTATGACGTGTTTGATTCCAACGATGTTTTGGAAACCAAATTGCTGGCGGGTCAGTCGGGTTATGATGTGGTGGTGCCGTCGGGCACGTTCCTGGGCCGCCAAATCAAGGCCGGGGTGTTCCAGAAACTCGATCAGGATAAGCTGACCAACCGGGGCAACTTGTGGAACATGGTTTTGGACCGCACCGCGACCTATGATCCGGGCAACGTATACGCGGTCAATTACATGTGGGGCACCACGGGGCTTGGCTACAATGTCAAAATGGTGACCGAGCGCATGGCCGACGCGCCGGTCAATTCGTGGGACATGGTGTTCAAACCGGAGGTCGCCGCCAGGTTTGCCGATTGCGGGATTTATATGCTGGACGCGGGCGATGAAATGGTCCCCGCAGCGCTCAATTATATCGGGGAAGACCCCGACAGCAAAGATCCCGCCGTGATCGCCAAAGCCGAAGCGGTGCTGATGGCGGTGCGCCCCTATATTCGTAAATTCAATTCGTCCGAATACATCGGCGCGTTGGCCAATGGCGATATTTGCGTGGCTGTGGGGTGGTCCGGCGATGTGTTTCAGGCCCGCGACCGCGCCGCAGAAGCGGATAACGGGGTCGACATCAATTATGTCGCGCCTCAGGAAGGGGCGTTGATGTGGTTCGACATGATGGCCGTCCCCGTGGATGCGCCGCACCCGGGCAACGCATTGACATTTATCAATTACATGATGCGCGCCGAAGTGATGGCAAAGGCGTCCAACTATGTTTATTACGCCAACGGCAACAAGGCATCTCAAGCGTTCTTGAGTGAAGACGTGATCGGCGATCCGGCGATCTATCCGACCCCTGAAACGCTCAAGACGCTCTACACCATCACCCCGTATGGGGCCGATGCGCAACGCGCGGTGACGCGGTTGTGGACTCGCGTGAAAAGCGGTCAATAGGCGTTAACGACATGGCCGCGCCCAGGTCGTCAGAACCGGGCGCGGCCACCTTGGAAAGGCCAAACGCCATGTCTGAAATGAGCTCCCAAACCCGGAGCGTGTTCGCGCCCTGGCTTGATCCGGACACCCAGCCGTTCGTGCGGATTGAAAACGTGACCAAGAAATTTGGCACGTTTACGGCGGTCGATAATATTTCCGTGGACATTTTTGAGCGCGAGTTTTTTTCCCTGTTGGGGCCCAGCGGCTGCGGCAAAACCACCTTGCTGCGGATGCTGGCCGGGTTCGAGGTTCCGACATCGGGACGGATTTTAATTGATGGCGAAGACATGGCGGGGGTCCCGCCGCACAAACGTCCGGTGAATATGATGTTCCAGTCCTATGCGCTGTTTCCGCATTTGACGGTGGGACAAAATATCGCCTTCGGTTTGCAACAAGACCGTTTGCCCAAGGCTGAAATCGCCGCTACCGTGGCGCGCATGTTGGCGCTGGTGAAACTTGACGCGTTCGCCAGCCGCAAACCCGAACAATTGTCGGGCGGCCAGCGCCAACGGGTGGCCTTGGCCCGGTCGTTGGCAAAAAACCCCAAAATGCTGTTGCTGGATGAACCGCTGGGGGCGCTGGATAAAAAGCTCCGCGAAGAAACCCGGTTTGAACTGATGAACATTCAGGAACACCTGGGCATCACCTTTATCATCGTCACCCACGACCAGGAAGAAGCCATGACGGTGTCGTCGCGCATCGCGGTGATGGACCAGGGCCAGGTGGCGCAGGTCGCGGGGCCGGGTGAGATTTATGAATACCCCAATTCGCGCAAAGTTGCCGAATTCATCGGGGATGTGAATATTTTCGAAGGTCGGGTCGGTGCCGTGGCATCGGACACCGCGCACGTTTTGATTGATGGCGTGCAAGCCCTGGTGCGCACCGGGCGCAGCGTTAACGCGGGGAGCGGTGACAAAGTGTGGATCGCGGTGCGCCCGGAAAAAATGATTGTGAGTTTAAATCCGCCCGCCGACCTCAGTGCAAATGTCTTGCAGGGCGAGGTTTGGGACATCGGCTATTTGGGCAAGTTATCGGTTTATCACGTGCGCCTGAAAGACAAACGCATGGTGACGGTGGCGATGACCAACCGCAACCGGGAAACCGAACGCACGATCACGTGGGAAGACCACGTCTATGTCACGTGGGCACCCGATGCGTCGGTGGTGTTGTTGAACTAACGGGAACGCACGATGGACCGCAAACCGACATCTTCGAAATCCCCCCGACCCACGCTGGCGGGTTGGTTGGCCGGGTGCTGCGGGCGTTGGCGGTTGAACGCGCGCAGCATCACGGTGATGGTTCCGTATGTGTGGCTGTTGGCGTTGTTCCTGGCGCCGTTTTTGATCGTTTTTAAAATCAGTTTTTCGAAAATGAAATTGGCGATCCCGCCCTATGAGCCATTGTTGGAGATGGTCGACGGGGTGTTTGTGCAGGTATCGTTGAGCTGGGCCAACTATCAATTTCTGTTTGACGATGCCTTGTATGTGAATGCCTATATCAGCAGTTTGAAAATCGCGCTGGTTTCCACCGCAATCACCTTGTTGGTGGGTTATCCGATTGCCTATGCCATGGCGCGGGCCCCGCAAACGTGGCGCATGCCATTGGTGATGATGGTTATTTTGCCGTTCTGGACGTCATTTCTAATTCGCGTGTACGCGTGGATCGGAATTTTGAAACCGGAAGGCTTTCTCAACATGTTTTTGCTGTGGTTGGGGGTGATCGACAAGCCGTTGGTGATTTTATACACCGACGTGGCGGTCTACATCGGGATTGTGTATTCGTACCTGCCGTTCATGATTTTGCCGCTTTATGCCAGCCTGGAAAAAATGGACCACGCGCTTTTGGAGGCGGCTGCGGATTTGGGCTGTCCGCCGTTGAAGACGTTTTGGAAGGTGACGTTTCCGCTGTCGCGCACGGGTGTGATCGCGGGATGTTTTTTGGTTTTTATTCCGGCGGTGGGTGAATTTGTGATCCCCGATTTATTGGGGGGGTCCAGCACCTTGATGATCGGTAAGGTTTTGTGGACGGAATTTTTCAACAACCGCGATTGGCCGTTGGCATCGGCGGCTGCGGTGGTGCTGTTGGTGGTTTTGGTGGTGCCGATTGTGTGGTTCCAAAAGTTTCAAAGCCGACACCAGGCGTTGGGCGGGGAGGCCCGGCGATGAATACGCGCTGGAGTTGGTTTAACAAGGCATCCCTGGTGGTCGGTTTTTCATTTTTGTATGTGCCGATTTTGTTGCTGATGATTTACAGTTTCAATGAATCGCGTTTGGTCACCGTGTGGTCGGGGTTTTCAACCAAATGGTATGGCGAGTTGTTGCGCAATCAGGGCCTGGTCAGCGCTGCCGTGGTGACCATAAAAGTTGCTTTGGTGGCCTCCACCCTGGCGACGGTGTTCGGCACCATGGCGGGGTTTGCGATGGTCCGTTTTGGCCGCTTTCGCGGCCGCACGTTGTTTAACGGGATGATTTATGCGCCGTTGGTGATGCCCGAAGTGATCACCGGGTTGGCGTTGTTGTTGATGTTCGTGGCGATTTCATTTGATCGCGGCCTCGGGACCATTATTTTGGCGCACACGACTTTTTCCATGTGTTATGTGGCGGTGGTGATCCAGTCGCGGTTGGGCTCGTTTGATCGATCGCTTGAAGAAGCGGCGATGGATCTGGGCTGTCCGCCGCTCAAGACCTTTATGCGGATCACCCTGCCGATCATTTTGCCCGCGGTGGTGTCCGGCTGGCTGTTATCGTTCACATTATCGTTAGATGACCTGGTGATTGCCAGCTTCACCAGCGGGCCGGGCGCGACCACTTTGCCGATGAAGATTTATTCGATGGTGCGCCTGGGCGTGACGCCGGAAATCAATGCCATTTCAACCCTTCTGATCGGCGTGATCGCGGTGGGTGTGGTGGTCGCGTCGGCCTTGCACAAGCATCGTGGCAGCCGCCGTCAACGCGAGCACAGTTCAAGGCGTGAAGACGACGGGTATTCGTGAAAAACCGGGTCAGCTTAAATCAATCCAGGTGGCTTTGATTTCGGTGTATTTGTCCAACGCATGGTGCGATTTGTCACGCCCGTTTCCCGATTGCTTGTCGCCGCCAAACGGCATCGACATGTCGCCGCCATCCCAACAATTGACCCACATGTTGCCCGCCCGGATGCGCGTCTGGCGGCCCGGACCGCTCGGTCGGGTGGGGGTTAAAAATTGGGCGGTGTGGCGGCACTGATGATGATCGCTTCGCCGGGCTCGATGTTTTTAAAACGGTGGGGAATGCGGCTGTTGATGTAATAGGAATCGCCCGGGCCCAAAACCTTACTGCGCTGGCCCACCGTCAATTCGATGGTCCCCTGGATGACCATGCCGGCTTCTTCGCCGTCGTGGGTCAGCATGTCGTCGCCCGAGTGCGCCCCCGGTTCATAGCGTTCGTGTAAAAAACGTAACTTTCGCTCCTTGCGGTTGGCCCCGACCAGTTTTAAATGCGCGCCATTTTCAAAAAATTCCACCAGATCGTCTTTGGCGAAAAACAAGTTGTCGTTGGGTTCTTGCAAATCCATGGTGAGAAATTCGACCAAAGACAGCGAAAAACTGTTCAAAACCTTTTTCAGGGAATCGACCGATGGGCTGACCCGGCCCTGTTCGATGAGGGAAATCGTGCTGTTGGTCACCCCGGCGCGTTTTGCGACTTCGCGTTGGGACAATCCATGCATGTTGCGCAAGGCCTTAAGGCGCACGCCAATTTCATTATCCATGGGGTTGTTCCTTTTTATCCGTCAAATATATTAAACACAAAAAGGTGAACACACCCCTAAAATTGGCCTGTTTTGGGGCAGGCGTCAAAAATAATAGACCAAGAACTAGAAACTGGGGGGCGTGCAGGCGCTGACCAGTTCGCATTCGTCGTCGCTGACGTTGCGAAACCGGTGCGGCACGCGGGAATCGAAATAATAGGCGTCGCCCGGTCCCAACACGCGGGTTTGTTTGCCCACCGTGAGTTCCAGCCGGCCGCGGATGACAATTCCGCCTTCTTCGGAATTGTGGCGCAGCATGGCTTTGCCGGTGTCGGCACCGGGGCGGTAGCGTTCGCGCAAGATTTGCAGGCTTTGATCTGCGCGCCCGGTGCCCACTTGCAGGTAGGAAATAGTCCCATCGGCGATTTCGGTCAGCTCATCAGCCTGAAAAAAAACTTGTTCGCGAGGGGCCAGGTCCATGGCGAAAAAATCCGCCATGGAAATGGGAATGCCGTCCAGGATCCGTTTCAGACGCCCCACCGAAGGGTTGGTGCGGTTGTTTTCGATCAGGGAAATCATTGCGTTGGTGACCCCGGACCGCTTGGCCAAATCGCGTTGGGATTGTCCGGCGGTGCGGCGCACGTGGCGCAGGCGCGCGCCGATGTCGATATCGTGGGACATGCGGGTTCCTTGTTAAATATATGGTGAAATTTATGATTAAAATTCAATCAATTCAAATGAATAATTGTTTCCATGAAACTGTTTTCTAAACACTGTCGAGCCTGATAATCTAATCGTCATTATTTTTTGCACCGGAGGAACCCGCCGATGACCGATGTCAGCCACACGCCGAACGATCTGGCAGCCTATTGGATGCCGTTTACCGCCAATCGCCAGTTTAAGGACGCCCCGCGGATGTTGGTAGGGGCCAAAGACATGCATTACACCAGCGCCGACGGACGACAAATCCTGGACGGCACGGCGGGTTTGTGGTGTTGCAACGCCGGTCATGGTCGCCGTGAAATTGTCGAAGCGATCCAAAAACAAGCGCAGCAGATGGATTACGCGCCCCCGTTTCAGGTTGGCCATCCGGCGGCGTTTGAATTGGCCAGCCGTCTGGCCGAAATCATGCCCGGTGATTTGAATCACGTGTTCTTTACCAACTCCGGATCCGAAGCGGTGGACACCGCGTTGAAAATGGCGCTGGCCTACCACCTGGCGCGCGGCGACGCGGGACGGGTGAAGTTTATCGGTCGGGAAAAGGGCTATCATGGGGTTGGCTTTGGCGGCATCAGCGTCGGCGGACTGGGCAACAATCGCAAGCAATTTGGCAACCAGTTGCCGGGCGTCGATCATATGCCGTTTTTCTACGACCAGGAGACCATGGCGTTTTCCCCCGGTCAGCCCGAAACCGGTGCCGAGGTTGCCGACAAACTGGAAAACCTGATCGCATTGCACGATGCATCAACCATCGCGGCGGTGATTGTCGAACCGGTGGTGGGTTCGGCGGGCGTGTATGTGTCGCCCAAGGGGTATCTGGATCGGTTGCGCAAAATTTGCGATGCCCACGGCATCTTGTTGATCTTTGATGAAGTCATCACCGGGTTTGGCCGTTTGGGCCGTGCTTTTGCGGGAAATAAATTCAACGTCATCGCAGACCTGGTGACCACCGCCAAGGGGCTGAACAGTGGCACCGTCCCGATGGGCGCGGTGTTCGCCCGTGACGGGGTGCACGATACCATTGTTAACGGTGCGCCCGACGGGGCGATTGAATTGTTCCATGGCTACACCTATTCGGCCCATCCGCTGGCGTGTGCGGCGGCGCTGGCGGCGCAAAAGGTTTACCGCGATGAAAAGCTGTTCGAGCGCGCTGGGGAATTGGAATCCTATTGGCAACATGCCGCCCTTAGCCTGAAGGGCGTGGCGCACGTGGTCGATGTGCGCAGTATTGGTCTGGTGGCGGGGATCGAATTGGCCCCGCGCCCGGGCAAGCCTGGCCAGCGTGCGTTCGATGTGTTCATTGAAGCGTTTGAAAAAGGCCTGTTAATCCGCACCACCGGAGATATCATCGCACTGTCGCCGCCATTGATCATATCAAAGGCGGAAATCGATCAAATTTTTGCTATGCTTGAAGGCATCTTAAAAGCGACCGCTTAGACCACAAACGGGGTAAATTTAAATGACGGACAAACTCACTCATTTCATCGACGGTGCGCGTGTTGACGGCACGTCGGGAAACTTCCAGGACGTATTCAACCCAGCCACCGGTGAGGTCCAGGCCCAGGTGCCGTTGGCCAACGCGGATGAGGTGCGCCGGGCGGTGGCGGTGGCCCATGCGGCGTTCCCCGCGTGGTCCGCGACCGCCCCGGCGCGGCGCGCCACGGTGATGTTCAAGTATCGCGAACTGCTGATTGCCCATCAACGCGAACTGGCTGAATTGTTGTCGCAAGAACATGGCAAAACCCTGGACGATGCGATGGGTGAATTGGGCCGCGGCATTGAGGTGGTCGAATTTGCGTGCGCCATCCCACACCTTTTGAAAGGTGAGTTTTCCGAAGCGGTGGCGACCAATGTCGATACCCATTCGTTCCGCCAGCCGTTGGGCGTGGTGGCGGGGATCACGCCGTTTAATTTCCCCACCATGGTGCCGATGTGGATGTTCCCGGTGGCGTTGATGTGCGGCAACACATTTGTGCTGAAACCCAGTGAACGCGACCCGTCGTCAACCTTGCGATTGGTCGAATTGCTGCACGAAGCCGGCCTGCCCAATGGGGTGATGAATTTGATCAACGGCGGCAAGGATGCGGTCAATGAAATTTTGGCCAACCCGGATGTGAAAGCGGTCAGCTTTGTCGGTTCTACCGCGGTCGGTGAATATATCTACAGCGAAGGCTGTAAGCATGGCAAGCGGGTGCAGGCCTTGTGTGGGGCGAAGAACCACATGGTGGTGATGCCCGATGCGGATATGGACAAGGCCGTCGATGCGCTGATGGGCGCGGCGTATGGATCGGCGGGCGAACGCTGTATGGCCATCTCGGTCGCGGTCGCGGTGGGCGATGGCACGGGGGAAGCGTTGGTGAAAAAACTGACGCCAAAAATCCACGCCTTGAAAGTCGCGCCGTACACCGATGCGGATGCCGAACTGGGTCCGGTGATTACCAAAGACGCCAAACAACGCATCGAAGGCTATATCCAGTCGGGTGTCGATCAGGGCGCGGACTTGATCGTCGATGGCCGGGGGATGAGCCTTCAGGGTTATGAAAACGGTTATTTCGTCGGCGGCACCTTGTTCGACAAGGTGACCACCGATATGGATATCTATAAAGACGAAATCTTTGGTCCGGTGTTGGCGGTGGTGCGCGCGGATGAATATGAAACCGCGCTGCAGATGGTCAACGATCACGAATATGGCAACGGCACCGCGATTTTCACCCGTGACGGCGATGCGGCGCGCGATTTCACGTCGCGCGTTCAAGCCGGTATGGTCGGGGTTAATGTGCCGATCCCGGTGCCGGTGGCGTACCACAGTTTTGGCGGTTGGAAGCGCTCCTTGTTCGGCGATCACGATATTCACGGCATGGAAGGGGTGCGCTTTTACACCAAGTTGAAGGCGGTGACCTCGCGCTGGCCGTCGGGCATCAAGGATGGCGCACAGTTTCACTTCACGGCGGGAAAAGATCACTAAAATTTTCCTCGTCCAGCGACAGATCGGCGAAAAAAGCTCCCTGCGGGGGGCTTTTTTTTGTCGCCGAACATAAAAATCATTTGTATCGAATGTAATTTTTTCGAATCATCTGTTGCAGTCATGTTGGGTCGGCGCTAGCATCCTTGCCGAGATCACGATACGCAAATGACTTTGGGGCGGTGCGTTGGACTTTCAGAACCTGTGCCAACAAATCGAAGGCGCGTATGCGGATTTGAGCCCTCAGCTCCGCCGTGCGGCGCGCTATGCCCTGGATCATCCCGACGATATTGCCTTGTTGTCGATGCGCCAGTTCGCTGCCAAGGTAACGGTTCATCCATCGACCATGGTGCGGTTGGCCAAAGTATTGGGCTTGGCGGGCTATGCCGATTTTCAACGCCCGTTTCAAAGCCGCCTGCGGACCCGTCCGCAAGAACTATACAGCCCCAATGCGCGGTCTGTTCAGGCCCGGGGGGGGCGCTCCAAACACGCGGTCTTACGTGAAATGTTGGCCATGGAGCACGCCAACCTGGACAGCATCGCCGACGATGTCGGCTTTGATGCGTTGGTGGCCTCGGCGGAACAGATCAAACGCGCGCGCCATGTTTATGTTGGCGGGGTGCGGAGCTGCTATCCGGCGGCGTTTTATTTTCAATATGCGTGCCGGATGTTCGAAGACAACATCACCTTGCTGGATGGGCGCGGCGGTACGTTCGCCGATGATCTGCGGGGTGCCGGGGCCGACGACGTGTTGTTGGCGGTGAGCTTTGCGCCGTACAGCCGCAGTGTTGTGCGGGCGGTTGAATATGCGGTCGAACGCGGTGCCCAGGTGATCGCGCTGACCGACAGTCCGGTGTCGCCGTTGTTAAAGGGGGGCCAGGCGATGGCGCTGATTGTTCGCACATCGTCGCCGTCTTTTTTTCATTCCGTGGTTCCGGCCATGTCGGTGATGCAGGCGTTGGTGGTGCTGTTGTTGGCCGATGGCGGGGAACGGGCGCTGGCTGATTTGTCGGAAAGTGAAACCCAATTGAGTGCTTTTGGAGCGTATTGGTTTGAAAATTAACACCCTGGAACTCAAGGCTTTATGATGAACCACGTGTTTCACCGCGCCCCGCGCATTGATCTGCCGCGGGCCGTGCGCGGGGATGGACTTTATATCATTGACGATGCGGGCAACCGCTACATCGACGCGTGTGGCGGCGCGGCGGTGTCGTGCCTGGGCCACAGTCAGCGTGATGTGCAGGCCGCGATCCATGCCCAGGTCGACAAGCTGGCGTTTGTGCACAGCGGCTTTTTCACCACCGAGGTGATGGAACAGCTGGCCGACCGCTTGACCACCCAAGCCCCGCAGGGGCTGGAGCGGGTGTACTTTGTTTCGGGTGGGTCCGAAGCCATGGAAGCGGCGCTGAAATTAACCCGTCAATATTTTTTGGAAATCGGCCAGCCAAACCGGACCCGGATCATCGCCCGCCATCAAAGCTATCACGGCAACACCTTGGGGGCGTTGGCGGTGGGGGGCAACGCCTTGCGCCGCGACCCGTTTCAGCCGCTGTTGATCGACGCGGTCAGCCATATTGAGGCGTGTTATCCCTATCGCCATCAACGCGATGGGGAAAGTTTAGAGGCCTATGGACGGCGCGCGGCAAATGCCCTGGAAGATGAAATTTTACGCCTTGGCCCCAAAACCGTCGCGGCGTTTGTCGCCGAACCGGTGGTCGGCGCGACCGCCGGGGCGGTGGTTGCGCCGCCCGGTTATTTCCAGCGGGTGCGCGAAATTTGCGATCAATACGGGGTGCTGTTGATTTTGGACGAGGTGATGTGCGGCATGGGCCGCACCGGAACTTTGTTCGCCTGTGAACAAGAAGCCATTACACCCGATTTGCTGACCATCGCCAAGGGCCTGGGCGCGGGCTATCAGGCCATCGGCGCGGTGTTGGTGTCGGGCGAGATCTATGCCGCGGTGCACGATGGCAGCGGTTTTTTTCAACACGGTCACACCTACATGGGCCACGCCACGGCGTGTGCGGCGGGTTTGGCGGTGTTGGAGGTCATCGAACGCGATGATCTGCTGGGCAATGTGCGTCGCCAGGGGGATGTGTTGCGCGAACACCTCAAAGCCGCCTTCGACGATCACCCTTATGTGGGGGACATTCGCGGTCGGGGCTTGTTTCAGGCCATCGAGCTGGTTCAGGACCGGGCTCTGAAAACGCCGTTTCAGCCGGATCAAAAAATTCATGCGCGGATCAAGGCCGAAGCCATGGCCCGTTACCTGATGTGCTATCCGATGGGCGGCACCGCCGATGGGCAGCGCGGCGACCACGTGTTGTTGGCCCCGCCGTACATTGTCACCCGAGATCAAATTGATGAAATTGTGGCGCGCCTGAAGGCGGCGGTGGATGCGGCGCTTAAGCCCGTGATGGCGGGCCGGACATGACAAACCCGTTGATCATCACGGTGGCCCCGAACGGGGCGCGCAAGACCCCGGGCGATCATCCGGCTTTGCCGATCACGGCGGATGAATTGGCGCAAGATGCGCAAGCTTGCCTGGCGGCGGGCGCGGCGATGATCCATTTACACGTGCGCGATGACCTGGGTGCCCACACCCTGGATGTGGCGACCTACCGCGCCGCAATCCAGGCGGTGCGCGCGGCGGTGGGCGATGATCTGGTGATCCAGGTCACCACCGAAGCGGTGGGCCGCTACACGCCGGCGGAACAAATCGCCATGGTTCGGCAATTGCGCCCCGAAGCCGTCTCGGTCGCGCTGGCGGAGTTGACCGCCGGGGGCGTCGATCAGGCGGTGGAATTTTATCGCTGGGCCGAGGCTGAGGGCACCGCCTTGCAGCACATTCTTTATAGCCCGGGGGACGTTGCCCGGCTGGCCGATTTGGTGCATCGCAAGGGTCTGCCGGGACAGGCTTTGAGTGTTTTATACGTGGTCGGCCGGTATGGCGGCGGCGACAGCGACCCGCAAATTTTGGTCGATTTCCTGGCCGCCGCCAAAGAACACCACCTCGATCCTGAAATGTGGGCGGTGTGCGCCTTTGGCCGCAACGAAGGCCGGGTCGCGATGGCGGCGATGAGTTTGGGCGGGCACGTGCGGGTGGGTTTTGAAAACAATTTTTATTTAAACGATGGCCGTTTGTCCCCTGACAATGGCGCTCTGGTCAAACAGGTTGCAAATGGGGCAAGGTTGTTGGCTCGACCGGTGTGCCAGGGGGCGCAAGCCCGCAGGCACATGAGCCCTGGTGGTGCCAAATCCGGGCAACAGCGCGTCAGATGCTGAAACCCGGAGATCACCAAAAGCGCAAGAACGCGCACACGATACGTATGATTAAATGTTTCACATGAAGACAAAGGGAGAACTAAAATGAGGATGTTATTCAAAAGCTCGATGTTGGCACTGGCGGTGGCAACGGCGGCATCGTTTGCCCCGGCACCGGCGTCGGCGCAGCAAAAATTTATTTCCATCGGCACCGGTGGCGTCACCGGCGTGTATTACCCCACCGGTGGGGCGATTTGCCGGTTGGTCAATAAAACCCGCAAACAACACGGTATTCGTTGTTCGGCGGAAAGCACCGGCGGCTCGGTTTACAACATCAACACCATCCGCAGCGGTGAACTGGACTTTGGTGTGGCCCAGTCCGATTGGCAGTACCACGCTTACAACGGTACCTCCAAGTTCAAGGACGCCGGACCGTTCAAAAAATTGCGTTCGATGTTTTCGGTTCACGCCGAACCGTTCACGTTGATTGTGCGGGCAGATTCCGGCATCACCAACTTTGAAGGCCTGAAGGGCAAACGCGTCAACATCGGCAACCCCGGTTCCGGCCAACGCGGCACCATGGAAGTTGTCATGGATGCCTTTGGCATGAAAAACAGCGATTTCGCCCTCGCGTCTGAACTGAAGGGGTCGGAAATGGCGGCCGCGTTGTGCGACAACAAAATCGACGCGATGATCTACACCATCGGTCACCCGGCGGCGGCCTTGAAAGAAGCCACCACCGCGTGTGAAGCCAAACTGATTGATGTCACCGGCGCACCGATTGACAAGTTGATCAAGGACAACCCGTACTACCGCGCCGCGACCATTCCCGGCGGCATGTACACCGGCACGCCCAATGACGTGACCACCTTTGGTGTGGGCGCAACGTTGGTGACATCCGCAGATGTCCCGGACGAAGTGGCTTATGTGGTGGCGATGGAAACGATGAAAAACATCGACCAGTTCCGCAAGCTGCACCCTGCGTTTGCAAAATTGGACCCCAAAACCATGGTGACGGACGGCTTGTCCGCACCGTTGCATCCGGGGGCTTTGAAAGCCTACAAAGAACTCGGGCTGATCAAATAAGCCGACTGATCGCAACACCGTCGGATGCCGTTTGGCACCGGCGGTGTTGTCGTTCTTGGTATATTTCCCAGGGGAGCTTCGAGACATGACGCAGCAGGGCCAAGGTGGCGCGCAAACGGCCATACCGTCAGTGGATGACATGGTCGCCGAGATCGATACCGGCGCGCGCAACCCATCGGGGATGGCGGGAAAAATGCTGATCGGGGTGCCGTTGGCCTGGTCGGTTTTTCAGATTTATATTTCATCCACCGTGCCGTTTTGGCTGACCCAGATTTTGGGCGTCAATGTGACCTTCAATTCCGATGAAGCGCGCGCCGTGCATATGGCGTTCGCATTGTTTTTGGCGGCCACCGCGTTTCCCCTGTTCAAAAGTTCGTCACGGCGCACAATCCCCTGGTACGATTGGCTGCTGGCCTTTTTGGGTGTCGCGGTTAGCCTTTATATGCCCATTTTTAAACAAGAAATATCCCTGCGTCCGGGGCTGTGGACGACCACCGACCTGATCATTTCGGCAACCGGCATGGGGGTGTTGCTGCTCGCGACTTACCGGGCCCTGGGCTTGCCTTTGGTGATCGTCGCGTCGGTCTTTATGATGTACGTGTTTTATGGCGACTTGCCGTGGCTGCCCGATGTGATCCAATGGAAAGGGGCGTCGTTCTCGAAAGCCCTGGGGCATTACTGGATGCAGACCGAGGGCGTCTTTGGCGTTGCCCTTGGGGTCTCGGCGTCGATGATTTTCCTGTTCGTGCTGTTCGGCGCGATTTTGGAGAAGGCTGGCGCCGGGGCGTATTTTATCAAAACATCGGTGGCGCTGCTGGGCCACTACCGGGGTGGTCCGGCCAAGGCGGCGGTGTTGTCATCGGCGATGACCGGGCTGATTTCGGGATCGTCCATCGCCAACACCGTGACCACCGGGACGTTCACCATTCCCTTGATGAAGCGCACCGGGTTCAGCGCCGAAAAAGCCGGCGCGGTGGAAGTGGCGTCCAGCACCAACGGGCAATTGACCCCGCCGGTGATGGGGGCTGCGGCATTCTTGATGATCGAATATGTCGGCGTCAGTTATCTGGAGGTGGTGCGTTACGCCTTTTTACCGGCGCTGATTTCATACATTGCACTGTTGTATATCGTCCATCTGGAAGCCTTGAAACTGGACCTCAGGGGATTGCCCCGGAGCGGGGTGCAACGCACCGTTTTGGCCCGCATTGCCAATGCCTTGTTGGGTTTTGTGGTGGTCGCGGGGTTGGCCGGGGCCTTGTATTACGGTCTGGGCTGGACCAAGGCCGCGTTTGGTGACGGAACCATTTATGCCGCGATGGTGATATTTTTGGTGGCTTATGTGGGGCTGGCGAAAGTTGCCGCAGACTTGCCCGATCTGGAGGTTGACGATTTGACCAAACCAATGGTGAGAACGCCCGAGGTCGGGCCCACGGTGCGCACCGGATTGTATTATCTGTTGCCGATTGTGGTGTTGGTGTGGTTCTTGATGATTGAGCGGTTTTCGCCGGGGTTGTCGGCCTTTTGGGCAACCATGGGGATGATGTTCATCACTTTCACCCAACACAGCCTGAAAGCCTTTTTGCGCCGCGAAAGCGATTTGATGGGCGGCCTGAAACACGGCTGGAGCCAAATCATTGACGGTTTGGTCGCGGGGGCCCGCAACATGATCGGCATTGCCGTGGCCACGGGGGCGGCGGGGATCATCGTCGGCACCATTTCACTGACCGGCGCGCATCAGGTGATGGGTGAGTTCGTCGAATTTCTGTCCGGCGGAAATTTGATGTTGATGTTGTTTTTGGTCGCGGTGCTCAGTTTGATTTTGGGCATGGGCCTGCCGACCACCGCCAACTACATTGTGGTGTCCAGTTTAATGGCCCCGGTGATTGTCGCGGTGGGCGCACAGTCGGGTTTGATCGTGCCGTTGATCGCGGTGCACATGTTTGTGTTTTACTTTGGCATTCTGGCCGATGACACGCCGCCGGTGGGTTTGGCGGCGTTCGCGGCGTCGGCGATTTCGGGCGGCGATCCGATCCGCACCGGCATCCAAGGCTTTATGTATGACATCCGCACCGCCATTTTGCCGTTCTTGTTTATCTTCAATACCGATTTGTTGCTGATCAACGTCGGCCCGGTGAAGGCGGTGTTTGTGTTTATCATTGCCCTGGTGGCGATGCTGACGTTTGCTTCGGCCACCCAGCAATACATGTTCGTGCGCAACAAATTGTGGGAAACGGCGGCGCTGTTGTTGGTGGCGTTCACCATGTTTCGACCGGGCTATTGGCTGGACCAGGTTAGCCCGCCGTATGACTTTAGGCCCGGAACGGAGGTCGTTTCGGTGGTGGAGGCCTTGCCCGCGGACGCCTTTTTGCGGTTTGTGGTTTCCGGTCCCGACAACCGCAATGGCGAGATGTTCCGCACCACCATGATCGCACCGCTGGGGACCGGGGGCACCGACGGGGCAACCCGGCTGATGTCGGCGGCTGGATTGCTGATCAATGTCGATGGCGGACGGGCCCTTTTGGAGGAACCGATGCCCAGCACCCCGATGTCGGAAAGATTATTGGCGTTTGATTTTTATGGGGATGACCCGGTGGTGATCGAACGGCTGGAGGTGCCAAGGGTGCGCACGGCGAAGGAGTATTTTTATATTCCGGCGATCATCTTGTTGATCCTGGTGATGGGCTTGCAGCGGCGACGCTTGCACAGCCAAGAGCGCTTGAAAGGGGGCAATGATGTTTAAGGATGTTTTGTTGGCAGTGGATTTAAACGATTCCGGATCGTGGATCAAAGCCTTGCCGGTGGCGGTGGATTTTGTCCGTTCCAGCGGTGGCACATTGCATGTGATGACGGTAACGCCGGATTTTGGGATGTCCATCGTCGGGCAATTTTTCCCCAAAAATTTTGCTCATGGGGTGGGGGAAAAGGTGCTCGGTGCGTTGCAAGATTTCGTCGCGGCGCATGTTGGCGATGACATCAAAACCCAACGCATCGTCGGCGAAGGCACGGTCTATGAGGTGATCCTGGACATGGCGGAAAAAATCAACGCCGATATGATCGTGGTGTCGTCGGGACGCGCGGATTTGAAAGATTTTCTGTTGGGGCCCAATGCCGCGAGAATCGTCCGCCATGCCGGATGTTCGGTAACCGTGGTGCGCTGAAAAAGAAGACGAACAATGACCTCAGCTTTGTGGACGCCTTCCCGGGCGCGGATCGACGCAACTTTGTTGAACCGCTTTATGCGCCAGGCCGAACAGCGTCTGGGATTGGATTTGCCCAACTATGACGCGGTTTGGGATTGGTCGATTGAGCGGAGCGAAGATTTCTGGCAACGGGTGTGGGATTTTTGCGGGGTCCGTTCGGTGACCGGTCCGGGGCCGGTTTTGCACCACGGTGGGGATTTGATCGACGCGGAATTTTTCCCCGAGGCGCGGCTGAACTATGCGGAGAACCTGTTGCGTCGCACAGGCAGCGAGGCGGCGGTTATTTTTCATGCTGAAAATGGTACCCGGCGCGAACTGTCGTGGGACCAGTTGTCCGATCAGGTCGCGCGCACGGGTCGGGCCTTGCAAAGTCTGGGCGTGGGCCGTGGCGACCGGGTTGCGGGCTTTATGCCCAATATGCCCGAAACCATCGTGGCCATGTTGGCGACCACCGCCGTGGGTGCGGTGTGGTCGTCGTGTTCGCCGGATTTTGGCGTGCCCGGCGTGGTGGACCGGTTCGGACAAATTGAACCCAAGGTTCTGTTTACGGCCGATGGCTATGATTACAACGGCAAGACGTTTGAGTGTCTGACCACAGCCCGTGCGCTGGCCGCAGAAATTCCCAGCTTGAAAAAAATTGTGGTGGTGGCGTACACCCACCCGGACCCGGATTTGTCGGGGCTCGGCGCGTTGGGGATCGGTTACGGGGAGATGGTGCAAAACCAGGCCCCCGGACCGATCGAATTTCAACCCATGGGCTTTAACGACCCGTTGTATATTTTGTTTTCGTCAGGCACCACCGGGGTGCCCAAATGTATCGTCCATCGCAGCGGCGGGGTGCTGTTGCAACATTTAAAAGAACACCAGTTGCAATGTGACGTGCGTCCCGGCGACCGGGTGTTTTATTTCACCACCTGCGGCTGGATGATGTGGAATTGGCTGGTCTCGGCGTTGGCCAGTGAGGCCACCGTGGTGTTGTACGACGGATCGCCCTTCTATCCCGATGGCAACCGCCTGGCGGGCGTGGTGGAGGGGGAACGGGTGAGCCATTTCGGCACCTCGGCCAAATACCTGGACGCGTGCGCCAAGGCGGGCGTGCAGCCGGCCCGCACCCATGACCTGGCCCATTTGCGAACCGTATTGTCGACCGGGTCGGCCTTGTCGCCGGAGGCCTTTGAATACGTCTACAAAGACTGGAAAGCGGATTGTTGTCTGTCGTCGATAGCCGGAGGAACCGATATCGTCAGTTGCTTTGTCGGCGGCAATCCGATAGGCCCGGTGTATCGGGGCCAGGCGCAAAAGCGCCACTTGGGGATGGATGTTCAGGCCTTTGACGCGAACGGCGTGGCGGTGACCGGTCAACCCGGTGAACTGGTGTGTCGCAACCCCCATCCGGCGATGCCGTGGGGGTTTTGGCACGACCCGGACCGCAGCCGATACCGTGCGGCTTATTTTGCAACCTATCCCAACGTCTGGCGCCACGGCGACCTGATCGAAATGACCGACACCGGCGGGGTGGTGTTTCATGGCCGTTCGGACGCCACCTTGAACCCCGGCGGGGTGCGCATCGGTACGGCGGAAATTTATCGCCAGGTCGAACGCATTGACGAGGTCCTGGAAGCGGTGGCGGTGGGCCAAACGTGGCACGGCGATGTGCGGGTGGTGCTGTTTGTCAAATTGCGCCCGGCGGTGCATCTGGATGAGGCCTTGATCCGGCGCATCAAAAATGAAATCCGTCGCCACACAACCCCGCGTCACGTTCCGGCAAAGGTGCTGGCGGTGACGGACATTCCACGCACCAAATCAGGCAAGATCGTTGAGTTGGCGGTGCGCGACGTGATCCACGGCCAGGCCGTGCGCAACCGGCACGCGCTGGCCAACCCCGAAGCCCTGGAATTGTTCAGGGACCGCCCGGAATTGAGCAATTAGGCGCGCGAAAATCATCGCCACGTTCCAGCCGCTGTCACGCTGTCATGCTGTCACGCCGCCAGCGCGCAGAGCATCTCGTCATGCAGGGCGGGGGTCGCCGCGGCGATCACGTGCCCGTCGGAACCTGTGTGCAAGGGCGCGCCCTGCCAATCGGTAATGACCCCGCCGGCGCATTCGATGACGGGAACCAGCGCCATGTAGTCGTAGGGTTCAAGCTGCATTTCCATCACCGCGTCCACATGCCCGGAGGCCAGCAATCCATAGGCGTAACAATCCCCGCCAAAGCGCCGCATTGCGGCGCGCATGCTCACCCGGTCGAAAGCATCCTTGCCGGCGGCATCGAACATATCGGGTGAGGTTGCGTAAATGTTGGCATCGGCCAGGCGGCGGCAGTCACTTGTTTTGCAGGCGGAGCCGTTAAAAAGGGCCGGTTGTCCGGCAACGCCCAGCCAGCGTTCATCCAGCATCGGCATGTCGATGATGCCGATCACGGGGACCGCGTGTTCCAGGTGTGCGACCAGGGTGCCGAACGTCGGCATGCCGGTGATGAAGCTTTTGGTGCCATCAATGGGGTCGAGGACCCAGGTGTTGGCCCGGTCGATGTTTTCCTCGCCGTGCTCTTCCCCCAGGATACCGTGATGGGGATAGGTTTCCTCGATGCGTTGGCGCATGGCCGTTTCGATGGAACGGTCCGCAACGGTCACCGGGGAACGGTCGGCCTTGTGTTCGACGTCGAGGGTCTTGCGAAAATATTTGAGGCTTAAGGCCCCCGCATGTTCGGCCAGCCGCATCGCAAAAACAGCTAAATCGTTACGGTTTTCGGCTTGTTGTTCCATCACCACCTGCCCGCCATTGTGTTCGTCTCCATTCCGTGGGTTCGCTTTAAGAAGATCTTCCCCTGGACATATATCCAAAAAATTGCAAAAATCCACAAATATCCTCATCTGAGGTGATTTGCATTTTTTGCCCAAGGGTTCGAAAAATGCGTTTTTGGGTTTTGGCCGGGACCAAGACGGCTTAAATCCGTTGGCGATCGTTTGGTTGAATTTGTTTTGTGTTTAAGGGACTTGAATGCGAACGCCCTGTTCGCGACCAAAAATTTTATGGAGGGGAAGATGATACATAAGTGGATGATGACGATAGCGGCGAGTGCTTTTACGGTTTCTTTGGCCGCAGCCGCACAGGCGGAATCTATCACCGTTTACAGTGCGCTCGAAGAAGAAGAGATTGCCGAATACATCAAGGCGGCGAACAAGGCAATGCCGGATATTGAAGTGAACGTCCTGCGCTTGTCCACGGGCAAGCTTGGCGCGCGGATCCTGGCGGAGGCCCAAAATCCTCAGGCGGATGTGATCTGGGGCTGGGCTGTCACCGCGATGATGAACCCGCGCGTTCTTGCCATGCTGGAGCCCTACAAAGCGAAGGGCGCGGAAAAATTAAACTCCGCCCATCGTGCCGGCGATGATCGCTGGTTTGCCCCAACCGGATACATGGGGGCCTTCTGCGTCAACACGGAACGGCTGAAAAAGAAAGATCTTCCCATGCCGACAAGCTGGAAAGACCTGGAAAACCCCGCCTTTAAGGGTGAGGTGGTGATGCCCGATCCCAATTCATCGGGAACCGGTTATCTTCACGTCAACGCCATTTTGCAAGAAATGGGCGCGGATCAGGGGTGGGCGCAACTGAAAGCGGTTGACCCGAATATGGCGCAATACACGTCCTCGGGTTCCAAGCCGTGCAAGGCCGCCCGCGCGGGCGAATACACGGTCGGCATTTCCTTGGCGTTTACCGCCCTTAAATCCATCGACAGCGGTTATCCGGTGACGATGGTTTTCCCCAGGGAAGGGGCCGGTTATGAATTGGAAGCATCGGGCTTGATGTCTTCCAGCCACAACAAAGCCGACGCCAAACGCTTCCTTGACTGGACCATGTCCAAAAGTGCAACCGATCTTTACGGTGCGTTTAAGGCTTTGATCACGGTCCCCGGCGTGAACCCTTCGGCGGCTGCGGAAAAGGCGGGATTGCCATCCGACATCAACACCGTGCTTGCCAAAGTCGATTTTGCGTCTTCGGCTAAATCACAAATGGCGACCAAGAAAAAATGGAAAGACATGTTTGGTCGTTAATCGGCTAATTTCGGCGGGTGGCTTGATGCTGCCCGCCGATTTTTTTGTTTTCATTTTCCAACACCCGGTCACGACAAACGGTTGATCAATGTATTTAAATGTTCAAAACCTGACCAAGACGTATGGTGCCTTCACCGCATTGGACAAGATCTCGATCGGTGTGCAATCGCACGAATTCGTCTGTTTGCTCGGCCCCAGCGGCTGTGGCAAGACCACCTTGCTGCGCATCATTGCGGGCCTGACCGACGCCGACAGCGGGACGATCCATTTGGAAGGGCAAAGCCTGTCCGGGTTGCCGGCAAGACAGCGCGGGTTTGGGATTGTGTTTCAGTCTTATTCATTGTTTCCCAACATGACCGTTGCGGAAAATATTGGCTATGGCTTGAAAATTCGCGCCATTGCAAAAAACAAGATCGCCGCGCGCGTTGATGAATTGCTGACCACGATCAAATTGCCGGATGTGGCGGATCGCTACCCTTGGCAACTGTCCGGCGGCCAACAGCAACGCATCGCGCTGGCGCGGGCGATTGCCGTGGATCCGCGTTTGTTGTTGTTGGATGAGCCGCTGTCGGCGCTCGACGCCAAAGTGCGCGCCCAACTGCGCACGGAAATCCGCGATATTCAACGGACCCTCGACATTCCGACCTTGATGGTGACCCACGATCAGGAAGAGGCGCTTTCGCTGGCGGACCGCATTATCTGCATGGACCACGGGGTCGTCGAACAATGCGGGACACCGCAAGAATTATACCTGCGCCCCGCCACACGTTTTGTTGCCGACTTTATGGGCACCAGCAACCTGATTGAAACGTCCTACATCCGCGAATGCATGCCGGACTTGATGGCCCATCACCCCGTCGGCGACGACGATGCCTTCGTTGCGTGTATCCGCCCCGAACAAATTTCCTTGCACCCCGACCCGCAAGGCAAAGCCACAATCCGTTCGGTCACTTTTTTGGGCAACCTCAGACGCGTATTTGTCGAAAGTCCCGCAGGCCCGCTGATTGTCGAGGCCCATGGCCACGTTGATTTGTGCGAAGGGCAGAGCGTGCGCCTGGATATCAATCCGCAAGATTGCTCGTGGGTGGCGAACACCCCGCCATCGGGGGCTCCTTAAATGCCCCCCCCAACTGACGGCACCGTGGCCCAGCCCGTCCGCCCCTTTAACACCGACCGACTGATTTTGGCGCTGTGCCTTGGCATCCCGGTGGTCGGGCTGTTGCTGTTTTTCATTTATCCCTTGTGGATCGTTTTTATCCGCTCCATCACCGAAGCCGATGGCGGTTTGGGGATTGCGAATTATATTGAAATTCTGGGCTCAAAGGGGTTTTGGCGGGCAACGGTCCACAGCCTGCAAATGGGTCTTGCCACCACCGCCATCAGCATCGTATGCGGCTTTATCATTGCCCATGGTTTGCATCGGTGCTCTTTTCGCGGCAAAAACCTGATCCGCGCGGCCATTGTCCTGCCCCTGTTGGCACCCTCCCTGGTGCAGGGACTGGGACTTATTTTTATCCTTGGGCGCAACGGACTGCTCAACAAATGGTTTGATTTGGGTTTGGATATCTATGGGTTTTGGGGCTTGTTGATCGCCAACACTTTTTACGCCCTGCCCCAGGCGGTGATGATCATCGGCGCGACCTTAACCTTATCCGATGCGCGCACCTATGAGGCCGCCGAGGTGATGGGCACCCGTCCGTTGCGGCAATTTTGGGATCTGACTTTACCGAATGCAAAATTTGGCATTCTCAGTGCGGCTTTTGTCGTGTTTACCGTGACCATCACGGATTTTGGGAATGCGGCGGTGATTGGCGGTGACTATTCGGTGTTGGCGACGGAAATTTATTCACAAGTGATCGGCCAGATGAACTTCAATATGGGGGCCGTCGTTGGCATCTTGTTGCTGCTGCCAACGCTTGCATCCTATTACATCGAACGGATGGCGCAAAAACGCCAATTTGGCGGCCACTCGGACAGTGCGGTGCCCTATGTTGCGCACTTTACCCCGGCGCGCGATATTCCGATGGCGATGGCGTCATTTTTAATTGCGGCGCTGACCGCAGCGGTGATCGCGGTGGTCGTTTATGCAAGCTTTGTCCGCCTGTGGCCGTACAATTTTGATCTGACTTTTAAAAACTATGACATCACTTTGGCCGGGGGGTATGCGCCGCTGTGGACGACCATTTTGATTTCATTGATGGCGGCGGCGGGCGGTACGGTTGCGTTGTTTTTATTGGGGGTCGGGATTCGTCGTGCCCCCGCCGCCATCGCCAAAATCGTGTATTTCATGGCCGTATTGCCCGCCGCCGTGCCGGGAATGGTGTTGGGCTTGGCTTATGTCCTGACGTTCAATTCAACGGCCACGCCATTGTATTTGCTGTACGGTACGGCGGGCTTGATCGCGTTGGTCAATTTTTATCATTATCACACCCAGGGCTATCTGACGATTATGACCGGGTTTCGCCAAATCCCCACCTCTTTGGAAGAAGCCGCGTCTTGCCTGGGCTCGGGTATGCTGCGTGTCGTGGCGGACGTGGTCACGCCGTATGTGATGCCGATGCTGGCGGCGGTGTTTTTCTTTTTATTCATGCGTTCGATGGTCACGCTTTCCGCGGTTATTTTTCTAACCACACCCAAAATGACGGTTGCCGCGGTGACCATTATGCGCCTGGATGACGCCGGACTGACGTCGCAGGCGGCGGCGTATTCAACCGCCGTTATGTTGATTGTCACGGCGGCGCTGTTGGCGATGAAGTTTATTCTCCATAAAATTGGCCAACACAAATCTCTGGAGGCTAAATTTTAAGCCATGTGGTCTAAAGAACGACACCAAAAAATCATATCGTTGCTGGACGCCCAACATCAGGTCAGTGCCAACGATTTGGCCGAAGAACTTGGCGTTTCACGTGAAACCATCCGGCGCGACCTCTTGCAATTGGAAAGCGAAAGCCGCGTTAAACGCGTCCACGGTGGGGCAACCCAGCCGGATCCGGTCCCCGAAGAGCCCTTTAAAGAACGCATGGGGCACCGTCTTCGTGAAAAAAAAGCCATCGTTAAGTGCGCCGCTACACTGATCAAGCCCGGCCAGTGCGTCATGGTCGATGCGGGAACCACGACGTCTGTGTTTGCCCAGGAACTGGCCAAGGTCCCGAACGTGTTTGTGGTGACCAATTCAATTGATATTGCGGCCACCCTTCACCAAAGCAAACGCGATGTCGAAGTTCTCCTGTTGGGGGGGCGGATGGTGTCCGATGTGCCGGGTACGTATGGTGAGTTGACGTTGTCGGAAATTTTGCGTTTTAACGCGGACGTTGCCGTGATGTCCCCGGTGGCCTTGCACCCCGAACACGGTGCCGCGAATTTTGATCTTCACGAAGCCGAGGTCGCGCGCGCCATGATCGGGCAAGCCAATACACTGGTGATGATAGCCGATGGTGAAAAACTGGGGGCAAGAAGCCGTGTCCAATACGGTACTCCCGACCAAATTGATGTTTTGGTCACCGGCCCCAAAGTCGCCAAAGACACGCTCGATGCGTTCACCAAACACGGCGTCAAAAAAATCCTCCAGGCGTCATAACCGTCCAGTAATCTTGATGATGCACAGGGCGGTGCGACCAAGCGCAGGAAAGTCCTTAAAACCTATGGCAGTACTTGTCTTTAAATACACTATATTTAATTGACAGAATTTGTTGGCACGCCTAGGCTTTGCGCTTGATTATCAACACTTGGGGGATTTATGAAACGCACCGCTTTTATGGCGACGGCTTTGTTTTTGGGGGCGTGCGCCAGCCAGCCCAATGATATTGCAACGGCTTATGTTTCGACTTTGCAGTATCAACAATACACGTGTGATCAGGTTTCCATGGAACTGGACCGTGTTGAACGCCGGACCGGAGAACTTCAGGCAAGTCTCAAGGAAACGGCAGATAACGATGCGGCCCAGATGGCGGTTGGTTTAATTATATTGTGGCCAACGCTGTTTTTCCTTGAAGGTGGGGATGGCCCACAGGCGCAGGAATATGCCCGCCTTAAAGGGGAACGGGACGCCCTTGAAAAGGTCGCCGTGCAAAAAAGCTGCGTTGTGAACTCGGTTCAGCAACCCGTCGTCAACGATGCCCCAGCGGCGGACGGTTAACGCCACGTATTGTCCCGCGCAAGAAAGAATATCTATGCGAGCCATTTGCGTTTTTGTTGTGCTGGGCGTGGTAACGATGATATCGGGCTGTGCATCTCCGGCGTTGGTGCAAAATGTGGTGGTTGTTCCGGGTACCGAGGTCATTTAAGACTCGAAAAAGTTTATGGGGGCAGTGAAACCAATCCGATGTGCCGGGAATGTATGGTCAGAAACCGGGGGCAAGAAGCCGTGTCCAATACGGTACTCCCGACCAAATTGATGTTTTGGTCACCGGCCCCAAAGTCGCCAAAGACACGCTCGATGCGTTCACCAAACACGGCGTCAAAAAAATCCTCCAGGCGTCATAACCGTCTCTCTGGCGGGTGTTGAGATGGGTCGGGGGGGCAGGGGCTGGCGCAACAAATCAACCAGAAACCGGAAGTTACAGGGTGACGACGAGGTCCGGCAGATCTTCCCTGAGCGCGGAGATGACGGGACCGAGCGCGACCGCCTGTTCGCTGTGGAGCGCCCCCGCCACCAGATTATCAGTCAGCAGCTGGCGGGTCGTCTCGGTCGCGATGATCGCCGTCATCAGCGCCTCCTTTCGCCCGATCAGGCCAAGCGTCAGCGTCTCCGCGCCATCCTTGGTCCGGCCCGTCGCCCGCACCGCAACGGCGCAAATGTCTGAGCCCATATGGACGTTCATGAAGAACCAGACCGCGATCTTCCGCCACCAGGGCCGACGCAGCAGACGGCCCATGCCCATCTGCGAAGACTTGGCGAGAAGCCAGGTCGAGACGCGATCCTCGAAGCGGAGCCAGGTGGAGACGCTGGGTATGCCAAGCGTGCGCCCGAGGACCTGCTGGTCGGAAAAGTTAAAGCGGTAAGCCGTCCGCGCGGCGCGCTGGCCGGGCAGATGGAGCTTGAGGCTTTCGCCGAAACTGCGCACGGATTTCGCCCGCCCGCTCTCTTGCACCTCATATGCGACGTCGAGATTGTCGAACATCCATTCGACCGCCGCGTGGCCGTGATGATCGCCGAGACCCAATTCCAGCAAAATATCGATCCGCTCCACGCTTTGCATTTTTTTGCGCGCCTCGGCGGCCAGCATATTGGTGAGACCCGGTGCCACCCCGACGCTGAGCATCGCGGTCGCGCCGTGGCGCCTGGCGAGACCGTCAAGGGCCTCAACCTGCGACAGGAAGCCGTAATCGGCGCTGATATCGACATAGTGGATCCCGCGCGACAGGCATTGCGCGACGAAGCGCGTGTCGGTCTGGTCAAGACAGACGAGGGCAAGCGTCACGCCATCGAGCGCGTCACCAGCGTCGGCAGCGAAGATGTCGACCGCGCGCCCTTTCGCGCCGTGCCCAATCTCACCAGCGGCCGCCTCGGCCTTATCAGGGTTGCGCCCGGCCACGGTGACCCGGTCGGGGAACAGGGGCGCAAGCCGTTCGGCGATCATTCGTCCCACCTGTCCGTAGCCACCGACAATCAATATTTTCCCGCCGTCCGCTGACACGGTTTCAGTTTCAGAAGACATTTTAATTCTCCTTTGGGCTCTGGTTGGCGCGATCAGTGGCGCGTCGGGCGTGGACCGCTCACATGTCGCGGGCAAACAGTTTGGCACCGGGAGTTCCGGTCAGTTCATTGAAACAGGTGGACAATTCCAGGTCCCGCAGCCGTTTTTGTACCAGCAAGGAAACCTGCGATGTTTAAAAAGAGAAAGGCCCTGGAAAACCATGGCCGTTCAAAATAATGGCGGAGAGAAGAAGGCTGGGATTCAGCCGTTTCTGAATTTAGAGACGATTTCCCCGGTTATCGGTTTCCACCGGCAAACCGGAAGCTTTCCACTCCGGATAGCCCTCTTCCAACCGCCGAGCATCGAATCCTTTCTTTCGCAAGGCGGCTACGGCCTCGAACGCCAGAACGCAATAAGGCCCACGACAGTAAGCAATAATCTCCTGCCCTTTCGGTAAATCCTTCAGTCGTTTCTTGAGGTCTCCGAGCGGTAGATTCACAGCGCCAAGTATATGACCAGCCTCGTATTCTTCAGAGGGGCGGACGTCGAGCACGGTTACCAATTTTTCCTTTGTCCGCGCCAAAAGCTCCTTTCGTGAAACCGCCTCAAGGCTGTCACGCTCGTTAAAGTACCCAGAGACGATTTTGTCCACCTCGGCAATATGGCGCTCAGTGGTCTGGCGTAAGGCACGAAGTAAACCGATCACGTCTTCACCGGAAAGACTATAGAACACGCGTAACCCTCTCTTGTGAGAAGTGACCAGACCCGCACGGCGGAGGTGCTGAAGATGCTGCGACGTATTGGCAACGGTGAGTCCCGCCACTTGGGCAAGGATTTCGACGCTCCGTTCGCCTTGGGCCAGATACTCCACAAGATCCAGCCGGTTGGCATGACCCAACGCCTTCGCGACGCTGGCGAATTGTTCGAGGAGTTGAAATCTATGATGCTTCGGGCTGACGCTTGACATGGATATACCTCTCTTGTAGATATATTCAATTAATCAATTGAATATATTATGAACGTCCCGTCAACAAAAAACCACGAGATATACCTGCCTTACGCCCAACCCTAAACATACGGACTTTCACGGAAAATAGACTAAAATTGGGAAAAATAGATAATGCCCAATTACCGCAGATAGCCTGAGACGGAGAGAAAAGTAAAGGTGTCGTTGTCGTTCAGGACCAGATTGATGCGCTTGACGATGTCGGCGATGGACGAGGTCTTGCCGACCAGCGGATCGGTCTCCAGGTCTTGTTGTATGCGGTCGATGTAGGAGACGATGAGCAGGATCAGCATAAAGGCGAGCGGCGCGACAATGCCCATCTGGATAAACATCTCGATTCCAAAAGTGTCCACGGACACCGGCAGGCCGGCCAAGTGGGAACGCTGTCCCGCCAGCAGTTCGCGCGCCAGAATGACTTCGATTTCACCGGCGATACGGTAGCTCATGTCCTTGCGCTGGATGGGCACGTAAAGCGCCACCGCCGTGCCGTCGGCGGACGCGATCTTCTCGTTGAGGAACGGGTTTTCTGCGATGTCCCGGCGCGTCCCGGCGGCGGCTTCCGGCGAACGCGGCACGTCGCGCAGAACGGGTCGAATGTCGAGGAGGCCGCCTTTCGACTTGACGTTGTCGGTGGTTGAGGGGCTGACCACGTCCTCGATGATGACGCCCTTGATCTTGAGGATTTCCGACGTGGCGCGGGCGATCCTTTTCAGGGCTTCGGTACGGAAGATGCCCTTGTCATCGACGACACCAACGACGATCAGGTCGTTGATGCCAAATTCCCTCTTGATCTGGTTGTAGTACGCCCGGTCCGCCTGATCCGTCACCAACATGTTTTCGGGGTCAGCGTCGATGGTGATGCTGGGGAATTGAAGCCCGAACAGCACGGTAAGAAGTGTCAGAATCCCGATAATGGTTTTCGGACGGTCCATGGAAAATATCGTCATTCGTTCGAACATGAAAACCCCCTTCTCGTATTTCGTCTGTTGTCTTGGGCGGTCATGCGCAATTGTCCTCTACCAAACCCACTTCGGGCTTTTGGTAGCCCCGCGCTTCATTTTCCAGAGGTAATAATTGGAGAAGAATTTCTTCGCCCAAAGCCAGCGCCTGCCTTTGCTCAGTTCGGAAACATTACGCGGCGGACGCACCGGGTCGGCCAGGATATGCGCGCCTTCGTAGCCCATGTCCATGATGCACTCAGCCATCAACTCGTGGCTGGTCTTGTCGCCGCCCTGGATATCTGCGGCGATATTGCGCGCCGCGATCTTGGCCATTTGCTCGGTCATGTGCCCGGTTTTGGGAAAGTTTACCGGCACCGGCGTTTCCTCCACCGGCGGCAAGGCGACGGCGACGCCGACGGCATAGATGTTCTCGAAGTCCTTATGCCGGTAATGTTGGTCCACGGGAATGAACCCCTTGGGGTTGGCGAGGCCTTCCGCCTCGGCCACGGGCTTAATCCCTGCCAAGGGTGGAATGATGAGGGAGTAACGGGATTCGAATACCTTTCCGTTCGCCATCTCGACCGAACCATCGGTAATCTTCGAAATCGCCGCCGACGTATGGTAGCGAACGTCGCGGTCTTCCAGTTCGCCCTCCAGGAACTGGCGGATTTTACCGAAACCACCGACACCGAAGTGGCCGAGAAAGGGCTCCGGCGTGACGAACGTGATCGGTGCCTTGTGACACAACCGAAACCGTTTCAGAGCGTGGTGCGCCTCGAACATGAACTCGTAGGCCGGTCCCAGACAACTTGCACCGGGGGCACAACCAATGACCATGGGACCGGGGTCGTCCAGGAAGGCGGACCAGGTGTCCCTCACCTCTTCCGCCTCGGGCGGAGACATCAATGAATGTCCGGGGCCATCGAATGGACCGAGGCCGGGCACCGCCTCGTTGGCGCTGCGGTGACCGGTGGCGACGACCAGATAGTCGTAATCATAGGATTCAGAATCCGTGTGGACCTTGCGGGCGTTAGGGTCGATCCTGTTCACCTCCGCCTCAACGAAGTTAACCCCCTTCGATGTCAATGGTCGTTCAAGATCAAAAGAAATATCCTCGACAGTCTTCTCGCCCATGGCGACCCAGGGCAGCGAGGGGATGAAGATGAAGCGGCGCTCCTTGGAGATGACCGTGATTTCGTGCTCGCGGCGCGAAAGAAGACGCCTGAGATCAAAGGCCGTTGTCAGTCCTCCAAATGATCCGCCGATGATAACGATGTGCATATTGTTTTCCCTTTCCCAATAACGTGCGTTCGACCACGGATCAGAACACCAAAACCTTGTCTGCCCCGGTCGTCAGTTCGGCAAGCTGGGGCATGGTGCCTCGTTCCGCGCCTTCCACGAGCTCGTCGTCACCGATCCCACGGGCATTCATGCACGTCCCGCAAAGGACGAACTGAGAATCACGGGCGACGCCTTTGACCATCCGTTCCAGATTGTAATATCCGTTCGGCGTCGTCTGTCCGGTTTTGGCGCAAACCACGGCGTCAGCCATAAGGAACACGGTGATCTCCGGCTTGGGTTCGGTCTTCAAAAGCGCCTGCGCCAGCCTGAGAGCGTTGAAACAGCGCTCGGTGCCATAAGGTGGATCGTTGAGGATGAAGAGATATTTCATGGCCATGCTCCTTTGTTGATACGGAATTTTGTTTACCCCGAATCATTTGGTTGAAGTCTTTGGCGAGGAAAAATGAGCTGGGTTTGGCCTGATCGGAATTTTATGCAACAGGGCGATGGGCGATCCATGGCCTGACAACGAAGCCTGCTCCAGAAACTTTAGTTTATCGCGTTTGTTTCCATTGTGTTTATTTGTGCGCGGAACGGGTCGTCTCTCGGTTTCACCTTTTTGGTAAATTCATTCCAGACGCCCCTTGACCGTAGCCTCCCTTGTCATTACAGTATTCAAGTGATTAATTGAATACTAAGGTGATAGCCGTTGACTGTCAACGGGGTTTCTCAAAAAACTGTGATAATTAAGGAAGAGGTTTTTGGTAATGAGAGAATTTATCCTCCAGAACGAGCAGGTCATTCGGCTCGGATTCTTTGCGGGTATTCTTGTAGCCGTCGCGCTGTGGGAAGTATTGGCTCCGCGCCGGGCGTTGTCTCATTCGAGATTGACGCGATGGCCCAGCAACCTTGGGATCGTTGTGTTCAACACGCTGGTCCTTCGTTTTGCTTTCCCGATTGCTGCCGTAGCAATGGCTTGGTTGGCTGCAGAGCGCGGCTGGGGGGTATTCAATCTGATGGACCTGCCCTATTGGCTTGTCGTCATTCTTTCGGTGGTGCTGCTCGACTTCGTTATTTATCTCCAGCACGTTATGGTCCATGCGATCCCCGTACTCTGGCGGCTACATCGGATGCATCATGCCGACCTTGATTATGACGTGACCACGGGGGCGCGGTTTCATCCCATCGAGATTTTACTGTCCATGGGGATTAAGCTCACCGTCGTAACCCTGCTCGGCGCACCCCCTCTCGCGGTCTTGATCTTCGAGGTTGTCCTGAACGCAACCGCAATGTTCAACCACGGCAACATTCGCATTCCGTTGGGCTTCGACAAGGTTCTTCGGTGGATTGTTGTGACACCTGACATGCACCGGGTTCACCATTCAGTCGTACCGGAAGAAACAAACAGCAATTTCGGCTTCAACCTGCCGTGGTGGGACCGTTTGTTCGGAACCTATCGAGATCAACCTGCTGCCGGGCATGAAGGAATGGCCATAGGCATCGAACAGTTCCGCAATCAAAAATATCTGCGGCTCGATTGGCTTCTGATTCAGCCCTTCCTGGGAAAGATCGGGGATTACGCCATCAACGGTCGAAAGGGACAGCCACAAGAAGAACGTGGAAAGGCTCCGGTATGACCAGCCGTTCACTCACACGCGCTCTACTGGTCATGATTTTAGGAGCAGCCATTGCCGGAGCATTCATTTTCCGACAGGAATTAAACCCAACGGCATTGGAAACTCGAGTTGTGGCTTTTGGACCTTGGGCACCGTTGGTTTTTGCAGCGGCCTACGCGCTGGCGACGATCTTGTTCCTACCGGGATCAGTTTTCGCCTTAGCCGGGGGAGCCTTGTTCGGTCCTGTTTTGGGAACGGCCTACAATCTCGGCGCTGCCACGGTCGGCGCGACGGTCGCTTTCATTGTGGCCCGTTACCTGGCTTCCGATTGGGTCGAAAAGAAGAGCGGTCGCAAACTAAAGCAACTGATGGAGGGTGTCGAGGACGAGGGCTGGCGTTTTGTCGCCTTCGTTCGTCTGGTACCGCTCTTCCCCTTCAACCTGCTAAATTATGCCTTGGGATTGACCCGGATAAGGCCCCTCCCTTACGTCTTGGCGACGGCAATTTGCATGATTCCGGGTGCCATCGCCTACACCTATCTTGGCTATGCCGGGCGCGAGGCCATTGCCGGGAGTGAGGGTGCCATACAAAAGGGATTGTTGGCGCTCGGGTTGTTGGCAGCCGTCGTGTTTCTGCCGCGTCTCGTCAAGCGGCTGCGAAAAGCCAAGGCCATTGGAGTTTCCGATCTCCGTAGCCGCATAGACTCCGGAGACGGGATTTTGTTGCTCGACGTTCGCGATGCGGCTGATTTCGAAGGAGAACACGGACACGTAACAGAAGCCGTGAACATACCCCTCGCAGACCTTCCGAACAACCTGGACGGACTGGAGAATCATCGCCAGCGGCCTTTGGCGGTGATGTGTTTCACCGACAAAAAATCGAAAACGGCCCTCAAGTTTCTCAAGGGTCAGGGATTCGCTGAGGCGTTGCTGGTCGATGGCGGAATGAAGGAATGGAACCGGCTTGGTCTTCCGGTCGAACGAGGAAACGAGGAGAAGGCATGATGGGCGATATGAGCGGAATGGGTTGGTGGGGTCCGGGTTTTGGCGGGATATTCATGATCCTCTGGTGGGGACTCGTTATCGTCGGAATCGTCGCCCTTGTAAGATGGTTGTTATCGATGCAAGGCGACGGCGGAGCCAGGAAGGATGCGTTGGACATTCTCAAGGAACGATACGCGCGAGGCGATATAGATCGCGATGAGTTTGAAAAAGCACGACGGGATATTGAAAAATAAATTACGCCGATGGGCAAAAACCCTCAAAAAGGGATTGTAACACTCGGCGAGATGAAAGGGGTTATCATGTGTGAACTTTTCGCCATGAACGCTAACCACTCAACGGACGTAAACCATTCGTTGGCCTTGCTCAAACCACGAGGTGGTGAAATCGGCCCTCATGCCGATGGTTGGGGCGTCGCCTTCTACGAAGGCAGAGCCGCTCGCATCTTTAAGGAACCTGTTCCCGCCGCCGAAAGCCGGTGTCTGGCCTTCATTTCCGAATATGATTACCAAAGCACAACTGTCATCGCCCATATTCGAAAAGCAAACCCGGAGAATATTGGCCGCGCTTCTGCCAACACCCATCCATTCGAGCGGGAATTGAATGGCCGGTCGTGGGTATTCGCTCACAACGGAAAATTACCAGGAGTGAAAGAAAACCCGGCCTTCGCCCTCAAGCGGTACCAGCCACTCGGAGAGACGGATTCGGAGCATGCGTTCTGCCTGCTTCTCGACCTAATCGCCGCGTCGGGCCATTGCGGAGAGGGCAGCCCATCAGCCCATGACCTCGTCGAGGTAGTCGGCTCTCTTGTCGGGGAACTGTCCGCCTTGGGAGAATTCAACTTCATGCTGAGCAATGGCGAATATCTGATCGCTTATGCCCATACTCACATGCACGCGCTGCATCGGACATGTGGGCTCGATGGCTGTACGCAAGAAGTCGTTCTGCTTGCTACTTCACCGCTGACCGACGAGGCATGGAAAACGCTGAGTCCTGGCAGCATGAACATATACATGAACGGAGAAGAGATCGCTTCGATTGCCAGTTTGCAGTCTTCTCAAGCTGCTTCCGAAGTGACCCAGAGCCCCGCAGAAAAAACTTCTTTTAAGGCGATGAACGCCTGGATAGAACGACAAGCCATAAGGATGATGAATGACCAACGTGACCGTTCTCGGCACCGGATTTGCCGCCCTCACCGCCGTTCGTAAACTACGTACCGCAGATAAACGACTGGAAATCACGGTCGTAGCGCCGGAGCCCAGGCTTGTCTACCTGCCCAGCCTTATCTGGCTACCCTCGGGGCAGCGTAAACCTGACGATATTACCATTCCTCTGGACAACTTTTTTCGGCGTAACAATGTTCACTACGTCCAGGGCGCGGCTGAAACACTGGATGAAGGCGGTCGGGTGGTGAAAACATCAAATGGGGACGTGCGTAACGACGGACTGATCATTGGTACCGGCGGTCGGTTCATCAAGAAACTTCCGGGCATAGAACACGCGCTAACGCCCTGCGAGGGGGTAGCACCGGTCATGAAATTCAAGGAAAGATTGGAAAGCATGGATGGTGGCACGTTGGCCTTCGGGTTTTCCGGAAATCCCAAGGAAGGCACGGCTATGCGGGGCGGTCCCATGTTCGAGTTTCTATTCGGGACCGACGAACTATTGAGGAGACAGGGACGGCGTGACAAATTCAAATTGGTGTTTTTCAGCCCCGCGCCGAAGCCAGGCATTCGGCTTGGAGCAAAGACGGTTCCCAAGCTCATGCGACGCATGGAGGAACTTGGCATCAGCACGCATCTCGGCCATAAAATGGTCCGCTTCGAAGCTGATAAGGTGGTAACTGAAGGTGGTGAATTCGAAACCGACCTCATCCTTTTCATGCCGGGGATGACCGGCAACACCTGGTTTGACAATACTGACCTGCCACGTTCTCCGGGAGGCCTCATCGAAGCCGACGGGCATTGCAAGGTTTCCGGATTCGAGCGGGTCTACGTCGCGGGGGATTCAGGAAGTTTTCCGGGGCCTGACTGGTTGCCCAAGCAAGCCCACATGGCCGACCTTCAGGCCGCCGCCGCCGCCGCCAATCTGGTCGCCGAACTCCGGGGTAAAGAAGCAGGGCATACTTTCCGGGTAGAGTTGATTTGCATCATCGACGACAACAAAACCGGCACCATGGTGGTGCGAACACCCCGCCTCAACTTGGTGCTTCCGCGTATGGGCATAGCCCACCAATCGAAGAAATTTTTCGAACGCATGTATCTTAGACGCTACCGGTAGTCAAAGGCTGGCACGATCATTGGGTCATGCCAGCCGAGGATCACACATGAAAATTGTAATCATCCTGAACGACCCCCCCTATGGCAATGAACGTTGTGTCAACGGTCTTCAATTGGCGTTAGCGCTGCAAAAAAATTCGGGCAAAAACAAGGTAACCTTATTTCTAATGGGAGACGCCGTACACTGCGCGAAGGCCGATCAGATGACAATCGAAGATGGCCTCAACCTTGAACAAGTTATAAAGAAATTTGTTTCCCCAAGAGGAGATGTTCTCGCCTGTACGGCGTGTATGGACGCACGGGGACTAACCGGTGACGAGTTCGTATACGGCGCTTGGCAGGGCAGCATCAAGGAGATGGCGGCGTTAACCTCGTCTTCTGACAGTATTCTGGTTATTTGAATGGATCGTCATGGAAAAAATATACCTTGATTATAACGCAAGCACACCGATTGACCCCAGAGTAGCGGCGGTCATGAAACGTGCGATGGAAGATGGATTCGGGAACCCATCAAGCCCCCATTGGGCGGGTGGGCCGGCGCGCGAGAGGGTAGAGGCCGGTCGGCGGCAGGTGGCCGACTTGCTTGGGTGTACTCCCGGCGAGGTCATTTTTACGAGTGGTGGTAGTGAATCGAATAACTTCGCTCTGAAGGGTGCCTTCTTCTCCAGCACTCGCGTGCGCAGGCACATTATCACGACGGTGATTGAGCATCCGGCCATCATCTCGCCCTGTCGGTTTTTGGAACGCCTTGGCGCGGAGGTGACGTGGCTGCCGGTTGACAGCACAGGGAGCATTGACCCTGATAATTTGCGGCGGGCCATCACAGCCGATACCATTCTCATCAGCATTATGCACGCCAACAACGAAGTAGGCACCATCCAGCCGATCAATGATTGCGCAGCTATTGCTCGCGAACGTGGCATTCCCTTTCACACCGATGCGGCCCAGTCAGTAGGCAAAATTCCGACGCGGGTGAATGAACTCGGCGTCGATCTTCTGACCATAGCCGGTCACAAGGTTTACGCGCCCAAGGGTATAGGTGCACTCTATGTCCGCAACGGGACCCAACTGGAGCCACTGATCCATGGAGCCAGCCACGAAGGCGGTCGCCGGGCAGGAACCGAGAGCGCAATGTTGGCGGCAGCCTTGGGCGAAGCCTGTGCGCTAACGAACGACCTTTCAAGTATGAAGCAGGTGCAGTTATTGCGGGACCGTTTCTGGGATGCGCTTCAAAGTCACTTCGGTGACAAGGTCGCGCTCAACGGCCATCCGGTGCACCGGCTGCCGAACACGCTCAATGTTTCTTTCGTAGGGCGCGTCGGTACAGATATTCTTGCGGCACTCGATGGCATTGCTGCATCCACGGGTTCCGCATGCCACGCCGGACGGGTCGAACTCTCGCCAGTGCTGGAGGCTATGGGCGTGCTGCCGGAGGTGGGCATGGGTGCGGTACGGTTCAGCTTGGGACGAGGTACGTTTGAAGATGAAATAGATACTGTTGTAGAAAATCTCTGGAAAATTGTGCCTCAGATTGGGAAGAGTTGACCTTCAATTTGTGATATCCGGCGAGGGTGTCAGATTAACTGTGTAAGCGGCCATGTTATAAACTCCACAGAAGGAGGACGACAACATGGCTATCAAGCAAGAACTTATCGACGAACTTTTATCTGACTACAAGAATCCAGAAGACC
>Ga0316208_1000028_pt1 | contig 230538 bp, 196 predicted proteins | sample 3monopyrite_MG_FD_204944 | JGI IMG/M metagenome (GOLD analysis project Ga0316208, IMG submission 204944) | Microbial mat bacterial communities from mineral coupon in-situ incubated in ocean water Damariscotta River, Maine, United States -... | ecosystem: Environmental > Aquatic > Marine >...
GCCCGATTTCTGGGCCTCACGAAGAACGACTTCGATCTCCAGCGGACCGCCGTGGTCGCCAATCTCTTCGTCCTCAACGGCCTCTGGGCAGAAGCGGCTTGATGACTCTTGGTCAGCTCTCTAGGACATGCCGGTCAAAACTCGGAGCTTGGCAAAGTCATCCGAACTTTCGGATTCCAACCTGTACGGGTCCATGAAGGACCCGAAATCCGACGCCCGTCTTACCCGCGAGCCCTCAGAAATCCATCAAGGACGCCGAGCCTGCTGGCATATTTCGTCGAGAACGCCGGCCCAACCGAGGACGTGTACTTCTGTACACGACGAGGGCAGGGCCAAGTTCTCGGCGAAATAGGCCGAAGGATCGGTGTCCTAGAGCCGATCGTACTCGACGAAGGCTTTGATGACGGCGCACTGGGACAGATCGGGAAGGTCGCCGAGGAACTCGGGTAGGGAGTTGATATTGTCCTTGTCGAGCACGGCCATGCAGCGCACGACCACCGCATTGGCCATGATCTCGCCGGCGTACTTGGAGACGTACTCCCGGCGCTTTTGAGTGACGTCCTGGTTGGCCAGGCTCTGGATGGGGGTCTTGTTGGTGGCGTTGAACTTGAGTTCTTCGTAGCCGTACTTGAAGTCCATGGCGGCGAGCTTCACGAGGCGGTTGGCCACCCAGTAGGGCTGGGCCTCGTCCGAGAGCCCGCGTACTCCGCTGCCGAACTCGACCCGGAAGCGTGCGGCGAGGGCGGAGAGATCGTCGCGGTCGTCGGTTCCGTCGATGTGCATACACTCACGCCCACCCTGGGCCACAGCACCGCCCGCATCGGCGATGACGGTGCCCTCGAGCCGGGGAGGATCGGGCATGAAGTCGGCGGTTGCGAGCAAGAGCTCGCGCTTTCGATCGATATCCTGGGAGGATGCGACCGAGTTTGAGACCAGGCTGTCGAGCTGCATATTCTCGAGCCCGAGTCGCACGCCCTGGCGGTAGGTGAGCCCGAGCGGCCCGCGCCCGCAGACCTCGTTCCCCTCGCTGTCGACGACGATTCGCCACTCGCGTGACCCGGTGCGCGAGGGCTGAGCGGCGACATAGGCGAGGGTCTCGACCAAGGTGGGAGGGAGAGCCCCGATCTGTCGCCTGAACACAGCGGTCTGGGTCTTGTCGTTGCGGTAGGTCCACTTGTACTGCTCGGCATTCCCGAAGGCGAGGTTGAGCTCGTCTGTGAAGCCCGCATACAGATCGCGATCGTCGCGCAGGGTGGGGGTCCACTCGCCGTCCAGGAGGATCTGCCGGGTGAGTGTAGGCACGGTGGGGCGAGTCTCGTCGCCGGTGATGCCCTGTCGCTGGCCCTCACAGACCTGCCACTTGGACTGATAGGTGTTCTTGGAGGAGTTCTGGGAGAGCGCCGCGCAGCTGGCCCCCCCCGCGAAGAACCACCCGCTCAGCGCCATGATCCCCGCGACGATGTAGACGGGGTTGAAGATCTGCCCCGAGACGACGAAGCGGTAGCCGTATTGGAAGAAGTTGCCGATCTTGGTCGACATGACCTTGGCGAGGCCGCGCCGCTTCACTTCCTCGAACAGCCCACGCGATGTGGGCATTTTCTTCATGGCGCGGTCGGCGATGGAGCCGCCCATCTTGTCGCGGTTCTTGTGAGACTGCTCCTGCTGGATGTAGAAGCGGGGACCCTCGGGCGTGACCAAGGAGAACCCGTCTCCTGTGCGGACCGCCATGGGCGTGGTGATCTGCTTGGGCTTGTTGGAGTTCTGCCGCCAGATGAAGACCGTAGAGGTGCGGTCCACCGGGGCGATGATGAAGCTCTCTTCGCCCTGCTGGAGCACCTTCACATGCTGGGGCGACACCCCCAGCGTCTCCGGGAGGGTGACATCATTCGCCTCCGGATCGGAACCGAGCCGGATCTCCACGCCCTGGAAGGGGCCGAAGCGCATCCCCCCGAATTCTGGGGAGAGCTGCAGAAAGGTGACCAGCGCCATGGGCTCATCTTAGCGCACCTGGGGCCCACAGCTCAAACTGAGAGCGCGTGTAGCGCGGATGCGGGGCGATACCTGATGGCTGGAGGCTCGTTCTCCGATACACTGCCATCGTGAACATCTACCTTGTCCCGTACACCTGGATCCGGCACATCGTGGTCGCCCTCAACGTCGGTGGCGCGGCGCTGATGACCTGGTACGTCATCCAGCTCTGGATCATCGGTCTCGGACCGGCATTCCACGACATGGGGCTCTACTGGACTCAGGCCTTCGAGGGAACGATCTTCCTTGCGGCACTGGCTGGGGTGATCGGGTTCACCAGCGTGCTTGCGGAGGGGGCACTTCGTCGACGTAGGTTGATCTGGAGGCTCGGGTATGCCGGGCTCGCTGGCGGCATATCTTTCTTCGGAACCGTTGGGGTCTACCTGATTTTCCGGATGATGGTTCCCTACCTGAGCACCTCAGAGTACTCCGAAGTCGTCCAGGACAGCTCCCTCGTCACCCTGCGGTACACCCTGGCGCTCTGGGCTCTCGCTGGGGTGATGAGTGGCTTCGGGCCCTTCTTCGCCCGAAAGATCCAGCGGCTCTTCGCCAGGGCATTTGGGCTCGGTGTCGATGGCGCGGTTCGGCCTAAGGCTACCCTGTGGTCACAGCGCTTCGCCGAGCTCTTCTTCCACACGGGAGGCGGCTTTGCAGCGGCGGTGTTCGGGGCAGCGGCTTGGCACTTCCTGGGCCAGTACGACGCCTGGGGCGGCGACCTGTACCTGGCCTCAGCGGCCGCGGCCTTCATCTGGGGAGCGGGGCATGGGCTGCTGACCTGGGGACTGCCGGACGAGCTCTACGCGGGATGGGTCCGCATCCTCTCGGCCGAGCGATATGGCCTGCGCATCCCAATCGATCGGGTAGAAGGCACCCACTCAGAGCGGTTCATCGGACACTTTCCGCGGGGTCTGGACATGTACATGCCCGCAGAGTACGGCGTGGCCGAGCTTCACACTTCTTTTGTGGTCGACGCTGACCACAACTACGCGGTGCGTGGCCTGTCCATCCAGCCCACAACGGTGAAGAGGCTGTTCGAGACGGTCAAGCTCCACTACGATCCGCGTCGGCCCGCTCCCCTCGAGACACAGCTCAAGATGGGTGACCGGATCACGATGGGTGAGGGGAAGGCCAGCTCACAGGTAGAGTTTCTGATGCTCCCCAAGGAGGAGATGTGAGGGGGGTGGCGCGCCTGCTCGCAGTCCTGCTGGGCCTTGTGGCGCTACTCGTGGCGTGCCAGACCGAGGAGTTCCCGGCACCGGTGGTCGGCTCGAGCTATCGCATCGACGACGACAAGCCCGACACTGAGTCGGAGCTATTCCTGGACATCTTCGCTACCAGCCAGGAGTGTGCCCGTGCGGGAGTCGACGAGCTGGAGCTCTGTCGGCCCATGGTCGATCGCGCAGCCGGTGAAGTGCACCTCTCGTTCCAGTTTCGCGACCGCGAGACGAGCCAGAAGTTCCTGATCCCCCTCTCTCGCGATCAGATGATGGTCACCCACGATCGGGGCCGCCAGGAAGACTACGAGCTCATCCCCCACAACCCACGAAGCTCGGGGCAGCTCTACATCGTGGTCATCGACGGCAGCTCATCGATGTACGACAACGACGGGGAGCGGATCCGCAAGGTCTACAAGGCGCTGATGAGCAAGGATGTGGCGAACGCGTTCTTCCCGTCCGCGGACTCCAAGACCGGTGTGTTGCTGATGCAGTTCAACAAGGAGCTCCGACAGCTGGGAGGAGGGCCCCCCACGATCATCACCAACAAGAAAAAGTATCGGGAGATGGTGAAGAACAACCTGATGGTAAAGACTGGGGGCTTCACCTATTTGTACGGCGCCATTCGGGAGAGCATGACGACACTTCTCGCCGACAAGCGGGTTCGGCAGTTCATCGCCGCTCGAAACGCCCAGCCCACGCTGATCGTGCTCACAGATGGCTTCAACAACGAGTCTGCGTCCGATACCTGTGGAAGCAATGTGCACCGGCTCACCAACACGATCGATGTGGTCAAGAAGGCCCGCCGCGCTGGGGGTACGGCCAAGCCTGTGATGTACACCGTGGGCTTGGGCCAGCGCTATCGTAAGGGCAAAAAGCCCGAGGGACTCAATCAGTCCGTGACCCCCACGGGCTTGTGTGGGTCCTTTCTCAACGAGCGCATCGACAGCAACCTCGAGGTGTTCGGGATCGATCACATCTCCCTGGCCTGGCTCGCGGAGGCGGGCGGGGGCGTGTCCTTCGTAAAGCGTTCCTACAAAGGGCTCTCCGAGGTCTTCCTCACCGCCGCAGCCAAGCGCTACGAGTGGTTCGAGCTCCGGTACCGGGTCCCCGATCCCATCCACCATCGCCAGAGCTTCGACGTGCGATTCAGCCTGCTCCAGGGGTATCGAAGCAGCACATCGGTCACGCTGCACCCCAACCCATGGATCGATGGTCCCACGGGAAGAAAGGCGCCGGGAGACCGGTGGACCTCGCTCACATCACTCAATCATGCCCTCACCATCCTCATGCCGGTGCTCGGGCTGCTCGTCTTCCTGAACTTCCTCGGAGCCGCCACCTTCAACGCCCGCCGAGCATTGTTCCGCGGGGCCCGACCTCGGCGTCGCAAGCCTTGATGACCGGGTGTAAGGGTTCCGGTTCTTCGCCGTTGGGCTCCCGCGGGGGGCGCGATGGCGACACGACCGACGAGCAAACAGCGCAGAATTCTGCAACAATCCACATTGGCCAACCCCTGTAGAGAGCGCCAGATGGCAAAGAACTCCGACCCACCCAGGCCTTCCGGCCCGCCCCGTCCTGCGGGGTCCGGCGGACCGAGGAAGAGCAGCCCCGCGCGCCCAGGTGCGCGGCCGCGCCCCAAGCAGGGTGGGACGAGCTGGAAGCCGGGCGCCGCCACATCTCCGGCCAAGCCCCCGGCTATTCCTCCCAAGCCAACGCCGCCCAAGCCCGCCAAGCCCGCTTCAGACGCCCACCTCGAGATGGTGCCGCTGAGCGGGCAGGAGGACGGCTCCTACGATGATGGGAAGCGGCCGGGCTCGTCTACAGAATTCTTTGCGATACCGCATGCAAACCGTCAAAAGAGCGATGCTCCGGCGCCACGCTCGGCTCCCGCCGCGCCGCCTCCGGTCGCTGCTCCGGTCCGGGGCCCGCTTCCGGTAGGGCCTCAGCCCGTGGTGGGGATCCAGGGCCCGATGGCCGCCGGCCCGATGGCGGCGGGCCCGATGGCGGGTGGCCCGATGGGCGGTGCGGCGGGGATGTACCCTCCGAATATGGACGAGGGGCGGACCCAGTCCTACCGAGTCTTTGGGGTGGTGATCGCGCTGGTGACCCTGGTCTGTGGGGCCCTATTGGCTACCGTCCTGCTGGTCGTCGTGGCGGTGTACAACAACAATCAGCCCGATCCTCTTCCACCTGTTGTGGCCGGACCTGTGAGCCGCCCGGCTCCCATAGATCCGGTAGATTCCGGTCTGGATGGCGGGCCGGTCCAGGTAAAGCCCGTGCGCCCCGTGTTCCGTCCCAAGCCCAGGCCATCGGGTCCCAAGCCCAAGCCGGTTCCCAAGCCCGAGGCGAGTGGGGGCGGCGCGGCGGATCAGCCCGGAAGGTTGGTGGTCAACATTCCCACCGATATGCGGGTCACCAAGATCGAGGTCACCTGCGGCGGGTCGTTCCGCGCTCGTGCGCCCGTCACCAATGGCAAGGCCGTCATGGAGGGGGTGCCGGCCCAGGACTGCAAGATCACCTTCCGTGGGGGCTCGGTCACCAGCAAGTTCAACGGCAGGGGCGGCAAGACCTACACCTGCGTCAAGCTGGGGACCTCGCAGCTCGCGTGCAAGTGATCTCCTCATCGCCTTTTGGCGGGATCGGCTTCCAACGTTCTGGCCTGGATGCCCGTCTTAGCTGTGATGTCCGATCGGCATGGGCTATGCTCCGCCGCGAGTGGATATTCAGTGGGGTCAGTCCACCCCTCAGGAGAGCTGCACATGTTCAGAGCGTTGGTCGTCGTCATCGGCATTTTCATGGGAACCGCCAGCGCGGCCCCTCCGGCCGAATCCATCGACAGCATCGGGCCCTTTGGCAAGGGCAACCCCCTCGAGGAGGCCAAGGACAAGCTCGATGAGAAGAAGACTCAGGCCGAGCTCGATGCCGAGGCCCGGGTTGCCGCACTGGCTGCTAGCCAGGGGGCCAAGCAGTCTCGGGTCGTGGTGCTCCAGTGGCAGGGCAGCGACACGGACTTCCGCAACGAGACCCTGAAGCGGAATATCAAGGGTCGGCTTGGGCGTACCGATGCAAAGTTCTACCCGGATGTCGACCTCTATCAGGCGGGCCGTAAGGAGCTCGATCCTACGCTGCGGCCCCTCGATCAGCGCGCCCGGGTGCCCGACGATGTCATCGAGACCGTCATGGCTGCCGCTCGGGAGACCTCGGCCATCCCGTGGGACGGAATCACGGAGACGGACTGGGGAATCAAGGCCTACGAGCTGAAGGAGCTCGCAGACGAGATCTGGTTCGTCGACCGGCCGGAGCTCCGGCTTCCTCTGTTCCTGCTCTATGTGCAGATCGGCTATGCCTCCGAGAACTCGAACAACTCCCTTCCTCCGTTCTTCGAGGAAGTCGCTGGGATCACGGTCAACTACTACTGGTATCTCGCCGGGGCGATGGCTTCTCGCGACCCCAGCCTGATGGCCAAGCTCACCGACCCGGATCTGTACACCAATGTCGACTCCTTCAAGCAGCAGATCGAGGCGGGCGACTTCGCCCCGATGACCCTGAACTTCGACTTCGCTGGTGAGTTCAAGGCCGTGCAGTTCACCAATGACTACAAGGTCTACTTCAACGGCATCGAAGACCAGATCACCGATACCCAGGGACTCTACGACGTACCGCCAGGCATCATGGATGTGTACCTGGCGCGGGACGACGGTCACTCGATGTCGGTCCGGGTCGAGGCCGTTCGCCTCGATCGCGAGGAGGTCTACGGCGTACGCAACCAGGCTCGCAAGCGTATGGGCCTGGACTTCATCGCTCAGCTGATGAAGAACACCGCAGAGTGCATCCCCGATGTCGAGGGAGATATCCTCAACTACCTGGCCATCTACCAGAAGCTGCACCCCGGCGCGGATATCTTCATCGCCATCCCTCGTGGTGGCTCGGTTCACAAGATCTATATGTGGCGCTGGGACGCGACCCAAGGGGTGCTCAAGCGTATCGACGACAACACCGGAGGGTTCCCGGTGCGCTTTGTGGCGCTGGCGGGCTCGGGGCTCACCTTCTCCGGGCTGTCGGTGAAGAGCCCGCTGGACGATCCGACACTCAATCCGGATGCGCTCGTGGTTCCGGACGGTGTGGACCCCGCGACAGCCCTCACCGATGCGGCGGCAAAGGCGCTCAAGCCCAAGGCGTCGGGGCTGCCTGTCAGCTTCGAGCTTCGGGGGCACTGGGGACGGCTGATGGTCGGCCTCGGTATGGACTTCGCTGCAAATATGCAGAACGGCGGCAAGTGGCGGGAGATCCCCCAGACTCGCACCCGCGACCAGCTCGTGACGAACGTGGGAGATCCGGCGAACCCGGAGTACGAGGTGGTCACCGACACCCGCGGCGCCAACGCCCAGCAGGGCCAGCGCATCTTGGTCGAGGAGAGCAACGGCGCCTCGGAGGTCCTCACCAACCCGGTGATGATCGAGCGCACCTGGCAGCGTGGGGTGTTCCTCAGCACGGGCGTGGTGCTCGGCAAGGACGCGGCCTATGGCTTTGGGCCGCGGGTCGCCATGCGCACCGGCTGGTACAACGCACCCCACGCGGTCGACGTGACCGGGCATGTGGGCTGGTCGGTCAAGGCGCCCATCGGCAAGAAGAAGAAGGTGGACGGCCGGGTATACCCCGTCATCGACACCGACCTGTTCGGCGGGGCCGCCATGCCCTTCCGGGACAGCATCTTCCTCATCTCCAACAAACAGGTCGCGGCCGACGGACTCGGGGACGATGGCCTTGGCTACGACTTCATTCCCGCGGCTGGCGGTGGTTCGATCTGGGCCCCACTCGCCACCGGTGGTGGAAAGGAGGCGTGCTTGGCGGCGGTCGATACCAACTGCAAGATCCGGAAGATCGGCAAGGCGATCCCGGCCTTCGGGTTCACCGTCAAGGCCGGCGTGACCTTCTGAGTTCCGGCTCCCCATGACCCCTCCCGGCAAGTGGCACCTGGCCCGTGTCGGGGTGCTCACCTGGTTCGTGGGCTTGATGTCGGGCTGGATGCTGTTCTCGGAGCCGGAGCCCGCCACCGTTCGGGTGCCCGGTGCCCGGTCCGTCGAGATGGTCTGTCAGGGCTACGCGATGCGCATGGAGTCCGCTGAGATCCCCCTTTCGGGACGGCCTCCTTGCGAGATCAGCGCGCGGATGGTCGATGGGGGCTCCGCTTCGGGCAAGCTGCGGGTTACCCTGCCGGGGACGAATATCTGCCGTGCTACCGGAGAGACACTGTCATGCGATTCCTCGTTGCCCTGATCCTCTCGATGCTCGCCACCAATGTGGCGCTGGCAGACATCGTGGTGTGGATGGACGAGGGCGTGCCTGACGAAAAGGCCGTTCTCAAAGCCGACAACCGAACCGGCGGCACCGCGCACCTCGCCTACTACGACATGGCCTTTCCGGCCCAGCCTGCGGGCCCGGAAGACGAAGCGGCCTGGGAGGCTTTGCGTCAGTCCGTGTCCGATGGCAAGAAGAGGTGGGACGACTTCGAGGTCGAGTTCGGTATCGCCACCCAGCTGGACGAGATCATCGGCGAGCTCGACCTGATTCGTTCCGATCGCGATCTCGACGAGCTGGTCGAGGCCTTCCTATTTCAGGGTGCGGCGGTCCAGGTCGCCTTCGACCCCGAGGAGTTCGAGAACGGCGAGCGCGCCAAGCCGTTTCGGTACGCGCGTACGGGGGGCGTCGGCAACCGGCCGTGGTCCGAAGCCTACGCGCTCATGCCAGATCGCGACCCTCTGGCCTCCGATGTGGCAGACGGCGCCACATTCCCCGATCTGCTCGGTGAGTTCGAGGCCATCCGCCTTCGTGCTCGTGGAACTCTTCAGCTCGTATCCACCGGGCCGAATAGCCAGGTCGTGGTCGATGGTGTCGAGGTCGAAGAGGGCACCACCACGCTCGAACTCCCGCCGGGACGGCACTGGATTCATGTGGTGCGCGACGGAGTGGTCAGCGGTCGCCAGGTCGTGTGGGTCGAGGAAGGTCGCGAGGTCGCACAGGTCCCCGCCGTCTCCCTCGAGGATGTGGCCGCGGCGCGCGCTCGGGTCGATGCAGACACCACCACGGGCTTCCCGGACAGCGTCCGCCTCGCTCTCGAGGGCCTCGCTCGACACCACGGTGGCCAGGTCTTCGTCGGGTCGAATGTAGACGGCCATGCGGTGATTCTCCCGTACGCACATGGCGCTTCCCTGCTCAAGCAGCGTCGGGTCACCTTTGTCGGAGTGGGCGAGATCGGAGGGGGGATCATGTCCACTCAGCTGTTCGACAACTCCGAAGGGAATCAGGTCATCGCGCCCATGGGGATGGGCAACCTCGGATTCGAGCTCGGCATCTACAACCTCGCGATCATCGCTGGAACGGATCTGGCGATGACTCCGGGGCAGACGATCACCCATGCCAAGGGCGATTCCACAACCGAAAATGTCGATACCTCCGTGTTTTTCCAGCCCTACGGGGGCGCGGGGCTCTATCTGCTCAGGCCGACAGGTCGGCAGACCACGGCGCTGATCTCGGCTTACTACAGCTGGCATCATCCCGCCCACAACGCGGTGGGCGGGCGGATCTCGTTAGGGTTCCCCATGGAGCCAGAGGGCGGCACATGGGTTCGATTGAGCGTCGGGGGCAGCGGCTCTCCCAAGTCCATGTGGGACGAGGGATCGCAACGCACGTCGCTGGTGTTGATGTATGTACGGAGCGGTATCGCAGCGCGTTTCTGAGCTGTGTCGGTCCACAGGAGTCAGGATGATCAAGACCTTGGTGTTGGGGGCGCTTCTGGCCCTCCCGACGTTCGCGGCGGCCGGTACCACGGGCCTCACCTGGAAGTGGGAGGGGGTCACCAGGCGCTACGTGATCAACAGCCAGACCCAGATCTCGGGTAACTTCTGGCTGCGCGCACAGGACAATCTCGATCGCCGGATCGACGAGTGGCAGCTCAACCTGGTCACGACCTGCAAAGGTATCGCCCCATCTGGAAAGAAGGCCTACGAGGTGCGGTGCGTGATCGATGATCTCGCGTTGGCCGTTCGGCCGCTACCCAAGGACAAGGACAAGGTCGATCGCATCGTCGAGGAGTACGATCAGAAGATCACCGGGTCTACGATGGTCATTCGGTTCGGTTACGACGGCCGGCTCATGGAGCTCGACCTTCAGGATGTGAAGCACAGCCGCGCCAACGATCGCACCCGCCAGGAGCAGGAGATCATGCGCCTGATGCTCATCCGGGGCTTCGCGGGTCTGGAAGTCCAGCTCCCCAAGCACGGGGACGACCAGGGAAAGAGCTGGCCCCTCAAAGATCCACAGCTGATGGGCTTCCCCTCGAAGACGGGAACGGCAGGGGGCCTGGCCGCCACCGGAATGGTCGCCGAGGTCGCCGACGGTGTCGCCAAGATCGAGGCCGGCGGCACCGGAACGCGTGGGCCTTCAATCGTCGATTCCAGAGGGGCGTTCGTCAACCTCTGGGATATGAAGATGTTCGCAGTGTCCTCCTTCGATACCAAGGAAGGGGGGCTTGTCTCCGCAGAGATGATGTCTGAGGGTAAGATCACGCCTTCATCCAAGCTCGCATCCGGGGCCGCGATCGCTCCATATGTCCAGGCCATTCGCGTCGAGCAGGTCGGTCTGGACGAGGAGCTTCCAGCGCTCCCGGACAACGCCGTGCTGGATAGACAGTGAGCCGTCGATGAGGAGGTCCGGTTGCCCGCGTGCGCTGATGCAGGCGGTACCGGACTGCTACATCGACGCCACCGTGGAGCACCTGTCCGATGGTCGACCCATCGACCTGGGCCTCGCGCGAATGCAGCACGCGGCGGTGGTCGAGGGCATGGAGTGGCTCGGGTTCGATGTGGTGGTGCTCGGCCCCGATGGTGCCGGTCCTGATGGGGTCTTTGTCGAGGACCCCGCGGTGATTCACGAGGGCGTTGCGGTCATCTTGCAGTCCGCCCATCCCGTGCGGATGCTCGAGGCTCCCCGGATCGAGACGGCGCTGGGGGGGCTCGGGATCGATTGCCTTAGGATGACGGGGCAGGCGAGGATGGACGGTGGCGACGTGATGATCGTCGACCGCACGGTCTTCGTGGGTCTGTCGGCGCGCACCAATCTCCAGGGTGCTGAGCAGCTTGCTTTGTTGCTCGACCTCGACCTCCGGCGGGTGGAGCTTCCGGGTGGTGTCCTCCACCTGAAGTGTGTGACCAGTCCGTTGGGGGGCGGGCGCGTCTTGGCGACTCCTGAGATCGCGAAGGATCTCGGTCTTCCAGCGGTGATCGCTCCAGCGGCGGAGGCTTATGCGGCCAACGTGGTAGCCCATGAAGGGCGGGTGCTCTGTGCCGAGGGCTACCCCCGCACGGCTCGAGCATTGACCGAGGCGGGCTACGAAGTCCGGCTGCTCGATCTGTCTGAGATCCGCCGTGGTGACGGCTCGATCACCTGCCTGTCGCTTCGGATGACTTAGGGAATCACAGGTACGCTGCGGCGCTCCGGAGGATAGAGGTGCGCTGGGGATGGGACCCGTTGCGGACGATCCTCTGGCCACCCACCCATACATCGGTGACCCACTCAGGTGTGGCGTTGAACACGGCGGCTTCGAGGGGCGGGACACCGAATGCGGCGGGCCGCTCGAGGTCGATTGCCACGAGGTCGGCGGGAGCGCCGGTCCGGATGCTCCCCGCCGGCATGCCCAATGAACGGGCCCCCCCCGCGGTGAGGGCCGTGAGGAGAGCCTCTGCGAGGCCATGAGGTTGTCCGGGTGGGCTCATGATGTTGCGTCGTTGGGCCACTCCCCGAGCATGTAGCTCCAGGGATCGGGCCTCTTCCAGGGCGTCGATCCGTGCGTGGCTGTCGGTGCCGATGCACAGCGAGATGCTCTTGCGAGCCTCGAGGGGCAGGAAGCCGTCTCCGAGGTCGAGTTCGGTGGTTGGGCATACGCAGATCGTCGCCCTGGAGGCCCGCATCAGCTCCAGCTCAGCAGGGGTCGGGTGGGTGAGATGCACGGCTGTGAAGCGGTCGGTGACCAGGCCGTGGTGATGCAGGAGATCGAGCGGGGTCCGGCCGGTCGCCGCAAGGGTGGCGTCGACCTCGGCCGGTTGTTCACTGACATGGGCGTGCAGGATGCCCGGGTAGGTGGCCAGCTCGGGCAACCACTCCACGGGTACGGCGCGGACGGAGTGGGGTGCCAACCCACTGGAGACACGTGGATCGGAGTGGGATGCCAGCCTGCAGACCGCGTCCAGGGCTTCTTCAGCGCTATCGGTGCGAAAGCGCTGCTGGAGTGGCCCGAGCGGAGTGTCGATGCCGCCTGCGCCGTACACGACCCGAAGCAGGGTGATGCGAATACCGACGTCGAGTGCTGCTGCGATCACGCGATTTGCGAGCTCATTCGGGTCGGTGTAGCGGGTCCCATCCGGCTGGCGATGCAGATAGTGAAACTCGCCGACGCTGGTGAACCCAGCCTCTGCCATCTCCAAGAAGGCCAGGCGGCTGACCGCCTGTACACCCTCCGGAGATAGGCTATTGGCGACGGTGTACATGCGATCTCGCCAGGTCCAGAAGTCGCTTGACCGGGTCTTTGTCCACTGGACATGGCCCCGGATTGCGCGCTGGAATGCATGACTGTGCGCGTTGACAAAGCCTGGAAGAAGCAGCTTTCCAGGCATTTCTTCGCCTATGGGGTGGCGATCCCTGGACGTTAGCTGTACGATTTCATTGGTGAGCACTACGCTCATGCCGGTGCGTGGGCCTTCCTCGGTCCACACCCACTCTGGGTGAAGCACGGTCTCATTTTTGGGCATGTCGGCTCTTGGAGGTCTCGTGGCTCGCGGTCGTAACGACAAAGGCAGGCAGTCTCTAACCCAACGCCTATCGGCGCGTGCCTCTGGCCTCAGCCGCAAGGTGATGCCCGATGGGGGAGAGGTCTTCAGCGGCGCTCTCTCGACCGACGCGCTCCAGGCGGTCGGCGCGCGCGCCATGACCATGGATGGCGACATCTTCGTGAACGAGGGCTTCGGCGCGGATCCCGAGGACCAAGCTCTCTATGCGCACGAACGCGTCCACCAAGAGGGTAGCGGCGGGGTCAACAAGGGCGACCAGAACCGCGGCAACGACCCGGAGGAGATGGCCGCCCGGGCGGTCGAGCGCATGGTTCTGCACAAGGCGCGCGCCGGAGAGGACTTCGGTGAGACGCTGCAGAACATCCGCAGTGGCATGCCAAGCAATCAACAGGATGCCGAGAAGCAGATCAAGAAGGCCATGCGCGCTGACGAATCGGGCGACGAACGCGACCAGATGATGATGGGGTACTGGTCACTCCGTGCTCAGGGCTACAAAGACAAGGATATCAACCGGATGATGTCGGAGTACGTGGCTCAGGCGATGATGCAGATCGAAGAGTCGCAGAACTTCCGTACTTCAGACGCCAACAAATTCTAGGACGCCGATCCTTCGGCCTATTTCGCCGAGAACTTGGCCCTGCCCTCGTCGCGCACAAAAGGGCGCGTCCTCGGTTGGGCCGGCGTTCTCGACAAAATATGCCTGCCGACTCGGCGCCCTTGTGGTGGCTGTTGCGGGTCGGATGGGTCTGTTCGGGTGGATGGGGTTTGGGTGAGGCCGTTTTCTTCCTGGGGTTGGAGAAGCAGACGTAGCGCTCTACAATCCGCTCATGGAAGACACCGCGATTTTTGCAGACCTCGCGCGCCGCTTGCGCCGTACCGACTTGCTGTTGCTGCGGGCTGTCCGCCGCCAGCGAGCCCGACCCGCGATGCGCGCCAAGGGGCAGTTTTGGGGATCGGTCATCACCGATGACGAGGTCGATGGGCTGCTGCGCTCCCACGGAGAGATCGACTATCCCATCGGTGCGGACGGACTCGATGACGCAATCGCCGCCTCTACGGCCTACCGCGATGCCCCTGGCGGACGCTTTGCCCAGCTGCGCGAGGCCTTTGGTCTCGACGGCGATGATGTGGATCTGGTGTTGCTCTCGACCGCCCCGGAGATCAGCGCTGGCTATGGCAAGATATTCGCTTATCTCAACGACAACCTGAACCACGCCTACCTCACGGTCGATCTCGCAACCCGGGTGCTCCGGCAGGAGAGGCGCCAGCGGCTCGTACTTCAGAGTCGGCTGCTTCCGGGCTCGCCACTCATTCGCAATCGCCTGCTGTTGCTCAATCCCCCCGACGGGATGGACACCCACACCAGCCGGCGGGTGCACCCCGCGCCGCGTCTGCTTCGGTGGATGCTCAAGGGGGACAGCGTCTCTCTGACAGATGGCGCTCGGCTGCTCGACACCAGCCTGCAGCCCTTCGTGCCCGTCTCCACCCAGAAGCGCCTCGCCGAGCTGGTAGACACCCTCAACACCGCGGTCACTGTCGCCATTGTGGGGGGCACGGTGGGGATGCGGGAGGGCGTTGCGATGGAGGTCGCCCGGCGAGCCGGCAGGCCCCTGGTTCGGGTGGATATCGAGCGAAGCAAAGCGTATATGCAGGAGCCATACGATCTTATTCGTGACCTGATGCTCGATGGGTCGATCCCCTACATCATCAACGTGCCCGACACCGATGAAGAGCCAGCTATTCGCCTTCAGATGATGCAGGTAGGGACCGCGATCGCCACGCTTCCGTACTGTGTGATCGTCGGGGGCAACGATCGGCGCGCGGTCTCGACCATGCTGGGCAACGATCGCCCCAATGTCACCGTGCCGGTCGGCCGTTCGACGAACGAGGAGCGAATCGCGGCCTGGGCGGATGCCCTCGAGCGTCGGGGATGGGATCGAGCGAAGGCACCGGAGATCGCGGAGCGATTCTACAGCATCGGGGGCACCACGATCGAACGGGTCCTGGCCCGAAGCAACGCGGAGTCCGGGGGGAGCGAGCCTCATATCGAGGTGATCTGGAGCTCTGCTCGCGAGGCTGCGCGTCCCGAGTTCTCGGGTCTCGCCCAGCGAATCGTGCCCAAGTACACGTGGAAAGACCTGATCCTACCGCCCAAGATCATGGGTCAGCTCAAGCACCTCGAGCACTATCTGGCCCAACAAGAGACGGTCATGCACAACTGGGGCGCGCAGAAGATTCGCCCGCGTGGCTACGGAATCAAGGCCCTGTTCTCTGGGGGGCCAGGAACCGGAAAGACCATGTGTGCAGAGGTCATCGCGGGGTCCCTCGGGCTCGATCTGTTCAAGGTCGACCTGTCGAGTGTGATCAGTCGCTGGGTCGGTGAGACCGAGAAGAACCTCAAGGAGATCTTCGATGCCGCAGAGGGGGGCGCGTCGGTGATCTTGTTCGATGAGGGCGACGCATTGTTCGGTTCTCGCGGCGAAACGAAGTCCGCCCAGGACAAGTTCGCAAACCAGGAGGTCAGCTTCCTGCTCCAGCGACTCGAGGTCTTCGAGGGCTGTGCGATCATCACCACCAACCTCCAGGAGAATATCGACGAGGCTTTCTTGCGGCGCTTCGGAGCCGTGGTGGAGTTCCCGTCCCCCCGTCCGCCCGAGAGAATCAAGCTCTGGGAGCGCGCCATTCCCGAGAACGCCCCCCGAGATCCGGACCTCGATCTCAACTACCTCGGTGAGCAGTTCATCTTGGCGGGTGGCGCCATCGTCAATGCGAGCATCAACGCCTGCATCGTCGCCGCGGCGGCCAACGAACCCATCGGCATGAAGCACTGCGTCTTCGCGATCGCGCGCGAGCTGCACAAGAACGGAAAGCAGGTCAACCGGGTGCACTTCGGTCAGTACTACGACAGCGTGAAAGACTTGTTCTGATCGTCTGTATTGGCGAATTCTCCGCACAGAGTGGGGTAGGTTCGTGCCCCATTCTGTTGGTGATGGCTCCGCAGCCCGTGGGGATTGTGCCCTATCTGTGCGGAGTTCGACTCGTAAGGGCGCATGGACTCCGATATGGAGGGGCAACCTGGAGTGGAAATGCCCGATCTGCATCCCGAAATCTTGCTCGCCAGCGTCGTCTACACCGCGCTGGGGCTTCTTCTGTTCGGGGGAAGCCTCTGGATGGCGACGAAGGTGGCGCCGTTCTCGATCCAGCGTGAGATCGAAGAGGATCAGAACACGGCTCTGGGCATCATGCTGGGCTCGATGTTCATCGGAATCGCCATCATCGTCGCGGCGGCCATCGGATAGTGGCGCTGGAGTGCCCCAACTGCGGGGCGGTTCACGAACCGTCCAATCCAGGCATCGTCGTCATCGTCTGTGATCGGTGTGACAGCACGCTCTATCTAGAGGATGCGGTCCTGCGGCAGGGGCGCGAGTCGGTTGTGGGGGAACCCCGCGGCAACATCGCCGTAGGGGCTTCTGGCCGCGTGGGCAAAGCGGGCGTCGAGGTGATCGGGCGTGTCCGGCTCTCTCATTCCCGAGGCGGCTGGGACGAATGGTACGTGCGCACCGCGGATGGGCAGGAGCGCTGGCTCATCGAGGACGAGAAGTCCTACGCCCTCGAGGCTGCGCTCGCTGCGGTCCCCGAGGGTGCTCATCCCGCCATGGAGCTCGGGGATGGCGTGGTGGTCGGCGGCGCTCGATTCGAGGTCAGAGAGCTCGGTGAAGCCACTTGTGATGGGGGAGAGGGGCAGCTTCCCCGCGTGATCCAGCCCGGCGAGACCTACCGATTCTTCGACCTGATCGAGATCGGAGGATCCCGCCTCCTGAGCATCGAGTTCGACCCAGACGGTACAGGGCAGGCCTTCGTCGGCAAGCCGATCGAAGCGGAGCAGGTCCGATTCAAGGCCTCCGAGAGGCCCACTGGTATGGCTGTTCAGCGGGCCAGCACCATCACATGCGCTTCGTGTGGGGCGCCGTTCACGCTCCCAGAACAGGGCCAAGCAGCGCTTACGGCTGGATGCCCCAACTGTGGTGCGGTGCTCGAACTCGACGGGGCACAGAGCCTGGTGGTGGGGCGTACCAATCACCTGGAGCAGCAGCCCTTCCACCTCGAGATCGGGGCCCGGGGCGAGCTGCTCGAGCACACCTGGGAGGTGGTCGGGCGGCTCCAGCTACGCGACGACGAGGGCTACTGGACCCACGAGTACCTGCTCTGGTCGGGCGAAGCAGGGTACCTGTGGCTGGAGTACGATGGCGGCCACTTCAGCTGGTCTCGAAAGCTCGAGGTGGGGCTGCCCCTCGGCACCCTCGAGAGCGCGCGGCGGGGGACCCGGGTCACGGTCGGCGGAACAGTGTTCCAACTGATAAGCCGGGGCGACTCCAAGATCGTCTATGTCGACGGGGCGCTGCCGTGGGCGGCTCGGATTGGTGATCGGCAGAAGAACTGGAACCTGGCGGCTCCTCCGGAGCTGCTCTCGGTCGAGGCCTCCGAGAACGAACTCGAGGTCTTCCGCGGTGAGTGGCTGTGTCGCGGCACCATCGAGTCCGCATTCGGCTTGGGTGGCCTCACCGAGCGTCCGTGGCTGATTCACTTCGCGCAGCCCAACCCCTGGGCTCCCTGGCGAGCCGCAGCGTTTGCGGCCCTGGTCATCGCTGCGTTCAACTTCGTGGTGGTCGGCATCGCGACGGTGTGGCCGACCCATGAGGTCGTGTCATTCACCATTCCCCCCACGGCAACCGGCGTCCAGGAGGTCGAGAGCAACCCCTTTGTGCTCGACCCCGCTCTGGGGGCGCTGATGGGCGTGCACTACCGGACAGAGGTCGACAATTCATGGGTCTACGTCGACCTGGAGCTCACCGACCCGGTCGAGGATGAGGCCTTGGCCTGGGTCGGACAGGAGCTCGAGTACTACTACGGCTACGACGACGGGAATTGGTCGGAAGGGTCGCGGACCAAGACCCAGTGGATGCAGGTACCGGAGAAGGGCACCTATGCGTTGTCCGGCACGCTCGAGTACGATCGGTCCACACCCGTAAAGGTGGTGGTGGTCCAAGGCGGCATGCTCAGTCGCTACAATGCCGTCCTGTTGGTGCTCTTCGGGGCTATCGGTGTGGTGCTTTTGTCGAGTTTCTTCAAGTTCGAGCGTGCCCGTATGGAGGATGCATGAGCCGTGTGATGAGCATCGGAGCCGCGGTCATCATGCTGCTGTTGGGCTTGGTGTGCACCGGTGGGGCGTCCCTGGCGGGGGTATCGGGCGTCGGCATCGATGACAGTCTCAGCCAGCAGGTCTCGGTCCGTGGGGGCTCGGTGCGTTCGGGTCGGGTGCTGCTCGGAGGCGGCCTGCACGGTGGCAAGTAGCGAGCCTGCATCGCGCCCCGGAGCGCGCGAGCTCGTGTTGCTCGGTTCGGTCTTCGGCGTAGCGCTGGCGGGGCTTGTGTACGAGCTCGTCGCCGGCACCCTGTCGACCTATCTACTGGGCGCCTCGGTCACGGTTTTTTCGTTGGTGATCGGCTGGTTCCTATTCGCCATGGGCCTCGGCGCGTGGCTGGCGCAGTACGTCTCAGATCGCGACGAGGCCCGTGCCTTCGTCGTCGCCGAGATCGCCGTTGCGGCGGTTGGGGGGAGCTCTGCGCTGCTATTGTTCGCCGCTTTTGCATGGCTGGGCGAGGGCTATCTGGTCGTGCTCGCCTTGGTCACCCTGGTCGTTGGGGCTCTGGTTGGCGTTGAGATACCGCTGATCCTGCGCATCCTGAAGGCCCAGGTGGACATCCGAATCGCGGTCAGCCAGGTGTTGGCGCTGGATTACATCGGTGCCTTGGCAGGCTCGATCGCGTTTCCGCTGATCCTGCTGCCGTGGCTGGGGGCGGTTCGTTCGGCGGCGCTGCTCGGATTGCTGAACATCGGTGTCTCTTGGATGGCGATGGCCGTGCTTCGAGCAAGCATCCCGAACTGGCGAGCCTGGTTGGGTCTGAGTGGAGTGGTCGGGTCGGGTCTGTTGGGGGTCTTGCTCACGGGAGCGAACACGACGCGGTGGCTCGAGGATCAGCTGTACCAGGACGATGTGATCCTCGCGTTGGACACGCCCTATCAGCGGATGGTGGTGACTCGTTGGCGTGACGACATCCGCTTGTACCTCAACGGGCATCTGCAGTTCTCGACCATCGATGAGTACCGCTACCACGAGGCCTTGGTGCTTCCTGCGCTCGCCTCGACCGTGCCGGGACGTGTCCTGATCCTCGGCGGCGGGGACGGCCTGGCCGTGCGCCGGATCCTCGACTATCCGGGGGTACAGCACGTCGATCTGGTCGATCTCGACCCCGCAGTCACGGAGGTGTTTACGCAGAACACCATGATGGCCGCGCTCTCGGGGGGAGCCCTGAGCGATCCCCGGGTCACGGTCCACCACATGGACGCGGTCAAGTTTCTGGAGTCGGCCGAGGGCCGCTACGACCTGATCGTGATGGACCTGCCGGATCCCAACGATGCCGATCTGGCACGCCTCTACGCGGTATCGACCTATCGACTTGCTCTACGACGGCTCGACGAGCGCGGGGCTCTGGTCACCCAGGCGACCAGCCCATTCTACGCCCCGGAGGCTTTCTGGTGCATCATTGCCACCCTGGAGGTCGCCGCGTCGGAGTCCCGGGTGTCGCGAGTGGTGCACCCTGCACATGTGCAGGTCCCGAGCTTCGGGGAGTGGGGTTTTGCGCTGCTCACAGCTGCAGATGTTCAGGTGGATTCGCTGCCTATTCCAGCGAAGACCCGGTTCCTGGATACGGACGCCTTGCGGGCGATGTGGCGGTTTCCGGTGGACATGGCGCGCCTGGATGTGGAGCCCAATCGCCTTGGAGAAGCAGCCGTTTCCCGGTACTATCGGCGCGGCTGGACTCACTACCGCCAGTAGGCTCAGCAACAGCGACTGCGGACGACGCTCTCCACGATATCGACCGCGCGGAGGAGTTGGGCGACCGGCACGTATTCATCGGCCTTGTGGGCCACCGTGATGTCTCCGGGGCCAAATACCAGAGGCCGTATACCGAGCTTGGCCAGGTTGCCGCCGTCGGTCGCGAAGGTCGCGGCGCCGACGGGCCCGTGGGCATGGGGGGCGAGGCAGGTCTCGAGTGGGGTGTGGCGAGGGGTCAACATCGCTGGCGTCTCTCGGAGTATCCGGGCATCGAAGCCGTCTGGGAGGTCGAGATTGCGCACCCGATCGACGATTCGTACGTACACAGCACGGGGATCGTGGCCGGGCAGGGGGCGATATCCGATGCGTAGGCTTGCCTGATCGGGGACCAGATTTATCGCCGAGCCCCCGCAGATCTCGGCGATGTTCAGGGCGACGACCGGCCGCTCGAGCTCGGGGAGGTCAGCGGGCTCGTCGAGAAGCTCGTCTGCGACGCTCTGCACGGCCTGAATGACCCGACTCATGGACTGGATGGCATTGCTTCCGAGGTCGGGGCGACTGGAGTGAGCGGCTCGTCCGTGTACCTCGAGCTCGATGGCGACATGGCCTGGGTGCATGCGCAGGACCTGGAAGTCGGTCGGTTCTCCGATGAGCGCGTCTCGAGGTAGGGGGCGCTCGATCTCCGCGAGGTGTTGGGCGAGAGCCGCACTACCGAGACACCCGACCTCCTCGTCGTGGGTCCAGATCAGCACCAGTTCTCGCTGGTAGTCCCTGGGTTCGATGCGCTGGAGCGCACACAGCGTCGCGGCGATGAAGCCCTTCATGTCGGCTGTTCCGCGCCCGTAGAGCTTTCCCTCACGTTCGACCATGCGGAACGGCGCGGAGCTCCACGGCTGTCCATCGACGGGAACGACGTCCATATGCCCCGATACGACGAGCCCGTCGGTGCCGGCGGGGCCGATGGAGGCGATCACGCTCGCCTTGTTCGGATCCTTGGGGTCGATGAAGCGTTCGACCCGCATTCCCAGCGCCTCACAACGACTGGCGACCTCTGCGGCACACTCGAGGATCGGGCGGCTGGAGACCGTGGGGTAGGCGACGAGCTGCCGAAGCAGGTGGATGGGATCAACCACCGGCTGCCTCCTCTTCCTCTTCTTCCTCTTCCCAGACCCACCAGGGATCGAGCTCACGGCGCTGCCCCTTGATCCGATCATTGCCGTTGATGGTGACCTCCTGGATCTCCATCGCGAGTCGGAGTGAATCGGGCTCGCGGCAGTCGGTGCAGGCGATCTCCGGGCCGATGTCGAGGACCGGAGGATCCTCGGCGGTCCCCTGGTCTTCGAGTCGTTTGTCGAACTCGATGAGGCTCTTCACATCATTGAAGGCCTTCTTGTCAGCCTTGACTGCACGCTCCATGAGCTCCTTTCCGCGATGGAGCTGACCCGAGCACAGCGCTCGTGCTGCGGACTCGTAGAGCCCCGCGGCTTCTTTCCAGCGCTTGGGCTTGGGATCATTTCCTCGCATCTCCGACTCGCCGAGCGCGGTGCGGAAGCTGTTGTCCACACGCTTGGCCAGCTCGACCTCGGCATCTTGAGCGTTCTTCATCGACTCCAGTCGCGAGGCTAGAAATTCGAGGAGCTCGTCTCGGGTGCCGTTGCCCTGCTCGAGGCGCGCCATGAGCTCGTCGTTGCCGAGCTGCCCTGCCAACCCGGTGAGCCCCGAGCCCCTGGAACTCGATGGCTTCTTTGAGCGGTCGAGGACCTCGCTGACTGTAGTGGTGCGCGTCTGATCGGAGCTGTTCGACATGTTGCGGATCGTACCACGGCACCTCCGGTCTCCCGCTGTGGACGTGGCCGTGGACGAAAAACTCACTCAAGGTTCTTGATCTTTCGCCCGCCAAGTGAGAAACCTTCGGACCGAACCGGGGGAGGTTCTCTGAGGGTAAAGCCCCGCCATGTCGCGCAGATGCGTTTGACCCGAGAGGTGGTCGGTCAGCAGATGACCGAGACTCGGGCGCTACAGGCCCGTCTGCAGAGCCGACACACAGATCGGATTCCCTGGGAGGAATTCGAGGTGGGAAGCTCTACCGAGCTGGTCTGGGACCACCGACCTGTGCCCATGTCGAGGTTCCGCCTTCCAGAGGTCGGTCCCAATGCGCCCCTTCTCAAGCGCATCATTCGGTACCCAGCCACTCTCGAGGCGGAACCACCCAAGCGGATCCAGGTCTTCGATGGGTCCAGACCTGCATCCAGGCGACCGGGGCTGGAGCCCATCCCCATGACCTTCAGAGAGAACTCCGCCCAGCGCACCGCATCAGGTCCTCTCGACGACCTCGAGATCGGTCTGGAGGACCGCTCCCATCCATTCGCCCGTTCCCGACGTGCGGTAGAGGAGCGTCGCAGATGATCACGACGAACCGTCCGCTCGCACCCGGTACCGAGCGTGGCCCGATGCAGGGCGTGAATCTGATCGGAGAGGTCACCGAGGCGCTCCATCGCCACATCATGGACAACTGGGAATTCGACCGCGCCCCTCCTCGCATCGAGGAGGATCTCTCGTTCGTCCCCAAGGACAGGCAGGAGGTCATCTACATCTACATGTATCGCGCGGCCCAGAACACCTCCTTGCTGAACTCCAAGCGGTTCCGCGGTGCCAAGTTCAACCGACCTGAGCTCGGCAAGGTCTACTACGACCGTGCGCCGCTCTACCTCGACCTCTTCTACCTGGTCACGGTGCACAGCAAGTTCCGCTCCGACGCCGAGCGACTCCTGGGATTTGTGCTCTTGGCCATGCACGAGACCACCCATCTGCTGTACCGTCCCCGCAAGTACATCCTTCCGGGGGGCAAGGTGGTCAACTCCAACGGCGAGCCGTGGACGGAGGAATTCTCGCAGGATGACGAGGGCCTGATCATCGAGAAGGTGTCGTTTGCGCTGGAGGACGACATGTCCATCGGCGATGCGATCAACTTCTTTACAATCCACGAAGCCCCGTTCCGGCCGTACCTGACGTTCAGTGCACGGTGCGCGATGGAGGGATCGCTCGTCGAAGGACAGGCAACCACTGTAGTCTCCGGCGGCGCTCACCCCGCAACCAGTTCTCCACCGGCAAGGTCCCGTCCATCGGGGCGCCTGCCACCCGAGAAAGTGAAGCCCTCTGGGCGCTTTAAGTCACCTTTCGGCCCAAGAGGCCACACACCGCGTCGGATTGACGACGATAGCTCTAGTGAAAGCGAGGAATAGGTACGAAATGGAATACCACACTCCAGGCGTTTACATCCGTGAAGTCGACTCCGGCGCCAAGCCCATTGCGTCGGTAGCAACTTCAGTTCCCGGATTCATCGGTCTCTTCAAGTACGAGCCGAATATCGATGCGGTCGCCATCAGCGCAAGCGATGGTACCCGCAGCATCCGGGGCAAGGTGGTGCCGCAGTTGGTCGACACCCGCGGGTCCATCCCAGCCAAGACCGCCGGGCAGGCTGTCACGGCGCTCACCCACGCCTTCCGCCTCAAGCGCGGTGCGGTGCGTGACCTCAAGGCCCTGCTCGAGCTCAACGGCCACAAGCCGTCGATCGGCAAGGGTGGCGCAGGCAAGACGAAGATCACCGTTGGCAAGTCCAGCGTCGAGGTCGCCGATGACCTCCTCGATGCACAGGGCAAGGTCGTCACCGAAGACGACGCTGCGGTCGAGGATCTCCTCAACCAGGTCAATGAGACCTTCTCCCTCGACAAGCCCGCTCCGCGTACCGCGAAGGACCTCCTCGAGGTCTACGGGTACGAGTTCCAGGCCGCCGAAGGCACGGCGATGATGTCCGAGTACTCGGTCCCGCCCTTCCCGGTCACCAACAAGAGCGAGTTCTTCCGCTGGCTGCAGAGCTACTTCGCTCAGTTCCTGGTCGAGACCCGCAGCATCGAGGATCTCGTCGGTCGCAGCATCGATGACGCCGACGACGCCGCCGATGCGGTGTTCGAGGCGCTCACCAGCGATGACAACCTCAAGGACGAGTTCCGGGCCTGGCTCTCCCAGTCCTCGGTCTTCAACTTCGTGGCTGGCGTCAACGGCTTCTACGACAATGGCGGTGGCAAGTCCTATGTCTATCTCCTGGGCGTGAAGGATCTCGACTGTTCCATCCGAGAGAACCAGGCCGACAAGCTTGGGCTCTACGCATTCGACGATGTGGACGACATGGCCATCCACGTGGCTCCGGGCCTGTCGATGAACCAGCAGCGCGAGATGCTCGAGCACTGCGAGACCCGCAAGGACCGCTTCGCTATCCTCGACGGACCCATCGTCAGCACTGGCGACATGGACATCCCGGCCTCTGCCAAGGGCTACGGCGCGCTGTATGTGCCGTGGGTTCGGGTCATCAAGCCAAGCTGGTACATGGGCAACCAGGACCACATCAAGGTCCCCAGCGCTCTGCGTCGCAAGCTCATCAAGACCGAGCGCAACGAGCTCTTCGTGCCGCCCAGTGGTCACGTCGCTGGCGTCTTCGCCCGGGTCGACGCCGAGCGCGGTGTGCACAAGGCACCTGCAAACGAGATTCTTCAAGGAATCACGGGTCTGTCCCAGAACATCAACCGGATCGAGCAGGGTCAGTACAACGACCGTGGCATCAATGTCATCCGTATCTTCAAGGACCGCGGAATCCGGATCTGGGGTGCGCGTACGCTCGCCACCAAGTCCGACCCGTCCTGGAAGTATGTCAACGTCCGGCGCCTCTTCATCATGGTCGAGCAGTCCATCATGCAGGGCATGCAGTGGGCGGTGTTCGAGCCGAACGACAAGTTCCTGTGGAGCAAGCTCACCCGTGATGTGCGTGCCTACCTCATGCGCGTCTGGCGCTCCGGCGCACTCTTCGGCAAGACGCCTGAAGAAGCCTTCTACGTCAAGTGCGACGACGAGACCAACCCGCGGTACCTCATCGACGCCGGCCAGGTCAACGTGCAGGTCGGAATCTGCCCGGTCAAGCCCGCCGAGTTCGTGATCTTCTCGATCGGTCAGTGGGATGGCGGCGGACTCATCGAAGAGTAAGCCCCAGCTGAATTGGCGTGCGGCACCGTCGCGCGCTTCAGGAACCCTCGATCTTCCGGTCGGGGGTTCTTTGTTTGGGCGTCGATTCGGCGCATTTTGCCGTTCAGAAGGGTGGCCCGCGCGTCTGCGCCGGCTCGTCCTCTCAGCATCAGCAGGTGATCCTGGCGGGATAGAGCAGGAACAAAGGTCTGTTTTCAGAAAGTATCCGTGCGGGCGTGACACCGGTGGACGGTTTCTGTACAGTTCCTGTGTTGCTTCGACGCTTCGCGCCGAGGGTGGGTGGCACCCCCAATCATGGGGATCAATCGCCTTCGGATAGCGACAATTCCTCGCTGCCACCACGAGGAATAAACCCTAGAACCCATGAGGTAACTTATGCCTACAGAAGAACTGTTCGGTGCCTACCACTTCCTGCTCGAAGTCTCGGGCATCACCGCCAACCAGACGTCCATCATCGGCGGCTTCAAGTCGATGAGCGGTATGGATTCGGAGACCGAGGTCATCGAATTCAAGCAGGGCAACGACAAAGTCGTCCGCAAGAAGCCGGGTCGCACCACCTACGCGAACATTGTTCTCGAGCGTGGCTTCACCGCTACCGACGATCTCTGGAAGTGGCGCAAGAACATCGAAGACGGCATCATCGATCGGCGCTCCGGCACCATCACGATGCTCGACCAGGACCTCGAGACCATCGTGGCCCAGTACAACTTCTACGAGGGATGGCCCTGCAAGTGGTACGTGCCCGAGGTCGATTCCGACAAGAGCGCCATGGCGATCGAGAAGATCGAGCTGGCGGTCGAGAAGGTCGAGCGCGCCTGATTTCTGACGGCTCTTCGGAGCCGCAGCGGCAAGCCGGTGAGGGTTTATCCCTCGCCGGCTTTCGTCGTTTGAGAGCCTGATCTCGTAGAGATCGAGGGACTCTGCGCCTCTACAAGACGGGGGCGTTGCGGTGAGGGCTGATTTATACAGTACTTAGGCGGATAATTTACAGAGGTTGACCGCGCCGGTGGTCCGATGCGATAAACCGCTCCTGGATTCAACTGGATGCAACCGGCGCCCATGCCGGACACAGACTGGAAGGGCTATGAGCTTCAAGACCGAGTACGAATTCGTTCTCCCGCGCGGCTATGTCGATGCCGAGGGAAATGTGCACCGCGAGGGAGTGATGCGACTCGCCAACGCGAAGGACGAGATCATTCCACTCAACGATCTGAGGGTCCAGCGCAACCGTGCCTACCTCATCATCGTACTCTTGGCTCGGGTCATCACCGAGCTGGGCACGCTCGATGACGTGAACGCGCAGGTCATCGAGAACCTGTTTGCTGGGGATCTCCGGTTCCTGGAGGAGATGTACAACCGGATCAACGAAGACGAAGCGATGGTCACGGTCACCTGTCCTGAGTGCGGCGCACGCTTCGAGAAGGAGTTTGGCCGCCTGGGGGAATAGTAAGCTACCCCCTGGAGAATATCTTCAAGGAGGTAGCGTTTGTCGCCTATCACTTCCATTGGAGCAAGGACAGCGTCATGGGGATGTCGCACAAGGAGCGGCATCTCTGGGTCAAAGAGATCTCGACGATCAACGACAAGATCAACACGAGCCGCTGACACTGTCCTACGGGAGATCGAGTGCGTCCTGGCATCACCATCCGCCATTCCCGCGATGTCGAACGAAAGACCGACGTCGTCCACAGCGATCTCACCGGCTTCATAGGAATCATCCCAGAGGCGCGCTGGCCTCAAGGGATTCGCCGCGGGGACTTCATGGAGGTCCCACTCCGGAGTCTGTCCGATCTGGCGGCCCAGCCGGTGTCCCGGCTCGTGGATCCCGTCACCCTTCGGGCGGTTCAGCAGTTCTTCGAGAACGGGGGACGCGAGGCCAAGCTCTTTGGTCTCTGCGTAGAGTCCGAAGAAGATCTGATGACCACCGACCCCTTCAATGTTCTGTGGCATGACATCGTCGATCGACTTCGCGAACGTGAGGATGTGGGCCTGCTGGCCATGCCCGTGCTCGCCTATCTCCCGGTCACATTCGATCGCCGTGGACGGGCTGTGGTTCCGTGTCAGCCAACCATCGAGCTGCTGCTCGAACACTGTTGCGAGATGAACAACCGCTTCCTGATCCTCGACACACCTCGGGATCTCCATGAGGAAGCTCTGTTTGACTGGGTCACCCGCTTCCGTGAGTCCAATCAGCAGTTTTCCTCCTACGCAGCGATCTATTACCCATGGCTCATGCGGGGCGACACCACGTTCCCGCCTTCGGGCTGCGTGGCGGGAGTCTACGCGCGCGTGGAGTCTGAGGAAACGCAGTTCGGCGTGCGCAACCCGCCGGCGAACCGGGTCCTCCGCGGGGTCACCCACCCGATGGTCGAGATCCGCTGGAGTGAGAGCGATCGATTCTTGGAAGAGAGGATCAACCCGATCCTGACTCAGCCAGCACGTGGCGTTGTCATCTGGGGCGCACGTACACTTTCGCTCGATGAAAAGTGGATGCACATCAACTCGCGCCGGATCGTCTCGCTGATCGCAGAGCAGCTTCGGCGCGACAGCGAGTGGGTCGTATTTGAGAATCAACGGCCTGAACTCTGGACTATGCTGGAGAGGGGAGTCAAGAACCGCTTGGACGACATGTGGGTCGCTGGACTTTTGACCGGCGATGAAGCAGGATCTGAGTACATGGTTCAGTGTGACGGGGAACTCAATCCCCCGGAGGTGAGGGACGCAGGGCAGGTGAATATTCGAGTCACCGTGCGCCCTATCTCGACAGCCGAGTTCATCGTCGTAGATCTTCGACTCGGCCAGTGAGATACCAACGTGAACTAGGCCCGGCTCCTCGGGCATGGTCGCGCAGATCTGGTTCTTGAGGTTTATTCATGGCAAACGACCCCAATCCGTATGGCAACTACTACTTCGTGCTCGAGATCGACAACACCCGTGTCGGTCATTTCATGGAGTGTTCTGGGCTCAAGAGTTCAGCCCAGGTCTTCGAGATCGAAGAGGGCGGGCTCAATGGCCGCACTCACAAACGCCCCGGCCAGAGTCGCTGGGAGAACATCGTGCTTCGCTACGCGACCAACACGAGCATGCGCCTTCTCGAGTGGCGCGACAGCTTCATTCGCGATGAGTTCAACAACATGATGGACGGATCCATCACGCTGATGAACAACGCCGGTGAGCCCGTGCGATCGTGGAGCTTCAAGAACGCCTGGCCTGTCAGCTGGGAAGGGCCTTCTCTCAAGTCCTCCCAGTCCGAGCTCGCGATCGAAACTCTCGAAATCGCCCACGATGGGCTCACCGTCGCTTGACGAACGGTGCCCGCTCGTAGTCTACTGACTGCAGCAATCTGTCTTCTGTTTCTGTCTTCTGAATACCAGCGTCGGGGGAAGGCCCATGGCCACCACCAGCGAAAACGGCTCTAGCCTCACGGATCGCCTTATGACGCGATCGCGTCGGGCGTCCCGGATTGGGACCCGAAAGGGCCTGTTCGAGCGTTTTGGTCTCGAGAGCCCTTACGAGGGCGGTTCGGTTGGCCGGGCAAACACCCAGCAGGGCATGTTCGCCTACCTCAGCTCCCGGGCGTACTTCGATGAGCTTCGCGGCCTCTCCGCCATGAGACGCCACCTGATCTGGCGCATCTCGGCGGTGCGTCAGCGGTTGCGGGTTGGGGAGGGGCTTCGCACTGCGATCGCAACCTCTTCGGTTCGTGCGGCTATGTTCGGCTACAACCCCATCTTCGTTGACTGGTCTACTCAGCTCGACCTTGAAGAAGCGGGCATCGAAGAGCAAGATGAGACCGGTGTGGCCGTGGCTGCCGCGCGTCGCATGCGGCGTCCCAAGCGGCGACAGACCGCAGCAGAACGAGCGCTGCGGGCACAGATCACCCGCAGCTCGGATGTGCTCGCAAACCTCGAGACGCTGGCCAGTGCCAGTGTCGTACAGCGTCGCAGCATTCGCGAAGAGGCGGACTCTGTCGCACGCATGCCCCGTCGTCGGCAGGCCACAGCGGCTCGTCGGCTCACTCAGAAGCTCAAGGGCACAGCGGCGATCGCAGCCCGGGGCACGGATCTTGGCTCGGCCACTCTGCTAGGTGACCGGCCCATGGCCGTCGCACAGGGTCGCGATTCCTTCCTCGAGCCCAAGGGGCTGCGGCGCGTGATGAGCGAGTCGCCTCTGCTCATGGAGCTCGAGCGACCGGAGCCCAGCGTCGCGCCAGAGGTCGAGCCCCAGGTGGCTGTTCAGACCGCTGCCCGGCGTCCCATGGCCCGTAAGCGCGCCCAGCGCGAGGTACCGGTTGCATCGGTGGCTCGCGAGGTGCGCACACAGAGCGCGACCGGTCGAGCCGGGCCTCCAGCAGAGACGCGTCCACAGCGGCGTGTGCGTCCCGTCACCATCTCGCGTCCCACGGAGAGGATCGCGCGATCGGCCCGGCTCGAGCAGACCACACCCCTCACAGATACCCGCCGCGGACTTCGCGCAGCGTTCCGTTCGCCCATTCTCGCCGATGAGCCGTCCCACACCCTCGAACGTCGAGTGGCGGCACGTGCAGAGGCCGGTCTTCCCGACCAGGCGGGACGGCTGCTGAACAGCACCGGATATGTGCACGAGGCCCGCATCGCAGCTCGCCCGGACAGCGCGGTCGTGCACCCCGAGATGGCGACGCTTTCCGCCGCTCCCGCCCCGTCGCCTCAAGATGACGAAGAAGTGGGGCCGCCAGTACAGCCTGTTCGCGCTGCGTCGCGTCGCACCTCTACTCGAGGGCGTACCCACCGCACACCGTCTTCGCAGACCGAAATCAGCCGCACCCACCGCACACCGGCGTCCGTCGAGGCGCGCCGTTCGCCGGCTCTGGGCAGTGTCGCGGCAGTTCGCGGTCCGCTGCCTCCTCTTGCGCGTGCTGTTCATCGTGCCGTACCGGCGCCTGTAGCGGCTTCACGGGTTGCCTTGGCACGGCCCCCGGTCACGGCCGCTGTTGGGGTCGATCGTCGGCAGGTCGGTCTCTCGCCGCGTCTCTCCGACTCGGTCGCTCGCGAGACTCACCAGCGCGCTGAACTCGGCGCTTCTGTGGCGCCTGCGCGTGCCGTCCCGACTCGCCCCCCTGCGGTAACGCGTAGCCGAATCGAGGCCTCCGACACTTCGACGGCGTCGTCGGAAGCCGCTGCCGGAGGCGAATCGAGCCGCTCTCCCGAGATGGCCGTCGCCCTGCCGGCGGTACCCACGCTCGAATCCCTTTCCGAGACCGAGTCGTCCCAGCGGGCCTTGGTGAGCACGGGTCCGTCCCGACGCTCCCGAGCACTGCCGACGGTTCGGGCCGCGAGCCGAGCGCTCGTGCAGGAGCGCCTTGGAGTGAGGGGAAGACTCCTCAGCCCCTCCTCCACTGCGCACCTGCAGGTCACAGAGCCCGAGGCCGCCTTGGCCGACGGTCCCGTGCGTACCGGCGTGTCCCGACTCGACAACCGCTTGGGCGGGAGCGCCGCTGCGTCGGCAGGTCAAGCGCCGTCGCTGGTCATGGCCACGATCGAGCGCCGCGCGGAAGAGGCCATCACGGAGCCCGCCGCAGTGGCGGTCTCGGCTCCGCCTGTGGCCCGTCGGTCGGCACCATCGACGCGTCCTACCCGGAATCGCGCGGTTCAGGCGTCTCGGCTTGGCTCGCTCGCGAGGGCCGCACAGCGTGACGAATCCCACACACGTCTCGGTGCTTCGGGCGAGCTCACGGCTCCCCGCGTCATCACCCCCTTCCGCGATGTCTCTCCCAGCGGGGCGCTCGCTCGCGCCCAGGCGGTGCTGGACGCCGGTGCTTCCGTGTCGAAGCCCTCTGTTGCCGCAGTCGATGCCCCCTTGGCTTCGCGGGTCTTCGGGCGCCGCGACTCAGAGAAGCACGGTGCGCCGGTCTCCCGGAGTGTCGAAGGCCGGGCACAGGTAGGCACTTCGCCCGCCGAGCTGGTGCTGGCTCTCCCCGAGAGGGTGCAGGAACTCCAATCGGAGGTCGGCCAGACCGAGGTTGCGGCGCGTCCGGGGCTTGCCTCTCGTGCCACACGCCGAGGGCCGGCTCGCACATCACGGCGCAGTGTAGTGCCGGACCCCACGCCAGAGTCCGCGCGGTCACACGATCGGCATACGCGGGCCGCAGTGGGGACGAGTCAGCCGGTGCGTACGGACGCTGGGCGTATCGTCACGTCCAAGATGTTGCGCACCGAGGTGACCGCCACCGAGCGGTCCCTGGCATGGCGCACCCCCCGGAGCTTTGTGGCCCGTACGGTTTTGGCCCGCACACCGGAATCCCAGACGGTTGCCTCTGAAGGATTCCGCACCGAATCTCGGGCGGTCGAGCGCAGCCGTTCGTTCAAGACCTCAACGGGTGCCGGCAGCCGGGCCCGGTCCTCCGTCTCGGATCCGACTTCCTCGGTCGAAGCACCGACCTTCCTCGCTCCGGGTCTCGAAGAGTTCGACGCCGAAGGCGGAGTCGCCCGCGCGAGTCGCCGAATGGACGCGAAGCGGGAGGGCATCGCAGATTCGGCGATGTCCTGGCTCGACCAAGCCCCCGCTCATGTGCCGGGCTCCGAGGTCTCGCAGACTTCGCGGGCACTGGGCCGCAGTACCAGGCGCCGCGAAGCGGGGTCGCTGGTTCCTCATCCCGTGGGCTCCTCGGCCACAGACCGAGCCACTACGCGGATGCTTGCGGGCCCCGAGCGGGTCTACGCGCAGTCGGAGCGGATGTTGCTCGACTCCGGCGATGCGATTCCCGAGTCCAGCCTGCGCAGTGTTCCCCGTCGCCCAGGCCGCAAGGCTTCAGGGGAGTCCCCGCTTGCGGGCCTCACGGACGGAATGACCCTGGCGCGGCCTGCTCCTACCGCCGCTCCAGTAGAGCAGACCTCTATCGCGGGTGGGGTGCGGGCGGTGTCTCCACGCCCAGGGGCTCCAAGTCGGGCACGCCTGGATCGGGCGCTGAGAGCAGCGGCCGCCGTACGAGCGTCGGACCGAGCGGAGAGCACGGTACTCACGCTGCCCGCCCCGATTCGACAGCTCGAGCAAGAGTCTGCCCCACGGGAGTTTCAAGCACGCGTCTCGATCGATGATCAGGGACGGGTGGTTCGCGCTTCCGTCGAAGATGTGCTCTCCGGTGCGAGTCTTGCGTTGCCACCGCGTGCCGGTTCGGCTGCCTGGGCGGAGGACCGTCAGGATCGCTCGGTGGTCTCGTCGGACCGGTCGTCGCGAAGCCGTCAGGGCTCCAGGGCCGGGCGCGATGAGGCCGGCGTGTTCGTACCGTCGATGCGGGCGCTCGAGGTGGATGCTCCCGAGGCAGGCCCGTCGACCTGGGCTTCTCTGGAGTCCACGCTGGGCACCCTGGCCGTGCCTGGCAGCTCTGCTGCACCCGTCTCTCAATCGGCGAAGCCTCTGGTTCGACGGCGCGCGTGGAATCGACGCGCGATGGCTGCAGAGCTCGGCCTGATGACGCCGGCACTCGCAGGTGCGGACTACGTACCGGCAGAAGAGGTTCCCGAAGACTCCCCATCTTGGGCACGTCGAGCGGTGAAGGGCACGGGTACTTCCGCACGGCGAGAGGGTGCCTCGGGTCTCGAGGCTCCGGAGGCGATCTCCGCCGAACCGCAGCCCGCCCGGTCTCCAAACACGCTGATGGGTGCGTTGGCACGTACCGAAAGGCCTGAGGATCTCATCCAGGTCATCCTCGATCGGGGGCGGGATACGGCGAGTATTCGGAACGAGCTCCCGGCGGAGGCGGTTCGGATCGTCGAGACCATCGTAGGTCTCGACCCAGAAGAGGCGGCCTTCTTGCGCAGCGGACGCCGCGTGATGCAGGCACCACAGATGAGCGGTCCATCGACGCGCTCCTCACGCAGTCGCCACAGCGCTCCAAGCCTCCACCAGCTCTCTGGTGCGCAGGACGGCGTGGGCGCCAACAAGATCATGAAGCTGGCCGACAAGCTCATGGGACTCATCCACCTTGCCGAGAGTGGCAGACAGGGAGAGGCTCGTGACCAGGTCCGGATGGCTGAAGATAGCAATGAAGCGCGTTCAGAGGGCGGTATCCAAGCCCCGGGCATGTCCGTCGAGGACATGGAGATGAACATCGAAGCGCTGCAGAAGAATGTTTTGAACTCCGTGATGGAGTACTTCGAGGAACTCGATAGTCGCCGGGAGGACCCTGATGGGCGTAACAAGTGGTGGTAAGGCGTACTTCGAGAACGCCGATCGTCGCGGAGAGAAGTTCTACTGTCAGTTCAATCCCAAAGAACTGAAGCTAGAGGACACCGCTTCGTGGAAGTCGTCTGATGAGCAAGGCAAGCCAAAGCCTCTTCTCACTTATGAGAAGGGCGAGGCCGCGTCGCTCACCATGGACATCATCTTCGATACAACAGACCAGGGTGGAACAAGCATCCAGGGTCGTATCGATGCTCTGCGAGCGTTCTTGAACACATCAATCCCAGTGACGAATGCGGGGGGCCAATCCAAGCGTCCCCCGTATATCGACTTCAACTGGAAGAGCTTCAAGTTCGAGGGCGTGTGCGAGAAGGTCGCGGCTTCGGTGCTCATGTTCAAGGCGGATGGAACTCCGGTGCGAGCCAAGGTCACGGTCACGCTCAAGGAGCGGCAGGTCGAGACCGGCAATGGCAGCACCAGCATCGCGGCGGGTGCCAGCGTCACCTTGTCCTCGATGGGCAGCATGGTCAGCGGGGCGGGGGTCTCTACACGGACCACCACCGCGCAGTCCAATCAAACGGCTTCTCAGGCGGCCGCCGCAGCGGGTACGGATGTCCGGACACTCATGAAGGCCAACCCGCAAATCAGCGACCCGACCGACATCCCGGCCGGCACCCAGCTGGTGATTCCGGGGAACTCGAAGCTGGCCCAGGTGCTCGAGAATCAGGCCAAGGGCCAGAGCCCCGCGAACTTTGCCCCAGACAGCGACCTCAGCCCGTTCTCACAGATCACCAATCTGTTCGGCGGTGGAGGCGACCTGTCGGGGGACGGCAACGATCTCTCTGCTTTCTCGGGTATCGCCGAGAAAGCCCTTCCATTCGTCGATAAGGTGGCAGCGAAGGCCCAGGAGATCGTGAACAAGGTCGAGGACAAGGCTCAGGAAGTGGCCGGCAAGGCGATCGACGAGGTCGCGGATGTGGCCGACAAGGTCGGACTGAAGGACGAGGTCACGGGGCTCAAGGACGACGCCAACGAGGCGATTTCCGACGGTGCCGACCAGGGACGCGACAAGATCGACGAGGTTCAGGAAGCCGCCCACGACATCGCGGGCGATCCGGACTTCGAGGCTCCCGACCACCACTGATATGATTCCGAATGTTGACTCTCGGCATCTCATCTGGAGACTGCGATGGGCGTAGAAGAACAGAGAAAGTGGGCAGCTCCCACATACGAGATGAACATCGGCGGGGTCGGAAAGCTCACGCACGATGAACCCAAGGGCATGGACTACTCCATGGTCGAGGATCATATCGATATGATCGGGATCGCCGAGCTATCCTTCAAGGCTCCGGAGGGCGGCCAGGGAGGAGACCAGACAGACTGGAACTCGCTGGCCATCGGTGCTGATGTCGAGATCACCCTCGGCGGCAGTGCGCGAAAGGTGTTCGTGGGTACGATCACCAGCACCAAGCACGGTCATGCCAAGGGACAGGACAGCCTGACCATCAAGTGTATGGATCCGCTCGCCAAGGTGATGGCGTCTCGGTCGACCCAGACTTGGGAGGATATGTCCGACGCGGATATCGTGAGCGAGATCCTCGGAAAGTACGGGCTCGTCGGTGCGGTCGACGCAACCGAGGGGCAGAACCCGTATGCGATGCAGCGCAACGAGTCCGACTACCACTATCTGCGTCGGCTGGCGGCTCGCAATGGCTACATCCTCACGGCGAACGAGGGCAAAGTCGACTTCAAGGCCCCGCAATACGATGGCGGGCTCGATGTGCTGCGAGACTCGATCATGAGCTTGGACTACAACAGCTCTACCCGGCAGATCCCGCAGAATGTGAAGGTGATCGGCTGGGACTATGTCACCAAGCAGAAGGTCGAGGCTCAAGCGGGTGCAGGGGATATTCAGGGCATTGGCGGTGGAGCGAACTCGGTTGCCGCTGGAGGCCAGACCTACGCCGGGGATGCGATCATCTCCGATGTATGGGTGAACTCCCAGGAGGCCGCGAAGCGCATGGCCACAGCGGAGATGAACCGCCTCGCCCGTATGGGCATTCGGGGACGAGCCACCATTCAGGGGAATGGGGCGCTCCGTGCAGGCCAGCCCATCAACTTCAAGGATCAGAAGGCGGGCTTCAATCCTGAGGTGTACATCGTGAGCTCCCGGCATCGCATCTCCAACAAGTCGGGCTTTGTGACGGAGATCACCTTCTGTGGGAACACCAAACCCAAGTAGGTGGTCTGCCAAATGGGACCCATCGATCTCCCAAACGCCCCGCGATGCTCACCGCGGGGCGTCGCTGTTTCTGGAGAGGCCTCGAAAGTCCAGAATATATGCCCGTGATACGGGGGCAGTGGACCCTGGGCCCCACCTGTGTTGCAATGCCCTCCTTCTGCGGAGGTGGCATGCGCAAGGAGTTCCTGGGACGAGGGTGGAAGTTCCCGTTCCAGTTCGACCGGGCGACGGGTGGGGTGGCCTACTCGGAGTACGAACAGAACATCAAGGAGTGCATCACCATCATCCTGGGTACCAAGCCCGGAGAGCGGCAGATGCTCCCCGAGTTCGGATGCCGAATGCACGAGCTGATGTTCTCGGCCAACACGCAGGCGACCGCGAACTCGGTCGCGTCCTATGTCAAAGAAGCGCTGGTGCGCTGGGAGCCGCGAATCGAGGTCATGCAGGTAGATGCGTGGCCCGACTCGAACGGTGCCATGCAGGTCCAGGTCCACTACAAGATCAGATCCACGCTCAGTGAGCAGGAAGTCACGCTCCTTCTCGCGGGCGGGTAGGCGAGTTCCATGCCCATCAAGCCCCCAAATCTAGACGATCGCCGCGCCAAGGACATCGTCCGCGAGGCCCGCGCACTGATTCCCCAGTACACGCCGGAGTGGACCAACCTCGGTGACACCGATCCCGGCATCACCCTGGTCCAACTCTTCGCCTGGATGACGGAGATGACGATCTTCCGTCTCAACCGGGTCCCGGACAAGACCTATGTTCACTTCCTCAACTTTATTGGAGAGGAGAGGCGGCATGCCCGTCCGGCGCGGGTACCGCTCACCTTCAGCGTCCACTCCAAGGCCGTCGATCACGTCGAGATCCCGGCCTACACACGTACAGCCACCCGCTCGGGTCAGGGGCGCGAGGCGCTGCACTACCTCACCGCTGAGCCCATCACCATTCACGATGCGTCGGTCACCCGGATCGTAGCGGTGCGTGCTGGGCCGGTGCCGATGGTGCGCGAGCTATCGTTTGTTCATCCGTCGGAAGACGAGACCAAGGTCTCCATCTTCGGGAATGGCTCCGGTGTTCAAGCCTTCAAGATGGACACCATCGAGCACGGTCCACGGGCGTTCACGCCCTATCAGTACCTGTACCTGGCGCACGACGACTTCAGGCTCATGAATGTCGAGCTCGACGAGAAGAATCCTCAGCCGGTGGGCCGGGTTCGGGTACGTACCGCGAGCGATGAGAACCTCCCGGTGACCTCGCTATTTCGGTGGGAATATCGCACGGAGAACGGCTGGCGCCCCCTGATCATCGATCGCGAAGAAGAGGAGGTCCTGGGGCTTCCAGAGTACTCTCTTCGAGCCGTCATGCCGGGTGTTCAGCCGGTCAACGAGTTCGGCAACGAGGAGGACCCGTTTCCGTTGCCGCCCGTGCTCGAGCCGGACCAGCACTGGATTCGCGGGGTGGTCAACTACGAACCTTGGCTCGCCCATCGAATGAACGCGGACCTCGAGATCACCTGGCGCGACGATCGCGGCGGTGAAGAGAGGCTCATCAGCAACTGGGATGTCCGGGCCACCGGGCGGAATCTCGAGTTTTTCATACAGGATATGCCACCTATTCGTGCCGGCTGGACCGTTCGTCTCACCATGGTCGATCGCAGCCTCCCGGCCGGCCGAAACGCCTACTTCCCGAGGTACCGTTGGTCGTACCGCCGAGGGGACAACTGGGAGGTATTGCCGGACGAGCGAGCGCGGTATCAGGGGACGGCAATCGTGCTCACCGGGCCGTTCACGGAGATGGCTACCGACGGCTACAACCTCCGCGCCGAGCGCATCGAGACCGTCTTCATGCGTGGCCTCATCCCCAACCTCGAGCTCGAGCTCGCGTGGTTGCGTCCGGTCATCGTTCACCTGGCTTCGGGCCCCGAGACCGACGCTGCCGGCTACTTCTTCCCGCACCAGCTGCCCCAGGTGCCTTGGCAGCCGGCCCCCACCTTGCCTCCGCTGCTGGGCATGAAGTTCTTTGTGGGCTCCGATCTGTTCGAGAACCGCGCTCAGAAGGCTGTAGTACTGGAGCTGGAGGTCGGATTTGAGATGGAGGGGCGGCCGATTCCGGAGCCCAAAGACGACTATCAGCTTCAGCTCACCTACCGGGCCGCGGACACCTGGCGGGTCGTGCACACAGAAGAGGGTACCTTTTCGGACTTCACCTTCGCCGATCTCGATCCCGAGGGTGCCAAGATGCCCGATCGACGTCGGATTCGAATCCTGCTCGATCCGAAAAAGCAGCTGAAAGGCGTGTTTCGAGCGATCATCGCAGAGCAGGAGACCTGCTGGCTTCGCTTCGAGGTTACCCGGGCCACGATGTCCTATCAGAAGGACAAGAAGACGCTGCCGATGCCCATGTCCATCAAGGTCTACTCCGCCAAGCTTGGGGTGGACGGGGTCGTGGGCAAGGACGTCTACGAGCAGCCCATGCCGGGAATGAAGAGTGCGACGGTGGAGTATCGAGCCAAGAATCGACGCTTGTCTCGGTCGATCGTGCGATCCGCGGGCCGCCTGTACGAGCAGCACCCCTTCGATGTGTTCATCGACACCGATGACGTGGCGGCCGGCAAGAACAAGAAGCTGAAGGAAGCCGGTCACCACGCTCTCTACTTGCAGCTCGACAAGCCCCTTCCCATGGGGGCTCGCCATGCTCTCACCTTCCGCTGTCGGGGAGAGACCTTCCTGCCCTACGGCACCACGGTGAACTGGGAGCAGCTGGTCGTTGGCAAGCCCAAACAGGTCAAGTGGCGCCGTCTGGTGGGCGACGATGACGAAGGGGCGTCGGTCTACCGAATGAATCGGACCGGCGTGCTCGAGTTCGCCTATCCGGAGCCCATCCCCGAGACCGTGGCGGGCAACTGGATCCGGGCCGTCTTCCGTCCCCCGGCGGGAACCCCGATGCCGGAGCTCCCCCCGATCTCGCACCTGCTGCTCAATACCGTCGACGCCGTGAACCTCCACCAGTTCCGCATGGAGAAGTTCAATGGCGAGGGGGTGCCTCACCAGGCCGTCCAGCTTCGCCGATTCCCCGTGTACCTGCATCCCGAGGGCGAGGAGCAGTCGGTCTTCCGCAACCCGGACCAGTTCCCGGACCTGCGTGTGTACATCACCGAGGAAGACGGGGAGCGCCGGGAGTGGCGTCGAGCCCCGGGGAATAGTCTGCTCACAGCCTCCAAGGACGACCGTGTGTTCGTGGTCGACCCGGTCGATGGCACCCTGACCTTCGGCAATGGGATCCGTGGAAAGCTCACCCCGGTTGGCAACTACAACATCGCAATCGAGTCGTACTACACGGTGCCGGGCGCGATCGGGAACGTTGGGCCTGGGGCGGTCGATCGAGCCGAGGGCTACTCGGATGTCGCGCGGGTCACCAACTACCTGCCAGCCACGGGAGGACGGAACGCCGAGTCCATCGAGGAGATCATTCGGCGGGCCCCATCGGTGCTCACCAGCAGAGATCGGGCCGTCACACGACTGGACTTCGAGATCATCGCCCAGGAAGCCTCGGGTGAAGTCGCACGTGCTGCATGCGATGGAGCCATGACGGACGATGGTGTGATCGAGGTGATCGTGCTGCCCCAGCGTCGCCCGAACGAGGTCGTGCCCGACCCCTTCCTGTCCACGGGTCTCAAGGAGCATGTACAGCGCTACCTCGGCCGCCGGTGCCTGGTGAATGTGCAACCTCGGGTGCGTTTGGCCACGTTCAAGATGGTCGATGTGAGCATCGTGATTCGACTTCGGCCCAACGCAAACTTCCTGCAGGTCCGCGAACACGCACAGGATTGGATCAAGCGCTTCCTCGACCCATACCAGGGGGGCCTCGATGGCGAGGGCTGGCCGTTCAGCGGTGCGCTCTACGGCCAGGATTTCGGCCGAATGGTCACCGACATCCCCGAGGTTCGCCATGTGGTGGAGGTGTTCGTCTACGACATGTCCGACACCAGAGATGCCGCTCCAGGTTGGGAGAAAGGGCAAGGGGCAACCGTGGTTCCGCTAGATGAACACGATCTGTTCGTCGTTCGCCATGTGCGCGTCGTGAGCGAAGACCTGTGAGGCGCCGTCGTCTTCCAGCGCGCCGCAAGGACCAGGGTAATGCCATCGCGTTGCGGCAGAACACCACGGATCTGCGGTACCTCGAGCAGGTCGTCACCATCCAGTTCCCGATCCGCTCGGCCAAGTCGTATATCCAACGAAATATGGGGAATCAGGTACGCTATCAGCTGGTGGAGGCCAAGCGTGGTGAGTCCATCGGCATGGTGCGAGCCATCGAGATTCGACATGCGAACGGCGGCAATCGCACCTGGATCTACGGGGAGCGTGTCCTGGCAAACGGCATGCCGGCCAGCTTCTTCGTGCCCGACCATCTCGTCCAGATTCGTCCCATCATCGAAGGAGCAGCCGAGCGCAGTCGCAACCTCTCGGTCGAGGATGAGATCGTGCTCTACGTCCCGGTTCGAGGCTACCTTCGCTTCCTCCCGGAGATCTTTCAGGGTGAGGGTCCGGTTCACACCCAGACCACCGATATGACCCGTACTACCGAGGTCCAGCGCTATATGGGCGCCGATATGCATGATGTGCGGACCAAGGACATCATCGTGGACGAGGACCCCATGCGGCGGTTCCTGTTCATCTTCCAGCACGTGATGACCACGGTCACCGATCGCATCGACCACATCGTCGATCTCACCGACCCGTTGTTGTGCGAGGCAAAGTTCCTTCCTTGGCTCGCCAGTTGGGTCGGGTTCGAGCTCGACGAGTCCCTTCCGGTTCACCAGCAACGTGAGCTGGTGCGTCGGGCGATTCGGCTCATGCGCACCCGCGGTACCCGTCTCGGCATCGAGGAGATGGTCCGCGTGCTGACCAGCGCGCCGGTCCGCGTTCGCGAGAGGGTTCGTCCCCCTCCGGCGGCGCTCGGTAGCGCTGCGCTGATCGGTGGGCGCGATGTCACCGAACGATTCCATCGACACGAGCCCCTTGGCTGCTATCTGATGGAGCCGACGGAGCGTAACGACACCAGTTTCTTCCAGCTCATGCTGGAGCCCAGAGAGCGCTTCCACAACCGATTCGGCGAGCGAGCCACTCAGGTTCTGAAGCGCATCGTGAACGTCGTGAGCCAGGAAAGGCCCACGCACGTAGGTTTCACCGTCATCTTCGACGACAGGCGATAATTCCATGACCTTCGAGCACAAGCTACGCCGCCTCAATCCCTTCGAGGGGCTCTGTCTCACGTCCCATGATCTGCTCGATGAGCAGACCTACCACCGCCGCACCCTGCATCGGCATTCGCTGTTCATGCACGGGTTCGGCATCGTGCAGGGCCTTCAGGTCGAGCTCGAGCAGAAGAAGAAGAAGTACACCGCCATCATCAAGTCCGGCTACGGCATCACCCGCGAAGGGCAGGGGGTTCAGCTGCCCCAGGATGTCGCGGTGCCGCTCGAGGTCCCCAAGTCGGACGGCGAGTACATGCTCTGGCTGTTCCATGTCGAGCGCCCAGATCCCGAGAGCACCCGGCCGGTATTCGACACGGCCGAGAAGCGCGCGTCTCGTGTGGCCGAGTCGGCGGCGCCCAAGATGCTGCCCGCAGACGAAGAGCACGCCGGAGCCATCGCCCTGTGTCGCATCAATGTGCGGCTCGGACGCATGGTCCAGGTCCAGCTCCCCGTGCCTCGCGCGGGTCGCCAGTCCCGAGCGGCGGAGTCCTACCTCAAGCCCCGAGTGGTCGAGTTCATCCGGCTCAACCGCAAGATCATCACCGCGCTGTATCGCACCCAGACCCTCGCTGAGCAGTCGATCGGTATGGTCGCATTCTACGGGTCCTTGATCTCCTCGGAGTTCCTGCTGATCGAAGAGGGGACCTCCGATCGGGTGCTGTATCGAACCGCTGGTGCGCTCATCAGCTATGGACACGACTTCTACAACCCGCTTCCGAACACCACAGATCGCATCGAGCAGTTCACCGAGTTCATCCGGCGGGTCAACGCCGAGGTCCCCGGTCCAGACCAAACCGACGAGACCTGGCTGCGCTGGTTCCAGCAGTTCGAGAGACTGCTGCAGCCCCTCGCGCGAATCAGCGACGAGCTCGAGCGCACCATCGAGGCCATGCGGTAGGCAGCTCGCAGCTGAAGAAGCTACGTTATATGTATGCATCTGCGGTGGAGCCACGAAGGGGTGTCGCTGCGCGCGCCCGTGCGGAACGCGCGTCTCATCCGCGGGTCTGCCTATGCAGCGCTGGCTGCATGCATGCTGGTCACCCTTGGCTTCCTCTCACAGCTCGAGGAGCCGGGTGCTGTTCCCGACTTCGAGCAGTGTATGTGGCGGGAACTTCGCAGCGAGGCGCCGTGCGAAGGAATCCGTCCGAGCTTCGAGACCTGGAATTACCCCAGTCGGGAGCACTATATTCGGGCACGCGCTTGCTCGCTCCAAGAGGCGGATTCCGAGCCTGGGCTGGTCGCCTTCGCTCGGGTCCACGCCGGAATCGGCTACTCTCACAACCTCAACTTTCTCCGTATGGCGGCCAACCAGACCGGCTCCTGCCAGGTGACCGACCCCGCGTGGCGCTCCCAAGCCGAGCGCGAGTGGGATGTGCTCACCGGGATCGAGCGCGACTACTGGGTCGAGAGGATCGATCGGGCACAGCGTGGCGCCCAGCGGGTCTACGACCGTGCCGTAGCGGTCAGAGCCTTCCTCTACAAGAGCTTGCCCGCGTGGCTTCCGATGCTGATCTTCGGCTGGATCGTCGCGCTGGTCGCTTTTCGACGGGTCCTGCGGGTGGCCGAGCCCATCGAGCTGCGGGTCACCCTATCGGGGGTGTGCCTCGATGGGCGACAGGTCGCTCGCTCCAACATCGCGTTCATGTCGATCGAGGGTCAGCGGATGCGCATCGAGAGGTGGACCGATGTGCCGATCTACAGCCGGCCCCTGCCTCCGGAGGCGCTGGCCCAGGCCGATGAAATCTGTACGTCACTGGGGCTGATAGAAGAGGAAGAGACCGCACGAGGTGGTCGCGCCCCCCTCGCGCTCCACGCACTTCTAGCCACCCGAGGGCCATAGCCGTGACGCACGGCCGAGAGTCTTGATAGGCTCTCTTCGATGCCACTCCCCGGCCAAGCTCCCCGCGACGCGCAGACCGTACCGGTCAATGTGCAGGTCATCGATCTCGAGCCCCGAGCCATCGACCTGATCCTCCCGGCCTATCTGCCCGCTAGCGATCTTACCCAGAGAATCGCCCGAGACGCCGATCTAGAGGCGTTCTGGCCGGACGGTCGGCGCAGAATATTCTACCTGCGAGCTCGGGGTCGGCTGATGCAGCCTACCGAGAGGCTCCAGGATCTCGGTGTGGTGCCCTACGAGCTGCTCCACATCCTGCCGGAGCCTCCGGAGGCTGGGGTCCAGGAGCGCCCTCCGGAGTACCCACCCAATCGCGGCTATGCGGGTGCGGGCAACTTCAATGTCGCCATGACCTTTGCTGTGATGCTGGCGTGGACAGGTGCCTGGTCGCTCGCGCTGACGGTGGATCAGGGCTGGATTACGGGGCTCTTCCCGGGGCTGGGACTGTCGCTCATCTGCACCTCGCTGGCCAGGCATATGTGGGGCGGGCAGGGCAGCTCGGTGAAGATCCCGGTCACCGGTTTAGCCATGTTCGTGCCATTGTGGATGCTCACCCCCATTCCCACCGTGGTGCTCATGTCCACGCCCTGGCGCGATCTCGCCATCGCGATGGGGCCCGCCGTGATCGCCGGTTCCATCGGTGTGATGTTGGGCTGGCTGGCTTGGTATGGGGCGGTCGAGCCCTTGCCCAAGGTCACCCGCAAGGAGGTCCAAGACGCGGTCGCCAACATCACCTTCCCGTGCGGGATCTGTGGAGGTAGCGTGACCCAAGACGTAAAGGCAGACTGCGTGTTTGGCTGTGGTCGCGTGTTCCACGTCGGGTGCTACGAGCACAAGCGCGCCCTCAGTGATGCTTCGAGCTGCGCGGTGTGTGGCTACCACCCTGCATAATCGCACCGATTACGGCTCTTCCTGGTAGCGGGCCAGGAGCGTCAGCGCGCCGCGAGCGCCGATTCGGTAAGCGAGCTGGCCGGCCTCGTGGCGGAGGGCCGCGGCTTCGTCCCTTGCGCCCCGGAGTCGGTGGGCTTCGATGCCTAGCAGCGCGGCGTTGGCCAGATACATTCCGTTTCGGAGGTCTGCGCCGAGAGCCATCTGACGGCGGCTCATCGACAGCGCCTCCTCGAACCGGCTCTCCTGGAGGAGCATGGGCCCCGCGCAGATTCGGAGAATCTCAGCGGGAGCGGGGCTGTCGAGGTCCGCGGCGGTGTGGAGGAACGCGTCGGTGATGTCCGGTCCGCGGGCACCGGAGGCGGCGCGGGTGAGAAGCAGCGCGGCCGTGTGCTCGGGGGTGGGATCGAGGGATCGGAGCCAGGGGAGGGCGTGGGCGGGGTCGCCGTCTCGCCAGGCCTCCTCGAGAGGGGTCTGGGGGATAGGCTCGACCGCCGAGAGATTCTCTGGGCCGGGAAGCACGCCCCCGATGATGTCGGCCAGCAGGCTGCGAGCGACGCGCTGGATGGATGCCAGGGCGCGAGCGGCCCGCTTGAGGCCCGCCTTGAGCCCCTTGGGCGGAACCGAGCGGCGCTGGGCGGCGCGTGCAACCTCGATCAGCAGCCGGAGGTTGCGATCGGTGTCTGTGTCGACCTGTTCAGTGGCCCGAATCAGGGTCTCCACGGGCGCCCCTGCGCTCCATAAGCGGGAACACTGCGCGATCGTCACGGCTGTGGATGCGACATGGATCCGGGTGCGAGCGGTGGCTGCAGCGAGCTTTTCGGCGGCCTGGATCGCGGCGTAGTACAGGGCCGCATCTGGATCTCTCTGGGCTCCGGTGAACTCCCACAGGATCGCGTCGATACCGAGAGGGTCGTCTTCTACTTCTACTTCTGGGGCAGAGATCAGGGCCGGGAGGTAGACGGCCGGATTCTCTAGATCGACGAGCTGCGCGAGCAGGGCCATGATTCGGTCCCGGGCGGGGACTGGGAGGTTGCGCGGTTCTACCTGTCCTGCGCGATCGGCGTAGCAGCGACGAAATACCTCGGCGGCCTTGGGCATCTGCTTGCCCTCGATTCCCGGGTCGATTCGGATCGCCTCCTGGTGGCGGCGATGACCCTCGAGCTCCAACGTGAACCCAACGAATGCGATGTTGGGAGAGTGACCCTCGCTGAGGGCTGGGGCGTCGACGAGCATCCAGGTACCGATCGCAGCGGCTCGGGCCCGCGAGAGCAGGATGCGGCCGTCGGGATCCTGGAGAAAGGACCGGGGGGGCACGTAGGTATGTCCGATCGCTCGGTGCAACAGCGTGTTCGGCGCCCACCGTTGAACTCCCCGAGTCCAGTCGAGCAGGCTCGAGGCGACGACACGAACCGAGGGCTGGAGCTGCGCCGCGAGGGTGAACCCGCCCTCGACCTCGAAGGGCTCCGTGTCTGCGCCCCGGACACTCGCGAGGAAACCCGCGTCCTCCGGGGGGAGCTCGTCGTCGGGCATCGGCTCGAGCCAGGATGCGCGATCCTGGGTCTTATTTGTCCCTGGATTCCAGCTTCGTACCAGGTCTTCGAGGGTGAGCGGGAGATCGTCGGCGCCGGCGTCGTCACCGCCGTAGTCCACTCCATCCTTGTCTCCGCCGCTCTTTCGAATCGAGAGGCCACCACCGCCATCTCCGCCTTCTCCACCGGGGTTTCCGGTGTTGATCATCTGGTTTTGGATGGCTTCGTTGCCCAGCGCATTCTGTTGTTGCTGGTGCTCGGGTTCCGGGGTCTCCTTTTGTCCGCCCTCTTCCTCCTGTTCTTGGGAGGTGTCACGAACCGGCTCTGCCTTCTTGTGGGCTTGTCGGCTGTTGGGGTCGCCGGGCTTGGCCATCCATCCTCCGTCCGCGTATTGTATGATGTCTGCGCGCTCCGCCGCTCCTCCGTGCGCGCGACACCCCAGGGTACGGGCTTCTCCGGTACCCGGTGATTCACCCAAGATGCACGGGATCGTATGGAGTCGATAGCGGGGATGAAAGGGACGGGTCGGGCGCTATCGGGGCCTGGCGCTCGCTTGGTAGAGGTCACCTCCGAACAGGACCTCAAGCACACGATCGTGGTGTTCGACCCCGCGTATCGCGACCACGCCTGCCTCAATGGCGATCTAGAGGCGGGCATGGGGTTCATGGAGAATCCCGATGTCACGGGTCTGTGTCGGCTGGTCGGCCGAGACCCCGAGGTCGGCGCATTCGTCTACCCAACGGGAACCGTGTGGTCCCTCGCCGAGCTCATGCGCGAGCTCTCCTCTCTGGGTCAGGCAGGCGGAATCAAGGCGGCGCTCGAGCTCTGCTTTCTCACCGGTGAGATTCTCGTCGAGGCGGCTGACAAGGCCATCCACAGTGGGCTCTATGGCCACGGTAGCCTGGACCCGTGGCGCATCTTCCTCAAGGCGGATGGTCAAGTGTCGATCATCGGGTATGGGCTGCCCAAACCGGGGATCGAGGTCTTCCTCGAGGACGAGGCTCGCCTGCCCAGCGAGGACGCGCTCCGTTACTGCGCGCCGGAGTCACTGGGAGATGAGCCGTTCAGCGACATCAGCTCGGACCTCTTTTCGCTCACCCTGGTGGCGCTCGAGCTGATGGTCGGCCGGCCGGTCTACAATGGCCTGGGCAAGGATATCCGCCAGCAAGCGGCCCGGGGCGAAGCCATTCGGCGCCTCTACCAGTGGCGCGAGAAGATCCCGGAGCCGGTGCGAGAGGTCCTCGGCAAGGCCCTCAAGCCGGATCCGGATGTGCGCTACCGCGATGGTCTCGACTTCGTCTACAGCGTGCACGATCTGCTCGGTGGAATCGACGCGGGGGAAGGACCCTCCCTCAGGGAGTTGGTGACCCGGGTGCGTGCGCGCCAGAAGCGCGGGAAGGCGGTGGTGGGAGGAAACACGGGAGCCCTCACCATGGCCGAGCTGGCTGAGCTGGCGGCGGATATCGACCAGGTCGGAGTCGCAACAGAGCTCCCCGAGCCCCGCAAGCCCCGTCCAGATGAGGTCGTGGAGGATGATGACGGCGATAAGCCCCGCTGGAGGCGTGCCACCCGTGGGGCCCCCAAAGAGGAAGCGCCGCCCCCTCGCTCGCGTCGGGGCCGTGGGAGAGCCGAAGAACCCGCTCTGGAGGGTGCCGAGACCTCCGCTCGCGGTCGACTGCTCAAGCGCCTACGGAACCGGGACGAGCCGGGAGCAGCGCCACGCCGTCGCAGACGCCCGGCACCCGATACGGCCGCAGAGGGCGCAGAGGCTCGCCCTCGCCGTCGAGGTCGCCGCCCTGGGCGCGACACGGATTCCGATGCCCCGGCCGAAGCCGCTCCTCGCAGGCGGAAGAAACCTCCGCTGATGGCAGATGACGACTCCGAGGAAATCACCCAGGTTCAGGCCCCTGCAGCAAAGCCGGAGGTGAGACAGCTCACCAAGCCCGCCCCCGACGAAAAGCTCGCACCCGAGCCGCCACCCGAGCCCGCTCCCGAAGTCAGCACTACTGCGGGCCGCCGGCGTCGCTCCGGTGGGCGTGCTGCGGCGTTGTTGGAGAGGCTGCGCTCGAGCTCCGGCGGACACACGACACGGTCGCGACCTCCAGCGAAGGAGCCTTCGGCATCACTCCCCAAGCCCGCCGCTCCACCGCTCGCTCCCCAGCCAGAGGTGGCCGAGGGGGATGATGAGCTCGAAGCCGTGATGCTCTCCCCAGAGGCGGCCGGGGACTCCGCGAGCCAGCGGGAGATACCGGCACCGGTCGAGGAGGACATCGAGGCTACCGTCGTGGCTACAGTGCAGAAGCGCCCTACGCCTCCGATCTCGGTGGAGGTGAGCTTCTCGGGGCGCTCGGTCTCGGTGGAGCCGGGACTGGCCTACGCGGTCTGCCAGCGTGCTGTAGAGGCTCTGGAGCTCTCCACTACCGACCTCCTCGGTACTCCGAGTGCCACATTCCGACTGGTCGATGGGGATAATCCGCTTCCGAGTGACGCTCGGGTCGAGGGGAAAGCGCGACTCGATCGTGTGCTCAACAGTCCCCGCATGGTCTTGGTCGAGGTAGCGGGTAAGCCTCCTACCCGGGTACGGACGCTGCTCGGTGAGGGGGTGCCGGTGCGGCTTCTCAAAGGGGGACTACGGCAGCTATTGGGGCTCAAGGGGTCTTTCGACCTGTCGATCGAGGGAGAGACCTTGGGGGATGACGCCCTGCTGGCGGACTGGGTCGGTGAGGGCGAGCTCGTCATCCAGGTGGTGAAGTGAGCGTTCAGGAACGCTGGGACGTAGCCCTGAAGATCCTGGATGGCCCCCTGGTCGCGATGGGGGAGCAGGTCTATCGCGGCCCGACCGTGCGAATTGGCGCGAACCCCGGCCCCGGGGGCGTATCGCTTCAGGGCTACCGGGGCCTGGATGCACGGCAGTGCACCATCACCGCCTACACGGGTGGGACCGCCGCGGTGTCCCCGGTCGGAACGAACCAGGTCCGCCTGGCTCCCCACGCCAACGTGAACTGGAAGGATATCGACCCCATCTCCGGGCCTGAGTACCTCTCGGACGGCTGTGCGCTCCATATCGGGCCGGTCAATCGCGGAGCCACGCTCGAGTTCGTCGAGTGCCGCCGCCTGGGCATGTGGGAGACCGGAGGGATCCGTTCCGACGTGGCAGAGGGGCTCTCCAGCAGCTCCAAGCTGGGCCAGCAGATGGCTGGAGGCTACGGCGCCGGTGTGGGGGCTGGGGCGGTTCCCACTGCCTACGACGCTCGAAAGGTCGGTAAGATCCGCGCATCCCTGGTTCCCCCGTGGGTGTTGGGCTGTATCGGGCTGCTGATCAGCTCTACCGCCGTCATGCTCGTGACCATCCCGACGGCTGCCTTCTTTCTACAGCGAGACGTCGAGGAGCTCGGCCCGATCGAGGATCAGTACGAGTTCTTCAAGAGCGTCGACATCTCCAAGCCGCCCTCGAAGGAGCTGTTCAAGGGGCTGGAACAGCCCATGTACGCATTCGTGATGGAGCCGAACCTCGAACGAGCGGGTGCGAACCAAAAAGGGCTGGACAACCCGGAGAACTGGGATCGTCGCTTCCAACAGTACGTCACCAAATCCGTCGAGATGCACGTGCGCCAGAAGGGCTTCTTTCGGCAGCTCGACAAGAAGCGTCAGGAGTACGGCTCGGTGGTCAAGGAGCTTCGTCGGGCCAAACTCCCCGAGGTGTTCGCGGCCATCCCCTACCAGGAGTCCCGGTACAACTCCAACATGACATCTATCGCGTGCGCAAAGGGGTATTGGCAGTTCATGCCCGAGGTGGCCTACCGCGTCGACACGCTCTCCAGCCTGGAGTTTCGGGTCCGCGGATGTCGCCTGCGGGGCCGCAAGGAGGTCACCTGGAACCCCACCGAACTCGCCCCACCCAACACGACCAACTCTCCCTATATCGAAGATAAAAAGTGTATGATCGTATCGTGTGCAGTGGATGATCGCACCGATCTCCGCAAGTCCACGGCCGCAGCGATCTGGACGCTGAACAAGGCCTGGAACGATCCGGATATCGCTGCGAGCGGATCGGCCGTCCAGGCGACGATCTTGTCTCACAACTCGGGCTACAACGACGCGCCCTACCGAGGGGGGCGTCGTCGTGCGACCAATGTCCTGCCGGCGATGAAGCGATGGACCAAGCTCAACGGGCTCGCCCAGGGGCCCAAGTTCTACGGCAGCAATATCCTCTGCAAGGACCACAACGGGCGCGACCGCTGTGGTGGGCTCCTGATGCCGGAAACCCAGCATTACGCTTATAATATTGTTGCCCAGCACTTCCTGGCGGTTTGCTACTACGCCAAGGAATATGGCGAGGATCCGGCCTTCGAGCCCTGGCGGCAGTGGGTCATCGACGACGGCTACTGCGAGCGCTTCAAGATCCCCAGCAAGGCCGAGATCAAGTCCTGGGGCGTGAAGAAATGAGCTGGCGTCCCTGGGTGGTGGTGTTCGCCCTCATCACAGCGCTCACGCTCAACGCCGCTCTGGTGTGGCAGGAGCGCATCCCGGATCTCGAGGTCACGGAGATCGTCGACCTCGAAGATGAGCCGTTGCGCCACATGACCTACTCGGCCAGCAACCGGATGCAGAACTTCCTCGAGATGGGGATGGACGAGGACCTCGCTCAACGCACCGCGAACATGGCTGCGGCGCTGCAGCCCAATCGGAAGCGCTACAAAAAGATGCTCGAGGAGCAAGCGCTCGATGTGTCGATCGCGTTCTGCCCCAGCAGCAGCAAGCTCCCGCAGCCCTACTCTGCGCTGCGCTTCCTGGTGCTCAAGGATGGTGAGAGGCGGGTCGTGATCGACGGCTACAACCAGCTCCTCTATCAATTCGAGGAGCAGGGCTGGTTCGAGAAGGAGGGGGCTGCGTTGCCGGTCTACAACACCCTCGAGCGCACCAAGAGAAGGCGCCAGGACGCCACCTTGATGGGAGTCTCGGCGGTCATTCTCGCACGGGAACAAGAGGCCGTGAACTCCCAGGGGCCGTGGGCGACGGGATTCCTTCGGGGCGGCGGGTTCTCCACCCTCGAGTCCGAAGCCCCCGCAATCCGCCAGAAGGCGTCCGAGTATTTCGCCCTGATGCACTACCTGACCGAGCTGGCCAACGAACAGGACGGCATCTGCAGATGACTGTTGCTATAGTCGCCGCCGTGTCACACCCGGTAGAACGCAAGTGAGCGCCGCCAGGCGCCGGTTCAGGATCATCAAAGAGATCGCCGAGGGCGGTTTCGGAAAGGTGTATCTGGCCGAACAGATCTCGAGCGACGGATTCTCCCGGATCGTCGCGGTAAAGCTGTTGCACGCCAAGTGGTCCAGCCACGACGAGGTCGTGATGCGGACGCGAGACGAAGCGCGTCTGCTCGGACTCATTCGCCACCAGCACATCGTCAAGGTCGAAGACCTCACTGCCATCGACGGCAAATGCGCCATCGTCATGGAGTACCTTGAGGGTTGCGATCTCAAGTGGATGATCTCCTTCCTCCAGGAGCGCGGTCTCGACTTTCCCCGGGCTGCGTTGTTCGAGATCGTGCTCGCTGTTTCCAGCGCTCTAGACGCGGCTTACAACGGGATCCCCCTGCAGGGCGGGCAGCCACTGCGCGTAATCCACCGCGACATCAAGCCCTCCAACATCTTCGTCACCGTCGCGGGCGGGGTGAAGGTGCTCGATTTTGGGACCGCCCGCGCCAACTTCGCCGAGCGCGAAGCCAAGACCCAGGCGCTCGCCTTCGGGTCCCAGGGCTACATGGCCCCAGAGCGCATGCTCGGAGAAGAGGACACCCCCGCCGCAGATGTGTTCTCTCTCGGCATCGCCCTGTACGAGATCCTGGCTCTGGAGAGCTTCGGGCGCATCCCGCCACGCCCGAACAAGTTCGCCACCAAGGTGGAGGAGAGGGTTCGCTCGCTCCCCCTGTCGGGCGACCCGGAGTGGTGTGACCAGGTCCGCGACACCCTGCGTCTGATGCTCTCCTACCAGCCCGAGGACCGCCCCACAGCAGCCCAGCTGGTCGAGATCATGGAGCTGCTGGCCCAAGATGCCAACGACATGGGGCTGCGGCGTTTCTGTCGCACGCTTGTCGCCGAAGCCAAGGCCAACATCCCGGACACCGAGGTGTCGGACCCGCTGACCGGGCGCATCGTCGAAGAAGACCAGTCCGCTACATTCAGCGGCTCCAAGCAGGTTGCGTCGACCTTTGCAGAGGACGATGACGACCTGGCGGCGCCCCCTACAGAGCGCATCCTCGCCAGCGATATCGCGCGCTTTACCGGCGAAAATATCCTCCAGGAACCGGAGGATAGCAACACCCCCACCATGCGGATGCCGGTCACCGGTGCTCGCCCCCGGAAGCCCCCCAAAGCTCCGGCGGAAGAGAGCGGCGGTGGCGGCATGGTCGCGCTGCTATTCGGAGGTGGGTTCGCGGCTCTCATGGCTGTAGGGGTGGTGGTTCTACTGCTGATCGCGCTCATCTTGGGAATGCTCTACTACCCCTCGAGCAGCAGCACGGGGACCCCGTCACCCAAGCCGGCCCCCGGTCCCCGGGTCGAGGCCCCCAAGCCGGCTCCAGCCGAGAGCCTCGTCGTCGACAAGGCCGGGGAGGGCGGTGTGGCCGTCACCCTCGAGTTCCCGGGCTCCAGTGGGGCAGAGATCGTGATCAAAGGGGCGGGCTTTTCGGCCAAGTGGGATGGACGTGAGCCCGCGGTCCTCGATCTGGCGGATGGGCGATACCGGACCGTCGTGAAGTCGGGCGGCAAGAGCTATCGGCCCACTTTCAGCGTCGAGGCCGGCAAGAGCTCCTGCAGCTTCTCCTTCGATCAAGAGTCCGGCAAGTGGACTGGCGGCTGCAACTAAGCCCGTGAGTTCGCACGCCGAGACCGAGTTCGCCGAGGCCATCGGCTACGGGGAGTCTCTTCGTGACCAAGGGATGTGGGAGGAAGCGGCCAAGGTCTTTGCTCGCGCGGGCACGCTGGCTCTCGATCACGGCGCTGTGGACGCGGGACGCAAGGCCTACGGAGCGGCTGGAGAGCTGTTTCGCCGCGCCGATCGGGTGGTCGAAGCGCGGGACGCGCTGCGGGTGGCGCTCTCCAAGACCTCGATACCTGACGAGGAGCGGGCCGTGCTTCTGGTTCGGCTGTCGGGTTGCTACACCGAGCTCGGCCGCGGCAGCGCTGCACTGGAGCTCCTGGACCAGGCCCGTCAGCTGACACAGCCCGGTACCCCTCTGCGGGTCCTGGTGGTCGACGCGATCTTCGGTACCCTGCTGGGCTGGGGGCCGGTCTCCGCTCTTCCGCCTCTGCTGGAGGAACTCGCACCGAGCAGCTGGTCCAGCGCGCTGCGTGGCGCCCAGCTCGACCGGCTCTGTGCGCGGTTCGACGATGCGGACGCCAAGCTCGGCGTCCTCGAAGCCGAGCTCGCCGACGCGGGCGCAGAGGTCGGCTTGGGCGGGGTTCGGGGCGAGCGCGCCGAGCTCGCGGCCCTACGTGGAGACGCGGCTACCTCTGCGGATGTGTGGCTCGCGGCACGGGACTCCCATCAGGCTGGTGGGCGCGCGGGACTGATGTGGCGGGCCGAGGCGGGGCGGGTTCGCTGCCTGGTACAAGCGGGGCTGGAGCCGTTTCCCAATCGCCTCGAGGAGGGCCTGGCCTGGGCGGATTCCCGCCAGCTCAGCACGCTGAAGATCGATCTCGGCCTGGCCCTGGGCATCGCCCGCGGAGACGGGGTCTTGCTCGCCCATATTCGCGATCGGGCCGATGAACTCGGGCTTGTTCGCCGGGCGGGTCGCGCCGAGCTCGCCCGGTGTGAGGGGCTCGCTGGCCCCGCAGCGCTGGCTCCGCTCCAGGATGTGCTCGCTCGGCTGGAGGGGGATCGGCCCCATCAGCTGCGCGCCCGGACGCTGCACGCGATCGCGTTGGCGGGGATGGCTCGCGCAGCGGGGGTTACAGCGGCCAAGCGCCTGGTCCCCGAACTGCAAGCTGCCGGAATGCGGCCCGAGCTCGAGAGGATCCAGTCGCTCCTGGAGGAGTGATGTTCGAGGTACTCTCTGTCTCATCCGAGCTCGATGGTCAGCTCGCGATCATCGAATTCGATCATGGCAAGGCCAATGAGGTCGGCACTGCGGTGCTGCGCGATCTCGAGAAGCTTCCCGCCTGGTTCGACGAGACCGGTGCGGTCGCTGCGATCACCTGGTCTCAGCGGAAGTCCCGTCGTGGGACTCCGATCTTTGTCGCGGGCGCGAATGTGTCGGAGAGGGGCGACTGGGACGATGCCCGGGTGAAGCAGCATGTGCGCTGGCAGCGCTCGGTGCTGGGGGCTCTCAAGGCGGCGCCCGTGTTCCACATCGCTGTGGTCCACGGCGTCGCGCTGGGCTGGGGCACGGAGTATATGCTGTGCTGTGATTGGAGGATCGCGACCTCTACCGCATCGTTTGGCCTCCCAGAGACCGGCCTTGGGATCTTACCCGGTGCCGGGGGAAGCTCTGAGCTCTGGGCTCATATCGGCGTCGCCCAGACCCTCAGACTCGGGATGACCGGCGAGCGGATTCCAGCCGAAGAGGCGCTGCGAATCGGGCTGGTCCAGGAACTCTGTGCGGAACTTCCCGCAGGCCTCGAGCGCGCGCGGGCCCTGGCCGAACGGGTCACCCGGAACTCACCCACGGCTTTGGCTGCGTTCAAGCGGGCAGTGCTGGGAAGCGTGGGCGTGGCACCGGCGGAGCGCCTCGAGAACGAAGCTGCGGCCTACGAGCTGTGCGTAGACACGGGGCAAGCGGCGATCGGTCGTGCCGCTTTCGCATCGATTCGCGCTGGAGAAAGGCCCGACTGGGGCTCTCGATCGCGATAGGGCTGTGTGCCTGGAGGACGACATGGCGACACGGGAAGCGATGTGGGAGGCTCTCGGAGCCGATGTAGACGTGCTGATCATCGGGGGCGGCATCACTGGCACCGGGGTCGCGCGCGACGCGGCCCGACGCGGGCTGTCGGTGGCCCTGGTCGAGATGAACGACTTTGCGTACGGCACCAGTTCTCGCTCCAGCAAGCTCGTACACGGGGGCCTGCGCTACCTCGAGCACTACGAGTTCTCCCTGGTCTTCGAGGCCGTGTCCGAGCGCCGCATCCTCCTCGATATCGCGCCTCACCTCGTCAACCCCCTGGGATTCCTGTTCCCGATCTACAAGTCCAGCCGGCGGCCGCTGTGGTTCATCAGTGCTGGGATGTGGGTCTACGAAGGGCTGTCCTTGTTCCGATCTCCCCGTCGCCATCGGTCCCTCAAGCCCAGCGAGATCGCGAAGGAGGAGCCCAGCGTCAACATCGAAGGGGTCACCGGGGCTCCGCTGTATTACGACTGCTCCACCGATGATGCCCGGCTCACCCTCGAGAACGCCATCGATGCGGCCCATCAGGGTGCCACGCTCGCTAGCTGGACGCGCTGCAAGTCCTTTATCAAAGACCAGAATGGTCAGATCGAGGGCGCTGTCGTCGAGAATATGAAGACCGGAGAGCTCAAGGAGGTCCGGTCAAAGGTGGTGATCAACGCCACCGGCCCATGGACCGAGCGCACGGTCGCGATGAGCAAGCCGCTCTCCAACGCGCTGCTTCGGCCCACCAAGGGCGTGCACATCGTGGTCGATGCCCACAAGCTCCCGGTCAACAACGCGGTCGTGTGCCTACACCCCGAGGACGGTCGGGTACTGTTCGCGATCCCGTGGGGCGAGCAGACCTACATCGGCACCACCGACACGGACTACTCGGCCGACCCCGCAGACGTGGCGGCAACTCTCGAGGATATCGACTACCTGATCGACGCGGCGGGACACTACTTCCCCAACCACCCCCTCGGTCGCGACGATGTGATCGCGACCTGGGCCGGGTTGAGACCCCTGATGACCCCCGCGGAAGCGACCGACGGTGAGATCGACGAATCCTCGGTCAGCCGCGAGCACCAGATCGTCGTGGGCCAGGACATGCTCATCACCATCGCCGGAGGCAAGCTCACCACCTACCGGCGCATGGCCGCCGAGGTGGTCGACAAGGCGGTGCAGCTGCTGCGCATGAAGACCGGGTCCGCGGTTCGGCTCCACGCCTCCCACACCGACGTCGAGCCGCTGCCGGGCGCCGTGGGCTGGCCCGAGGATGACGATCACGAGGCCGTCGCTCAGCTGGTGAACGATGCGTCGGGGGGTAAGCTCACCTCGGCCACGGCGCGCTGGTTGGCCAACACCTACGGGATGCGCGGGATCGATATCGCTCGGACCATCACCGAGAACACGGAGCTCGGTGAGCCGCTGGTTCCGGGGCGCCCGGAGATCTTCGCCGCAGTCGACTGGGCGGTGTCCGAAGAGATGGCAGCCTCGGTGTCCGATGTTCTCATCCGGCGCACCCAGATCTACTACCGCGACAGCGATCAGGGGCTTGGCTGCGCCGAGGCCGTGGGCAAGCGCATGGCCCAGCTCCTCGGCTGGGAGCCTGCACGGATGCAGGCCGAGGTCGATGCCTACCGCGCCGATGTCGCCCGCTCCCGGGCCTGGCGAGACGCCATTCAGTGATCGAGCACGCAGCCCTGGCGCCGGTCTACCCACCGGGCCGTGTGGCTCACCCATAGTGCGCTCGCCGTGACCGAGCGCTCCGCTTCGTCGACGCTTCGGCCCTGGGTCGGCACGGTATGCTGCTTCACATAGGCCGCGCAGAAGTCGTCATCCCGTAGCGAGACGAAGCGGCAGGAGCAGTACTCCTTGGCCTCGTAGGCGCTGGCCATTCCCGGGAAGCTGCTGAGCACGGCCCAGTTCAGCGCAACCCACATGGTCAGGCCGAGGCCCAACAGCCCCAGTAGCCCTCCCACAACGGCGAGAACGCGTTTCATCGATGGTCCTCCTGCACCGCTGCGGCGAGGAGCTCGAGGAACCAGATCTTGGTGAAGGCCCGGTTCTTGTCCGCCACGCACTCGGGCTGGCCGGGGTAGCTACATCCGTATTCTCGGTCGTCGCCCATTCGGACCACGACCATATCCCAGGAAGGGATCACCCAGATCATCTTGCCCCAGTGCCCCGATGCGCCGAAAGCATCCGCGGGGAGCGCGGGCCAGGGGGGATCGAGCCCCCGATCCGGGTCGCCCAGGTTGGGGTACCACTGGGCTCCGGGGTTCGCGCGAATATGCTCGTAGCCTACCGGGGTGCTGTAGAAAGCCGGCGCCATCGTGGTGCTGTACCGGACCCAGCCCTCGGCGAGGATCCGCTCGCCTTGCCACACCCCGTCGTCCAGCCAGAGCTGCCCGATACGCGCCAGATCACGGCCGCTTGCGTAGAGGTAGCTGGAAGCGACATAGGTACCCGCCGCGTCGCGCTCATAGACCGCAGAGTCCATGCCCAGCGGCTCGACCACCGCGGTCCACGGGAAGTCCTCGTACCGATCCCCGAGGGGACCGCGGAGCACCGCCGACAGCAGGTTGCTATCACCGGAGCTGTACGACCAGTGGGTCCCGGGCGGGTACTCGACCCGGTGCGATGCGACGAATGCCGCCATATCGGCGGACCCTCGCGTATAGAGCATGCCCATCACGTCGGAGAAGATCGGCGAGGACTCGTAGGTCTCTTCCCACCGCAGACCCGAGGACATGCGGAGCAGATCGGTCACGCGGATCTTCTCTCGGCCTCCGGAACACATCGCCGGGTAGTGCTTGCACGCCGGATCCTCCAGTGCGACGAGCCCCTGGTGGACCGCCGCGCCGACCACCGTGCTGCCGAAGCTCTTGCTCACCGACCACGTGAGCAGTGGGGTCTTGGGCGTGGTCCCGCGCCCATAGCCTTCGTAGACGAGCTTCCCGTGGCGCAGGATCACCAGGGCATTGGTGCGCTGGCCTTTCCGGTTCACCGCATCGCCATCCCGTCGGAAGGAGTAATCGATGAGGGCTTGCAGCTTCTCGGGATCCATCCCGCTCTCGCCTGGGAGCGCGGTAGGCCACTCGCCGCTCCATCGCTCCCGGGTCGGAACGGTCCAGGCCACACCGGGTTGGAGTGCGGGGGGCTGGGCGAGGGCGTGGGCGAGCAGCAGGGGGATCATGACGCAGCATACTCCGACTCCGATGTCGCGATCCCAGCGAGTGCTCTCGGAGTGGTCCCATGCCCACGGGGGCTTCGGGATTGGCATGCACCTTGCTCGAGACCTGATCAGAACCCGGGGGTTTTTCCATGTTCCACGTCGTCTTTCTCGCCGCTCTCTCTCCCGCTCAGGCCTGTGGGGGCTTCTTCTGCAATACCGGCGCGCCAGTCGCCCATCTCGCTCCCCTGTCTGGCGTGTGCGGAGTACGACATAGCCCTTGTTGCTCCTGAATCGGTCGGTGGGGTGCCCGGTGTCGACGTGCTCGGGCGCGATCGGGTGGGCCCCTACGACACCGTCACCCTCCAGGCGGACTCGGTCGAGCAGCTGATGCAGTGGCTCGTGGACAACGAATACGACATCCCCGCCGACGCGGCCGTCGCCCTCAAGCTCGCCAAGGGCTCCGAAACCGGGGACCTCGCCCCCCTGGGCTTCCGCTACGCCGGCACCGTTCCCGCGGTCCCGATCCAGCTCACCTCGGTCGCCGCCGCCCCCGATCTCCGCCTCGAGGTGACCGTCTTCGGGGAGCGGAGAGCCGTGCCCGCTTCCTACCTCCATGTAGTCATCAATGACGTGGCGATCGACTGGTTTGCAGGCGCCATCAACTACCCCGAGGTGATCAGCCGCGCCGCGGATGAGGCGGGCGGTCATGCCTTCGCCACCGACTTCGCCGGACCCTCGGAGGTGTTGCTGCCCAGCCTGGTCGTGCCCCGCATCGACTTCGATCGGCTCGCGACCGCCGCGACTCCGGGGGAATGGATCCTCGGCGTCCAGGGATCGGGGCTGTCGGGCTCCCCCGATGTGCTGCTCGCCTTCGAGGAGGCGGTCCCGGTCGATCCCGCCTTCGATGCCCAGAGCGTCTACAACTGTCCGAGCTGCTTCGATGGACAGGACTGGTATGCCGGGGAGTCCTGGAGCGCCGTGGCCGCCAACCAGGTGCTCCTGGAGCGGGTGATCGAGCCGCGGATCGCCGTCGCTGAGCTGGTGGAGCGCTATCCCTACGCCACCCGCATGACCTCCTCGATCTCCGCCTCGGAGAGGACCGTGGACCCGACCTTCGTGTTCACCGATGGCATGGGCGATGTTCAGCTTCTGCGCGAGGCGACCCTCGTATTCGAGTGCAATGGCAAGTACCGCCGGAGGGCCACGCGGCGGCTCGAGCTCCCGAGCGGTCTGGTCGTTCGGATCCCGTCGATCAAGTGGTTCGAGGGGGAGGGAATCAGCGAGTCGGAGTATCTGGCCGAGCTCGGAGCGATCTCTGCGGGCAAGATCGAGCGCACCGGCGAGGGGGAGCCCGAGGTGCTGGTCGACCTCACGGAGGATCTGCGTAGCCAGGTCGACTTCTTCAACAGCAGGGGGCCGCTCGGGCGGGCCTGTGGGTGCGAGAGCAGCGGTTCGTCGTTCTCTGGTGGCCTGTTCGCGATGCTGGGATTGCTGGGGATCCGCCGCCGCACGCTCTAAGCTGTGCCATGTGGGAGCGGATCCGGGAGTGGCTGGGCCGGGGGGGCTCGGAGGCGTCTGGGGGTGCCGTGCGCGCCACGGAGCGGGTGCCGGACCTGCTCCGTGCGGTCTTCGATGCTCCCGACCGGGCCGATCTCAGATCGGTATACGCGGACTGGTTGGTCGAGCGCTCTGACCCCCTCGGCGAGCTGATCAACCTCGAGCTGCTCGGAGGTCATCCCGAGGCGCTCGAGCGTGCCTATAGCGAGCATCTCCCATCGGTCCTGGGAGCGCTATCACCGATCCTCCAGGGCACTCGCTACCAGCTCGGACTGCCAGTGGAGGGGGTGGTCTCTGGAGGGCGCCCCGATCTACTTGCCCATCCCCAGTGGTCGGTGATGAGACATATCCAGAGCGCGGATCGGGCTGTTTGTGGGGCGCTCGCTTCTCGAGTTCGGTCGCTCCATGTGGTCGGGGAGGAGGCCTTGTGGGGGGCGGCGATGGCGACGGATTCCATCGTGGACTGCCTGCAGATCTCGGGGCCGATCGACACGATGCCCGAGCTCCGGATCGACACCGTGCTGCTGGGGAGCGGCATGGATCGAGAGCGGGTGGTCGAGCTGCTGAACAGCCCGGTGCGTAGGCTCCATCTCGGGGGGCAGGCTGCTCCCGACCCCGACCTCCTCAAGCAGCTCCGAGCCCATCCGACCCTGATCTCCTGTTCGTGGAACGGGGGGGGTTGGGGAGATGGAGTCCCCCGACCTCGGGCGCTGTGGACCACTCCTCCGCTCCCAAGCTCTCTGATTCCCTTCCGGAGGGTGCTCCAGGGGGGCACGCGCGAGCTGTGGCGGGTCCACGACCGGGGCCGGGGAGCGGGCCTCCTCGCGGGAATACGCACCCGTCCTGGGGAGCTGAAGCTCGCGGCGGAGGTGGTCCGACCGATCGCGGTGATCGGGGTCGAGCCCGTGGTGGAACTCTATGTGGATGAGCTGTTGCCCTTGGGCCCCCGTCCGTGGACGCGCGCCACCGCCGACAAGGTCGAGGCTCTGTCCGATCGACTCCGAACCGCAGTGGAAGGCTATGTGGTGGAAGACTCGCTGCGGCAGTTCTTCTGGAGGGGCAGCGAGCTCGTCGCCCTGGCACCCGTCGTGTCCGACACCACGGTGGAGTGATACCCAACGCTGTGTGGAGGAGCCGATGATCTGGGTCGACGCTGATGCAACCCCTCGCCCCGTCAAGGAGATGCTCTACCGGGCGGTGCAGCGGAGGGAGATCGAGGTGATCCTGGTCGCCAACCAGTGGATGCAGACCCCCAAGCACCCGCGGATCAAGATGGTCGTGGTGGGGAAGGGCTTCGATGTCGCGGACGAGTACATCGCAGAGCGCGTCCAGCCGGGGGATCTGGTGATCACGGCGGATATCCCCCTTGCCGCGGCGGTGGTCGAGAAGGGGGGCGTGTGTGTCGATCCCCATGGCCGTGTCATCGACGCGAACAACGCCCGTTCCCGGCTCGCGATGCGGGACTTCATGGAGACGATGCGGGAGTCGGGCGAGCAGCTTGGGGGGCCAAAACCCTACTCTGACAAGGACAAACGCAACTTCGCCGCGGTCCTGGATCGGTGGCTGGTGACCGGACGGGTGGGCTAGCGGTTCAGGGCAGGGGAAGCTGTCCATCGAGCCGCTGGAGCAGGTAGAAGGCGCCGGCCTGGCTGAGGTGATTGCTGTCGGAGTAGAGCGTGCCTTCGGCGGACTCGAGCGGGCACTGGAGCTCGCCGCAGAAGTACTCGTGCAGCGGGATGAACTCGACCCCGGGGTCTTCTGCGAGCTCGGTCATCAGCGCATCCACGAAGGCGTTGCGCTGGCGCACATCGTCGGTGAGCACGACGGGTGGCTCTCGGTCGAGCAGGGTATGCAGCCCCAGTGCATGGGGGGCGTCCCAGGCCAGCTCTGGGACGGCGCCGAGCAACACCACCCGCTTGCCGGCCTGCCGGAGGTGGTCGACGGTTCGGGTGAGGCCTGCGGCCAACACGGCGCGGTTGGAGGATCGATCGCCGGTCCGGAGGTCCTGGAGCTGAATCGGAAAGGAGGGGCTCTCGGGCCGATAGCCATCCGAAGAGAGGGTCCAGCGACCCGCCAGGACGACGGTGGAGATGTCGGGGCGAAGGATTCGCTTGAGAGCGGCCCGGTTGAAGTCGGTGCAGCCCTCCTTTGGTGGGTACCGATCGACTCCGATGAGGGGTAGACACCCGACCTGTGTGTAGCTGACGCCCCCCCAACCCTGGCTGGCGTTCAGGCGCCGGAGCATCGGAAGCAGGGCGTGGGCGTGGGAGTCTCCCCACAGCGCGACCCGGCCCGATCTTCTACGCTTCCGCTCGGCGCGGTTGAGGGGGCAGGGCGCGCCGATGCAGCGCCACGGGGGGCGCTTGACCTGGAGCTTGGCCAGAGCGGCCGGGGTCCAGGGGCTGAGCGAGGTGCTGTGATCGACGGTGAGCTTCCCCAGTCCAGCGAGCAGCAATGAGCTGGCCAGAGCGCCCATGAACACGACACTCCGCGAGCTCTTTGCGTAGCGGAATGGGTTCTCGATCCACCGCCAGGACGCGTACGCGACAGGGAGGGAGAGCGACAGCGCCAGGGCTCGAGAGAGCACTGAGGGCCCCGCCCCCCCGTCGATGTACTTGCTGGCCAAGAGGAGCATGGGCCAGTGCCATAGATAGAGCGAGTACGAGATCTTCCCGATGAGCACGGGCGCAGAGTGGGAGAGCAGTCCGGAGACCCCAGAGCGGGTCACCGAGCCCGCGTGGAGCACGAGCGCGGTCCCGAGGACCGGTACGGCGGCATTGAGCCCGGGGAAGAGGGTGCCGCCGGAGTAGAAGACGACGCTGTACCCGATCAAGCCCACCCCGAGCGCTCCGAGCGCCTTTGCTGCCCCCTCGCCGGTAGGAAGTGGAAGCGCGCCGAGCGCGAGCAGAGTGCCGACGAGGAGCTCCCAGGCCCGGGTAGGGAGGATGTAGAAGGAGAGCGCCCGCTGGTCGGGGAGCAAGAGCTGGCTTCCGATCAACGAGAGCAGAGCCAGCACCCACACCGCTGGCGTGCGCAGGCGGCTCTTGCCCAGCCCGAGAAGCAGGAGCGGAAACACGAGATAGAACTGCTCTTCGACCGCGAGAGACCAGGTGTGGAGCAGCAACAGGTCTTCGGCTCCAGGGGCGAAGTAGTCGGCCGAGAACCAGTAATAGATATTGGACGAGAACAGGCTGGTGGCCAGCAGCTGCTCCCCGTGGGATTCGAGCTGGTCGGGGGCGAGGACCGGGATCGCCAGGAGGGTGGTGGTGAGCAGGACCGCGAAGAGTGCTGGAAGAAGTCGCCGAAATCGCCGCTCGTAGAACCGGGCGATGGAGTAGCTCTGCTGGTCGATGCCGCGCAGGATGATGCCGGAGATCAGGAAGCCCGAGATCACAAAGAACACGTCTACGCCGACGAATCCGCCGGAAAATCCAGGTACGCGGGCGTGGAATAACAACACCGGCAACACGGCCAGGGCGCGTAGACCATCGATATCTGGGCGATAGTTCTTCAAGTGAGCCCCTATCCGCTAGAGTGCGGGCGGCGAGCCGCTGCTATCGGAGTGTGGCGCCTTTCCCGGCCAGAACACACCATCGAAGCCAAACACGGGGAGGAAGGGCAGGCCCTTGCTATACGCCGGGTCCGAGTCATCGAAGCCGGTGATGATGGGCTCGAAGACCCGTCTACCGATATTCTCGAGGTCGAGGTAGCCGTCGATCCTCCAGGTCCGAAACAGAAAGCGATGGGAGAGCTTGATGTCGAGGCTGGCGAAGGCCGCGAGCCGGCCCAGTTCGGGAGTGAGATCGGCGGTCTGATTGGTGAGCAGGTCATAGGCGGTGGTCGGGCTGCGAGGGGGCGGGAAGCCGCTGCTGTAGCGCATCCGTCCAGAGAGTGCCCAGTCCCTCGGGAGCTGGCCGAGGGCGACGACCTGGACCCGATGGGGCTGGTCCCAGGGGGTGGGGTTGCGATCGAGCTGGCTGCCGGGATCTTCCCAGCGGGTGCTGCGGGTGTACTGGTAGATGGCGCGGAGCTGCAGATCGGGCCACTCGATCGACAGCTGGTTCTCGATGCCCTGTGCGCGGCCGAACATGCTGCCCACGCTGTTGTCGCGTTCGAACCCCGCCAGGCGGCTCATGCGGCGCGTCCACAGGTTGGACTCCAGGGTGAAGATGCCCCGCCGAGCCTGGAAGCCAATCCCCGCGGAATCCGAGCGCTCCAGAGCGAGGTAGGCGCCATCGGGTAGCCCGATCAGCAAGGCTCCGTCGGGCGGTTTGTGGCTCCGGCCCGCTTCGGCGGAGAGGGAGAGCCCCTCGCTGGCTCGCCACCTGAGGGTGCCCCGGGGAGAGAGCTCGGCCCGTGGAAGCTGGTCGGTGACGAAGAGCGACTCCGCCCGGATTCCGAGGTTTGCCTGGAGGGTCTTGCCGATGCGCAGTCCGGCGTAGGGGTCGATGAGCTGAGCGGGCTTGCGGCGCGCGATGGTGCCCTGGCTGATGGAGTAGGTTCGGTACTCGGCCTCCACCCCGGCCCGCCAGCGCAGGCCGCCGGGGGTCTTGGGGCTCAGCTCGAAGCGCCCGCCAGGGAAGAACTCCAGGGTGCTCTGGGGTTCCTGACGGCCGTCGATTCCCCGTCTCCAGCTGCCGATCCACGGGCTGATCCGCAAGCGCAGGTTGCGGATCGGGACATCGATTCGCCCCTGGAGCTGCCCGGCTTTCTGGGTGATCTCGATGGTGTCGGTCCCGGTGCCGGTCGGGGCATCGATCGAGTCGGAGAGCCCGATGAACATGAGGCTGTAGCTCTTGCCGGTCATGCGGGCCTGGACATCCCAGAACCGCGGGGCGATACGCGCTCGCTCGGTGCCGATGGCCAGCCCGAGGGCCGCGTCGAGGTAGGACCGGCGGAAGGCTGCAGCGAAGCCACCGCCCTTGGTGGGAATCTCGACGAAGGCGTGGGCAAAGGCGAGGTTGGCCCCGGCGACGATCTGGGTCTGGTCTCCGAGCTCGCGGGGGATCACATCTACGGCGCCGGAGAGCTGCCGTCCGTAGCGAGCGGGGGTGGAGCCCGGCCAGAAGCGGACCTCCTCGACCATCTGCGGATGCACGGCGCTGGTGAACCCGCCGAGGTGGTAGAGGATCGGGATCCGGACGCCGTCGAGATAGAGCCCGGTGTCGCCGGGGTCTCCGCCTCGGACCAACAACCAGCCCGAGTCGAAGGGTGTGCGGACCATTCCGGGCCGCGTGGAGACCCCTCTCACCGGGTCCGACAGGGTTCCCGGCGTGATCCGGATCTCCTCCTGGGTGATGGTGTAGGTGTTGGGCCGATCGGTCTCGCGGCTGTACCGGGCGACGAGCTCCCAGCCCTCTTCCTGGGCCACCCAGACCTCGGTCTCGGTGGGCTCCGACGAGACGGGCACGCTCCCACCGCTGGTGACGCGATAGCGTGGATCTCCCGTGACCACGGGCGCATCGCCAGGCGGCAGGTTGTAGAAGCGCGCGACCCCCTCGGAGTCCGTGAGCACCCGCTGTCCGCCGATGGCGAGGGCGAATCCCGGCAGCGCCATGCCATCACCGCGGAGCTGCACCGTGGCCGTCAGGGACAAGGGCGGAGGCCCGACCTCGACGGCGAGGCTCACCGGAACCGCCACCGCTTCGCCCTGGAAGACCGCGGCGGTGACGCTGCACTGGCCGAGCGCGGTGAGGATCGCGGGCTCGAGCTGTGGGTAGGGGGCCTCGATCCGTCCCTCGGTCAGCGCGCCATCGGGGCCGAGCATCGCGTCGATCCGGGCGGTGAAGGGCTCTCCCCACACGCCCACCGGCCAGCGCACCTCGGGGCAGTCCGAGAGCTCGGGCAGGTCGACGTCCTCGGGCCATCCGTCGGACTCGACGGTGATCCCCGCGACCGCCGCGCTCAGGAGTCCGATCCACACGCCGGGCATGCTACCCCGGAGTGGCTACTCGCCGCGGATCGCGGGAAGATAGACCTCGTTGACATAGTCGCGAACCATGCGGTGGCTGCTGAACTTCGGGGCGCAGGTGGCGATGCTGCGCTTCATCCTCTCGACCCAACCGCGAGGGATGTTCAGGGCGTCCCGCTCGGCCCACAGGGGCAAGACCTGCTCCTCGAGGGTGCGGTAGAGGTCCTCGATATCGTGGGCATCGTGGGCCTCGAGATCGTCCCAGATCTTGCCGTCGCCGATCTGCCAGCCATTCTCTCCGTCGAAGCCCTCTGGCCACCAGCCGTCGAGCACGGAGAGGTTGAGGCCCCCGTTGAGGATGACCTTCTGGCCGCTGGTGCCCGAGGCCTCTCGGGGGCGGCGGGGGTTGTTGAGCCACACATCCGCGCCGGAGGTGAGCAGCCCGCCGAGGTGGATGTCGTAGTCCTCGAGGAGCACGACGCGATCGCGGAACTCCGAGTGGGTGGCCCAGTCGAGCACCGAAGACACGATGCGCTTTCCATTGTCGTCGCGCGGGTGGGCCTTTCCGGCGAAGATCAGGTTGACGGGGTGCTCTCCGTTGAGCAGGTCGTAGAGTCGCTCCGGCTGACTGAAGATGAGATCGCCGCGCTTGTAGGGGGCGAATCGTCGGGCGAAGCCGATCGTCAGGGCTTCGGGGTCGAGCTCGCGGCCGGTGCGGGCCTCGACCTCGTTCAGCAGCCGCACCCGGAGGTGGCTGCGCAACAGCCAGAGCGCAGCGGTCTCGATGCCATATACGCCTGCCCAGATGGAGGAATCCCAGGGCCGCTCCCGCCAGCCATCGAGCTCCTGGTCGAATAGCGCGCGGCTCGCTGGAGCCATCCAGAAGATCGGGTGCACGCCATTGGTGACGTGGCCGATGGGAACCTCTTCGACGGGCTTGTCGGGCCACAGGTCGCGCCACATCTCCCGGGACACGGCCCCGTGCAGGGCGGCGACACCGTTGGTGGAGCGGGACAGGCGGATGCCGATGACGGTCATGCACACGGTCTCATCCGCGTCTTCGGGGTTCACGCGGCCGAGGCCGATCACCTCGTCGACCGAGAGATCGACGCTGTCGCACCAGGGACCGAGCTCGGCCCGGACGAGCTGTTCTTGAAAGCGGTCGTGGCCGGCTGGGACGGGGGTGTGGGTGGTGAAGACGCAGCGCGCGCGGGCCTGTTCGGCCGAGCTCTCCGCCATGAGGACCAGGGGTGCGAAGGCGCAGTGCCCCTCGTTGAGGTGCAGCAGGTCGGGTTGAATCCCGAGCGCACGCAGGGCGGCGAGCCCACCCACTCCGAGCAGGATCTCCTGGCGGATGCGGGTAGTCTGATCGCCACCGTATAGGTGCCGCGTGAGCTGGCGAATAGGCTCGGGATTGGACTCGAGATCGGTGTCCAGGAGGTAGAGCGGTGTGCGCCCCACGGCCAGGCGCCAGATCTGGGCATGGGCCGTGAATTCCCCGATGGGCAGGACGATCTCCACGGGCCCTTCGTCGGTCTCGCAGCGCTGGACGGGGAGCCTCTCGAAGCGGGTGCGCGGGTAGGCTTCGGTCTGCTGGCCGTCGTCGAAGACCTGGCGGAAGTAGCCCTCACGGTAGAGGAACCCGACGGCGACGAGGGGCACGCCCAGATCGGATGCGGAGCGCAGGTGATCGCCGGCGAGCACGCCCAGCCCGCCGGAGTAGATGCGCACCGACTCATGGAGCCCGAACTCCATGGACAGGTAGGCGATGGTCTTGCCGGCGAGCTCTGGGGCTTCGGTGTCCGTCCAGGTGTCCGCGCCGAGGTCGGCCTCCATCTGGGCAGCGAGGCCCTCGACGACGGACACGAAGCGGATGTCGAGGGCGAGCTCTTGCCAGCGACCCCTCTCCACATCGTGGAGCAGGGCGACCGGGTTGTGATGGCTCTGTTCCCAGCGGACGGGATCGATATATTCCCACAGGCTCACGGCCTCGGCCTGATCGGTCCACCACAGGTTCGTCGCGAGCGCTTGTAGCGGTCGCAGGGCTTCTGGCAGCATCCTTGTCCTCCAAACCACGCCCCTTTACCCCCGATGGCACTCCAATGAAAGAAGTGAATCCCAGTTGGACCCTGACCGTGGTCGTTTGCGCCAACGAGCGCTCCCCCGAGTCCGGGCGCAGATCGTGTGGGAAGGCGGCGGGACGGGAGCTTCGGTACTGGTTGCGCGATCGCGCCCGGGAAGAGGGGATTCGCGACGCGATGGTCGTGCACGCGGGGGGATGTATGGATGTCTGTGGGCTCGGAACCACGGTCACATTGCTCGGTCCTTCGGTTCGCCGGGTGTGGATCACGGGCTCGCAAGATCGCGAAGCGCTCTGGGATGAGGTCGTCGGCCTCATCGGTTGAGCACGCGACGCTCGGGCGGGTTTGGGCGGAATCGGCGTGGTTGGTTAGGAGAGGAACCTCGCCTGGGTCGTGTTTGTTCCTCGTCACCCTCCTCATCGGTCTCGTGATGCTCGTGACCGGCGCCGAGCTCCTTGTGCGCGGCGGCGGAAACGTCGCTCTCGCGCTGCGGATCCCCGCGTTGGTCGTGGGGCTGACGATCGTCGCGTTCGGGACCAGTGCCCCGGAGCTCACCGTCAGCGTCATCGCAGCGGTCGAAGCCAGCACCCAGATGGCGATCTCCAACGTGAATGGATCGAATATCGCGAACATCGCGTTCGTTCTGGGCCTGGCGGCGCTGGTCAGCCCCCTGGTGGTAGAGCGGTCCCTGCTCCGGCGCGAGGTTCCCGTGTGCCTGGGGGTGCAGATCCTCGTGCCGGTGCTCGCCTACGATGGGTGGTTCTCGCGCGTCGATGGGGTCATCGTCGTCGGCGCCGGCATTGCGTACAATTTGTGGCTCTTCTACGACGTGTTCAAGGGCCGGGCGCCGGCACCTGACGACGAACTCGATGGCGGTGCAGACCCGTTCTGGAAGCATGGTGTCATGCTCTTCGTGGGTCTGATCATCTTGGTGATCGGTGCCGATCTGTTCGTGGAGGCGGCGGTAGAGCTCGCCCAGCGTCTCGAGCTCTCTCAGCGCTTCATCGGGCTCACCGTGGTCGCTCTGGGGACCAGCGCCCCCGAGGCCGCGACAGCGGTGATGGCCGCGCGCAAGGGGGAGGTCGAGCTCGCCGTCGGCAACTCTCTCGGCTCCAACATCCTCAACATCTGCATGGTGTTGGGCGTCACGTCGATCATCGCCCCGATCGAGGTGTCTGGCCAGGGTTTCTTCGGGGATATGATGTTCGCGACCGCTGTCGTGGCCATCATCGTCCCGGTCGTGCTCAAGGGCAGCCTGTCCCGCATCGAGGGGGGCTTGCTGGTCAGTGGCTACACCCTGTACCTGGCGTATGGCTACTTCGTCGGAGGCTGAATGCCTGCTGTATCTGACCGCATCCGGGGCATGAAGGGGTCGGTCTATTCCCACCTCGCCAAGCGCCTACACGAGCGCGGGGGGCCGACCTTTCCGCTCCACATCGGAGATACCTGGATGGAGCCCGCGGTGGGCTGCCGGATGGAGGATCTGTCGACCCAGGATCACCCTGGGATGCACCGCTATGTCGGGGTCCAGGGCATGCCAGCCCTCATCGAGGCCGTCGCAGAGCGCGTGAGCGAGCGGACCGGCCTGCAGACCACCTACGAGGAGGTGCTGATCTCGGCGGGGGCTACGGGGGGCCTGTGCGGGGTCATCGGTGCCGTGGTGGAGCCGGGGGACGAGGTGGTGATCCTGGCTCCCTTCTGGCCGCTCATCGCGGGCATGGTTCGGGCCTTTGGGGGCATCCCTGTTCCGCTTCCGTTCGTCGATCGCGCAGACTCGCCGGAGTCGGCCTCGGAGCTCCTGCGCGGCGCCCTGACCGACCGCACGGTCGCGGTCTACTGGAACACCCCCAACAACCCCACGGGGCGTCGAATTCCGGAGTCTTGGCTGGTTGCCATGGCCGAGGTCGCCCGACAGGCGGACCTGTGGATCCTCTCAGACGAGGTCTACGAAGAGTACGTATACACGGGTGATCATGTCTACTCTCGGCCGTTTGCCCCAGAGCGCACGGTCTCCTGCCACAGCTTCAGCAAGTCCTACGGAATGGCGGGCAATCGGGCGGGCTACCTGATCGGTCCAGCGGAGCTGCTCCGGCACGCTCGGAAGATCACCACCCACACCTTCTACTCGACTCCCACGGCTTCTCAGATCGCGGCGTTGAATGCGCTGGGCCCAGCAGGAGCAGAGTGGGTCGAGACCGCTCGAGCACGCTACGCCGAGCTGGGGATCTGGGCCGCCCAACGACTCGGGGTACCGGCCCCAGACGGCAGCACCTTCTTATTCGTCGATGTGGCCTCGCACCTCGGGGATGGGGGCCTCGTGGGCTTCCTGGAGAGCGCGGTCGATCGGGGCCTCTTGGTCGCTCCTGGGCCTTCGTTCGGGCCCTATCCTTCCCATATCCGGGTGTGCTTCACCTCGGCCGAGCCCGAGCGTGTCCGCGCGGGTGTCGACGTGCTCGCCGGCCTCCTCGGACGGTAGTCTCCGGACCTTGGGTCGGACGGTGATGCCGAGGGAGAGGATGCGCGAGGATTCCCTCTGCGGGGCGGGTTGGCCGGTCGGGGTGCGCCCGCCGAGGGTGGTCCTGGAGTCATAGCTGAGGGTGGCCGCCCACAGGCTCTCGTTGGGGAGGGTGAGCTCGGCGTCGATATTCCGGGAGGGCTCCCCCCCGATGGGGCTGAAGGTGGTCGCTCCTAGGGTGAGACGGGCGAGGGGCCCCTGGAGGGTGGCCTCGGCGCCGACCTCCACCACACCCATGGGGTGGTATCGCTCGAACTCGGTGGGGCTGACCTGCCGCACTCCCTCTTGGCCGATTCCAAGCCGCAGCCGGATGTTCATGGGGTCCCATCGAGGCCCCGCTGTGAACCGGAGTCGGCTGGATCGGTGGGCGCTTGGACGGAGTCTCCACCGAGAGCTCAGCACGCCCTGGGTGGCGTCGAGCTGCACGGCAGCCCAGGGACGGAGCCGTCCGACCACCCGGATACGCACCCCGAGCTGGGTGTCGCTGAGGTTCGAGAAAGAGTTCTCGGTTCGGGAGGCCCGGACGGTCGGGAGGAGCGACAGCTCGATGGGTTGGTGGGCGAATGCGGCTGCGAGGATGCTCAGCATCGCGTCGTCAGAGGCGGCGATGCTGCGAAACCGGCATCCCTGTGCGGAATTTTTCGACGCGACCGAGGTCGATCTCGGCGATCGCCAGCCCCTCCCCGTCGGGAGCCATGGCGACGATCTGGCCCCAGGGGTCGATGATCATGGAATGGCCCCAGGAATTGCGCAGCCCGCCGTCGTCGTGATGACCGATCTGCCCAGGCGCGATGACCCAGCACTGGGTCTCGATCGCGCGGGCCCGGAGCAGCACATCCCAGTGGTCCTTGCCCGTGTGAAGGGTGAATGCGCTGGGCACGGTGAGCAGGTTGGCGCCTCGGTCCACCAAGGCCCGGTACAGCTCGGGGAAGCGCAGGTCGTAGCAGATGCTCATGCCGATCGCGGCAAGAGGGGTGGAGGCGACGACGGGATGGTCGCCGGCGACGGTGGTGTCGGACTCGAGGAAGCGGACCTCGTCCGAGACGTCGACATCGAAGAGGTGGATCTTGCGATAGGAGGCGATACGCCGTCCATCTGGGGCGAACAATACCGAGGTGTTGTAGCATCGGTTCGGGTCGCTCGAGCGCTCGTTGACGCTGCCGATGAGCAGGTGTATTCCCAGCTCATCTGCGAGCTCGGAGAGGCCCGTGAGGGTCGGGCCGTCCAGCCCCTCCGCGAGGCGGACCTTGTCGTGATGAGGCCCGAGATAGTTGGTGTTCTCGGGGGTGACGACGAGCTTGCAGCCGTAGCCTGCGGCTCGCCGGATGAGCGCCTCCGCGGTGGCGAGGTTGCGCGCGGAGTCGGAGGTGCAGTTGAGCTGGACGGCGGCGGCGAGGAACATCAGCTCACCTCGGAGTGCTGGTTGATGACGGACTCGATCCGGAGGAGCGCCAGAGCGCCCAGCACCACCCCGAACCACAGGGTGGCGATGCGGATCAGCAGAGAAGCGGCGACGGCCTGCCCTTCGGTGAGGGCGGGGATGAGGGCTTGACCGAGCTCGCCGAGCACCACATCGGTGACCCCAAGCCCACCGGGTGAGAAGCCGCCGGCGGTGGTGGCGAACGCGTAGAGGAAGGTGGAGACCTCAATGGAGGTGGGGGCTCCGAGGCCGATGTAGACGAGGTAGAGGCCGAGGCACTCGGCGAACCAGGCTGCCAAGCTGATGCCCACCGTCACCACGAGTGAGACGGGTGAGAGGCAGACGCGCATCGCGAGGTAGGCCTCCTCGAGCTTGTCGCCGACCCCCCCAATCACCGGGAGCTTGCGGAGGATTCCGAGAATCCACAGCGAGAGGCGCTTGGAGAGGAGCACCGCGAACCCGGAACCGAGCACCAGACAGGCGAAAAAGATCACGTCGATGCGGTCGGGGGCGAAGGTGGAGACGCCGACGGTGGCCAGGGCGACGACTGCGATTCCATCGGTGACGCGCTCGGCGACCAATGCGGGGATCGTCCGCTGCATCGGGGTGCCGGTGATGACCCGCACCAGGTAGGGCTTGACCACCTCGCCCGCTTTGGCGGGGCTGATCACCATGGCCAGGCCACACATGAACAGCGGGAGGTTGGCGCTGTGGGGAATGCGCACCCCGAGCCGGTGTAGAAGGAAGTGCCACTTGCTGTAGCGCAGTCCGTAGTTGACCAGCGTGAGCGCGAGGACTCCGAGATAGAGCGGCCAGTCGAAGTTCCGCAGCTGCTCGATGGTTCCGGGTAGATCCTTGTAGAGCCCGTAGCCGATGAAGCCCAACGCAGACAGAGCGATCGCTATCGCGACCCACTTCCGGAACTTGCGAAGCGCGTCGGGTTGACCGGCAACCTGCTCCTCCATGCATCCTCCGCTGCGCTCAGTAATGGGTCTGGGCCGCGACGCCCGGAGGAACCGCGGTGGGCGATTGGTTGGAGCGAGTATGTCAGCGGCGACCGCAGTTGCTAAGGTGGGCTTCGAGGTGAGAGTGGGCTCGTTCTACGTCAGTTCACGGGGAATCAGCGCGGTCGAGGTCGACGCGCCCAACTGGGTTGCGGCGCTGGGCCTCGGGCTGGCCGAGCTCGGAAAGGCCCAGGGCATCGAGAGGTTGGCCTGCGAGGTGCTGCCCAATGGCAGCGTGATCGCGCGCGATGTGCAGTCGGGCACCGGCTACGTGATCCAGCAGGTCATCGAGGACGATCTAGAGCTGGTCGAGGTCGAGTTCGAGCCCCTCACCGACGACATCGACGGCGACTCCACGGAGGCACTGGTCGCCGCCTTGCTCAACGCAGACAGCCCATCCAGTGCGGCTTCGCTGGCGCTCACCCTGGCCAGAGAGAAGGTCCCGGCCGAGAGTGGAGCGGTCATCCTGGAGGACCGGGGCTATCTCCGCTTCGTCAGCGTGGTCGGGCCTCATGCTCGCCGCTTGGTCGGTGTGCGGCTTCCTCTCGGAACCGGCGTGGCGGGCTTCGCCATCGAGAAGCAGCGGATGGTGGTACTGGACCGCGCCTACGAAGACCCCCGCCACTGCGGCGAGGTCGATGCGCTCACGGGCTACACCACAGAGCAGATCGCGGTGGTACCGGTCAGGCGGGATGGAGAGTGCTACGGCGTTCTCGAGCTGATGAATCTCGAGCCGGGCGAGTCCTTCGATTCAGAGCGCCTCGAGGCCCTTCGCTACGCAGCGGATGTGCTTGCCGAGCGCTTGTCACAGGCCTGAGTTCAGGTACTCCGCGCCGATGCGGGTTGCCTGCACCAGGGCGATCAGGGCACCGAGGCCTGCAGCGGTACTCCTGAATCGGGGAGGAATCCGCCCCGCGATGACCAGCTGCAGAGCCATGACGGGAATGCTGATCCCGCGAAGATCCAGGCTCGCGGCGAGGGCGGGGCCGCAGAGCCAGAGAATATTCGGGCTACGGCTGGCCAGCACAGCGCTCATGAGGGCGACAAAAACGAGGGGGGCAGAGAGGGCAGTGGTGGTGCCCAGATCGAGGCATGCGATTGTGAACAGGCCCGCCCATACGGCTCGACCCGGTCGCGGTGCGGGAAGGGCGAGCAGGCCGAGCAGAGGAGCGAGCCCCATCATCCAGACGGTGGACCGGTTCTCGCTGAGGAGCGGACCCACTTGAGCCTCGCGCGGTCCGCGGATGGACCGTCCCTGCAGCGCGCGGTGCAGAGACTCGAATCGATTGCGCGGCGTGTGGACCTTGGCCTGGACCCGCCGGGCGGATGGGTTCGCCACGGTCCGTCCGGAGTCCGAGCGTACGACGACGCCTTCGTGTTCAACCAAGAGACTGCTGTCCACCAGGTCTACAGCGGGTCCGATCCGTAGGCTGGTGCGGTGCAGGCTGGTCGTGTCGGGCAGGTTGCCGTTGGACAACTCCAGGGCGTGGACTCCCGGAGGCACGGGGCCACGGAGGTCGAAGCTGAACAGGGCGCCGTGCTGGGTAGGGGAGACCTCCGCGGCGTCCACGGTGAGCGGGGTAGTGTCGCCGTCGATTCTTAGCTGGAGCGCGCCGGTCAGCTCGCGTTGGAGCCCCTCGATGCCGCCCGGACCCCGTACAAAGGCAGCGGGTACCTCGACCTCGTAGTGCACATCTGTGGAGGTCGAACGTATCGACCAGTCGAGTGAGTGCAGAACAGGGTGTCCGCCGACCGAGTGTGCGCCCGCAGCGAAGACCAGAGCGATCACGAATCGAGCAGCCCGTACTTGTTGAGCTTGTAGCGAAGCGTGTTGCGCTCGACGCCGAGTAGGCGCCCGGCTGCGTTCCGGTCGCCACCAGACTGGCGTAGCGCCTCTTCCAGTACGCTTCTCTCGATCTGTTCGAGATAGGTGGCAAGTCGAAAGCCGGGCTCCAAGACGGGCATTCCGGGGCGGGATTTGGGCATGGAATCGAGCCCAAAGCCGGAATCGCCGAGCACCGCGGTCCGTTCGGCGAGGTTGAGGAGCTCGCGTATATTCCCGGGCCAGCTGTGGTGGAGCAGCCGCTCGAGCTGGTCTTGCCGGAGGGTAGGGCGAGTGCGATCGTACTTCTCGCAGAACCGGGTGAGGGCCTGCTCGAAGAGGGGAATGATGTCCTCCACGCGGTCGCGTAGCGGCGGGATATGCACGATCACCACGGCGATGCCGAAGTAGAGATCTCCGCGTAGCTCGCCATCCGCGACCTTGCGTCGACCGTCTCGGCGAGCGGTGGCGATGACCCGGACGGAGGGGTCGAGGGCCTTGAGCTTCCGGACCACAGCCTGTTGCTCGGAGTCCGAGAGGTCGTCCACGGAGGGGAGAACGATGGTGCCCTCCTGGGGCCACGGCTGGGAGTCGGAGGGGTTGAGGACCGTGAACGGCTGGGCGTCGCTGGCCAGGGCGTGGAGGCTGGCAGCGGCTTGGAGACGGCCCGAGCCGATCTCTCCTTCGATCCAGACCGGGGAAGGCACATCGGCGATGGCTTTGAGGGTGGCCAACAGGGCGCGGGCTCCGGTGCTCTCGGCCACGATGGGCCCTGCGTCCTCGGGGTCGGGGACCTCCTCGCCGGTGATCTGCCGGAGTCGGTCCAGGATCTGATCGACGGAGACGGGCTTGGTGAGGAAGTCGCGCGCGCCAAGACGCATGGCCTCGACCGCATGATCGACCGCGCCGAAGGCGGTGAACACGATCACCTCAACGGGAATAGGGAGGCTTCTCGCTGTACTTAGGACCTCGAGTCCGTCTACGGGCTCCATCTTGAGATCGGTGAGTACGAGCTTGAACTCGTGCTGGCGCAGCAGAGCGATGGCCGTAGCGCCGTCGTAGACCGAGGTGACGTCGTGGCCTTGCTTGGTAAGGATGCGTGCCATCGCGTCGGCACTGCTGCGGTTGTCGTCGACGACCAGAATCTTCAGCATGACGACATCTACCGCGCGGAAGGCTGCGATGCATCCAGAGGAACCCGAGCCTCGAAGCGAGCGCCGCCGAGCTCGGACCGCCCGAAGCGGATGGAGCCCCCATGCGCGTCCATCACACCCTTGGTGAGTGCCAACCCGAGTCCGGTGCTCCCCCCTCCGCTCACGTTCGGCTCGAACACCTTGTCGCCAAGCGCTGGATTCACGCCGGGCCCGTTGTCATCGACCGTGAGGAGCAGCTGATCGCCGTCGACCGCGGTGCCGATTCGTACGATGCCCGTGCCCGATGGGACCGCTCTAAGCGCGTTGGCAACGAGATTCTCGATGGAACGTGAGAACAACGCTCGATCCAGGGGCACCGTACCCCGATGTTTGGCCTCGATGAGGATACGCGCTCCCTTGCGGGCCGCCTCGGCACCCCGCACGGATTGGATGTGCTGGAGCAGCTCCACCACATCGAGATCCCGCTTCTGCAGGCGCAGGGCCCCCCGTGTGGCTCCCTCGCGGAGCAGCCTTGTCACCACGTCGTCGAGGGCTCGAATTTCGGTATGGATATTCGCGGCCAGCTGCCTGCGTTCGCGGGCATCGGTCTCCTCGGCGACCAGGGTCGTGAGCAGCTCCAGGCTCTGGAGGGGGTTGCGAATCTCGTGGGCCACCAGGCGTGCCATCTCTTGCACCACGCTCACCCGCGCCAGGATCGCATGCTCACGCTGCTCGACCGCACTGGCGGTACTGTTGAGCCGGGCGATCAGCTCGTCGAGCTCGGAGATTCCGGTGTACGCCATGCGTACGCCCCGCTTGCCGAGCCCCACCTCGGTGAGTGCGGAAGACAGCTTTCCCAGGGGCCGAAGGACCTGGAGTACACCGAGGGCGGTGACCAGTCCGGTGACGCAGGCGAGCATTACCACGAAGACGCCGATACCCAGGTAGCTACGCTCCCGATTCTCCCACACGGCGAAGACCCGAAGCTCTGCGTTCTCGAAACAGGTCGCGATCATCGGTTGGCGCGCCATGGAGATGCGGAGCACGCCGCTCGGTTCGCCACAGACGCGGTCTTCCAGGTGTGGTTCGGGCCGGAGGTCACCCACCTGAAGTAGGCTCTCTCCGGTCTGGCTAACGGCGCGTACATAGGGTGCGGAAGGTGGCGGCGTAGGAGACTCGCCCCGAGACAGGCGATGTCCGAAGCGGGCGGTCTGTGCATAGAACTCGGCTTCGGTGGCGCGAACCTCCGAGCTCACCAGCCGATAGAGCAGGGGAAGCGCCGCGGGTAGGATCGCCATGGCCGCGATGACGCCTGCATACACGCCCAGCACCAACAGAGCGGAAGGACGACGTCTCATGCGTATCCTCCTCGCGACCCAACCGACCGCATGAGCGGATCAGCTAGTTGTTGTCCAGCTCGGACTTGTTGGTCTCTGCGTCCGTCGTCTCCTCGCGAACGCGAATGCGGATGTCCGCAGCCTCCTTCCCGTACAGCGGGTAGGTGGCCTGGGCGATGGAGGGACGGGTGAGGTCGGGCTGCGCCTGAAAGGCCTCGGTGAAGGCGCGACCGTGGTCGTAGGTGAGATGCAGGGGAGATGTGCATCCGGCGAGACCGGCAAGGGTCATCAGAGCAATGGCTCGCGACATCAGTTCTCCTCGGGGGGTGCTGCGGACATCAGCCGGTTGACGGCTTCCTCCGCGTGAAGGTGTTCTGCGTCCATCTTCAGGGCGCGTCGATAGTAGGTGAGAGCGGTGACGGTATCACCGGAGCGCTCGAACGCTGTGCCTACATTGTAGTGGGCATCGGCGGGGGTTCCGGTGGTGAGAAAGGTGCGCAGAGCGGCACGGTGGTTGCCCAAGGCCGCTTGGGCGTAGCCGAGGTTGTTACGGTATCTCGCCACGGTAGCATCGAGCTGCACGGCCTTTTGGAGCGCACCCATTGCCTCGGTGGCATCGCTACCGACGGTGAGGAGAAGATAGCCGTAGTTGTTCCAGGCCTTGGCATCTTGCTCATCGAGCTCGGTGGCGCGCCGACACATGGTGATGGCCTGATCTGCGTCGTCGAAGTCCGCGTAGAGGACGCAGAGCTCCCGGTAGACCTCGGGGTCTCGGGGTTGGCGGGCCTGGCTCTGGAGCAGCAACCGCTCGGACTCCTCTGCCATGCCTTGCTGGCGCAGCGCGACGCCTTGGAGCAGGTCGACATCCGGGTCATCGACGCCGTCTATGCGAATGAGGCGGAGAAGTTCGAGGGCCCGATTCGTCTCTCCGCCATCGAGCAGGGTCCGAACGATCTCGAGGCGGACGGTCTGCTTTTCGGTCATCCAACGCGGGACTTCCTCGACGCGTCGCCCCCCGCAGGCCGCCACTCCAAGCACTGCGAGGATGCTGAGGCGGGCGATCACCGGGAACTCAAGAGGCGATAGACGCGGATCATTGCCGGCCCGAGTAGCATCATGGCGAGAACGGGCAGCAGGAAGAGGATCATGATGACTGTGAGCTTGGGGGAGACCTTGGCCGCTTCTTCCTCGGCCTTCGCCATCCGCTTCTGGCGGGTCACGCTAGCGTGAACGCGCAGCGAACTCGCTACTGAAGTACCGAACCTCTCGGCCTGGGCGAGCATATTCACGAGGCTTCGGATCTCATCGAGACCGGTTCGCTGCTCGAGGTGCCGCAGCGCGTTCACGCGCGGTACGCCGGCGCTGATCTCGTTGTTGACCAGCTGAAACTCCTTCGCGAGCACGGGCGCTGCTTGCTCCATCTCTGCGGCGACTCGGCGAAAAGCCGCATCGAGCCCTAGCCCGGCTTCTACCGAGGAGACCAACAAATCGAGGGAGTCCGGGAAGGTCTTGAGGAGCTCGTCCTTCCGCTTGTTGACCAGATTCTGGACATACAGATATGGGCCCATGTAGCCGAGGAGCACCAAGAGGCCGCTGCCTCCGAGCATGTACGGGAGTTCCATACCTGAGGTGACGGGAAGCATGATGATGGGTATGCCGATTGCGAGTGCCAACCGAGTGAAGCTGAGGATCTCAAGAGCCTGCCGACGTTTGAAGCCCGCTTGCAGGAGCTTCCGTCGCATGATGCTGCGGTCTTCTTCGGAGCCGCCAGAGAACTTCTCGAGTAGTCCACCGTCTCCGTTGCTGTCGACGATGATGTTGGCCACTTCCTCCGGTCTGTGGTCTCCCTGGAGCTCACGCAGCCGGTCGGACGCAGTGCGGGTCGGGTTGAGCAGCAGGTAGACGCCATACACCGCCACGAGGCAGATGAGCACGATGAGTACGGCGAGCCCGGTGAATACGACATTCATGCTCATATCAAACCTCCACGTTCGAGGTTTCGTACATCAAGAACCCACCGAAGCTGTACATGCAGATCGCCAACACGATGATGCCATTCCCGATGATGTCGGTGGTCAGGGGAGAGAGGTAGTCGGGGTTCATGAAGAGCAAGACCAAGACGACGAAGATGGGCAAGCAGGCGAGAAGAATTGCCGTGAACTTGGCCTCGGAGGTCATGGCGCGGACCTTCGCCTCGAAGACGAATCGGCCCCGAATGGTGCTCGCGATATTGTTGAGGATCTCGATGAGGTTACCGCCGGTCTCGCGCTGAAGCAGCACGGAGGAGACGAACAATCGAAGATCGAAGACGCCCGGATTTCGGCTCAACATCTTTTCGAATGCTTCGCGGTAGTCGCGGCCAAAGCGGACTTCCTCGAACACGCGGCCGAACTCGGCTGCGACGGGCATCGGCATCTCTTCGGCGACCAACTTGAACGCGTCTGACAGACCCATTCCGGCCTGGAGGGAACGAGCCATCAGCTCGAGGGAGTCGGGAAGCTGCTGCACGAGCAACGCAGTCCGGGCGTTGGCCTGGTAGCGGAGCAAGACATAGGGGGCCGCCGCTAGCGGAAAGGCGAAGATCATTCCGATCATAGACTGCAGGAGCAGCCCGCCACCTACGAGACCGAGGCCGAAGGCGATGATCACCCGAGACGCGAAGTGGCCGACGGAGTATCCGGCTTCGGCTTGAATAATGAGCGCGCGGATATGAGCGCCCATCGTGCCAAGAGCGGAAGCGGCCATGTCGCCCTCTTCCTCATGGAAGAGACTCTCCATGTCCACCGCATCGTCGCCGGATTGGCCGAGGCGACGCTTGAGCTCTTCCTGCTTTTGTTCCTGACGCCCGACGTAGGCCCAATACAACCCCTGTCCGATGGCCAATACCGCCGTGAATACGACGGCGAGCAGGATGACTAGTACCCAATTTGGCACTTCAGACCTCCATTTCGAAGCGGAATAATTCGGCGGAGAGTCGAATCCCGTTGGATGCTAGCCTATGGGCGAAGCGTGGTCGGATGCCAGTTGCACGGAATCGGCCGCGAACCTTGCCATACTCGTCGATCGTACGCTGTTCGAAGACGAAGATGTCCTGAGTGGTGATGACTGGGCCTTCCATCCCGGTGACCTCGGTCAGGGACATGATGCGGCGGGAGCCATCGGTGAGGCGCTCCTGCTGGACGATGCAATCGAGAGCCCGTGCGATGGTCTCACGGATGGACTTGTCGCCCATATTGGGCATGCCGATGCCCACCATTGTCTCGAAGCGGGCCAGCGCATCCCGGGAGTTGTTGGCATGAACCGTAGCGAGCGAACCATCATGACCGGTGTTCATGGCGGTGAGCATATCAATGGCTTCACCGCCGCGAATCTCTCCCAGAATGATTCGGTCGGGCCGCATCCGCAAGCAGTTCTTGACCAACTCTCGCTGGGTGATCATTCCCTTGCCTTCGAGGTTGGCCGGACGGGTCTCTAGGCGGACCACATGGCTCTGCTGGAGCTGCAGCTCGGCGGAGTCCTCGATGGTGATGATGCGTTCTCCCTCAGGAATGAAGGAGGAGAGTACATTGAGCAAGGTGGTCTTGCCGGACCCGGTTCCGCCCGAGATGATGGTGTTCAGCGCGGAGCGAACCGCGCCTCGCAAGACCTCCATGATCGGGCGGGGGCACGACCCCAGCGCCACGAGGTCCTCGGCGGTGATGGGGATCGTTCCGAATCGCCGAATGGAGACCGCTGCGCCATCCAGCGCCAGCGGTGGAATGATCGCGTTGAAGCGGGACCCATCGGCCATACGAGCATCGACCATGGGATTCTGTTCGTCGACGCGACGACCCACGGCTGCGACGATGCGTTCGATGATCTGCAGCAGGTGCTTGTTGTCGTTGAACTGGACGTTGGTCTTGACCAGTCGACCCTTTCGTTCGACGAACACCACCTTCGGCCCGTTGATCATGATGTCGGACACCTCCGGATCGCGGAGCAAGGGCTCCAGCGGACCGAGGCCCAGGATGTTGTCGAGGATCTCGTCGACGAGACGCTCCCGCTCCATCCGATTCAGGGGAAGTTGGCGAGCGTCCACACGCTCGGTGAGTGTGCTACGCAGTCGAGCGGCCAGTTCTTCGCGCGGAGTGTTGCCCACCTGCTCGAAGTCAAGAGACTCGATCAGTTCGTTGTGGAGCTCCTTCTTGACGAGCTCGAAGTCAGCCTGGCCACCGGCTCCGCCGCCTTTGAAGCGCCCCTGCGCGCCTCGGACCCGATCGATTAGTCGTCCACCACCCATTCGTCACTCCGCCCTGATCACCCGAACAAACGGGAGAAGAAACCGCCGCTACCGCTACCGCTACCGCTACCGCCATCGTCATCGTCATCGTCGTCGCTGATGACGCCCTCGGTGAGGACAGCAACGAGCTCACCGATATCCCGAGAGGCGTCGCTCTTGCGATTCACTTCCCTGATCAGCTTACCTTCATTTACGGCCTGCTCGACGGTTCGAGGATCATCGGCCACGGTCGCTGCCACCGGAAGACCAAGGTTCTCCTTGATGTCTGCGAGAGAAACGAAAGCGTTCTTGTGGTGGCGATTCACCACGAGGCGAATGCGCTCCTTGGGGATTTCCATGGACTGGATGAGACGGATTCGCCGGAAAGCGTCTCGAACGGAGGTGACATCCGGAGTGGTGATGACCACCACGCTATCCGCGGCCTGGCATGCGAGCGAGACCGCGGCGTCCATGTGGGTGCCGCAGTCGACGAACACGTAGTGATAGGCTTTGGCGGCCGTGTTGAGGATAGCGTAGAGTTCCTCTGGGTCCGCTTCCCCGGACATCGAGATGTTCTCGGGGATGGGCAGCACATGGACCTTGGACTTGTGTACGGCGACTGACGCCGTGAGGGATCGCTCGTCGAGGCGGTCCGCCCGTGGCAGGAGATCGGCCAACGTGTCCCGAGGCTTGATGTCGAGCAGTGACGCGACATCACCCATTCCGAAGTCGAAGTCGATGCAGAGCACGGTGTGGATGGCAGCCAATTCGGTACAGAGATTGGTGGCAAGCACCGTTGTGCCCACGCCGCCTTTTGCACCCAGCATGGCGATGACAGTGCCCTTGTCTTCGTCTTCGTCGGAAGCGAAGGCCTGTTCCTTGACGACCTCTCGGAGGCGGCTCGCGTCTTGGGGCAGGACCACGCAGTCCTTGAAGCCCGCACGAACAGCCTGCAAAATGGCCTGAGCGTCTGAACGATCAGCGAGCGCGATGAGCGCCAAATTTGAGAATTCCCGAGCGAGAATCTGAGCGAGTTCGAGTGAAGCCTCCATCGCATCGGAGTACCCGACGATGACCACATCGGGCTTGTCGGCGCGGACCAACTCGATTGCGTCGCCGAACCCGATGGACTGATTCGGAAGCACCGCTTCTGCGGCCAGAGTCTCGCGGACCTGTCCCATCGCTTCGTTGTCGAGGCCTACGAGCAGGACGTTAGCCGCCCCGCCGGACCTTCCAAGATTCCTCACGTCAGATTCTCCAGACTCAGCGTTGCAGTCCGACCACGCCGGTGGGCTCCGCAGTGCGGGACCCCGGACGCATGGCCGAGCCAAGCAAGAAGAGTTCGATATCGCTGGGGTTGTTGTTCTCGGTGGTGCCGGGGGCGGGGGGCACCTCTCCGGCGGCCAAGGGCCGGACGAGACGCGGTGTGACGTAGAGCACGACCTCGGTCTCGGTTCGCTGGTGGCGTACCGCGCGGAACAGTGCGCCGACGATTGGCAGACGGCCCAAGCCGGGCAGACCCTTGCGGAAGAAGGTGCTGTCTTCGTTTAGAAGACCCGCGACGGCGAAGGTCTTGCCACTCTCGATACGGAGGTGGGTCGATGCCTTGCGGGTGATGAACCCTGGAACGCTGATACCCGCAATGGGCAAGGAGTTCGCATCGTCGATTTCCGAAATCTCGATGAGGAGGCGCACGTCGATGACATTGCCCGCCAAGACCGTCGGCACGAAGAGCAGCTTGACGCCATACTCCTTGAAGATGATCGAGATTTGGCCCTGTGAGCTGGGCTTGGGAATGGGAAGCTCGCCACCTGCGAGGAATTCTGCCTTCTGGCCTGACAGGCTGACCAAGACGGGCTGAGCGAGAATCTTCCCGATGCGGTATTCGTCGAGCAGCTGGGCGACTGCGACCAGGTTGATCGCGGACGCGATGGCGCCGACGCTCATCACGCTGGTAGAGCTCGCGGGGATACCGACGAAGCCTGAATTGTCGGTGACACCCGAGAGCTGGGGCTGGAAGAAGGCGCCGACATCCTGCTGGGTACCGGAGCTGAGGCCTGCACCCAGGGTTGGAGTTCCCCAGAGGAGGTTCAGGCCGATCTCGCGGACGGCGGAGCGGGAGACCTCAGCAAACAGAACCTCGAGCTGGACCTGATGATCGCCCCGTACCGACATGAGGTTGACGAACTCGGGATCGTAGATCTGCGCGACGAGCGCAACCTTCTCGAGTGTATCGAGGTCGTCTACGGCGCCGTCGACGACGATCCGCTCTTCGAGCGGGTAGATGCGCGGGGCTTCGCCCTCGACGATGGAGTCGACCCGACGGACGAGCTCAGAGAGGTCGCGGTGGACTGTGACCTCGTAGATCATCGGGGGCACGCCCGAGCCGAACTGCACGATCAGGTCGGTGGTGCCGATGGCAACGCCCTGAATCTGGAATTTTCGAGCGAGACCGAGGCTCTGCACGTTCGCCACAGTGGGGTCCGTGATGGCGATGGCGGTGGGGGTCTGTGGAGTTTCGAGCACGAAGGACTTTCCGAGCTCGATATCGAGCCAATCAGCTCGTTCCTCCTGTGCCCATGCCGGTGCGGCGACCAGCACCTGCATGCTGGAGAAAAGTAGCCCGGTCAGCAGTGCCAGGGAATGGCGCATCGGGAAATCCTCGTCGAGTGGTTGGAAGCATTTGGTGTGAAGCACCGCGTGCCGCCGCTCCTCGCTGGAGCGGGTCGGCGCGGAGGGTATCAGATTCGGTCAGTTGGGGATGACATCAATGTTGGATTTTTTGGTTCCCTTGATGATAATCAAGCTTCCATCCTCCTGTTCGGCAAGGCGCTCCTTGAATTCGCGCACCGTGATCCGGGTGCCATCTTCACCCGCCGTGCCGATGAGGTTGGTGTTCTTGGCCCCGTGAGTCTGTACGCTGGTGACGTCGATGTCGTTACGAAGCGTGAGAGTGACCGCGCCCTGCTGATGGGCGTAGGTGATCTTTTCGGCCTGATCGGGAGTGACGGCAATGGTGATGCTGGGCTTCGACCGCCTGCCGCTGTCCTTCTTCTTGCGCTGACCCTTCTTCCGGGTCGGGGCCTCCTTTGCGCCGAGGCGATTGTTGACGGCGAGCACGGTGACCGCCTGGAGCATGGTGACGGTCTGAAGAGCGTCCCCCTTCTCACCGATGGTGACGAGGATATCGACGTAGTTACCGGGGTTGAGAAAACCGGATACTGCCGAGCCACCCTGAAGATCCAAGGACACGGCGCGCATGCCGCGGGGCACGATGGCATTGAGGCCGCGACCGGCTTCCCGGTCAGCGAGTCTTTCCTTGCGGATGAACTCTTGGACGAGGATTCGCTCACGGGGGACCCGATTGACGGCCTCCTCCTTCATGGTGAGGGCCTCTGTGGGAATGAAGTCCGGTGGGAATTCCCGCTGCTCCAGGTCCGCGTCCTTGATGGTCTCACCCGGCCAGAGGGTCCGCTTGGCCACGACGACCAGTTTCTGCTCGTCAGGAGCCTGAGCTTCCGAGAGCTGGACCTGGAAATTTCGGATGACGGTGAAAATCACCAAGCTCGCGAGCGCTGCTGCGAACATGGATACGAGAAGGAATGCGGCGGCTTTGAGCCGCCCACCTGTCGAGGACTTGGCCATTACGCCTCCGTGAAAGGATCCCGGGCCACGGGCGAGTCTATCGCAGGGGTCGGCCGCGAGTCCACACCGAAGGCCTGCTATTTGTGAACGCTTGGAGCGGGTCGGGTCGAGCCTGGGGTAGAATGCGGGTTGGTTCGACCGATCTGGGGCGGTGTTCGCCCCGGGGAGTCAAAGCTCTTCAGGGTCTGGGGACCCTGCGTCGGTGAGCGCTCCCTACCTGATCCAAGACGTCGAGAGCCCGGCAGCGATGCTGCCGGGCTCTCTGAATCTCAGAGAACTGAGATCAGCCTTCCATCTCTTGGGCCACGGAGCTGAACGTGGTGCTCAGCGCGCCGCCCAAGGCGGTCAGCGCGCCGATGATGAACACGGAAACCAGCGCTGCGATGAGGCCGTACTCGATGGCGGTTGCGCCGTTCTCGTCAGTAAGAAAGTTCATAGGAAACTCCGGTGTTTTGAGGTTGGTAGATGGTGGGTGTGAACGCCCCGCGGGGTTCATGTCCCTCCCGCACATTCAGAATGTCATCGGACGGTGGATTTCGCAAGGGATGTTTGATGGAAAATTGTCATCGGACAGTAGTATATGGGCGATATATGCGGACTATGGGGCGACAAAGTTTTTTACGAAAATTCTTTTTCGGCGATCCCAGGGCAGCGCAGGCCCTCCTCGGAGACCAGATCCTGCCTGAGTCGGTGGCCAGCGAGCTCGGCCTGCCAGGGCGCGAGCACTTCATCCGGGTCCTCACCCATCGCGATCCGCTCGAGAGCGCGACTCGGGAGCACGAGCCGGGTGGACCAACGCTCGGTGGTGGCGTGGATGGTTGCCCAGGCGTTCAACCACGACAGGCGAGCGTCGGAGAGCGACCCTTTCTCGATGGTGCGGGGTTGCTCGTGTTTGGGGAGACTGGTGGCGATGGCGATGCGCTCCAGCAGGATATCGGCGTGTCGGGAGAGGGACGAGCGGGGAGCCCGACGGCCGGCGAGGAGCGCCTCATGGGTGGTGGGCCTTCGCTTGGCGAGGTCGAATAGGACCCGGTTGTTCAGGATGGATCCTGGCGGCTGATTGAGCTCGCGCGCGAGGCGCTCCCGCCAGGCGGCGAGATCTTGGAGCACGACGGCTCGCTCGGCCCTTAGGCCCTGGCGGCCCGGAAGGGAGAGCCAGGCCAGCTCGGGCGCGTTCTCGGTGAGCGCATCGGCTCGGGCGGATGTACAGGCGGCGAGCACAACCGACGCGCGGCCTCTGTCCTGGGCTTCGGCGTGCAGATTGTTCCAGAGCGCGTGGAGGTTGGCGACATCGTTCGCGGCGTAGCGGAGCTGGTCGGGGCTCAGGGGGCGCTTGGCCCAGTCCGACAGCGTCTGGCCCTTGTCGAGGGGTCGGTCGAGGCGATCTGCGCAGAGTCGGGCGAGCCCGTCGGGATAGGTTGGGGCGATCAGTCCGGCGCAGATCTGTGTGTCGAGGACCTGCTCGGGCACCGCGCCCAACGCGAGCTGAAGCAGCAACAGATCGACCCGTCCGGCGTGGAGGATCCAGGGGTGGCTGTTGAGGGGCCCGGCGACTTCTTCCAGCAGGCCCGGGATGTGGGGATCGATGAGATAGGCCGGCCCCTCTTCACCTCGGACCTGAATCAGGTGGAGGCGAGGGATGTACCGTTTCTCGGAGTGGAACTCCGTGTCGATCGCCAGATATCCGGGTGGAAGAACGAGTTCAGCGGGATCTTTGACGAGTATATGGGTCACTGAAGGGCCTGAACGCCGCGCCGCAGGAATGCTGGAAACTTGAAGCGACAGTTGGCACAGCTGGGCTGGCGGCGGTGGGAGTCGGGACGGGGATGGAGGCAGCGGACACAGGAATATCGCTCGAAGTGTGCTAGCGCGTCGTGGGTGAGGGTGGCGAGGCACCGGATGAACGAGGGGTCGAGCCCAAGCACGGGTGCACGCCCGAAGTGGGGAATTCCCATTCCATGGGCCTCCTCTGCGTACTCGATGTCGATCTCGTGCAGGGTCTCGATGTGTTCGCTCACAAAGGCCACCGGGACCAGCGTTATGCGCTCGACCCCCTCGGAGGCCAGGCGGCGCATCACATCGGGGGTGCTGGGTGAGAGCCACTTCACGGGGCCGACCCGGCTCTGCCAGCCCATCGACCAGGGACCCTTCCAGTCGAGCGTTCGGATGACCTGACGGGCGGTCTCACGGATCTGATCTGGGTAGGGGTCTGCACGACGAACGAAGCTCAAGGGGAGCCCGTGTGGGCTGAACAGCAGGTGGGTCGTACCCGTGCCTGGAGTGGCCTCCACTCCTTGCCGGATCGTGTTGGCGAGGGCCTCGAGGTAGAGCGGGTGATCGTAGTAGGCGCCGATCCAATGGACCGGCATCTCTGCGATTCCCAGGCGGTCCATGGCGGCGAACATGAAGGAGAACGCGGCCTGGGTGGTCGCGAAGCTGTAGTGGGGGAACATAGGGAGTGCGACGATGTGGTCGACTCCCTGATCGAGCAGATCGCGCAGCGCCTGCTCGGCGAAGGGCGGTGTGAACAGCATCGCGCTCGCGATGGGTATGTCGAGATCCAGCTCTGCGCGTAGGGCCTGGACCTGTGTGTGGTGGGTCGGCACCAGAGGGGACCACCCGATCTGTTCGTAGTTCGCTTCGACCAATGCGCGCCGTGACTGGGCGATTCGCGGGGCCGCCAAGCGATTCAGCCAGTCCGGAAACGGTAGGACATCTTCAAGCAGCAAGGTGAGGAAGGGGACCAGCTCCGCGGGGTTTTGGGGTCCACCGAAGTCGAGGACCATGATTCCTGGCTTGGAGGGCACTACAGGTTCTCCTGGAGCCACCAGCTATTTGCGGCGGCCTCACTACGAAGGATGGCGTTTCCACGGTCGAGCACGAGCGCGTATTGGGCCGAGTGGAGCAGCTCCAGATCCGTCAGCGCGTCGCCGGCCGCGAAGGTGGGGGCTCGGCCCTCTGTTGCGCCGAGCAGCGCCTCGACCTTGCCCTGCCGGTACGTGATCGGCTCGCGGGTAGGGGCCATGAAGTGCCCATCTGGCCCAGGTTCGCACCACATCCCGAGCACTCGGCTTGCTGGAATCCCGACGCGCTGTGCAGCGACGCCGATCACGACGGCGGGGGAAGCAGTGACCACCCACACCTCCCAGTCGTACCGCTGCATGAACCAGATGAGTTCCATGAATGCGGGCCGCAGCCGGAGGGTGCCCTTGGCCAGGTGGGCGTCGAGGATGGCGCGGGTATGGGCCCGGACCTCGAGCTCTGTCTTGCCGACCAACAGGGTCTCGACCAGCTTTGCGTACCCATCCCGGGTGTTGGCGGCGCAGTGGGCCTCGTACTCCGCGATCAGGTCGCGGGAGTCGGCTCGGTCGAGCTCTTCGAGGATCGTCTCTGACAGATCACCCTCGAGGATGGTGTTGTCGAAGTCGAATGCTGCCAGGCCCCCGGGATTGGCGACGACCATCGCCTCGAGCCCCGCGCGAACCTCGGGTGCCCAGGCTTCGACCAGAAATCCCGATGAAGGAGGGCGGCCGCCGCTGTTGTCATTCATCCCATCCACTCCTTGAGCTCGGCTTCGACCCGTTCTTGTTCGAGCACCAGCGCGTCTACCCTCTCTTGAAGGACGTCGCCGTGATGAACCAGCGCCTGGGACAGCTTGACCATCCACTCCAGCACACCCCCCGCTTCCGATCGGAGCCGTCTCCGGTGCCTTGGTTCGGGCTTATCGGGCAGCATCGGCTCGACCGGAAAAGCGATGCTCAGTCCCATTGTGTGGACCACGTCGACCAGCCCGACCAGCTGCGCGTGGGCCATCGACCCGGCCTTCCAGGCCACCCGTCCGTCCGGATCGTCAGTTCGTGAGGCCTCGACCAGCTCGGCCTGAAGCTGGGGATGGAAGGCCCCCAACATCTCCCGTACCGGGTTGATATGAGCGAGCTGGTTTTGTACCGGACCCAAGGCCTTGGACAGCTCCATTCGGCGGGTGGAGAGACCCTTCAGCTTGGCGACGACCTCGGACCACTCGGGCTTCTCGAGCTGGTGGGACTGCTTGTGCTGGAGGGTGTGCATCTCGGCTGCGATTTCTTCGAGCGTCGCAACCATCGGCTCGACGTGGTCGATCGCGAGCTGGACCTGCTGCTTGCGCGCATGGATTCGGGCGGCAGGGGTTCGGGCGCCGGCTCCGACGCGGTGGATCTCCGCCAGCTGGGGGATCAGCGTGGCGACTGTGTGGAGGATCTCCTCGGCCGGAAGCTCTGCGGGAACGGGAAGCTCTGCGGCGAGCTGGATCTCGATCACAGATAGGGCCACCATGGCCGAGTTGAGGTGAGAGAGCACGGCCGCGGCCTGTTGACCCGCGTCCAAGCGTTCCCGGAGCTCGGCGATCTCGTCACGGTACGGGATCTTCATCCGCTCTCCCCGAACATTTGCTCGTACATCCTGTAGTGCTCGCTGCTCATACCCAATCGCTCGTAGGTCGTCATCGCTGCGGCGTTCTCTGTCTCGACGTAGAGTCGGAGCCCGGCAGCCCCGGCGGCCTTGGCACGGCGGGCCGCTTCGGTGTGTAGTGCCGCATAGACGCCGCGTCGACGGTGCTGGGGCTCGATGTAGACCGACTGAATCCACCACACCTCGGCGTTGCGCCAGTCGCTCCATTCCCGGGTGAGCATCATCTGCCCAGCCGGCTGGCCCTTGCGGCTGGCGATGAGGTACTGAGCCCCGACCGTGCCCAACAGCGCTCGCCGGACCCCCGAGGCCAGGACCTCCGCATCGAGCTGGAAGTCCTCGGTCTCGTTCGCGAGCGCTTGGTTCCAGCGAACGATCCTCTCAGCATCCTCGACCCCGCCCGGCCGCACGAGGACGGCGTATTCCTGGCGTAGCTGGGCCTTGAGGACCTTGCCCAGCGCGTTGCGCGGCAGCTCGTCGACCCGGAACCATCGTCGTGGGAGCTTGTACGCGTTGAGCTGGCCGCGGACGACCTGGGACAGCGCATCGGGATCCCACGCTCTGCCAGGAACGACTGCTGCGCACACCCGCTCTCCGAGGTCGGGGTCGGGGATACCGAACACCGCGACCTCGGCAACGGCGGGATCGGCTGCGAGCACCGCCTCGATCTCGCGGGGGTAGACATTGAGCCCACCCGACAAGATCATATCGGTCATTCGCCCGGCAATGTGGAAGTAGCCATCCTCGTCGACCCAACCCAGATCACCCGTGTGCATCCACCCATCTCCGAGGGCCGCCCGGGTGGCTTCGGGACGACCGAGATAGCCGCGACACACGCTCTCGCCCTTGATTCGCACCTCACCGACCTCCCCAGCTGGGGTGGGCTCTCCGGCCAGATCCGTGATTCGTGCATGCACTCCGGGGAGCGGGAAGCCGACCGAGCCCGGTCGGCGCTCTCCGTCGTAGGGGTTCGAGAGCACGATTCCCACCTCGGTCATCCCGTAGCGCTCCAGGATGCGGTGCCCGAATGCCGTCTCGAAGGCCTTGTGATCGGCTGCTTGGAGGGGGGCTGATCCCGACGTGAACAGGCGCATTCTGGAGAGGTCGCGACCCCCTGGACCCGCGGCGATCAGGCGGGAGTAGTAGGTGGGGACCCCCATGAATACGGTGGATTCACACATCGTATCCAACGCCGCCTCGACCTCGAAGCGCCGCAGCCAGCGCGAGTGCGCCCCCGCATAGAGGGCTCCATGCTGGGCCACGAATAGGCCGTGGATGTGGAACAGCGGCAGAGCGTGGACCAATACATCGTCCGAGGACCACTGCCAGGCCTCGTGGAGCGAACGGATCGTGGCGAGGAGGTTGGCGTGGGAGATCTGAGCCCCCTTGGGGCGACCGGTCGTGCCCGAGGTGTAGCAGAGCACCGCCAGCTCGTCGGGCTCTACGGGGGCGACCTCGGCCCTGGGGCAGCTCTCGATCCGCCGACGCACCGCGGGATCGTCGACCAACAGCTTCGCTTCGCAGTCCGCGAGGAGCCCGCGAACCTCTGCGGCGGTGGCATTGGAGTGGATCGGCAGGGTCACGGCCCCGATGGCGAGGGCGCCGAGGTGGAGCTCCAGAAACACCTGCTCCTTCCCAAGGTGGAGTGCGACGATGTCCCCGCGCGACACGCCTTGTTCACGCAACCAGCTCCCGGCCCGCAGCGATCGATCGAGCAGCTCTCCGTAGCTCGTGACCCCGCTTTCGTAGGTGATCGCGGGCGCTCGGAGAGCCCATCGACCCGAGAGTGTGTGGAAAACCGACACCGAACCTCCGAGCGAAGCCTACCCGCAACGCTCCTCCGATGGCATCATGCGCCTCGTGAACCTGGTTCTACCCGAACGCTACGAGCTCGCGGCGGACCCCCTGCTGGGGCAGGGGGGCATGGGCACCGTCGTGCGTGCTCGGGATCGCGTGCTCGATCTCCCCGTCGCCATCAAGATCGTACGCCCAGAGCTCAGTGCCGATCCGCGCTTTCGCAAGCTCTTCGATCTCGAGGTGCGCATCTCGGCGCGCTTCACCCATCCCCACATCGTTCCCCTGCACGATCACGGGGAGCTCCCCGACGGCACTCCGTTTCTGGGCCTGGCGCTGGCGGATGCGGGTAGCTTCAAGACCCTCGGAGAGGAAGCGAGCATCGAGTGGGCGGACCTGCTCCGGCTGACCCTCGAGCTGTTGGGCGCCCTCAGTCATCTCCACGCTCGGGATGTGTTGCACCGGGATCTCAAGCCCGAGAATGTGCTCCTGTTCACCGGAGAGGATGGGCTGCGCCATGTGTGGCTGGCCGACCTGGGTCTGGCGAATGCCAGCCTGGCCTTGGCCAAGCGAAAGGGCCGCCGCGAGGGCACTCCGGGCTATATGTCCCCGGAGCAGTCCATGGGATTGCCCCGTGAATACGGCCCTCATACCGATATCTACTCCCTGGGCGCGCTGCTCTGGGAGCTCGTGACGGGGGAGCTGCCTTTCGAACGGCATCTCACTTCCGCCAGCGCGGATCTGCCCACCCTCGAGCCACGAGAAGGCCTTCTCGTCCCGGCAGATCTCTCCCTGGTGCTGAAGAACTGCCTCGATCCCGAGCCCCTGTCTCGGTACGATCTCGTCGCGGATCTTCGTACGGATCTGCTGGCCTTGGGGGAGCCCACCCATGGACGGGGCGACTTCGACGGCATGGAGGAGCGCGTCGGCACGGTTGCAGCGGACGCCGGTCGGGTGGGCACCAAGAGCAAGAGCACCTCCCAGCTGCTGATGTCCATGGGGGAGGTGCCCGAGAGTTCCCCCGAGCTCGATCCCTATGTCCCGGTCTGGAATCGCCCGCGTCCATCGGCTCCTCCAGAGATGGTGCCCGAGCAGACCGGCTTTGGCACACCGGCTCGAGGCTCGCTCCAGCTGTTCGCGATGCGCGAGCTGCCCCTGGTGGGGAGGGATGGGTACCGGCAGCAGCTCTGGGAGCACGCCCGGTCGGTCCATGAGGACCAGAAGTGCCGTGTCGTGTTGGTGGTCGGGGCCGCGGGTTCGGGCAAGACCCACCTGTGCGAGAGCGTCATCCGTTCCCTGGAAGAAGGTGGCTGGGCCGAGGCCGTAGCGCTCAACCACCAGAATCCACGGGGCGCCGAGGACGGCTACCCGGGGGCGGCCCGGGCTCTGCTCCGCCCATGGAAGGAGTCCCGCGTCTCCCTCGTGTCTCGCCTGCGGAGGCGGCTGGCGCGCGAACGCGGTGTCCTGGACGCAGCGGTGAAAGAAGAGGCCAATCTCCTCACGCGCTGGTGCGGGGTCATCGAGGAGGACGAGCCTGCTGTCCCGGTCGCACAGGGGCTCGGGCTTCGAGAGGTCTACCGACACCTCGAAGCGCGTACCTGGCGTGGCTTGTCGGTGATGCTCCTGGAGGACGCCCACTGGGCTCTCGACGAAGGAGAGGGGCTGTGGCTGGCCGAGTCCCTGTTGCGAGGCGTGTCCATCTGCGGAAACCTCACCCTGGTCACCCTCCGAAGCGAGGAGCTCGAGCGCAACCCCGCGTTGGCATCCCGGGTCGATTCCATGGTCGAGGACGGCGCGCTCCGCATCGATCTCGAGCCGCTGGACAAGGAAGGTACACGGGCGCTGCTTCACGAGTGCCTCTCCCTGGAGCCCGAGCTCGCCGAGCAGGTTGCACAGCGCTGTGAGGGCAACCCCCTCTTCGCCCGGCAGCTGTTGCTGGAGTGGGCCGACCGCGACTGGCTCGTCCCCAAGGGACGCGACTTCATCGTGCGCGAAGGCGTGGACACCTCCGAGGTCCTGCCGACCGATGCGGGGGCGCTGCTCCAGGCCCGCGTCGAGGGCTTGGCCGAGGCATCGGGTAGCTATCGACGGTTCCGCGACACCGTGCATATGGCGGCGATGGCCGGGCTCGATGCTCCGATCGAGCTCGTGGCTTCTCTCGCAGGGGAGGGGCTCGAGGAATACCTGCTCGGCAGCGGGCTGTGGGTCGAGCGCGAGGGTCGGTTGCGGTTCAGCTCCAACCTCCTGCACCAGGCGGTTCGGGAACAGGCCGAGGGGCGCCGCGACGCCCAGTATCTGCATCGAAGATTGGGGCGCGCCTGGCTGCGGGTCGCCCAAGAGCTCGGAGAGCCGGCGGACCTGGATGTCGGCCGCCACGCCATGGCCGGTCGCGACTACGCCATCGCCATCGAGCACCTGCTGGCTTCTTGTGCGGACAGCTTCCGGGTGCGCGACACCCACGAGCTGGTCGAGGCCAGTGGGCTCGCCGTCGAGGCCACCTATCGGGCGCCGGCTATCGCCAATCACGCCGGCTGGGCGGCGCTGTGGAGGGGGCGCGGCTTCCAGATGTGCGGCGCGGTCGAGAGCGCGGCGGAGTTCTATCGCAAGGCGCGGGAGCATATGCTGGGCTCGGATGATCTCCAGGGTGCAGCCCATGCCCAGGTCGGGCTGGCCTGGGCGCTGCTCCAAATGGGCCAGCTCGACGAGTGCGATGCGATGTATGGAGAGGCTCTGGGCACCGCACGGGATGCGGGCGACACCCGGCTCGAGGTCGAGGTCGTTCAGGGGCGTGCCTGGCTCGAGCTGCAGAAGCGCAACTTCGACGGCGCGGAGATCTTGTTCACCCGCGCGAGCAACACCTGGCGGAAACTCGGAGAGGAACGGGGCATGGGCGAGGCGCTGCGCGGGCTCGCCTTCGTATCGCTGCGGCGCGGGGAGTTCGACGACGCCGACGAGATCTACGACGAAGCCGTCGAGGCCTTCCAGTCCGGCGACGATCTGGTGGGCACAGCGTGGTGCCTGGTGGGCAAGGGCATCGTGCATCGGCAGCGCTGCGAGTTCGACGAGGCCGATGCCGAGATCGCCAAGGCGCTCTCCATCGCCGAGGAGCTCGGCGCAACGGATATCGTGATGGAGGCCCGCTATCGCCACGCCGATGTGCTTCGGCGTCGCGGTGAGTACGACGAGGCCAGCAAGATCTACACCGAGCACGCCCGCTGGGCCGAGCTCCACAAGAAGCGCGAGGCCGCGATCTTCGCCGAGCTGGGCCTGGCCATGGTCGCCTTGCATCGAGGCGATATGGCAGATCTCTACGAGCGCACCAACGCGGTCAGCCGCAACCTCGCGGGGATGCCGGCGCACTGGTTGTGGGCCACCTATCGCCTGGTGGTGGCGGCGATGCTGGCCCACCGTGGCGACGAGAAGCAGACCTATACCTGGATCTGGTCGGCCTCTGAGCTCGGCATCTCCGATGTGGTCGACGAGGACATCGCCTATCTGCTGGTCGACATCACCGCGATCGCAGTACGCAGCGACTGGCGCAACGTGGTCCGGGTCGCGGGCAAGCACGCCCATCATCAGCTAGAGCGACTCGGAGATCCCGAGGGGGCCACGTTCGTGAAGAGCCAGATGGACCAGGTGCTGCTCGCCCGATGATCGCTGTCCTGGCCTTGCTGGGATGCGCCGCACCGGTCGATTCGGCGCCCCCTGCATTCGTTCGCGGCGGGCTCGTCACCGAGTCCGGAGAGGGCCGTGTGCTCTCCGATGGGCGCCACTTCCAGGCACAACAGTGGTCTCCAGGTCAGGTGGTAGCGGGGGCCTCCGCGCCTCGCATGGCCGAGTGCGTCACCCTCGCCCAGGTACCGCTGGGCGACCTCAGCCAGCTCGTCGCCCGGGGAATCGCCGCTCCCGACACCGCGCTGGCCTTCAGCCCGGACGGCAACCGGCTCGCCATCGGCACCTATCTCGGCGAGATCCTGGTGGTCGATGGCTGGACCGGCGAGGTTCAGGCGCGCCGTCAGGTCGCCGAGTCCGCGATCAAGCGGGTGGCCTGGAGCCCCGATGGAGCCGAGCTCTACGCGGCCGAGCAGTCTGTCGATGCCTATCTACGCGCCCTCGATCCGGGCAGCCTCGAAGATCGCGCGCGGTTCCGGATGGCCGATGCGCTCGACAGCTCAGCTCCTCCCGGCCCAGACGATGTGTACGGGCTGTACACCTTGCCCGGGGCTTATGGGCTGCGGGTCCAGTCCGATGGCAGCCTGATTCTGCTCGGCGCCCATGGCTGGAACAGCGCCCAGGGCCGCCGCAACCGCTCCCAGGTCTGGCGCCTGGCCCGGGTCGGGTCGGGCTTCGAGGTCCGTGCGCGTTGGCCCGCAGAGCCCGCCGATGCCACCTTCCTCGCCCTCGCGGCCGATGCCTCCCGGGTCGCCGTAGCCATCAGCCGGTCGTCCTCAGGGCCCGCCGACCCGGACATCCCGGTGGGCGGAGTCGCGGTCCTGAACACCGCAGATCTCGCCCTCAGCGACCGCCTGGTGCCCCAGCCCCTCACCCCGTGGTTCGACCGGGCTTTTGTGTGGGAGAGCATCGGGCTCGGTCCGAATCGCATCACCCTCGGGCTGGGCGATGGGCGGGTGTGGCGGCGCGATCAGGTGCGCGAGCTGGGCACCCCGATCCTCGCTGGGGACGTGCCCATCGCGGCTACCATCGGCTACCTCGTGGACACCGATGCGGCCGTGTATGTGCTCACCAGCGGCACCTCCATTCCGTACAGCGCCAGCCGGCCCGAGCTCCAGCCACCCGAGCCCCACCCGGTCGAGGACACCGTGTTCGCTCTCGACCCCGCCACTCTGCAGACCGAGTGGACCTGGCGGGGCGAAGAGTCGGTCCAGGGGCTCACCGTGCGCGAGCCCTGGGTCGTGGTGGGCACCGGTCCCAAGCCCGGAGACGAACGCAGCGACCGGCACGGGGTCCTGGTGTTCGATCAGAACCGGAAGGGCAGCGGTGCCCAGCGCCTCGCCGCTTCCTGCACGACTGGGCAGCCGGTGTTCTTCCGTACCGCCGTCGCCAGCGATGGGCGCCTGGCCGTGGTCTCCTTCCCGGAAAAACGGGGTGAATCTGTGCGTGGGGAATACCGGGTCACCCTGTTCCTATGATCCCGCTCCTCTTCGCCTGCGCCCCCGAGCTCCTCGAGCTGACCGTCGAACGCGACGCCAGCGGGGTCTCCGTGCGTGCGTCGGTCCCGATGGAGCGGGTAGAGCTCCGGGACTCCACCGGTGCGCTGCTCATCGCCCAGCAGATCCGCCCTGCATCCGGCGTCACCTCGCTGCGGACCCCGCTCGAGCCCGGGGAGTACGAGGTCCGGGCTCTCTCGGCGGATCAGGCTGCGCTCGCCACGCTCTCCGTGGCGGATCGGGGCCCATTCGAGCTGCGAATCGAGGCGCCCCTGGGCCAGGATGAGCTGGGGATCGGCGAAGCCATCGAGGTGCCCGTGGGCAGCACGGTGCGCGTCGGGCTGGTGGTCACCGCTCGGAGCGAGCTCGATCTGTCGTGGATGCTTCAGGGCTCCGGTTCTCGCCACCTCGTACCCGGCGAACGACTCGTGCTCACCGCAGATCTCGGCTCTGAACCGGTCCGCGGACGCGTGTGGACCGACGGCTTCTCGGTGCCCGTCGCGCTCGATCCCGAGCCCATCTCCATTCAGGCCGTGCGAGAGCGGCTCTCCGTGGTGGGGCTCAGCGTGCCCGCCCATGCCGATGGCACCGTCGATCGGACCGTACCCGCCGGGAGAATTCAGCTCGCCGCCCCCTGGTGGGATGCGCTGCTCGACCGACTCCAGCTCGGGTTCCGCCCTCGGGATGACCAGGCGCCGCGCACCTATATGGCCGTCCAGATCGCCAACCGCGGCGACCGTCCGGTGAACACTGTCCTCTCGGGGCGTGTGGTCCTCGGAGAGCGGATTCACCCGGCCTTTCGACCCCGGCTGCGGGACTCGGTCGACCTCGAGCGGGTCCGGAGGCTGGTTCGAATCCCCCCGGGCCAGACCATCGCGGCCGCCCTGCCCATCTACCTCGATCGCTCCGCCATCCCCGGACCGGTCGAGGTCGAGGTCGAGGTCGAGCTCCGCACCATCGGCAGCTCTGCGGTGCTGCATCAGCTCCGGGTCCCCCTGGTCGTCCAGCGCGGAACTCCCTGGGCGAGCGCCGGTCTGTTGGCGGGCCTGGTGGGAATGATCCTCGGGTGGATCGGCATCGCCGCGGGGCTCAAGCGCTGGCTGGGGCGCTCTACTGGCGAGCTCACCACCATCGCGGTCTTCGGCAGCCTCTCTTTCACCGTGGGGGCCGCCACTCAGCTCGTCGGGCTCGGCCTCTCCAGCGTGTTGGGCCCCTTCGCCCCCTTCGCCCTCGGACTCGCAGACGATGCGCTCCGGATGTCCCTGCTCGGAGCGCTCCTCGCATTGGTCCCACGGGTCGGGGTGTTCGGCCTCGCCACCCTCGTCGGGTGGCTGATGCGCGCCCTCGCTCTCGGGTCGGTCCACCCCGTCGACGCGCTCTACCTCGGCAACACGATCTTCCTCACCGAGCTCGCCCTGTGGGGCTTCGGCGTCACCCGAGTCGAGGGGTGGATGGAGGGCGCAGACCTCGTCGCCTGGGCCCGCCTCGCCGGGGGATTGGCCCTGCCGAATGCCGCCGCGACCGGGCTCGCCCTCGCCGTCTCCGTCGTGCTCTACCGGCTCTACTACGCGAGCTGGTATGTGCTCGCGACCATCGCCATCCCGGGGCTGCTCTACGCCGCCATCGGCTGTGCCGTGGCCATCCCCTTCGCCCGCTCGCTCCGGAGGGTCGGGTGAGCCTGGAGGCCCGGGGATTGTCCTGGAGCTGGGCGGATGGCACGCCCGCACTCCATGGTGTGGATCTCAGCCTCAGACCTGGTGAGAAGCTGCTCCTCACCGGGCCATCTGGCTGCGGCAAGAGCACCTTCATCCGGCTCGCAGCGGGGCTGCTCCAGAACCATGGCATGGGGCGAGCTACCGGTGAACTACGCGTTTCAGGGTCGGATCCCAGTCGGTGGACGGGAGAGGAGCGCGCCCGGACCGTAGGGGTGGTCTTCCAGCAGCCGGTGGACCAGCTCGTTGCGGGGACGGTGCGGGATGAGCTGTGCTTTTCTCCCGTGTCCATTGGGCTGTCCGTGGATTCCCACGCGCTACTGGAGGGGGTCGGCCTCGGGGTGGGAGGGGAGCACTCCCCCCACGCGCTATCGGGGGGGCAGCAGCAGCGGCTCGTGGTCGCGGCCGGCCTGGCGAGCGGGGCTCGGGTATTGCTCCTCGATGAGCCCCTGGCCCATCTCGACCCGGTGGGGGCGCGGGAGTTGTTGGCCACCCTCGACCGGCTCGCCCAGGCCGGGGCGGCGGTGCTCCTGGTCGAACACCGGCTGGAGAGAGCGCTTCAGTGGGCCGATCGGGTGGTGATCCTCCGGGAGGGGCGCAAGATCTTCGACGGAGTTCAGCCCCCGGCGGAGCTGCTCGAGGGGGACGGGCTGCAGGTGCCTCCGCTGGTGCGCATCGGCGCGCTGGACCGGCTGAAGGGTCCGGTGGAGACGGAGGTCTTCGACCGGGGAGAGCGGCTCTTCGAGCACCCGGCCGGGGCTCTCTTTCGGGGAGAGAGGGTGCTGTGTGAGCTCCCTCCGCTCGCGGTCCATCGGGGGGACCGGATCGCCGTGGTCGGTCCCAACGGGATCGGAAAATCCACACTACTGGAAGCCCTGGCGGCTCATCCGGACACGGTCCATGTGCCCCAGGATCCGGACCTGTCGCTATTCTGTCCGACGGTGGCTGCGGAGCTGGCCTATGGTCCGGTCGAGCGGGGCATGGAGGCGGCGGTCGAGCTCGAGCAGTTCGAGCTTGGCGGGCTGGAGGCGCGCTCCCCTCATGGGCTGTCCCGGGGTCAGCGGCTCCGGCTCGCGGTGGCGGCATCGGTGGCGGTCCGGCCCCAGGTCCTGCTCCTCGACGAGCCCACCGCGGGGCAGCACCTCGACGCGGTGAACCAGACCCTGGCGGCGGCGAGCGCGGTGGTGCAGGGGGCGCTGATCTTCGCCACCCATGATGTGGAGCTCGCGCTGCGCTGGGCGAATCGGGTGTGGGTGCTCGGTCCAGACGGCTTGGTCGTGGATGGTGCCCCCCACGAGGCGCTCTTGCACGGGCCGCTTCCGCCACTCCAGCGCGAACAGGCCCGGCGCGGTTGGCCCCTGGCCGATGTCGAGTCCCAGCTTCGCTCCACGGGCAAGGGTCCGGTAGGAGAGCCGCGGGAGGAGGTCCTGATCGGGGCGCGGACCGAGGGGGAGAGGCCGGCGCGCTCCCAGCCCTGGCTGGGTCCGCTGGGCGGCTTCTCGGTAGTGCTCGGCGTGGGGATGCTGGCCATCCTCCTCGATGGAGCCATCCTGCTGGGGGGCTTGGCAATGCTCTGTGCGGGGGCGTTGCTCAGTCGGCCGATGCCCCGCCGGACCCGCCTCCAGATCGGCTTGGGCATCGCGGTGCTCGTGTGGACGACGATGCTCTCCCAGGGCTTGTTCTACGGGGATCGGCCGCGCACAGCGGTCTTCCAGCTCGGTCCGGTGTCGCTGTGGTGGGAGGGGCTGGGCTGGGGAGCGGTGCAGAGCGCCCGGCTGATCGCGGTGAGCAGCGCAGGCCTGGCCCTGGCGATGAGCTACGGCCCGGACCGCCTGCTCGGGGTGCTGCGCACGGTTCGGGTGCCCGGTGGGCTCGCCTTTCTGGCCGTCACCGCGCTGCGCTTTGTCCCCGTGGTCGCTTCGGAGTGGCGGGTGGTTCGCGAGGCTCGAGCCCGTCGCGGCCGTCCCCTCAGCCGCCGGGGGCCGATTGCTTGGGTCGCAGCGGAGGTGCTGATGCTCCGTCCTCTGGTGGTTCGGGCGCTCCGCCGGGCCCGGGTCCTGGCCGAGAGTCTCGACAGCCGGGGCTTCGATGTGCGCCATAGTCACGGCGCGGTGGAGGTGTGGCGGCTCCAGGACCGCGTCGTAGCCGTGGGTCTTGGGGGTACGGTGGGCTCGGTCGCCGCCGCCCAGGGGGTCTACGCTCTGTACCTGTGGGAGCTGTATCGGCACCCCGGCCTGGCGGGCTTCTATGCGTGGGTGCGGGCATGGTTGTGATGCTCGCGGCGGCCTGGGCCGAGCCCCCCGAAGCCGAGGTCGTGGTGGTACAAGCCCCGAATCTCTCCCTGGAGTCCGCTACGCCCGCCTCGGTGACGGTGATCGAGATCGACGAGCGCATTCCCGAGGGCGCGGATCTGGCGGCGGTGGTGGGCTCGGCGAGCGGGGTAGCGGTGAGTCGGCTCGGTGGGCTCGGCGATTTTGCAAGTGTCTCCATTCGTGGCTCCACCGGGCGCCAGGTGACGGTCTACCTGGACGGAGTGCCGCTCAATCCCGATGGCATCGGCTCCATCGACCTCTCGGATCTGCCGATGCGCTCCTTCGAGCGGGTGGAGGTGTGGCGGGGGAATGCCCCGGTGGGGTTGGGAGGGACCTCGATGGGCGGAGCGGTGCAGCTCGTGACCTCCGAGGAACCGGCGACGAGCTTTGCGGTGACGGCGGGGAGCTGGACCACGGCGCGACTGCGGGGCCTGGTGTCGCGGCCGACCTCCTTTGGCGATGTGTGGGTCTCGGGCCAGTACCTGTCGACCCTGGGCCGGTATCCCTACTTCGACGATCGGGGGACGCGCTTCGAGCCGGGGGATGACTCAGAGCAGCTCCGGGAGAACAATGACACCCGCGTGGGCTCGGGCAACCTGCGGCTCCGGGTCGAAGGAGACCGGTGGAGGTTGAGCTTTCTCGACTCCCTGCTGGCTCGGGAGGAGGGGGTGCCGGGCTTCATCGGGGCGCCGACCGAGCGGGTTCGGTACAGCGCGGTGCGCAATCTCGGCGTGGTCCAGCTCGACACCGAGGGTGCCGTGCCGCTCCGGGTGCGGCTCCATGGGCGACGCCGGGTGGAGAGGCTGCTCGATCCAGCGCTGGAGCTGGGTACGGGCGACTCGACCACCCGAATCAGCTCGCTGGGGGCAGATATTCAGGGGAGCTGGGCGCCCACCTCCTGGGCCAAGCTCGACTCCATGGGCTCGGTCGCGGTGGATGTGTTCGGCGCCGAGGCCTCGCGGGTGGTGGGGCGTGCCCATCTCGGGGGCTCGCTGTGGGCGATGGACCACCGGCTGGTCGCGGTCCCCGTGCTCAGCGCGGTGGGGCTGCGCAGCAAGGGAGTGGGAGATGCGGCCAAGGGGGCGGTGCTTCCCCGACTGGGGCTGATGTGGCGGCTGTCCGAGCGCGTGCAGCTGCGGGCCAATGCGGGGCGATATTTCCGTCCGCCCGATCCCACCGAGCTGTTCGGCAACCGCGGGGCGCTGGCGGGGCGTCCGGATCTGCGCTCGGAGAGTGGCACCCAGCTCGATCTGGGGCTGCGGGTGGAGGCCGATGCTGCGACGGTCGTGCTCGGCGGCTTCCAGGCCCAGTCCACGGATCTGATCGTCTATGTGCAGAACGCTCAGCAGGTCGCCGTCCCCACCAACCTGGGCCGCACGGTGACTCGGGGTCTGGAGGGGGTGCTCACGATTCACGGGTTTTCGTGGCTGGACTGGCAGACCAACGGGACCCTGACCCAGTCCCTGAACCTGGAGGCCCCCTTTGTAGGCAACTCCATCCCGCGCATCCCGCTGCTCCAGATCGATCAGCGCACGGCGGTGCTGTGGAGGGGAGCGCGCTTCGGCCACAGCTTCAGCTTCACCAGCGGCACCTTCACCGACGCCCCGAACTTCAACCAGCTCGCGCCGCGTCCGCTGCATGGGCTCTTTGCGCGGCTCCCCATCGGTGGAGAGGCGTCGGTGGACTTCGACATCCTCAACCTGTTCGATCTGCGAACCCAGCGCGTCCCGGCCAACCCCCTCGACCCCGATAGTCCGGCCGTGTCGACGGCGATCGCGGACTTCGTGGGATACCCGCTGCCGGGGCGCACTCTGCTCCTCACCCTGCGCTTCGATGAGGCCCGATGATCGCTCTACTGCTCCTCGCCTGCCGCCCGGAGCCCTCCTGTGAGCCACCTGATGTCTCCAGCGAAGAGGCGGTATTCGCGGCCATCCTCTCGGACTTCAACGTGGGTGGACTGGCTCTGGGAAACCGCGATGGTGCCCTCTCCGAGCCGATCTTCGCGACTTCGGGGGATACGCTGGTGCGGGTAGTGGATGGGGTCATCTACCTGCTCGAGCGCGGCACGGTGGATGCGCTCACCGCCATCGATCCGAGCGCGCCGACGGTCCCGCTGTGGCAGCTCGCATTGCCGGAGGGCGCCAATGGACACGATCTGGTCGGCTTCGAGGGCCGGCTATGGGTGCCCTGCTTCGGCCTACCCGAGGTGCTGGTCATCGATCCCGCGAACGGCAGCCTCGATCAGCGCATCGATCTGGGCTCTTTCGCGGAGTCAGCGGACGGAAACCCCGAGCTGGACGGGGCGGTGGTGGCCGATGGTCGGCTTTGGGTCGCGGCCCAGCTCCTCACCGATGACCCCGAGCTTCCCGGAGTGCTCTACGAGAGCGAGGGCGGCCTGCTGATCGAGCTCGACGGGTCGGGTGCTGTGGAGCGGACCATCGAGGTCGGCCCCAACCCCCGGCTGTCGGGCGGACCGGGCGCGGTGCTCGTCTCCACCGGCCTATTCGTATTCCCCGGGGCGAGCCCGGATCGGGCCACAGATGGCGAGGTGCGACGCTTCGACCCCACCACAGGCGGGCTCTCCGAGCCGCTATTCACCGAGACCGGCGAAGATGTGTTCAGTGCGGTGGTGATGGGGCCATCGGCGCTTTTGCTCACCGTCGACGAGGACTCCACCAGCCGGATCTCCTGCGTCGATCTGGGGACGGGAGAGGTGCGGACCTGGCCCGAGACCATCGGCTGGGCGCTATCCGCGGCCGATCTCGGGGGCTACGCGGTGGTCGGCTCCCGACGCCTCCCCACCGGCGAGGAGGCGACCTCCTTCCGCTTCGACCCGATCCGCTGCGAGCGAATCGGCGAGCCGATGTGCGTCTCTCTCGACCCCTACGACCTCGCCGCTCTGTAGGCTACGTTATGGGGGGCCGGACGTGTGGAGGCGCAGATGACTCGATGGATTCCAATGCTGGTGGTGGCGGCCGGTTGCTCGGGAGCGGCTCCTCAGGAGTTTCGCGGCGAGGATATGGAGGACTACTTCCCCTTCGCCGAGAACCTCAGCTGCGAGTGGCAGTTCGTCAACGAAGACGACGGCGTGTCCTACAAGCTCATCGCACGCATCGAGAACGAAGAATTCGTCAATGATATCCGCCAGTTCACGGTCGAGTACACCAAGGACTGCGTGGGCGAGGACCCCACCTGTGTAGAGGGCGACTTCGTACGCTCGATGACCTGGTCCCTCCAGGGTAACCAGGGAATTCACCTGCACAAGGTCGAGACGGCCGCGCAGGGCGAGACGGTCTTCGAGCCCAGCCTGCGCTTCCTCGACAAGTACATGAAGCGCGGCGATCAGACCGTGGCGGATGCGGGGGGCAACACCTACACCACCACCCTCGAGGAGTTCGGGGCCTGTCCGGTGCTGCTCGACTGGGATCAGTGCGCCAAGCTGGTGGTGGAGTCCTCGGGCGGACCCGACTCGGTCACGGGCACCTACTGGGTGATCAACGACTTCAACATCGTCGCTATGAACTGGGACGAGGACCCGCTGTCAACCTGGCAGCTCTCCACCCATCTCACCATCGAATAGGGGCACGGGTCGGGTGTAGTAGCCTGCAGCCGGGAGACCCAGGGAGCCCACGATGATGATCCTTCTCGCGCTTCTCGCGGGCTGTGTGCACGACGTGAACCTCAGCGTGCTTCAGCCAGCAGATGTGACCCTTCCAGCGGATATCGACGCCATCGCGGTGCTCAATCGCTCCCGGCCCAAGAACTTCGGGCAGGGGGTGCTGGACACCATCGAGGGGGCGCTCACCGGCGAAGCCATCGGCATGGACCGGGAGGGCTCGCGCGCCGCTGTGTTCGGGGTGGTCGACGTGCTGCGCGACAGCCCCCGCTACGACGCGATCATTCCGCTGGTCGATCAGTCCCGGTTCCCATCCGACATCTTCGACCGGCCCCTCACCCGGCCCCAGGTCCGAGAGATCTGTCGCCAGAACGGCTGTGATGCGCTCATCGCCCTCGACGCCTTCGACTCGGACACGGTGGTCAGCTTCGATACCCACACCGAGACCGAGACCGATAGCCAGGGCCGCGAGATCAATATGCTGGTCTACGATGCGTACCGCGAGACCAATGTGGTCAGCTCCTGGCGCCTCTACCATGGCAAGTCGGGCAAGGTACTCGATGAGGTCCGCGACTACCGGGCGGGACGCTCCTGGTCTGCATCGGGTCGTACCCAGCGCCTGGCAGAGTCCGCCCTCGCCAACCCCTGGGACACGGCACGCATCGTCGGCACGGACTCGGGCCGGGTGTACGGGGCCCGAATCGCGCCTACCTATGTGCTGATCTCACGCACCTACTATGGCAGTGGCGACCCTCGGCTGAAGGAAGCCCGGCGCTACGTCCGCGCAGACGACTGGGTGGGTGCTCAGCGGATCTGGGAGGGAATGGTCGACGATAGCGATCGAAAGATCCGCGGCAAGGCGCTGTACAATCTAGCCCTCGCTCACGAGGTGAATGGCCAGCTCTTCCAGGCTCGCAAGCTGGCAAAGAAAGCTGCGGTAGCTCTGTCGAACGGGCGTTCACGCGGCTATGTCGCCAAGCTCGACTGGCGCATCCAGGATCAGCGTCGCCTGGACCAACAGATGAGCCAGGAGCCCGCTCCCCAGCCCCGTGGCACCCGTCCCGCCCAACCGTCCCAGGGCGATGCTCCGCTCGCGGTCCCGGCAGACGAGCCGGCATCGGCGCCGCGCACGCGCCCCCAGCCACGGCCCCCGATGGAGCGCCCCCGATGACCGTCGCTCGCGCTCTTCGAGAGCGCCTCGGCGAGCACGCGGACGCTGCCATCGCAGAGGTCGCCCGCTGGTCCACCTCCCCGGAGACCTCGCGCTGGCACGCGCTATTGGCCCGAATGACGGAGCTCGGGCTCTACGACGAGCTCGCCGATGCCTTCTCTCAGGTGCTGCCCTTTGGCACGGGGGGGCGCCGAGGCGCCGTGGGTGTGGGGCCCAATCGTTTCAACCCGTGGACCCTGGGAACCTCGGTCGAGGGTCATGTGCGCTTCCTGCGCTCGCGCTATCCCAAGGCCCCGATCGAGGTCGTGCTCACCTACGATGTGCGGCGCTTCGAGGATGCCCGGGGTCGCTATCCCACCGGGGTCCCCAGCCCTCTGGATGGCATGACCAGTCGCAGCCTGGCAGAGCTGGCGGCCCGTATCTATGCGGCTCATGGCATCACCGTGTGGGTCCAGCCCCGTGCCGACCGGGTGTTCTACGCCACACCGGAGCTGTCCTTCCTCATCCGCCGGCTCGGTGCCCAGGGCGGGCTGAATATCAGCGCCTCCCACAATCCTCCAGATGACAATGGGGGGAAGTTCTACGACGAGCATGGCGGTCAGCTCATCGCCCCAGAGGATCAGGAGCTGCTCGACGCGGTAGCGCAGATCCACTCCTACACCGCACTCCCGTGGGAAGAATCGAAGCCCCGGCTTCGCTGGCTCACGCCGGATCATCACCGCTCCTATGTGCATTCCGTGGCGTCGGAGTGCCCCGCGCTGTCTTCGCCCGTGCCGGTCGCCTACACCGCACTCCACGGGGCCGGGCGCGTCCACGAGATCCTGGCGGCGGCGGGCTTCCCGGTCACTCGGATCGATACACAGATGCGCCCAGACGGTGCCTTTCCTACGGTGCCTGGCGCGGTGGCGAATCCGGAGAGGCCGGAGGTCTTCGAGCACGGCCTGGCCCAGCTCAGCGACGAGGTCCTGCTCTTTGCCACGGATCCGGACGCCGACCGGATCGGCGCGATGGCCAAGCATCACGACAGCTGGGTATTCCTGGATGGCAACCAGATAGCCGCGCTGGTGGTCGATGCGGTGCTCCAGCGCTGGACCCACGAGCAACGGCCGCTCATCGTCAAGACCGAGGTCACCTCCCGGCTGGTGTCCCGCGTGGCCCGCTCCCACGATGCCGAGCTCCGCGAAGATCTGCTGGTGGGCTTCAAGTACATCGCTGCGCTGATGAACAGCCTCGGCGAGCAGGGGCCACGGTTCGCGCTAGGGGCCGAGGAGTCCCACGGCTTGCTCGCCTCGGACACCATGCGAGACAAGGACGCGGGTGGCGGCGCGATGTGGTTGGCCGTGGCTGCAGCCGATGCTGCAGCCGAGAGCCGGACCCTGGTCGATGTGCTCCATGAGTTCGATGTAGTGTTTGGTCCGGTCCGCAACACCCAGGTGCGCAAGACCTTCGAGGGGGTCGAGGGCCGCGCCGCGATGGCGGAGTTCCTGCAGGGGCTCCGCGATTCCCCGCCAACCTCATTGGGAGGGCGCGAGGTCTGCCGCTTTGCGGATCACCGCGATGCCGCTGGTGTACACGGTCCCATCCGGTCTGCATCCGATCACGCGGCTCGCAATATGCTGGTGTTCGAGCTCGCGAGTAGGCAGGGCGATGATGGCGCACGGGTGGTGTTCCGCCCGAGCGGGACTGAGCCCAAGCTCAAGCTCTATGTCGAGGTCGCAGGTCCACCGGGCTACTCGGCCGATCGCATCGATACCAGCCTGGACGAGCTGAAGCGCGCGGTTGGGGCTCTAATGTGCCCGGTCGCGCCGACGCCGACGCCGCATGAGCGGGAGTGCGAAGAATAGCAGGAAGCCCGGGGCCGCGGCGGCCTGGCCGCGAGAGAAGCGGTACTGGGCGTTCTGGGCGACGCAGCTGAAGCAGTCGCTTCCGCCTCCACCGCCGGAGTCGCCCTGAGCGGTGATCCGCACGACGTCTGGCGCGCTGATATTTCCCGCGGTGTCCTCGACGATGAGTTCGACGCTGAACACGCCCGCGAGATCGGCAGTAAACCGGGGCAGCGGGCTGGATGGGTCATCGAGGGCGGCGCTGGTTCCAACGGGGCCATCGATGAGGGTCCAGGCATAGGTGAGGGGATCGCTGTCGGGGTCGTAGCTGTTGGAGCCGTTGAGCTGCACGACCGCGCCCTGGTCGACGTACTGGTCCGAGCCGGCGTTGGCCACGGGGACCTCGTTGGGCTCGTCTACGGTGATGGTGACGCTGTCTGAAGCGCTGAACTCGCCGTCGTCGACAACGAGCTCGACCGCGTAGGTACCCGGCGTGTCTGCGAAGAACTGAGCGTCCGCGCGGTTGGCGTTGATGACGGAGCCGGCCCATCCTGGCGGGCTGCTTGTCATGGACCACTGAAAGGAGAGGGTGTCGCCATCCGGATCTGTGCTGCCTGTCGAGTCGAGCTCGATCACCGCGCCGGTGAGGCTGAACTGGTCGTCCCCTGCGTCTGCTGTGGGTGGGTTGTTGGGCGACACGATGTCGGTGTCGGAGTCGGTGTCTGTGTCGACGGGATCGGTGTCTGTGTCGACGGGGTCGGTGTCTGTCGGCAGCAGAGAGGTGTCTCCGAGCGCGACGAGGCCGTTGGAGCAGCCGACCAGTGCGAGAGCTGCGAGGGGGAGCAGGGGTCGGATGAGGAACCGATTCATTGGAGAAACCCTTTCAGTCGTCTGAAGGTAGCACGACCTCCGCGGACCCGCCGGGTGTGAGTGTCGCGGCGGGCAGCCTGGAGAGGCGGGGACCGAACTCGACCGGCTCGAGCAGTGCCACCCCGACGGCGGGCCACTTCTCGTAGGTCTTGAGGTGCTCGAGGTACCAGACGAGCCCGTGGTCGCGGGTGATCTTGTTGGCCATCTTGGTGGCGTGGCGCACAGTGGGAACCTGGCCCGGTACGACGATCCCGAGGTGGGAGATCCAGATGGGGTTCCAGGCACGGTCGGCCCGCACGGTAAGCAGGATGGTGCCGGGCCGGATGCGGGGCGCGGCCTCGATAGCGTCGTCCAGGGAGAGGATGTTCAAGCTCATGGTGCCCTTGGGCAGCTGCGCGTCGGTCAGAGCGAAGCGAGGGCGGCTCCGCCAGGCTCTCCAGGTGGCCTCGTCCACGACACGCTCCAGGTGTTGTGGCGGGCCGTAGTCCCCGGTGCTCTCTCGCATCCAACCCTCGGCGATGGCATGGGGGATCCACTGGAGTTCCATGAAGTGATTGCGCTTGCTGTAGTCGACCTCTCCGTCTTCGTAGCGAAGCGCCAGTCGCACCTCGGCAGCGTGATCGGGGTCTCCGGAGAGGCTCAGCGCCATCACCTCCTCGACGAATGTGAGGCAGTCGAAGGCGTCGTATCGAACGGTAGGCTCGGGGTCGATGCCGGATCCCTCGCCAAGAGGGTCGTTGATATAGGGTCTTCCAAGCATGGCTTCGCTGACGGCGTCGATGCGCTCGGCCAGGGGAGCGTTGCGCTGGTCGATTGCGATCTGCCGGACGTCGGGGGGAAGCGTGCTGTCCCCGGGACCCGCCCAGACGAGTCCGATGAGGGCGAAGATCTTAGAGCCCGAGGCGCTTGTTGTAGCCTGCGACGCTCTCGTACACGTCGTCGAAGCTGTCTTCTGGAAGATCGTCTGCAGCCGAGGAGAGCGCGCGCTCGATGACGTTCTTGAGCGCGGAATTGATGAGCTGGCGGTGCTCCGAAGGGGGCCGACCCGCGAGGTTGTCGAGCAGATCTTCGGCGGGTAGCTCACCGGCCTCGGTGATGGTGAGGTCGTGGAGCAGGGCGGTGTACTTGGAGGGCGCCCCGTCGACGAGGAGCTGTATCTGCGACCGCCCGCGACCGTGTCCGGAAGCCGCGTCGAAGGCTGTGGTGACTCTGCGCAGCACGTCGTTGGCGACCTCGATCTTCTCGAGGGCGTCGTGCTCACTCAATACGGGTGCCGAGAACTTGGCGCTGGGGGCCTCGTCTGCCTCGAGGACTTCGTGCTCCTCGCCACCGACGTCGACTCGATCGAGGTTGTGCATCTCTGTGGAGAAGCCGCCTTCGCCCGCTCCGCGATCGTGCTCATGGTCTTCGAAGAAGGCCAAATCTTCTTCGGAGATGTGGTCTCCGTTGTCGAGCCATTTCGCCATATCGCCCGAATCGACAGGGCTGACGGGACTCTCATCTGGTTCGCTGTCAGCGATCTCCTCGATCTCCTCGATCTCCTCGATCTCCTCGAAATCTTCCGCTTCGAGCAGGACGTTCTCGACCTCGACGGTGGGCTCGTCATCCTCGGCCTCGTCGAGCTGTACGGGTGCAACATCGAGGTTGGACAGCTGTACCGAGGGGTCTGCGAGTGCACCCGAATCCAGCATGGATGCGACGAGCGCTCGACCGGTCCAGGGCTCTACCGGGGCCAGCTCGAGGAGAAGGGCGACGGGGACGGGGGTTGTAGACGCGTGACGGGCGACTGCGCTCTCGAATTCGTCACGGGGCTCGGTACTGCCGAGCACGACTGCCGTGGAGAGCTGGACACTGATGGCTCGATCGGCTTCTTTGCAGGCGGTGTCGATGAGGCGCGCCGAGTTCTGGCCCATCTGCATATTGTCGACGAACACGCCCATCTGTGCCTCGAAGTGAGGGCCGTGTCCAGATGCCACGAAGGCGGTGAGGTTGTCCCGGAATCGCTCGGTGAGGATCGGTTCGATGACCGTCGACTCGACCTCATCGAGGAGCTGGCCGAAGATGGACTGGCCGGCGGATGCGACCTTTTCGAGGGACTCCAGGCGCTCCGTGTCCAGGGAATTGGTGTGCCGAATCCGCCGAAGAAGCAGCGAATCGTCTTGGGGCGACACCGCGCCGATGATGTCGCCGTTCATGAGGAAGACCTCGAACGGCCACTCCTCTTCGCCGAGCGACAGCTTGCCGGTGGATCGCTGAGCGACGTGCCGGAGGAGTTCTTTGGTAGTGGCGCTTTTCCGAGCTGGCGTAGTCACGACCTTCCTTCGAACCCGACGGATTGAACGGTACGCTATCGGGTGGGGTCGGAGGGGGTCAAGGGTTGCGGCCTCAACAGCGAATCTGGGAGTTCAGCCTGGGTGGTCGCCGCATGATTGAGAGCATATCAACGCCAATTTTCATCTGCGTCCTCTGGGCTGTAGGAGGCGGGCACATACTGGTCTACGCCGATCGTTGAGGAGCGGGTCGGGGCGGCTGTGAAGATCGAGGGCGCTCGGGTCTGGGCGCGCAGCTCCTGGACGGCGACCCAGTTGGATAGCCCCCAGCCCAGGCAAGCGGCGAATAGGACCCCATAGGAGAGCATGGCGCCATTGGAGAGGTCGCGATCTCGTCGCAGCCATCGGGCCCATCGCGTGGTGGATGCGGGCTCGACCGGGACGGTGGGCCGATCGAACTCCTCGGAGACCGCGAGATCCACCGCCATGGCGAGCTTGTTCAGTACCTCGGGTGGGATGGCGATAGAGGGCTCGGGCGAGCATTCCCGGAGCTGGCTTTCGAGCTCACGGCAATCCGCACAGTGGGAGATATGCTCCGCCACGAAGGAATCTTCGCCGGGAGAGAGCTCTTGGTCGGCGAAAGCAACAAGCCGATCCTGGACCCATGCGCAATGCATCAGACCTCCTTGGATGCGTTGGGGTTCATTGTCACACAACCCGAGTGTTGTCGATGACTTCCATCAGCTGTCGCTTTGCGCGGGAGAGCCGGCTCATCACGGTGCCGAGCTTGATCTCCAGGATGTTGGCGATCTCGGCGTAGGAGAGGTCGTCATAGTAGCGGAGCATGAGGATCTTCCGATGGTTCTCCGAGAGGTTTTCCATCGCTCCGAGGATGTGCTCCTGCTTCTCGTTGTCGAAGACTAGATCGACTTGGGTCGGAGCGGAGAAGCGTGCGCGTGGAACGGTCTCGAGGATGGCGGCCCGACGCTTGCGATCACGGCGAATATTGAAGCACAGGTTGGTGGTGACGCGGAACAGCCACGCCTTCATCTTGAAGTCGGGGTCGAAGAACCGCTTCTCGCGCATGGCCTTGATGAACACCTCTTGGGTGACATCGGTGGCTTCGTGGTAGTCCTTGAGGACGTAGCAGGCGTGGTGGAAGAGCCGGTCCCGGTACTTCCTCACGATCAAGTCTGCGGCGTGTCTACGGCTGCTCTGGGCGATGAGCTTGATCTCATCGTCTTCAGGAAGTGCGTTGCCAGGTAGGACTCGAAGTGCGTTCATGCTCACCCCCGTTCGGGTTCATCCCGATCGACAGCCAGCAGACGAGAGGGGTCCGAATTTCTTCGAGACCCCGTCGGTGCATGACGCTTCGTGACCTGGGATGACTCGCGTGGACCGGGACGTTCCGGATCCTACTATGCGGGAGACACCCCGGAAGATGAACCTATTCCGCCGCTGCGGGCTCGGACTTGTGCCGGGTCTCGACCGTGCCGAGGAAGCGCGTGGTGGTGGGCTCGCCACCCTCGGCCACGTCGTCGAGGCCATCGAGGTGGGCGTCGTACTCCTTCTGGTCGAGGTTGTTGCGGCGCATGTGGTGGCGCACGAGGCGCACGTCGTACTTGATTTCGTCGTTCATCTCATGCCTCGGGAGGGAGTTCGTCATCGAGGACGGAGGAGCGGCGACGCTCGACCGGCTTCCACCGATCTTCGCTCATGACCGCGGACTCGTCGATCTCGAACTTGCCAGCGGCGATCTCGCGGAGAGCGGTGACTACTTCCTTGTTGTCGTCGTCGTTGGAGATCAGGGCCTGACGACCCTTGACCAGCTGCTTGGTCCGTTCGGCGGCTACGAGAACGAGGGAGAAGCGATTCTCAACCTTCTCGAGGCAATCTTCGACCGTGATGCGCGCCATGTGGACGTCCTCCGGCAGTTCGTGGAACGTCCGGACCTATAGGGACGCCGACTGGGTGTCAAGCGTGGGAGCGAGCCCCATCAGCTCTCATCTGTCGGTTCCCTGGGAAGAACAAGGCCGCCCGCGTACAGGGTGGCTGCAGACTGGGGATCGCCCCCCACCAGCCAGGCATCGTAGGCCGCGAACAACCCGGAGTCATCGGCGTCCCGAGTGCGGACGCGGTCGAGGAGCTGGACGCACTCCTTGAACCCCTGGGCCAGCTCTCCGAACACGGGCCCGAAGGCGTCCGAGAACCACCGCTTGAGCACCAGATCGACCTTGAAGTACGCGGCGGAGCCCATGTCCTCGTAGTAGGACGGCCCGATCACCCGGCGGCGGCGATCGAGGTGTTCGCGGAAGAAGCCCAAGAGGTAGAGAGAGCGATCGCCGAGCTCTCGATAGCGAGCGGCCTGCTGACCGGGCGGGGACTGGGCGGCTCGGGCATGGAGCTCTGCGAGGGTCTCGGTGGGCTCGTCGGGGTGATCGTTGCGGGCCCGGTCCGCGAGCAGGGAGGCCAGGTAGAGCGAGGTGTCGTCTGAAATCGCGATAGATGCGCCGCTACGTGCATCCTCGACCCTTGCGTGGAAGAAGTCGAAGAGGTTCTCGGCGTGAGCAAGATTGGGTTTCATTCACTGTCCCCTTGACGTGGAGATGACCAGTGCGTACCTCATCGCCCTCTCGGGATGGGTTTGCTCGCGGGTCGTTGGGCCACAGCACTTCATCTCAGTAGAAATCGTAGCAGCCGCATGACGGCAGTCGCAAGGAGTTCGACATGGACATTCGCCCGCTGTACGACCGGATCTTGGTGAAGCGCGTAGAAAATCCCCAGAAGTCTCGTGGGGGGCTCTTCCTTCCGGAGAGCGCCTCGGAGAAGCCCAGCGAAGGTGAGATTCTCGCCGTCGGACAGGGGCGCCTCGCCGACGATGGCGTGGTCAAAGCGCTTGCCGTCAAGGTTGGCGATCGCATTCTATTCAGCAAGTACGCCGGCAACGAGATCAAGGTCGATGGCGAGGAGCGCCTCGTCCTGCGCGAGGACGAAGTCCTCGGAATCGTCGAGGCCTGATCGGCCTTCACCGGTAAAAAACGCTTCATTCCGGACTCAATCGGCGACCAGGACCGTCGCTGAAGGCATTGCAGCCTGGAGTCCAAATTTTTCGAATCAAGAAAGTATCTCACATCGGAGGAAACGATGGGTGCAAAGGAAATCATCTTCGACGTTGACGCGAAGAACAAGATCCTCGCGGGCGTCGACACGCTCGCCAACGCTGTCAAGGTGACGCTCGGGCCGAAGGGCCGGAATGTCGTCATCGAGAAGTCCTGGGGCGCTCCTGTCGTCACCAAGGACGGCGTGACAGTGGCGAAAGAGGTCGAGCTCGAGGATGCGTTCGAGAATATGGGCGCGCAGATGGTCAAGGAAGTGGCCAGCAAGACCTCCGATGTGGCGGGCGACGGCACCACCACTGCAACTGTTCTCGCCCAGTCGATCTTCCGTACCGGCAGCAAGCTGGTCGCGGCGGGTCACAGCCCGATGGACCTCAAGCGCGGCATCGACAAGGCGACCGGTGCCATCATCGACCGTCTGCACGAGATGTCCCGTCCCGTCACCGACAGCGCCGAGATCGCCCAGGTCGGCACCATCTCCGCCAACGGAGACGAGGAGATCGGCAAGCGCATCGCGGACGCCATGGACAAGGTCGGCAAGGAAGGCGTGATCACGATCGAGGAGAACAAGGGCCTCGAGACCATCTCCGATGTCGTCGAGGGCATGCAGTTCGATCGCGGCTACCTCTCCCCGTACTTCGTGACGGATCAGGAGCGGATGGAGGTCGTGCTCGAAAATCCCTACATCCTCGTCCACGAGAAGAAGATCACCAGCATGCGCGATCTCCTCAAGCTGCTCGAGAAGGTGGTCCAGGCGGGCCGTCCTATCCTCGTGCTCGCCGAGGATGTCGAGGGTGAGGCTCTCGCCGCGCTCGTCGTCAACAACATCCGCAAGACGCTGCAGGCTGCGGCCGTGAAGGCCCCGGGCTTCGGGGACCGTCGCAAGCGGATGATGGAAGACATCGCCACCCTCACGGGCGGCAAGATGATCGCCGAGGAGCTTGGGATCAAGCTTGATAATATCGGTCTGGATGAACTCGGTGAGGCCAAGAAGGTCGTCATCGGCAAGGACAAGACCCTGATCATCGACGGCAAGGGCTCCGACGAGGATATCCAGGCCCGGATCAAGCAGATCAAGGCTCAGATTCAGGAGTCCACCTCGGACTATGACAGCGAGAAGCTCCAGGAGCGCCTGGCCAAGCTCTCCGGTGGTGTCGCCATCATCAAGGTCGGTGCAGCCACCGAGATCGAGATGAAGGAGAAGAAGGCTCGCGTCGAAGACGCACTGCACGCCACCCAGGCAGCCGTAGAGGAAGGAATCCTTCCCGGCGGCGGCGTGGCTCTGCTGCGTGCGAGCGCGGCTATCGACAATCTCGACCTCAATGGCGAAGAGAAGTTCGGTGCCGATATCATCCGTCGTGCGTGCGAAGAGCCGCTCCGTATGATCACCATGAACGCAGGTCTCGAGCCGGCGGTCATCGTCGACAAGGTCCGCAAGGGCGAGGGCAACTTCGGCTACAACGCGCGTGCCGCTGAGTACGGCGACCTCGTGCAGATGGGCGTGATGGACCCCACGAAGGTGGCTCGCTCTGCGCTGCAGAACGCAGCCTCTGTAGCGAGCCTGCTGCTCACCACCGAGGCCATGGTCGCCGAGATCCCCGACAAGAACCCCGCGCCTGCAGGCGACATGGGTGGCGGCATGGGCGGCATGGGCGGCATGGGCGGCATGGGCGGCATGGGCTTCTAGCCAGCCTTCAAAGAGCCCCGTCTACTTCGGTGGGCGGGGCTTTTTTGTTGGATCGGATTGAAGGCTCTCGAGCACATCCGGCGTGCTGTAGACCGTGATCAGCTTGCCCACCGAAGGGCGCATGATGGGGTCGGCGTAGAAGGCCTTCCAGTTCGGTAGCCCGCGCACAAGCTGGAACGAGAATCCGCGCGAGAGTGCGACCTTCATATGCTCCTCGAATTGCTCGGGCTGCTGGCGGTGCGCGGCGACTTCAGCCTGGCGCCAGGGGCCGAGCCAGGACTTCGATCCGGTGTCGACGAGGCGGCTGACATGGGTGAAAGCCTCGGCGGCCTGCTCGTAGCGGCCATCCTGCAGGTAGATCTCCCCGAGGTCGTTCCAGGCATCGGGACGGTCCGCATCCATAAGAGTCGCGTTGCGGAGGTGCCTCTCCCCCTCGGCCTGGTCTCCCCGTGACCGATAGGCGAGGCCGAGCAGGTACTCGATGCGGGCATCACGGATGACCTGAGACTGGAAGCTGCTGGCGATCTGAATCGCTTCGTCCAGGGGCTCCTTTGAGCAGGCTCGCACCGTAGGCCCCCCAGTACAGGCGGCTTCGATCAGGCTATTGATGCGGTGCCAGGTCCGCTGGACCACGATGTCGTCGTAGTCGGGCAGCGGGACCTCGGCGTGTGCGGAGAGCGCGAGCGCCAGCCACATGGGGTCACCTCGCAGGGCTGTGGAGGCCTACGAGATAGCGATCGACCGCCTCGCGCTCCATCAGGCCGAGGCTGCGGTCCATGCACTCGGCGCACACCGCGACGCCTTGGTAGCTGTATACGGCCCGGACCATCGTGTTGGTCTTGCCGCAGAGCTGGCAACCGGTGGCGGGGTTGTCGACGGCGAGCTCTCTTCTGCGCGTGGCGATCTCGCCGATGCACCGATCGCAGACCACCGCGGAGTGGCCCGAGAGCAGGTGCCCGACCTCGGGTTGGCGCCGGCCGCAGGTGGAGCAGTGGGCTTCGGCGTCGTCGGGAAGGGGGCGAACGGTGGCGCGCTCGGTGTGTGGACCCCGCCCGGCGACCAGCGCGTCGACCAGGACCTCGGCGCCGTGGCGGCGCACATCGTTTCGGAGCATCCGCGTGGGCCCATCTTCGCCGCGCAAGGCGAGGGCTGCGCGGGCCGCGACCACCAGATCGGGATCTGCTTCGGCGGCCCAGCGGAGCAGCAGAGAGCGGCCATTTGCGGAGCCCCGCTGACCGATACCGAGAAGCAGCAGGGCCTGCCAACCCCGAGCGATCTGTCGCTCTGCCTCGATGCGTTTGCGGTGTGCGGCCAGGTCGCGTGCGGGGCCGTGGCGGTCTACCGCGGCCCGGTTGAGATCGTCTTCGCCGACGTTGAGCCCCGAGGTGAGCAGATCCTCGGGCACCAGATCCGTGAGGGCGAGGACCTCGCGGGCCACGTCGACGTCGAAGCGGACTCCAGGCTGTTCGAGGTGAGCTACGGCCCGCTTTGCGCGGTCGATGCTACAGAACTGGAGTGCGGCCTCCCACAGCAGGTAGCGCAGGGACTCGTCGGTGGTGAGGGCCATGGCGCCGAGCATGGGCCCGACGGCGTCGCGGTCGTGTTCGCCGATGGCCTTGAGTAGGATGGAGACCCGATTGCGAGTGGCTGCGCGCGGCGTGACCCGCCTGTCGCCGGTGGGACCTTCCATCACAGCGGTGACCGGGAGCCGGTCGAAGCCGCTGACCTCGGTTCGCAGCGCTTTGCGAAGCCAGCCGAGATCCCGGGTGGAGGCCCGAAGCCGGACCAGCTCGGTGAAGGCGGGGACGTGGTCTGGTAGATCCGAGAGCAGATCGCGGAGCACCTGGGTGGCTTCGTCGGTCTGCCCCTCCTCCATGAGTGCGCAGCCGAGGGTCCAGCGGGCTTCGGGGTCTTCGGGCTCGATGGCCAGGGCCCGGTTGCAAGCCTGGCGTGCCTTGGAGACCTCTCCTAGCTGGAGGTAGCTCATGCCGATGCGGGCGTAGATTCGGGGGTTGTTGGGGTTGGCCTCGAGGTTCTGTCGCAGGTAGAGGATGGCGTTCTTGTGCTTGCCCAGATGGTAGCTGGCGAGGCCCAGGAAGTACTTGGCCCGAACGCGATACTTCTCGCCGTCGAGCAGGGCCAGGAGCAGCTTGTGGGCATCTGACCAGCGCTGGGTGTGGAGCGCGGTCATCGCGAGGTGCCAGTTGAGGTCCTGGGTGAGCGCAGGAGTGGGGTCGAGCTGGAGCGCGCGGGTGGTGTGGAACTGGCTGCGCTCGACCAGGCGGGTGGGACTACCGAGCTCGCGGGCGCGCTCCCAGAGCAGCATCGCCAGCAGGTGATGGGTCTCGAAGCTCTCGGGAGCGAGCCGGCACGCGATCTCCAGCTCGCGCAGGGCCTGGTGCCGGTCGCCGATGTCGCGGTACATCGAGCCCAGCGCGTAGTGCACATCTGCGCGATCGTGGTGCTCCTTGAGAGCCTGGTCGAGGTAGCGCGTGGCGGGCTCGATGCGCTCGAGGCCTACCAGGGAGAGCCCGGCGATGACCATGGCGCCCGGACTGGACGGATCTGAGCTGAGCACGCGGCGCGCCTGGGTGAGGGCGCGGTTGTAGAACGGCTCGCCGCCATCGTGGAACAGCGCCTTGGATAGGCAATGCTCGGCGTAGTCGAGGCGGGTGCTGGAGTCGTCGGGGGCCTCTTCGAGGCGAGCGGCGAGTCGCGAGAGGTGCCAATCGAGCTTGTGGTGTGGGTACATGGAGTGACCCTATCAGGACGCGGATCCCCCGTCACCACCGAGTGATCACACCGATCGGACAGGCCGGCGAGAGCGGAGCCACAGCGCTGCTGGCACGCTGACCCCGCCGACCGCGACGCTCCACGAGAGGAGCACACCCGCAACGGCCCCGAGCGCGGGCAGGGCGACGGCCGCGAGAACTGCGTACGCGGCCACGGAAGCGCTTCCGAGCATCATCGGACCCACCGCTCCGCCGGACACCGCTCGGCCCTGAGACCACCATAGCGACACCATGGCGGTGAGAAAGATGGAGGGAAATACAGACGCAGCCCCCGCCATGAGGGGCTGGCCGAGGGCTGCGATCCCCAGCGCGATGGCCACCGCGCTCGCCGCCAGGCCCCCGCGTACCAGCAGAGCCATCGCGCTGACGCGGTTGCGACCGCGGGGGGCGGGGACTCCGACCCGGCAGGCCAGGCCCCCGAAGGCGAGGAGCAGGGCCAGCCCCCCAGTACCGAGCGCGAGGGGCTCGAAGCCCGTATGGAGCGCTCGCTCGGCTCCCACCACCAACAGCATCGCCCCGGCGCACCAGACCGATAGCGAGGCCACGACCATCCCGGTGAGCTGGGCTGTCCTCGACCCCGCTGGGAGTCGAGGAGGCAGCGCTCGCCACAGCCATAAGAAGCCCGCATTGAGCAGCATGCCCATAGGGACCATGCACAGCGCTGCGCGGAGGCCGGGGGTGTCGAGCTCGGCGTACATCCCCAGGGAGGCCGGCACGATCGTGCTCGGCAGGGTCGCCAGGATCCCACCGACCAGGCCGCCGAGTCGCTCGATCGCGACCGTGACGAGGATCGCGACCAGGCCCGCCAACACAGCGGGGAGCACCAGCGTGACCCATGGACCGTGCACCGACCCTCCCGGCGGTTCCTAACTCCGCGGGTTAGCCAGGGCCGGTCGTGAGGGAGGCGTTGTGGACGAGCTGGCCGCCAAGCTGAGGCGGGAGAGGGCGATCTCGGCGCTGCTTCCCTTGTTCTTCGTGTCGGGAGCCACAGCGCTGGTCTACCAGACGCTGTGGAATCGCGATCTGCACCTGGTGTTCGGCACCTCGACCTTTGCCATCGCGACGGTGCTCTCGGCTTTTATGGCTGGGCTGGGCCTCGGCGGCTTTGTCATGGCCCGCTTTGCGGATCGTATCGACCGGCCCCTGGCCGCATACGGCGCGCTCGAGGCCGTGATCGGCCTGTATGCGTTGGTGTTTCCGTGGCTCGTCAGTGAGGCGAGCACCGTGTACCTGTCCCTCTGGCACACCCTTGGCGGAAATCCCGTGGCCTTCGGTCTGGCCCAGTTCGCCATCATCGGTGTCACCCTGCTCATACCCACCGCTGCGATGGGGGCGACGCTCCCGCTGCTGGCCCGTTTTGCGACCTCCCGGCTCGGGGCTGCGGGGGATCGCATCGGCACGCTCTACGCCGTGAACACCGCGGGAGCCGTGTTCGGTACCTGGTTCGCGGGCTTCATCCTGCTGCCCTGGGCCGGGCTGTGGATGACCACTGTGCTCGCCGCCATCGCCAACCTCGGCCTCGGGGCCGCCGCGATTGGGCTCGACCTGTGGAATGGTGCAGCGCAGCAGAGCGTCGAGGTCGTCGATGATCTCGAGGAGCCCTTCACTCCGCACTTCGTCCCGGTCGCGCTCGCGCTGGGGCTCGCCGGCTTCGCCTCCCTGATCTACGAGGTAGCTTGGACCCGGGTGCTCGGGCTGATGGTCGGGGCCAGCGTCTATGCCTTCAGCGTGATGTTGCTGGCCTTCCTGGTGGGCATCGCGATTGGGGGAAAGCTCGGGGGGCCGCTCGCCGACCGGGTGCTCAACCGGTACGGTGAGCATGGCATACTCTGGCTGCTCGGTGGGATCGAGGCCGGCGTGGCCGCCCTGTCCTACGGGCTGATGTATGTATTCCCGGAGCTGCCGTTCTGGTACGTGTGGACCTTCGATGCCCTGGGGGCGGCGGACAGCCCGACCATGATGTGGGTCACTTCCCTGGCCGTGAGCGGCATGGTGATGACCCCGCCAGCCGTTTTGATGGGGATGGCCTTCCCCGTGGCGGTGCGCGCGGTGCTCGGCGACAGCAAATCTCTGGGGCGGCCGGTCGGCAATATCTACGCAGCGAACACGGTGGGCGGGATGTTCGGCGCATTCTCAGCGGGTTTTCTGCTGCTACCCAACATCGGAGTGCAGACGACCATCTTCGTCGCAGCCGTCGTCAATCTGCTCGCTGCGGCGGTCGCCTTATTCGCCGCTCGCAACCTCCATCGCAGCCAGATCTGGATGGTGGGACCCACCAGCATCGTGGCCGCGACCCTGGCATTCGTCTTCTTGCCGCCCCCGTGGGACCCGATGCTGATGACCAGCGGGATGTACCACTACGTCACCGAGTTCGAGGATCACAGCCGAGCCGGTATCCTCGAATACTCCATCGATCTCTACGATCTGGTCTACTACGCCGAGGGGCTGTCCACCGTCGTCACCGTCGCCGCCAACAAGGAGAGCGGCAATATGTGGCTCGCCAATAATGGCAAAGTCGACGCCTCCACCACGACGGATATGCCGACCCAGGTCCTCTGCTCCCTGCTGCCGATGCAGTTCGCCAAGTCCTATGATGAGGTCCTGGTCATCGGCCTCGCGAGCGGCATCACCGCTGGAGCGGTCACCCAGCTCGATGATCTGGGCCGCCTCGATATCGTGGAGCTCGAGCCCGCGATCGAGCAAGCCGCTCGGCACTTCTCCGCCTACAACAACAACGTGCTCGACGACTCCCACGTCAATCTGATGGCCAACGACGGCCGCAACCACCTGCTCATCACCGACGAGCAGGCCTACGATGTCATCGTCAGCGAGCCCTCCAACCCCTGGATCACCGGCGTGAGCAATCTGTTCACTCGGGAGTTCTGGGAGATGGGTAAGCAGCGACTGAAGCCCGGTGGGGTGTGGTCGCAGTGGGTACAGATGTACGGCATGGACGACCGGGATCTGAAGTCCTTGCTGCGTACCTTCGCCACGGTCTACCCCCACGTCATCCTGTACGCGACCATCGAGGATGCCGATCTGGTGCTGGTCGGCAGCGATGAGCCCCTGTTGGCCAGCCCACAAGCCGCTCGACGCCTGTTCGCCCAGCACCGGGTCGAGTCGCAGCTGCGGAAGGTCGATGTGACCGATCCCTACGAGCTCGTTGCGATGTTCCAGATGGACCGTCAGGACATCCTCGATGCCACCGAAGGCAGCCCGCTCAACACCGATGACAATATGCGCATCGAGTACAACGCCCCCCTCAACCTCCACCGCGACACCCATGATGAGAATATGCTCTTCATGTTGAAGAACGCCTCGATGCCGGTGGATGGGGTGACCGAGAGCGCGGACTGGGCGGGCCTCGCCGAGGCCTATGAGCGCAAGGAGGACCTGGGGAGGGCGCTCAAGAGCTACCAACGCGCGATGAAGGTTGCGAGTACGGAGCTCGAGCGGGCATCGTACCGCGAGGCGGCGGTCGATCTGGTCGACCTGATAAGACAGCAAGCGCAACAGGCGGAGGAGGAATGATGCGGTGGATGGTGTTCGTCGGATTGTTGGTGGGCTGCGGCTCTCCAGAGGAACAGTTTCGGGCCGAGCAGGCGGTCGCGGCTTGTGAGCGGGAGCAGGCCTGCGGGGTCGATACCACCGGGCAGGACTGCTCCGCAGTGACCACCCCGGCGGCCAGCTCGATCATCGACTGCAGCTTCGACGCAGCCCAAGCCGACGCTTGCGTGGCGGCGATCGCCACGGCCGAGTGCACCGCCACGGGCTTTCAGTCTCCGCCCGCTTGTGGTCAGGTATTCGTGGACTGTCAGCAGCCACCAGGCTGACTACGGGCAGCCTTCGGGGATGGTCAGGCCGGCCAGGTGGTTGGTGTAGGCGTCTCCGTCGGGGACGGGGACGCCCACCGGGTCGCCAGCCAGCTCGCCGATGACGTAGATCGACTCCGGCCCGAGACCCGCATCGCTGAAGGCGGCGAAGTCGGAGTCTGCGTTGCCATAGCCCGCGCGGAGGCTGGAACCGCGGTCGATGAGGTCGAGCAGGGCGGTGGCCTTGTATTGACGGGCCTCTTCCCCCACCCGGGCGATGCCGGGCGCGAGGTAGAGGTCGCCCTCGGAGCGTGGGAAGCCGAGCTGATCGAGCCAGTCGCTGGTGGCCTCGCGCATGGTGCGGCCATCCGAGAGGGTGATCTCTTCGCCGCGAGCGGTGATGTAGATGATGCGGTGTCCGGCATCGACCCATGCCTGCATGGCGGTGTTGGCGTCCGGGCGCATCTGCGGCACATAGGTGGGATCGATGAGCTGCTGGATGGCCTCTTCGTTGGCGATGGTCAGCGTCTCGTCGATATCCGTGGCGACGAGGGCGTCGCAGAGAGCGGGGGGATCGGAGTCGATGGGAGCGGCTTCCTTGCACCCCAGCAGTCCGAGGGCGAGGAGTGCGGTCCTCATGAGGCGGACTCCGTAGCCGGGTCGTGTTCGTCGGTGTAGTCGGCGTAGAGGGAGCCATCGAGTGCGCTCTCGAGCTCGTCGACCATGAGCGCCTTCTTCACCTGACGGGTGTGGACGGCGACGATGAGGCCATCGAGCACGCCGAGGGTGAGGTAGATGCCAGCGCCGATCCCCCACCACAGGCTGGGGTGCACGACCGCGCCGACCGCGCAGGCGGCGAGGGACACAGCGAGGATGCGGCGAGCGACGTGGTTGTGCCGGAGGTCGCGGAAGTTCCGCATGGGCACGCGGCTGATCATCAAGAAGGCGAGCAGGGTGACGAAGCCGACCAGAGCCCAGGCGGGGACCGAGTATTCGGAGAGGAAGCCGTTGAAGATCCACACCGCGGTGACCAGGATGCCGCCCGCCATGGTGCTGGTGAGGCCCTCGGAGTGGCCAGCCAGCTCCCAGGGCTTGCCCTCGTCCGTGTCGCCCTTGCGCACATTGAAGCGCGCCAGGCGGAAGGCGGCGCAGAGCACGTAGAAGAAGCCCGCGGCGGCCCCGAAGGCACCGAGCTCCTGGAGCTTCCAGTTCCAGGCGATGATGGCGGGGGCCACGCCGAAGCCGATGATATCGGCGATGGAGTCGAGCTGGACACCGAACTCGGTGTAGCGGTTGGTGATGCGGGCGACCCGGCCATCGAGCAGGTCGAAGATGCCGCCGAAGACGACCAGCACGCAGGCCTTGCGGAGGACCTCGGCGGTGACCTCGTCTGCGCCGGAGATCAACATCAGCGCATAGGTGCTGCAGAAGATGGAGGCGGCGGTGAACCAGTTGGGCGGGTTGAGGAAGTGACGCAGCATTCGCTCTCCGATCGTAGTGCAGATAGGGCGTTGTTGCCGGTTCCGCAATGAATGTGCACACCGGATGTGGACGCGAGGTGAAACGCGTTCGGATAGACGACCCCCATGGGTATCGTGGTGCAGAAATACGGCGGCTCGTCGGTGTCGGACCTGGACAAGATCCGCGGCGTGGCGGATCGAGTTGCGAAGACGGCCTCGGATGGCACGGGCGTGGTGGTCGTGGTCAGCGCCATGGGCAACACCACCAACGAGCTGATCGCCCTGGCGGCGGAGCTCTCGCCCGATCCCGATCGGCGCGAGCTGGACATGCTGATCTCGGTCGGCGAGCGCATCTCCATGGCGCTGCTCGCGATGGCGTTGCGGGACCGGGGTGTGGATGCCGTGTCCTTGACCGGTTCCCAGTCGGGCATCATCACCACGGATAGCCACGCCGATGCCCGGGTGGTCGAGGTGCGGCCGGCGCGAGTGCAGCAGTGTCTGGCCCAGGGCCGGGTGGTGATCGTGGCGGGTTTTCAGGGGGTGTCCCGGGGGCGCGAGGTCACGACCCTGGGTCGGGGCGGCTCGGATAGCACCGCGGTGGTCCTCGCCGCAGCGCTCGGCGCGGAGCACTGCGAGATCTGCTCCGATGTAGACGGCGTCTTCTCAGCCGATCCCCGTATCGTGGCCTCCGCTCGCAAGCTGGAGGAGCTGGGCCTGGACGAGGCGCTCGGCTTGGCGCGAGCCGGGGCGAAGGTGTTGTTCGAGGACGCGGTTCGCTATGCCCGGGACCATGGCATCGAGCTCAAGGCCAGTGCCACCTTTGGGCCGGGATCGGGCACCCGAATCCGCCACCAGAGCCCGGCCAGGCGGGGAGCGGTGGCGGTGGCCTCATGCATCGTGGAGCGAGTCCGGCCGGCGGGGGCGGATGTCCAGTGCCTGGTCGACGCAGGAGCCCGGGTGCGGCGGGTGCATCGGGGCGAGGTGTGGCTCGATGGCACGAACCTGCACGGGGTATTCCCAGAGCTATCCGGTGAGCGTCTGGGCCCGGCCGGCCTGGTCTCCGCCGTGGGCTCGGGCTTCGGAGAGCGCGCTGCCAAGGTGTTTGAGTTGGCCGCGACCCTGGGCGCCCCGGACTGTGGCGCTGCCGGGGATATCGGCTGGTGGAGGGTCGAGCCAGACGAGCTGCACCCGTCGCTCGTGACCGTACACTCCCTGTTGATCGAGCAGTGAGGCCGAACCATCCCTCACGCCCACCCCAGCGCTCCCAACCCACCGCCCCCGTGCACCCGTAGACCTCGGTCCTCGGTCGGGTACAGCACCCGCCCCATCGACTCCGCCCCGCCATAGACTGAGGATAGGGTCGGGTCTCCCGCAGTCCGTCAACGAGCGCAGCGAGGCGAAGGCCGCAGGCCGGAGTAAGGGATCTCGAGCGCTCCCCCCTCGATCCCCATCTCTCCCGACCGATCCCGCTTCAGTCCGCCCAAACCGCCCCTCTCCGGACCGCCCTCGACCCGCTGTGCCGTACGAGCCGAGCAGGCTCCGCGCCCGTTCAGGCCCCGAGCAGCAGCAGCAGCAGGTGTCGATGCTTCATTCGGGGGGCTCGGTCGTGCACTCTGGGGTCGCCCAGACTTCGGCGCAGCTCTGCCCACCGAGGATGGGGTTGGGGGCATCGTAGGGCTCTCCGTTGAGAGTGGGATCGGTGAACTCGAAGTTTTCTCGGCAAGCCAGCCAATCCTGGCACCGGTCGTCGGTCGTTCGCAGCTTGATGAAGGTGGGTCCGCGCAGTTCGCAGGTCTGGTTGTCTGCGTAGAACTCGGCGTAGTTGTAGCCATCGCGGAGGGTGTTGAAGTGTCTTGCACAGCCCTCTGCGGGGATGTATTCCCAGTACTCGAAGCCAAAGGGCCCGGTGAGATCGGGCTCTGGGCTCGTGCAGGCGGAGAGCAGCAGCAGCAGGTATCGATGCTTCATTCGGGGGGCTCGGTCGTACACTCTGGGGCGGTCGCGACATCCCAGCACGTCGCGCCCCCGAGCGCAGGGTTCGGAGCGTCCATGGGCTCTCCGTTGACGGCGGGGTCGGTGAACTCGAAGTTGCTGATGCAGACGAGCCAGGTCTGGCATCGGTCGTCGGCGGTTCTCAGGTCGAGTGAGGTAGGGCCCCAGTCTTCGCAGATCTGGTTCTGTGTGTAGAGCTCGGCGTAGTTGTAGCCATCGCGGAGGGTATTGAAGTGTCGTCTACAGCCCTCTGCGGGGATGTATTCCCAGTACTCGAAGCCAAAGGGCCCGGTGAGTTCGGGCTCCGAGCTCGCGCAGGCGGAGAGCAGCAGCAGCAGCAGGACCCGCCTCATGGCTCGTCGGTGCAGTAGGGGAGCAGGAACAGCTCTTCGCACCCGCGCCCATCGGCGCCGGGGATGGGTGTGTCCATCAGACCGCCATACATCTGGGGGTCGGTGAAGCCGAAGTTCAAGCCCCCGCAGATGTGCCAGAGCTGGCAGCGCTGATCCGCAGTCTTCACCGGGTAGATCTCTGTCCACATCCCCCCGCTATCTTCATCGCAGTTGTTGATCTGCTCATAGAGCAGCCCATAGTTGTAGCCATCGCGCTCCTCGCAACGGGACTCGAGGCAGTTGCGCTCGGGGTTTGCTTCCGCGTAGCAGAACTCGTACGGACCGGTGGGTTCGGACTTGCAGGCCCCGAGCAGCAGCACCAGCAGGACCCGCCTCATTGAATGTCGTCGCAGTACGGGAGCAGGAACAGCTCGAGGCACCCGCGCCCATCGGCACCTGGGATGGGCGTGTCCATCAGACCCCCATACATCTGGGGGTCGGTGAAGCCGAAGTTCACACCACCGCAGACATCCCAGATCTGACACCGGTCGTCGGCGGTACGGACGAGGACGATGGATGGCCCATAGCCCCACTCATCGCAGTTCTCGATCTGCTCGTAGAGGAGCCCATAGTTGTAGCCGTCGCGCTCCTCGCACTTCGTTTGCAAGCAGTCTTGTTCGGGGATCGCTTCGAGGTAGCAGAGGCTATACGGGCCGGTGGGTTCGGACTTGCAGGCGGAGAGCAGCAGCAGGGTGAGCGTTGCGCGGATCATTCGGTCCACCCTTCGGGACGGTACAGATCGACCAGGGGGATTCGATCCGAGGACTCGAAGAAGTAGGCCCACTTGATGCTCTGGGAGTTGGGACTGCAGGGGCCACCGCTGTTGATGACACTGGCGCCGTGGAAGCGCAGCCGGTATCGCACCCCGGTGGCGGGGTTGAGCTTGGCCACGCGCTTCTTGTGGTCTGCGGAGGTGTCGGCCTTGACGTTGAGCCAGTAGCCGGGGAGGACCTCCTTCTCGAGGTACATATCCACATCGGAGAGGGTTCCGCCCTGGTCATGGTCGAGGTCGTAGAAGTAGGCGGTGGCTTTGATCACATCGACATCTGGGTGGAGGGTCCCCCCGGCCAGGAGGATGGTGGTGCTCTGGCCGTGGAGCACGCACCGTGAGCCCGTGCTCCACGCCATGGGAGCTTTGAGCATGGTGCTGTCGAAGCGCCGGAGCCGGAGGCGCCCGGCGCCGGTGAGGTTGTCGTAGCCCTTGGTGACCAGGGATGAGGTGGCGGTGAAGCTGAACATATCCCCCATGAGCAGCAGGTTGGCGTACAGGGTGCCGGGGTCGTTCATGGCGCCGCTGCTGAAGTTGGCCGCGAACCAGTGACGAAATAGGGCGGCCGCCCCCGCGGCGACCGGGGTCGCGCCCGAGGTCGCACCGAACCCGCTGGGGCCCGGACCTCCCTCCCACTCGGCGCCATAGAAGTAGGGGTTGCCCTGTTCATCGGTGGGGCGGTCGTAGTGGGGGTAGGCGAAGGCATGTTCGGTGGGGGTGGCCATATCGATGATGCTCCGCCCCCCTCCCTCGACGGAGGTTCCGCCCCGAGCGGAACAAGGGTGTCGCACGCTGGTATTGGAGGGGAACTCGACACCGGAGATGGTGAATACGCCGATGGCCGAGCCGGGTGCGCTGACCCGGCAGTCGTCCACGCCGAGGGTGCTGCCCTGGGCGCACTTGCGATCGGGAGTCACCAAGCCCGGGGCGCCGGTGTTGCCCGCGGACTTGAACACGGCCTGGCCGCTCTCGAAGAGGGTGTTGAATCTGCGGCTGGTGGAGTTGGTCCCCTCGCAGGCGGGATCGTTGCTCTGCCCCCACGAATGGGTGCTCAGATCGATGTGGTTGGCGGGGTCGGTGAGCCGGTTGAGCATGAAGCCCTGGTAGTTGGAGGTGACCCCCATAGCGGTAGCCCCTGTGGCCACGCCGGAGCGGTCGTCCCGAGCGACCGATTCGCTGACCCGTGCCGTCGAATCCCGACAGCGTGAAGCGGTTGCTCTGGATCAGGTCATTGAGGTCGGTTCCGGTGATGGGACTGGACATATAAGGAACCACCCATCCGGCGCCGTCATCTCGAGGGGTGGACCTGAGATCGATCCGATCGACGAGGCCGGACCCGAGGAGCTCCTCGATAGAACCCGCCGGGAGGTCGGCGCTGAGGATGCCGGAGAGGGAGTCGACCTCTGTGACTGCCCCGCCCAGGGCCTCGACCCGGGCGCTGATCCCATCGAGGAAGGGCGTGGTGGCTCGGCGGCGGCTGTCGAGCCAGGCGAGCTTGAGATCCAGATCGGTCTCGGCGGGTTGGAGCCAGCGGGCGACCTGGCGCTGCTCGGCGAAGGTGAGCGCGCTATCGGCCCAGCGGGAGCGGTTGAGCGACAGCTCGACGGGAACCACAGCGATGGGGGAGACCGAGTCGATCTGCTCCCACAGGTCGTCGGATGCGACTGGCCCAGGTAGCGCCACGGGGGCGGGCTCGACCACAGCAAAGGGGGCGTCGGCGGCCAATCCCAGATCCTCGGGCCGGTCGAAGTGCTGCACCACCCGGACCCCGGAGAGCTGCTGCTGCTCCTCTCCCGGGAGCTGGAGGGTCATGTCGAAGAACTCGAGCTCGGACAGCGCGCTCTCGGGCGGGACCGCGGCGCGCTGGGCGAGGTAGTCCTCGACAAAGCCCCGGCGCTGGGAGTCTCCCGAACGCGCGGGCTCGACGCGCTCATCGACTATGGACGGGGGGGGGGGGCGGCGAACGCAGAGATGATGAACATGTTTGCTCCTCGAGGGGGTCCCTCAGCGTCGCACGGATTCCGGATCGTCCGCAAGCGAGGATTCCCCCCGATCGGCGAGCGGCCTACCTCTTCCCCAGATCAACGAGCTGGGCATGGGCTCTTCGCGCACGCTCTTCGGTATCGGAGAGGCTCGCCAGGGTCCGCTCCCAGCGCGGTCGAATCGTTTCGAGAATGCGCTCGAGCTGCTCGGGGGCTTCGGGAGGCGTAGGGATGTGCACGGTCGACCCGTCGACGTTGCGGATGATGAGCGCGTTGGAGCCGGCTTCGATCGCGCTGATCGCGGTGTAGGGAAGGGTCTGCGAGGAGCGGACTCCAGTTCGCAGACCGGTGGGCTGTCCGCTGTGGAGGAGCTCGATCGAGGGCGAAGCGGACCGGGACTGGAGCAGATGGCAGATCGTGATGGCGCGGGGACCGATTCCGATCCGGATGACCCGGTGGCGGACCGCCAAGCTGAGGTAGCCCAGCCACAGGTTGAGCCCCAACACACCGACCAGAACGGGCCACCAGGCGGGGAGACCGAACAATCCCCCGATAAGCAGGCTCGCCCCACCCAGGCACAGGCCCACGACCAAGCTCACCATGACGCGGAGCTGGTTCTGCCGTACGGTGCCGGGCTCGAGGAAGCCAAAGAAGATGCCCTGCTCGGTCTCGACCCATCGGGGAGTGGCCGGCATGGGCTCAGATCAGCCCGATATCATCGAGGACCAGCACCGTGCTCCCCCCGGAGCGGTCCTGCTCGGCGGTGAGATCGCGGATGAGCACCCTCTCCATGCGGGAGGGGTCGAGGGTGCCGGAGGGGCCCCGGGCTTCGTCGAGGGAGAGGGACATCTGCAGCACCTCTCCCGCCCGGAGCGACACGACGGCGTCGGGGTGCTGGAAGGCCTCGCCGCGCTCGTCCACGAAGAGCACGCCGATGCGGGCGTCGCGGTCTTGGGACATCATCCGGGCGGTGAAGCGCCGGGGGGCGGGCTTGGGCTGGTCGACCCCGAAGAGCAGGGTGCCGGGCACGTCCTCGTCGTGGCGGGTGGTCCACACCAGGACGGCGTTGCTGGAGCTGCGGTCGACCCGGATGGAGCCGCGCTCGGCCTGGGTCCAGTAGTGCACGATGCCGTGGTCGCCGTCGAAGCTCCAGATGGTGGGGATCTTGGAGATGGCGGTGGCCTCGACCTCGAGCTTTCCGAGCAGATCGACGCACTCCTGGCGAGCGGGACCGGTGCGGATGCACTCGCGCAGGGACTCGCGGGCGTCGCGTAGATCGCCGCGCTCGAAGCGGGTGGTGGCGAGCCAGAACAGCGCCCAGGAGCGCACGGGGTCTTCGGCCGCCAGGCTGCGGCTGAGGGTGAGCAGCCCCGCCCGAGCAGCGTCGTGATCCCCCATGGCCCGAGCCAGCAGCGCCGTCTCGAGATCCTGGCGGTTCTCGGAAGGCGAGGAGGCGAACGCGGCGAGCAAGAAGAACACTCAGCCCTCGTTGGCGATGAACCGGTAGCCGACGCCGTGCAGCGTCTCGATGAAGCGCGGATTGGACGCATCGTCGCGGAGCTTCTTGCGCACGTTGAGGATGTGGGTGTCGACGGTGCGGGTGGTGACGTTGGGGGAGTAGCGCCAGATGCCCGTGAGCAGCTCGCCCCGGGGCAGCACCTTGCCGCGGTGCTCGATGAGGTAGCGCAGCAGCTCCTGCTCGCGGTTGGACAGCCGCTCTTCTTCTTCGCCGTGGCGGATGACGTAGTTGTCGAGATCGACCTCTACTGGCCCGAACTTGTAGATGCTTCGAGCCCCGCCGGTGCGGCGCAGCACGGCGCCGATGCGAGCCTCGAGCTCCTTGAGGGAGAAGGGCTTGGTGACGTAGTCGTCCGCGCCCAGGGCGAAGCCGGTGAGCTTGTCGTCCTCGGAGGTGCGAGCGGTGACGAAGATCACCGGGCCATCGTAGCCGGCCTCGCGCAGGGAACGGCAGACTGCGAAGCCGTCGTGCTCGGGCTCGGGGCCCTCGTTGAGCATGACATCGAGCACCACGACATCGGCGGGGAACCTCTCGTGGAGCTGCACGGCTTCGGTGCGGGCTTGAGCGGTGTGGACCTCGAAACCCTGGCGCGTGAAGTAGCGCTTGAGGGTGTCTTGGACGGCCAACTCGTCTTCAACGAACAGAATTCGCGGCATTGTGGGTCACACCTCCGACGCCCTCGGGCGGCTCGAGAGGAAAGCTCAACGTGAATGTTGTGCCTTCGCCCGCTTCGGACTCGACCGAGATCGACCCGCCGTGGGCCTCGACAATGTACCGCACGATGGCGAGTCCGATCCCGGTGCCCTTCTTTCTGCGAACATTGGGGTCGGTGGAGCGGAAGAAGTCGTCGAAGATATGGGGGAGCTCCTCGGCGGAGATCCCGATGCCCCGATCCGATACGCTGACATCGGCTCCGGTCTCGGTCGCTTCGACCTTTACGCCGACCCACTTGCCCTCGGCACCGTATTTTGCGGCATTGGAGAGCAGGTTGGTGAGCACCTGTCCGAGGGCCTCCCGGTCGAGCCAGATCGGGGGGAGATCGTCGGGCAGCTCGATCTCTACAGACAGGCCGCGCTGCTCAAGCGCGGAGCGCGTGGCCTCGACCTGGATGAGCACGACGGCGGCGAGATCGTCCGGACGGAAGGAGTAGCGCTTGGCCCCGCGCTCGATGGCCGCGAAGTCGAGCACATTGTCGACGAGCCGGGAGAGGCGCTCCGACTCGCGCACGATGGCGTCGTAGTGCTGCTGCCGATCGTCATCGTCGTAGCAGAGGTCGAGCTGTAGACTCTCGGCTTTGAGGCGGATCTGAGTGATGGGAGAGCGGAGCTCGTGGGACACGTTGGCCGCAAAATCCGCTTTCATTCGCGCGTTTTCAACTTCTCTCCCGACGATGCGCGCAGAGAGCAGGACCCCGACGAAGACCAAGAAGACCGAGAGCAATACGATGGCGACTCGAGCCCTTCTGCGATTGGCTTTTTGCAGGACCAAGGACTGGGGGTCGGCGTGGGAGACCATCAGGGTGATGAAGGCGATCTGTTTGCCGAGGGGCCGAAGCACCAGGGGCTCGGAGCGGGGCGGTTGCCCTCCTTGGAGGAGCTGGGCGATGAGATCGGCGTCGGTGGAGGTGGCGCGATCGGCGGTCTCTTCGAGGTGCTGGAGGACGGCGTCGATGGCGAAGGCGAATAGGTAGCTCTCGCCGCTGTCGCTGGTGAAGGTCGCCCACAGCGCTCGCGAGTTGGGCGGGAAGTAGTTCCACTCTCCCGGGCTCCCGGTCTGGGTGCTGGCGAGGAGCTCGAGCTCACCCATGACGGTCTCGGCCCATCGGAGCTGGTCGGTGCGCTCGTTGAGCCGGTCCCGGGTTCGGGCGAGCCAGTCGGGATCGGTGGTCTGGGGCAGCGCATCCAGGGCGGCTCGGGCGATGGTGGGCTCGCCGATCTGCCCGAGGGTCCAGCGGCGGTTGAGGATGTCCGTGACCAGCGCCTCGAGGGTGACCGCGCCGGTCTCCGGGTCACTCGCCATGCGCAGCTTGCCCTGGGTGAGCACGACGAGATCGCCGATCCGAAAGCCCATCCGGTCCCGAGCCGAGGCATGGTCGACATAGACATCTGAGAGGATCTGTGCGCCGGAGCGGGGGTCCTGGCGCACCCGATTGCGAGCCTCGGCGAAGGCGGCTTCGGCGAGGAGGGTGGGGTTCTCGGTGTTCTGACGAGCCTTCGCGAACTGCCGCGCGGCGAGGGAGGCGTCGCCCTTCCGCTCAGCGATGACCCCGGCTCGCCAGGGTCTGCGGAACGCGGCGTTGTCGGGGAGTACTTGCTCGGGATCGGGGGGGGCGAAGGGCGCGGCGAGCTGGCCTGCTGCGTCGATCCGGAAAGCGACCCGGAGAAATGGAGACAGCTCACCGAGTCGGTCGAGGGGGGAGCCCCCCTCGGCCAGCCGCCGCTCCGTCTGCTCCTCGAAGTCTCCGAAGACGCTATCGAGCTCTTGCTGGACCTGACCCTCGATCCCCGCGGCTCGGGAGCGCAGATCGGCGTCGAGGGCGAGCTCCTCGCTGCGGATCGAAGCCAGGGCGAAGTAGGCGAGCAATAGTGCCGGGAGCACGATGGTGACGACGAACACGCCTGCGAAGCGGAGCACATCCCGCAGCCTGCGCACATCCTTGATCGCCGCGACCTCTCCTCTCCACCGCGAGACGGCAGAGAGCAGGAAGCGGTTGACGGGGGACTCGCGGAAGGTGGCCATGCCGGGGGCACGGTATCAGCTGTTCAGCGGAAGCGGGTGGCTTGGGGTTCGAAGCGCAGGGGCCAGGAGCCGGTGGGACCGTCGCGGTTCTTGGCCAGAACGGCCCGGGCCTGGTCGCCGCGAACCGAGAGGGCGACGACGGCTCCGGCATCCGGTTCGATGGGCCCGAGGTTCAGGGCCCCGCCGGTCCACAGCGCGTCGAGCTCGTCTGGGCTGGGTCGGTTGTGAGGGAGCAGCCCCACGAGGAGCACCGCAGCACCCGGCCATGCGGGACCCAGCGCCCCGGCGTGGGAGACATCGCGCAGGCCGGCGACGACGGTTCGAGCGCCGCGCTCGGGATCGTCCACGGCCCAGCCCTCGACCCCGTCGATGATGACGAGGGGCGGGCGACCATCGTGAGCATCGGAGACCGCGCGGACCTTCTTCCACAGCTCATCGAGGGTTCGGTCTGCACCACCAGGCGCCCACAGGTGGAGCGAGGGACAGCGGCTCTGGAGCTCCTGCGCGGCCTCCGTCACGCCTTCGCCTTCGCCTTGGAGCAGCCCGGCTGCCGTGTTCGACGACTCCATGGCCAGGAGCCGCGCGACCGCCTCGTCCCCACCCATGCGGGTGAGCACCACGAGCACCGGGAGCCCTGCTGTGGCGGAGGCGACCGCGAACTGCAGGGCCAGAGAGGTGCGCCCCGAACCACCGGAGCCGAGCAGGGCGACCACCCGGCCGGGCCAGAGCGAGCCGAGGCTGGAAGCGAGAGCGGGGACGTCGGGGATGGGGAAGCGCGGCCGAAGCCGTGGCGCCTCGCGCCGCGCCAGAAACCGCCCCACCGCGATGTCGATGGAGGTGCCCTCGAGGTCCTGTTCGGCGCGGACCTGGGTGTCGAGCTCGAGCCAGGAGTCGAGCTGATGGATGGCCCGCATGGGATCGAGGGAGGTCGCGGAACACCCAACCCAGCGGTATCCGCCCGGACCCACAGCGCAGACGGGCTCTGCGCGCCACACCTCGGCGGTCTCTGGCGCGACGATGCCCACGTCGTGCCGGGGGTGGCGAGCCCAATCCGCCAGGCGCTGTGCGGTGGGCAGGTCGACCGCTTCGCTGAACGGGACGAGCACCCGCCAGCGTGGACCGACTGGCCGGTCATCCCAGGGCATCTCGTGGAACCCGGTCGTGTAGGCGACGAAGGAGTGGTCGCCCCACCACTGCAGCAGGTGCTCGGCGTCGATGGCGGGCTCGTCGATATACTCGACCATCAGCCCGTGGACATCGAGCACCCGAGCGCGCGATTCCCGGGCGGAGAGCGCGGCATCGCGGGTGACGACGCGGGTGTCGTCTCGGTATCGGGCGAAGGTCCATGCGGGAAGACGGTTGGAGGCCGCCGCGACGGTGCCCGCTCCAGGCCAGAGCTCGGGTTGGGTCGCGAGATCGACGATCTCTCGCCACGGCGATTCCGCGAAGATCCCCCGGGTCGCCCACCGATGGGGGGCGGGGTAGCGGGTGAGGGATAGGGGGTGGCCCTGGGTCAGCGATCGGGGGAGCTCGCCCGGACGCAGCGCCTTGGGGTCGACGATCTCGCTCATGGCTCGGGCTCTTGTTGCTGATCCCGGTACTGCTCCAGGGGAATGGACTCGCCACCGGTGTGCACGCAGATCTCCATCGTGCACGGCGGCTCGGCTGTGCGAAGCGTGTGGAGCAGCGCGCGATCGACCGCGCTGGATGGAGGTGTCGAGGCGTACAGCGCGTGTAGTGCCGCGAAGACATCATCGGGCTCGCTGTCCCAGAGCTCCATCCACGGGCCGCGCCGGGTGCCGTGGTTGTACTTCAGGCCGGCCTCCCGGGCGCTGTCGAGGTCACTGGCGAGCTGTTGGTTGAGCGTGTTCTCGGTCTCCTCCAGATACCCTCGCTCGATCCAGTCGGACAGGCGCTCCCTGTGGCCTGAGAGGTCCTCTTCTGGGCCGGGGTCGAGGCGGCGATCCCTCACGCTCTTGTGCCAGAGCAGTCCGAGAGCGCTGGAACTGACCCGGCTGATGTGATTCCACGGGCCGACCTGGCGACCGAGCGACACCGTGTAGCGCGTCCGACCGTCGAGGTAGAGCTCGCTGACGGCCTCGAGGGCCGGGATGAGGTCGTTGGAGATGCCCGCATCGTCCTGGTAGACGATCTCTCCCTCTACCTCTACGCGGATCACATCGGTCCAACCAATGGACTTGAGCACCATCTCCAGGGAGGTGGTGTGCGCGTGGTGGAAGCTCGCCTCGGCACGGAACACCCCGACCTCCTTCACTGGATGTTGCCCCTATCATGGCCACCCCATCGACTCCGCCCACCCCGTTGTGAGCGAGGTGTACAATGGCGCGATGCAAACTCCTACGCTGCTGCTGCTGCTTGCTGGCTGTCAATGCGGGGCCACTTCGGAACCCACCCTGCCCGCCACCACGGATCACTTTGGCGAGTTCGGGCCGATGATCGATGCGGTGGTGACGGGTCGGAACGAGGCGGTTCGCACGATGGCCCGAGACATGACCGGCGGGGATCCGGGTGGGAGCGCCGCGCTCGGGAGTGCGCTCGGCTTCCTGCAGATCGCAGAGGTGGAGGAGCTGCCAGAAGGCTTGGCGGCCGCGGCAGAAGCCTGTGGCGAGTGCCATCAGAGGTTGGCGGTGGAGCCGCCGCCCTTCGTACCGTGGACCCATCGGGGATCGGGTGCCTTCTTGGTCGGGATTCCGCTCTGGGGAAGGTCGGATGGTCCGCGGGTCCGGGAGGGGGATGTCCGCTCGGCCTGGGACGGTCAACAGGGCCGAGAGGCCCGTCTCGCTGCGGCGATTCGCGCCTGCCAGGGATGTCATGCAGGGGACCCGGTCGTGGACTCAGATGGCTTCGATCAACTCTGCTCGGATCCATGCGGGGGGCGAGTCCGCTTGTGGAAGCTGCCCGGTAAGGCCGTGGACCGGATGGTCCAGACGGGGGATCTCCGAAGCTGCTCCCACGTGATGACGAGGTGGGCAACGGCGGACGGGAAGGTGGCGCACTCCGCCAGCGATCGCCCCGCTACCCCGGATCAGGCAGAGCGATTTCGCAGCCAGGTGGACCGGTTCATGGGGGATCGGGTGGTGGCGGCGGAGATCGAATGCGGTACGACGCCCCCATGAGCTTGGCGGGCCTGGTACTGGGAGAGGAGCTCGGTCACGGCGGGATGGGCACCGTGTATGCGGCCACTCGCGACGGCGAGCCGGTGGCGGTGAAGGTGCTCACCGGCGATCGCGTGGCCCTGCCCGAGTACCTCGCGGCCTTTCGGACCGAAGTGCGCGCGATGGCCACCCTGGCGCATCCGGGAATCGTGCGGGTGCTGGACTATGGGGTGGTCGAGCCGGGTCATGATCTGCCGATGGGGTCGCCCTATGTGGTGATGGAGCTGGCGCCCGAGTCGCTGCGGGACCGATGTGGACGGGCGACCTGGCCCGAGGTCCGCGCGTGGTTGGAGCAGCTCCTCGAGGCCCTGGCCCACGCCCATGCTCGGGGCATCACCCACCGGGATCTCAAGCCGGCCAATGTATTGTTGGCCGATGGCCATGTGAAGATCGCGGACTTCGGGCTGGCCCGAGCTTTCGAGACGGATGGGCGCGGCCAGCATGAGCAACCCGCAGGAACGCCGGGATATATGCCGCCGGAGCAGCGTCAGGGGCGCTGGCGCGACATCGGGCCCTGGACCGATCTCTACGCCCTCGGACGGCTGACCCTGGACCTGATCACGCTCCCGCGCGGGGGCACGATTCCGGTACCTCGTCGGCTGGATGCCTGGGTGTCGCGCCTTCGTCAGGAGAAGCTGCCGGAGCGCTATTGCCGCGCTGCGGACGCCCTCGAGGGGCTGCGCTCCCTCGCCGAGGAGGAGCTGGGGGTGCTGGATGCCGTGCTCGGTGGCGTGGGGCCCGCGGCGGACACGGACTTTGCGGTCACTCAGCCCTACTTCGAGGATGAGGACCAGGTGCTCGCGGCGCTGCCCGACCCCCTGCCTCGCTCGCCCCTCGCCCCGCCCGCCCACCCGATCTCCGTGCCGGAAACCCCTGCGGGGAGAGGGGTGGGGCTGCGCCGACTGAGGCCCGCTCGCTTGCTCGGTCGTGAGGAAGAGCAGGGGGTGCTGTGGACAGGCGTGAAGCGTGCTCATGCCGGCCACGTCGAGCTGATCGCGCTTCGAGGCCCCGGCGGAGTGGGCAAGCGCGACCTGGCGATGTGGCTATGTCATCAGATCCATCAGACCGGTGCGGGCTCGGTGAACCTCGCGACCCACCAGTCCCATCCCGGTCCTCGAGCGGGGCTTGCTGGCATGATCGCCCGGGAGCTCCGCTGTCTGGACATCGATCGGAAGGCGGCTTTTCGGCGGGTCTCGCGCTTTCTCGCAGATCACCCGCATCCCCGCTCGACCGGGCAGTCAGAGTGGGAGGCGGCGGCACTGCTCAAGCTGATGGCCCCCGCGCTCGGGCCCGGTGAGAGGCCTCCGGTATCGCTGGGTCCCCAGGAGCAGGGCTTCGAGCTGGTCGCGCGCTTTCTCGAGCGCGAGGCGGGGACCCGGTTGCCCTTCGTGTGGCTGGAGCAGCTCCAGCTCGCTCATGGCACCCTCGCCTGGGTCGAGTGGCTGCGCCAGCGAGGGGGCCGCTTCCTGCTGGTGGCGACGATCGAAGGCCGGGGGCTCGATGACTGGCTCGGTGAGCTCGGGGCGACGGTGCTCGACCTCGAGCCGCTCTCCAGCGACGACCGAGCGCGGTGCATCGAGACCACGGTGGGCATCCTCAACCCCGAGACCGCGAGAGCCCTGGCGGCAGCGGTGGGTCAGAACACCGTGCTCGCGGGCCATGTCTTCGACGACTGGTGCGCACAGGGCAAGGTTCGAGCCGATCACAGCGCGGTCGGAGAGCTGCCCACATCCATCGACGCCGCGGCGGTGTGGGAATCGCGGATCGACCGGGTATTGGTCGGGCGGGACCGCTACGCCCCACGCGCATTGGCCGCCGCCGCGGTGCTCGGCATGGAGGTCAACGCGGTGCGGTGGCGGGATGTGCTTCGTCGGGCGCGGGTCTCCCTGGATCCGGGCCTCACAGACGGGTTGCTCGCAGAGGGGCTGGCGGTTTCGCTCGGGCTCGGGGATTCGGCGGACTTCCGGTTCTCGGATCGGGCCGTGCGGCAAGGCTTGTTGGAGCGGTGGCGAGAGGAGGTGCCGCGGCTCCATCGCGCCGCGGCCTTGTCCTTTCGGATCGAACCGGAGACGGTGCTCAGGCGGGCCTTTCACCTGGAGCAGGCGGGGGATCCACGCGCGGCGGTGCTCGCGCTGAAGGGCGCGGTGAGCGTGCTGGTGGTGATGCAGGAGTGGCAGCTGCTCGAGGATGTGCTCCGCACCCTGCGCTCGATCCTGGAGCGCGAGGATATCCCCGAGGCGCGGGCCTGGTCGGAGGTCGGGCAGCTGGCCCTGGACTCCCGGGCCAAGGTGGGCGCCGATCAGCTCGACCGGGCGCTACAGGTCGCGGAGCGCGCCGAGCCCTGGCCCTCGGCCCACGGTGCGGCCTGCTTCTTTGCGGGGCGGGGGGCGCATAGCGCCGGCCAGCTCGAGCTCGCGGAGCGAATGCTGTCGGTGGCGCGCACCCTCGCTGGCACCGAGCAGGATGCTCTGGCGGCCGAGGCCGATGCAAACCTCGGCGTCATTCGCTACCACCAGGCCCGCTTCGAAGAGGCCCTCGACCTGCTGGCGTCGGCCGAGGAGAGGCGCAAGGACCCGACCGGCGTGCTCTCCAGCGCGGTGTTCAAGGCCTCGGCCTATGCCCATCTCGGCGACGAAGAGCGTGCCGGGCGCGAGCTCGACGCCGTGGCTCATCTGGTGAAGAGCGCGGGCTGGTTGCCTCGGGCTGCATTCGCGAACGCCCTGGGGGAGCGGGCTCGTCGGCTGGGGCAGCACGAGGCCGCAGCGACCCACTACGCCATGGCTTTTCAGGCGGCTCGGGTCGCAAACGACCGGTCGGCGTGGGTGTACCGGCTCAACCAGGCGCTCGCGAACATCCTCCGGCATCGAATCGAGGGGGTCGATGTTCAGGTCGACGAGGCCATCGCAGAGCTCGAGGCCGTGCAACATGTGCAGTACGCGGCCTCTGGGCGGGTGATTCGGCTGGTCATCGCGGCGCGGAACGGCGATCTGGAGACCTGGGATCGGCTGGTCGGTGCCTTCGAGGAGATGGACGAGCTCGGCGCCTTCGACCAAGATCTGGCCCTGGCTGGAGAGCTCGCGGCGGGGGCCATGGAGGTCTACGATCCAGACCGCGCCCAGGTCGCTGCCCAGTTCGCCAGGCGCCAGCGAGCGGGGCTCGAGGGGCCGGAAAGGCTACAATGAGGACGATGTCCTTGCTCCTGCTGCTCAGCTGCGGTCCGGCGCCCGAGCCCAGCCCGCCGCCTTCCGTCTCCATCCTGCCCACCGCGGCGGTCTCTGGGCGCGATGCGCTGCGCTGCGAGACCGAAGCGGACGCGGTGCAGTGGCTCGTAGATGGGGTCGAGGTCCAAGGCGAGGGCCCGGATGGCAAGCGCATCTCGGCAGAATCCACCCGCCAGGGCTCCCAGTGGGAGTGCCGGGTTCAGACCGATGGCGGCAGCTCGAGCGATCTGCGCGAGGTCGAGCCCCTCGGTGCCAACATCCTGCTCTTTCTGCTCGACGATATCGGTGTCGAGAAGATCGGTTCCTATGGCATGCTCGACGATGCCCCGCCCCAGACTCCCATCATAGATGGGCTGGCCGAGACCGGGGTTCGCTTTCATCGCGCCTGGTCCACGCCGGTGTGCAGCCCCACCCGCGCCACGCTGCTCACTGGTCGCTATGGGCGGCGCACGGGGTTGGGGCGGATCATCGACGAAGAAGCCCCCACCCAGATCCTCGCCTATGACGAGGTCTTCGTGCCGGAGATGCTCCGCTACGCCCCGCAGAGCTATGCCACGGCGATGTCCGGGAAGTGGCACCTGGCTTGGCTGCGGCCGCGCTATCTGGACCACCCCAGCGAAGCGGCGGGCTTCGACTACCACACGGGCTCGGTCGACAACCTGGGCCGGGCGATGGTGCCGGATGACCAGCCCCGCGGTTACTTCCGGTGGGAGAACAACAACAACGGCTCGCTGGGCTACCGCGAAGAGTATGCGACGGACTACACGGTCGACCAGGCCCTGGGGCTCACCGCTTCGATGCCCGAGCCGTGGTTCCTGTACATCCCCTTCAACGGGGCCCACACGCCCTACCACGACCCCCCGGACGAGGAGGTGTACACCGCCGCGGCGGATGGGTCCTCGCCCGAGCAGTTTCGCGCCATGGTGGAGTCGATGGATATCGCCATCGGCCGGGTGCTCGCGGGAATGGACCCCGATCTGCTCGCCCGAACCACGGTCTTCGTCATCGGCGACAACGGTTCGGCCAAGGCCAGCACCCTGCCCAGGCTGCAGTACGCCAAGGGCAGCGTGTTCGAGTCGGGGATCCGGGTTCCGTTCATCGTCAACGGCTATGGAGTCGAAACCACCGGGGTGTCCCAGGCGCTGGTCAATACCGTCGATATCTTCGACACCATCGCGGCGATGACCGGGGCCGATCTCGGCAAGATGGACGCCGAGCTCGCCGGGCTACCGCGGGATTCGGTCAGCTTCCTGCCCGTGCTCGCCGATCTCGAGGCCAGGGGGCGCGAGGTCAACTACGCCGAGTCCTTCGAGCCCAATGGACCGGGGCCGTACGTCCAGTCCTTCCGCACGGTCACCGATGGGCGGTTCAAGCTGGTGGACTTCGAGGGCGTCCAGACGGGGCAGCTATTCTTCGACCTGCTCAACGACCCGGCGGAGTCGACGGATCTGCTGAGCGTCCCGCTGACGACGGAAGCGAGCGAGGCCAAGGCGGCGCTCGATGCACAGCTCGCGGTCTATATCGACGAGCTGGTGTACGACTCCCCGCTGAACCCGTAGGGAGCAAAGGGGCTTTGGGTGTCGAGATGCCCAGGGGTGCGATTGGCGACTCGGGTTCCCCTCACGTCCACGTCCACGTCCACGGCGCGGGAGTTGACGTCTCGGAGGAGCCCGAGCACCGTAGCGTGGCATCGTGCCCAGAGGCGAGATTGCTTCAGCGACTGGCGCAGTCTGAGAGGGTGTGATCTTGGGCGCGGCCGCCCTGTGCTCCGAGGACTCCGGTGGGAGATCTCCTCAGCGTGATCCTGCGGCACCTGCAAGTCCATCCCGGATTGTGACTCCTGCTGGGGTCATTCTTGAGTGGGGCGGGTTGGGAGTGGGATGTCGCTAGCATCTATGTCAATAAAATGTCAAGATGGAAGGGGGGGGGGCTTGACAGCGACGATTTCAGTTATGCTCGGGATCGGCAGACGTGCGGGGTTGGCCAGAAAATCCCGTTTCCCGATATTGTGCCTGTACGGAGGAATAACTGAATCTCAAGCGATGGGTTGTTCTGATAGCTTGCGCACCGATTCTGTTGGCGCCCATATGCAGAAAGGACGATCCAGTAGACTATAGCTGCACCCAGTCCGAAGCGGACGAAACGTGCTCGGAACGATGCGACCCACTGGATGTCAGTCTGTGCAATCTGATAGACAAGAAAACGTGCATGATCAGCGCCGTATGCGGCGATGTGGTCGTGCTCCCGTTCTAGCGATACTTAGCACTTCGTCATCCTGCGACGCGGTGATCCTCAATATCTCCCTTACAATTAAGGTAATTCAATGTTTGCGATGTTCATGCAGGTCGCACTGGCGGCGCCCACGATCTACAATGTGGAGGTCTCCGTGCCGACCGGTCCGGTCCTCACCCTGCCCAACGACTCACCCTATGTGGTGTCTCGTGTGTTCAAGCACCTCGCCCCCGGGACCCCAGATACGGTGGTCAGCTCAACCTCACCGTATATCCGGTGCGAGATCAAGGACGAAGCAGTCCACGTGATCGTGACGATGGACCAGGACAACTGGCCGGATCTTCCTTCCTCGGCGGATTGTGCGTGGGGGAATGACTACATCGTCCGTGTGGAGCCCGTCGAGTTCGACGATGATCATGCGTGGTCGAACTCGCCGATCGTCATCGTGCCTGGGGAGCGACTGGTGATCGAGAAGCCAAAGCCGACCGTGGGGTTTCGAATCTACGAGCTTCCGTCAGGCGGCACCTATTCTGCGGGAGTGACGGTTGGTGTGAAGGGGGGGAACCCGTGGCAGGGGCTCTCCTGTGAGTCGGGTCTCGGATCAGATGGGGTCTGGTACGTCAAGATCGATATTTCATCCGACAACTTGGCGTATGGGAACGGCTACTGCAAGATCGGGAACGCCAAGGGCATGCCATACACGCTGCCGCTGAAGGTCCGGCTACCCTAAGCCGCTCATCGTCGCCTATAGCCTTGACCTGCTCGGGATCTCAGGCCTCGCGGAGGCCCTCGAGGTGTGGAGGGGGGGGGACTGGTGATGGACGGTCATGACCGGGCCTTTCTCGAGCCTGTGGGCTTGGGCGCAGGGGGTCGGGTGCTCGAGAGCCGGTGCACTTGATGCCCCAACGTCCACGATGAGGCGCTGGAGTCGGCACCGGCACCCCGGTCACCGCCGGACGGGAGGAGCCCGCTGACGACGGAAGCGAGCGAGGCCAAGGCGGCGCTCGATGCACAGCTCGCGGTCTATATCGACGAGCTGGTGTACGACTCCCCGCTGACCCCGTAGGGCAGCCAAGGCACTGGCCTCTAGCCTTGGAGCTTGTCGCGGATCTCCCCCAAGGCGACCGCGGAGATCCGGTCTGCCAGCTCTCGATCCTGAACCGCAGCGCTCAGCATCCCCGAACCGACGGCGAGCACGGCCGCGAGCAGGGCCTGGTCGCTAGAGGGAGGGTCCAGACAGGCGTCGAGCGCATCGACCAGCGCTGAGAGCTGCGCCTGGTAGTCGACCCGGAGGGCCCGATCGCCGCGGATGGCATCGACGGGATGGGCCACCAGCGGGCAGCCGTGGGCCACATCCTCCCGCTCGGCGGGGTCGAGGTAGTGAGCGAGGGCGTCGAGGGCGGCGTGGCGGGGTTGTGGGGCGAGGGCGGCGGTGTGCAGGGCGTGAACGAGCCCGGCCTCGATCTCCATGACCGCGTGAATGAGCGCGTCCTTGGAGTCGAAGTGGGCGTAGAAGGCGCCACGGGTGAGCCCGGCCTGCTTCATGACCTGGTCGATGGAGGCGCCCTCGAAGCCGTGGCGGCGGAACAGGCTGCGAGCGGCTTCGAGGATCCGGGCGCGGCTACGGGCTTTGTGGGCGGCGTCATATCGCATGGGTCTTGTGTATTGCATGACGGACGTCATGTATATAGTATGATGATCATCATATAAAGAGGTGAGCGATGAATATGCAGTCGAAATCCGGTGTTTTCTTGGCGGTGGCGGTGCTGTTCACCGTCATGCTTGCGGGTCGGGCGATGACCCTCGGCTTCCTCGCTCAGGTGGGCAGCCCCGTCGCGGGCTCCCCGCCCATGGCTTGGCTGATGCCCCTGGTCGGCGACGCGGTGGTGGGGCTGAGCGCTCCGGTCGCGGCAGTGCTGTTGCTGCGTGGGCGCGGGCTGGGGGCGTGGTCCATCATCCTGCTGTGGAACGCGATTGGCATCTGGGATGCAATGTCGGCCTTTCTGGTGCACCTGTCCGTGCCGTGGCCGGACTTCTTCATGGTCCAGATCTTCGGCGCGTCGATGTTCTTCGCGGCCAGCGCGATGCACCTGGTGGTGATCGCGCTGGTCGCAGGCCCGCTGCGGGACCGGTGGCTACCGGCCTATCGCTCTACTCGAACGCTGGAATCCCTGTGATCCACCGGCCCAGGATGAGGTTGTGGATGTCGTGGGTGCCCTCGTAGGTGAACACCGACTCGAGGTTGTTGGCGTGGCGCATGATGGGGTACTCGCCGAGGATGCCATTGGCACCGTGAATATCCCGAGCCACTCGGGCGATCTGCAGGGCGATGTCGACGTTGTTCATCTTGGCCAGGGAGATCTGCTGGGGGATCATGCTGCCGTCGTCCTTCATCTTGGCCAGGCGCCAGGCCAGGAGCTGGCCCTTGGTGATCTCGCGCAGCATCCAGGCGAGCTTGTTCTGGACGAGCTGGAAGGAGGCGATGGGCTTGCCGAACTGAAGACGGCTGAGGCTGTACTGCTTGGAGCTGTCGAAGCAGGCCATGGCGGCCCCGAGCGCCCCCCAGCTGATGCCGAAGCGGGCGTTGTTCAGGCAGCTGAACGGACCGCGCAGTCCCTTGACGCCGGGCAGCAGGTTCTCCTTGGGGATCTTGACATCGTCGAAGACGAGCTCGCTGGTGACCGAGGCCCGCAGGCTGTGCTTGCCCTTCATCTCGGGGGCGGAGAAGCCGGGCATGCCCTTCTCTACGATGAACCCGTGGATGACGCCGTCGAGCTTGGCCCAGACGACGGCCACGTCGGCCACGGTGCCGTTGGTGATCCACATCTTGGCGCCGTTGAGCAGGTAGTGGTCGCCCATATCGACGGCCTTGGTGACCATCCCGTTGGGGTTGGAGCCGTGGTCGGGCTCGGTGAGGCCGAAGCAACCGATGGCCTCGCCGCTGGCGAGCTTGGGCAGCCACTTGCGCTTCTGCTCTTCGGTTCCGAAGGCGAAGATGGGGTACATCACCAGGCTGCCTTGCACGCTGGCGAAGGAGCGGATGGCGCTGTCGCCGCGCTCGAGCTCTTGGCAGATGATGCCATAGCAGACGTTGTTCAGGCCGGCGCAGCCGTACTCTTCGGGGAGGTTGGCCCCGAGGAAGCCCATCTCGCCCATCTCGCGGACGAGCTCGTGGGGGAAGGTGCCGTCCGCGTAATGCTTCTCGATGATGGGATCGACGCGCTCACTCACCCAGGCGCGAACGGTGTCGCGGATGGTGCGCTCGTCCTCTGAGAGGAGGTCGTCGATATTGTAGAAGTCGATGCCTTCGTAAGCCACGGTGCTCTCCACGGTCAGGGGCGGCGCTCTAACCGCCTGCTCGCTATGGAGCCTCTCACTGCAGTGAGGGAGTGCATGTGAGCGGAGGTTGGGCTCGGGTCGATGGGGCGCTCTCCCCAGCAGAAGAAGCGGTCATTCCTGCGATGGACCGTGGGTTCTTGGTGGGCTGGACGGTGTTCGAGACCGCGCTCGCCCTCGACGGACGGATTCCGGTGCTCCAGCTCCACCTCGATCGCCTGGCCGAGAGTTGTGCCGAGGCGGACATCGCTCTGCCTCCTGAGGTGAGGTCGGAGATGCTCGATCTGGCGGGGCGAGTCGCGGGCCGGGCTCGGGTTCGGGTCACCCTGTCGGGGTCGGGGCTGCGGATCGTGTCCGCAGAGCCCGTCTCCCTCGAGCGCTTTGGCCAGCCGGTGCGCTGTGCGCGGGGTCGGTTCTGCGCGGACCCCTACCTCTCGGGCGCGGTGAAGCACGGCAGCCGGGCGGGCTGGGTGGTGGCGGTTCGACGGTCCGGCGTGGACGAGGTGCTCCTGGTCGATGAACACGGCCGGTTCACCGAGGGCACGACCTGTGGCATCGTCGCCGTGTGTGACGGAGAGGTGTTCACCGCACCCAACGACGGTCGAATCCTCCCGAGTACGACGATCTCCCAGCTCATCGACCTCGCACAGAGCCGTGGAGTAGCGGTCCATCGGGTGGGGGCGTTGGCAGAGGGGCCGTGGGACGGGCTGTACATCGCATCGGCGACTCGTGGATTGGCGCCGGTGATCGAGCTCGATGGGAAGTCGGTAGGGGGGATGGAGCCGGTGGGGCGCATGCTGCACGAAGCCTTTGCCGGGTCTCTGGAGGCGGGAAAGGATTGAACCTGCTAGGTCGAGGCGTGCCGTTCCGGAGGTCCCGATGTTCCTGATGTTCGCGCTCTACGGTTGCCTCCCATACGATGGTCTCGATGCCAGCGAGCTGCGTGTGGTGAACACCCGCTTCAAGGACTGTTCGGTGACCGCGCTCGCGGAGCGGGGCGGCTCGAACGACTCCTGGGAGGAGTGGTTTCGTCGGGAGCAACAGTTCGACGAATGGGGAAATATGTCCTTCGACTGGATCTATTCTCCGGAAGGAACGATCTACCAGCTCGAGCAGAGCTTCCGAGGGCAGTGGCTGGACTCCAAGGTCGAGGTCGACAACCAAGGTGGGGAGTCCACGCGTTTGGTCGAGGAATACACCTGGGATGGGGTCTTCCTGATCCGGCTGCAGAGCGATCGAGACGAGGTGGTCTCGGTGACGGACTACCGCAGCGATGGGGTCGATCCCTACAACGACGCGAGCCTCGATCGCGATGGGGACGGAGAGGTCGATATGACCTCGGAATACACCTGGAGCGAGGCGGGCATCGTAGCGGCCTCCTTCGACAATCAGGTGGATGGCACCATCGACGCCAGCATCTCCCGAGAGTTCGATGAAGAAGGGCGACCCATCGCCGAGAATATCGACCAGACGGGGATGTTTCAGTATCGGGAATGGGAGTGGGCCGGCCCCCACGACAACCTCCTGCGCTTGCGTGATGAGCAGGGAGAGGTGGACGGGCCGTCGTCGGTGTACGAGCGCATCTCGGTCTGGGACGGGGGCTGGACCTCGGTCCGTTTCGATCAGGTCCGCGATGGGCAGCTGCAGGAGACGACGACAGAGACCTACGACAGCGAGGGGCGGCTGTTGACCCGGCAGCGCGAGTTCCCCGGGAATGTGCAGCCGGCTCGCGAGACGTGGACGTGGGACTGCCCGGAGTAGCGGGCGCCCCGGCGAGCCGATTGGGGTATGGACGGTGAGCGACCCGCCGACCCACGGAGCACTGATGAAGACCGGACTCGACATCCTCCTCGCCGACCCCTCCCGCCTGGACGGGCTGCGCGTGGGCTTCTGCTGCAATCACACCGCTGTGGACGGGCGATTTCGCCATGGCATCGACCGGCTCACAGAGGCTGGGGTCAACCTGGTACGGCTATTCGGCCCGGAGCACGGCGTGCGAGCCACGGCCCAGGATATGGAGGATGTGGTCGAGCAGCGCGACCCGGTCACCGGGCTGCCCACAGTGTCGCTCTATGGCGACAACGCCGAGTCCCTGCACCCCGACCCGCAGACCCTCGCAGACCTCGATGTGGTGCTCTTCGATATCCAGGATATCGGGGCCCGCTACTACACCTACCAAGCCACCCTGGGCTTCGTGATGGCGGTCGCAGGCCAGGTCGGAACCCGGGTCATCGTGCTCGACCGGCCCAACCCGATCAATGGGCTGAGTGTAGAGGGAAATATCGTGAGCCCCGGCTTCGAGAGCTTCGTTGGCGCCTACCCTATCGCGGTACGCCATGGCATGACGGTCGGGGAGCTCGGTCACTACTTCCTCCGTCATTGCGGGGTGGAGTGCGAGTACGAGGTCATCGGCTGTGAGGGCTGGGACCGCTCCGAGTGGCTCGACCAGACCGGCTTGCCGTGGGTCTACCCCTCCCCGAATATGCCCACCCTCGAGACCGCGACGATCTACCCCGGCATGTGCCTGATCGAGGCCACCAACCTCTCCGAGGGGCGCGGCACGACCCGGCCCTTCCACCTCGTCGGCGCCCCGTGGGTCGATCCACAGCGCCTGGTGAAGCTCTGCGAAGAGGGCGCGGAGCGAGCGGGCCTGCAGGGGCTGGCCTTCCGCCCGGCGGCCTTTGTTCCGGGTTTCCAGAAGCACGCTGGGGTGCCCTGTCAGGGGGTCGAGGTGCACCTCCTGGACCGGTCGAAGCTGCACGCTCTACTGCTCGGCATGGTGGTGACCGAGGCCTGCTACCGAGAGAACCCCGAGCGCTTCGGCTGGCGAACAGAGCCCTACGAATTCGTCAGCGACCCGCCGGCGATCGACCTGCTCACGGGCTCGGCGGCCTACCGCGAAGCGCTCGAAGCGGGCGGGTCCATCGCGGCGGTGCTGCAGAGCTGGGAGACCGAGCGGCAGGGCTTTCTGGAGAGGCGCGCGGGCTGTCTGCTGTACTGATGGCCAACGCAGTGGGCCCTACTTCTTCTTGTGCTTGGCCTTCATGCGCTTGTACTCATCCGCTCCGTACACGCAGACCTGAGGATTGGGCTCGAAGTCGAGGGAGCGCGAGCGGCCGACGTAGGGGATGGAGCGGAGGATGAGCTTCATGGTCTCGAGCCGGGCGAGGTGCTTGCTGTCGGAGCGGATGACCCACCAGGGGTTGAGATCGGTGTGGGTGCGGCGGAGGAGCTCGGCCTTCTTCTGGGTGAACTCCTCCCACAGATCCTGGGCCTGCAGGTCGACCTCGGAGAGCTTCCAGGCACGCAGCGGATCGGCTCGGCGGCGGTCGAAGCGCTTGGCCTGCTCGGCCTTGGAGACCGAGAAGTAGAGCTTGAGCAAGGTGGTCTTGCCGTCGGAGACGAAGTTCTCTTCGTAGGATGTGACCTTGCTCATGAACTCCCGGTACTGCTTGGGGGTGCAGAAGCCCATGACGGGCTCGACCATGGCGCGGTTGTACCAGCTGCGATCGAAGAGTACGACCTCGCCTGCGTGGGGGAACTGCTCGATATAGCGCTTCATATGCAGCTCGGTCTGCTGCTCGTCGGTGGGCTTGCCGAGGGCGACGACCCGATAGTGCTTCTCGTTCATGTAGCGGCTGACCCGGCGGATGGTGCCGCCCTTGCCGGACGCGTCGCGGCCATCGAACAAGATGATGGCCTTTTTGCCCGTGCGCTCGAGATGAGCCTGCATCTTGATCAGCTCGGCCTGGTAGGGCTTGAGCGCCTCGGACTCGAAGTGGCTGCGCAGGGCCGCGCGCAGGATGCGGTTGCGCGCCCTGCGGTCGAGACCCTGAACGAGCTTCCGGAGCGCGTCGCGGTCGGGGTGGTCGCCGATGTCGAGGCCCTGAAGAGCAGCGTCGACCTTCTTGGTGAATCGGGTAGTGGTCGTCATGACCAAGCCTACGCCCGACTCTGGAGTCGTCAAAAGCAGCAGGGCGTTGCAGGTCTAGGTGAGGTCTTTGTCTTCCGCGATGGCGGGTGGCTCGACCTCCTCCAGGAGGGTGACTCCAGAGAAGAATCGATCGCCCAGTCCAAACGAACCGATCGGGGGGGACCAGTCGCCGTTGGTCGCCAGGATGATGCCGTGCAGGCTGGAGCCGATGGGCCAGATCAGCATCAGCATGAGCACGGGGATGAAGAACAGGTGGGAGAGGCCGAAGGTGCAAAGGAAGAACACGAAGGCAAGGAAGAAGGTGGTGAAGTAGGCCACGATGAAGGTGATCTGGACCCCGAGAGCCTGCTTTGCATGATGGAGAGCGAAGGCGTCGTTGCGCTGGGCCAGGGGCACGAGTGCGGCCGGGAGGGCGACGAGCACGCCTGCGTAGGAGGCCGCGGCCCACATACGCCCATCCGCTGTGGTGTCGTCCATTCCCATGTTCACCCGCCGTTTTGAGATAGATGGGGTGTAACAGGTCGGGAGCATCGCCGGGTTGCAGCGACGGGGACCTCCAAGAGGTGTAGATCTGAGGGGCCACGGAGGTCTCATGCCAGACGAGTTCGAAAACACCCCGCAGTTCACCAAGGCGGGCAAGCTCAAGGCCCGCTTCTACGACCGCGAGCTGGCGCGCTACCAGACCGAGCTGGTCAAGCTCCAGTACTGGATCCGCGCCGAGGGCAAGCGGGTGGTGGTGGTCTTCGAGGGCCGCGATGCGGCGGGCAAGGGGGGCACGATCAAGCGCATCGCCGAGGTGCTCAATCCACGGAGCGCCAACATCATCGCGCTGGCCACGCCGACCGAGCGGGAGCGCACGCAGTGGTACTTCCAGCGCTACGTCACCCACCTTCCCGCGGCCGGTGAGATCGCGATGTTCGACCGCAGCTGGTACAACCGGGCGGGCGTCGAGCGGGTGATGGGCTTCTGCACCGATGCCGAGTACGACGAGTTCCTCCGGGCTTGTCCACGCTTCGAGAGCTTGCTGGTTCGCTCCGGAATCACGCTGATCAAGTACTGGTTCTCGGTCAGCGCCGACGAGCAGGAGAGGCGCTTTCAGTCGCGCATCCACAACACCACCAAGCGGTGGAAGATCAGCCCGATGGACCTGGAGTCCCGGAAGCGCTGGGTCGACTACTCCCGCGCCAAGGACACGATGTTCGAGTACACCGATACCAAGCTCGCGCCGTGGTTCGTGGTGCCGTCGGACGACAAGAAGCGCGCTCGACTCAACTGTATCCGCCACCTGCTGTCCCAGTTCGACTACCAGGATGTGGTGCCAGGGCCGATCGACCTCCCTCCGAGAGTGGCGGCCACGGGCTACAAGCGTCCCCCTGTGAGCGAGCAGACCTATGTGCCGGACCACTACCCGGGTCCGTCCCAGAAGATCGGAGCGGAGCCCAGCCTGGATGACTGACCGGGGCCGATATGGGGCATAGAGCGTCTTAGCACTCGATGGGAATCTGAACCGTGAACACCGAGCCCTGTCCGAGCTCTGATCGGACCTCGAGGGTGCCCCCGAGCATCTCCACGAAGCGATGGGTGATGGTGAGCCCGAGCCCGGTGCCACCGAAGTTGCGCGTGGTAGAGGCGTCAGCCTGATGGAAGGGGTCGAAGACGCGCTCGATCTGGTCTGGGCTCATGCCCATGCCGGTGTCCTCGATGTCCACCCGCAGGTGGGAGTGGTCTCGCTTGGCATGCACGGTGATGGTGCCGTCCGAGGTGAACTTGGTGGCATTGCTGAGCAGGTTGAGCAGGACCTGGCGTAGCTTGGTGAGGTCTGTGCACATCTGGCCGAGCTCGCCTTCGATGTGCGTCTCGATGGTGTTGGAGTTCTCTCGCAGCAGGGGTTCGAGGGTGGAGAGCGTCTCGGTGATCAGCACCTCCAGGTCGACCTCTTCGCGGAACAGCTCCATCTTGCCCCCCTCGATCTTGGAGAGGTCGAGGATCTGAGAGATGAGACCGAGAAGATGGCGCCCTGCGCGGTCGATCCGGGAGAGATCCTGGATCATGGTGGGGTGGGGGCTGTCGTCGGCTGATTCCACATCCTCGATCAGGATCTCCGAGTAGCCGATGATGGCATTGAGCGGGGTGCGGAGCTCGTGGCTCATATTGGCGAGGAAGATGGACTTCGCCTCGGAAGCTGCGTTGGCGGACTTCAGTGCGTTCTGGAGCTCCTCGGTGCGCTTGTCTACCTGCCCCTCGAGCTCGCTGTTGAGGACCTCGAGGGCCTCCGAGACCTCTCTACGGCCCTTGAGCAGGTAGATGGTGAGGCCAAAGACGATATTGGAGATCACCAGGATATTGATGACCGAGAAGACGGTCTGGACCTCGGGGCTGGGGTGGAAGCTGAACCGGGCCCGCACATAGGGGTCGATGACGCCGGATACCACGGTGAGGGCGCTGTACAGGAACAACCACATCAGCGCGTTGCGGGGCGTGGAGAAGGTGAGGGACCCGACGATCGCGAGGGTCCCCCAGAGCATGACCCCGCCGCTGGCCGCGAACCCTCCCAGGCTCCACTGGAACACGAAGGGGAGCAGGAGACTGAGCATCACCTGGACGAAGCGGGCGCGCGGGAAGTTCTTGGTGGTGCTCAGGATGGCAAAGTTGATCGGCGTGAGCAGGGTGTAGGAGTAGGCGAAGGTCGCGGCGAAGTACATGCCCGAGCCCATGGCGATCGTGCCCCACAAGATCCCACCGCCGCTCATCAGCACCCCCATATAGATCAGCAGGCGGTGCTGTAGACGCTCGGCATCGGTATCGGTGGGCCGATCCCCGATGGAGCCTATCCTCTCGAGCAGATGGGGCGGAGAAGGCGGGTCAGCGTCGCTCATGGCGCCATCCTAGCCGATCGCCAGCTCCACTTGGGCATCAGGTGGGCTTCAGCCCGGGATCGGTGCGGCGCAGCTTGGCGCCGAGCCCTGTGGCCAGGTTGCGGAACAGCACGACGGCAACATCGGGCCTCTGCCTCTCGAGCTCTCGGAGCTTGTCTCGGGAGAGCACGGCGAAGGTGGTGTCGACCCGCGTCGTCGCGGTGGCGGAGTGGGCGTCGCCGGTGAGCACGGCCACCTCGCCGATGACTTCCCCGGGGCCGACCCTACCGAGGGGTAGCCCGGACCGGGAGATGGCCACGGTCCCGTGGAGGGGCAGGTAGATGGAGTGTGCTCGATCCCCTGCGACGAATAGCGTCTGCTCAGCGGGCACCTCGCGTACGCTGCACATCCCCGCCACCCGGGTCGCTTGCTCCTTCGACAGCCCGCGGAAGAGGTCGAGTCCTCCGAGCGCTGCGGCGATGCGGGGGAGCACATGCTGCTTGGCGAAGCGGGCCATGACCACATCGGCGATGTGCTGGGTCTCGGGGGTGAGCCGAAGCTCACCGAGCTCGATGGGGCAGCTGATTCGGACCATCTTGACGACATCGAGGCGCTCGACCTGGTGGAAGACCATGGCCGGCACGTAGGCTGCGGGCAGGAAGCCGAGGGCGAGCAGAGTGCGCTGCATTCGCGGCGCGTGAGCGCTGATATCGGCCTCGATATACTGCACCCCCCACTCGCCGCAGCGCTCGAGGAGGGCATCCCAGAGGAACCGGACGACGGGATCGGTGGACGCGATGAGCTCGAAGACATGGACCCCGCGGCTCTGGGTATCGTGGATATAGCCGATGGCCCCGGCGACGGCGTTGGATCGGGGCTCTCGCGCGACGAGGTAGGTGGCGTGGGCGGCGCGGATCTGGAAGTAGCCGTACTGAAGTCGCATGGGTCCGAAGACCTCTCGATTGCGCACCCGACCCCGCTCGATCCGGAGCAGCGCGGGGAGCCCCTTGTCCGAGAGCTCTTCGATGGGCCAGCAGCCGCCGAGGGGGTAGGGAGTGGCGTCCTCGTCGATGATGGCGTCGGGGCTCAGTCCGACGTTCTCGAGGCAGATCGAGGCCAGGGCGGCGGCCTCGGGCACGATGCGGGGGTGGTTTCTGCGGAGAGACAGCGCCGGGCCGAAGTGGCGCCCCCAGATGGCGACGCTCTCCCGGTGCTCGAAGGCGTACTTCATGGGCAGAAAGCCCAGCGGGACCAGCCCGTGTGCACGGGACACGCGCTGGCTGTAGGGGTGGACGCAGCGATTCTGGGCGATTCCCACATGGACGCGGTTGCGGATGTACTCGATGCGGGCCTGCATGAGCTTGCTGCCGATTCCAGCTCCACGGGCGTCAGGGTGGACGACGAGGCGCCCGAACTCGCCGAGCAGATCGGAGTGGGCGCCGAGATCGAACACGAAGGAGGCGGTGCCTACGGGTCGGGTGCCGTCTACTGCCACCAACATGATGATGTCGTCGGCGAACACGGAGCGCTTGAGCCAGCCCGCATCGAGGTACTGCTGGTAGGGGTAGTCTGGGCCGTAGACGGCCTCGAAGATGCCGCGAATCCCGGGCACATCGTCTTCATTGGCTTCGCGGATCTGGACGGTCATGGTCTACCCCCGGTCGTGTTCTCCCGATACGAGCTTTGCGCCCGCGACCCTGGCGACCCTGTCGAACCAGGCGGCTCCGATGGGCAGGGCATCTTCGTGGATGTCGAAGCGGCTGGAGTGAGCCGGAAAGCTCTCCCGGCCAGGGACCTGGGCGCCGTAGCGGATGTAGCAGCCCGGGACGTGGGCCAGGTAGTAGGCGAAGTCCTCGCCCCCCATATTGGCGGTGTGCAGCACGTCTACACGCTCGGCGCCTACCACATCGATCGCGGCGAGTCGGGCGAGAGCAGTGGGCTCGGGGAGGTTGATCACCGGCGGCGTGCCGATGTTCACTTTGACCTCGACGTGGGCCCCATGGAGTGCACCGATGGCGTTGGCGATGCGCTCGATCGAGCTGCAGAGGTGGGCCCGGGTGTCGGGGTGCTGGGCCCGAATCGTCCCCTCGAGCAAGGCACGTCCGGCGATGACATTGGCCGCAGATCCCGCGGAGAAGCGGCCGACGGTGACCACCGAGGGGCGGGCGGGGTCGATCTCGCGGCTGACGACGGTCTGCAGCGCGGTGACCAGCAGGCTGCCGATGACGACGGCGTCGATGGCCTCGTGGGGGCGGGCTCCATGGCCCTGCTGCCCGGTGATCTGGATGCTGAAGGTGTCTGTGGAGGCGTTGACCGGACCATCGGTGACCACCAAGGTGCCGGGCGGGTAGTGCCGGTCGAGGTGCCCGCCGAAGATCATAGCGACGCCGTCGAGGGCGCCGTCGTCGATCATATGGACCGCCCCGATTCCCTTTTCTTCGGCGGGCTGGAATAGCAACCGGACCGGCAGAGGCGGGGGATCTGCGAGGAGCATCTCGGCAGCTCCCACCAACATGGAGGTGTGGCCGTCGTGGCCACAGGCGTGCATCACCCCTTCGTGGATGCTGGCGAAGTCGAGGCCGGTCTCCTCGTGGACCGGCAGGGCGTCGGTGTCGGCTCGCAGTGCGATGAGCGGACCGGCGCGCTGGCCGGGGAGGTCGGCGATGACGCCCGTGCCCGCCACGCCCACCGTGGGGTCGAGGCCGAGCCCACGGAGCGCGTCGGCGATCCGGCCCATGGTGCGCCTCTCCTCGCACGAGAGCTCCGGGTGCTGGTGGAGGTCTCGGCGAAGCGCGAGGATGCGCTGGATGATTTCGGGTGAGGCGCTCATGGGTTCATGATGGAGCGGACGGTCGCTGTGAGCAATGCGGACGGAACACCAGATGTGGCGGGTCGCACTGTGGCGGGGCGATATGCCACATCAGCGCCCGAGCAGCTTGTGATAGCCATCGCGGATCTCGCGGAGCAGATCGTGCGCGGCGATCTCGAGATCTTTGGCTGCGCTGTTGGCGACCGGCTCGACATTGTTCCGCATCAGGTAGCGCCAGCGGCCCTCGAGGTGCTCGTATTCATCGCGTGCGTCGAGCTTGCCGAGGTGGATCTGGAGGCGGACCTCGTCTCGCAACCGGGCCAATGCGGTGGCCTCTTCGTGGGTCTCGGGCTCGTGCAGGCTGGGCTCGCGGAACTCGCGTCGAGCAAGCCAGGCTTGAACCTGGAGCTCGTCGACGATCTCACGGACGGCGCTGTGGGTGCTTCGGGGCTCGGTCATGGGCCACCTCCTGCACTGTGGAAGTGCAGGATGTGTGCCATCTGCCCGGGTCAGGGGGTGTTGGGGCACCCGCCGGCGCTGCAGTTGAACAGACCGTCGAGGAAGGAGGCGCACAGCCCCCCGTCGACCCCGGTCGCGGCGGCGGCGGCGAAGGCCGTGACGGGCAGGAGGGTGAGGGCTGCGAGGAAGGCGACGCGCTTGTAGTTGAACTGGACCGGCATAGGAGACTCCTTGGACTCCGTACCCGTAGGCCGGCGAGCCTATTCGCTACGGTCATGTTCTGTCACCGTGCCGGGTACGGTTGAGAATGACGGTCAGAGCGTCTCTTCTTTGCCTCCGCGGAAATGCGGGTCCAGGCTGGCTGAGCGCTCGGCGAGCTGTTGAGCGATCGCTGCGACCTCGAGCGCTTGGCTGGCGTTCTTCTGGACCTGGCTGTCCGCTTGTTCGAGGGCCTCGTCCACCTGGGAGGTGGTGAGCGCCTGTGCCCGGGCTGTGCGGGTGATCTCGGCGATCAGCTCGCTCGCTTCTCCGACTGAGTCGACGATCGCGCTGAGGGCTTCCGAGGACTGGGCGAGCACGTCCTGGCCCTCTGCGAGGTTGCGCAGCGAGGTCCGGATGAGATCTGTGGTCTCCCGGGTGGCCTCGGTAGATCGGCCCGCCAGGCGTCGCACATCCTCGGGGTGGCGCTCCAGGACCGTGGACTCAGACATCTCGACCTCCGTCTCCCGCGACCCATCGCGGGACGAGATCTGCGTACTACACCTGTCAACACGGGTTCATTGGCCAGTCGAGAGGGGGGTCCCTGGTTCGTGGCGCGGGGGGAGCCATCCCCGTGGCGCTTGACAATTGAGGCCTGGACGCCGACGCTCGCGACCGGGTCTACAAGGACTTCTCGGTCACTGCGGGTCACGAAATCGGAGTGGAGATGGATCTCGCAGTGATCGAGCCCCATGGAGGCGACGTCACCGCCGGCGTTCAGCTCACATTCAAGAACGCTTCCGGAGGTGTCGTGGGAATAGCCTCCGAGCAGTACTCCCTGAACCTCGTTCACCGGGTCGGCGTCAATAAGATCGTGCCTGCGACGGCTACAAAAGTCCGCGTTGCGCTCGGTGCCAACCAGCCACCGCATACGAATACTCGCCTGGCATTGCTCAATGTCGACATCGTCGACTACGGTATGGATTCGGATGGCAACTGCGTTCCACCGTCGTGTGATTCGTGCGAAATCAGCTGTCAACCTGGCTACAAGCTCAACAGGAACTGTGGTCAAACGGCTCCGCCGGCGTGTCATCCAGTCCCAGTCCTACTGGTCTGATTTCTGAATGAGCGCATCGCATATGAGGACCGCTCCATCATGAGCACGACGCAAAAGGGTGGGTTCTTCGGCGGAGCCCTTCTCCTGGCAGCAATCCTGGTCTGGCTTGGTACCAGAGAAGCCACAGGGCCAGCGACTCCGTCGCTTCGGACGCCCGCGGAACAACGCTACACACCCCGGACATCCGCAGCGCCTCCACGTCCACCGAATCCCAGCAATACTCCCGTTGCCGGTGTGGCGGAGCCGGTTGGTGAAGGGTGCCCGTCCGACGGCCAAGTCGATGCCGTAGCCAAACTGTTCGCGGATTGCACCGAGATACTGGATCTCAGATTCTGCTACGGGCCCATCGTGGAGCAGCGTGCTTATGACGTGCTGGTGGAGTGCAACGCAGACGGGAGGTGGTCGATTCCAGGCTCGTGCGAGGAGCTCGCGAGTCAGCTCGACTGTGACGACTCCATGGCCATGTCCGAGGAATCCCGCCGCCATCACCTGCTGGATGTCGAACAGGCGCTGGACACGCTTCGCGAGCGATGTACTGCCTTCCGATCCGTGAACTACTTTCTCGACTGTAGCCGGATCCCTTGTGTCCTCGGCCTTCCGCGGAGCGACTTGGTAGGCGCAGGTATCTCCGAGATGCAGGCGATGTGTTTCGACGACATGTTGTCCGGGGTCACCGCGCTGACACAATACAACTCCGCTACGCTGGTCCCGCTGTACGTCCTTCCGCAGAACACCTCGGGTGGAGCACTACATCAACGATGGGAGAAATCGAAGGACGTTCGTTGGAAGGAACTCTCGACATTCCCTGGGTTCTTCAAAGGCGCTGATGGCCCAGCCTCAGGCGCGAGTCCTGATGAATAGACGCCCACGATTCCATTGAGATCGATGGTCAGAGCGGTTCTTCTTGGACCCCACTGAGGTTCGGGTCCAGGCTGGAGGAGCGCTCGGCGAGTTGCTGTGCGATCCCAGCGATCTGCAGCGCCTGATTGGCGTTGCTCTGGGCCTCGCCGTCTGCCTGTTCGAGGGCCTCGTCGACCTGGGAGGTGAGCAGGGCATGAGCCCGGGCGGTGTGGGTGATCTCGGCGATCAGCTCGCTCGCTTCTCCGACTGAGTCGACGATCGCGCTGAGGGCTTCCGAGGACTGTGCGAGCACGTCCTGACCCTCGGCGAGGTTGCGCAGGGAGGTTCGAATCAGGTCCGTCGTCTCCCGTGTGGCCTCGGCAGATCGGCCCGCCAGGCGCCGCACATCCTCGGCGACCCGCGCGAAGCCCCGTCCATGTACGCCCGCCCGCCCCGCTTCGACCGTTGCGTTGAGCGCGAGGAGGTTGGTCTGAAAAGCGATGTCGTCGATGACCTCGATGATCGTCTCGATGTTGCGATCGGATGCCGCGATGGCCGCCATGGAGCGGTGGACCTCGCGCATCTGGGCATCTCCCCGGAGCGCGGACTCCTGGGCGCGTTCGGCCAGGGTCTGGGCTCGACTGGCCTGGGCCACGCGGGTTCGGCTCTCGGCCGCGACGCGCTTCACAGTGGCCGAGATCTGGCGGATGCTCGCGGCAGATCGGGATGCCTCGTCGGAGAGGGCGTTGCCGGAGTGCAGCACGGTGTCGGCATCGGCGTGCAGCTGTGCAGCGGTGTCGATGAGCGCGGCGGTCCGGTCGGAGATTCGGTCGAGTGCGCGCATCACCGCGTCATCGGGGTGACGGCTTCGGCTGTGCAGGACCTGTCCCTCCGCCAGGGTCTCGACCGCTGCCATGAGGTCGCGGTGGCGCCGGATGACGGTGTTGATGGCCTGGACGAGCGCCAGATCGTCGCCCTGGTTGTCGAGCTCGTCGACTGGGGTGCCCCGGGCGAGGGCTTGCAGCGCTGCGACCCGGTTGCTGCGGTCGAGCTGCACCAGGAACCCGCTGGGCAGCGGGGCGATGTGCACGGTGAAGGCTCCGGCAGGTGCGGAGAAGGGCTCGGGCTGGACGTCGAGCCCGAGCAGCTCTGTGAGGGTCCGGCCACGCAGGGAGCGGTGGAGCGCGCGCTGTGCTTGACGGTTGGCATGGGTGACCCGGCCCTCGGCGTCGAGCAGCAGGGCGGGGACCCGAAGCGCGTCCAGCACGGGTGCCTCGGGACAGCAGGGCTCGCCGGGAGCGATGTGCACGGCCTCGTGGCGCGCGATGGTGCAGTCGATGGGAGAGATGCTTCGGGTGTCGAGCACATCGTCGGCGGGCAGCGGAATCACGGCCTGGACGGAGTCGACGGCTAGCCCGATGGGGCTGTCCCCGTGGAGCACGAGGATGCAGGTGCGCGCTTCATCCGCCCTGGGCTCCATTCCGAGCTGCTCGCGCAGATCGATGACCGGCACGATGGTGCCCCGTAGATTGATGACGCCTCGGACCCACTCGGGGGTGTCCGGGATCGGGGTGATCCGCTGCATTCGGATGACCTCGTCGACCTTCTCCAGGGGAATCGCGTAGCTCTCGGAACCGACGATGAAGCTGAGGTGCTCGTCGGGGGAGGGGCTTGAGATCAGGGGGTCAGTGGACGGCATGGATCGGCTCGGGTGGAGTTCGGTGGGGTCGGCAGCGTTGGAGCAGGCGCTTGGCATCGAGCACCAAGCCGATCTCGCCGCTGGAGAGGATGGTGCAACCGCTCCACCCGCGATGGGCCTGGAGCAGGGTGGGCATGGGCTTGACGACGAGCTGTTGCTGGCCGATCAGGGCGTCGACCGGCACGATGGCGAGGCGCTCGCCGTGGCGGATCACCAGCAACAGCTCGCTGTCGCTGCGCGGCCCGAGCACGTCCTGAAGGCCGAGCACCGGCACGGTCTGGCCGTGGAGCTCGACGGAGGACCTGGCGACGGTGTCGATCTCGGTGCCGGGCAGCAGCTCGGAGATGCTGTCGAGGGAGACAGCGAGGATGTGGGTTCCACGGCGGAAGAGCATGCCGTCGATGATGGCGAGGGTGAGGGGGAGCTGGATGGTCCATCGGGTGCCCGCACCGGGCTGGGTGTCGATCTCGATGGATCCCCCGACCGCGGCGACCTTGCTGGCCACGACATCCATGCCCACCCCCCGGCCGGAGAGCTCGCTCACCTCGGTGGCTGTAGAGAGGCCCGGGGCGAACACCAACCGCTCGATCTCGTGGGGAGTGAGGGGGGCGTCGGGGCTGGTGAGGCCGATATTCTGGGCCTGTTGGAGGATCTGTGCGGTGTCCAGCCCGCGCCCATCGTCTTGGATGGTGATGTGAACCTCGTCCCCCTCGTGGTGGGCGGACAGGCGCAGCACGCCCACCTCGGGCTTGCCCACATGCAAGCGCTCCTCCGGCGGCTCGATGCCGTGGTCGCAGGCGTTCCGGATGAGGTGGAGCAGGGGGTCGCTGATCGCCTCGATGACGGTCTTGTCGACCTCGGTCTCCTCGCCGACCAGCTGCAGATCGAGGAGCTTTCCTTGCCGCCGAGCGAGGTCCGAAGCCATGCGACCGAACTTGCGAAAGGCGCTGCGTACGGGGACCAGACGCACCGTCATCGCCAGATCCTGAAGGCTCCGCGAGACCCGATTGAGCCCCTCGAGGCTCGCCGCTCGGACTCCTTGCTCCTCGAGCTCGTGGATCAGGGAGTTCTCGGCGAGCACGAGCTCTCCGACCAGGTTCACGAGCTCATCGAGCTTGTCGACGCGGACCCGAATGGCCTGACTCTCCGAGGTCTTCGGGGGGGGGGGCACGGCGGCGACTCCGCCGGGAGGAGGCGGAACGGCGAGTCGGGGCTTCTTCCGCTTGACCTTCACCACCGGCGCGAGCTGGGCCGCGGGTGACTCTTGCAGGGTCGTAGCCAGGGTGGCAGAGCGCTGCTCGATGTCGGCCATGCTCGGTCCGCGAAGGCCGGACTGCAGCGATGCGCTCAGCAGCTCGATGCTCTCGTCGAGGTGGGAGAGGTCTTCCCGACGCAGCACCGCTCCATCCGCTCGCAGACCGCTCAGCACGGTCTCGGCGGCGTGGGCGAGGATCTTCATCGGCTCCGCTTCGAGGAAGGCCAGCATGCCCTTGAGGGTGTGCATTCCGCGGAAGGCCAGGTCGACGGTCCCACTGGAGAGGGGCTCACCGGTGGTGTGCTGGTGGTCGAGGGCCATGAGCGCGTCTTCGACCTCATGCAGGGCCTCGGTACACTCCTCCAGCATCTCGTCGAACAGCTCGCCGACCTCCATCAGCCACCACGCCCGCTCATGAGGTGTGCCTCAGTGCGACGGTGACCTTCCCCGCTCCATATCCTTTGATATCCAAGGAAAATGCCCTCACTCTCCAGCTCTTGTCCCAGTGGTGTGCAGGGGGGCCGTACTCGACCGCGCTGAGCCGGATGTGCTTGCGGGAGTGCTGATTCGCGATGCCCCCGAGCACATTGATCACCTCGTAGAAGTCGGCGTGGATGGACCCGTCGAGAGGCGCCTCCAGCTCGTCCACATCGGGAGCGGGCCGCAGAGAGAGGGCGGCTGCTGCGGCGGCGGCCAAGCCCAGATCGAAGGCGATCACGCCGGCGGAGTCGCCCTCGGCGTCTATGAATAGTCCGAAGGCGGCGTCTCCATCGTCGCGGTGGGGCTTGTCGCGCTCGCTGCCCACGGGCCGGTCGAATAGCGCGGTGAGCATCGCGGCGAATGCCTTGTGATCGACGCCGCTCATCCGTTCACCAGCTCCCCGAGGCGCAGGGCCCGGGCCAGGTCCTCTTCGCTGAACGGCTTGGTGATCAGCGAGGTCACACCGGCCTCCCGGGCCTCCACCCGCTTGGCACGCGTGCCCTCGGAGGTGATCAGGATGAACGGCGTCCGCCAGCCGGCCTCTCGTAGGGAGATCACCAGATCGAGGCCGGTCATCTCGGGCATATTCCAGTCGCAGAAGATCACGTCTGGGATGAAGGTGGCCAGCACCCCGAGGGCCTCCGCGCCGTCAGACGCGTCGCGGGCATCGACCTCGATCCCGAGGCGGCGCAGGGCGCGGCGTACCAGGTTTCGCATGGCGCGGCAGTCGTCGACGATCAGGACACGCATCGTGCCTCCCGGTCCCCTCATCGGCGTGGCCACGGGTGGCTTGAGCGCACGATCGCCCTAAAGCGGGGGCGGATCGGATCCGATGCAGGAGGCAACTGGAGCGCGATTCCCATGAGCACCACCATCCTCGTCGTCGACGACAGCGCGACCGTGCGCCAGCAGATCCGACTCGCGCTCTCCCCGGCTGGCTACCAGATCGTAGAGGCCAGCGATGGGCTGCAGGGCCTGGAGATGATCCGCTCCCGCCCCGACCTCGCGATGGTGATCTGCGATGTGAACATGCCGAATATGAACGGAATCGAGATGCTCCGGAATGTGGCCAAGGAGGCCCACGCGGTGCCCGTCATCATGCTCACCACCGAGGGCAACCCCGCGCTGATTCGCCAGGCCCGTGCGAGCGGGGCCAAGGGGTGGATCATCAAGCCCTTCAACGCCGAGCTGCTCGTGCGCGCTGTCGCGAAGATCGCGGCATAGTTCCACGCTCAGCGGAGAGTGAATGTCCGGACTCGCTGCCATTCCCCACTACGACGGTCTGCCTTCAGTCGCATCGGCGCTGTTGGACGCTGCGGATCTCTGTGAGGCCCGGGTCGGAGAGGCGGGCACCCGCCTGGAGCTGGTTCTGGATATGGCGCTCCAGCAGGCTGCTGCGGTCAAGCGCTTGCTGGCACAGCTCGCGGAGTTCGACCTGCGCGCCGAGCTCATGGAGCAGGGTGCGATCCGCGAGGACCACGTGGGGAGCAGTGTGGAGGCGGGCAAGCGGAGCCGGCTGCTGATCGCGGCGGTCGAGGAGGCCACCGATGGCTTGGGGCTGGCGACCCGGGAGATCCGCCACTGCTCGGAGAGTTCCCGGCTGCTCGCACGCCAGACCCATGCCGAGATCGAGCGCCTCTGCGATCCGTCCCTCGAGGACGCTGCTTCCCCGGTCAGCCGCTTGGATGCCGAGCTGAAGGCGGTCTCCGAGGACATGCGCGCGATGCTGGATGGGATCCGGTTCGTGCTCGCCGGGCTGCGATCGGTGGAGCGGGTGTTCGAGCGGGAGAGCCTCGCGCTCGGTGAACAGGTCCTGGAGCGGCTGGCTGGGATCGAAGCCCACGCGCTGGAGACCCGCGCGCTGATCGATGACTTCGCCGCCGAGGAGGAGCGCCGGACGGCGGTGCTGCTTCAGAAGACGCGGGACTCGCTGACCCACCTGCAGTTCCAGGATCCGCTGTGCCAGGAGCTCCGCGATATCGCCCGCCGGGTGGTGGCGGAGGATCTGACCACAGACGAACTTCCGCTGCTATTGGCCCGTGTCGAGCGCACATCTGGACGCTTTGGCTCGCCGCTGGCACAGGCGCGGGACTCGCTTCGCCAGATCGGCGTGCACTGCCACGACACCGCGTCGGCTTCCCAGCGGCGCCTGGCCCGGTTGTTCTCCGAAGAACGGGACACCCTCGGGGCTTCGGTCTCGGCGGTCCGTTCGGGCGTCGGTGCCCATATCGACCGGCTGGAACGAGCCAGCGTGCGCAAGCGTGCGCTCTCGGTCCGTGCGCTGGGGCAGTGCGATGTGCTCATCCGCTCGGAGGCAGCGGTGCGTCGGCTGGCTTCACAGACTCGCCTGGTGGCTGCGAACTGCGCGATCAAGGCGGCCCATGTACGCGGATCGGGGCGGGCTGCATCGGTGATCGCTTGTGAGATCGGTACCCTCGACGCCCGGGTAGCCGACGCTGCAGATGAGCTGGGAGGGAACACCGCTCGGCTGACCGAGCTGTTGCCATCGCTGATGGCCGAGGCCGACACCTCCACGGCCGCCGCTCGGGCGCTCGGTGTTTCGGTGGGCTCGGTGCTCGAGGCCTCGGAGAGCCATGTGTGCAGCGCCGAGGCGACGCTCCGCGACACGGTGGGCAACGATCCGGAGATCGCCGGTCGCGTGTCGGCGCTCACCGACTCCGCCTTGGAGTCTCTGCAGATGGAGGGCGAGCTCGACGCGCTTCTGCGGGTCGCCAGCGAGGCGTTCGATGCGCTGGGCGTGGTTGCCGGGGATATCACGCAGACCCAGCCCTTGGATGGTGGGCCTCGGGAAGATCACCCGGTAGCGGCGGGCGAGCTGCTGCTGTTCTGAAGAACCGGAGTTCAGGTCGTGGCAGCCAGGCAGACACGACCCTCGCCGTAGCCCTGCACGGCGATCTTCGCGTCGCAGCGGCGGCCCTTGCGCACGAAGGCGCGGGCGAAGATCGGGATGTCTACACCGATCTCCACCTTGGACAGGTGAGCGGCGCGCTCTTCGGTGCCCAGGATCCGAGAGAACAGGTTGAACACCTCGGAGAGGTTGCCCTTCAGCTCGTCGGAGAACTCCCCAGCCTCGGCGGCAGGCTTGGCGACGTGGGCCGGGATGAGGCTGAGTGCGGCGGCGAGTGCGGCGGCGAGGGGGATCTCCATGACCACCAGCGCGGTCACGGTTCCGTCCTCCTCATAGGTCGCGAGCGCGCAGGTCTTCACCCCCCGGAGGTTCATCGAGGGGACCGCCGAGATCGCCAGTGGGCGCTTGTAAGCAGCCGCGAGAGAGGCCCGCACGCCCTCGAGGTGCAGCGCGAACTCGGTCGCGTCCGCCAGCTCCTGGGCGATCTTGTTCTCGGGCTCGAATCCCGCGATGCGGATGGCATCCTGAAAGGAGCGCGGCGTGAACGGCTTCTGCACGACGAACTGGGCTCCCGCACCCATGGCTTCGGTCCGCATCTCGGGGCTGGCCGAGGAACTCACCACGCCAGAGGTGCCGCGGAACCCGTCCTCCTTGAGGGCCTGGAGCAGCTCGAGTCCGGACATATTGGGCATATTCCAGTCCGTCATCAGCAGGTCGGGGTTCCACTCCCGGATGAGATCGAGGGCCTCCTGGCCATCGGAGGCCTCTCGGACGGTGGCGTAGCCGTAGCCCGCGTCGCGGATGGTCTTGCGCACAATCATCCGCATGGCACGGCTATCATCAGCGATCACGACATTCAATTTTGGCTCCTGGAGTCCGCGGACTCGACGGCGTAGAGGAACAGCCCGAGGGGCTCGCCCTCGACGAGGACCCAGGCTGTGGAGAGGGGTTTTTCGGTGGGAGGAGGCTGGTTGAGCCTCCGGACGACGGGGCTGGACAGGCGCACGCCGGGGGGCAGCTCGTCGAGGATCAGCCCGGCGAGCAGGTTGCCGATCTCGCCCCAGGCGTCGCCCAGGTCCGAGGGACTGAGGTTGGCGGGGTGCTTGCAGAGCAGCAATCCGCAGCTCGCCTCCATGATCTCCTGTCCGGCATACACATCGAGTCGTCCGGTCCAGCCGCCGGAGAGCTCTACCCTCGACAGCCACATGCCGGGGTCGACCCCGGTGTCTTCGGCCTCCTCGGTGACCTCGAGGTCGAGGTGCTCATCGAAGACCGCTTCGGCAACTCGGATGAGGGTGGCTTGCTGTGAGGTCGCGGACAATGCCATGAAGACTCCGTGAGGACCCATCGGATCGGGGGACCGGGACTTGAAGCCATTCAGGAGGCCACCTTGGGGCGGGCGAGCTCTGCGGCTCGTCTGGCCAGGGCTTCCAGAGAGAGAGACTGCTCGACCGCGCCGATGGCGACGGCTGCTTTGGGCATTCCGTAGACCACGCAGCTGGCCTCGTTCTGGGCCAGGGTTCGGCCGCCCGCGTCGCGGATGGACTTCAGGCCGCGGGCCCCGTCACGCCCCATGCCGGTGAGGATCACCCCGACGGCGTGTCGGCCGACCTGCTTGGCGACCGACTCGAAGAGCACGTCGGCGCTGGGGCGATGTCCGTTGACCTTGGGATCGGAACCGAGTCGGAGCTCGAGGATGGCGCCGTTGTTCACCACCCGGAGGTGGTGGGTGCCCGGAGCGATCCACACCGTGCCGGGGGTGACCCTTGCGCCGTCGGTGGCCTCGGCACAGATCAACCCGCTGTGCTGGCCGAGTCGGGCGGCCAAGGGGGCGGTGAAGCCGGGAGGCATGTGCTGGGCGACCACCACGCCTGCGGTGTCCACGGGCAGTGAGGTGAGGAAGCTCATCAGCGCCGCGGGCCCTCCGGTGGAGGAACCCACCGCGATCAGCCCATCGGAGCGGGCCATCTCGTGGGGAGGGGCGCTCCGTGTCCGGCTCACCGCGTACGGGATCTTGGCGAGTCGGGCCTGGCTGGCGCGCACCACGCTCTCCCGGAGCTCCTGCATCATGGAGTTCAGCCCTGCGGTCACTCCCGCTTCGGGCTTGGCGACCACATGGGTGGCCCCAGCAGCGAGAGCGTCTGCAGCGGCCTGGGTGTGGGCCTTGGACAGGGAGCTGACGATCACCGTGGGGATGGGGAACTGGGCCATCATCCGGCGCAGGAACTCCAGCCCATTCATCCGAGGCATCTCGATGTCCAGCGTGAGCACATTCGGGCGCAGCTCCGCGATGCGATCCCGAGCCTGGTACGGGTCCCCAGCGGTGGCGACCACCTCGATCCGCGGATCTGCCGAGAGCCCCTTGTGCAAGATGGAGCGGACCAGGGCCGAGTCATCGACGATCAACACCCGCGCGATGGGAGCGCTCATGCTGCGCTCTCGGCGAGGGAGAGACCGGGCCGAGGGGTGCTATTGCGTAGGGCTGCGACATCCAGGATGAGGGTGATGTCGCCGTTTGGCAGCAGCGAGCAGCCGGCGAGCCCTGGGTGTCCGGCCAGGTAAGAAGGCAGGCCCTTCACCACGGTCTGGCGTTGGCCGAGCAGCTCGTCCACGACGAAGCCGAAGGGGCGGCCTCCGTGCTCCAGCATGATCAGGATCCCCTCGTCGGGTCGGGAGGTGGTGTGGGGCACCAGTGAGCCACCGGTCACCGGCACGATCTCTCCACGAATTCGGGCGATCCGGCGGCCTCCGGGCAGCGTCTGGATGAGGCCGGCTTGGAGGGGTACGGACTCTCGTATCGATAGCAGCGGTATGGTGTACCGCATGGTGCCGATCCGCACGAGCATGCCCTCGATGATGGCCAGCGTGAGGGGAATACGTAGGCGGACCAGGGTGCCCTGGCCGGGCTCGCTCTCGACCTCGATGTAGCCGTTGAGGGACTGGATGTTGCGGCGGACCACGTCCATCCCGACCCCGCGGCCGGACACATCGGTCACCGTCTCGGCGGTGCTGAAGCCGGGCTCGAAGATCAGGGCATGGATCTGCGAGAGGTCGAGCTCGGCTTCGGGCGCGATCACCCCGCGCTCGATGGCGATCTGACGAATGCGGTCTGCATTGAGGCCGCGTCCATCGTCTCGAATCGTGATCCAGACCTCTCCTGCGCGGTGGCAGGCGTCGACCGACACGGTCCCCTCGGCAGGCTTGCCATTGGAGGTGCGGTCTTCGGGGCCTTCGAGTCCGTGGTCGATGGAGTTTCGGATGATGTGGACGAGGGGATCGCCGATGGCTTCGATGAGGTTCTTGTCGACCTCGGTGTCGAGCCCGGTGAGCTGCAGCGCGACCTCCTTGTCCTGCTTGCGAGCCAGGTCGCGGACCAGCCTCTGGAGCCGCTTGAAGGTGGCCTCGACCGGCACCATTCGCAGCGACATCGCGATGTCTTGCAGGGATCGGGAGACGCGGTTGAGCCGGAGCACGGCCCGGCGGTAGCTATCGTCCTCGAGCAGGATCTCGGCGGCCTCGTGATGAGTGACGGAGGTCTCGGCGAGGATCAGCTCTCCGACGAGGTTCATCAGGGCTTCGAGCTTGTCGACATCGACCCGAATGGACTTCTGGCGTGTCTTCTCGCCGTGGGATGGGCCTGATGAGGACGGGGTCTTGGCCGGAGTGTGGGGCTCGGCAGGGGAGCGGGCTGCTGTGGCGGGCTCTGGGGATGCGGCCTGTATGTGGGCCACCGGCTCGGGGAGCTCGAAGATCGGAGCCTCGGCAGGCATGTCGGGCTCGGCTTCGACTTCGGGCTCGACCTCGACGGGAGCGTCCCGGGAGGGAGGGTCGGGCTCCGATTGGGTGGCCGCCGTCAGCAGGGTGATCACCGGGTCGGGGTCCAGGGTGCTCTGGTCAGCCTTCTTCTCGAGCAGGTCGACGGCGGCGCGGCTGAAGTCGAGCGCGTCGCAGAGCGCATCGACCTGGGCCTCTCCCAGAGTGAGTTTCCCGCCGCGCACGAGGTCCAGCAGGGTCTCGCCGGCGTGGGTCACCTGGACGAGTCGGTCCATCTCCAGGAAGCCGGCGGATCCCTTGATGGAGTGGAACGCCCGGAACAGCCGGTTGATCTCCTCGGGATCGGGGTCGGCCCCCTCGGAGCGGGCTCGCTCCAGGTCGATGAGGGAGGCCTCCACCTCGTCGATGGTCTCCCGTGCCTCGAGGACGAATTCCCCGATCAGTTCGTCGTCGAGCTCGAATGAAGCCATGGAGATCTCCTAGGCGGCCCGGTCGAACACGCCGAATAGGGCGGTGTCGTCGACCAGAAGCACCAGATCGTTGTTGGAGTTGGTGGCCACTCCCGCGACGAGCACGTGGGAGCGCTCATCACCGAGATCGGAGGCGTTGCAGGGGTCGAGGGACTCGATCGCATCTACGCTGTCGACCAAGACCGCGAGTGCGGTGTCCTCGTGGGAGATCACGATCGCGATCTCTCTGCGCATGGCGTGGATGGCAGCCCGGGTCTCTGCGAATAGGCCGATCATGGTGGCGAGCTCGTCCTCGCGGGTGTCCTCGATCTGCCGCAGCGCGCCCTCCAGATCACCGGATGCGGCTGTGGCGAGCACGGTGCTGGCGATGGCGTGGATGCGCTTGTGGGGCTCGTCGAAGGCGAGAACCAGCTGCTGGAGCATGACATTGTCGGTCTGGAAGGAGTCGAACCAGCGCCCGAATGCACAGGCATGGGGATCGGTCGTGAGGCGAAACTCCCGCCCCTGCTTGACCGCATCCTCCAGCTCCTGAAGCCAGGCGAAGTGCTCTTGCTTGCGCTGCTCGAGCTCGTCCACCAGCTCCTCGGCCTCGCTGGACGCCGAGCGCATGCCCAGGGCGAGGCGGAAGTCGGTGAGCCCGAGCACCCGGCCCCGTAGATTGATCAGCCCCAGGACGCCCTTTCCGGCCCCTGGAAGTGGGATGACATGGGGGGGCTGGACCATCTCCAGGACGACATCGTGCCGTACGGCATAGCGTTGGCCAGCCGCCGTGAACACGACGTGGAGTGAGGACTCTGCGGTTTGCGGTTCTTCCATGGGTGGGACCTCCGTCCAGGCCCTTCATCGTCGGGTGGCCGAGGAGCTTGAGGGCAAAGATCAGCGGTGGAAAAGGGCTTCAGGCTGGCGCAGCACGACCGAAGAGGGGACCGTCCAACTCGGGGTCCGCTTGACACTGTCCGCTTCCATCGCAAACGTCACGCCGCAGCAGGTTGTGGGGGTGGGTGATCTTGCGTGGAGCCGCGGGGATGCCCTGCTCGCGACCCACGCGCTCGGGTCCTGCGTGGCGGTCTGCTGCTGGAGCCCAGCGAAGGGGTACGGCTTTCTGCTCCACTTCATGCTCCCGTCCAGCGCGCTCGATCCGCGACGCGCCACCACTCGGCCCCATCTATTCTGTGACACCGGGTTGGAGGCTGCTCTTTCGGGCACCTCACGGGTGGGCGTCGATCCGCGGGGGCTGAGCGCCAAGCTGGTCGGGGGAGCCAGCGTGGCTGCGGGTGCCTTCGATGTCGGCAAGAGAAATGTGCTCGCTGCGCGAAAATTCCTCTGGAAGCACTCGATTCCTGTCCGAGGAGAGGAGGTGCTCGGCACCGTGAGCCGCACGATCCATTTTCGACCCAGCACGGGGGGAGTGGAGATTCACTCTCCGGGACTGAAGGACCGAATGCTATGAATTGCGATCTGATCGAAGAGGCCAAGTCCGCTCCGCTGCCTAGTCCCTGTCTGCCCTCCTTGCTCAAGCTCGCGGCGGCCGAGGAGGTCTCCTTCTCGGAGCTCGAGGCGGTGATTCGCCGCGACCCCGCGCTGATGGTCCGGATCCTCAAAACCGCCAACTCTGCGGCCTATGACGGGGCCAAGCGCATCACATCTCTTCGCCCTGCGCTGCTACGCATCGGGCAGCGCAAGGTCGTACGCTGGGCCCTGGCGATGAGCACGGCGGAGCTGAATATCCCGCTGCCGGGATATTCCATCTGTGGAAGCACCCAGGGCCTGGCATTGCTGCGGGCCAATATGGCCGAGGTGCTGTCCAAGACCTCTGGGATCGGCGACCCGGGCACCTGCTACTGCGCCGGGCTGCTCGCGGGGGTCGGCAAGATCGCCCTGGACCCCTTCCTGCAGGGCATGGACCTCGGCGAGCAGGTGCGCTTCACCCGCCGCGAGGTGGACGCCGCGGGGGCGGACCATGCTGAGGTGGGCGCGTGGATGGTGGCCCGGTGGGGCCTGCCCGAGGAGATCGCCGCGCTGATTCGGCACCACCACAGCCCCGATCATTCCGATGCGCCGGCTGCTGCTGCCGTGCTCTGTCTGGCCGAGGCGATGTCGGAGTCGATGCTCCCCCTCGGGCTGGATGCGATGGCCAACCCGCCCCCCCCCACGATCTCCATCGGACTCGATGACGAGCTCGTGGAGCGGGTGTGCATGGATTCCTACCTCGCCCACCTCGACTTCATGGAGGCGCAGACATGACCAAGCAGATCCTGGTCGTCGACGACTCATCGATGATGCGAAAGATGCTGACCCGGGCGCTCACGATGGAGGGGGTGGATGCGGCGGATATCACCGAGGCTGTCGATGGACTCGATGCCCTCGAGAAGCTGGAAGCGGGCCTGCCGAGCCTGCTGATCACCGATGTGACCATGCCCCGGCTCGATGGACGGGGGCTGCTCGCTGAGGTCCAGGAGCGCGGTTGGACCGAACAGCTCGATATTGCGGTGTGCACCAGCGTCTCCACCACCCGTATTCTGCTCGATCTGGTGCGACTCGGGGCGGATGTGGTCATTCGAAAGCCCTTCAGCCCTGGGGATATCTCCTCTCAGCTGGGCCGCTTTCTCGCACCCCATCCAGAGGCGGTCGAAGAGCTGCTATCCGAGCCGGTGGAAGGACCTGCCGATGTGTCTGTCGGGGCGACCGAAGAAGCCGTCCCATCGCTGGACCTCTGGGGCGGGGCCCTGGACACGGCCGTCGCCACGGTGCTCGAGCAGATGGCCTTCATCGACGCCGTACCGATCGACGCGCTGGTGGAAAGCAGTCGGGTGATGTTCAGCAGCACCGTACCCTTGACGGGACCGGAGCCCGGTGATCTGTGGCTCTTTGGGCCCGCAGATCTGTGCGCGCTGCTCGCAGAGAGCTTCATGGGCAGCCACCCGGGGATCGACGATGTCTCCCGGCTCGACGCCCTCTCCGAGCTGCTCAATGTGATCGCCGGGGAGTTCTTGGAGGTGCGAAAGCGCGCCGGTGACCCGGTGGCCTCAGAGCTGGTCCTGGGGACCCCCACGGCCAGTGTCTTCACACCCGGGGCGATCGATCTCGCGACCCGGGCCTACCGATTCGACGACTCCGAGCATGTCCTGCACGCGGTGTGGGACTGCCGGCCCCTCTCTATTCGGCGTGAATCGCCGCTGACTTCCGACCTCCGAGGTATCCATCGATGAGCACTGAAAGCACACCGGCATCCGATCCGAACCGCCTGCTGCTGGCGGCCTTCGACACAGGCTGTCCCACCGTCATCACCGACTACGAGCTGCGCGTGGTCCACGCCAACAGCACCGCCAAGGAGCTGTTCTCATCGGTCGGGGTGAGCATTCCCGCTCGGGACTCCAAGAAGATCCGGGTGAGCGAGGTCTTCGCCGAGGTCCTCCCGAGCCCCGGTCAATACGTGGTCGCCGCGGACCCCCCTCTGGAGGCGGATGTTCGCTCCTTTCAGGGGGGCTATGCCATCTCTCTTCGGCCGATGAATGAGCGCCAGCGTCATGCTGTGCTGTTCCAGTCCATGGTCGAGAGCTCGGGCACGAGCATGATGGCCTGCGACGCGGATCGGAACATCATCTACGTCAATCCGCAGAACAAGAAGCTGCTGATGAAGCACCTGCCGGAGCTCCAGCGGATGTTGGGCTCGGACTTCGATCCGATGAACCTGATCGGTCGCAATATCGACGTGTTCCACAAGCGGCCGGAACATCAGGAGCAGCTGCTCAATCGCACCCATGGCTCGGTCACCGGGGATGCCAATGTGGGCATGGCTCACTTCGAGCTCAACGTCGCGGCGCTGCACGATGCGGACGGAGAGCGGATCGGCTGGTGCTCGGAGTGGACGGATATGAGCGACCGGACGCGCTTTCGGGCCGAGATCGACCAGCTCGCCGAGCGCCTCGGTCGTGGAGAGCTGACCGCTCGGGCCGACACCAGCGAGCTCATCGATGACTTCGAGATGGTGGCCGAGAAGCTCAACGGCATCCTCGATGGGTTGACGACGCCCATCCTCGATACCGCCGCCACGCTCGAGAAGGTGGCCCAGGGGGAGTCCCCGCCACCGGTCGTCGCGGATGCCCAGGGAGATCTACTGCGCCTGCAGCTCAGCACCAATGAGCTGCTCGATGTGACCGAGCGGGTGGCGAGGATCGCTCAGACCATCGCGAGCGGTGACCTCACCGTCTCGGTAGATCCGCGCTCGTCGGATGATGTGCTGCTCCAGAGCTTGTCGCAGATGGTCGAGGACCTGACGGGATTCGTGAGACAGATGGGCACATCGAGTCGGGAGGTCGCCGCCAGCGCTGCCGAGATGCAGACCTCGACCGAGAGCGTCGCCAACACCACCCAGACCTCGGCGGCCTCGCTCGAGGAGCTGAACGCTGCGATGTTGGAGCTCGGCGCCCAGACCGATCACAACGCCCAGAACGCCCAGCAGGCCGTCCGACTTGCCTCTGCGGCCCGAGAGGCGGCGACATCGGGTGATGCCCAGATGCACGAGATGTTGGAGTCGATGGGCGAGATCTATGACGCCAGCAAGCAGATCGTGAATATCATCAAGGTCATCGACGATATCGCGTTCCAGACCAACCTCCTGGCGCTGAATGCGGCGGTGGAAGCGGCCCGGGCAGGGGCTCATGGCAAGGGCTTTGCGGTCGTCGCCGAGGAGGTCCGCAACCTCGCGGCCCGCTCTGCGAAGGCGGCCAAGGAGACCGCGGGACTCATCGCGGACTCCATGAAGAAGGTCGAGGCGGGCACCTCCCTCGCACGGACCACAGCGAGTGGCTTCGAGGAGATCAAGCGGAGCTCCAGTCAGGCGGCCGATCTGGTCGAGGAGATCGCCGCCTCGAGCGGGGAGCAGAGCGACGGAATCGGCCAGGTGAACAAGGGCCTCACCCGGCTCGAGGACGTGGTGCAGCACAACGCCGCGGTGTCCGAGGAGATGGCGGCGGCGGCGTCTGAGCTGCGGCGCCAGGCCGAGCACATCCAGTCGAAGGTCGGCCGGTACACGGTCAAAGAAGAGCGGGCCATCTCTACCGAGGGTCTGCCGGCGGAGCTCGTCGAGCTCATCCACGCCTACTTGTCGCGGCAGGAGACGCCGCGCGCCCAGTTCTCTCAGGTCCGGGTCGAGTCTTCTCCCGCCCCGACCGATGACCTCGCGAGGATTTCATTGGATGATACCGACTTTGGCCGATTCTGATTCCATCGGAGCCGAGGTGTACGAGCTCCTTCGGGAGACCGTTCAGCAGCGCTACGGCATCGTATTGGAGGGGCGGCAGGAGCAGGTGCGCTCGCGCCTGGGTGGTGTGGCGCGGGCCAGCGGGGCCACCAGCCTCGACGCCTACATCACCGCCGTGATGGAGGGGGGGAACTCCGAGGCACTCTCGGAGCTGGTCGACCGCTTGACCACCAACCACACCCACTTCCATCGGGAGCCCATCCACTTCGATGTGTTGGCTGACACAGCCCTCCCGCCGATCATCGAGGCCCGTCGCAACAGCGGAGAGCGCGACCTGCGGATCTGGTGTGCGGCGGCATCCACCGGGCAGGAGCCCTACACTCTCGCCATGATCGTGCAGGAGCTGCTCGGCTCGGAGGCCGCGTCGTGGAAGACGGACATCCTGGCGACCGATATCTCCCAGTCCGCCCTGGACCAGGCGCGGCAGGGGAGGTACCGCGAGCTCGATGTGGAGCGTCTCCCCCCCAAGCGGCGGCGTTGGTTCGACGGGGAGGGATCGCATCGCTTCATCCGCAAGGAGCTCAAGCGGCAGGTGCTCTACCGCAGGATGAATCTGCTGCGCCCTCGCTATCCATTCAGCACGACCTTCGATGTGGTGTTCTGTCGGAATGTGATGATCTACTTCGATATGGAGACCCGCACCGAGGTCGTCGAGCGCATGGCTACGGTCATCCGCCCCGGGGGCTGGCTGTTCATCAGCCTGTCGGAGACCCTTCCCCGTCGGGAGGATCTGGGGTTCAAGTTCGTGCAGCCGGGTGTGTACCGACGCACCTGAGAGATCGTGGTAGGCTCGGCCATGATTCTATCGTGGCTGTGGGCGCTGTCTGGATGCAAGACCGCCGTGGATTTCGACCCCGCAGATCGGGTGGTCTGCGACCAGTACATCGCCTGCGCCGAGGCCGTGGACGACTTCCTATTCCCCGAGTATGCCGATGAGTTCGGCCCGAACGGCACCTGCTGGGACGAGGGCGACCTCTCGAGCTGCGTCGAGCAGTGCCAGGTCGGGTTCGACGAGCTGCCGTATATCGACGACCCGCGCTGCGAAGGCAAGTCTCCCAGCGCGGACTGCGCCGTCATCCTCGGCCGAGAAGCCACCTGTCCCGACGCCCCGCCCATCTATGTGCCAGAGATCTGTGGGCAGCGTCCGGGGATCGAGGCTTGCAAGGCCGAGGCCATCCTCACCTGCTCAGCAGACGTGGTCGGCGACCTGTTTCTGTGCTCAGCGGACCACTGAGATCACGGCCTCGCGCGGGTCTCTCGCGATCGCTGGCGAGAGACGACGGAGGCCAACTTCTCGAGCTGACTCGTGAGGTGCTGGAGCAGGTCGTCCAGGGTGATGATGCCGGTGAGCGAGCCGTTCCCATCGACCACGGGGAGGCGCCGGATTCCGTGGGCGTGGAGCAGCTCGATGGCGTCTTCGAGCGGGGCTTCCTCGTCGATGGTGATGACCTCTGCATTGGAGAGCACATCCCCGACGGTCAGGCCGGGCAGCTCCTCTCCTGCGGGGCCGACGATGCCGATGGCGATGTCCCGATCGGTGAGGATCCCCACCGGGATCTGGTGGGCTCCCTCGGTGCGGGTGACCAGCAGATCCCCCACATGGAAGCGACGCATCCGCATGGCGGCGTCCGTGACGGGAATCGTGGTCGGGACGACGACCGGTGCGGGCTGGGCGAGGTCGATGATTCGCATGCTGAACTCCGGGTGGGGAGCACAGAGTTGCAACAGCCAGGCCAAGCCTGGGCCGCCGATCTACCGGACCGGGAACAGGTCTGGGAGTGGATCGGTGCGTGGATTTTCACAGCGAGCTGTGCGAAATCCCTCAGTAGTTGTGCTCCCGCGTAGACCGCGAATGGTCCATACTCCATGCCCGTGGAGGCCCCATGAGTCGTCGCTCTCTTCCCCCAGGTGTGCTCGCGGTACTGCTCGCCGTCACCGTCGGGGTGTTCTCACTCGGGTGTGGTTCGCTGTGGGCCGAGCCCGCCGAGCTCCTCAACGTGCGACCGGGGCCCTGTGGCACCATTGTCGGAGAGGTCCAGGGGAGTGGAGAGCGGGTCCTCCTCACCCTCGATGGGGTCGATATCGACACGGTCGATACGCCTGGGGGCGGGGGGAAGGCGACTTTCCAGGTCCGCGCCGATCTGGGGCCTCATGTGCTCTCTCACCGGGAGTCAGCGGTCGATCATCCGGTCACCGTTCCGCCTCCGGTAGTCGACCTGAGCTGGACTGGAATGGGTGAGGAGGTTCGGGAAGGACAGAGCTTTGGGCCCGTGAAGGTCGGGCTCGTCAGCGCCTGTCCTGTTGAGGAGCTTCAGGTCGAGGCCACGGTGGATGGACAGAAGGTGCCGGTCCAGGCCTCCGGTTCCGATGTGATGGTCGAGCCCGGTGTGCTCTCGGAGGGCACCCATGGGATGGGGGTGAGGGTCCGCTACGCGGGCGTCCAGGTGGCATCCCAGAGCTTCGATCTCGAGATCGGTCCCCCGTGTACCCGAAAGGCCTGCAAGGATCGGGACCGGGACGGATATGCGAGCACCGCCTTTGGAGGGGAGGACTGCGACGACACGGAGCCCGCCGTGCATCCGGGTGCGACCCATCCTCCCGATCCCGATGGAGATGGGAAGTACGCCGTGCTCGCGATGGACTGGGACTGTGATGGCACCAAGGACTACGCCGCGGATGCGGACTTCGACTGCGATGAGGGCAATCCGCGGATCCCCCGACCCGAAGAGCTGGAGCCCACCGGTGTCGATGAGGACTGTGATGGCTTGGTCGACGAGGGCACGCGGGCCTACGACGACGATGGAGACGGGGTGAACGAGGAGCAGGGGGACTGTCGGGATGACGACGCCTCGGTTGCCCCTGGGAAGCGGGAGCTGGCCGATTGCAAGGACAATGACTGTGATGGCCAGGTCGACAATGGGGTGACTCGAGCCGAGAAGGACGACGAATTCGAGCCCAATGACAAGCGCCCGTGGGCCTTGCGTGGCGCCCAGAAGAAGACGGGATTCTTTGGTGGATACACCACCACCCGGGAGTCGGTGCAGCTCGTCCTGCGCGACGCGTCCGATGTGGAGACCTTTACCCTGTTCGCCCACGATGGCACCCTGGACTCCTTCCATGTGACGGTGCAGCTCGACTCGATCGGCGATGGGCTCGCTTACGATGTGAGGGTGACTGGCCCGAACCGCAGCTCTGCGACCTTCAAGCCCCAGCGAGGGGTGGCGGGGAAGAAGGGGCTGGAGAAGTTTCGGCTGGTGACCACGGGGACGGGGTTCCGCTCGGACACCGGCGAGTACACGATCACCGTGAAACCCCGGGGCAAGACTCCCCCCTATTGCCCGCTGAAGCTGACGATCAGCTCGGGCTAGATCCCCCGCAGGACGCGCTGCCGAGCGGCGGCTCGCTGCCGCGCCTTGTACTCGACGTGGGAGGCGAAGCCGCGGCGCCCCTCGATATAGCTGGCCTTGTCGAGGATCTGGATCTCGAAGGGGAAGAAGAACCGGAAGCTGTCTCCGTGCTTGTCGGTGACCCGGACCCGCTGGCGCGCGGTGAACTGGATGGCATGGTAAGAGCGGCTGCTGTACGGATTGGCCGGGTCGGGGCCGGGCTCGGGGTAGGGCCAGGACTCGATCTCTGCGGCCAGGGCCTCGGGGTCGTCGATGCGAGCCGCCGCTGCCTCGAGCTGGTCGAGGTCGACGAGGCTGTTCTTGGAGCGCCGAGGCTTGATATTCGCGAACATGATGATGTGCTCAGCCCGCAGGTAGCGGACGACCAGCAGCGCATCGAGCCGGTTGGCGGTGACGAAGCGCACGCCCAGGCGGTCGAAGATATCCGCGGCGACATTCGCCGGCTTGTGCAGCAGCTTGAGCACGACGGAGGGGAGCGGCTTTCGGGCGCGGGCTTCGTAGTGGACCAAGGGCACCTCTCCGAGCCAGAGCCCGGTGGAGTCGCGGCGAACGCGCTGTGCAAAGCGCCCGAGCACTTGGGCCTCGATCTGGTCGGCGAAGCGAATGGAGAAGTCAGAAGAGGCGTGGGCGAGGGTGTGCATGACGCGCAGCAGGGCGCAGGCCCACGGGCTGGGGCGGGGAGCGGACACGTCGACCAGGAGCTGCCTCACGTCGGCTTGCTGGAGGATCGATGGGGGGATGGATTCACCCGGATCGAGGAGCTCGTCGCGGATGAAGCCCAGAGCGGTTCGTCGAAGCGCCTCGATGGCGTCCCGCTCATCGGGGTCGTTCCAGGGGTAGCCGTAGCTGTCGAGGAAGGCCTCGGCCTGCTCCAGATCGCGGACCTGGAGCCGGTCGATGTCGATGGCCGACTGGCCGCCCAGGATGGTGCGCAGGGTCTGGAAGGGAAACATGGATTGCCCTATCACGCACTCAGGGCCAGAACATCGCGCAGGGCTTGTCGCCGGACCAGAGCAGCTCGCCGGTCTTCAGGTCGTGCAGGGTGGGCTTGTCGGCGCATAGGAGCAGGAACTGCTCGCGCTGCTTGGGGTCGATGCAGCGTTCCTCCTCGGGGAGCCCGGGCAATAGGCGCCAGCCCTCATCGAGCTTCACCGCGGCGGGCGTGCTGAGCATATTGCCCTCGAGCCAGTACCCATGGGCGGCGAACTCATGCGGACCGAGGGGGAGGGAGAGCCAGCTGCCGACGTCGTCTGGGCCCGGATCGGGCAGGCCGGCGTCCTTCAGATCGGTAGGCACATCCCCGTAGTTGGGGCAGTCTCCGAGGAGTCTGGGCAGGACGGTGGGCTTGGGGGCGTCGAGGGCGTACCAGGCCAGATCGTCGCCGCCCTCGTAGGTCACGTTGATCCCCTGCCACTCCTCTCTCCAGCCGGTCTTGGTGGGGGTCTGGTAGGTGGCGAGGCTGAAGGAGCCGTACTCGGCGTCGGCGTCCTTGGGGATGGGGTAGGCGCGTCCATCGACGACGATGGCGGTGCGGCTACCGTGGGTCTCGACCTCGCCCCAGGTTGCCGCGAACAGGGTGAGCCCGTACTCGGTGTAGCCCAGAGCCTGGGTGCCCTCGGGGGGCTTGGGCAAGGCGGTGACGGTGCCGCTGTCGAGGTCGATGCGGTAGACGCTGTCGCCCATACGCAGCGCGAGCTCGGCCTGGCTGGGGTGATGCGCGAGGCCGATCCGCGGATCGCAGGCTTGGGGCAGGGTGAACAGGTCGCGCTGCACAGCGCCGCGGGTGTCGAGGAGCTGGAGCGTACAGGTGCTCGGCTCGCTCTTCCAGGCGGCGATCGCCACATCGGACGGAGGCTCGGCGGTGGGCTCGGGCGCTGTGGGACCGATCCCTGCGCAGGCGAGCAGCGCGGCGAGGGGGACGAGGGAGCTGGCGATGAGCGGTGCGCGTTTCATGGAGGGAGCGTAGCGGATGGCGTGGGGTTAGGCTCCGCCATGGCGTCGGCGGCCTCATGATTTTCCTGCTCCTGGCGTGCTCGGCGCAGCCCAATCGCCTCACTGTGCTGGCCGCATCTTCGCTCACCGAGGGCTTCTCAGAGCTCGAGCAGCAGTTCGAAGAAGCGCACCGGGGTGTCGATGTGCAGCTCTCCTTCGCGGGCAGTCAGACCCTCGCGACCCAGGTGCTCCACGGCATCGACGCCGATGTCTTTGCCTCGGCCGACCCCGTGCAGGTGCAACGCCTCGCCGGCTCGGGGCTGGGCGGCCCGGCTCGCGAATTTCTGTGGAACGAGCTCGTGCTGGTCGGGCCGGATGTGGTGAGCGTGCCACAGCTCGCCGGGGTCGGGAGCCTGGTGGTCGGCTCCCCCCAGTCCCCGGTGGGCCGGTACACCGACGCCTTCTTGGTTGCCGCGGAGCGGGAGCTCGGCCCCCGGTGGCGAGCCTCGGTCGACCGCCACATCGTGTCTCGGGAACCCAACGTCCGCGCCGTCATCACCAAGGTCGTGCTCGGGGAGGCCGACGCGGCATTGGTGTACCGCACGGATGCTCGCAGCGGTGCCCTGCGGGTAGTGGGCTTGGGCGATCTGGCGCCGATTCCATCCTATGTGCAGGTGAGGCTCGGGGACTCGCCCCTGGCGGGTGAGTGGATGGAGCTCGTGGAGTCCTCCCCAGCGGTGTTCGAGCGCTATGGTTTTCGGGTTGTGCAGCCGTGAGAGCCGAAGCCATCGCCCGGGTCCCGGCGGCCCTGCTGCTGCTGCTGCTGGGGTTGCCGGTGCTGGGCCTGGTTGCGGGTACCTCGCCGGGCGAGCTCGTGGCGGCGCTGCAGCAACCCTCGACTCGGGCGGCGCTGTGGCTGTCGATTCGAACGACCTGTGTGGCGCTCGGGGTGATGGTGATCTTCGGGACGCCTCTGGCCTGGTGGCTGTCCCGGGCGCGGGGCGGGTGGTCCCGGGCCGCTTGGGTCGCGGTCGAGCTCCCGGTGGTGTTGCCCCCGGCGGTGCTCGGCGTGGCGATGTTGGAGACCTTCGGGCGGCGCGGTTGGCTCGGGCCAGCGCTGGACGCGGTCGGCGTGGTGCTCCCGTTCACGACCAGCGCGGTGGTCTTGGCGCAGATCCTGGTGGGGGCGCCGCTCTTCGTGCTCACCGCAGCGGCCGCGTTTCAGGCGGTGGATGACGACCTGCTCCTGGTCGCTCGGACGCTGGGCGCGGGGCCATCCCGGGCGTGGTTCACGGTGGCGCTCCCAGCCGCGGCTCCCGGGCTGGCATCGGCGGCGGCGCTGGGTTGGGCCCGTGCGCTCGGGGAGTTCGGCGCCACGCTGATGTTCGCGGGCAACCTCGAGGGGCGCACCCAGACGCTGCCTCTGGCGATCTATGGTGCCCTGGAGCACGACCTGGCTGCGGCCCGGGCGATCTCGGTGTGCTTGGTTGGGGTCGCGGTGGTGTTGCTATTGGGCGTACGCGGGAGGGTGTGGCGTGCTCGACCTTGACTTCGAGGCCCAGCTCGGCGCCTTCTCGGTCCGGGTGAAGTGGGCATCGACCCGCGGCCCGATCGCGGTGGTCGGCCCCAATGCCGCGGGCAAGACCACCCTGCTGCGCGTGCTCGCCGGGGCGATCCGCCCGACCGGTCGGGTGAGGCTGGGGGGCAGGGTGGTGGCGGGCGACGGGGTCTGGGTGCCGCCAGAGCATCGTCGAGTTGGGTATCTACCCCAGGGTTATGGGCTCTTTGGTCACCTCTCTGCGGTGGACAATGTGGCCTACGGAATCTCGGGTCCGGGCCGTCGTGACCGGGCCCAGGTGCTCCTCGACGACCTGGGAATAGGTGGCGTGTCCGAGCGCAGGCCGGCGCTGCTCTCCGGGGGCGAGAAGCAGCGGGTCGCGCTGGCGCGTGCCCTGGCCACGGACCCGGAGCTGCTGCTCCTCGACGAGCCCACCTCAGCGCTCGATGTGTCGGCCCGCCGCGAGGTCCGCGAGCTGCTCGGCGAGGTGTTCAAGACCCGTCCGGCGGTGGTGGTGACCCACGATGTCCGGGACCTGCTGGCCTGGGACCCGATCGTGCTGATGTTGGTGGAGGGCGAGGTGAGGTCCCACGGCACGGTGGCCCAGCTTCGATCCTCCACAGACCCCTTCCTGGTCGAGCTCTTGGCGCCTCTCTACAACCTATGACCGATTCGGCTGGGCTGGGATGTGAGCGATCTGTACGCGGCGCCAGAGGGATGGGCGATTGAATCCCGCGGGACCGGTCCGATGGGGAACCCGTGGCGCGCGTACTCCATCTGCTGACGTCCTGGGTTCTCCCGGACCAGATCGACCGTCCGGACGGGATGCGTCGAGGCAAGCTCCTCGTCGCATTCCTCCTGCTCGAGTTCGTGCTGATCTTCGGTGCCTGGGCGCTGCACCTGTACCGACTGGAGTTCGAGGTCGCCACCGCGGTGATGCTTGCCGCGACCGGTACCCCCATCGTGGTGGGACTGCTTCGGCGTACAGGCTCGATTCGACTCGGTGGGCACGGGGCGATTGCGGTGTGGCTGGGTGCTGTGGCGGTGTGGACCTGGTCGAGCGGAGCGGTCGCAGGGGCCATCGCCTTCGTCGCCCTCGCGATTCTATATGCGGTGCTGATCCTGGGCCCCATGGATGCGCTGTTGTGGGTGGTGTTCAGCGCGGTCGGGCTCTGGGCCCTGGCTGGCCGCCTCGATCCGGGGGGGTTCCGTTCCTTCGACTCGCACCTGACCCCGATCATCACCACGGTGGTGCTCGGGGTGACCTGGGTCCTGGCCCGGTTCTTCGACAACCTCCGGATCGCCGCCTTCGAGCACACGGAGAAGCGCAACCACGACATGGAGGTGGTGCTCGGCCATGTCGATCAGGGCCTGCTGACGGTCGATTCGGTGGGGGTGGTGCAGAACGAGCGCTCTCGCGCGGTGGAGAGGTTGCTCGGCTCGGTGCCCACGGGCGTCTCCTTGGCGACGGTCATCGGCGCCTTCGACTCGGAGGCCGGGGAGTGGATCTCTCTGGCCTTCGAGATGGTCGCCGAGGATGTGATGCCGGTGGAGGTGTCCCTGGCCCAGCTGCCCAAGCGCTTCCGTGTGGGCGAGCGGCACTGCTCCCTGCGGGTGAGCGCCATCGGGGATGACCACTTCCTGGTCGTGGTGACCGATGTGACCGAGGAGGTGGCCCGGGCTCGGGCCGAGCAGGAGTCGCGCTCGATGCTGGTGCTCTTTGAGCGGATGCAGCGAGATCGTCAGGAGGTCGTGGATTTTCATGCGGAGGCGAACCATCTGGTCCATCGCATCCTCGACCTGTCCTGCTCGGAGTCGGTTCGTAGAGATATCCACACCCTCAAGGGCATCATGGGAATGATGGGGCTGAACTCGGTGGTCCAGGCCTGCCATCGGGTGGAGAGCGCGATCTCGGAGCGGGTGGACGATGCCCCGACCGCAGCCGAGCGTCGTGAGATCGAGTCGGCCTGGGCGGTGTTCCGCTGGCATATCGACCAGTGGGTCGGGGATGACTCGGCGGTGGTGGTGCGCCGCCAGGATGTGTCGCGCCTGTTGGCGGGGATCCGCGATGGGGAGGACCGCTCGAGCCTGTACCAGCAGATTCAGTCCTGGGAGCATATGCCGCTGCAGACGGCCATGGAGAGGCTCGCGAAGTACGCGACCTCACTCGCCGAGCGCCTGGGAAAGCGCATCCATGTGGACATCTCGACCGACGGCAGCCGCGTGGACCGCGAGGCGACCCGGGATCTGTTCAGTGCCTTGGTCCACGCCGTGCGAAATGCCCTCGATCACGGCATCGACTCTCCGGAGGAGCGGGTCGCTCGGGGAATGCCCGAGGTCGCGGTGTTGACCTTGAGCGCGGCCATCCGCGACGGCGCGCTCCAGGTGAGCGTGCGAGATGATGGAATGGGAATCGACTGGAATGTGCTCCGCCGAAAGGCTCGGCTGATGGGGCTGCTGGCCGAGACTGAGCCCCAGCTGGTCCAGCTCCTGCTCACGCGGAATGTGAGCTCGAGGGAGGAAGCTACGGAGCTATCGGGCCGTGGAATCGGCCTGTGCGCGATCCGGGCGGTCGCCGAGCGCATGGGGGGACGGGTGCACCTCGAGAGCTATCGCGGCCGTGGAACCCTGCTCGGTGTGGAGGTTCCGCTGCGCCCTCCGACGGCCCGGGACAAGGGGCGCTCGAAGGGGATCGCCGTGGCGTGAGCCGGTACAGTATTCTTCGGCTAGAGTAGGGCCGGAACAGGAGTCCGACGTGCGCAATATCTTGCTCGCTCTGAGCCTCAGCGGCTGTGTCTACATCGGTGGGGCCGACCACCAGGACCGCTTGGATGCGATCTGTCTCTCCAACCCGGACGACCCCGACTGTCCGTCGGACCCGGGCGACACCGACACCGACACCGATGACACCGATCTCCCGGTCCTGATCGACTGCTTCGCGGACGAGGACGGAGACGGCTTCGGTGCGGGCGCCGCGATCGCCACCGAAGGAAGCTGCGAACAGGGCCTCGTCGACAATGCCGACGACTGTGATGACACCTCGGACGCGGTCAACCCCAACGCGGTCGAGACCTGTGAGAACAGCATCGACGATGACTGCGACGGGGATGCGGCCACGACCGTGACGGTCTTCAACGATGCCGATGGAGATGGCTACGGGCTTGGCGCGGCGGTCCAGGCTTGTGGTCTCTCGGCGGGCTTGGCAGAGGAAGGGGGCGACTGCAACGACGCGGACTCGGCCATCAACCCGGGGGCCATGGAAGTACCCACGGACGGCGTCGATCAGGACTGCGACGGGTTCGAGCTATGCCCCGCAGATGTCGACGGAGATGGGGTGTTCAGCTCGGCCAGCCTGGTCTCGGGTCCTGTCGACTGTGCCGCGATGGTGGGCGATGAGGACTGTGCGGACGGGGATGCAGCGATCTACCCCGGTGCGACCGAGGGGGTTGCAGATGGGGTCGACCAGGACTGCGACGGGCTCGAGCTCTGCTATGCCGACGCCGACGATGACGAGTACGGAGACGCCGGTGCGAGCTTTGTGGCTACGACGACGGGGCTCGACTGCGCGGCCTCCGCCGGAATGGCCGCGGTCCCCGGCGACTGCGACGATGCCGACGCCACCATCAACCCCGGTGCGGTCGAGAACTGCGCGGATGCCATCGATCACGACTGCAGCGGAGACCCGGGCGCGGGTTCCTGGTACGCCGACATCGACGGAGATGGCTTCGGCGATCCGGCCACGCTGCTCCAGGTCTGCGACTCCCCGGGCTCGACCTATGTGACGAATGGAGCCGACTGTGACGATACCGCAGTGGATGTGTTCCCCGGCCAGACCGAGGTTCCCGCAGATGGGGTCGATAGCGACTGCGATGGCTTCGAGACCTGCTACGGAGACTTCGACGGCGATGGGTTCGGCGACCAGGAGGTCAGCGGCTCCCTGGCTTGTGACCAGCTCTACGAGTCCAACGTCACGGGGGATTGCGACGATGGCTGTGCCAACTGCCTCCCCGGGGGCGTCGAGATCTGCGATAGCCTGGACAATGACTGCGACGGCACCGTAGACCTCAACTCGACGGATGCCACGGAGTGGTTCCTGGATGTAGATGCGGACGGATACGGTGGCGACACGTCGGTGTTCGAGTGTGTCGCGCCGTCGGGCAATGTCGCTGTGGGTGGCGACTGTGACGACACCAACAGCGCCATCAACCCCGGCGCGACCGAGATCTGCGGGAACAATATCGACGAGAACTGCGTGCCCAATGACGAGACCGCGGGCGCCTCCTACTGGGTCGATGGGGATGGCGATGGCTTCGGGGCGGGTCCAGAGGAGATCACCTGCACCCCTGCGGCGAACCAGGTCCAGAACGACCTGGACTGCGATGACACCAAGCCGGGTGTGTTCCCAGGCAATACGAACCTCATCGTCGGCGATGGGGTCGATCAGGACTGCTCCGGCCGAGAGGAGTGCCTGCCGGATGTGGACAACGATGGGTATGCGGCTGCGGGTGCGGTCATCGTCGATGGCCCGACGGCCACGAGCTGTGGTCCGGGCCAGGCCGTCGAGTATGGGGACTGTGCTCCGCTCAATCCGTCCATCAACCCCGGCGCTACGGAGACGGCGGACAACGCTGTGGACGAGGACTGCAACAACCTACGCCTGTGCTACCTCGACTCGGACAACGACACCTTCGGCTCGGACAACGACCCGCTCGAGGAGGTGGCGAGCTGCTCCAATGGGTACGCAGCGCTGGGCGGCGACTGCAACGATTCGGCCGGCGGCATCAACCCCGGTGCGAACGATATCGTGGGCAACGCGGTCGACGAGGACTGCTCGGGCGACTTCGACTGCAACCGCGATGGGGATGGGGACGGGTTCAGCATTCCGGGTGTGGTCGTGCTCCCCAATGCCTGTCCGTTCACCTCACCGGGCGACTGTGCCGATGGAGACCCCAACGCCTATCCCGGGGCCACGGAGCTCTGCTCGGGTGTGGTCGAGAACTGCGGCGCGGCGCTTTCTGATCTGGAGACCGATGACGATGGCGATTTCTACGTCGAGTGCGCGGGCTGGGTCGGGGTTGGCCCGATTGTCGGTGGTGACGACTGTGACGACACCAACGCTGCGGTGTCCCCGGGGGGCACCGAGGCACCCAATAACGACCTGGACGAGGACTGCGACGGGTTCAAGGCTTGCTGGCTCGATGGGGACCGGGACGGATTTGGTGTCAACACCCCCCAAACCATCGCTGGAAGCTGCAACGACTCGGGCTACTCCGTCAACCGCGACGACTGTGACGATAGCTCGGATACGGTCTATCCGGGCGCTCCTTCGCTATGCGATGGGCTGATCAACGACTGCGACTCGACCGTGCTCCCGCTGGACGAGAGCGACACCGACGGGGATCTCTACGCGGCCTGCACGGGCTGGGTCGGGAATGGCAGCGCATTCTTGGTCGGTGGCGGGGACTGTGACGACGGGAACGGGCTCGTGAATCCGGGTATGCCGGAGTACTGCGATGGCATCGACAGCAGCTGTGGGACGATCCCCGAGGCCGGCCTGGTGACGGCCGCTGGGGTGAACTACTCCGGCCTTCAGGCGGCGATCGACAATATCGGCAACAGCGCTACGGTGATCGATGTGTGTGGAGGGGCTGGGGTGACCCATCCCGTCGAGTTGAGTGCTACCGACGCGAATATCAACGGGATTTCCGTAGGGGGCGACTTCCCCGTCCTCGTCCGGTCGAACCCGTCGGCGCCCCTGTTCACCTTCGATGGAGATCTCATTCTCCAGAACCTCGACCTGGATGGAGAGGCACTCTTCGGATCCTCCTGCGTGATCAACCAAGGGGGGTCGCTGACCATGTCTGGCGTCTACGTCTACGACTGTGACAGCCCGGACGATGGCGGTGGCGTGCAGCTGTGGAACGGGTCGACTGGGAGCTTCTCCGGCGGACTGTTCAATACCAACCGGTCCAACGGGGCGGGCGGGGCGATCTACTGCGATAACTGCGATCTGCTCGACATCCAATTCACCACTTTCGACGGCAACAGTGCGATCTGGGGCGGGGCGGTCTACACCTCGTCGGGCACTGGGGTCATGGACGTCCTGACTTTCACCAACAACACCGCCGTGGAGTCCGGTGGTGCGGTGTTCTTCGATAGTGCCTTCGGGACTCTGGACAACTCGAGCTTCAACGGAAATATCGCTTCAAATCGGGGTGGAGCGCTGATGTTCATCGGCGGAAGCTACACCGACATCGGCTTCGGCATCTTCACGAGCAATGGGCTCACGGATAGCACCGGTGAGGGCGCGGCGGTGGCTCTGACCGAAGTGTCGGGGATCACGCTGACGGACAGCACGGTCGAGCAGCATCGGGCCCCCAACGGGGCATCGGCCATTCACGTGGATGGGGCCTCTAACGTGTTCGTGCAGGACTCCTTCGTCTTCGACAACGATCTGGGTGCTCGGCTGGAGCCCGGCGCCACCGCGATCAATATGCTGGATTCCAGGGGCACGGACTGGAATGGACCTCCGGACAACACCGTAGATGTGATCGATCCGGCTGGGGACTTCCAGGCGGGGGTAGCGGACTTCACCTGCAATCCGGTCTGCAACTGATGGGGTCGAGTGGTACCGTTGGGGTCTGACCCCAACGGTGACCCCAACGGTACCACTCGGGCACCGGTCAGGGCTTGAGCTCGCCGTAGCTGGTACGGATGAGGAAGTTCTGCGGGACCCAGTTGCCGTCGAAGTTCGGGTCGCCGTTGGTGCCGAGGGCGTCGTTGTTGAACCCCTGCTCCGTCATGGGGGTGCCGCAGCCGCCGAGCTGGCTCACGCTATCGACCCAGCTATCGCGGACCACCACATTGGCGGAGTTGCCCCCGGCGTTGTCGATCTTGCATAGCCCGTCCGCGGAGGCGTCGGTGAGCAGGCCCCCGTCGATCAAGAGCTGGGGGACGAAGTTGGTGTCCAGAGCGATCATCGGCCCCAAGGAGTCGCTGCTCAGGGTGGTGTTGACGAGGACCGCCGAGCCCGCCCCGATCGTGATGAGCGGGGACGTGCCCGCCGTAAAGAACTGCCACAGGCTGCCGCTGGAGTCGAAGCTGGCCCCCCCGGAGATGTCGATGACCTGGGTATCGGTGCTGGAGTCGCGAACCCGGCTGTCGAGCCAGGTGATGCGATTCCCGGGTCCCCCGACCGCCACGGCGGTCTCGGTGGTGAGGGAGAGGTTGCTGAAGTCCGAGCTCTGTACCTGAGCCACCCCGATCGGTCCCGTCCCGCTGCTCTGCACATCCAGGAGCCGGTTGAGGGGCCCGCCGAACTCCCCGCCGACGAGGTTGTCGATGAAGAGCGAGCCATCGTTGACGGAGAATAGGAGGGAATCGTTGCTATTGATGCTGGAGTCGACCACCTGGGCCGTGGCGCTGCCGATCTCGAAGGCCACGGGACCTCGGGAGACGTTCTGGATGGTGAGATTCCGGAGGTCGATGGTGAAGAAGCTGCCGCCTACGATCACGGGTCCAGAGTCCTGGATATTGGCCCCGAGGATGCGGACATCGCCACCGGAACCGCCCTGAATGAGCACCCCGTCCCAGTAGTTGACCTGGAGGTTGGTCATATCGACTCGGGGGTTTGCGCCAAAGAGGTTCACGAGCGGTGTGCTCGTCCCGGTAAAGCTCTGGTCGGCGATGAGGTTGGTCAGGGTCACGGTGCCATTTGCGGTCTGGACGAGCCCTCGATCGTTGGACAGGTCCAGGTTGGAGTTCTGGATGTCGATGGTGGGGAAGCCATTGGATGCATCGATGAAGGACCCTCCACTGCCGGTGAAGCCGATGGTGGAGTTGGTCAGAGTGACCGATGCATCCAGGCCCACCGAGACCGGCGAGTTGGACGAGGGGGATCCAAAGGCGAAGGTGCACTGGTCGCAGGTGAAGCTCGCGTAGTCGGCGATGTCGACCGCCCGGAGGCTGGGGCCGCTGAATGTGCCCGAGCTGACCGTCGAGTACGCAGAGGCGCCGACCCGAATATCTTGGGTGTTGAGGTCGAAGAAGGGGAAGTCGAGATCTACGGCGGAGACGAGATCGACAGCGACTTCGAGGTCGAAGGCGGTGACGTTGCTGAGGGGAGGCCCGCCGCCTCCGACGACGCGAAGCCCGAACTCATTGCCTGTTCCGGCCCCCTGCATGGTCAGGCCGTTGATCTCGCAGATGTCATTGCACACGACATGGGTGAGGTTGCTACCGGCGGATGAGAAAGTGTTGACGTTGAACAGGCGCATCGCGCCTTGGTAGTCGATCGGCGCGTCGATGTGGACGGTGTCCGTCAGGTTCAGCTGAGAACCGACCGCGCTCGCGCCCCCGATCGCTGCGGTCATGCCGAGCTGTTCGAGGTTGACCACCGTGTTGGCGGGGATGTCCAGGAGGCCCTGCATACAGTCGAACGTGTCTCCCGGGTAGCAGGTCTGGGGGAATGTGGAGCGGATGGTGAGCTCACCACCTCCGAGCATTGCTGCACCGAAGCTGACCTGGGTGGGGTCGACATAGATGGTGGCCGTCGCGCAGGTCGCCAGCATGGCATCGAACTCGATCTGGTCGAACGGGTACAGATCTTGGCTGGAGGTGCTCGGGTCGAAGTTGGGGTCGAAGTCGTTGCAGTCGTCTCCGGGATTGATGTCGGTGAGCCCGACGCAGCTCCCGGGGAGCACCGTGTTGCGCCCGAACGCTCCGTCCCCATCGAAGTCCGCGTACTCCGAGCCAACCGAGAGCCTCCAGACCAGCGGATCGGTGCCATCGCAGTCCAGCTCGGGCTGCACCGGCGCATAGTTGAAGGGAGGGCCTCCGAGGCAGTCTGTGACCGCATCGTACAGGTCTTCGGGGGCGGGCACGCCGTCTCCGTCCCCGTCGGGGGCATACACCAGCCCGTCATCGAAGGTGGCGTTGTCGTTGTCGTTGCAGTCGTTGTGCTCCTGGATGGGTGTGCTCTGGAGTTCGGCCAGGGTCACGGAGGGTTGGGCCGGGACGTTGATGGTGGGGTACTGTCCGATGGGCTGGCAGAGCTGCACCTGGTTGTCCAGGCTGAAGTCGCCGTCTCCGTCGAAGTCCATCGCGTAGGCGTAGGAGCCCTGCACCTGGATACCGAGGTAGGGGTTGGGGGCGTCCACCAAGCCGTCTACATCGGCCCCATCGCAGTTGTTGTCGATGCCGTCGCAGAGCTCGACCACCACCGCGGGGTTTGCGGTGGCGGTGTTGTCGTTGCAGTCTCCGCCGGTCAGCGTGTACTGCGGGCCGGGTGAGCTCGCAGCGTCGATGGTGTTGCCGGGGTCCCCGTAGCCGTCGCCATCGTTGTCGAAGTACCAGGTGAATAGCGTTCCGCCACCGCCGCCCGGGTTGATGCCCGGGTCGTTGTCATTGAGATCGCCCTGGCACTCGGTGTATCCGTCGAAGTCGAAGTCGTGGTCGGGGTCGCCGACGTCGGTGCCATCACCCGAGCAGTTGTTGTCGGTCTGCCCATCGCAGATCTCCGACATGTTGGGGTTCATCAGGACGTTGTTGTCGTCGCAGTCCCCCGCGCACACCATCCACCCGTCGAGATCGGCATCCGACTCGTTGGCGGGAATGATCCCGTTGCAGTCGGTGTCGAGACCATCGCACTGCTCACTGGCCCCCGGCTGCACGCTGGGGTCGGTGTCGTCGCAGTCGGTCGAGTCTGCGGTGAAGCCGGCTGGCATGACGCACTGGCGGACCTGGATGCGGGTGTCGCCGAAGCTGTCGCCATCTCCATCGACATACCAGATGGGCAGGTCGGCGTCGGCCACGGCATCGTCGATGATGCCGTTGCAGTCGTTGTCGATGAGGTCGCAGGTGTCGTCGACCGCGCCGGGGTTGCGGGCGGTGTTGCCGTCGTCGCAGTCGTCCCCGTTGTCGACGTAGTTGGTATCGGCGCAGGCCTGGGAGGTGGGTGCAGCGAATGCGTTGCCATAGCTATCCAAGTCGGCATCCGCCCAGCGCAGCGCGATGTCATCAACGCCGGCCTGACAGTCGTTGTCGATGCCATCGCCGCAGACCTCGGCCAGACCGGGGCTGCGGGTGGGGTCGTTGTCGTCGCAGTCGTCGACGGTGGCGGCGGTGCGATAGCCAAAGGGCACGGTGTCGCCGGGACAGAGCCCGAGGGTGAGGGTGCTGTTGGTGAAGCCGTCGAGATCGAAGTCGGCGAACACCGTCGTGGTGCCGACGCCTTCGTCGATATTGCCATCACAGTTGTCGTCGATGCTATTGCAGACCTCGGAGATGTTTGGATTTACCGCACTATTCGAGTCGTCGCAGTCGCCCCCTGCTGCGAGCCATTGGGGGCCGGGAGCCGCGCACTGTACGATCTGTGTATCGCCGCCGAAGCCGTCGCCATCGGCATCGAGGGTCCAGGTGGACTCGGTCTCGAGGGTGGTGGGGTTGCAGTCGTTGTCGACCCCGCCGTCGCAGACCTCGGTGGCCGAGGTGTTGATGAGCGGGTCGGTGTCGTCGCAGTCCAGGGCGTTGTTGGAGATGCCGGGACCCGGTGTGCAGAAGTTGAGGGGGGCTTGGGGATCCCCCTCTCCATCGAGGTCGAGATCGGCGTAGCCATCGAGGGAGACCCCGTCGTCCACGAGGCCATCGCAGTCGTTGTCGATGCCGTCGCAGGTCTCGGCCACCCCGGGCTGGATGAGATCGTTCGAGTCGTCACAGTCGCCGCCGATGGTGGCGCGCTGGCTGACCAGGGTGCAGCCGGGCTCGAAGAAGGGGCTGCCTTCGCCGAAGCCATCGAGGTCGAGGTCGATGAACACGAACAAGCCGTTGAGGATGGCGGCATTTCCGTCATCGCAGTCGGCGTTGTTGGTGACCGCTCCCGGGGCGTAGGAGGCCAGGGAGTTGCCGCCGAGGCCGTCTCCATCTGCGTCTGTATACCAGTTGATTCCGCTGCCGATCTGATCGGTCAACCCGTCGCAGTCGTTGTCTTCGCCGTCGCCGAGGACCTCGGTACCATCGGGGTTGATGGAGTCGAGGGTGGGCGTGGAGCCGGCCTGGAGGCGGTCGGCCTCGACATCGGCGCAGTCGCCGACGCGGTTGGTGAACCCGGCCGGGGCCTGGTTGTTGGAGTCCGGGCAGATGACCTGCGGGGGTAGATTGATCGAGCCCCAGGAGTCGGCATCGGCGTCGACATAGTAGGTCTGTGGCAGACCGATATCGGACCGAGAATCGTCGCAGTCGCCGCCAAAGACGGAGAGCTGGTCGTCGCCGGGGTCGAACTGGCCGTTGTTGTTGATGTCCTCGCGGAGCCAGACGAAGAGCTCGTTGCCACCGGTGTCGTACTGAGGGCAGGCGAACTGGGTGGAGCTGTCGAGGCCCAATCCGTCTCCGTCCCCGTCGATGTACCAGATGCGCCCGAAGGAGATGCCGGAGCCGGTGACGGGGTCGTCGTCGCAGTCTCCGCCGGTGAGCACCCAGGAGCCTGTGAGGCCGGTGTCGGGTGCGCCGAGGGGCGGCACACAGGTGGTGATGGCCGTGAGATCGTCGCCATAGCCGTCGCCGTCCTGGTCGAAGTACCAGGTGAGCTGAGGCTCGGGGATGCCGTCGCAGTTGTCGTCGATGGTGTCGCAGGTGTCGCGCTCGACGGCTCCGGGGTAGGTGGCCGGCTCGGCGTCGTTGCAGTCGCCGGTAGATGTGGCGTAGGTGTCCGGCCCGGGCGGTGGGTTGCAGTCTGTCAGGACGATCGGACCGTCTCCGAAGCCGTCGTCATCGGCATCGAGGTACCAGGATGGAGTCTGCTGGACCCCGTCGCAGTCGTCGTCGATCCCGTTGGTGCAGACCTCGGTCTGGCCGGGGAAGACCTCGTTATTGGTGTCGTCGCAGTCGCCGGGGACCTCTGTCCAACCGGCGGGCACGAGCACACAGAAGCGCTTGGAGATGGGGAACTGGCCGAAGCCATCGCCGTCGCTGTCGAGGTAGCCGATGGGGCCCGCGTCGGAGAAGACGTTGGGGTCGTTGTCGTCGACCAGCCCGTCGCAGTCGTCGTCGTCGCCGTTGCAGAGCTCGAGCGCTTCGGGGTTGGTCGAGGCGGAGTTGTCGTTGCAGTCGCCGATCGTGGCGTAGCCAGCGGGCTGGCCGCAGCTGAGCAGCGGGGTGCCGGCGTTGTCTCCCCAGCCATCGTTGTCTGTGTCGATGAACCACTCCAGCTCGGCGCCCACCTGGGGGTCTGAGTCGTTGCAGTCGACGTTGCCGTCTTCGAGGACCCAGGTGCTGCTGGGGGGATTGCAGAAGCGCTCGAGGCCGGTGGGGTCGCCGTAGAAGTCGCCGTCGGCATCCGGCAGCCAGGCCGTGGCCGGGCTGTAGACGGGGTTGCTGTCGTTGCAGTCTCCGCCGAGGCGAACCCACACATAGGCACCGTCTACCGCGGGGGGGATGCAGCCGCTGAGGGTGGCCGAGGCGTCGGTCCCGAAGCCGTCTCCGTCTGCGTCCTGATACCAGGGGGCGTCCGGGTTGACCGCGGGGTCATTGTCGTCGCAGTCGCCGGGAAGGATGGACGCGAGGGCAGCGGGGGCGTCGCACTGCTGGACCGTGGTGCCCGCAGCATCTCCCCAGCCGTCTTCGTCCAGGTCGGGGTACCAGACCGGCAGGACCGTGGTGTCGAGGTTGTCGGTGTCGGCGCTGTCGACCAGGCCGTCGCAGTCGTTGTCGATGCCATCGCAGACCTCGGCGTTGGCGGCGGTGGTGGGGAACACGGCGGAGTTGTCGTCGTTGCAGTCCTCATCGGCGCCGTTGCCGAAGTAGTCGCCCTCGAAGCCGTCTCCATCGCAGTCCCAGACCGAGGCCGAGGAGCAGTCCTGACGGATGGTGTCTCCGCAGACCTCTGGGGCGCCCGGGTAGACCACGGAGCCGCGGGGGTCGGTGCCCGAGGAGGGCGTGTCGTCGCAGTCGTTTCCGGTGAGCGCGATGCCGTTGACGAAGTCGACTCCACAGGCCTGGATCGCGGTCGCCCCGAAGCCGTCGCCGTCTTCGTCTCTGAAGTACTCGGAGGAGGCCTCGGGGGGGACGCCGAAGGGCGTGAGGGCCCAGTCGACGCGGCCATCGCAGTCGTTGTCCAGGTTGTCGCAGAGCTCGTCTGTGCCGGGGTTGATGGCAGAAGGGTCGACGGCGTCGAGCCCGGGTGGGGGCGCGTTCATGTCGTCGTAGCAGTCGTCCCCGACGGCGAGGTGGATGGCGGGATTCACATCGGCGGGGCAGAGCAAGATGGGGGTGCCGGCGTATCCATCGCCATCGAGGTCGGTGAACAGCGACTGGACCTGGAGAGAGAGCGCGGGCTCGTTGGCGCCGTTCTGGAGGTCTTCGATGTCGACCAGGCCATCACAGTCGTTGTCGATGCCGTCACAGACCTCGGGAGCCCCGTTGTTCTGGGCGGCGTTGGTGTCGTTGCAGTCGCCGGGGCCCTCATACCAGGTGTTGCCGGGGTCGAGCAGGGAGTTGGCCGTGCTGGCCTCGCCCCAGAACTCGGCGGGGACCCAGCCGTCGTTGTCTACATCCCAGTCGTCCTGGCCGCCGTTGCAGTTGTCGTCGATGCCGTCGTAGGGGACCTCTTCGGCACTGGGGGAGATGTCGGGGTTGGAGTCGTCGCAGTCGCCGGCACTGGCGGCGAGCTGGGAGTTGGCGGGCAGATCGCAGGCCCCGGAGACCTGGAGACCGTCGACTCCGAAGCCGTCGTTGTCGAGATCCTCGAACCACAGCCCCACATCGTCGATATTGCCATCGCAGTTGTTGTCGAAGCCGTCGCAGAGCTCGCCCGCGTTGGGGTTGACCTGGGCATTGGTGTCGTCGCAGTCGTTGCTATTGGTGAGGAGCAGGCCGGTGTTGGTGTTGGCGGGGTCGGCATACTCCTGGCAGGCGAAGGCGGCGTTGGGGTCGCCCGCACCGTCGCCATCGGCATCGGCGTAGAAGACGATGTCTGACTGGACCTGGGGGTCATCGTTGTCGATGGCGCCGTTGCAGTCGTTGTCGAGGGTGTCGCAGCGCTCCGGGGCGCCGGGGTACACGTCGGCGCGGGTGTCGTCGCAGTCTTCGCCGCCCGCCGCGACCGAGATGACACCATCGCCGTCCTCGTCGCAGTCGACGATGGCGGGGTTGTCGTCCTGGCAGTCGCTGCCCCCGAACCGGACGGCGATTCCGCCGTCTCCGTCGGCATCCATCACGTTGTCTTCGTAGGTCTGTGGCCCGATATAGGGACAACCGGCCAACAATAGCGTGATCCACGCGAGACGTACCGCTTTCATCTACAACCCCTTCGCCAGGTATCATAGGTCGGCTGGGCGCGGATGGTAGGGGGTTTTGAGTAGCTGTGGCCGCTTCGTGAGCGCGCCGATGGGCACGGGTCCGGCTATAGCGCGCTGAATGAAGGCACCGACCCCCAGCTCCTCGCCTCTGGCCGGCGATCGCGACCTCCGGATGGAGGGCTTCTCCTACCTGCCGCGCTTCCTCGACGGGTCCGAGGCCGCCGCCTTGGCAGAGTTCTTCGCTGGGCTCCACCCGCTCTGGGAGAAGCGCCACGCGGACGGGGAGCCCAGCAGGCGGGGGGGAACCGGGGCGCTCACGCGGCCGGTCTACTGGCTCGGGGCGTGGCAGTTCGCGGCTCTGGGCTACTACTCCGAGCCCGATCATATCGAGCAGAAATGCGTTCGCGCCGAGCCCCTGCCTCCGGTGATGCGCTCCGTGCTCGAGCGCTTGCGGCCCGAGCTGGCGCTCCATGGGGACGACCGGCTGCCCAACACCTGCCTCATCAACTTCTACGGCAACACTCCCAAGGGCCCGGGTCGCCCGCCCGTAGACCGGGCGCGGCTGCGGATGCACCGAGACGCCGAGCCCGGACCGGTGATCATGTTCTCGGTGGGGCAGCCCGCCCAGTTCGAGTTCGTGGTTCCGACCGAGCCCGAGCCCCGCCACTCCCAGTGGGTTCGGCATCGCTCGGTCGTGGTGTTCAGCGGAGCGCAGTACAAGGACGCGCTCTACCATCGGGTCACCCGGGTTCGATACGGCAAGGAGCCCGTGCTCACGGCCGATCTGGAGGAGTTCGAGGTGCGCCGGGTGAGCGTGTCCTTCCGGCATATTCCCGAGGAATACATCCTGGACTTCGGCGACCTGGGCGATCGGGCGAAGCGGATCGTCCGGCCCTATGTCGAGGAGCTGGCCGAGCGCTCGGAGCACTATCGGAGGCAGCTGGCGACGGATGCGTGAGGGCTTCAGAGTGAGAGGATGAACCGGGCGGCGACCTGGGCGGCTTCGATGAGCTGGCCCTGTTGGCTGTGGCCGGATGCAGCCCGGGGCCGTAGCGCGTGGTTGCACGCTTCGAGCCAGTGGATCTGGATGGGCAGCTTGTAGCCTCGGACCTGCTGACGGTTGCCATGGGAGTCGCGGGTGCCCTGGATGAGCAGGGCGGGGACCGGGCACCGGGCGAGGAGCTGGGCGCGGTCGCCGGGATCGGGGTCTCGGCGGGGATGGAAGGGGTAGGCGAGGGCGACCAGCCCGGCAGCACCGAGCTCGTGGACGAGGGAGGTGCTGACCCGTGCACCACGGGAGAGGCCGCCCAGCACGAGTGGATCGGCGTCCAGGCCGAGTGTGACGGTGCGCATAGCCTCGGCGAGCCAGGCGTCGAGCTCGGCGGGATCGGAGCTGTCACAGCCCATGGAGAAGTGCAGGACCCGGACCCCGGCGCGCCCGAGGGCCTCGGCGAAGAGGGTGGGCGCGGAGTCGGTGGACTCGCCACAGTCGCCCGGTGCGAGGACCAGCGTGGGACCGCGATCGGGACCGGTGACTCGGAGGCCGGGGGGCGTCAGGGCTGGGCCATCATCTCGGCGCCGTGCTTGCGATAGTAGGCGGCGACATCGGGCTCTACATCGAGGTACCCGGTGAGGGTGGAGGAGCGTGACATGTCGGTGATCTTGCCGAGGTTCTGGCCCTCCTCGGTGCCCAGGCTGTCGAAGTGCACCACCCCGCTCCAGTCCACGAGCCGCTGTGTGAGCATGGTGTGAGCCATGCGGAAGAAGAACCGCGGATTGAGCCGATTGCCCAGCTCGAACACAGGGTTCGAGAGCTGGGGGTCGTTGGTGTAGAACCAGCGCGTGGCCATGGCGATGGTGTGGGGGGTGAGGTTCTCGATGTCGTGCCACCAATAGGGCGGAACAAACAGCACATCCCCGGGCTCGAGGATGACCTCGATACGCTTGCAGCGGGCGAAGGCGTTGGCCATGGTGGACTCGGCCTCGCCGACCTCGACCCCGAGGACCTCGGCCCAGTGGTGGAAACTGGGCGAAGCTCGGCCATTATCAGACATATAGTAAGTGGATCGGCCCGGCCCAGAGGTCCGTGGAAACAGCCAGGGGGACTCGGCGGGGTCGATAAAGGACCACTTCTTGCGGCCATCGAGCATCATGAACAGGTTCATGCCGCCGGCGCAATGCCACCATGTACCGGTGTTCTTGCGGCCTGCGAACAGCTGGAAGATGCCCGAGAAGGTCATGCCCTTGGCGAGCGTCTCGGCCAGGTGCCCGAAGCCGGACTTCTTCATGAGCTCGGGGTGGCGGTGTAGGAGGATCTCGGAATTCTGAAGGTAGACACCCGGTATGTCCAGCTCTTGGACCTTGCCCAGGTAGCCGTCCCCGACGGGGCAGGTGAGGGTGACGACGTCGTCGGCGTAGGTCTTGATGAAGCTCTCGAAGTCCCAGTCTCCGAGGTCCGATGCCCCCCGGAGGAGTCCGCGAACCACCACGGGGGTCTGGGTGGCTGCGGGGCCGCTCTTGAACTGCTCCAGGGCATCGGGACCCCACTCCATCTCTGGGACTGAGCCCGGTTCGACGGGCTTCTCTGGCGGTTCGGCGCAGCTGCGGGCGATGGCCTGGACCCAGCGCTCCCTCCCGAGGGGACGACCGATCATGTTCTGCGCGATCATATCGATCCGAAACCACATCGCGTCGACGAGGGATTCGAACACCAGGGTCTGGCTGAATGGGTTGAGGCGGCGGGTGAGCCAGAGCCGCGGAGAGGCCATGTAGAACAGGCCCGAAGCGAAGCGGATGCAGGTGAGAGCGAGGGCCAGGAGTCGAATCATGACCGGACTGTACCGGATCAAGGGGGGGCGCGTTCAGGACCAAATGCGATACTGTGCCCGAGACCGGAGGGCTCGAGATGAGCGCAGCACAGAAGAGAAGGCGCAGTAAGGAAGAATGGGTCGCGTTGATCGCGAAGTTCGAGGCGTCCGGCCAGACGACCAAGCAGTTCGCGCGCGAACACGACCTCAACACGGGCACCTTCAAGTGGTGGCGTACCCAGCTGCGGCGGGCGGCCCGCAAAGCCCGGGGAGAGCCGTCTCCTCCGCCCCAGCAGAAGAAGAAGAAGGCGCCCAAGAAGAAGGCGACCAAGGTCCGGGCAGCCAAGAAGGCTCCCAAGCAGGCGTCGGCGAACCAGGCGTCCACGGGTCCCCGCGAGTTGCCATCGATGACCGAGCGGCTGGTCGATCGTCTGGTGATTCAGCCCGGGCTCACCTGTAGCGCGCTCTCCCTCGAGATCCGCTACGGCCGTGATGCCGTCATGGGCGAGCTCCGCGATCTCGAGTCCCTGGGCATCGTGTATCGGGTGGTCGGGGGCGTCGAGGCGCGCTGGTACCTGGGCTAGGACCCGATTCGGCGGCCTATTTCGCCGAGAACTAGGTCCTTCGCTCCTCGTGTAGCGAGCTGCACGTCGTCGCTCGAACCGGCGTTCTCGACAAAATATGCCGAAGGATCGGTGTCCTAGGCGCTACTTCGCGGCCCGCACGACCGCGCCGACATTGCCCAGGCAGCAGCCCCCTTGTGGGTTGGTGGTGGGGCACCGGTCTTCTCCGCGCTTGCAGGCGGCCATGATCGTCTGGGTGATCGTGGACACTCCGTTGGCCCGGACGTCGTCGGTCAGCTCCTTGGCGGTGTGGGAGAAGCAGTAGCAGATGGGGCGATCCTCGGCGGTCTCCTTCTGGCCGACCCGGATCTTCAGGTCGGACACATCGAGCTCGGTACCGTTGGTGGTGTGGAAATAGACCACCGGGCACTTGGGCTCTGGGCAGAAGCGGTAGTCGCCTGGAGGCCGGGATCCGGGCGCGACGAGCAGGGAGTCCAGGGTGATGCTCTTCACGGCGCGGCCGCGGGCACCACAGCTGCGGCAGTCGATGACGACCGGCGGGAGTGCTTCGGGGGTGGCCGGCTTGCAGCAGTCCATATCAGGAACCCTTGGTGGAGACGGTGGTGGTGTAGCCGGCGCCGGTGATGGCGGTGGCGATGGCCTCGGGGGAGGTCTTGGCGGGGTCGTAGGTGACTGCGGCGCTGCCGCCATCGACGTCCACCTCGATGGTCCCGATACCTTCGAGCTTGTTGACGGCGGTGCGGACCGTGACCGAGCAGGACGCGCAGGTCATTCCCTCGATCGAGAGATCGGCACGCTGGGTGGCGGCCGCGAGGGCCTCGGGGCTTGGCGGTGCACTGCCGCAGCCGGCGGCGAGGGGGGCGACAGCGAGGAAGAACACGGTGAATAGGGTCTTCATGAGGGCTCCGTCAGAACAGATAGGGAGTGAGGTAGGGGAAGCCGAGGGCGACGGCGACCAGGACCGTGGACATCCACAACATGCGCTTGCCGGTGCGGTTGGTCTTGGGCATCTCGCAGCCACAGTCGTCGGCGGATTGCTTGCGGTAGGTGGTGTAGAAGCCCACGGCGAGCAGGCCGAGGGTGAGCACGGTGAACAGGGGCCGGTAGGGCTCGAGGGCGACGAGGAAGCCCGCGCCGCCGATTCCGAGCATCGCGAACACCAGGGGGCCGACACAACAGGCAGATGCAGCGACTGCGGCGGTGATAGAACCGGCCAGGCTGGCGTTTCGGGTGAGTTCGGGCTTCATGGGGGCTCCGCGGTGACTGTATTTAAGTAGTTGTGCAACTACGGTGCAAGAGGCTTGTATCGCATCTGTCGCCCGGTTGATGTCCCTGTTTCGGTAGTTGCGTGTTTGCTGAAGTACGGTGAAGAATCGAGACAGGTCGCCGGCGTGGAGGGCGAGGGACGATCCGGGATCCGCTATAGGGCCTGAAAGAGGTGTGGATGCAGATCGTCTCGGGGTTCGTGCTGGTCGCGATCGTGGCGGTAGGGCTTTGGGTGCTGCTGGGTAAGCAGATGCGCGAGTGGCGCACCTGGCGGGCCACAGCCACACCGCTGGCATCGATCATCGGCAGCGGGTTCTTGGTGGTGGCTCCGCTGCTGGCGGTCACCGTGGGGGCCTGGGCTCCCGTCGCAATGCTGGGGATCGTACTGTTGGCCTACGGAATCGGCGCGGTGATCCGGTACCAGATTCGCTACGCGGAGCCACTGCTCGAGGGGGCCAAGAGCGGTGTGCTGCTGCAGATCGAGCGCGTGTCAGGCCTGGCTCTGGCGGTGGCCTATGTGGTCTCGGTGGCCTTCTATGTTCGGCTGCTTGCGTCCTTTGCCATGAGGCCCTTTCACCTGGCAGCCCCGGTGATCTACGAGCAGGTCCTCACCACGCTCATCCTGGGGTTCATCGGTGGCTGGGGAGCCTGGCGGGGCCTGCGTTCTCTCGAGTCCCTCGAAGACATCGCCGTAGGGGTGAAGCTGTCGATCATCGCCGCCCTGCTCGTGGCTCTTGCGGTCTTCGATGGGCTCGGCGCCTTCTCCGGGTCGATCCAGATGCCCACCTCGGTCATCGCGGACCCGGTCCGGGCCGCGCGGGTGCTCGCTGGCCTGTTGTTGGTGGTGCAGGGCTTCGAGACCAGCCGCTACCTGGGCGCGGAGTACGATCCCGAGCTGCGGATACGCACGATGGCGGCTTCCCAGTGGCTTACCGGCGTGATCTACGTGGGATTCGTGGCTTTGTGCGTGCCGCTGATGGTGGAGCTCTCCGGCCCCCCGGACGAGACGGCGATCATCGGGATGACCGCGGAGGTTCACCCGGTGCTGCCGGTGCTGCTGGTGGTCGCTGCGCTGATGAGCCAGTTCTCGGCGGCGGTTGCGGACACGCTCGGCGGTGGTGGGCTGCTGCATCAGCTCACCGGCGGCCGGGTGAAGGAAGGATATGGCTACTTGTTACTGGTCGGTCTGGCGATCGCGTTGGTCTGGTTCGCGGACATCTTCCAGGTGATCTCGCTCGCCTCGCGGGCCTTCGCCTCCTACTACCTGCTCCAGGCGGTGAGCGCGCTGCTCATCGCGAATCGCCGCTGTGAGCGCGGCCATGCAGTGGCCTTCGGGCTGCTGGCGGCGCTGCTCGGGATGGTGGTGATCTTCGCTGTTCCGGCGGGCTGATCCTTAGGGGGTGCAGCGCGCTGCTTCGGCGGCATTGCGGTAGTGCTCGGTCCCCCTGAGGACCAGACCCGAGCCCTCGAGGCGGAGCTCCACGTCGTTTTCGTACACCTGCTCACAGGTCACGATGCCGCGCTTCCTCGAACCTTCGTAGTGGACGCGGGACTCCATGGGGGCGCGGATGACCGCCAGCCCCTCGCCTTTGGGCGGGGACGCTCGTCGCGAGGGCGGGGTGGACCAGAGCTGCCAGCCAGAGCGTGGCGATCACGCGGGGATGTACTGGAGCAGGTGCCCCACCTTGATGACCAGGGGCCAGGTGGCCTTGTGCTCGAATAGGCCACCGGTGTGGACGCCCTTGGGGTTGGTGATGATCTGGATGATCGCGTCGTAGGAGAAGATGTGGCGGTTGTCGGTGCTGGGGTCGAGCAGCACGAAGTGGTCGGCTTGTACGGACTCGAGGGTGACGGGGTTGACGTGGAAGGGCTTGACGATGTTGCAGCCGATCTCTTCTCCGACCCAGGCTGTCAGGACTTCTCGCATCGGCGGCTCCACGGGGTTGGTCGTGCGATGATACCGTGCTTGCCGATGGACCCCTCCCCTCCCACGCTGAACGATCCGGTCGTACCCTGGTGGGAGCGAGAAGATGGGCTGTTTCGCCCCGTGGCTCCGCTGGCGCCGGAGGTCGAATTCGGGGCGGCGCTGGTGCTTCCGGGTAGCCTGGATCGGATCGACCTCCCAGACGAGGTGGTGGTTCACTATCCCCTCAACCCGGACATCGAGGCGCTCGAGCTCGAAGTTCGCCTGGACCGGCTGGTGCTCTCGGCCACTTTGGGCGGGGCGCCGTACACCCGCGCAATTGGGCTACCGGACAACCTCGACATGGTCCATCAGCGCATCCAGCTCCGCCGCGACGAGCTGCGCATCATCTATCCGCGGTACCCGCAGGCCCCGTGGCGCCGCAATGCGCGCCGCTTCCTGGACTGGTTCATCGCTGCCTTGCTTCGTCTACGGGTGTGGGCAGAGGGGCGTGTCCGGTCGGTCTTGTCGAGCTGACGGGGCCGGGCGGCCTACTTCGGCTTTGGTTCGCAGTCGTCGCTGCACTCCCGCTCGTGCTGGTCTGCCTCGGCATCTCGCATCCGGCTGCGCTCTTCGTGGGGGGCGAGCAGTGGGCGGATCCGTGGCAGTACATCGTAGACCGAGGTGGGGAAGTGCCCGGGGGCGGGTGTGGGGCCGTCGATCTCGACCAAGTGGGAGCGGACCACCTGACCCGCGCACAGGAAGAACTCGCCGTAGACCTTGGGCAGGATGGCAGTGATATTGCCGTCGCGGTCCAGAGAGAACTCATCCCGTAGGCAGCCGGTGACCAGCAGCTTGCGATTGGCGTGGGTCCACCAGCTGGGCTGATGGAAGTGCCCGATGGTGATCACCCGAGTGGAAGGCTCGTCGAGTAGGGTCTGGCGATAGCTCTCGGCCCCATCCACCTCGGTGCTCTTGGAGCGGAAGCGGTAGGCCACATCTTTGAGCATGGTCCAGCTGACCCGCTTCACCGGATCGGGCCCGAGCCAGTCGCGCGCGGAGTGCCGCCAATAGTCCCAGAACGCACCGACGACGAAGTCCCGGAGATCGGGCAGGAGCTCGAAGACCCGATTCCGCGGCTTGAGCCGATCGAGATCGTAGACGAGCTCGTGCATGGGCATGGCCACCTCGAGCAGCGCGATGGAGCCCCAGGGCAGCCTTAGGATGGGGCCACTGGGGGTGTCGATGAACGGGTGTTCGGGATCGATATAGAACATGCTGTCGGCTTGGGAGCCGTGCTCGATGTGGAGATCCCCGAAGTCGACCGAGACGCCGGGGAAGTGCACGCCTGCATGCCCGATGCGCTGGCGGATGCGCTCCTGGACGGCGGGAAAGAGGATCTCGAAGTCGTGATTCCCCACGGTGAAGTGGACCATTCCGCGCCCGTTCTTGTCGCGGAGGAAGCCGGCGATACCCTCGAAGAAGTCGGGGTGGTTGCGGAACACGATGTCGAGCTTGGCCAGGGCGACGGATTCGGTGATGGCCGTGGGGAAAGCCCCGTCGACGGGCATCTTCAGGAAGTCGAAGGTGTCGCCGTTGAAGACGATATGGACCTCGAGATCCTGAAACCGCGGCCCCGCATAGGCCTGTAGCAGTCCGGCGAGGAAGGGGGTGTGGGGGAAGTCGTCGAGGACCCCGCCCGCACCCATCTCGATGTCGCTGAGGGAGACGACCAGCTGGTCGGGTAGCCGAGTGGTCACGAGGGGTCCTTGATCACCATGCTGGAGAGCACGCGGGCGGCCTTGCGCACACGCTTGCCGCCATCGGTGAGGTGGTGGTAGATCTCGCGGCGCCGCATGGCGTCGATGGGGTCGGCTCCGTCTACCAACAGGTCAGCGAGAGCGGACTCGTAGCGTCGACGTATGGAGGCGTCTGTGGTGGCTGCCTTGTCGGCCAGAGATCCCGCCAGGGTGCGGTCCGTGGCCAAGGCCTGGTAGGCGCCGGCCAGGGTGCGGGTGCCCGCCTCCAGGATCTGTGCGAGCTCGACCAGGGCGGGCTCGGTGGACACGCCGAGGGCGGCCATCTCCCGCGCGGCGTGGTCGGCATACTCGGCGATCCAGGAGAGCTCGCCGATGGCCCGGAACAGATCTTCGCGGTCGAAGGGGGTGGAGAAGGCGCGGTTGAGGGCGTCGAGGTTGGAGCGGGCGGCGGTGGTCACGGCTGCGTAGCAGGTGTCGGTGGCGGCTACGTCCAGCGCCCCGTCGCGGATCTGCTCGCTGACGACGGCGACACTGGCCGCTGTGAGGCGGGCTTGCTCGGCCAATAGCGCGGCGAAGTCGGCCCCATGGGGGAACGCCCTCTCCAACCAAGCCCGCCATCGCCCGAATCCCTGCATGGGCTCCCCCTACCCCGAGGGAAAGACCAGCGCGACTCCGGCGTGGACGAGAGCACCGACCAGAGCGGAGGCGGGGAGGGTGGAGACCCAGGTCATCCCGATCTCCCTGGCCTTGGCCCAGCGGACCCGACGAGGGTGCTCGGCCGCTCCCACCCCCATGATGCTGGTGGTGACGACGTGGGTGGTCGAGACGGGCCCCCCGAGCTGACCGGCTGCGAAGATCACCAGAGCTGAGACGATCTGGCTGTCGAGGGCGTGGACCGGGCGGATTTTGTAGATGCCATAGCCCAGGGTGCGGATGATTCGCCAGCCCCCAGAGAGAGTGCCGAGGGTGATGGAGGTCGCGCACAGACCGATGACCCACACGGGGACGGTGAGGGTCTGTTGCTGCTTGGAGAGGAGGAGCACCAAGGCGAGGATGCCCATGCCCTTCTGGGCGTCGTTGGTGCCGTGGGAGAAGGCGAGCGCGGCGGAGGTGATCCACTGGAGTCGACGCAGTCCCCGGTTGGCCCGGGGGGTGGCCCGCCGGAGCAGGAGCTTGCTGATCCGCATGGCGACCGCGCCCAGGACCAACCCCAGCAGCGGGGAGAGCATCAGCGCCGCGAGCACGGCAGTGAAGCCGATGAAGTGGCCTTGCCGAGCCGCCTCGATTCCCCACACGACATGGTCCGAACCGGCGGCGTGCAGGGTCGCCCCGGCGAGGGCGCCGAACAGGGCGAAGGAGCTGGAGGAGGGGACTCCAAGGGCCCAGGTAGAGAAGTTCCACAGGATCGCGCCGAATAGCCCGCTGCAGACGACCCCCATCGCGGTGAGCTCGGGCAGGTCGGAGAGATCGACCATATTGGCGACCGTATCGGCGACGGCAACGCCGCCGATGATCGGGCCCAAGAAGGTCGCGGTGCCCACGAGGAGGAGCGCGGGACCTGGCGCCATCGCTCGAGACGCGATCATGGTAGCGACCATATTGGAGGCGTCGTGGAAGCCGTTGGTGAAGTCGAACACCACCACCAAGACGACCGCGATGATCAGCATAGAGGTGCTGGGGTCCATGGGGGCTCCCTACCCCGATCGGCTCGGCTGTGGCAGGGTGGGGGCATGCAGATCACATTTCATGGCGCGACCGGTACGGTCACCGGTAGCAAGGCCCTGGTCGAGGCGGGTTCGACCCGGATCTTTGTCGACTACGGGATGTATCAGGGCTTCAAGCAGCTTAGGCTTCGGAACTGGGGGGACGATCCAGTGCCCCCCGACTCGATCGATGCCGTGGTGCTCACCCACGCCCATCTCGATCATAGCGGCCTGCTTCCCCGGCTGGTACGCAATGGGTATCGCGGGCCCATCCACTGCACCTCGGCGACGGCCGCCCTGCTGCGGGTCATCCTGCTGGACGCCGCCCATCTGCAGGAGGAGGACGCCCGGCGCGCCAACCGGCGGCACTACACCAAACACAAGCCGGCCCTGCCGCTGTATACGGTGCACGACGCGGAACAGGTCCTCGAGCAGCTCGAGCCGATGCCGGTGAATGAGGGCTTCACCATCGGCGAGGCCACCGTCCGACTGATCCCGGTAGGACACCTGCTGGGTGCGGCGAGTGTGCAGCTCGAGCACGGCGGTCGCAGGGTGCTGTTCTCGGGGGATGTGGGGCGGATGAACGATCTGCTGATGCGCCCTCCCCAGCCATTCTCTGGGGCCGATCTGCTGGTGGTCGAGTCGACCTATGGCAACCGAATTCACGGGCGCGAAGACGCCTACGATGCGCTCGAGGAGGTCGTGAATCGGGTCTGTGGTCGTGGCGGAGTGCTGATGATCCCGGCGTTCGCCGTGGGGCGGAGCCAGGCGGTGATGTTCCTGCTGGCGGGTCTGCGAGCCCAGGGGCGGATTCCCCACGTGCCCGTGTACCTCAACAGTCCTATGGCGATCAAAGCAACCAAGGTGTACGCCGCCCACCCCGAGGGGCACCGGCTGGACCCGGCCCAGGTCAAGGCGATGGTGGGTGTGGCCACGTATGTGCACACCGCAGAGGAGTCGAAGAAGCTCAACGAGAGCAAGGGTCCGATGATCTTGATCGCGGGAAGCGGCATGGCGACGGGCGGGCGAATCCTCCATCACCTCAAGGCTTTTGCGCCCAACAAGCGCAACGGCATCCTGCTGGTGGGCTTCCAGGCGGGGGGAACCCGTGGAGAGGCCATCGCGGCAGGGGTGGAGTCGGTCAAGATCCACGGCGAGCAGGTACCGATCGGCGCCGAGGTGTTCCGGATGCACGGGTTGTCCGGCCACGCAGACTGGCCCGAGATCTTGCAATGGCTCGCTGGGGCGGAGTCCCCGGACCGCGTGGTGATCAACCACGGCCAGCCGGCGGCCTCGGACGCGCTCCGGATTCACCTCCGCGACGAGCTGGGCTGGAGCGCCGAGGTGGCGGAGCTGGGGCGCAGCTACTCGGTCTGATAGCAGGTGCGGGTGGCTCGATGCATGGATACACGCGGGTCCAGCGTAGGGGCTTTGGATGGGTGCACGACCGAAAAAGGCGAAGCCGGTACGTTCGGAGGGCATCGCGCTGCGGGCCTACCTCTCCCCCAGCGGTCGGGTCGCTGTGGACGAGGTGGATGACCCGCTCTCCCCGCGCCTGAAGCCCGGCGTGGCCGGCCGGATTCTCGCGGCCTTCGAGAGGGGCACCGGGCATGGGCTGCTCCAGCTGGGGGCGGTCGAGGTCGAGACCGAGCTCGATGCGACCCTGGCCTATTGGCGCGAGCTGGGCGGGCGCCTCGTGGGGGCCGTGTGTGGCGCCCTCGATCCCCTGGCGCCGGACTCCCTGGTCATCCCGGAGCCGCGATCGGGTGTGCTGGAGACCCAGGTCGAGCGGGTGCCCCCGATGCGGGGCGCGGAGCGGGTCGAGGTGGTGCTGCTCCGTCGCATCTGGGATGAGGTCGCTGCGGCGCTCATCGAGGTGGCGGCGGAGTCCGAAGGGGGCATCCGGGGCTACCTGCACGCATCTCACTCGGTCTGGCATGTGGCGGGACGGGTGTGCTTGCACCTGGCCGAGAACAAGCGCGACCCCGAGCTCCCATTCGCGTTCATCGCGACCTATGCCCGGCCCATGCCGGGGCGACGGGTCCAGCATGTGCCGCTGAGCCGCGCGCTCCAAGAGTACGCCGGGGCGGGGGATCGCAGCAAGCTGCTGAGCCTGCTCAAGCCGCTCAAGCGGGCCGCCGAGGGCAGCGAGGTGCTCCGCGAGCTCATCGAGACCGGCGATGTGTACCATCCGCTCGCGTGGAGCGCTGAGCAGGCCCACAGCTTCCTGGTCCAGTCCGAGGACTTCGAGCGGTCCGGCGTGGTGGTTCGGCTGCCCGACTGGTGGAAGTCCAGGCCCCGGCCCCGGGTCCAGGTCACAGTAGGGGGAGATGAGCCGGCCGGAGCGGGGCTCGGTTCGCTGCTGGACTTCGACCTCTCCCTCACCCTGGGCGGCGACGCCCTCACCGATGCCGAGATCGAGCAGCTGCTCCAGGCCAGCGCGGGGCTGATGCTGATGAAGGGCCAGTGGGTCGAGGTCGACCCCGACAAGCTCGCCGAGGTCCTCGATCACTGGCGCGAGGTCGCGGACGGGGCGGCTGCGGGTGGGGTCAGCTTTGCTCAAGCAATGCGCATGCTCTCGGGGGCCGATGCCGAGCAGGAGGAAGACGAAGATCGGCCGAACTGGTCGAGTGTGGTGGCGGGCAAGTGGCTCTCCGCCCAGCTCGAGGCCCTGCGCTCTCCGGAGGTCGACGAGCGTATCGAGGCCAATGCGGGCCTGGTCGCCGAGCTCCGGCCGTACCAGAAGATCGGTGTGCAGTGGCTGTGGACACTGCAGAGCTTGGGGATCGGAGGCTGTCTGGCGGACGATATGGGTCTGGGCAAGACGATTCAGGTCATCGCCCTGCTGAATATGCTCCACGAGCGCGAGGAGGGGCAGCTCGATCTGCTCGTGGTGCCCGCATCTCTGGTGGGCAACTGGCGCGTCGAGATCGAGCGGTTCGCGCCGAAGCTGCGGGTGCTGGTGGCCCACGGCTCGGCGATCCCGGCCAGAAAGCTCAAGGCCCTGCCCCTGGCGGAGGTCGAGCGGCATCAGCTGGTGATCACGACCTATGGTACGGCGATGCGGACCCCCTGGATGTCCGAGATCACCTGGCGCTCGGTGGTACTCGACGAGGCCCAGGCCATCAAGAACCCCTCGGCCAAGCAGACCCGGGCGATGAAGAAGATTCCGGCGCGGTGGAGGCTGGCGCTCACGGGCACACCGGTCGAGAATCGCCTCGGCGATCTGTGGTCGATCTTCGACTTCCTCAACGCCGGACTGCTGGGCTCGGCCAAGCGCTTCACCCAGCTGTGCAAGCGCATGTCCAACGCCGGCGGGGATGGGTATGCTCCCTTGAGGCGGCTGGTCAGCCCGTACATCCTACGTCGGCTCAAGACGGACAAGCGGATCATCGACGACCTTCCCGACAAGACCGAGATGAAGGCGACCTGTCTGCTCTCCAAGCCCCAGGCGGCGCTGTACAAGCAGGCGGTCAAGGCGCTGGAGTTGGGGCTGAGCGAGGCGGGCAGCCCCATGGAGAGGCGCGGTCTGGTGCTCGCGTCGCTGATGCGGTTCAAGCAGATCTGCAACCACCCCTCCCAGTGGCTCGGGGATGGGGAGTTCGCCCCGGCCCAGAGCGGGAAGTTCCAACGGCTCGCCGAGCTCTGCGAGCCCATCGCCGAGCGCCAGGAGAAGGTGCTGATCTTCACCCAGTTCCGCACCATGACCCAACCCATCCAGCGCTTCCTGAACGAGTGTTTCGGGCGGCCGGGCCTGGTGCTTCACGGGGGCACACCGGTCAAGAAGAGGCCGGATCTGGTGCGCCGATTCCAAGAAGACGAGGAGGTCCGGTTCATGGTGCTGTCGATCAAGGCCGGTGGAACCGGGCTCAACCTCACCGCCGCCAACCATGTCATCCACTTCGACCGGTGGTGGAACCCCGCGGTCGAGAACCAGGCCACGGACCGGGCCTACCGCATCGGGCAGAAGCGCAATGTGCTGGTCCACAAGTTCGTGTGCCGCGGCACCATCGAGGAGCGCATCGATGCGCTGATCTCCTCCAAGCAGTCGCTCTCGGATCAGGTGCTATCGGGGGGCGCTGAGGCCAAGCTCACCGAGCTCTCCAATGACGATCTGCTCGCGATGGTGAAGCTCGATATCCACAGCGCGGTGGCCTCATGAGCTGGTACCGCCGCGACCGCTACATCCCGGTTGCAGAGCGCCGCGCCAAGGCCGAGGCCAAGCTCGACAAGCTCCGGGCCCAGGGCCAGAGCCTCTCTCCGGTGCAGATCTCCGGCCGCAAGATCGCGCGCACCTTCTGGGGCCAGGCCTGGTGTGACAACCTCGAGTCCTATAGCGACTACGCGAACCGAATGCCCCGGGGGCGGCGCTATGTGCGCAACGGCTCCGTGGCGGATCTACAGGTCGGGCCCGGTCGGGTAGAGGCCCAGGTCATCGGCTCCAGCCTGTACGCGGTGACGGTGAAGATCGCGACCCTCCCCGCAGACCGGTGGGAGGCGATCCAGCAGCGCTGCTCAGGGGGCATCGACTCCCTGGTCGAGCTGCTCCAGGGCAAGCTCTCCGAGGGGGTGATGCAGGCCGTCACCCAGCGCCACATCGGCCTATTCCCGAGCCCTTCGGAGATCACGCTCAGCTGCTCGTGTCCGGACTGGGCCACCATGTGCAAGCACGTCGCCGCTTCGCTCTATGGCGTAGGGGCCCGGCTCGACAGCCAGCCCGAGCTGCTCTTCGCTCTGCGTGGGGTGGACCCGGCGGATCTGGTGAGCGGCAAGCTCGATGTCGGGGTCACGGAGACCGCGCGGGGCCGCGTGCTCGACGAAGAGGTGCTGGCCGATGTGTTCGGCATCGACATCGACTTCACTCCGCTGCCCGAGGTCGTCGCAGAGCCCGAGATCTCCCTCACCGAGCGCCTGGTAGACCGCCTGGCCGCGGGGGATAGCGGGGTGGCGGAGCTGTCTGCGGACCTGGGCGTGGAGCGCTCTGAGATCGCCCTCGAGCTCACCGTGCTCGCGGGCCTGGGTATCGTGGTTCGCGAGGGGAGTGGGGCCTCGGCACGCTGGAGGCTCGGGTGAGTCGGACGCCGGTGCTCCTATCCCTGGGGTTCCGGGTGTTCTTCCTGCTCGGGGTCGCCCACGCCATCGCGGCCATGGGGCTGTGGCTCGCCGCGCTCCAGGGGGTGTCGCTTCCCTTCGCCGGCCTCGCCCCCACCGCTTGGCATGGGCACGAGATGGTGTTCGGCTTCTCGCTCGCCATCGTGGCGGGCTTCTTGCTCACCGCGGTCCGCAACTGGACCGGGCTCCCGACGGTGTCCGGATGGCCGCTGGGGGCTCTGGCGCTCTGCTGGCTCCTGCCGCGGGTGCTGTTGAGCTTCGGCGGTGCCTCGGTGCTCCCTGTGGCCGCCGCCCTGGATGTGGGGTTCGGGATCGGGCTGCTGGTCGCGATCGGCCGGCCGATCTGGGAGAAGCGCCAGGCCCGGCAGATCGGGATCATGAGCAAGCTGAGCTTCTTGGTGCTGGGCGAGCTGTTGTTCTACGCCGGCGCAGCGGGCTGGCTCGAGGATGGCGTGCGCTGGGGCCTGTACACCGGTGTGTATATGATCGTGGCGCTGGTGCTCACCATCGCGCGGCGGGTGGTGGCCTTCTTCGTGCGCAGTGTCGCTCCGGACAACCCCCGTCCCGCGGAGAACAAGTGGCTCGACCGGGTGTCCCTATTTGGCTTCTTCGGGCTGTATATCGTGGACGTGTTCACGCCGTGGCGCGTCGTCCTGTCGGCGCTCGCTCTCGTCCTGGTGCTGGTGCACAGCGTGCGACTGTGGACGTGGTGGAGCCCGGTGGTGGCGCGGGTTCCGCTGCTATGGGTGCTTTTTTTGGCCTATGCCTGGATCATCGTGGGGTTTGGGATTCACGCGGCCTCCCCGTGGCTGGGGTGGCCGGAGAATGCCGCTCTCCACGCCTACACAGCGGGGGGGATCGGCTCGATGACCCTGGGCATGGTGGCGCGCGTCTCCCTCGGGCATACCGGGCGCGATGTGCGGGCGGTGCATCCGTTCCTGGCGGTGGTGTTTGGGATCGGAGCCTGGGCCGCGGTGGCGCGGGTGGCGGTGCCGATCGGAATGCCGGCGTGGTCCTCGGTGGGGTACAGCTTGGGAGCCTCGCTGTGGTTGGCGGCGTTCTCGATGCTCTTTGGCTGGGGGCTGCCGATGTGGATCGGGCCTCGGGTGGATGGCAAGCCGTAGGGGGCTCGACGGGGGCGCCGGATCGGTGAGCTGCGGGTCCGCTCCGATATCGCTATGGTGCCGGCTCGGAGGGCTTGGTTGAAGGATATCGGTCCACAGATTCTGCAGATCATCACGGGTTGGGTCGATAGTCGTCCGGAGGCGGCGCAGGTCTACGAAGACCCTCGGGTCGATGAGGAGCAGCTCCGGTCGCCCACGGGCTGCGACTGGCCCCCACTGGTTGGGCTGCACGATACGATCGAGGAGAGGATCGGGCGGGATGTAGCGGTCGAGGGTCTGGTGGAGGCCACCCTTGGGGCGACGCACTGGAAGCTGCTGCTCGACAGCCTCTCCGCGGTGGCCAGCCCGATCCGGTTGCTGGAGCTCATGGCCCTGGCCGGGGGCCGCGTGAACCCCCTGTTTCATGCGACGGTCGTACCCGATGGCCCGCTCGCGGCCCGGTTCATCCTCGAGCCCCGTCGTCCGGTCACCGCGTCCTCGGAGCTCTACTTCGAGGTCACCGGCGAGGTGATGCGGCGCCTGCCGGAGGTGCTCCTGGGCACAGAGCGATCGGTCGTTCGGGTCGAGACCGATGGTCGATCGGCGACCTACCATGTGGTGCTGCCCCCCTCGCGCACGATGTTCAGCCGGTTGTATCGGGCCTGGAGGGTGCTGCTGGGCCATGATCCCATGCTCGATCTGGTCTTCCAGCAGCAGGCGGAAACGTTGGCGCAGACCCATGCCCTCGACCAGCACCACCGCGAGGTCGAGCAGCGCATCGCCGAGCGCACCGAGGTCCTCAACGCGCTCAACCGCCAGCTCGGCGAAGCGAGCCAGAACAAGTCGCGTCACCTCGCCGATATGTCCCACGAGCTGCGCACGCCGCTCAATGCCATCATCGGGTACTCCGAGCTGCTGGTGGAAGAAGTGCGCGAGGCCGGCCTGGACGCCCTGGTTCCCGATCTCGACCGCATCGAGACCGCGGCCCGCTATCTGCTCGACCTGATCAACAATGTGCTCGATCTGTCGAAGATCGAAGCGGGCCAGCTAAGTGTCGCGTCCGAGCGGGTCGAGCTGAGGCGTCTGGTCGAAGAGGTCGGCGTGACCCTGGGTTCGGTGGTCTCCTCCCGAGGGAATCGGCTGGTGGTGGAGGCGGCCGATGCCTGGGTCCAGGGGGACTCACTGCGGGTGCGGCAGATCCTCACCAATCTGGTGGGGAATGCGGCGAAGTTCACGGAGGATGGGGAGATCCGGGTCTCGGTGAGGGTCGAGCCGGAGCAGGTCTCCATCGATGTGCGGGACACCGGAGCTGGCATGGACCCCGACACCCTGGAGCGGGTCTTCAAGCCCTATGAGCAGGCGGCGGGTTCCCATACCGAGGGCTTCAAGGGGACGGGACTGGGGTTGCCGATCTCGGTGGAGCTGGCGCACCTGATGGGGGGCTCGCTGACGGCGACGAGCGAGCCCGGGGTGGGCTCGGTGTTCACTCTCAGCCTGCAGAGGGCCCTGTAGCGGCGGGCTGATAGCGCACAGGGATGTCGATCTGTCGATCCCGGAAGCGACGGTAGATATCGCCGCGGATGGTGGACCAGAACACCTGGGCATACTCGGCCAGGGAGAGCAGCCCGGCGGCGCGTTCTTCCGGGCGGATCGCGTCGAGGGAGGGGGCGAAGGCGTAGCTGCGCTCGAATCCGGCGAGGATGCCGGGGAGGGTGGAGCCGAGGTGGGCGCGCACGCCGGTAGGATCGAGCTGAAGCAGCGCATCGAGCACGTCCCAACCGAACGCGCGGTGGGTGGACTCGTCCTGGAGCACCCGGGTGAGCACTTGTAGGGCGACGGGGTGGGTGGTGCCGACCCGCATGGCGTTGAATAGCGGCACCGCCAGGGTCTCGCCGAGGCAGAAGTTGGCGGTGATGGAGTCGAGCAGGTCGGTGAGCACATCTCCGGTGGGAGGGTGGGCGAGGTGATCGACCTGGAGTGCTGCGGGCTGATCCTCTCCGCCGAGGGCGAGCAGGCAGCTGTGGGAGAGCTCGGCGTGGTCGAGCTCATCGGCGACGACCCGCAGCGCGATGCGGAGCAGGCGGTCTTCGAGTCCGCACTGGATCATCCAGTGGCTGACCTGGGCGGCGAGGGCTGCGCTTCGGTATTCGGCGATGACCCGGTTGCGCCACTCCCGATGGATCGGGCTGGCCGGGCTCATTTGTGCTTGGCTTTGTAGTCTTCGAGCAGCTTGGCGGCTTGGGGTGGACACTGGATCGGGGTGCCGCAGTCGTCGTCGCAGGCGCGGACGGGGACGACCATCTGGGAGTCCATGGCGGGCTGCCAGAACTTGTAGCAGTCGCCGTCGGGGGTGACGATGAGCTTGGGCGAAGGGGGATTGGTGGCGCCCTCGGGGTGGCCGGAGGGGACCTGATCCCAGGTGGGGAGGGCCACAGGCTGGGTGGGGGGCTTGGGTGAGGGTGGGTTGCGCGGAGGGTCCTGCACCGGGGGCGGGGGCGGGTTGTGGGTGATCTCGGGTGGCGAAGCGCTGCCCCCGCAGGCCCCGAGGCTGAGAGCGGCACCGGTGGCCAGGGTGATGACGATGTGGCGCTTGTTCATGGGCTTCCTCGTGGGGCATTGTCTATCACATCGGGTTTCTTGCGACCTCGGCCATTGGCTTGCGTCTACTCAGACACAAAGGAGAGGATATGAGCCACGATGAACCCACCCGCTGTTGCGAGAAGCCTAGCCGGGGTTGTTGCGCCGAGCCCTGTTGCGATAGTCCCCACGGATCCTGTTGCGAAAAGCCCTGCTGTGACGAGCCCCGTCCGGGTTGCTGCAAGAAGACCTGCTGTGAGAAGCCCCATGGTCCGTGCTGCCGATAGCGCTTCGTTGACGACCGAGTTCCGGTCTCGCCTGCTGGCTTTCGTCCGCAGGCGGGGCCTGGGAGATGAGGCCGAGGACGTGGTCCAGGAGATCCTGCTCCGTGCCCACCAGGGGTCCGCTGAGCTCGATCCGAGGCGATCGGTCGAGAGCTGGCTGTTCGCCATCGCCCGAAACGCGGTGGTGGACTGGTATCGGCGGCGAGCGGCTCGGGCCCGGCTCCGCGACTCGGCCGCAGTGGAGCTCTCCGCTCTCGATGCCCCGACGGATGAACAGGCGGGCGAGCTCGAGCGGGAGCTCTCCCGTTGCTTGGAGCCGCTGATCGAGGCCTTGGATCCCAAATATGCCCAGGCTCTACAGCGCTGCGATCTTCAGGGCGAGCCCCAGGCCCAGCTGGCCCAGGAGCTCGGGCTGAGCCTGAGCGCGGTGAAGTCGCGGGTCTCTCGGGGACGGCGCCTGCTATTGGCGGAGCTGCTGTCCTGCTGCCAGGTGACCCGGGGGGCCGACGGCGCGCCCGTAGAGGTCCAGCCTCGGGAGGCCGAGCAGGGCTCCTGCACGCGCTGTGGCTTCGAGGGCTGACAGCCCGGTCTGTGGGCTTGCAGCCCGCTACGGGGAGAGCACGATCGAGTCGATGCGGACTGGGTTTCCGTCCCCATATTCGATGGGGTCGATGCGGATCTGGTCGACCAGGCCGCTCCAGCTGGGCTGGGCGGACAGATCGATGGTGTAGGTGGCGGAGCTTCCATCGTTGGCAACGGCGACCCAGGCGCTCTGGGGCTCGCTGAAGCCCGGAGCGGTGGCGAGAGACCAGAACACCTGCATCGACGAGCCGTCGAGGGGGTTTCCATCATTGGACATGGTGATGCTGAGGCTGGAGTAGGCGGCTGCGTTGATGGAGATCGGCGGCCCGGTGAGCACGGGGTCGGACCCGCTCGCCACGAGGCTCCACACGCCGTCGACTGGACCGTTGTTGGGATCGTCGAGGTTGACCGCGGTCCAGCCCTCGCGGTCTCCGTCGGTGGAGAAGTCGGTGCGGATCACGGGCACGACAGCAGCGCCGAGCTCGGTGTAGCGCAAGGAGAGGTCGCGGAGTTGGAGCTCGGCATCGTTGAGCCCTGGGATCTCCCAGCCCAGGTTCATCCCGCCGATTCGGTAGTCGGAGATAGTGTTGGAGTCGGGGAGATAGCCCCGGTCCCAGGCCTCCTGGAGGGCGAGCAGGATGTGGGGGAGCAGGTCTTGCTGGAGGGTGTGCCAGCTGTTGTCGTCCAGCCCCTGAGCCGACATGGGGGCGAGGCCGATATTGTAGATGAGCTTCCCGGTCGCATCGTCGCCATTGACGAACAGGCCTTGGAGGGGGTTGCGGTCGTCGTACAGGGTGACGCCGAACCACAGGTAGTCTCCGTACCCGGGGGAGAGGGGGTCTGCGAGGTTCTGGACGGTGAAGAAGAGCAGATAGCTGGCCGCGTGGCGGTCGGGGTCGAATCCGGGGCCGAGGTTGCGGTTGTCGTAGAGCAGCTTGGCGTCGACGGAGAAGTCGAGGGAGGCGAGGGTATCGAGGGGGGGACAGCCGGGGCCGGGGTTGTTGGGGGGGCTGATCCGTTGCTCGCCCAGCAGATGGGGCCAGGTGACGGTTGCGTTGGGGGCCCGATAGACACCGCTGTATTCCTCGAAGGCGTTGACCCGCAGGGACAGATCGGCATCCGATGACCCGACGGGGCCGATGGTGACGGTGCTGTAGAGGTCTTCCCAGCGAACCGCTCCGGAGGGCAGGGTGGTCGGGGAGCTGAGGCCGATATTGGTGGCGCTTCCCCACTGGCCGAGCTGCCAGACGGGGTCTCCGACGGCGAATCCGGGGGTCATGGTGCCGACGATGGCGCCCGAGACGGGATCTTGGTGGTTGAAGCCCCGCTCGAAGTGGCGGTCCACGAGGAGCTCGACCGAGGGCACGGTGTCGGTGTCCGCGTCCGCGTCGGTGTCCGCATCCGCGTCGGTGTCCGCATCCGCGTCGGTGTCCGCATCCGCGTCGGTGTCCGCATCCGCGTCGGTGTCCGCATCCGCGTCCGCGTCGGTATCCGCGTCCGCATCGGTGTCGGTGTCGGTGTCGGTGTCGGTGTCAACGATCGGAGCGGTCGAGTCACAGCCGAGGGCGAGCCATAGTAGAGCGTAGGAGCAGGTGCGCATGGGGACTCCGAAGACCGCGCGAGGGCGGGTCGGAGCGGCTTTAACGGCGTGGCCCCGGTCCTGCATCAGGGGGCTTCGCAGCTCCCGATGCCGTTTAGCACGTCGTCCACGCACACCTGATCCGCAGCCCCACAGTCCTCAACGAGGACCATATCGATCAGGGGGAAGTCGGCGGCGATGAGGCAGCCGACGGGATCCTCTGTTGCGTTGCAGTCCGCCTCCATGGTGTCGCGGATCTCCTGGTCTGCGGGGGAGAGTGGGGGGCAATCCCACACGGCGTTCTGGTCGCAGAGGGTCCGCGGCGAGCCGTCGCAGCGGGGCGGGTTTGCGGTGTTGGCGGGATCGGTGTTGCAAGCGCTGAGGGTGAGGAGCGCGATCAGGAACTTCAGGTGCATAGGACCTCCGGTGAGTCCCTATGAGTATGGGCCCGTTGGCGAGCCCGCCCGCAGCTGTGACGTGGTGTCACGTGGCCGGCCAGCCCCCTCTGGAAGAGCCAGGGCTCAGATCTTAGGCATGGGCGTAGCAGACTGACCCATCCGCTGAAGCATACGCAGCGCGAGGCGGACCTCGAGGTGGCTTCCCTGGAGTCGCTCGGCTCGGGAGAGTGAAGGCGCGGGCTGGGGCAGGGCGGCGAGGGAGACATCGGCCAGTGCTCCGAGCACCTCGCTCCCCTCGGCGCTTCCTTCCAACACCTCGGCTCCGAGGCGGGCGGCTTCGGGGGCATCTTCCTCGGCGAGGGCGATGCAGAGGAGTGCCTGTAGCGGGACCCGGACCGATGGGGGGCTGTCGGAGACCTCGGCCTCGGCCTGGCGCAGCTGTGCCAATCCCCTTTGGGTACCGCCGCGCATCCAGGTGATAGCGCCCGAGATTCCCAAGGCCAGCGCGGCTTTCTCGGGGGCTCCCCAGCGCTGATAGTGGGCTCGTGCTTCGGCGAGCGCGGCTTCGGCGGAGGCCCCCTCTCCTTGATCGGCGAGTGCGAGTGCGCGGCCCATCCGCAGATCGGCCAGGAGGTCGACGAAGCCCGTGGTCTGGGCGGCTTGGATCGCTGCATCGAAGTGCTGTAGCGCCTGGTCCGCGTGGCCCGCCGCCAGCTCGAGGTGGCCCTGGGTCATGCGGATATCGAGCCAGATCAGCCCGCGTTTGTGGAGCTTCTGCTGTGCCCCGTACTCCAACGCGACCCGGGCGCCGTCGAGCTCCCCCGCTTCGAGCTGGATGGCGGCGATGAGGCTGTGGGCTGCGGCGACCATGGTGGGCGCTGGAACGGACTGCAGGATGGCGACGGCGAGGTGCACGGCCTCGAGGGCCTGGGGGGTCTGCTCCAGGAGCAGTTGGGCGTGGCCACGGTTGTAGTGGGACAACCCGAGCAGGAAGTCGTCGCCGGCCGTCCGGGCCTCCGTGGCACAGTGTTGGAGTGTGCGGACCGCATCGGGGATCTGACCGGTGTACAGCTGGATGGCCCCGCAGCCGAGCAATAGACGGGCCCGATCTTGGGGCGAGCGGATCTGGGGGAGCAGCGCGAGGGCCTCTTCTCCGCAGGCCCGTGCGATATCCAGCTGGCCTCGGGAGGCTTCGGCCATGCCCCGCCGGATGAGCAGTGGGGCTCGCAGATCGCTGCGGTCGCTGCCGGTCGCGTCCAGGGCCCGCTGGGTCAGCTCCAGGCGCTCATCGAGGGGACCGCGATCCTGGAATACGATCTCGAGGGCCCGCAGGCAGGCCAGCGCAGCGGGCAGATCGTGGGGGAGGGCGCGCTCGAAGGCCACCCGCAGGTTGTGGTGCTCGGTGACCTGCCAGGACAGGTCACCCGTCGCCTCGGCTCGGCGCATCCTGGTGGTGGCGGCTTCGGCGAAGGCGGCCCAGTGGCGGCGCTCGATGGCGGGGCGCTGAGCAGACCGCTCGAGCTGCTCCCGTGCGAACCGGTGCAGGGTCAGCAGGATGCGGTACCGCCGAGCCCCGGCCCCGGGATCGGGGGCGATGAGGTGGTGGTCGAGGAGGGACTCCAGGGTCCCGAGCGGATCGGCGACCTCGGCGACCTGCTCCCACTGCTCGAGAGCGAAGCCTCCCTCGAAGGCGGATGCCGCGACCCAGCCCGCACGCTGATCGGGATCGAGGAGCTCCCAGGACCACCGGATGCACTCATCCAGGGTGCGAGCGCCGTGGTCGGTGCTCTCACCGCGCAGCGATAGCGCCGCCCGCCTGACGAGATCGTGGGGGGACAACACGGCGGCGCGGCTCGCGGCGAGCTCGATGGCCAGCGGCAGTCCGTCCACCGCGTCCACGAACTGGGCGAGCTGTGCACGGTCGACGGCATCGGGGCTGAACCCCCCCAGGCGCTCGGCGGCGCGCTGGATGTAGAGCTCGACCGCTGCATCGGTGGAGAGGGGACCGAGAGCGTGGACCTCGGCATCCCGCAAGGGGAGGGCGCGCCGGGAGGTGAGCAGCATCGCGAGGTCAGGGGCGCTCTGGTGCCAGGCGCTGAGGAGGGGGAAGGCGGCGTCATCGAGCTGTTCGAGGTTGTCGAGGACCAACAAATCGCCGCTGCGGCGAGCCAGGACCGCTGCCACCTGGGCGTGCTGGCGATCGACCGACTGGCTGAGGCGGGGTAGCCCCAGAGCCCGAGCGACCGCCTCGACCAACTCGGCCGCGGTGTTGGCGCTGGACAGGTCGATGAATACGGACCCTGCGGGCCAGCGCTCCACGACCACGCGCGCCAGACGGGTCTTCCCCACGCCCCCGGTGCCTTCGACGACGGTGATGCCGGTGTGCAGATCGGCTTCGACCTGCCGGAGCACCTCTGTTCGGCCCAGGAGCGGCGACTCGACCTCTACGTCCAGGCGGTAGCCGACGCCGAAGACCACGGCGATCACGGCGGTGGAGGAACCCGGAGCCTCGAGCTTCTTGCGGAGGCGTCGGATCGCGGTGTCCAGGGCTCGGGTCTGGACGCCTTCGCGGTAGCCCATGGCATCGCGGAGCAGGTCGGACTTGTGGACCACCCGCCCCACATCCGCCCAGAGCCTGTGGAGCAGCTTCCCCTCGGTGGCGGTGAGGCGGACCTCTCCGCTGGGGCCGGTGACCATGTGGGTGTCGAGGTCGACGGTGCGATCGCGGAGCTGGAGCTTGGTCACGGGTGGACTGTACCGGTCGCTCCTTTCCAGCGCTACGGCATCTGGTGCAGGTTTGGTGCATCTGTGCGGGCCGTCCAGCGCTAACCTCTGGGCCCAACAGGAGAGAAAATCCGATGACCCGAATCCTTACCGTGTGCGCGACCCTCATGGCCTTGATGGCCTGTTCCACTGGCTCGACCGAGGCGGGGCCCGCCGGAGATCCCGATGAGGTGGTCTGCTGCGAGTTCGGCGGAGCGACGGGAACGTCGACCCGGGCGAAGTGCGCTGAGTTCAAGGGCACCGTCAAGCCGGACTCTAGCTGTAAGTAGCGGAGCGGCTCGGTACCCCATTCTGCCACTGGGGATGGGCGGGTTGCAGGGCTTCGGCTCAGGAGGGCCGAAGATCCCTGGACGCCTGATCGACGGCCTCGCCATGGACTCGCTTTCCTCATGCTGATGCCGGGGTGCTGTTGCTTATAATACAGTTATAATCTGCTGATATCGTAACAAGCCCCCTTGGCTCCTCCGGCTTTCGGTCCCAGATATGGCGTCGGAGGTTCGAATGATGATGTTGCTCGCGTACGCTTGTTTCGGTGGGAGCCCGGCCACCAATCACCCGGTGAATGGGGCCGACCACAATGTGTTGATCACGGCCTCTGATTTTGGCTTGACGAATCCGTCCATGGGACTCGACCCCACCCGGGAGCACTGGACCAAGGTGGAGCGAGGGGGAACCTGGAGCCTCACCTACCGCTACCAGAGTGAGGACCCCATGCGGTTGCTTCAGTCCGAGCTACAGATTCACCCCAGCGAGGAGGGGGCAAAGGGGGCGATGACGGGCTACCGGCTCGGGAAGATGCTCGGGGATCTGCGCTTCAGCTTGGCCCCGAATGATGACCTTCTCTCCCTGCCCGTGGACGACCATATGTGCCTCAACATGCTGGAGGATGGGAAGTCGGCGTTCGGAACGGTCTGTGCAATCCGCGAGGGAAATCGGACCTATCTGCTCGCCTATATCGATGAGACCCGGACGATCGAGGGCGCGGGGGCGATGAACAAGGCACTCGCGGGGTCGCTCGAGAAGCTCGAGGGCTACTCGCCAGAGGGGTGACTCTGGGGGCACTGGCGGCGTTGGAAGTGGAGGCCCAGTCTCCTGTGACCAGTGCCATGTGCAGGGATGGCGCACGGACTGCACCTACTGCCATGGCGGAGACGATGACGCCTCCGGCTCGCCGCCTCGGGGGCTCGACTACACCGTCCCCAACGAGGCGCTCGGCTTCACACAGCACTCGACCCATATGGCCGGCACCTCACACCTGGCCTACGAGTGCTCGGACTGCCATCTCCAGCCCAACGAGGTGTTGAGCGAGGGGCATGTCTTCGACGACACCCCGGGCTCTGTCCCCTTCTCTGCACGTCAACGGCACCCCCGATATCGACTTCGGAAGCAATCCGGTGACCGCCTCCAACGGGCTGTGTACGGGGACCTGCCACGGAGAGGGGCACAACAATCAGGGGTGGTAGAGCCCCTGGGTGGCGGCCAGTGCGCGCTCGACGGCCCCGTTGAGGTGGCCCGGACCACCCGCCCCGCCCACCCAGCCTCTCTCGCGCCTCGAATACCCGCACCTCTCGACCCCGAGCCCGCAGTGCTCGGGCGGCGGTCAGGCCCGCGACTCCGGCTCCGAGGACCGCGACCAGTCCGAGCTCGTCCGCAGCGGCCTTTGACTTCGAAGGGGTTCCCACCTGCTCTCCCTATGGATGGATCGGTGGGTCGTCGAGGTCGCCGGGCGTCTCTGGCTCGAGGGCTCACCCCCGAAGCGCTCGGAGATATCGGGCTGGATGCGGCGGTCCTGGCCGGGGTCCTGATCGACGCGGTGGGTCGGCACAACCTCGCCAGCCTGGGCTTGTTGGGGTCAGCTGCAAGACTGTGGCCACCGTGGGCGAGGCATTCGCTTGTCACCAGCTCTCCGACTACACGCTCCTGGTCGCCCTGCGGTTGCTTCGCCTGGTCGCCGCAGAGCCGGTGTCGGTGCTTGCTGTGCACAGTCGTCGAGCCTCCATCGAGCCGCGAGAAAAGCGGGTCCTCGAGGACTTCTTCCAGGCGTCGATCACCAGCGGCTCGGACCGGGCCGCGAGCTACGACGACCAGCCCTCCCCGCTGGTCGCCCGGGCCCGGGTCGCGCTCCAGGACGCGCTCGCCCTCGGCGCGCCCACAGGCGCCGACATCGCCAAGCGAATGGGCATGAGCCAGCGCACGCTCCAGCGCAGGCTTCGGGAAGAAGACCTCAGCTTTGGCCCGTTGCTGGCCGACACCCGAACCCAGCTCGCGAAGGCGTACCTATCGGACCGGAGCCTCTCGCTGGCAGAGGTCGGATACCGCTTGGGGTATCGCAAGGACAGCTCTTTCTTCCGAGCCTTTCGCAAGTGGACAGGACAGACGCCGTCTGCGTGGTGGGCCCGCCTCTCTCGGGTGAGCCCGTCGGTCTGGGTGCCGCTGAGGTCCCGGGAGACCCAGGGCGAGCCGGCACGCCCACCGAGTGGAGCTCTACCGGAAGTCGTCCCGCTGCTTGTGTCTTCCGTCGCACCAGGGCTTGTTCTTCGACAGCCCGCACCGGCACAGGGTGACCCGGTCGGCGGTCTGGCGCTCGAGCAGGTCGGTGTTGATCTCGAAGGCGCACTGAATCCGCACCTCGCCCCCTTCTATGATGTCGATATCGGCGTGCTCGGTGGCCACCGGCGCTTCGACCGTGGTGGACTCGTAGCTGAGCGCGCCAGAGGGGCAGGACTGGACCACCCGCGCGATCTCGGCGGCGGCGGCGGTATCTCCGGCCAGCTCGGCCTCGCGCAGCGTCTTCAGGGGCTTGCAGTAGGCCGCGTGCATGCAGGCGTTCGGGTTGAAGAAGGTGCGGATGGTCTTACCCTCCCAGACGCGGAGTTCCTTGCTCGGTGCATCTGGAGAGTCCCCAACAAAGCCAGCTTTGTTGTGAGTTCCGTCGCAGAAGGGCGGGTTGCTGCTCTGGCCACAGCGACAGAGGAATACGTCCTCGCCGTCGACCACTACGGGCTCCCCGCAGTACCGAACGGAGACCTCGCCGGAGATCTTCAGGGGGCCGTTTTCGAACACGGTGACAGAGACGGGCTTGGACATGGAGATTCTCGAGGTGGTAGGACCGGGAGAAGCCTATATGTCTGGAGTTGGTGGGGCAAGCTACTGGGGTTGGGGCGGGCCCGGGTCCCGCGTGAGGTCTCCATGAGCTGCCCTTCGACGACGCCCAGCTCACCCAGATGGCCGGGGCAGTCCGTGAGCCCCACGCTCCTCCGACGGCCTGCCTGATGAGGGCGATCGAGTCGCGAAACAGCCCGCTGCCCCCGGAGCTGTGCAAGGTCCTCACCCGCTGGAGGCGAGACCTGCAGCGCGACGAATCTACGCCCTCGCGCAAGCTCCGGCGGCGGCTCGATGATCTACTCGAACCCGACCGCCTCCATGACAACCCCTTCACCCCTGGAGACCCGTGGGGCGACCGCAGCCGGGATTGGTTCGACTCCCTCGCCGATGAAGAAAAGGCGTGGACGGGGCTGCTCGACCACGCCATCACCGGGATGGGAAAGGCCCGCCCCTCTGCCCGCTGGGAGCGCACCGCGGCCACGCTCCTCGACGAGCTTGGCCCCGACCGCTTCGCCCCCAAGCTCATCGAGTGGCTCGATACCATCGATCTCAAGCACGAACGCGGCAGAAAATGGGACCCCCAATACGGGCTGATGCCCGCCAATGCTGATCTGCTCAGGAGTCTCATCTGGTTCGCTCGGTTCAGCTCGGATGATGCACTCGCTGCCGCGCTGGGGCGGTTCGCCCTGCGTGCCTACCGGAAGATCTCGGGCTTTGGAGCCGCCAGCGCCAAGCTGGGCAATGCCGCCGTTGCGAGCCTGGGAGCGATGGCCGATGCCCGGGGCGTCGTGCACCTCACTCGCCTGGCGACCCAGGTCCGCTACGCGAGCGCGCGCACCCAGATCGAGCGAGCGATCGCCACCGCTGGAGAGCGCTCGGGTCATAGCCGCGAGGATATCGAGGAGATAGCGGTGCCCCGATTCGGTCTCGATGACGCGGGCCGACGGGTTCATGCCATGGGGGACTTCCAGGTCGAGCTCGCGGTGACGGGCAGCAGCGCCGTGCTTGGGTGGATCAAGGCGAACGGAAAGCGCCAGAAGACTGTGCCCAAGGCGGTCAAGGAGGCCGACCCCGACGGCGTGAAGGCGCTCCGAGCCGAGCTGAAGAATATCAAGACCGTGCTCGCGGCCCAGTCCGACCGCATCGAGCAGCACTACCTCACCGGGCGCTCACTGCCTCTCGAGCAGCTACGCGAACGCTATCTCGAGCATCCGGTGGTGGGGCTGGTGGCTCGTCGGCTGTTGTGGTGGCTCACACCAGAGGGCAGCTCACCCATCGCTGGGCTGTGGCAGGACGGGGCCCTGTCGGACCTCGGCGGGAATCCGATCGATCTTCCATCGGACACGCCGAGTCGGCTGTGGCATCCGCTCCATGGGGGCCTCGAAGACCAGCTGGTGTGGCGGGACCGGCTGGAGGAGCTCGGGTTGGAGCAACCCTTCAGCCAGGTGTGGCGGGAGGTCTACCGCGCGAGCGACGAAGCCGGTGCCCCGGTGTCGAACCGGTTCAGCGGGGTGCTGCTGATCCAGCGCAGGCTGCTCGACTACGCCCAGAGGCGCGGCTGGCGCTACCGGATCCAGGGGTACTTCGACAGCTGGAACGCGCCCACACTGCAGGTCGGTGACCTGGTCGTCGAGCTCTCCGCCGATCCCGTTGCCCACAACCGGGATGACTACCTCTACGACTATGTGCTCACCGGGGTGCTACGGGTTCTCGATGAACGCGGGCCGATCGACCTCGATCAAGTCGAGCCCATCCTCCTCTCGGAGATCCTGCGACGGGCCGATCGACTCGTCTCCGCAGCCAGCGCGGGGGCCACCGCTCCCACCCGCGGGTTTCCCAGACACTTCGACTGGGAAGACCTGGCCTTCGGCCCCCTGACTGCCCTCGGACGCACCCGGCTGGCCGTGCTCGAACGGGTCTTGCCCCGGTTGCAGATTCACCCATCCTGCCACCTGGACGACCCCTGGCTGGTGGTCGATGGTCCCCAGGGTAGGGCCCACATCCACCTGGGCAGTGGGCAGGTCCAGGTGGACGGCACGGCGCGCAGCATCCAGCCCGACCGAAAGGCGGTGAGTGCCGCAAAGCGCGCCTTCTTACCGTTTGAGGGCGATGGTGCGCTTCCGGGGATCCTCGCGGTGGCCCACTCGTGGCAGCGCGGGGGGTGATCGGATGGGGGCTGGGGCTTTCGAGTTCGACACCAGGGATATTGGGGGCGTCAGAAGCTGTTCACATAGGCATCTGCGTTCTTCTGGGCGGTGAACAGAGGGTTGCCCATCCACTGGCTGTCGGCGTTACGCACGGCTGCCGCGGCAGTTGGGCTCAGCTCCTGGATTGTTTGCAGGTAACGGTGCGCCCGCTTGTCCATCTCGGGGCGTCGGACACCGTCCTCCTCTTCGGAGAACTCCAGGCTGTTGTCGGCTCCTTCGATGAACCAAGACGCATATCCCCGGGGCGAAACGGCGAGCTGATCGAGCAGTTCTCCCGCAGTCATGCCGGAGCTGGCCGCTGCATACTCGAACTTCTCCGCTACCCCATTCTTCGATAGCAGCTCGGATAGTTCGGTGGCGAGATCCTTGTTGAAGCCGCGGTCGAGCAGCCCCTGCTGGATTGCCGGCTGGACGAGCGTTGCGATCTGGTCGGGGTCGAGCACACCCATCGCACCGAGGGTGGTGTTGAGGATACTTCCCACTCCACCACCAATCGCAGCCCCCAAGGGCCCAGCGAGTGCCATCCCGATGACCATTCCACCCAGGGGCAACAAGGACGCGCCCGCCGCAGCGTAGTTGCCATCCCTTAGGTACAATCCGGCATCTACCAGGCTGAACAACGCACCTGCTGCGAGACCTGTGCCCCGCCCGATTCCCTTGCCGAAGCTCTTGACCAGCGACACGGCGTCGAAGCCGGTCTCGGCAGCGGCCAGCATGAACCGGGCTGGATCCTCGGTCTCCGCCAACATCGCGATCCCGCCACCGACCATCCCGAATGCGGACGAGAGACGCCCCAGGCTTGCCGGCGCCCGGCTGCCCGAAAAGTCGTCCAGCAGGCCTGCTTCGGCACCAGCGAGCGCTGCGGCGGTGCCGAGGTTCGCAGAGATTCCCAGCCGCTGGAGCAAGCTGCGCTGCTTCTCGGATAGCCCCTCCGAGTCCGAGGAGAACGCGTTGACGAGCTGGGACTGGAGTTCCTTGCCTTGCAGACCCTCGGGTAGGTTGGCGAGCTGTTCCCGAACCCCTTCGAGTGCAGCAGCAGACTCGGGGTCGACGCGCTCCAGTCCTGCCAATATGGCGTCAATGCCTTGTATATCACCGGAGAAGGACAGGGCGCCGATACCTTGCATGGCCCCCTGGGTCACGAGCGCCTTGCGGTCCTCGGGTGAGATATCGGTAGAGTCGAGCCAGGTGTCTTGACCCTGGCCAGCCCTGAGGAGGGCCTCGGCGGCTGCCTGTCCCCCGGCCTGGGAGCGAGCGAGAGCCCCGGCGTTGTCGACCTGAAATACCGGCACATCACCGAAAGTCGACTGGCCGAGCACACGCCCGTTGAGCGTGCTGGCATACAGCTCGGCATCGGTCTCGGCGCGCTCGAAGTCAGCCTTGTTCTTTTCGCGGAACTCGGCCTCCCACTTCGAGACCTCCGCCTCGGACATGCCCGCTTGGCGCATTCGGAGCGAGCCCGCCACGAGCTGTCCACGGAGCTCGTCTGCCTTCGCCGAGGAGCTGCCGAATCGGGCCGATGATTCATCCAGGAAGTCCCGTACCTGGCCAGACATTCGATTCGGGCCTCGTCCCGGGCCGGACTCACCGAATGCGAGCTCCACCGCGAGCTTGGAGCCGGCGCCCCCGCGCATCGCCTCGACGATCTGTGGGCCGATCCCATCGATACCCACATCGCGGACCGCCTGGGCGATCATCAACACCTCGGTATCGCCGACGCCCTCGCCGGCTCCAACGACGCTGGCGACGATGGATTCGATGGAGGTGGCGTCTCCTGAATCTGTCGCCGCCTTCAGCAGGTTGGCGAAGCGGTCCTGGCCGCCGGTCTCCATGAACAGGAGCTGCTCGTCCGGGGTCATCGAGGACAGCACCTCGGTGAGTTCGGTCCCGCGATCACGCAGGGCGGCGAGGTAGGCGGCCTCGGCTTGAGGCCCTTCTCCCCGGGCGGCCGAGAGTTCGCTGAAGCCCGCGTCACTAAGAGCCAGCTTCGCCCGGGACCGTTCCAGCGCGGTTCCGTTTTCGTCTGCTGCATCTACGATGGGCGTGCTGCTGCTCTGTGAGGGCGGCGCCACGTCCTTTGCCACCTCCGCGTTGGAGGGCATGGGTCCGTCCATGGCGGGGGACCTGGACGCGGGTCCGGGTTGCTCGGTCACGCGAGATCGCGTGGTTTTGCGTTCGACGGCCATTTTTCCCCCGAGGAGAGAAGGGATGGGGCATAGGCCCACCCCAGGAGGATACCCGATTTTTTCTGAGGCCGAGGCGCGTGGGCATCTGTTGATATCGGGGACCCACAAGAAGGTGAGATGAGCTTGGGATTGCTTGGACTTCTGGGACAGCTGTTCGGATGTGGGGCCGCTCCACCCGACTACCATCTACCGCCACAGTCGAAGAGCCCCCCGGTGCGCTGCGTGCCCGCGACCATCGAGGCCATCCAGATCCGGAAGATCTCCTCGCCGGCGATCAACGCGGTGGATACGCGCGCCGTGGCCCGCACATCGACGGGTGAGACCATCTGGTACGACTACAACCGCAGCCTGCAGAGCAAGGATGCGAGGCTCGAAGAGGGACATACGCTGTACCTGTTGCTCGACGAGGCGGGGCAGGCGGCAGGGGTGGGTCCGGACTGTCCGCCGGCGCTCGAAGGCACCGTGGACTCCAGCTTCACGGGCTGACCGTGATGATCACGCGGTTCGACCGAATTCCTGCACAGACCGCCACGACCTCGAGGGGGGTGTTGCGGTCGCCGGGGTTGGTCACCAGCAGGCCCATTGGGATGTTGAAGTAGCCGCCCATCGACACCAGCCCGGCATCGCGGGTGGGCTCCCACACGGCTGTAGGGCCGGGTGAAGAGCTGATGCCGATGGCCTCGTACTCGTAGTCATCGACCAGCGCCCCAATCCCTCGGCGAATCACGGAGCCGGCGCGCCGATCGGTGATCTCCAGCTCGATGCTCTGCAGCGGTTCTTCCGATAGCGCTCGGAGCTGCTCGGGGTCGAAGCAGAAGTGCCCAGCGACGATGAACTGAGGCAGCTTCTGTCCACCATACAGCCCCTCTCCGGTCAGGGCGCTGCTGTACGAGAGCCGCTCGGGGCCGGCGAGCGCGAGTCCGATGAACCCATCGGGGACGGCGGGACTGCACGGAAGGGACACCCAAGCGGGGTGGGGGCCGAGGAAGGCGAGGTCGGTCGGGTCTGGATCCATCGATGCCTATGCTCCGAGCCAGGATGCTACACCGATGAATACCACGCGCGGCACAGGCCACTCGGTGTGCTTCGCCGACCCTCTCGAGGTCCAGCCTATCTACAACAGCTCGAAGGTCGCGGCGGGCTGCATGCTCGACGGTGGAAGCTGGGTCGTCGTCGACGGGACGGGCGTGCATATGGGACCTGGTGCTGTCCCCCGACGAGGAGTGGCTCGTGGCGTCGGGCTACCGCGATGACCGGGCTTCATCGTGATGGCGGACGAGGACCCACGGGCGGTGCTCTTTCAGGTGCTCTTTCACCATCACCGGGTGTCTGAGCGCACTGTCTGCGAGATACCCCCGCGAGGAAGCGGGCTTACCACTCCCTCGAGTGTCTTGTCCCGCCGGGACGCGCACTCGACCCTGCGGGTTCGCGCTCATACTCGGGTTTCGGAGGTACGGAATGCGACGAATGGTTGGTATGGCGACGGTGTTGTTGGTAGCGACGGCCTGTGGTGGGGAAAAGTCCTACTACTGCGATTTCCGCGATGCTCCGGCGGATGCAGAGGACCGGTGCCAGGAGCGCTCCAACTCCATCCCGGGTGGCGGCGAGGTGGCCAAGCAAGCCTTCCTCGACACCTGCGATCTCGCTCAGGGTGTGTCCGGGAGCGGCGGATGTCCCCTCGATGGCGCCACGGTTGGCTGCGACTATGGGACCGCGGGGGCCGAGACGGTCATCGACTGGTACTACGGCGAGAACACCCGCGCCTCGGTCGAGCAGAGCTGTCTCGATGACAACGGGACCCTGATCGATCCCTGAGGCTACTGCTCGTTCGGGGCCTGTGGTTCCCAGAGCTCCACCTTGTTTCCCTCCGGGTCCATCACCCAGGCGAAGCGACCGTTGAACGCCTCATCGGGCCCCTTGATGGGCTCGATGCCTTCGGCGGCGAGCTGGCGGAGCAGCTCCTCGAGGTTGTCGACGCGGTAGTTGATCATCACCTGGGCGGTGCTCGGAGCGAACCCGTCCCCGTCTGCGTCTTTGATATGCCAAGCGGTAGCGTCCCCAGTGGACCCATCGAAGACGGCCCCTCCCCAGGCCTCGATCTTCACGCCGAGGTGCTTGGCGTACCATTGGGTGAGCCTACCCGGGTCCCTCGCCTTGAAGAACACCCCACCGATTCCCGTGACTCCGGCCATGCCGCCTCCTGCAATGAGGGTGGAGGATAGCCGATCCTCAGCGCACCCAGAATCTGCTCAGCGCTGGCGGTGGGGATCAGCCCGTCGGTTCGTCGCTGAAACAGTTGAGCCCCCATGCCCTCCTCCAGGGCATCGAGCCTGCGCCCCGCCGTGCGCCCCGCGCCGGACAGCGTGCCCGCCCGGTAGACCGCCAGGAAGACTCGAACATCGCTCCAGTTCAGGTCGAAACTGGACACGGAGCCGGGTTGGCTTCGACGGAGCGGGTCTGCGGGGAGTTCGGCCCGGCGTCCGCTGTGGGACCGCTATCCTCGGTCGGGCGACCAGAGACCTGTATCCAGGTCAGCGGTAGGTGCTTCATGGGCGGATGCTAGCACCTCGATGGTGCGGTCGTCTGAGCCCGGATCAGCCACCGGCGATCTTCACCCGGCTGAACCAAGCGGCGGGCATGGGCTGATCGAGCTTCCAGACGAACTGGATCGGCCGGTCCCCCGAGGCGGACTCACAGCTCACCGGTCCGAGGAATAGGTAGGGCATGGTCAGGCCGCGCGCGTCCTTCTTCGCCTGACGGACGAAGAGCAGGATTCGCCAGCCGTGGGGCGGGTTGCGGTACCGCTTGCCGGTGGGGGAGTCGAAGCGGGTCTTGCCCTGACTCTCCCAGTGAAAGCGCTGCAAGGACATCGGGTAGTCGTTGTAGAGCGTGGTGGGCGTGAAGTCCTTCTCGTCCTTCTCGAGCGTCACATAGAGCACATCACAGCGACGGGTTGCACAGCGGAAGACCCCGCCCTGGGTCCGGAGCAGCTTGCCCTTGCGGACCTCGCCCAGACCGGCGCTGATCTCGTCTCGGGAGTAGGTCGCGTGGACCTGGAAAGGGAGGCCGAGCAAGGGCCGGGTCCGGGTCCGCCGGGCGTCGTCGAGGACTCCGAGCAGCTGGCGAATTTCCGTGAGAAGCGCCGCGTCCGCCCACAGCTCCGCCAAGAAATCCCCGAGCTCGGAGATGGGTCGGCGAGGCTGCCCCATCGCTGCGAAGAGCATGCGCTGGTAGGGGTCTTCGAAGTCTGCTGCGGGGGGAGAGGGGCGGGCGAGCCAGCCTTGCCAGGCCCCGAGTCGTGCGGGGTCATCGACGTGGAGCAGCCGAGGCAAGGAGCGGCTGATGCGGGTATCGGGAGGGGCTTGCACGTACCCGCGTAGAGCGCGGAGGGCGGTGAAGCTCTTCCCCGATCGATAGAGCTCTTCGGGCTGCACATCCGCACAGAGCAGGAACTGATGGAGTGGCCAGTCCTCGACGAGCTCCTCGGCCAGGTCCTTCCAGCTCGAGAGCGTCTGCTTGATATTGTCGAGCACGGCCTGTTGAGCGCGCGCCTCGAGCTGGATGCTGCATCCCGATGGAAGGCGGGGGAAGCCGGCTTCGATGGCGTCGCGGACCTGTGCCCGGGTGCCGCCGCCGAGCAGGGAGCGGAACCTCCGGTCGAAGCGGAACCGGCGGTTGGCGCGCCCGATGAAGTCCAGGACCGTGAGCACAGCCTTGTCATCGTGCAGCCTCAGGCCTCGGCCGAGCTGCTGGAGGTAGAGCGTCGCGCTCTCGGTGGGGCGCAGGAAGAGCACGGTGTCGACGCACGGAATGTCGATGCCTTCGTTGAACACGTCGACGGTGAACAGAGCGACGAGGGGGTCGGTGGGGTCGGCCAGCCGACGGAGGGCTGTCTCGCGGTCGCCCATGGAGGTGGCACCGGTCACGGCGGTGGCCTCGAGCTGGTTGCGGGTGAGGTAAGCGGCCATATACTCGGCGTGCTTGACGGAGACGCAGAAGCCCAGGGCTCGCATCTGTCGGGGGTCCCTGACCCGTGCAGCCAGGGCTCGAAGCACCTGCTTGGCGCGGTGCTCATCGGCGGTGAACACCCGCTCCAGGGAGCGGATATCGTAGCGACCGCCCCGAAAATCGATCTGGGTGAGGTCGGTATGGTCATCGACCCCGAAGTACTGGAAGGGCACCAACAGACCCTGGTCCAGCGCGTCCCAGAGTCGAGACTCCGCGGCGACGCGGTCGTCGAACCAATGCAGGATGGAGCGTCCGTCCGTGCGCTCGGGTGTGGCGGTGAGACCGAGTAAGATCTTGGGCTGGAGATGCTGGAGAAGGCGGGTGTAGGTGTCGGCCTCGGCGTGATGGAACTCGTCGACCACGACCACGTCGTACGCATCGGTGGCGAGCTGATCGAGGCGCCGCCGGTGCAGGGACTGGATGCTGGCGAACACATGCCGGCCGACGAGGGGGGTGTCGTGGCCGGTGAGGAGCTCTCCGAAGCTTCCGTCCGAGAGCGCCGCGCGGTAGGTCGCCCGGCTCTTCTCGAGGATCTCGCGGCGGTGGGCCACGAAGAGCAGGCTGGGACGGCCTGGCAGGCGCTTGTAGTCGAGGGCGGCCATGACCGTCTTGCCGGTACCGGTGGCGGCGACGACCAGGTTCCGGTGGTGGCCTGCCTGGCGCTCGGAGTCGAGGGCGTGGAGCACGTCCCGCTGGTGGGGGTAGGGGTGGAGCTTCAGGATCGAGGCCAGGGCATCGCGCTCGCGGTTGCGGCGGCCGGCCAGCACCTGGACAAAGCGCTCGCGGTCGTAGGCTTCGAAGGCGCCATCGTCCCAGTACTGGGTGAAGGTGGCCTCGAACTTCTTCAGGATGGGCTGGTTGTCGACAGTGGAGAGGCGCACATTCCACTCGCAGCCATCGCGCAGGGCGGCGTGGGAGAGGTTGGAGGACCCGATGATGCCGGTCGAGAAGCCGGTGTTGCGGTGGAAGAGCCAGGCCTTGGCATGAAGCCGCGTGCGGCGGGTGTCGTAGCTGACGCGGACCTCTGCCCCCATGGCCTGGAGCGCGTCGAGGGCCTCGTGATCCGTCGCGCCCATATAGGTGGTGGTGAGCACCCGGATCGGGGGGCGGCCATCGTGGCGGTCGGCGTAGGCTTGCAGGGCGTCTCGGATCTCGATGAAGCCGGACCACTTGACGAAGGAGACGAGGATGTCGATGCGGTCGGCGGAGAGGAGCTCGCGCTCGATCTCGTGGCCGACGCGCAGGTCTTGGGGGCCGTTGACGATGAGGTCGCTGTGGCGGAGGGGGATCGACGGTCGCGGCAGGGTGGCGGTGCCCAGGCGCCGGGTTGCGAGGTAGCTGACCTGGAGGAGGCGCTCGGCGGTGACGTGGTCGTTGGGGTCGACCTCGGCTCTCAGCTCCTGGAGGGTGGTGAGCAGCTGGTTGGTGAGGGCGATCTGCTTGGCGGCTCGCTCGGTGGGGGTGCCGGTGGTCGCCTGGAGGAGGGTCGCGGCGAAGTCGGCGATGTGGTCCGCGAGGGCTCTGGGGGCGATATCGGGGTTGAGTGAGACCCGCTCGGACGCGATGGTGCGGTCGTCGAGCTCCGCCCGAAGTGCTTGGGTGATGATCTGGTCGTAGAGACCGGCGGGGAGGGGCATGGCTCCTTGTAACTTGCGACCTTGGCCGATCAGCGCAGGGTCGCCCGCAGCGCCTTCATGCTGTCCACGAGCTCCCACCGCGAGAGCCCCGGTGCCCCGTGCATCCCCCCCTGGGAGATCTGCGAGCAGGGCATCGACGCCGGGGAAGAGCGCCGTGTGTACGCGATCGATGGCGACGTAGGACTCGCGGTATCCGAGGACCAGTGCCTCGTTTGGACCATCTCGCACCCCCTCTGGAACGTCTTGAGTTCACATGCCAAGCCAGTCCGCGCAGTCGGGATCGATTTTGATGCATGCCGACCGGAGTGCCCGCGCTGCGGTAGCTGAGAGCATGTCATACGCCATCTCCTCGCCGATGTGCGAGACCAGCTCTTCAAAGGCCTCTTCGGACCCTTCGAGGATGCCGCCGGTTGGGGTGAACCGAGAGCACATGATCAGCATGTGGGCGTCATGGGGCAGTCCACGGAGGTTGTTGACCGCCCGGTACTGGGACTTGCCCACGGGTTCCGGATCCATCAGAATATTCGACAAACGCCAGCTACGCGCCTTGTAAGCATGGAACAGGTTGAGCCGAACGATCGGCGATCGCGCTCCCGCTGCGCATGACGCCTCCGCGGCATAGC